>JAABUP010000084.1_pt1 | contig 207194 bp, 335 predicted proteins | sample 5559201 | NCBI WGS metagenome assembly JAABUP01 (sample SAMN10711887, study PRJNA513373) | rock metagenome | isolation source: Antarctica rocks | place: Antarctica
GAGGCTCATAACCTGTTAAATATTGACGAAATGCATAAGGAGGAAAGTATGAAACATCAAACTAATTGAAAAGCGGCAGCGGGACTGCGCAGGCGGTCACGTGACCGGAAGACGAGATCGCCTTATCACAGAAAGAACAGGTCATCTTCCATGTGCTCCGACTGACGCCACTTGTCGCCTTGTCCTTCTCAATCGCCTTGAACATGTCCATCAGACGAAATGATCCCTCATCTCGAGGCGTACTTTGGCCGCGTCTTGGGGATCCACGTTCCCTTTGAAACTCTCGGGTGCTAGGGCTTTCTCCAGGATCCCAGGGGGATGCTTGGCCCTTACTGCTCGCTATGTGGAGGAATCCATATCATCTCGAACCCTTGCCATTCTATCTAAAAGTATCTTACTCTCGTTACATCTCGACCTGCATTCGCGACGGTTATCTTGGATCCCCCTGGATGTGAATTATGGAAGTTCGTTACGCTGTGTCATGATCAGCGTCATTTGTGTTCGACATTTCATGACAGATGCGGTGCTCACTCTATGACTTGCCCATCGATCACCACCCAAGCATCATGTGCCAAGTCATGCCTCTCGACTCCTTCGTCGGGATAGACCGAGACACAGAGGGCCCTTCCGAGCTGTCTGCGGCGTCCTCTACTGACTTGCACCTTTGATGGCCATAGTACGTATCGTCCGCCCCACAGCAGGTTCATCCTTGTGATCGATGTCACTCCCCTGTCTTTCACTTTCAGAGTCATCGCAATGAAGTTCCAATGACCTGTTAAGCAGGATTTCAAGAGTCTCAGCGGCGACATCAGCTGCGAGATGAACATTGCACGTGGAGTTGAACACCGCTATTCCCAGTATGATCGCTCCAGCCCCTCTTGCGAAGAAAGCTTTCGTCGGACTTTGTCGCATACCTCCGCGTTCTGGAAATTTTGGCCGAGGATCGCTTTGATCGCGTTCCCGTACGCCAACGATGGTGCATCTTTGAGGAGACGGCTCATTTGATGCGGATCTGCACCCGAGGAGCCGTCGCCGTAGCTGCAGAAGGCTGAAAACATCGCTCGCTGACTCTAATAAATGGATTCGGCTCAACCCGCGCCGAGAGGCTGGATCTCCTGCTCATCTCGCCGGTTCTCTTTCTTACAATGACTTTCGCTCCAACGCGAGGGAGAATGACAGAGTCTGGTGCATCTGATTGGATTCGATGCGCAGAAAGACCGCCAGAAGAACTTTGCCGAAGGGAGTACTGCGCTTGAGGGGTCTGATGCAACTTTAAGTAGAGCGTTGACAAGCAGAAATTGCAAAGAAACTGTATGCGACCTCGTCAAAATCGAGCAAAGACCTTCTCGCCAAAGACCTTTCTCGCACAAGTTGATTTCGGCCAAAGGACCAACACGAACAAGCGACACAAAGAGGACGTCAGGCGGCGGCTTTCACGCAGCAAGGACTCATGACTTCATCAAAGTGACTCGCCCCCAAGTCGATTACCACCACCCCAACGATGTCTGACCGCATCAGTAGCTAAGCTTCTAGTACTAGAGTCACCAGTGCTTCTTGCGGGTGCGTCCCTCGGCGCCACTCTCACTCCTCCCCAACCAGTGGTGGTAGATGTCCGCCCCGTAGGTTGAGCAAACAGGGTACGAAAGCGAGCTGGAGTGGAAAAGGGGTTGGGGCGACGGAGATGTGTCGGCGCAAATTTGGGCAAGTAGGCGGAGACGAACCACCTGAAGGTTGCCTGAACATGGATCGCCCGAGCAGAAAGGACGACGACGATCGACAAGTACAACGTACCATAGGTGACCCACCAGCAGACCCAAGACCCCTCCCAAAGCCTTGCCAGGTCCCCCAGTCAGGACGTCAAGGACGATGAGCGCTGGAGGGTAGACTGAAGCGGGAAGTCAAGTCAGGAAGGGAAGCCACGAGACCTCGACAAAGAAGGCTCCGATTGCGCTCACAGCTGGTAGGTATTGTTAAGAGGCCGAAGATCGACACCTTCAGCGTTGGGTTTGCCCGGCACCAGAGGTAATTCTGGGAGTGAATCAAGGGTCGGAAGAGGAAGGGAAGGCCGAAAGGGATATTAAGCAACTGAAGATCATCATATCAGTCATCTTCGTCAGTCTCGATCAGTCAGAAACAAGGATGTAAACGAGGGAGAGCGCAAGACTGACGAGGAGAAAGGAGCCGAGCATTACATGGAGCCAAGCGTACTCTGCGGTGTTGCTGAGGCTGTCAATACAGGACTCAAAGTCAGCATTCCAAATCCACTCAGCAGGAAGATGACGGACTGTACATCCCGTTCGAGCGATGAAGAGTTTCTGTAAATGAGGAAGAAGTCGTAAAGAAGGGGGAAGCCGGCACCTATGTTTCAGACACAATGGTCAGGAGCCATCTCCAAATGTAAAATCGCAACGCAGAGCCAAGGTGATCTCGAACATCAAGACCTGGACCAGAGGCCACCTACCTCCAAAGAAGAAGGCGGTGAAGGGTCGCCAGATCTAAAGTGTTTAGTAAGCGCATCGAAGCCGAGAGACAACGCTCTGAATTGAGTCAGACAAGCTCACTTCGTACGACTTCATGACTTTCCACCAGCTGAGAGCGACCTGCTGACGTCAATGGTTGTTCCATTAGACTTTTTGAATAGCAGTCACATCGGCGGGGGACATCAGACGGAGAAGACATGGACTAAAACCCAAAGGTCAGTGACTATGTGCGTATGAGGTTGTCTGAAGCATCGCGAAATCATGAGACCTACAGGGTGACGACAGCGGTGGCGAGGAGCAAAGTCCTGGTGACCGGAGGAACGGCGTTGATGATCGAGGAGAAGTCTGCCATGATGAAATGAATGGTATTGTGTCGAGAAGCAGTTGAAACCTCAGAGCGACCATTCATTTTATGCCAATCTTAGTTTTTTTTCCGGTTGCGAATCATCATTCTCGCTCAGCATGAAGGGCTCGGAGAACCCACCACCTTATGCGACGACGATTACTACGTGCTTTGCTCAGGAATCTCCAATTGGGGGATGGAGTTTGATTCCCAACTCGTATCAGAGATCGGACAGGTTCAGTCTCGTCTTTGTGGTGGAGGTGCAAGCTACGCAGGCTCGTGTGAGATCATTACTGATATCAAGTATGAAGGTGCTTTTGGGCATGAAGAAGCGAGGTTTTGGTGAAGATATGTGAGGGTCCAGAGTGCTTCATCCTCACCCCCGTCCTCCTCACCCATTTCCTACAGGTACAACGGATTCGGAGAGAAAATGCAGTCGGACGAGAGCATGACGGAATGCGCGATGCGAGAGCTCGAGCCTGGTACTCTTCGACTCAATCATGGCCTGCCGGTGAAAGCTTATCATGGCCCGTCTATATTGGAATCACAGGAGGAATGTGGCCTCGTACCAGACGAACCAAAGTTTTACTCGAAAGGTCGACTACTTGTCACCCGACCAGACTCGTCAACTCGCAGCCAATCGTCGAATGATCATTCGTACATCACCGTCGAGATCTGTCTCTTCATCTGCGAAGGTGGCAGGACGAGCCACAGGAGTGAGGTTACGGTTTTCCTTTTGCCCAACATGGCCCGTGGCGGGGACAAACGCTGATTCTCTCACCTGTCTACAAGAAGCGAAGAAATGCGACCGAGATGGTTCGCGCTACCGGACGAGACCCAGTCATCACGGCGACCTGAAGCTGATACGATTGGTCCTTTGCCTTTCGACAACATGGTTCGTTGTAAGGGAAATTGGCTAAAAGCAAGGACCTAATGAGGCTTAGTGGCCGGAAGCCTCGGTTTATCTCCTCCCTCTCCTGGACTCCGTTCTGCGGGGTTCAAGGAATCAGCGATTAATCGGAAGAATTGACTACTCCCTCACTCGATTCTTGGCCACCTGCACTCGCCCGTACTCTCTTGTGTCTCGCGGGTTCGGCCCTCTGCCAACATCTACCGCTCCTCAGGAAGAAGATACGTCAGCGATCACCTTCAAGACGGACTCGTTGGACGGGGAGATGACGTCTGACATGGTCGAAGAGGTGATGAGCTCTTGGTGGTTTGGTTGGGAGGCGGAAGTGGCCCCGAGACGCCGAAAAGTATGTAGTCGGTTTCGACTTCGACCTCGACATCAGTTAATCATTCGAAGCAAGACCTCTATCGCATCATGTTGGTGATTCTGCCACCATCATGACTCAGCTTCAGAAGAACGCGACTCAGAGATAGGATGTCGCAAGACCAGTTTGTAAAAGTGAGAGCCTGGTGCTGCTTGTCGTTTCTTTCACTCGAGCGAGGGAGCGGAGCGACAATGTGCTACTCTTGGGCAGCTTGCCTCAGCACCAGCATGGGGTGAAATGCTTGGCATCCCAAAGGACAAGATCGCTGTTCGGACTTGCTATGTGGCCTACCAGCTGCAAACACCTTCTATCGGATTCTTCAGACTTCAGATTCATGAGATGCATGCCCTTCACTAAATAATTTTGAGCGACTCTTGTCGTGCTGAGGAAGATGGGCTCGGGCTCTAGGCGTAGAGGCTGGACGGCCGTCAGTCATGCGTCGATTGGCGTGTACCCACTCGTCGTCGTCTGCCTCATTCTGGAAGGCTGCTCCTCCTTGCTCGGCCTCACTTCCTTCTGGGAACTGCCCATCAGCAGGGTTCGGGTATCAAAACGCTCACCTTGAAGTTATTCCCGAAACTCCTCGACTGTTGCAGTGTCGTACTGAACATCTCGTACCGCCGAATGTCCGCATCAGATACCGATCGGCGCGCGAACCTCATTGCCTGCGGCGATCAGCTACTTCAATTCAAGCTTCGGTCCCTCCTCACCTCCTCGAAATGCTCACTGAGCGCAAACTTGAGTTTGGCAGTTCCAAACATACGGGCAATGTGCTTACACAGAAATTGAGGGTACTTCATCCTCATCATTTTCTTCATCCATGAGATCAACGTCGCCCCCTGCGGCCTCGACCTTTTCCTTCCTCTCTCTGTCCTTGCGCATATCTACCTCGATACTTGCGCGTATAGCAAGCTTCGCGGCGCGCTGACAGATCTCCGTAAGATCTGCGCCCGAAAATCCAGCGGTGTTCTTGGCAAGGAAGTTGAGATCGACACCAGGCGCGATAGGGGACTTGCGTAGAGTAGCTGTCAGGATGGACAGGCGCGACGCCTCGTCAGGAAGTGGGATGTAAATAAGCTGAATAACGTTAGAATCTGATAATATTAGGTCTCACCTGATCAAGTCGGCCAGGGCGAAGTAGAGCTGAGTCAAGCTGGTCCGGTCGGTCTGAGCGACATCAGAACGGAATCCTTATGAGAGGAGACTCACTTGTGGCACCGATGATGAACACATCTGATCAGATGTCAGCTTGACCAACTGATAGTTTGCAGAGCTTACTCTTCTTCGCGTTCATACCATCCATTTCGGTCTGGCAGATCATCAATAATGACCTCAATGAATTATCCGGACTCACAAGTATTTGATTCAGCACGCGATCGCTCACGCCCCCAGCGTCACCCGACGACCCACCTCGGGATTTGGCAATCGAATCCAGCTCATCGAAGAACATAACGCAAGGTGCGGCGGCACGAGCCTTATCGAAGACATCGCGGACGTTGGCCTCAGATTCACCGAACCACATGGTAAGAAGCTCAGGACCCTTGATCGATATGAAGTTGGCCTGACACTCATTGGCGATGCTGCCTGTCAGCGTAGCCGGAATTGAGCAGACTTACGCTCTGGCCAGCATTGTCTTGCCGGTACCGGGCGGGCCATAGAAGAGAACACCCTTGGACGGTGACATACCGTACTTGAGGAACTTCTCGGGATGCTCGACGGGATACTGCACGGTCTCTTGCAGCTCCCGCTTAACTTTCTCAAGGCCTCCAATGTCGCCCCATGTTGTGGTTGGAATCTCGACCACGGTCTCGCGGAGAGCAGACGGGTTATTGACCCCAAGAGCGAAGCGGAAGTTCTCCATGGTGACCCCGAGCGAGTCAAGGACCTCAGCGTCGATGGTATCCTCGTCGAGATCGATGAGATCCATCTTCTCTCGGATCTGTTGCATCGCCGCCTCAGAGCATAGAGAGGCCATGTCGGCACCGACGTAGCCATGAGTGTCTGCTGCGATTTGCTCGAGATCGACATCATCCGAAAGCTTCATGTTTTTGGTGTGAATGCGGAGGATTTCCAGTCGACCGGTAGGATCTGGGATACCAATGTCGACCTCGCGATCGAATCGCCCAAACCGACGTAGAGCGGGATCGATGGAATTCGGCCGGTTGGTCGCGGCCATTACGACTACATTAGAGCGTGCCTTCAGACCGTCCATGAGAGTAAGCAGTTGAGACACGACACGTCGCTCGACCTCCCCATTCGTCTTCTCTCGCTTAGGCGCAATCGAGTCGAGCTCATCGATGAAAATGATGGCCGGGCTGTTCTTCTCCGCCTCTTGAAATGCCCTGCGCAGGTTTGATTCTGACTCCCCAGCCATCTTTGACATGATCTCCGGACCATTGATCAGGAAGAAGAACGCCCCCGTCTCGTTGGCAACGGCTCGAGCCATCAACGTTTTACCAGTACCAGGAGGGCCGAACATGAGGATACCACGGGGTGGCTTGATACCGATGGCCTTGAAGAGTTGAGGGTGTCGGAGGGGAAGCTCGACGAGCTCGCGAATCTTCTCGTATGTAAGTCTCGGCCTTAGCAAATCAGGCGCAAACCTACCTGGGCAAGCTGCTTCCGGCAACCGCCAAGATCATCGTATCCAACTTCGTTCAGTCCTTGCTCCTCGGCCTCGCGGTCCAGAGGGTCGCCCTCTGTATGGATGACCTGACATGCGGTCAGCTTTCCTCTTTCCCAAACATGGTGATCTGCTTACTGTATCCGACGCGACAATCTTGGGGGCGGTCAGCTGACTCCCTACCACAAGTCTTTTTAGAAAAGAGAACAAGGACTCACGCAGTACGGAGAGGGATCAACTTCGACAACCTGATTTTCAACACCACATATCAGGATGTGTACATGGGGGATCTCGAGTCGTGAGACATACCTTGAAGTCGACCGTTCGCATGCCGCCGCGAACCTGAAACACGTCGCCTATGTATCTCGTCAGCCAAAACGAAGACGCCCCAATCTGGCTCACCCTTCCTGACCGGACGATATGCTTCCAAGAAGTATGGCCGGAGATACACATCGAATAGGTTGCCAGAGAGACCTGGGCGTCTAATATCAGCGCACTATCCGTACCGGACTCGACGAGTGGGATTCAGCTCACCCTCAATGGAGTCGGCGAACGGCAGGATGTGGATTCTGATGAGGCTCTGTGAGCTAGAGTCGAATGCGGAGGATCGTCATCAAGCTTACCGCTTGCCATACTTAATATCGTTGGCGGCGGAAACGTGAACGAGATCACCAAGCTTGATGGCGCAGTTTCCTCGAGCGACTAGATGAAGTGATCAGGAACGTGCCCGATCTGAGTAGCACCACGCACCCTTGTTCATGGCAATCTTGCCTTCCTCGATGTCATCTTGGCTCAAGCAGATGAGGACGGTATCCTTCCTGCGTTTGCCACGGACTACACTTATCAGGGCCTGCTACGATCGCATATCAAGGGGGAAAAGCTTACCAATCACGGTGTCACCACTGACGATCGCGTCCTGGATCAGCAGAAGAAGATAGCATTTGAGGGTGTCTGAGGCAACTCACCGGAACAGGCCAAGGGCCTCCATGGTGGTAGGATGCAGAATAGCGACACTGTTATCGTCGGAAGGACTCTCGTCGACCATGAGTCGGTTCGGACTAAAATTCCTTGGTCAGCATAGGGGTGGTGGCAACGCGATCCTTCAAAAGCAGCCCAGATATAGTGATAGCTCACGAGCGCTTCTGACGCAAGATGGCAGTAGCAGTGGAGTCATCTTGCTTGGCCTAGAAAGAGATCACGGTCAGTGATGGCCAAACAACGATCACGATTCTGTACGGGTCGAGGAAGATGGACTTACGCGAGAGGGATCGTCAGCCATTTTGAGAGGTGGGATCGGATACACGATATATGAGGAATCTAAAGGAAGTGGATCCGAAGGGGGAGGACCGAAATTGTCGTACAACGGAAGATTGAGAGTGATGAGAGCAAAGTCAGAAGAAACTTGCTGTTGAAGGGATTGCGGAATGATGTAGAAGGTTGACGCCGGCGATGCGTCGAAATTTAAGCTGGGGGGAGCCAATACATGGATCGATGGCCTCGTGGCGCTAGGGGATTTCCGATATCTGACCTGTTGTTCACAAAGAGAGCGAGCGCTTCTGAGCGGTATGCTCGGCCTTGTAAGCTTCCGATTCCATGATTCATGGTGTCACTCGCTTTGTCGCGCGTATAGATTGCACGCCGTAATCAATAGCTCAACGGCTCGAAAATCGACCAGTTGTACTTCTCAAGCAACCTGGTATGATCCCCTCCAGCACTTTTCCACTTTCCCGTCCGCCTCACCATCACAACCCAACTCATCTTCAACCAGGGACGCTCTCAGACAGACTTGTTCTCTCCATCGTTGCCGAACGAAGAGTTTCTCGTTTTCGATTCTCAGGCGAGATCTACATATCGCTCATCGAGCTCAAGCGGTAGAACATCCTTCGCGTTCTGTTTCGCCTAGCCCGCCCCTACGATCCATTCGTCGCCTCACGAGATCAAGGAATCTCCTAATCCTGCTCGTTCTTATCACCATCTTGTGTCACACGTATCCGCCATTCCGACATACGGTGATCGCTGGCGTCCGATGCGCTCGTCTCATGCGCGCCGTCGTGCTCGACGTATGGGACTACAAACAAACTTTCGCGCGCGAAGAAGCTTTAGGAGCGTCCGGACAGGAGCTGAGTGATAGTGAAAGGCGATTACGGAGCCAAGGGCGGAGGGACTGTCATAAGCGCAGCGCAGAAAGGCTATTCGAAGCTCTGATGCAGAACTCTGGAATTTACGTCAAGCTCGGACAGCATGTCGCGGCGGTACAACTCCTTCCGAAAGAATGGACGATCACGATGACTCCCCTACAGGACCAGTGCTTTCCGACGCCGCTCGAGGACATCGATGCCATGCTTGTCACCGACATTGGTCTCGGCCTTGATGACCTCTTCACCAGCTTCGATCCTCGTCCCATTGGCGTGGCTTCCCTCGCTCAAGTCCACCGCGCTATCGATCGTCATACCGGCCGAGCAGTCGCAGTCAAGGTTCAGCATCCCGATCTGCAGGAGTTTGCCCGCATTGACATGGCGACCGTCAATTTATCTATCCAGATGGTCAAATATATATTTCCCGACTTCGAGTTCGGCTGGCTTGGCGAGGAGATGAACGAAATGCTTCCCCTCGAACTAGACTTTCAGCATGAAGCGTCCAATTCGGCTCGGTGTCGAACTGATTTCCTGCCCCTACAGGGCAAGACCAGCTTGTATCTCCCAGAGGTCCTCTGGGCTGAACGACGCTGCATGGTCATGGAGCTCATCGAGGGCGCCAGGGTCGACGATCTAATATACCTGAAGGATCAACAGATTGACCGGAACCTAGTTAGCCGGGAGCTATCGAGAATCTTCAGCCAGATGGTTTACCTTAATGGGTACTTTCATGCGGACCCGCACCACGGTAACCTCCTCATCCGACCTAAAGGTGCTAGATCATCTTCACCGTATAATTTCGATGTTTGTCTTCTAGATCATGGACAATACTTCGACATCCCGGACGACCTCCGACTTAATTACGCCCATTTTTGGCTTTCACTCATCAAGCGAAGTTCACCGGAGACAAGCAAGGAGCGAAGATACTATGCCAAGCTGGTCGGCAACATTGACGACACCATGGTATGCTCCATGTCTATTGTTTCTTCCATTTCGCCTGCTGACCCGCGACCAGTATCCCATCCTGGAGTCCGCCATCACCGGGCGCCTGAACATGTCAGATGCGTCCAATGAGCCCGATCCCAACGTAGTCACCCGACCCACCTCTCTTCTCGACATGCGACACATGGACGATGCTCAGCTTGCCAAGCTCCGCCATGCAATGGCGGAAAGGGAAGGATTGGTCACGTCAATATTCGGACTGTTGCGGACAGTACCCAGGTAGACCTGAAGACAAACTTCTGATTCAGCTGACAAGGCTACCAGGCGTTTGCTGATGATCCTCAAGCTGTCGGATCTGCAGCGGTCAGTCTCCGAGAAGGGGAATGACTGAGCTCATAGAAAATTGCATCAGATCGCTTGACATCAGTTTGGCTACTACGCACGGAGAGAGCAGAGTCTTTGTCATCATCGCTCGGTATTGCGTTGATGCCGGTAAGTCTCAAAGCCAAGAGCTTACACGGCTCCCCAGCTCTGACTCTTCATCCAGTTTGGCAAGCGGATCTCTTGAATTTCCGTAGTGCCGTCAGGATCAACGGCCTGTCCTTCCGCCTCTTCGCCTCCTTTGTTAACTCCTTTCTGTCCTTTGCCTACTGGAGCGCGACCCTGGGTTTGGCAGAGTGGAGCATGGATACCCGAGCGAGAGCTGTGAAGCGGACGTTATGGCTGAGTGGTCTGATCAAGGGCGGATCGACAGCTGCGGAGGCGGAAATGGCGGGATTGAGAATCACTGGTTTGAGCACAGAGGCAGCCGAGGAGCAGTAATAGTCACATCTGCATTACCTAGCACGGGCCATGGAAAACCCGCCAGATAGTCATTCGCTGAAAAGGCTGTTTGATGGGCGATAGGGAGTAGGGACATGGTACATGACGGCAATTTTCAATGCAACCTCCTCGAACACGCCATTCAATCTACTTCATCCCACGACTCGGCTTCGTCCCAATGATCGCGTCGCCTAAAATCCTGGTGGAAGGACCCCTTGCCCTTGCTGTGGTCCGCCGAGGAGCTGCGCAATTATCAGTCCTGCTTATGGGAGTCATCGTGCAAAAAGGTTGACATACCTGTTGCTGACCTGCACTTTGCATCTGCATCTCCCTCTCCTGCTGAACCACTCTCGTCTCATCCTCGATCGCCAAGGCCAAAGGTAATCCCACCAGTAGCGCGCTCGTGCTCACCCACCATGCTAATGTCCCTACACTCTGGACTCCCCACCAAGCCCATGATTGAGTCTGAACGTAGCTCGTGCGGATGTTGGATCGTGTCTGAGGAGGGATGATGTCTTTGAGAGCGACGAATCGGTCATAAAGCGTTTCGCCGGCCGGTGAGAAGTCTTCATCGTCGGAAAAGATGGAAGCGTCGGATGCGTTCGAATCGGTCTCAAAGTCAGATTCGCGCTCATCCTCACGGAGAAGGATGTCTTCAGGGACTTCTTCAACCAAGACCATCGTGAGCGAGGAGAGGAAGGGCGAGTAGGTGATGACAGTCAGGATTAGCAGTTGCGAACAACCGGAATCTCCTGAGATTTCTCTCGGATGCAGGAGAGGAGGGGGGGGGGGGGACCGGATATGCGGAAGCCCAAGCCGGTTCCTGACTTCTCTGTCGCGACATCTAGCCGAAATGTATTAAAACTCTCACACTCAATGCCTCAACTTGTGCCACCTGTCGAAACCTTCCAAGCTCAGATAACCCATGCCGACTAGATGTCCGGCTTACATTCAGGTGTGAGTAGTATTTCTCTCAGATTGATCTCACGAGCTCCCCGGCTAGACACTCCCTTTTCAACAGGTCACTTCCATCACTCACAACATCCCATCAATACTTCGAGATCCAGCGGTCGCATTGATTGGGGAGCGATGTTACATCATTCTGGTTTATGATTTTGATTTCACGCACGTCGAATGCTTGAAGTATGCGCTCTCGAAGGCTCTGGGTCTAGGCATCGTTCTTGGAGGTGCCATCGTCAAGATCCCTCAGGTCAATTGTCTGCATGACATCTCCTCAGGCGATAAAAGACTGACTAGGGCGTTCCAGGTCATCAAGATCACCAGCTCTCGATCGGCACGAGGACTCTCCCTGTCTGCCTATGTAAGCTGAGATTCTCTTCGTTGACTCGTAGCTGACCCGTGGGGTCGGTGATTAGATCCTTGAAACGACCTCTTATGCTATTTCCCTCGCCTATGCTTCGCGGAACAGATTCCCGTTCTCGACCTATGGCGAAAGCTTCTTCCTCACGATTCAAAATGTCGTTATTACGCTCCTCATCTTGTATCTCTCCGGTCCTCGAAGCGCTTCCGCGAACGGACCTTCCGGGCTGAAGAAACCTCTCAGTGAAGGTACCGTCAGAGAGAATCTGGGAAAAGTTTTTGCCGGACTCGCGGTGACTGCAACAACTGGAGTTGTCCTTTGGTCCGAAAGCCTATGTCCACCTGCCATTCGTGAGTTTCCGGTTTGTATCGGTGTGCATCAGCCACTGACTGATTCGTAGTCGGTCTGCTACAAGCCGCTACACTGCCAATCTCCCTCATCTCCAAAACTCCCCAGATCATCACCAATTATCGACACCAGTCGACCGGGAATCTCTCCGCCTTTGCAGTCTTTAATGCTCTACTCGGGTGTCTCGCGCGATTGTTCACAACCAAGCAAGAGGTCAACGATCCACTCATCTTTTGGGGTTTTGCCGGTGCGGCAGTACTCAACGCTGTGCTAGCCGCTCAGATGGTCATGTATTGGCGGGGCGCGGAGGAGAGGGATGTGCGAGCTGCATCATCGAGGCGGTCGACCGAGGTCGCCGTGGTGGAACCTGCTCCGGCCAAGCCCGGATTGGAAGACAGTGGGACCCCTGGTAGGCGATGGGCTAGGAAATTGGACTAAGAGCGATCATCGTTATGGACGACTTCACCCTGCTCAGCCGAACGGCATCTCTCCCTTTCATTCTGCGTGGTGTCAAGCTCAAGAAATCCACTGATGCCATGTACGGACCGCTCCATTGTTCGGCCACATTGTACGACAGAAACGGAGTTCTCCGCTCATTCACTTTCTTTTCCTCCGTCCATCTGACGGCCACCTCGACTACCGATCCTCTAACCTTACTGCCAAATCGCTCCACTTTCATTCCTGATGATCCTGTGACCACGTTCTCCTCTCCTTCTCAACATGCTCATTGCGCGCTCCTGCTCAAACACTCATAAAGAGACCAGTAAGAAGACTGTCAGCTCAAAGTCGAGACATATCCTGAGTGAGCGATCTCGCTACGCTTCCACAACCATGACGAGCACTCCGCCATCACCTCCCATGCAACCATTCGATCAGCAATCCGCCAAGCGTGGCTCGATCACGACAAGGAAGTCATCCGTCAGGCGAGCGGAGAAGGATGCTGCCCTGCAGCCAAACTCTACACCTGTCCCAGCGTGGTCAACATATGATCCTTTCACAGCCGCATCGAATAGCTTGAAGACCGATGAAGATGGCAGGTGTGAGCTTGGATCCCTTCGCCTCCACAGCGCCACACGACCGTCGAACCGCCCCGCTCGGAGCACGCAAGGGCTTTCTCGTCGTGCTCAGCACGGACTTGATCCGCACGCTACACTGCACGGTGAGGCCGCGAATCGAGCTCTACCTCTTCACACTCTTCGGAGATCGATTCCCGCTCTACTCAATCCACGTCGATCCTCTCTTTGGCCACCACACGCAACGCCAGCACCGTCTTAGCGAGCGATACAGCCTACGGACCACCCAGTCGATCCGGAATGGCTACGCCTGGCTCGAGCCGCTCCTATTTGCCTCTCCGAACCCGCACGCCCTCCCATTTCATCGTCTTCACGTCCTCCCCGGGAGCTTTGCGGCTGGCGACAACCTTCTTTCCATCGTGGCCCGTCATCCGACTCATTGCTTTCCTGAGAAAGGATGCGTCCACCCAAGCTGGGCGGACGCTCAAAGAAGGAGCTGCTCGGAAGCGTCGCTGATTCCTGGGGTCCGATCGTGTACACGGGAGTCAGTCGCGCGTACGGCAGGTTCGAGATCGAGAAAGACCCGCCAAGTCGATCAACAAGTCCCTTCAAGGCGATCCTTCAGGTGGGGGATATTCCGGAGAAGCTGAACTATGTCGATGCCAAGGCTGAGGCGTTGCAGCGGGCACGAGCGGCACGAATTTGGACTCGGCGGGAACGACAGGTAACTTCGCTCCGCCTCACCAGAGCTTGAGTGACAGATCTCTCCCAGCTCTGAAGGCACTAATCAATCTTGGGGAACGCCCTTCCCAGAGACCCGATGTCGCTTCCGCCTCCACCGTTGACACGAGCGAGGTGGCCCGGACGTGCACTCGGTCACCTGTGCCCACTGTAACTTTCCCCCACTGTAACTTTCCCCCACTGTAACTTTCCCACGCCAAACCGACGAAGTGCTCGCGATTCCTCCTAAGGCAACAATCCGAGGGACTCCAAGTAATCTCGACGCCGGAGCGCATTCTTCGCTCCAGCCATTCCCGCGTCCGGAGCTCCACCGTCCCACAGATCGCAAGGAGAGGAGGCGACATTAGACCCCATCGGAAAGGAGGCGAGGGCTTGCGGCGGGAAGGTGAATGCGAGATAATAAGCGGGACTCGCAAGACTAGCATGATCTTTAAGGCTCACTTCTGTCTGCGGGAGGGAGGAGGCCGGTCTCATCCCGGAAGGCTTGAAGTCAACGAAGATGATCGGTTGATTGAGGTTACAGTTCCATTCCAAAGACTGGAAGAAGCATTACTGCGAGCAATCAGCATTTAATCTGGGACTATTTTCGAGTACACGCTTTTGGCTGCGGTGGTTGCCTAGGATTTATTGATCAGCAAATCCGCATGGGTGACAGAGGATTATACTTCACTCACCACTATCGCGCAGATTGGAAGGTCTCTCCACTTCCGAGTGATCTGAGCCGAGTGAGATCGGCCTACGGTATGAATGCAATCAATGCTCACCTTCAGCCTCGCAAAGCTGGCCCCGAGCAAGATCAGCATCGCAGGCACGGTGAGGCCGCCCCAGAGTGTTACCGTCACAAGGATAAAGCTGAGCGGTGAATTCGCATCGGGCGCATCTGGTAGTCTTGTCCCTGTCCATTCTGCCGTTTCCACGAAGAGCGCTGTCAGCGGGAGGATGGTCGAACACGGGATGCCAATACTGACGGCAATCGACAAAGGCATAAGCAATGCCCTTCAGAATGCCGAAGACCCGTTGAAATATAGACGGTCTCCATATAGATGAAGTAGGCGGGGTTGTGGGTTCGTGGTAGGAGTAGGCCTTACCGTGATTGAAGCAAACGGGGAGAAGGGGTGAAGGCGCTCTGGTGAGGGTGGAGGATGGTGGGCACGGTTGAGACATGTCTGTTGCGTCGAGTGGTGCAGGAGCGGGTATGGAGCGGGTAGAGTCCATCATCGAGGAAAAGGAGGGTGTACGAGGGGTCTTGCGAGTCGGCGGGCCGGTGCCAACAAATGTTGGGCGGGGATTGAGCGCGGATGGCTCTTCTCCCTTCTCCCTCGATATGATCCCGCAATTGACGGTTGTGCACCGTTGGGAACTCCAAAGATGGTTGCCCCCGTCTTGCAGCACCGTATCGGAGGAAGTCGTGGAGTTTGCAGCAGCTTCACCCTCTTCAGCCTGTCCACGTCGATCTGTCAATCGCTTGATGAACGAGAGCCTTGACGACCATCGATCGCGAACCGACATGCGCTCTTTGCCAAGGTTTTCTTTCTTGAAAGCCAGAGCACATAACTGGAGGATATAAGCGCAAGGGTATTGGCACGATTGATATGACTCGCCTTGTGGAGACCGAGAGGGAAGAGACAGGTGTTCATGAATAGAATGGCCACACTGCTCTGTCAGTCCTCGTTCGAGTTTCGGCTGTATACGACTTACGAGTTGTGCGCGACTCCCAGCTCTACGTCAGTCGAGCCCTTAATGGTGGCGACAGGCCAAGAACTGGGAAAGTCGACAGCGGAAGGTTTCCTGGTGATGGGTTATGGGGCGACCGAGAATGAACTCGCAGCCAGTCTCACCCCAGTTGTAGATTACGCCCATCTGTGCAAGGCTCAGTCAGACATCACCGACAGATCCAATCGAGGAGAACTTACGACAAGAATGTCCCATTGAGAGTCAGCAGGCACGTAGAATAGTTCACGTGTTGCCAACGCGAACAGGCCGCCGATGGTCATGAACATGATGGCGACGGCCGGGAGCGGTCCGAATGCTGATATTCTTTGAGACGTAAAGGCAATCGCCATGGAGGAGAAGATCATCGACGGTAGACCAATAATGCTGCGCGTGATGAAAGGTCTTTCCGCACAAGACTAAGCGTGTTGACGCCTCTTGTGCTGGGATCTCACACTTTGCTGATAACTTGTTACAGGTCAAGATCGTATGGCTTGACAGGGTAATCGGAAGAAGGATCGAGGAACATCGATAATGCCAACCTTGATATCACATCATTCATCAATCAGAGATACGGGATAGCTGTCGCTGTAAAGTTGGAAGCAAGATCCTCTTTCGGTATCTCGGCCGAATACCTTCCCGAAACCGAACAGCTAACTTACTTGACCGCTGAGCATGGATTGACCGGGTAAGAAGAATCAAGTCCTGTCATGCGAGTTTCATATTTCATCCCTCGTCCAATCCCCAATCGTCCCCTTCTTCCTCCTCTAGAAAAGCCAGACAACCCGGCGAGCAGCCCAACCACCGTATTGGTAAAGCAGTGATCCCGAATACATCCCTCCACTCGATCCGTTCCTCCGCGGGGTGGAGGAATAGGTTCCGACTGCGCTTGACTGCTTCTGGAAAGGATGTGCCGAATTCAAGGTGCCGAGGAGAGGGACAAGGGTAGAACCAGGGGTTGATGGATGCATCGTCGGGCGTCACAGGGCGATGGGATCGAGGAAAGGGGTCGACTTTGCCTGGTTGAGGAGCACCCAGCAGGAACGAGGTGCTTCCTCTACGATTGTCGGACATGGACAGGGCGTGAGAGGAGCCAGCGCTTTTCATCGCCTGCAGTACTCGGCGGAGGTCGACCTCGGGAATATTTGGGATCAGCTGGTGGAGGACAGCTGCATCCAGCAGAGGATGGATACGGCCGGCTTCAAATGTATCCCATTCGTATGCATCGAGCAGGGGAGGAAGATGGGACGGCTCGCACGGGGACATCAAGAGGTTGAGGCAGAGTGTCGAGAGGCGAGGCACAGCGAGCCAATCGTGCGGGATCGACGGGGAGAGCGTTCGATCGACTGGAAGATCCGCCATCAAGGCCGTTGCGGTCGCAGAGATCTCGTCGCTAGTTGGCCTTGTCTCGGTAGGACAGATCGGTACTGTTGACAGGTCTCGGGGGGCAGGGAGGAACGGGTTGGGATGAGCGGAAAATTGATGCAAGGTGAGGTTGAGGATAGTCGATGGGAGCTCGTTCTATATTCCTTCCATCAGCACCTCGAGATTTGATCTTGGTAACGTACAATCTGGTTGTTGCTGATGTTGAGTTCTTTGAGGTTGTGCAACTCCCCAATGGCGGCGGGCAACGCTGTGAGCCGATTTCCTCCTACAAAACGTCTTAGCTTGTGCGTTTGACGGTACAACCGGAATCGGCTCACGCAGGCTGAGGACAGTGAGATTTGTGAGCTCAAATAGGACGCTGGGTAGTCTGCAGCGCGTTATTATCGTTCCCTTGGTCAAGCGGCACTTACGAGGACAGGGCATTCAGGCCCGCATATATGCAAATGTCTTTTGCGCTCAATCGCCCTGGTCCCGCTCCTGGGCTAGGATGCACCGCACCTGTCTTGCTTCGCCCGAATGATCGCAGTCGAGTCTGAGAAGCCCCCGATATCGCGTTTCGGGGAACAGGTAGAGATGGACTAGCCAGAAGCCCTCTCGGATTGGCTGGTCTATCATCTGCACCATCTTCGCTCGTTTCGGTGAGGGTGGGCGAGCCAGGTGGTGCAGGATCCGCTCGGAGGTCACTCGGAGCTCGATTGATAGCGCCTGGAAGACTGTGAAAGGTGTTGAAGTAGGCGGAAGAGGCTGGGGCGGAGGAGGTCCGGGTGAACGAACGGGCGCTCGCCGAGAGGTGGCCCGAAGCGGATGAGAGACGGGAGTGTTCAGGAACGGGTGAGTGAGGTGAAGGCGGGGCTCTGAGGGTGGAAGTGGATGTGAAGGGTGAATAGGGTGAAGGAAGGGTGACCAGGTCACGCAGATCGGCAATCTTCGTTGAGAGCGACTTCAAGCCCAAGTTGCTAATGTCCTCAGCACTGATGACAGCGCATACTTCACTTACGCGATCGTGAGATTCCCGCTGGCCGAATCGACGCATTTCGCGACCTCACTCTGCATCCAATCATCGCTCCCAATCACTACTGGCTTTCCCAATAGTTCGTTGAGTGATGTAGAGCTGACATGACGGGAATGACTGTATTGAGGGGAAGGGAAATGCTTCGGGTTGGACTCCTTGTGGATTCGTGGCTTCGGTAATATCTTCGAGGATGTGACGTTTGGGGAGTTGAGGTCGATGGGATGGAGCGTTGCCGCGAATGGAAGAGGTCGTGAAGGTAGATTGTCAAATGGGAGCATGGGTTTGGACGCTGCCGAGAAGGGATCGAGGGCGGGCATAGTGGAGAAAAGTGCTATATGTACGATTACATATCTCGGACGAAGCCAGAGTCGGGGGCTCACACGAGGAAAATAAACGACGAACAGATTGAATCTGGTCGAGTGTAAAACAACGGGGACAAAGGAGGGACATCATTAGGAGCTTTTTAAGGAAACATTATTCATTGCATTGTAATACATTCGAACCCATCACTCGCCCTCTGCCACGGCATCTGACGCTCCCGAAAATATAGTCGACCTCACTAAAAAGTTTGAATCACAACCCGCGGTCTTCTCGCTCACACGCTTCGCTGCAAGGTCAATACTTCCCACAGCATACGATGATCGCCTCGGAGCGAAAATCCAGGATACTGTTACGAACCGGCTCAGCTCAGCCAAACATGAAAAACCCTGCAATCCAAACCCACTTTGAACGTTGCCGGTTTGTTCTTCTCCACCCAGAAATGGCCCGCCCAAGCAAACGCGTAACCCTGAATCACCCCTAAGATGTATAACCTGAGGGTGTCCTTTAATCTCAAGCTCAACCTGACCACCAGCATCCTGGCCAGCTCGTTCCTCGAAGGGGAAGCGGGAGAAGACGACGGGAGGTACTGGAGGAGAAGGGGGATGAGGGAGAGAAGGATGCGGAGATTGATGGCGAGGGCAATGGATGTTCCGGTCAGGTGGAGGACCCGATTCGGCCGTTTCGAGTGTTCACCCAGGTAGAATGGGTAGAAAGACCTAAATGGGCGTCAGAAAACGTCATAGACTGCGATCTGATATGAGGGGTATTAAGCAGTCAAGCACGCACTCGAAAGTCTCAAATGGCTTGTCTGGATGAGGGATCGGCCGGTATGACGGGTTGGCTACGGCATGGTTGGATGTCATGGTGAAACGACTGCTGGATTTTCAGGATTCAGAGAGTTTCTCTGGCGTACAAGATTGTATCTATAGACAGAAGAAGCGGTATAGAGCCCTTCCGCTTATATCTGGCCGAAAGAGCGAACTAGACCAGTCAGCCGGTTATCAGCCACTACCCGGACGACCTCGCTCCACCGAGAACGGTCCACGGAGACCAGCTCAATAGATATCTATTCGAGGCAGCCCAGCAATCAGCCAGGCTAAAGAACGTCTTCCTGCGGAATACCGTAGTCTCGCTGCAATCCTCAAAATCGTCGAAGGTCGTGGCGAAAGGTCGACTTCTCATCCGGTCCGTTTCCAAGGTAGAGCAGTTTGCCTTGAGCTCGAAGGTGACCGATGGGTAGAGTCAAGGTATTTCAGAGATATATAACGCGGGCGAAGGATAGCAGCTTGTATCAATTTGGTCTTGGGGAGCCTCCGGGGCAGCGGCAGGATGATCGTTGGTCGTCTCTCAATCCTCTCACAAACCCCACGGTCGTTCATTCCCTAACTCATGTCGTACGTCATCTGTGTTGAGACCGCCTACGAGCCGACTCGCAGCTGTCACTCGGCCCGAAGGCTGTGTCCGGAACTGAAGTTCTTCCGATGGGGCCGTCAAAGAACATATGTGAAATGCTCAAAACCATCCGGAGCGTTCCAGCTCGTTTCCGGGAAGCAATGCGTCTTTTGATTTAATAAGAATCTATGAAATCCTGGAGCGTATGTATTCTCGCCTTGCCAGTTATTGGGAGCGTTTGGTTTGACGATCTAAAATGGATGAGAAGGTGAGCAAGATGATCTCGAGCTGCCTGGTGAATCGAGGCGCACCAACCAGGCCTCATCCAATGCTTTGACCACATCATCCGGTAGAGGGCCCTTCTCGCAGTCCTCCAGGTTGCTGGCCAGCTGCTCAAAGCTGGACACGCCAGTGCTGAGGCCATCGTTGCCACACTTGTTGGCGAGTCGGAGTGTCGAATGATGGACGCACCATCTGAGCGCCGTTTCGATCATCGTGAAGCCGTGTTTCTGGATTGCTTGTTCGATGATGTGCACTGCCTCGATATACTCGTCTCTGAAGTATCGCTTTCGATGAATGTGGTTCCAGGCGAATCAGTTCGGGGGTTCGGTAGCTTTATGTAGCAGTGTCTACTCACTTTGCGCCTTGGGAGGTCGTATTATCAGAGTATCAGGGAATCGTCCTTCCGCAGGTACATCACGGGTCTTGATCGCCCCGATAGTAATCGACCCGCAACAGGGTTGAAGATGACAAGGTCGAATCCGAATCTCCTCAGCGTCGGTATCAACTCTGGGTCTATCATTCGAGCAATCGCATTGTAGATCTATGTCACACAGTCAAGGATGATCAGCATCCAGACCGCTTGGGGGACAACAAGCGCCTTACAGTCTCGGTCGAACTTAGTTGTTATACTTGCCGGCCACCTAGCGGATCATAATCTCAGTGCTAGTGATACAGCCCGCGAGTTTGACACCCGCGGTATAGTTGGACAATGCAAACGTCTTGAATCTCCCTTCCTTATACATCTCGTTGACGGCTTTCAATGTCTCGGTGAATGGCACATTCCGATCCGCGGCGTGAAGATAGAAGATGTCGGTCTGATCCCGTCTCCAAAGAGGCAAGACTGATCGTGAAGGAATTCTTCAGATATTCAGGCTCATGCCCTCCCGGTTGGCGACGATTGTGCTCATGAGCGTACCGTCCCCGATGATGGAGGGGACGTACACCTTGGTCGCGATCCTCAAACCCCTCTCCTTGTACCCTGCTTTCGCGGTCCATCCTTCCTGCTCTCCACCGACACAATTCCTAGCCGTATCGGACTCATTGTATCCACTGGCCTAAAAGTGATCGAGATGCTTCTTATACTCGTCCAGCGAGGTAATCCGCGCACCTGCCTCGAGCTTCGGACCAAATGTCATACTGTCACACTTATTAACACGTACAACGACGGTATACATGCCAGGGGCTCACCATCTTCCAGGATGACCCGGTTCTTCCGCGCAGACATAGTCCAAGTGATGGAAGGAGCCACATCAAATGCAGTAAGAGAGCGCTACGGGCAGGCCGGAAAATCAGGAGTCGGTGTAGTCCGCACTCCTCAGCCCGGGCTGGCAAGTGATGATTCCCGGACAATGACGCCGGACCGAACAGGGAGAGCGACAAGTCTAATCAAGTGCCACTATTCCCACCGTTGCATACTTCCAGACGTTTGATACAAGGCTCAGAAGGAAGGCGGAGTCAAACTCAGTAATTACTGGGAGGCGAAGCACGTCAACCCTGCCAGACCTTCTCAAGCTCGCACCGACCCATTCCTGTCCCTGTCTCCTCCGCGATCACCTCCGCGATCACCTCCGCGATCACCTCCGCGATCACCGCCTCTAGCGTAGCGATCGTCATCGCGCCTCCTTGGTGGACTCCTATCCCTGTCATAATCTCTCCGCGGTGCGCTGTCGTATCTGTCGTAATCTCGACGGGGCGGAGGTGGTGAGCGATTGCGCCCTCCTCCACCATACCTGTCGCCACCGCCGCGATCATCGTAACGAGGCCGGTCGTAGCCGTAGTCGCGCGAAGGAGGCGCACGACGGTCGTCATAGCCACCGCCTGATGCCTCCTGCGAGATGATCAGGGTGAGGCTTCCAGGGAGTATGGGCACGTACAGGAGCAAGCCTTACTTCGACTTGGGTTCCGTTGATGTCCACACCTGCAAGTCGCTTCATTGCATCCTCGGCTTCGGCCATCGTGGGGAACTCGAGAATACTGTGAGGGTTGGGAGGCGCAGGGACACTTTCAGCAGAAGAAACTCACCCAGTGCCTGGGTTCTTGCGGTCAATATCGGCAAAGGTGATGGTGTTGCTGCCGAGGCGACCGTAATCCTTGAGATCCTGTGTGAGGGGAGGAAAGCGTCCACGTTAGGTCCGTCGAAAATCGCTCGAATTCACAGAATTGCGCCCATACGGAAACCGGAAAAGGGGGAAAGAATAGCGCCAAGGTTTGACCGGTGTTGCGCGCCCGTCGGCCCCAGGATCAAGGCCACTGGGGAGACTGCGACCTTCTAACGCCCCAGTGCACCGATGATCCCTCCGCTGCCATCCTGAACGATCGCCTGACGCACCGCCGAGCGCATGGGGAAGATTTACGCCAGACCCAGGAGAGAAAGACAGGCGGAAAAGACGTCGTGAAGCGCAATAGGACGATGGCGGTTACAGCCTGGAGTGCAGATGCGGACGCCTAGACCATCACGAGATTCCATCACGACCGCGGCTGGGTTCGAGGGTTCGAGGGAAAAATCGCACCTGCCAGCTGGTCGAGCTTGGGACGCCCAGCACATTGATGCGGACTCCGCGATGAGCGGGTACCGAGCGAGGTGGCGGACGCGAACCCCTGGTAGCGGTCAATCAATGAGTACAAAGGAGGATGAACAAGGAAACGAACGGGTCGTAGAAATCGCGCCTCCTAGTTTCCTTGGCTTCCTCTACGATGAGACTGGAAGCAGCTGGTCAGACTTTGGTGAGAACTTTGTGACCACACAAACTTCTCGCCCATGAAGTCTTTCCCGCTGAACTCGCGAACGACTTCCTCGGCATCCTATAGGGGGTCTGAGCGGTTGACGAGAAGAGAAGCTAGGACGTACGCGACTCGATTCAAACTCGACAAAGCCAAAGTTACCCATGGGACGGACATCGACGATGGGGAAGCCCTTAAAGTGCTACGACTGGCGTTAGACCAATGTGGAAAGAGCGGGAAGGCGAAACCGCTGACGTCTTCAATGTCAGCCTTGGTAGCCGCTGCAGAGAGACTATTATCAGTAATGTAAATCTACATCTACTGAAAGGAGCGTACTGGGTGGCAGACGTCCCAGATACACTCTACGAGACATCTTGATTGATTCTTTGCGAATTTATGTGAACAACGAAGAGCGATACCGAAATATGGTGTCCCGGATCGCCCAACGAATTTTCATTCGACTTTTGAGTGGTTTATCCCGGGGCCAATCATGACGTGGACGTATTGATTTGCATGAACCCCGCATGTTTGCATCAACTTACCGTTTTCAGTTTCGTTCTCTTTGTCGGACGGGGTCTCCCAACATTGCCTCGGGGATGCAAGCCCGGGTCGTCGAAACGGGATCTCGAAATGCCGACCTGATCAGCTTTCTCGCCACACCGCCACCAATGTCAAGTGCGACCCTAGACAAGCAGACGACAAGCACACCACCGGCTGGAAGATTCGACAGGTGGAAGGAACGATACGGCGCTGGAAAACCTGATCCCTGGATTCAGATGAAGGCCGCTATCTTGTGAGCGAGAACCCTCATGCAGTGACAGCAGTACTTATTCACGCATAGTGTCCTGCTAGCCTTGACATTCTGGTCCTCTTACGTGATCGTTGGGAGGGTGTGCACACCAATGATTCAGCGGAGATCTTCGACGGGTCTGGGAAGGGCGGCTGGAGGTACGCAAGTAGTCGGAAGCTTAAGATGTCGGTGATTGATGTCCGTCGTAGCTGGTACTCTCGTGTGCTTCTCGATCCTCTGGCTGATGTATGTCTGGAGTTACCTCAGGGTGAGGCGCCCTAGTAAGCGGCGGAAGCTCTGGCTGAAAGAGGTCATTTAGATGATCTCAACCGGTCCAGGCTTTGCACGAGATGTCAGTGACTGTTCCCTGTTGGCCGATAACTCATCGCTTCTCAGCACGTGCCAAGAACCTACCAACCACCAGCACATGGCCCTTCCACCGATTATATTCCGTATCATCCGCCTCAGTCAACCTTTGTATCGTCCGTCGACCATAATCAAGCCCGACCACTCAATGATGGCGCCTCGCCCAGCCGTACTTCTGATGGCGCTGGTCCGGACCCATCGGAGTTCGCACCTGTGTCCAACCTGGTAAACTCCGCTTTTCGATCGTCCGATGTCTGGCCATCTTCTCCGGTCGCTTCATCCGCCGATCAGCCACTTAAAGTTGCGGAGAATGGCAAGAAGAAGGGGGTGAAGGACTGGAGAGAGGTCGAGCGGCCTATGCCGAGGTTGGGGACAGGACCTCGATGGTGTCGGTTCTGTGAGATCAACAAGCCAGACCGAACACATCACTGTCGCCATTGCGGGACATGTGTCATGCAGTTTGACCGTGAGTGAAATAGCCTTTGTGGTTGAGCTGATGGTAGATCATTGTCTATGGATTGGTCAATGCGTAGGATGGGCGAATCACAAGGTACGAATTCAGCGGCCTGACGAGACCACCGCTTATGACTTATTTTAGTTCTTTATCACCTTCAACACCTGGGCAATGCTCTTCACCCTCTACATTTCAGTATTGCTGATCATCTTCCTCACGAAGTCAAGCACCGTGGATGGGGAGGTCATCGGGCTCATCGCAGTGTAGGCCGTCTCCGCCGCTCCTCTCTTTCCTCTAATCTCCTGCAGTGCCGCTTTATTCTGTCTCTTCACTGCCATGATGCTCCTCAGTCACATTCACCTCATTCTCACCGGCAAATCCACCTCAGAGTCCTTTGCCGCACGATATCAGCAACAACGGGAAGCAGATGTACTTCAGCGCGAATTCGGTTACCTTTGGCACAATATGGAGAAGAGGAAGGTGAAGCGGAAATGGAGGGAAGACTGGGGAGGATTGCCTGTAGATGCCAGGTGGATTTCCGGCTCGAAGAAGCAGATGTGGGTGCAAGAGATGGGCCGAGCTCCGTCGGGGTGGATACGTGAGTGGATCCTCGTATCCCTCCGTTGACTGTATACAGTGCCAATAGGGCGACCGCTCGGTGACGGCATACACTTTCATTCTAACCCGCGCTTCGGACCGAATGGCGAGTGGTTGAAAAAGAAGGATTGGCCAAAGGAGTTGAGTTAGCGTCGAGAAAGGGATGTAAAGAGTCGTCAATTTGCATAGAACGTTGTTATAATATGATGACTCTCGGACAACCCCTTGGATGGACGCAATAGGATACTGACGGGAAGAGAACCTCCTTTGACGGAAGAGGACTGCATTTTCACGACTTCCTTCAGCTCGATGTCTTGCAAGAGAATGAAGGCATCCGGTCGTCATTGGTGAGTCTCCATCCGTTGTCTTCCCCACATAACTCGCTTATCATCCCTGTCTATGCATCGTTCAGCTGAACGTATGAGACAGGGATCATTTTCGCCACTGCGCGTCATTAGCTTGGACCACCTCCACCTTTCTCGCGCCTGATCTTTCTTCTCCACTTCTCCCTGAGACCTCCTCTCATACTCTTTCAAGCTGTCCTGCATATTGTCACGTTTTTTTTATGCTTAGATCGACACGGCAAACCGCATAGAGTCCTCCCTAGCATACGCATAGGCCTTGTTTCTGCGAATCGGCGAAATGCACGCGCAGGCCATCCTCATCCTTGCCCTCGTTACCCCTTACCTCACATCTGCAAGGCAATCGTCCTTCCTCGTCGCCGCCTACGCCGATCATGAGGGCGGTGTGAATCAGCTGAAACGAGGTGAGTGCGACTCGATACGCGTGCACGACGACATGCTGATATATGCAGAAATTGACCAGCTTGGGCTTAGCAAGGAGGAAGTCAAAGACGTGTTTGGAGATCTCTGTAGGCACCGAGATGCTCCTTCACATTCGCGCGGAGCGACGACTGAAGCGTTTGCATCAGCTATCCTACACTCGACACGTCACTCCGACTGCCACACGACTATCGCATCTCGGCTTCAGGCTAGTTGCAGCAGAGGAGGAAGCGGTGAAGAAGGACTGGATGAAGCGGAGAGGAGCGGCAGTGAGCTTACCTCTGCTGACCTGAAGTTAGCTAAAGACAATCGTCCCTCAATACAGTCGCGATATCCCTCACGATCTGCTCGATGCACTCCGCCCTCCAACCAATCCCTACGGAATGCCATCCATGGTCCTCGTCCATCTCACCTGGACCGCAAGCTAAGGAGGTCACTAGGGGATGGATGTGGGGACGGCAGGATACGGGAGAAAGGGTGAAGGATGGGCAAAGGGCAAAGTGCTTGGGGTGAGTCTGGGTATGAGCATCAGGTCGAAGGGCTGCGTTGACGGCACGAAGCGCCTTGCATAGGAGCCCCCAGGATTGGACCAGCTACAACGGTTACATCAGTGATGCTAGTAGGTACAGATAAAAGCCGGATATGCTCGGGGCTGATATACCCTCCTCAGCTCAGATGTGCTTCGCTCTCAGCGGGCGGCGCCAAGCAGGTACGTTTCCGAGCTGAGTTGGTCGCAAAGGTAGTTTATAGCTAAACTTGGATTCGCCAGAGCTCGCGCAGCGGACTTATGTCAATGCAACGATGGAGAAACTGGCTCTTATAGGCCTCGTGAAACGCAATGAGGATTCTAGGAGGGAGTATGAGGAGAAGATGGATGTAGACATAGGAAGGAAGCTCGACGTGGGTCTTAGCGTCATGGCTTACGAGTCATTTCTTGATGTGTGACACAGACTATGCAGCGCATGTCCGATCTCGCTGAAGACGCCCTCCATGGCCTCTCTCGCCATACTGGCGAACAGGCGACTATCCTCCACAACATTCGATCAGTCGTGGACGGTATGGAGAAGGACGCGGCGGCAATGTGGTCACGGGTTGAATTCGAGGGCAAGCTCCGGGCTATAGATTTGCTGGCAGAATTCGAGTCTGGCATGAAGGCTTTGAAGAAGTCCTGGACTCATGAGGTGGGTTCACCAGCCCCGTCTGTCCTGTGCTGATCATCCAGGTATCAATCGGCTTCACAAAAGCCTCGGAGGAGGTGTGCCTGCTAAACACCTACTGTCATGTGTCTGATCGCTTGCTTCAGTATTCCGACGGCCTTGCCACTCATCTGTCCACGATTGAGGACTTCAATCACTATCTCATGACCACCTCGCGAGATCAGATCGAGTCCCTGTCGGACCTCGCAACGCAGGGAATGGTGCGAATCTAAGGATCCGGTCCGTATCTCGACACTGATCGATTGGCAGGCCACGCTTGAGAAGAATTGGGAAAGCCTAAATCTCGGCATGAGGCGAGCAAAAGCAGTGAGTATATGTCAGACGAAGCTTGGTAAGAAGCTGACCAGTGACGAAGAACATAGATGCTATAGGTGATACAGTCAACGAGCTCAGCCCACTTCTACGATCCTCCGTGGACAGCGCGCTCATCAACAAAGTAGGCGATTTGGCAATCGTCCCGCCGTAGTTGAGTAGCTACAGGATCTCAACAGGGACATGACAGAATCCATGCAGGTCGCTGTATATCAGTCAAGCTTCATCAATTCGGAAATCAACAGGTCTTCAGCTGCGATCAACGAAACTCTCACTGTCTCCCTTGGAGCTATCAAAGAATGGCAACATACCGTCATGCGATCCAGTAGTATGAGGAGCCCCCTGGCTCTCTTGTTTCGTGAGTATCGGAAAAGGAAGGAAGTCATCACCTGACTATCTGATTATCAGCTCCCTCACTGTTCTCGCCGGCTTGGGTCAGTAAGCTGTCGGACCAACATGGACTGAGTATGGCATTGTACGGAGTCAGATGGATCATCGCAGCGTTTTGCCAGGCTGCGCTGCTGGGAGTCTATGGTCTCGTCAGTTTCCTTTCGATATCACCTCAAGGCTTCAAAGACTTATTTGAGCTGGTGCAGATCTCGGTGTGCGCCTCGCTTTGGCTGCTCCTTCGCACCCGACTGTGGAGGACTTTTAGTCAAGTCAGCCGAGGGCTCCGACGCGAGGCCGAGATCCTCTTGGATGGTCCCACCGACGTGGAACGTCCAGCGTAAGGCTTGACAGCCATACAGGAGAAACCACTGAGTTTCAGTTGTAGGTATCTGCGACCGCCTATAGGCCCTCCAGCCTACCCTTACTCCGCCAACACACAAGAAGTCGAGCTTGTATACCCCTGGAGCATGCTACAGCTTCGGGACGAGGGCAGTCTGGGCGACCTGAAGGAGATGAAGGCGAAAGCAAGGAGGTCACACGGGGCTCTGAGAAGGACACAGAGGACGAATGGCAGGCAGCGGGCGGCATCGGAGCCGCCGTAGACCGTTTGAAGTCGTGGTGCTGTTCGCTTTACGCGGTCAACTCATGTGCCACCAAGTTTATATGAGAATGAATCACAAACTCGATAAAGCGATGCCAATCCGACCGGTCGCCACATTAAAAAATTTCCGGTGGTTTGTTCAGAAGAAAGACTCTACCCCCGAGGCCTTCTTTTCCTTTGGGGCCTGAACGAGCATGTCGCTTTTCTGACTCTTGATTCGTCACTCCGATTTACCTGATCAAGCTTATTTGCCAGGGATCAAAAGCCGCCATTTTCTCGGCTTGAACGGCAGGCGGTAAAATTGCCCTTTAAGGAGATTAAAACTCTAAGTCCCGTTGCGCTCCACAACCCCCTGGATTGGGGCTGGGGCTAACGCGGGGCCAAAGGAGGGATGCGTTGCCTTCAGGTCTTGAGCCTTCGGCAAGTTGAGAAACGAGACGGGGTAAGCCGAGAGGTTGCCCAGATGCCAGGGGGGAGCGAAAAACTATCCTTGTTGCTCGAAAATCATCGAGCCCTCATCATTTTCTTCTTGTTGAGTCTGATGATGCTCGCATTGACCTCGTCACTCAGCAGTTGAATGGAGCCGACACGCTTGACATTGGATGCTTGAGCAATCGCTGGATCAGATAAATCTTACGGGAAAAGAGAACGGACCAGACGAGTGGTCAGCATCCCCATAGGTGAGTGGCCAAAGCTTTACGATTCCTATCAAGGCCATCATCTTGACCAGTTTGTCTCTTCCCGTATGCCTGCCTTGTCGCGTTTTGTTCCGCTATAGACCTCGAGCTTGGTCCCTAGCCTGCTTTGTATCGTCAACCGACGCGAAAGGGTGGCTCTCTGGTCCTCCAGTTGTCCATCTCAGTATCAATCGCGTCGACTTCACCCCAATGTATCCATCAAAAACAATCATGTTATCTTCATCGCCTATCTCTCTCGCCTACGCCTTGACATTCCTGCTTTGTTACCCCTCAAACCAGTCCGCTGTAGCTGACTTGCGGACTCTTTGCCCACTTTCCCCTCGTTTTGGCCCTTCCGGTATCTCCAGATCGCTTTTAGCGGCGACCAACTTCATTCCTTCGGTGTCTGCGAACATGACGACGACCATCAAGACGGAAGGGTTCAAGTCGGTTCATCACCCATCTCCATCGTCCTTTATTGACGCTCCTTAGGGTACCGGGATCGGTCCAACCCCCCCCACGCCCTTCTTTCCACCGCCCTTTCTCGGACGGCTCCATGACAGTCGAGACCGACATGCTTGCCTCTCTTGATCAGTCTGCTCATTTCGCCATGACATCCCCCTTCTCTTTTGCGCAATCCCTTCCCATCCAACCAACATTCGACCATTACCTGGATCCGCATTCGAGTTCACCTCATGTCAATTCCTTCCATCCGGGATCCGTGTTTTACAACTTCAAGTTCGGCTTGTCCAATGATAATCCGGAACCGCCGATCAACCTCTCGGCGAACGAGCGAGTACGCTCACAGTCAGCTTCACGATCATCTCATATCGGGAAAGCCCCGACGGCGCGCTCACGTCCCACACGGAAATTATCGCTGAGTGAGGCTCGGCCACCTTCCGCCGGTCTTCAACAGCGAGGAAGATCAGTGCAGTCAGCTCGAACTCAAACAATGAGCAATCATCCTCGCACAATGAGCCAGAGCGACGTCTTCGCCGGCCGGCTTGGACTGGGTATTGGCCTCGACACGCATAAGGAGGGCGAGAGGACGGACTCTGTCACACCTCCTGACTTCGGACTAAACGGGACTTACGGCGTATCTATTCCTCGCAACCAAGCGGGTGATGCTGCGTCTTGGGGGAGTGCCGGCAGTGCACCCAGCTTGTTGCCGGGCAGTATTGGAAGCTATGGAGGGAACGATGAGGCCATCACGGAAAGGTGAGTCAACGTCTACCTCGCCGAAGCTCCTGCTGACATCGAGTTAGCCCGATGACTCCCGCTCACCGGTTACCGACACTCCCCCCAGACGAAACTTACAAGAAGCAACGGCGTCGCGAGTGCCACAACCAAGTAGAGAAGCGGCGAAGGGAGCATATCAACGCGAAAATCGAGGAACTCAGCCAATTGCTGCCAGCGAACTACAGCCAGATCGACGAAGCAATCGGGGAGGAAGATGAAGAAGATGATGATATCGAGAGTCCCATCAAGAAGAAGGTGCATTGACCCCCAAAGCGTTTGCACTGCGCTAACGCATGGTAGACGACGAAGCGCTCGGGCTCGTCAGCCAGAACGCAGAAAGACGCTGCGCAGTGCAAGGGCCTGATCCTCAGCTCCAGCGTCCAATATATTCAGTATGTGGAAATCCCAAGAGGTGAAAGGGGTTCCCGCTAATGAAACGCCCCAGCGATTTGAAGCATATTACAGACATGCACGGAGCTCGGATACGGCACCTCGAAGCCCTCCTTATGTCGACGGGCTTCCACTCGATGCCACTCACTGCGCCCTTTTCATGGACCGGCCCCACCCCGGGTCCCGGACCTTTCCAGCCCGAACTACCGACCCAGCTAGAGGTCATGCGACCTTCTCCTGAGCCACCGGTCTGGCCTACCGGTATGATCGGTTATGAACCTTCGCCGATGGATCTTTCCTCCAACCCGGTCTCGGTCAACTTTCGAAGATCGAGCTCGTTATCGACATCCGAATCATTAGATCTACAGCATTCTTCGCCCCGGGATACGCAAAGTCCGGGTGGGACCGGATCGGACGAGAAGCGAGGGAGACAGAGGGAGAAACCGAGGAAGGGTTCGGCCATGGACATTCAGGTTTCGATGGATAGCATGGACCTTGACCCGATGTTTGCTGGGGCGACGCGAAGGAACGAGGAGGCGGGTGGGATGCGATGGTAGGACAGGCAGATGCTTGGGCTCTGCGAGCCTTGGACAGGAGAAACGATAAGATCCAAGAAGCAAGATGATTGTCTGGTCGGATCTCGGCGATTCATCCATGAGACCTTGAGAGTATGTTGGCTTATAGCCTGATAATGTTTTACTACAATGGGTGACAAGCGGGAGTTCGACGGTGCTTACGCTAGGCGCGCCCGATCCTGGTCAGTGCTTGAGTCAGTCTACATTCTCCTTCTTTGTTGCGGCATCGAATTGACCAGAATTGACCGTCTGCTTTCACTGAATCATACCTACCTGGAGGGACGAATAGACGCCAGTGGACTGGGCGCTACTGTCGGACTTATCTAGACTGTGTTCATCTCCACGAAAATACGAGGCGACACGACCTTGATACCCGGTCCATCCCCAAGTGTCCATCCTCATCCCGTCAGCGTCGTGCCGTTGCATTCCCTCTCCATCATCAACCAAATATCCTCAAGGCATCATGACCCAAGCTCAACCCGCTTTCCACCTCCTACATCCCTCTCAACAGCAGGCCCAATCCCGTCAACCTCCACCCCAATCAGCAGCACCATTCCCCCATCCCGGTACTCTCAGCTCTCACTCCACCCAGTCACTTCAGCCTGCCCAGTCACAATCTCAACCAAACGGCAATGGTGCCCCCTGGGGTGGACCGTTTCCGGCTCTACATCTCTGGCCGATACATGATACCTTTGTGATGAAGATGATCCATCTACCTGATCAACAACGCGTGGGTTGCTTTCTATCCGGAGGTGGCCGAGAGCTTGGACTGATTTGAAGGCTGGGATGTAGATCAAGATCGGACGACAGACAAACACGAAAACCGTACCGGGAGAACGGAATGCATATTTCGATTCGAAGGTGCTGTCGAGGACTCATGCGGAAATCTGGGAACAGGGGGGAAAGGTGAGGTCGGATCCTGTTCATGTAATGATCTCAAGCTGAATCGCGATGCTTGCTTGTCAGATCTACATAAAGGATATGAAGTCCAGCAATGGGACGTTCATCAACAATGAGAGATTAAGTCCTGAGGGAGTGGAGAGCGATCCGTTTGAGCTGAAGTCTGAGGACTTAGTGGTAAGCTTGCTATAGCAGCTCACTTCTCCTTTTCTTCTGCAAGAATGAACCCGACTGACCTTACTTGGCGGGGTAGGAATTCGGCATCGATATCGTCAGCGAGGATAATCGGACAATCGTACATCACAAAGTCGCGGCGAAGGTCTATTGCGTGTTTGGTGCGGAGGATGCAGCGCTCTGCGCGAGGTCAGTTCGCACCTCTTCTTCAGCTTCGCATTAGCTGAGACAGACGGCAGAGAGCTGGTGCACTATCAGAGCCAAGATGCGAGAGGCATGCGCCGACTCACCGGTCCGAGCGGGCCAGGTGGAGCCGGACAGGGCCAAGGGCAAGGACAGGGCATGAATCAGCTTGCACAAATGGGTCCGGTCGTCTTGAGTGTGGGCGGCAAGCCGGGTGGTTTGAGCTTTGATCACGTCTTGCATAAGCTGCAGGTATGTCAAGAAGACTGGAACTGACAGTCACGCTGACCTGAAATAGACTGAGCTGGCGAGGAGCAAAGAGACCGGGAGCGAGCTGCAAACTCTCGCTACCGCTATGACGGATATCCAGGACACACTCGGCGGTGGACTCGTGAGCACAAAACAAACACCGAGATCGTGCTGACATGCTATAGCCACCATCGCAAAACGGCTCCGCAGGGCAATCCATTCCTCCTCAATTCCGATTGACATCCGCCGAAGCTCAGGCAGCTCTCGCTAGTCCCCATGGCCAGCAGGCTGCTGCGTTCATCTCCCTCCAAAACCAGCTCAGCGAAACGCAAACATCCCTTTCGGGCCAGCTCGACAAGATCCGCAATCTAGAGGGTCAGCTACAAGAGCACGAGTCGCTCAAACACGAGCTCGCGACGATGCGTGATTCGATGGATGAATCGAAACGAGAAATGGACCTATACTTTGCCGGACCGCGCGGACGGCGGATGACTCGAGGGATGGACGATGACTATGACGACGATGACGATGATGCTCGGAGCATTGCTACGATGATGGACAACGATGAGAGCGAGGCAAGGATGCGAGATAGGCGACGAGGGGATAGGGAAAGAGAAAGACCGAGGGCGCCGGAACCGACCATGAACGGCAATGGAGACGACACACAGGACTTTCCCAGAGAAGGCATCAAAGAGAATGCTGAACTGGTCACTCGGATCCAAACACTCTCCAGCGAGATCGCAGAAGCTGTCCAGCTGTCTCGTAGCCTGCAAAGCCAACATGGGGAGGCGATGTCGGCTGTCAAAGTCCTTACGGAACGGGTCGGTGAGCTCGAGAACGGCATGGGAAGCCGGGTAGCGGAAGCAGAACAGCGGTGGGAGTTGTGGCGGGGGAAATTCGAAGAAGGCTGGAAGAAGGAGCGGGAAACTTGGGAGGCAGAACGGGAACGATTACGCGGGGTCGTGCGCGAGTGGGAGGAGGCGAGCCGACGCGCCCATGAAGAGGAGGAGGAGCGAGAGCTGAATGAGCGGCTGAGCGAAGACGATTTCATCGACGAAGAGGAAGAGGAAGAAGAGGTCGAGGGCGGGGAGGAAGCGGAAGAAGGGGAGATGCTTACCCTTGCTAATGGGTGGAAGGAGGATGTACGACCGAGAAAACCGAGACGGCGACGACCGAGCCACAAAGCGTCCTTGGCCATCAGGGCGCTGAAATCTGCTGCTGGCAGGATGGAGGAGGAGTCAGGCTCAGTGACACCCACAGCGGAGGATGAGGTGCCGAGATCGAGATTGCGGGCGAGGAAGGGATTTGAGGAGAAGGAGAGAGGATTAGCGCGGTCGGGATCGGCTAGTACGTTCAAGGGAGGGAAAGAGGAGAGCTCGGAGTCTGGAAAGGAGAGTGGAGATACTTTGAAAGACTCGCTGGATGAGGGAGAGAATGCGGATGCGACTGGTAAAGGAGGCAGAGTAGGGAGGAAGAGCAGAGATGGGACGGTCATACAGGCGAGTCCTTGTCATAGCCAACTTGCGGGTGGGTGACGAGAGCTGATGAGTCTTGGATCAGCCAATACCGATCTTCACCGTCATCATCGTGGCAGTCGCTGCTGGAGCATTGTACTATCGACATAAGGAATGAGACATCAGCGTGGCATTACGTATGCAGGAGGCTATGGTGTTGGTTCCAATTAATGAAGCAGCCAGCGGAAGATAATAAGGCACAGTCAATTGTTGCTCCTCGCTCTATCGATTGTGAACTATCGCCTTGAAATTCCACCCCTTAAGTCCTTGTAATCCTGCGACTAGCATTGTCTCCTGGGTCCGAAAGAGACATACCTTACACCTACTACAGCGGCGATTTCGTTCTACTATATCCGAAAGATTGTTTCCGGCAGCAAGGCGCGCTTCGTCCTTTTACTCGACTGCTGCTGCTACTGGTGCTTCATTGACTGATCCCTGCCCCGGTTTTGTGATAGTACAACACTAATATCCGTAAATCCAGTGACCGACCGGATTTTCATGTACGCTCACATCGATTTGACGGTACTGCTCGGCGCGTCAACTCATCGTCTGACGGTTGATCTATAGCATGGGATATCCAGCTACCGGGTTCGCGGGCTTGTACCGCAAACCGCCGTCGAGACGTCCTCAAGTCCATCAATTCTCGCCATGGGGACACTTGGTGGATATGGAATCTGTACGCTGATGTCTTCTCTTCTTCGAAACCAGCTGACCGTCAGTATTGCTGTTGGTTGAGTCTAGTTGCTCACTCTACGAGAATGCCTACTCTCCGGAGAGCATGCACAATCGATGAGGGGAGAGTTGCGATCATCCACTGCAGGCGGGAAAGGTATGTCCCCGTCCAAAAGGCATGCTAAGGATTGATGGAAAGCCTTATAGGGACGATCTGGGACTCTTCTCTGCTCATACCTCCTTTCCTTCCCGACCCTGCCACCTCGGCCACAGCAGGATAGGTCGTACTCTCACCGAGATCTGTGGCGAGACGGGTCCGAGAACGGGAAGGGGATAAACCGCTGGCAATATTCGACAGCACGGAAAGTCCAGATCGGGACGGCTGGGTCATGGTCGGACAGGGACAGACTATTGCAAGCGTGAAGGTGTCGGAGCCTAGCGATAATCTTGCAGCATCAGCAGTACAGCCAGAAGAATTGAATGCGATGCTCAACTTTCAGGCCGCATACGACACAGTCTCTCGATCGATGAGTTCGTCCACGACGACCATTTTTAGACTAAGCTCTCCGCCATCGGAGGACATACGGATTTCGTCGACACCAACGTACGATCCCATCGATATTGGGGATGAAGGGGAGCCGGACAGATCTGGTCAGCAGGATCGCAAGGATGGACGAGTGGACGAGGTGAGGTATTCAAATTGCATTCGAGTCTCGTATGAAGCCCACCAGTACAGGTAGGGGAGTGTCTATCCCTTCTCGTGAGTCTGAATCAGTCAATACTCTGACTGAATCCAGAGCGACGATGGTGCCGCTGCATCCATCTTATCTTCACGAAGCAAGCTCCTCCATCCTACCTCTCACCGAAACCTTCCCGAGTTCGCCTTGTCTCGATTACTCTGCTTCTCTTTTCACCGTCTGCATGGCAGAAGCCTCTCGCCTCGCTCGTAGTCGGATCTGGCGGGTCAAGAATGGGTCGCGCCTGCGCCAGTATTGCGCAGTACGATGACACATATGTCGAGGAGCTCAAGTCGCGTGTCGGGACTGGTGAAGGTGTATCTGGGAGCGTCATATGGGGTGGAGTTGGCGGAGACGGAAAGCACGATACGACCAAAATGTTTAGGACTTGCGGTAGGATGGTGGCCGGGAAGCCAAGCGAGGAATCTCAGGCTTCTCTGCCAGAGAATGTCAGAGTGAGGGTGAGAAGCTTGACCAAGCTGATGAGTCAGGAGTACAACGTGCACAATCTGATACGTCAAGTTGCTGAAGGATCAACATCGCTCATCCTCGACAGGACACTGGAATTCAGGATGAGATTCCGCCTTGCGTCGGTGCCTCTAGGCTGGGCAACGCTCATCCCAGCTTTCCATCTTCCTGAACCCCTTCCATCCACCTCGACACCGCCTATCAAGCGGATATATACCCTTCACTTTCCGAGATCTCAGATCGACTTTGCGATCGGTCCCGGTGCGGCGATACACCAGATACTGGCTTGAGGAGGTGGGAGAGGAAGAGGAGGAGTGACCGGCAAGGCTCTTGGGTGGGGAGGAGGAGATTGATCTGGGGATGGACGATAGGGGTGGGGGAAGGGTCAAATCCAGGAGCAGGACAGATGAGAAGGTCCACAGAGGTCCAACTCAAGCGAGTCAAAACTGCATTGATGATCTCGTCCGGGTGCAAGGTGCATGCACCTCGGTGAGATTGCTGACTAGCTTCGCTGTGTCGCTTGCCCTCTACCGCTGAGCAACAAGGTCGCTGTGATAAAGGTCCCGCCACCATCTCCTGAAATGCCACACAAGCCAAACACACACCCCCCCCCCCCCCTTGGAACGGACTCTCGCCTGACGTTCTCGATCAAATTGTACGGTGTCCACCATTATTGTCGTGATGGAAGATATACTTTATCCTACTTGATATCACTCTACAGGTGGACCCAGACCGATGGACTTGGAAAAGTGAGGGCAGGATTCGATTTAGCTGGGGCATCGGGAAAGGGGTGTTTTCTCCGCCTGGGTCTGGCCTACACGTTGTTGATTGAGATGATTGTATGTATCGACGGCGTTTAAACTACCTGAGCTGTTGTTCTTCACAAGCTGGAGACCAAAGTCGAACATTGCTGGAGTCAAGAGTGTCGCCTTATAAAGACGTTGGATCCGGAATTCCTTCAAACTCACAACCTTGTCCCATCGATCTGCCTTCTCTCACCCCAGCTGTCGACGATCTGCCGTTGCAACGACCGATTTGGGAGATGACGACCTTCGATCGCCGCCGGATCCAAGCTCCTGAATCAACCTACGCACCGTCCTTCACGCCTTCGGCACCGCCTGAAGCTGGACCTTTCAAGCGGATCGACCGGAGAAAGGATGAAGAAGCCCGACCGATCTGTCCGTGACCTCCAAACAAAGCTGAAAAGTAAGGAGTTGACATGTGCTTGAACAGATCTCAAGACTGGACTCATCAGTCAGGCGAATGGTAGCGGGTACATTGAATCAGGAGGTGTGAAGATCGCTTGTTCAGTGTGAGCAGCTCCCAATCTCTTTCATGAGCTTCAACCCCTGATCTCCATCGTCTCCCAGCTCTGGACCTCGTCCCAAGCAACCTCCTTATTCCCCTCAAGGCACTCTGAATCTCGAGATCAAGTTTGCACCCTTTGCCTCACATCCTCGTCGGGCGCCTCTACGAGTACGTCTACCTTTTCCTTGCTCTCCACTGCCCATCTTGCCCCTGTATGCTGAAAGTCCAGGTAGGATACCGAACCCGTCCCCCTCTCCACCCTACTCACTCAACATCTTCTGCCCACCCTTCAACTCCATCTCCTTCCCAAATCCTCCATCGACGTCTACCTCCTCGTCCTCGAATCCGATACCATCCCAAACGTCCTCTCCGCTGGCCTGACAGTCGCCTCCGCGGCTATCGCCGACGCTGGAATCGCCATGAATGGACTCGGCGTCGGAAGCGTCATCGCAAAAGAGGCAAAACGGGGGATGTTCCTGGATCCGCTGAGGGAGGAAGAGGAAGGCGCAGAAGGGGTGGTCAGTCTGGGTGTGATGCCGGCTTTGGGGAGGGTCACAGGCGTATGGATGGTGGGTGAGCTCGAGGTGGGGGAGGCTTGTCAGGTGAGTAGCACTCGTTCTTGATGAATGGGATGCTAGCTCATTGGGTGCGTATGACAGATGATCCAACAGGCAATCGCTGCGTCAAGAAATACACATACAATACTCGCGCAAGCGCTGCTAGAGGGGTTCGATGAGAGGATGAGTAGCGGTGCTGAAGCTGCATGAGATCATCGATGTCGACCATCACCTGCTTATCTCCTTCCAAGTGACGGGTAACGACGACCTCCTTGCTACTGGAAGTGATCCGCGCCATGCTGAGAATCATCCAGATCTCGGACGAGAGCTCGTCGCGTGGCGCGTGGCTATCGCTGAGTCATACTGCTACTGTCCAAGGATATGGCAATGCTCTCTCTGGAACTGCTTCCTGATCATCCTCTGTCCGGTATGACCCGAGCTTCAAAGGTTGACCCAGCAGGGTTCCATGTGGCTCAACGCTGTGTATAAACTGATGTCATCTCGATCTTCTGTGAGCGGAAAGTGCGTCAAAGGATGATGAGATGCTTCTGTTTCGAGATGAAGTCTCGCCATCCGACCATGTTTGACCATCTTCGGCTCACTCATACTTCTCTGTGGTTCTTTCTCAACCATGAAGCGCCCCAAATGGCCCAGTCTGCCACTCGGAATGCTCCTGTCACACTGCATTCATCAACAAAGCTCCGAGCCTCCCCCAGACTCGATCATCCTCGATGGCAGGGTGTACCGATACGTCAACGCTGGGAGACCTGCGGATGGCACAAGAGCCAGGATGGCAAACCTCACTTTGCGGAGCCTGGGACCGGCAACTTCAGGTCTCGCTTGTGAAGTGAACGAGGTGCGTATCAAGATTCAGACAAGACGATCATGAACAAACTTTGCTTCGATGAGTACCTCATACTACAGCTCTGCATCTCCTCAAATGTCTCGGGTCCATCTTCCTCGATTGGGAGACTGACCCCGCCTCAAAGTCATTCCAGGTCAGTTACAATCAGAATTGTCTGTATCTCACTGATTCAGCGCAAATAGACGACGAAAGACATACTTTGCGTCTGATGGGTTCGACAACAGGGCCAGGGCTCCAGAGGACACCGTATGCAACTTGAGGATGCCGATGGGAACAGCCTTTGCCATTGAGAGACGCGCAAGATTGGATAGGCGGAACGCGTCAGCGTCGATCACAAGAAGAAGGTGAAGAACGACGTGCACTTCAAGTGTATGACCACCCATGCTGACCGACAGGGTGTGCGAGAGACTGTTGACCAGCCAACATGATCTGATGCTTCGATCGAGCAAAGCTGTGCGGAGGGCATGCGATGAAAATTTTGCGTGCCTCCGCTTCTTAGCAATCTGTACCGAGTAGGCAGAGACGAGATGCATGATGATGCGGCCGGCTGTCGCGTGACTAGCAGATCGAGCTGTAAAGCCTGCGATCACCCAGGTCGATGGCATTGCCAGACATTGGCTCGGCCACTTGCTTCCCGCTGTGGTCATTCCTCGATGAAAAATCCTTAGCCGCAAAGTCAAAGATGTAGTATTTGCAGTTGCTTTTGATCTGGTTGGCGACAGGCGTCTGGACCGCACGTTCTTCCTTTCTTGAGCTCAAATGACGGAGGCATCATCGACGAATTTCATGTGTTCTCGATCTCTTTCCAGTTCGGCCACAAGACATCAGTCAAGCTTCCGATCCGCTGTGACTCGTCAGCAAGATTCACCTCCCGAGGTCAGACTCACTCTGCTCCCGCCCAAAATCCCCAGTCCCGCTCAAGATCTTCACCCTCTGCAACAACCTCCTCCTCCCCTCAACCACTTCCGCCATCCCATCGGCCCTCGCTCCCCATGTCCCATCATTATCTCCTCCACGACCCTCTCCTCCACGACCCTCTCCTCCACCTCCGCCGCTTCATCCTCCGTCAGACCCTCGCAGGCCACCTCGATGGCTACCTCTGACCGTTTCTTCAAGCCCCTACTGTTGAGCGCTTGAGCGTGCGGGTAGATCTTCTCCGCCAACCAAGCTACTTTCGCCCTTTCTTGAGGACCGAAAGGGATCGAGAACTTCCATGGAAAAGCTGGACAAGTCTTCGCGAGCCGTTGACTATGTTGAAAGATAGGAGACGAGATGTCGCTGAAGATCAAGGATGAGGTTGGGTGAGCTAGGGTTCTCGTAGTATCCATGTCGGAGGCGATGGAACTGTCCGCGCGAAGTGATGCGCTCCACACCCTTGTCCAGCCACAACTCCACGAGATCGTCGAGGATGTTGAAGACCAAGCCAGAACGTGAGGGATGCCGGAAGTTATCGAGACTGTTCAGCTCGATGTGGGTGGGAGAAGCGAGCCGAGCGAGTGTCTGGATCGACGCTTTGAGGGCTTTCTGTTCGGTCTCGGAGCGGAGATAGAGCTCGACCATAGGATCGCGAGTGATCCGGACGCTCTTGACTTTGCTGAGGAGGATCTTGCGCTTCTTCGAACCGTTGAGAGTATCCTTGATGAGCTTGCACGTGTCGGCGGCTGGGAGTTTGTCGGACGTAAGTATTTTGACGGTGATGGTTGAGTATGGAGCCAGTGGGCGCGTGCTCGTTGATACGGCGCGTTGAGTTGGAGCAATGAGATCATGGTCATCATCGATGATATGGAGCTTGCCAAGAGGCGGGAAAGCGGAATCGAAGACCTCTGAAGCGGAGTCGTGAATGGACCTGCCAGGCGAGGAGCACTCCTCTTCATCGGGGAGGCGACGGGTGCTGGGTTTGGACTTGCGGGACATTCGCCCCGAACGACGAGAAGGAGCTTGACAAGACGCTTTAAATTCAATTGAGTGCCCAAGAAGATGGCGGAGAGAAGAGAAGAAGTTGAGGAAAGACAAGGACACATGACCTCACATGGCTCGGCCACGGAAATACCTGCGACGGTGATTAGCCCAAGGTCCGCATATCGTTGCTAGTCCCAGGTCTGCTACGAGGAGTCACTTTTTCTCGGGCTCATCGCATCAGGCATCAGATTCGACGTCAGTTAAGTTAAATGATCAGTACTCGCAGATCTCACAACCTTCTACCTCCTCCTCCGCAGCGAACCGAAACCTCCTCAACCTCTCGACCCCTTCGACCATGGTCAATACCCTGCCCTCAAGGCTCGGCAGCACGGTCCGTCTTACAATCTCAACTACCTGCCTCTCGAGCATCAAAACATCTCCCGGTTTCATACCCTCACAAACGACCTCCCTGTATCCACTCCTTGTTCCGCGTGCTTCCTGAAAGGCCCGTTCATATATCAGGCTGCACATTCTCTCAGCAGGTGATGCTTCGTCCGGGACTATAGGGTATGACGGGTCTTGAGATACATCGCAAGTGCTCGGCGGGAGAACTCGCACGTAATGCCGATATCGCACCGGCTTTGAGAATTGAGGACGAAGATCGAGCGGCGCTGCGCAACGGATACCATATTCACCGTGAGTAGTAATGCTGTCAAGAGCCGACCATACTTGACCGAGCTGGGAGACGAGCGCTTCGACCTTCCCCTGATCGCTCCCGTCGATATGGCAGTCCAAGCAAATATGAGAGGGGTTCAGGAGCGGGGCGAGTCGCTGGAACAAAGAGGGACCAATAGCTCGGTATGCTCGCATCGGCACTGCGAGGCTGTCTCGACGGTCGATGATTGTCATCAAGGCGGAGGGGGTGATGTAGAGGGACCTCGCGTTGGGGAGTAAGAGAAATCGATCTAGCCTTGACATGCTGCACACCCGTAAGCAGAGTCGATCTGATGGCAGGTATTCCAGGGCCACATGATTGACCTTGAGAAACGGGTCATCGTCCTGTGCCCGCTTCGTACTGTCCGCCAGCGCGTTCAGAAAGCGGCTGAATTGCGCGTCAGACCGGAGAGTCACCTGTTCGAAAAGCAGGGATGCAACGAGATCGTGGAGCGCTTGGGAACATCGGCCGAGCGATGCCAGGGTTCTCGAGGCCTTACCGTCGCGGAGGTAGAGACCGCAGAGTCGAAGGACATCGTAGGGCAAGATTTGACCTGGAGACATGCTGCTGGAGGAAGTTAATGAAGGCGTAAAAACGTGACATTGTGAGAGTGACTGCAGTCTATTGTCAACGCTGGATGAAAGGACGCTTTCAGCAAGAAAGGACGTGAAAGCTCAGCCTTCAGACCGCAAGTCGACGAGTCCTTTCGAGTTTTCGACGAGTACGTTCGAACATCGATGACACTATGGGACCATTCAATCATGTCCATGGGGTACAGCCACCGGTTGTTGACGCGAAGCGACCAGTGCAACGACTTTCGATTTTCCGTTCGATGTATCGGCGCGCCTCGTGTTTTCCGAGGCGATGTCATGGTTGTTGCGGAGCATGATGGAGTTCAAGGAGCGGGGCACAGCCTTGAGACATGAGGCTGGATGGAGTCTTGGAACAGAGCGGCAAGTGACCCGACCGCAGGACAAATTGGCCAAAAGAAATCAAAAGGATATGAGCGACACAGAAATCTATATTGTGGCGGCGAAAGATTTTCTCTGCGATCAGCTCACCTAACTTTCTGTTCACTGGAGCGGTTATGAGTACGACCAGGCATGAGTTTCATATTTGCTCCACACACAGCGCACATCAACAGCCCAACAACAGACAAATCTCCTCGAGACTCGTTCAACAAAGGCAGATCAAGTTCAACAAAACGAGAACCCACACAGGGAGTTGAACCCTGGACCACCTCCGACCACCGGCCATCGGAAGAAGGCATGCTAAACCACTGCACCATGCGGGCTGACGACTTTCGAGGACCGGCAGCAATATCACGTACCCGAAAGACGCGATTGTTTGAGCGGCTGATAACAATAACGCGGCTGAGCCCTTGTTGCTCCCAGCCTTGACGTCGGTAGCGGCGACAAGGGTCTTCCGGTCGAAGTCCTCGAGGGAGTCGAACCCGTTTCCGGAGATCAGAAATGGAGTTGGCAGAATCTGCACCGGAAGATGAAGGGCCATCCAGAATTTCAGAAACAGCCCAACAGATTCAAGGGATCATGATCGCTTGATGACCAAAGCAGAAATTATCTCGATATAAAGGAACCACACCTTCCAAGCTATAGCTTGTCCGTCAGTCTATCCGATCAGACCCATCCCACCCATCCCGACTTGATTGACAAACGCTTCGAAGTCGAAGCCCATCCCTCCATCTCCCCCATCCCCATTCAACTCCATCCCGTTCGTGACTCCTGATTCCTCATTGCCAGACCCAAACCCATACTCGTATGCCGTACTGGTGTCCATACCCATCGCACTGACCCCTTGTCCACGCGCATCGGTCAATTGACCGTACGAGACATTTCCGACACTTTGAGGCGAGTCCGGCATGTACCACACGTTCTCGGGAGCGGGTGGCGGTGGCACGATGCCGGTGAAGGTCGGCTGATCGAATGCCAATCCAGTGATGGGATCATATGAAAGGTTCTCAGCGAGGGTGGCGGAAGTCGCGAGTGATTCTTGCGAGTTTGGTGAGAATGGAGCTTCTCCTTGCCAAGAGATCATCCCGGAAAGGTCACTTCCCGAAGAAGCCTGTTTTTGAGGCGGCGAATAGGCGACGCGGCGAAGCTTCGCCACCGAGACGAGATGCGATAGATCGTCCACAGAGGAGGATAGCGAGCTAAGCGTGGTGATTGACCTAGCATTAGTCCGAGAGGCAGAGACAAGAGCTTCGTGTGCGCGTCTTCGGAGTCGTAAGAGGGTCGGTAAGCCTTTCTTGGCTCGACAACCCTCGCGCGCTGCTGCCGAAATATCGCAGACGATGGACATGCCATGAAAGGCAGGAGAAGCGAAGGCACATTCGGGAGCGCGGATGGCAATCGCCGATCTGCAGTGATCAGTTCGTGTCAAATTGGAGCCGAACACATACAGGCAGACGGCAGAGGAGAAGGCGTGGAACCAGAAAAACCACCTTTGTCCCTTTGATCAGCTTTCAGATGAACAACGATGATGACGCACCATCGAGCGACGAGAGATGGGTGATATATGACAAGCTGCTTAACGAGCTGGACGATCTCTTGCGCGCTCTCGTATAAGGCTACGAAGCTCCCGCCAAATTTAGAGCGCGACGGATCCTCAGGCTTGTCTTGCAGAGTGCGAGTAAAGGAGGGGCGATTGAGCAAGAGGCGTGTCTGTGCGACGAGCAAGCGGATGCCCAATCTGTGGATGACCTATCGATGCAAGTTGGTTCACGGTCAGCTGGTCGTCAAATAGAAACGCACGAGATGAGGGTGATACGACCGGTCGAAGGGAAGGTCTTGGATGGGAACTTTCGGTAGTAGACTCTCTGGAATGGTATGTGTGACTGTTCAACGATCAGCTAATCGAACCCCGGTGGCTGGGACGCTTACATTCCCGAATCTCCGAATCAAGCTGGGTAACCAAGGCATACGGAACTGGCGAGGTTTGCGTTTGCTGGATTGCTTGTCAGGACAAATAAGTGGCTCATTGCTGATGTATATGCCTACAACGTCGATGACCTTCTCCATCATCTGGATGAGCTGATACTTGGCACGGTGATCTGCGCCACAATCAGGCAGGTGTCAGAACATGACGACAGGGGACCTACAGCCGTCCTTGTCCGCGATAAGGGGCTCCGCGGCCTCGGGAAGCTTTGTGTCTGACGACCGATTACTGGTCGCGCACGGTCTGCACGTCCTTTAGCTCTCAACGCTCTTGCGAAAGTTCACACGGACCGGCCGAAGCATAGAGCCTGCAGCCTGTCATATGTCTTCAGTACCATCAGCTACAGAAAGGCGGCTACAATATTGGAGAAACGCACAACGACCTCCCACCAGACCTGCCGGCGCTCTTGGACCTCGTATGTCGATAGGCCGAACGCCTCCCCGTCTCGGTGGAGGCCAAGCTGTCCGGATTCAGCCACCGTCAAGACGATCGGGTGAGGGCTCACACTCTGCGCGATCTTGACCGCACTCCCCAAGATTGGCCAGAACAGCTCGGCTCCGTTCCCGTCTACGAATGGGCGTGCATCATCAGCGTCGCGCAAAGGGTTCTGGGGAATCGCTCGCGCTTGTCGTTCAAGACGTAGGTCCCGCAGAGATGCAGTGCCTGGACGGTCGTAGGACTCGCATGTTCCATTCCGACAGCACTGATACAAGCGCGGCCAAGATGGAAGAGATCTGCGCCGCGCTCATCGACTTCAAAGGTTGCTCCATCAGCTCAAAGTGAAATAACCAATAGACTCTTTTCTCTAGACATACAAGGTAAACGATTGAGATCGAACATCGCTCCGACCGCCATGAGTAGGAATACACAAGCCAGCTTATGCGGATTGGGCGTGGCCTTGATGTCGTACGCGTTCAAGAGGTGATCATTGTCGAACATCGGTCGAGGGAGGATCTGATACCTGTTCCACCGAAACCCATCAGACTGGTTGTGCATGGTCCAGCTCACTCACATCCAATTGACATTGTACCAGTAGCTCTCTACCAATACTCTCCCCTCTAAGCACCAGTCCGGTAGCTGTTCTCGCAGGCTTTCGATGTCCACGGAGTCTCCTCTGCCATAGGGCAGAATAGCATCGAGAGGTAATCCGCCATTCGCGGGCCTCGCTTCCAGGTGTAAAGCTTGTGTATGCTCGTGCCACTCTTTCCGAGCAGCGGCAGGTGGGGTGCGAAGTGATATCGAAGCTTCCACCTGCTCTTCCGGAGACTCGCCGTTCCGGTCCTCGCCCTCGCGAAGATACTCGCTTCCAGCGAAGCTGCCGACAAACCGCGCTTCGCCTTCCGCCCCGATCGTCAGGGTTCCATATGCGCCGTCCACCATATCTTCCTCCTCTCCATCCAAGACACCATCCGGCTCGGCCCGAGGATCTTGAGATGAGAACAGGTATGTCGAGCGAAGTAGGGGATGGGGTTTGGTGCTGGTATTCGCATGAGATTGGGCGAGGGCGACTTCGAGGAGGGATATGCGTTGATGGAGCTGAAGTCAGCGCGAGCATGCTTGTGAAGCTTACCTCCTCGGTATCGGCGAGGATCAGGCTAAACGGGTCATCAGCTGATTTGCAATTGGCAGAACAGTACTGACCGCTTCCCCTTGCCGGTTCGCATCTCGCCATTCGGACAAATCTGGGCGCATCCTCTCTTCTCACCTGCAAACTCACCATCGGTCTCAGAAAATCGAAATTTTCAAGAGGTGCCGCTATGACGTACACGATGTGCAGGGCCATACGCGATTGCATTTGAGCTTGAGCCTGAAGAGTGTCAGCTTGAAACGCCGAGCTATCCGCATGTCGGGCACGACCATGTGCGGGCGATAAGGAGCTCCAGCTCACCTTTTACATTCCGCGCAACTGAAGGTCTGCCTTGACCCCTTCTCCCTTTGCCGCTGCTGCGCTGCCGCCGGCGTGGCACTACCGCTCGGATGGTTGCCCTCCCCGACGGGCTTGAGGCGTGAAGGTGGAAGAACTTGTGCTGACCGCATCTTGACAGTCGTTGGATGACTTGTGACTGCTCAAGACTTCAAGATGCAGTGACTGGTGGCGAGAGGTGAAGTATCGATCAAGGCAGCTGGCGATGATCAGCCGCTCCCCTTCGCAAGAGGTGTATTCAGCGTACCTTGTTTGGTATCAGGGGCAATCAGGAAGACAGACCCTCTCATCGCCGACATCGGAGCGGTGAGAGGCTGAAGACGGGAATCGGCTGTATAGGTAAGCTTTGGGTTGCCGGGGGACAATGCAGAACCGGGGCGGTCACGAGGGAGGGTATGTGTGTCCGAGGTGAGGGGAGGGAAGGATCACCGAGATTAGGTTTGGCTCGAAAAGTATAGCGGTCCGCTCCGAAACGACTAGAACGCCACGACGTTCAGCGGATGCAAATGACGCTGAGCTCATGATGACGTCCTGGCCTTTCTCTTTGTGAGAAAAGGGAGGAAAGAAGAAGAGAGCAGGGGAGGAGGAGGGGAGCTTCGAACGGTGATTCTCACTCACGAGTATGAAGAGAAAAGCCATCTTACGCCTTGATGCTGACGGTCTTGATGGTAGAGTCGGTCGGTGAATGGATACTGAACCGGGCCAGCGTCGCTATCTGTGAGAAGAAGACAATGAGATAAGGGAAGAAGAAACAAGCCCTCACCCCGTTTGCTCCTCTCGCCTAGCCTGCAGTCGCTTCGAGAGACCTCAGTCTCCAAATGGCTCCTGATCGTCAAGGACGTAGGACCGGAGATATGGTCAATTGGCTCTATCTTCGACTCCCCATTTCTATGACGGCACCGAGCCGAAACGTTACAACGAGGCACGAAGGTGTACTTCATAACTTTCCATGCAATGACCTTTCCAGGCTTCAGCGACGTAGAAAATATGACTCAGATGTCCAACTCCTCGAATCACCCCAGAAGGTCGTGCCGCCATCCACGCCCTGCTCGACAATGTCATTGACAGTCGCAAACTCCCAGCTTTGTTCCTCGCCGTATGCAATGCCGACGAGATCATCTACGAGAATCACGCTGGATGGATTTTGAGCATCCCGAGGCGGGACACGTAGACGTCGATACGAGTGAGCATACACCAATGACTGGTCAAGCTGAAAGGTAGCGCTGCTCATCTTCTCGATGTCCAAATTTGTCACATCTGTAGATTCCCTAGTGTTACCGGTCGCTGAGCTCAGGTCGCATGCCATCAACTCATCGATCGAGGCCTGGTGACGTTGGACGACCCCGGGGTTGTTGATGGACGATCGGGGCTTGTGGTGGGGAGGACAGGAGACATACATTCAACCCCTCGCTTACGAGCCCGGTACATCATATCAGTACAGCAGCTCCGTCGATTGGGCGGGCTTCCTTATCGAGAGGATCACGGGAAAGAGCCTGGAGGAGTATTTCGAGGAGAACATCTTCGAACCATGCGGGATGACATCTACGTCGTTCCCTTCCGAAGAACGAGATTATGGCGAGGATGATGAAGCCATGTGAACTGGATTCGGAGACTGGCGAGCTCACCGTGAACCGGGAGTCTCCCATGGGGAAGCCAACCAAGCCGGAGGACGTCTCAGTCTTTTCTGGGTGAGTGAACTAGTCAATGAATAGAGCTGATATCAGCGGTGGTGGGTTATATGGAACCACCCGAGACTACCTCCGAGTACTCCAAGCCGTCCTCAAATGCTCTCCCTCCCACCCCACTCCACCTTTCAAACCGCTCATCTCGAAAGAATCCTTCAAAGCTCTCTTCACTCCCTCATTACCACCTCCTTCACCGGAAAACGATGCGGTCGAACGCCTCTCGCATATGATGACCGGTCAGAATACCAGAAACCATTACCTAACCCGCAAAACGTCCAGCATTCCCCCGGTCTCGCTCTGTACCTTGGAGGTGGCGAGTTTGGGCGGAAACCGGGAAGCGGTTGCTGGGATGGCGCTTATAAGACCATCTTCTGGATCGACCCAACCACGGGCATCGCGGTGAGTTCCCCTGTGGATGTAAAGGATGACGCTGAAGATGGCGCGCTCTCAGGCGGAATGCAACACGAATGTCTCGTCGCTGGGAAACGACAATGCGGTCGGACAGACGGTCAATGCGTTTGAACAAGCTGTGTATGCTGGTTTGGAGTCGCAGCCGATCACGTCATCTTGAGTGGTGCTGCACTCTCAGCGTGAAACCCTTCCGTAACCGATGAAGCCAGCATGTCTTGGTTGATCGACGTCTTTTGGCTGCATGACTTGGCCCACTCCACTACCAAGACTTGGAGACCACTCTTCCTCTACCAAGACTTCCACTCGTCGCAATTGAGAACACGCTTCGAGATCTCAGGGAGCCGCCGGGCGGCGGAAATGCGCGGGAAGGATCCGCTAGGCTGTCAGCCTGTCAGAGATAGCCGGAGCCATTTCCCGGTGATTAATTAAGGCTCACTAAGGGACGAGGTTCATTCGTCGATGTTTTGTACCACTCTGGAGATTAGCTTCCTTCATTGCCGTCCTGTCAAGACTCAGTATTGGAAGAACCAACGGCATCCTTCCACCTTCCACTGCTCATCGCCAACAAGGCGTTTTTGCCGAGTTGAACCGTACGGCCGAGAACCACTTGATCTCATTATCGCTTGCATACGGGAGGATGGATTCCTAGTGATCCTCGCTAGCTTGCACCGCGGGGGCTCCACTGGATCTTGTTCGCCCACGTCGACTCAGCCACCGATTCATCATGCTACCCCAGCGACCCCCGACAAGCAAAGATGATCCCCGCTATATCCCCTTATCGAACGAAACCCTACACCAACAAGGAAGAAGAAACTCCTTCCTCCTCCACCATCTGCCACCTCCCGTCCCCTCTCACACTTCACCTCGGCTCTTCTACCCTCCCTCACCTGGATTTCGAGATGCTCCGTCCCCGTCGGGCGGTCATACCCACCCTCAGAGCTGGGCACAGAGCCGACCGACATCACGGCATCGCTGGAGCCCTAGCATCCCAACGCCGATGGATGCTGCGAGTACCCGCTTGCCTTCCCTAGCGGATCTTCCTCGTCGCGCTTCAGCCCCGGGATGGGAAGAACCTTCGCCGGGGTCGTATCGCAGCTATGGTGCTCGAGGCTCATTGAGCCATCCCCGTTTCCCACCCGCACCGGCTCCTTTGATCACCCCTACGTACAATAGTAATCCCGCTCCAAGCACCATCCACTCTCCCGGCGATACTCCGTCACCCGCCTCGGCTGAACATCGCGAACCGTCAGCCGGGGCAGAGGGTACACCACACAGGAAGAAGAAGCGGCGGATGGCTCTTTCGTGCGCAGAGTGTGCAAAGCGAAAGCAAAAGTGCTCGAAAGAGACCCCGTGTCAGCATTGCGTCGCCAGAAGGGTTCCCGAGCTATGCGTTTCCTACTCGCGATCTGCTGTCCCACCCAAATCAGCGGGAGCTGGGGTCAAGACGGAGATGCCGGGAGGCTTGACCGGCGGTGTCAAGCCGGGCGATTCCCTTCAGGCGACGACGGGTGCGAGGCAGCCTTCGACGTTACCAACCCTGAGTGTCAGGGTGGGGAGATTGGAAGCGATGCTGAGCGCGGTGGTCAATCGGGTAGACGGATTGGAGGGGAAAGCATTGACAGATTGGCGAATCAGTCAGTCGCGCCAAATCAAAATCCCATTGCTATAGGTCAGTTGACGTCTCGTTTCAGATCACCCGCCAGCGACGACTCCGCCACCGATCAGCATCGCTCCGAGCAGGAGCAGATCGCCTGAACAGGGTGAGCCGAACTCGGCATCCACTGCCTTTCGGCCACAAATGGATGATGACAGTGATGGCCTGTCTGCGGAAGTTGAAGGCAGCGGAGAGGGGGACAATGTGGTGGGGACTTTGGACAGGGATAGTCTCGTCCGTAATCCGCTGCCCCAATCTGTGAGTACAGTCGTGCGGTTTGAGGGCAGAACTGATCGAGGTGACAGATGATCCGGTCGACGCAAACCGTCCCGCTCGGCTTGGACTACCATGGCCCACCCGCTGAACAATTGAAGAAGCTATTTCAGGACTGCGGTGTCAGTCCTCACAAAGTGTGTTCAACCTGATTTCTAGTTTCACCCTGACCTATGCTCCCTTCAGATACAAGACCTCATGGCCGATCTTCCACCTCTCCCGCTTGCCTTGGACCTGGTCGATTGGTTCTTCGAAAAGGTCAACTATGTTCGTTACCCTATCGAAGAGCATCTCTTTCGCCAAAGCTGGTTGCCTTCATGTTCGAGAAATTGCGGCCGGCTGATCTGGGAATCAGGCTTCGACAGACTTTACAGGGCTCAGGGCATCGATTCAGAATCCGTCCTTGCGATGCCCCTCTTTTTCATCGTCATGGCTATCGCTATCCGGGTCGCCCCTGACGAGTGGGATTACACGGAAGAGCAGAAACGGACGAACAGTCTGAGAATGTACTGGAGTTGTACGTTTTTCTCCCATCTGCCTACCAGGAGCGCGATTGATGAGCTTGGCGCAGCGAAGACAGCAATCATAATGGCCTCAGCGGTGCAGGCGGAAAATGTCCAGCTCGTCGAGACTCACATCCTGGTGAGACCACTCACAGATCCTGGCAGTAGTCGCTGAGTTGTACAGACCGGTCTCTACCTTGTCCTGATGTATGATCGACGCCTTGCCGAGGGATGGTCCGAATTTCGAGCAGCCATCAGTATCGGTCAAGCGCTGGGCCTTCATCGTGATGGCAAGAAGCTGGGATTGGATGACTATATGATCGAGTACAGGAGAAGGCTATGGTCTTACCTTGTTCATGCGGACGCGACGTGAGTAGCAGCTCAAGCGCATATCTCCCCAAACCTGACGCCAAAATAGGTACTCGTGCTTGTTGGGGAGGCCGACGTCGATCGACCCAGCATTCGTCGATACCTTGTACGTATCGACAAGTGTGTGTGATTGGTTCATGCCTGATGTATGCTCAGACCGCCATCGAACCTGAATCTCACCGATTTCCTCAGAGGCAAGCCGGACGCGAAACCCATGTCGGAGCCGACCTATGCCACTTACCTGATACTTCGACAAGGATTGGGCGCTATCGTCGCGAAGGTGTACTTGGTCCCTCGACTCCCTCTCTACCAGAACTCACAGACTGTAGATAACCCAGCATTTCCAACGCTTGCAGGGACAGACACAGTATCGCGATGTGGAGCTCCACGACTCCGAACTCAAGCGATTTATCGCGGACCTTCCACCACAATTTCGTATACTCAACCCCGACAAGTCATACGATGACGGTGAGCTGCTCCGACCATCCTCGATCGGTGCTAACGGGAGCAGCGCTCCGGTACCTCCCCATACATCGGTACTACATCCAAACCGAAATCTTGCATTTCATCATCATCCGTCACGCCAGTTTCTCTTGACGCCGGCACGAAACCAGCTGACAGGATCATAGCGTCCTTGGCTGCTGAGGAAGTTGAGGAGTAGTCGATATGCCTTGTCGAGGGAGGCTTGCTTCGAGGCTGCTGTGACGGATTTCAAGATCGTTAATTATCGCTCAACCATTTTCCGGGCGCAGGTCTGACGGATCACAGCGGCAAGCCTTCAAGAGGGATTGCCCGAACTTCTTCGAGACGCTTCTAGGAAGCTCGTTCAGAGAATTCGTATGTCTGCCGGGAGAGAGCTGTAGAGACTACTGATTCTGGTGCAGAACGCCGCGATGATCGCTGGGATCAGCATCATCATCGATCCGGTAATTCCTGTTTGACTTGTTATGATGACCCTCTGACGAGACATCCTAGCGCGCACCGCAAGCGAACGACATGCGCGCTATCATGCAGAGCTTTATGGAACAACATCCGCATGATCCCCGAGCCGACGATTCTTCTAAGAAGGAAGCTGCCATCGTGCGTCCTCGGCCGTTCATGGATGACATGAACTCAAGCTGATAGACGCAGATTTACACGCTTCACCGCCGAAGTCAGGAGCTATCTACCCGAAAGTCCTTGCGAGCTCAGGACAACATCTCTGCCGAACGGGCTTCGTCAGCCGCGATGGCCGCGCCACCGGCTCCCCATCCCCATGATAACCGACGCGTGCGCACGCCGCTCAGTGGACGGTTCTCAAAGTCTAGCTATCCGGCTCAAGCAAGCTCCTACGCTTCGCAAACGGGAATGCAGATCACTCCACCCGGCACCACAACAAGCCCGGAGGAAGATCAGCCTCAGCGCCTGTAAGCAAATCATCTTCCCCGTCATGTGCATCAAGCTGATATTAGAAAGGCTCGACCACTGGCTCATGTCAAACACGTCGTTCGGTCCGAGTGCAAACGCAACATTCACTAACCGATCCCCGATTCAGCAATCCTTGCCCACACCCGCTTCATCCTCGCATAATTATGAAGGACCTCAAAATGTCACGGGCTTGATGGATCCAAACCTCTCGACAGGTAAACCGGTGCTTGGCATGCGACACACAGAACCAGTAGCCATGACGGCGGACTTGAGCGGGATGATGGACGGGCCGATGGTCGGAGGGGATGGGAACAACGCGCAATTTTGGAACGCGCTCATCGATGGTGCGCTGAGGTTTCGGCTGCAAAGACAGCTTGCGAAGTGCTGATAGCATTCACACAGGCATCGTCGGTGGTGTAGGTTGGAATGGGGGTATAGCGTGATGCCGGTTGGCAGCCCTAAGCAAATACAGTGTAGCATGAGGCAGTATCGCCACGTTGCGTATCGGTGATTCGCACAAACCCTGGGCAATGCACAGATCGTTATCGCGGAAAGCGTGCTTTCAGGCTAGTATCGATTTCAGTAGCCGACTCAGCCGGAGCCGAAACTCAGCAATCACCTTGAGGTCCTCCACGCGTACGCATGCATGAACGTGTCCCTTTCCCAATGCGATGGCAATCACCGTGTCGATACGTCCATACAAGAGAATTCTGGAATCTCCCTTAATCTCCTCGGCCATCTCCTAGCCGGAGTTCCGGCCGGGATCAGGTGTCCCGTAATCAGCTTTTGGATCGCAACGCAAAACTTTGAAATCTCTGCTCAGGGCATAATCGCTAATCGTGGCAAACCAGTCATCTCCCCTTTCTCGAGATCCGTCTCATCTGCTGCATTCCTTTTTGTTTTCTCACGCCTTCGCAATCGGACCAACAAGCTTCAACCAGACCATATTTCCCTCCATCACGCTACGAAATTGATCACTTCAGAGATAGGCTTGTCAGTAACCGGATTTGAACCAACACGGTGATAGGGTGAGTTCCGCAGCCTGATTGGCTTCATACCAGCTTCCGCGTTCTCGTCCTGTCCGTCTTGGCATCCCGCTTCGTCGCCCATTCATCGCATTGCTCCTTCTTCTCCTTCGTGTACGCCCCTGTTCCCTCGCCTCATCACATCCGGTTCGCCCAGTCTTCATCTTCGCTTCATCATCCGCTTGATCCTCGGGTGTTTGCCCTCGGATCGCGTCGGCCCCTTTGTTACCGCCGATATCGTGATCTCCCATCTGGAACCCCTTTCTGGCGCTGTACTCTCATCATCCACGTGGGTTCGAGGTATGTGGACATCTCCGTCCCCCGATCATGCCCTCCTCCTCGCTGTGTATCTAATCGCCTTCTATCTGGTGCGATCGCCGTTCGGGTATGGCCGCATCGCGAGCCATCGCATCGCGTTTCACACCAGTCCTCGCATCATCGCATTCCGCCGTCCCTACCTTTTAAACATTGATGATCTATGACGGACCTCATTGCTGACCCATCTCAGGGCCCCATGCCCGCTCCTACCTCCCGTTCCCCACCTCGACCCATCCCCACCACCCGCCTCTCACCACTCGCACCTGCCCCTCCCAAAGTCTCACCAGTACCTTACGCTTCCCCCTCCAGCCCCTTCGCCTATCGACGCTTCTCCGCTTCTCGAATATCCGATAGCCGTGGATCGCTCGATAAGGACGAAGAGGCGGGAACACCCGGTCGGTCGGAAACCGGGGATCTGAAGGATAGGGAGAGAAGTCTGAGCGGTCTCAAGCCATTTACCGAGGCTCGATGGGCTCCTAGATACGGGCCAGCTTGGCGTGTGGGATTCGGTAATTCGAATGAGCGAGGGAGTGGGAATGACGAGGCAATCGATGATGGGTCGCCGGAAGGAAGGCCGGTCGAAGAAGCGCCGGAACCATCATCCAGACCGAGATCCCCAGATATGAAGGCCGAGTCGGAATCGAGCAACGGTGGTCTGAGCAAGATGGAGAACTCGATCCTTGTGGAGAATCGCGATGTCAAGCCGAAGCGAAAGCCGAGAGTCAGCGCTGCCAAGAAAGTCAAGGGGGAGGAGGGCTCGGATGACGGACCGCCTTCTGCGAAGAAGAGAAAAGGTGCGTGTTTCCCCGTAGTGGTCGAAAACAAAAGCTGATCTCATGTAGCGGCGGCCCCTGCAAACAATGCTTCCCCACTTCCATCGCCCCCTTTGTCCTCGATGGCAACGATTACCGCAGATCGGCCAACTCCGGGAACATGCCCTGGGGACGGAAGATGTAATGGCGCAGGGGGAAAGGTTGGTTGCGAGGGATGTCCGACGTACAACAACACCCTTGCTTCCGCGGGCCCGTCTTCTGCTCTGACCGGTCCGATCGAGGGCGTCGAGAAACCCAAACCGACACCAAAGATACGGCTGCTCGATCGGCCCCCTTCATGGGGAGTCGGCGGAATCACCATGGGTGCTCGATCGCTTTCGACATCCAGCGATCATCGGAATCCCCTCAGTACCGCTTCCGTCACACGCACCTCTCCCGACGACGATAACGTTTCACATCAGGATTACTCTCCTGGATCGGAAGCAGACGATCAGCCAAGTCAGGCAGGGGGGCCGTCTGCAGGTGGTGGACTAGCGGCCACTCCGGTCGGCATGAGCTGCCGAAATTGCGGCACTAGTACGACACCCCTGTGGAGAAGAGATGAGGAGGGAAGACCGCAATGTAATGCATGCGGTAAGCAGAGTCTCTTGTCGTGTTCCAAAGCTGATTTCTGCAGGCCTATATCACAAGCTGCATGGCGTACCGCGCCCTGTGGCGATGAAGAAGACGGTGATCAAGCGTCGCAAACGCGTTCCAGCGGTCGGTGCATCCAATGGCCGCAGCGGCTCTGCTCAACCGGTGGCGTCCGATCAGGAATCCCCCGCGATGGAGCCAGTCGCTATGCCCAGTACCCCGCAAAACGCTACTATCAGTCAAAGAGCTATTATCAGCGCTTCGCCCTCTCAACCTCAGCTTCGAGAAGTTGATCGACCCGTCCCCAAACCAGTTGTCGAGCACAGCCCTGCCGAAATGAGAGGATCGAGCGCCGATAGTATGGCTAGGATCCAGCCTGTCTCGGTAGTCGCGGACCACATGGGGCTGGGCCAGAGTCAGAAAGCAACGGCAGCCCCAAGCCCTTCACCTGCTCCTGCAAAGGAGCCGATCAGCTACGACCGAAAGCGACCGTGGTGGATTGACAGTAGGACCAGGGAGCGGGAGAGGGAGGAACGTGAGCGCGAGACCCGTGAACGTGAGGTTCGTGAGCGTGAGGCCCGGGAACGAGAGGGAGTGAGTCGATTCTCTTGTGCCTTCATTCCTCCTCATCCTTCCTACTCCCTGGATCATCCCTATACCTATTCGAGGGTCCCAATTGGACCCCACGGGGACATTTTCCGGGCTTTGCCCGTCAGAGTCGTCCCCTTTCCCCCTGGTTTGCTCCTTTGTCTTCCTTTCTTCTCATCTTCCCTTGACGTGTCGCACCCTTTGTCGTGGCATATCCTGGTAACGAGGAGGTAAACATCCCTCATGAGGTTCATTCTCGTCTCATCAATCGTTCGATCATGTCCAAAGTCATTCCTCTACCTTCTCGGTACACACCGCATTCCCGACCGGCTTCGGTCCCTCCGAGAAACAAAGAGCTGACGAGAGATGTTTCCCCATCGTACTCCCTCCCATATCCTACTCGACGCGCCCTATCGCCTTTCAATTCCTTACCTCTCCCTCTTCCTCGTCGACCTCGCTCTTCGCTCAATCAACAATTTCTCTATCCCCGCGGCATGTCTCTGCCCCCTCCGACGTCCCCTTCGTCCGGACGTTTCGACCGTTGCGTATCCGAATCGGACGCCTCTCAACAGCTCGCGCACCAGCTTGCGGCGGAAACCCTCCTCACCATGGCGCCATCTGCAAGCAAGTCCCCGGGGACACGTACCGACGGAGTCTCTGTCCCTGCGCTGGCTCCAACAGGTCGAACCACCCCAATGGACGTCGACTCGTCTGAAGAGTCCCACGGAGTGAAGCGCAAGAATGGCGAGGACGAGCCGAAGCTTCCCTGTGCCGCCACTCTCGATCTTGTCGGTCTAGATGAAGAGCGGGAAGCTGCGAAGGAACGGGCTTATTCCCACTCTCCACTGGCCGCGCACGAGATGAGACCTTCGTCGGCACTGGCAGCTGCAAAGGCTCACACCTCACCATTCATTGCTCGGCACACGCAGGAGGCGGCTGCGAGGACTCAAAACTCGTTAGCTGGTCGCTATTCAGTCTACGGTCCTACTGATCGCCATCTTGCAAGCTTGTCTCCCCTTCCCGGCTCACCGTGGGGCGGTCTCAGTCAGCGGTACAATCCTCTTGGGATACGTCGCGACATCCCTTCGACCTTACCAGGTGCCGCATCCAAGATCGGCATCGATGGTATCCGACGCCCTTCGCCAGATTCCCACCGCGATCCGCGCTTCTACCCGAATGCGGCTACCTCGTCCACCTCCACGTCTTTGTCCGGCTATGGGCACTATAGCATGGGCCGACGCGAGCTCGCCGAGCATCGGGAACAGCTGCGTGAGGGCAAGAGGTGGCTTGAGACCATGCTTGCGAAGACTGGCAAAATGCTGCATATGGTGGAGAACAAGATGGCCCTGACTGGGGAAATGGGCTCGACAGCCACGACGACCATGGCAGCAGCCGGTACGGCCGTACGTACAGGGTCGCCAGCTGGAGCAGCAACGGCTAACGGCTTGCGCAAGCCGGACGAGTGGGACTTTGAGGAGCGCGAACGGAACCGTCAGAAGGAGATCAAGCGGTTAGAGGAGGAACGGGAGCGGGATCGAGCGGAGAGGGACAAGTGGGAGCGCGAGAGGGACAAGTGGGAGCACGAGAGGGATCACGCTAGTCAAGACAAGGAGCGATCCTTGTCCGGGCTAGGCAGTCGTGAGAGGAGCGAGGCGGAGCGGAACCGGGATCTCTTACTTGCGAGTCGAAGGGTATCGGCTGTCTCGCCGAACGGACGGGAGAGGTCGACGACGACATCGCCTTCGTCAACGGCGCAGGGCGCGTCGTCAGCGATCGGGACGGGGCTAGGATCGAAGCCTGGAGCGTGGGATGGTGATCCGGTGATGTCGGGTGTGGCTTTGCCGAGGCGGGAGCAGGGGACGATGCATCGGAATTTGGGAAGGGGGTTGTGGAGCTTCGACATCAGGGGGTGAGAGGGAGACGGGTCAGTCGGAATGGTAGTTTCGCTTTTGTAACACCGTCGTGCGGAGACCATGCATGAGATCTCCCACTCATCTAGTAAGTTAGTCGTTTTCCTTGCCGGAACATGCGATGTAGCTCTCACACGGACGGAAATCTGATCATGGCGGTGAGGTCCATTTTCCGACGGGAGATCCAGGATACCTGATCCCTTGCAACCACCAAGCATTCGCCATCTCACCCCAAGTTCATCATGCCCCTCGTCAACCAAGCCCAGACATGCTCATCCGCCAGCTCCAGTTCTTCAAACCCGCCTAGCCCACTCCGACCCATCATCACTTCCACAGGCTTCACCTTCCCCACCATCTGGTCCTTTCCCCCATTCTTCACGTCAGTCCCGTCTTCACCTGAATCACCGATCGATCCCTCACTCCCTCCCCACGGTTGATCATCCGTCACCGTCGGTCATGCTGATCCCCCGCGTGGTAGCCTCCAACCCCATCCCACCACCCAAACCCACCAGATCGAGCTATGGATGACCCTCATACTCTCTTGGGCACGACATCATCGTATCTTCTCGGTGAATTGCGATGCGGTGAACGGTGGAGACGTGTTTGGAAACAAGTCTATCAACCGTGATCATCACCCCTTTGACACGCTTCTTCTCATCCTCGAAATTGTCCGAGCCGTAGGAGCTCACATGATGCGTAGGGCGGTTGTTGCCGGATTCCATACGAGAGGTCATGTCGACCATGTCCAAGAATGGTCAGTCCCCCTCCGTTCATCTCACCGTCCAACGTTCGAGGATGCTGAGAGCGGTGGTGTGGAGGACAAGCAGCGCCCGACCCGCCGAAGCAGAACACGATGTATTTGATATACTGGCGCAAACCCGAGGAGTGGGGGACTTTGTTATACGATTGGGTTCGTCCCCTCCCCTCACACCTCGTCTCTCGTCACAAATCGGACTGAATTACTTGGCGCTCATGTCGAGCTGGGCAGGTGACGGCGAACGGGCTGAGTTCGAGCATAATGACGTTCTACGAGATCACCGATGGTGACCTCTCTGACTCCACCGGTCAGTCCTTTCCCATCCCCCACATCCCTCCATCATGGCTAGAGTCAGGATGAGTCGGAGTCGGGACGAGGCTGACGAACGTGTAGAGTTTAGGCAGTTGCCCGGGGCGATGTTGAGGAAGGTGCTGGAGACACTTGTGAAGCGGGGGAAGGTGCAGTTGTTGCGTGGAGAGGGCGAGGCGGGGGAGGGTGTGAGGTTCTTGTGATAGTTGGCATCTCATGGGACTTTCCCTTCTTTTGTGAACGGTACTTGCGCATCGGCATGCTTCGGTCACGCAAATCAGCATGATAGTAGCCTGAAAACTGGGACAACCCATTTGTGTGAGCTCCACTGGGAGCTGTTTACCGCTCCTCAAGTGGCAACATTGTCTCATCTATACTTGCTTCCCCGTATGGACCAGCATGAAGACAGAGTCCAATGGATAGCACTTCAAATGCGTTTACTGGAGGGATGTCTGTCCGTGCGACTGCGGGCTACATACGTGATTGTCCAGACCGTAGCGCTACAACATCTATCAATCTCGACAAGATCTACAACCACCCTTCTTCCATCACCGTCATATCTGATCATGCCCCACCCCACTCGCCGCTCCCTCTCCAACCAATACCATCCGATCCACGATCTCCCCGCTCGTCGTCCGCTTATAAGTCTCCACCTTCTCCCCGAATTCGGACAGCTGATACATCCTCACTCGTCTGTCGAAACCGACTTGGCCATAACCAGAATACGATGACCCGCCATCAAAGCATATCCTGATCGGTCATCAGCTACTGAGCAAATGCGAAAGGCAAGGGTCGCCCACCAGATCCCGTCGACCCGCCGGCATCGGTCCGTATTGTGGCAATGACCATGACTCAACACCTTGACTTCCGTAGTCTTCGCCTCGCCAAACCACTCCATTTCCCCTCCATCTTCAACCTCGAAAGCCTCCTTCAAGGCGTTGTAAAAGAAGCCGGAGTTATGGTTGCTATTCCCCGCACCGCCCTCCTCAGTACCCACGTCCAGCTCTTCCCCGTCAAATCCAGCGGTATCCGCTGCGTTGTACGCCTCGGCAAGTGGGATGTGGAACCACATCATCGCGTTTGGCTTGGCTAGCTTCGACACCTGCCTTGGGAGACGAGATGTTTGACTTTGACGAGACCAGATTCGTCCGAGATCTGCGGCGCCGTCGGGCTGGAATGGTCGGCTGATGGGTTTGATGGATGCGGAGGCATTGAGGAACCAGTCTATTTGCGAGCTGTAAGGGATCAGCTTGGGGGTACAGCGGGAAGGGGGCAGAATCACGTCTTGATGTAGTCGTACTCGGATTTCGCCCATGGGAGCGTCTTCTTCTGGTAGTCATGTGAGTCGAGGAAGTATAGGGTGAACAGGTGCATCCGGGACCTGAACGCGACTTAGGTAAGCTAGCTCAATTGACACAGGATGACCTCAAGCTCACGGATCATCTGAGTATAGCTTAATGAGGTCTGTCATGACGATGGTCAGCTGTTACCTCGCATCTGAGGAGAATCTCACAATTCCCAACGCCATCCACGTCCTCCGGTCCCGCCTCAGCAAGGGAGTATGGCATATTCATCAGCATTCTCATCTGATACGCCCGGTCTTCGGCAATCTCGCTATCGTGATTGCCTGAGCATATCAAGCTGAGTCAGCGGGATCTTCCTGGCCTGGAGGATACCTAGTCACCGAAGACAGCACACCAGGGTATTTCTCGCTCGATGACGGGCCTTGCGAACTTGGCGATGACTGAGCGAGAGTCGAATGACGTTTTTTGACCATTGAGCTGATCCCCTGAGAAGACCTGTCGTGCCAGCGTGAGCACAATGATGACCGTAGTGAGTGGTCGAGACTTGCGACCAAGTCGGGTTGCTCTGCATCCAGCGCATCGGCAAGCCACGTCGCCGTGTCAGGATCACCACTGCAGGGCGTCTTATCGGTATCTCGACACAGACCGGGACCAACGGAGTAATGCAGGTCGGCGACTGGTACGAGTGTGATCAGCATGGGACACTCGCGAAGGATTCCTGAGTAGCAGATTGTCCAGGCATCTACGGCCGTCGAGGCCGTAGCTGTATGACAGATGGCTCACTTTGCATAATCTTGAATGCACCATTGGAGTGGAATGTGGGCGTCCCCGCTTTAGTAGGGACTGTAAGGATGCCCCTCGTCAGCGATGAGGACCTAGATCCAGGTGGCTACTCACTCGGATTACCCCGCCGGAAAGCCAAATCCACACTTTCCCACCGATCCTCTTTCGCCTCGGTCACCAAGCCTCCTTCGACCCGCTCGAATCCGAAAAAAGGTTCGTCACCCCCATAAATCACGTCGAGCTCGGTGATGGTTTCTCCATAGTCGAACGAGATCTCCCCTTGTCTCTCCTCCTTGCGGTTCCACCAATCCTGATTTTTGAGCTTGTACCATAGTCGTAGCTCTTTCTGACTCGGCCAAATCCCCGAGTGTAGGTCGCCAGGCGCTTTGGCCCATCCTGCGAGCTCGGAGCTGAGCTCTTCGGGCGGCGGTTCGGATAAGATACGGAGAGCTGAGATGAGGGGTACGTCGAGGCGGCGTGTTCGTCGATAGTATACGTTAAGGTACCTAGCAGACGGCCAACAGCATCAGCCAACCGATCCCATATGCTAGCGTGCTTTTTGAAGCATTGAAGAGAATGCGTACCATATTCCCGTCTGCAAATTCAGATCCTTCTCCACGATCACCCACTTGCCCTTGGTCGCGTCGAGCTCCGAGGTCGTTTCAGGTGCGCAGTAAGAGCCGAAAAGGAAAGGCGGAAAGTAGCATGGCCTGATCGCAATCTCGGTGACTGCGAAAGAGGTGTTCAGTCATGAACCGAACAAAGCAGTAGGTGGGACCTCACGGCCTGTCGTGTGGATTGCTAATGGGTCCTATGCCGGTACGTAAGTCTTCATAATTCCCTTGGACCCTACGTGAAAGAGCTGGGCCAGAAGACTGCATGACTCACCCAATTGTCTAGAGGTATACTTGGCACAAAATCCGCATCCGTCCCCGTTGTCCCGTTAACGGTATCAAGCGTATCATCTCCCCCTTTCACCGTTGAGGTCTCCACCACATCCCAAGCCTGCCATCCTATCTGCTGCTTCTTCGCCGGGGATCGGAAGTGAGAAAGGAGGGAGTACGATGCGAGGAGGACGGAGAAGATGAGGATGAGGGAGATGACCGGAAGGAGGGAATGGAGGTAGGCGAAGCGAGGAGGTTTTCGTTGACCGGGATAGTCGGGTGTGAATCGAGGCATGGTGTCATGACCTCTTTCTCGACTTTGAGAACTGCTTCTACGCCGTCTACGGTGTGCTTCAGGAACCTAGCGTTACCGGTTGTGCCACTTCGTCATTCGCCGTAGTGGAGGTGGCGATAGGCATACCAAAGTGGGGGGGTTTTTTACGCCTATTGACAAATGAGCCTGGATCTCTAGTGATCTTTTTGTCGCTTACTTCCTTTGCGTACACTGTCATCGGTAGGATTTGGCATAATCGCCCTTCGGTAATGCAACAACGCCTGGACCTACCAAACGGCAATGCAGGACCTCTTGTTCCTGTCCGACCCGGCCAGATGTTGAACCGCTCTGACGAACAGACCGACCCGGTATAATGGCTAGTCCTGTCTACATCACCGCTCTGAATCCGGATCTGAGCTTTCATGTGCGCGAAGACCGGTCCCCCGGTCCCCGGCGAATCATCCTAGCTAGGGATGATCCAGATGAGGATGTCGAGGTGGACGAGCAGGAGACGGAGAGAAGATTGCAGGAGATGGATCGGGACGACGACACCTACCGAGGGACAACGGATAGCATGGATAAAGGATCGGGACCGGGCAGGCGAAGAGGACAAGGGGAAGGCGAGACCGGCGGTATCGACTACGCCTTGCCCCGAACGGCCTCGCCTGACTCCATCACCCCGACCCCTGCGAGAGCGATGACGCGTACCGTCACAATCAACGAGCCTATCCATGACTCCATTGAGAAGAACTCCGAGGCGTCCTCTCCGGATCTGACGTCAGTTTCTACCCCGTATCCTACTCGGCGCGGACGACGGAGACGAACCTTCTCTATCTCTCGAACTGGCACTGCATCATCCTTCGGAAGCTTCTCTACCTTCGTCAGCGATTCATGGGGACAACGCAAAGATCGCGCTCACAAAGGCTTTTGGGCAGCAGTCTGGGCATGGATGGCCGGCTCCAAGGCCGAAGGCGAACTCGGTCCACGGGAAGGACATCCAGACTACATTCCTCCGAAGTACCGCTGGACACTCATCCTCAGTGGCCTGCTCCAGCCTTTCAGTATCCTCCTCGAGATCCCCGGGCTCACCGAGCACTGGTACGTTCACACTGTCAATAAAGGCCCGGTGGTCTACAAGCCCAACCCCGTCCTCCTGGATGTTGGACTGGCAATCTCGATGGCATGCGCCGTCGTTGCCAACATCGCGCTCATCTCGCGGTTCTTGGAGCGACGGGTTCTGCCGAGTACGGTAATCACAATCGTCGGTCTATCGATTCACGACCTCATCAATATCGTTGCCATCACCGTTTTCGGAGTCATCCATAGGTTTGATGACGGTTTTTCGTTCTCGGAAGGTGCGTTCTTACGGCCCCTCTGGGATGAGGTAGCCAGCTAATCTAGAGTCTCGCAGCATTCTGGCTGTGGTATGTCCTTTACGGCCCGCTGAGATGACGGAGCCAGCTGATCACCGCCGCGCCGATACAGTGTATGTAGTACCGCCGCCAGTATGGTCACCAATGCCACCCTCATCTACGACCTCATAAAGACGAAGGAGTTCCGATACAGCGGTTCCGGTCTGACCCCGAAACAACGGAGTCTTGTCATCATCGTCATGGTCCTCCTGGTGTACATGGCGATGGGGGCGCTGTGCTTCAACTTCCTCCTTCCCGACATCCCTTTCCAGAACGCCTTGTACTACACTGTCGTGTCGATCGAAACCATAGGATTTGGCGACATTACTCCTTCTACCCTGGGTGCCAAGATCTTCCTCTTCTTCTATGCGCCGATCGGTATTCTCAATCTTGCCGTCACCGTCGGGACCGCACGAGACACCATTGTCGAGTCATGGAATGCCGCGTACAGGCGGCGACGTCATGAAGTTCTGAAGCGGCATCAAGGGCGCAAGCAGGAACGTGCAGAAGAGGCTGTTCATCGAGCAGCGATCGAGCGACAGCTGGAAGCGATCGGCGTGCCGTTGTATGTCTCTAGCAGGGGTATTGGGAGACGAGTTGGACCGAAAGGGAAGAAGCTCAATGTCAAGGCTTTGTCGATAGACCAGCTCAACGCGGCCGAGAGTCAAGCACTGGATGAGATCGCTTCGAGGTTAAGTCCAGCGCCGGAAATGGCGACCGAACCTTTTGGCGAAGGCGCAGATGATCGAGAGTATCAGAAAGCGCTGGCCGATGCTCGTAAACTTCGAGATGAGCTGGCCGCGCAGAGCTTGGTGAGCGAGGAAGGATATCGGGAGTTCCAGGAGAGGATGGCCAAGGAAGAAAAGATGGAGAATTGGGTTAAGGTATGCCTTCAAGCTTGATTGCCAGCTGACGTCAGTTCGGCTTCGCTTTTTCGCTTTTTCTTGTTTTCTGGATTGTTGGGGCGACTGTCTTCTCGCGGACTGAGGTGAGTTGATGAGTCTGAATGGGGGCTAATGGCAGGAATGGTCTTGGTACAATGGCTTTTATTTCTGTTTTGTGGCTTTCACCACTATCGGCAGGTCCACTCGAATATCCCGGCGCAAGCAAGCTGATGTGCGCTAGGATACGGCGACGATTCGCCTCAGACTCCTGCGGGACGAGCATTTTGTGAGCATGTCCGCCAAGCTCTTCTCATCTAATGACGAGCGCAGTCATCATCTGGGCCATCTTCGGAGTCGCAACTGTTACCCTTCTTATCGCTGTACTCACCGAGGTCTACGCGAATCGCTATAAATCAGCTCTCGTTCGGAAAGGCACAAAACGCGCCATTCACGCGATAAAGGAACATCGGGATCACATGATGCAGGAACGTTTCGGCAATCAGGAGCAGGAGCATGGTCCTGAGCGTATTGAGCGGTTGCCTTACGAGGTAGGTCTCGCATTTATATCAAAACGCAAGCTGATGGAATCAGATCCTCGACATGATCAAGACTTTCCACCAGCACGTGGCGGCTTCGCAGCATGGCGCAACTGAAGCGAATGAGTCGGAAAGCATGCGAGCGCTCGTCGACAAGCTGATGGAGGCGGAAAGACTGTCTGAGCATCAGAAGGCGGAGGTGGCGGTGAGTTCCGAAAGTAGGCGGATGATCTTTTGGAACGGCTACGAGCGTGCGCAATCTCCCCCTCATCTCTCAATATCAATCCTGATAGTGTCTGGTCAGGAGCGGTGCACGAGCTCCTTGCGGTAGCGGAGACTGCGGTCCGGCATCACGAAAATGGTATCTCCCCTCTTACGATGACCGAGCTCTCGACGCCCTCATACTCGCAGACACGGACAGCAACGTTATCCAGTATCGATGAGGAAAGACCATCGCAGCCCAGGCTTGGTGAGAAGTGGGACTTGGAGAAGGCGGGTCGAAGGAGTGTGGATTTACTCAGACGGATAAACCGGTGATGCACACCTGCAGAGAAACGCGCACGTGCAGAACAGTCCTGAGGGGCGGGTACTGCTGCTGAGGGAGCTTCGAATTGCGTACGTTTAAGGACTACAGGATTTAGCGAGGATGAGCTCAGAGTACAAAATAGAAGATGGTCGGGCGAAGGGAGGAGCGGAGGGCTAGATGGTCGGCTTGTAAAACTGCCGAGGCTTCGTTGGGGTCGTATCAGCTTAGGATCAATCGATAGAGAAACGAATAAACCTGGCGGACCACCTCCACCTCTCAAATTCCGCTAAAAACGCCAAAAGATCCTTAGCCCCTGAAACGGAATCTCCGGCAGAATCAGCACTTTGATCGGGCTTCCGAGGCGAGCCTGTGTTTCGCCTTCATTGGTGAATTGACTGTTCACCGTACTATTGGTGTCATATCGTTCGATTCGTCAAAAGCACAGGTCAAGACCTGCCGCTCGACTTTTGTCATCGCGGTCATCGCAGAAGAGGGAGATCCTCGCTGGACCGCAAAGACGAGGGACTGGTCATTCAATGAAGCTCGGTGAGTGATGACCTTGCTCCTTCTGCCTCTTTCTCATGCCCTTGGCCGTTGATTTCTCCCTCTCGATGTCTCATAGCCTTCTCATGAGCATTCTCGTCCATCATGTTTGCGTGTGACAGTCTGATGGAGTGCATCCGGACTTTCCGGCTTCTGTATATCCCCGTCATACGCCCCGTCTTTCCCAATCCAGTCAACTTATCAACGGCTCTCACCCTCAAGCCCATCGCTCCAGAGCCTCCTTTCTGAAGACTCCGCTGATTCTTGTGCTTAGGTTGTCCACACTTCGCCTGCAAATCCAACCCATCTGAAGATCAGGTCCCAAGGTGAGCGGCGAGCCTCTCTTCCGCTGTGATCACCCTCCACCGTCCCGCCGTTCCCCTCTTTCCGCATCTGCGGCTCACACGCTCTCCTTCATTCCCTTCCACACTCCACCAATGCCGCTTGCTCTGGGGCATCACTCCTCCAGATGCATGCATCACGGTCGTGCTCGGGCTGCCTAGGCCCGGTAATCTCGCCCTCACGCGACATAGCCCCTATGTCCCTCTCATTGCCTGTCGTTATCATCACACTTCCCATACATCGATTGGAGTACCACAGCACCCCTATCCTCGTGCCGTGCGCGATTTCCGCCCCCCTTATCAAACACCTCCTCCACCACTTGACGCCGCCGGAAGCCCTCCTGTTCATCAACCCTTGATCGACCCGTCTTTACCCTGGACGTCGCAACCTCAGGGAAAGGCGGGTTCCGGCGGACCTGAGCAGCTGTGTTTCAAGCGATTAGTTTTTGTTCCTGGGGTCCCCGCAGGATAACCTCCACTTTCCAACCGACGAAGGGGTTGGTTTACGTAACGACGAGAAAGGGGATGGGACAGAGTATTGTCAAAGGAGAGTTTATCGAGGTTTCGATTTGCGGGTCCGAGCCGGTTGTCCGTAGTCCTTCGTTCGTCTTATTTTGATAATAGTCTCCGACACCGCCGATGCCTCACCATTTCTTGGGGACATCCCGCTAACACCTGTCGAATCCAGGCGACCCTCCCTTATCCCACATCACTCACTCTAATACTCCCTCCAAATATCCAGCATGTCATCCGCCATACTTTCTCCTCACACCTCAGCCATCCCCATGCCAGGTTCAGTGCCTGCACGGCCGCGCCGTACCCCCGCGGCGCGTCGTCGACAAAGCAGAGATCACACTTCGGCATCACCTGTTCCTACCACGATCTCCACGACCACCACCATGTCAACCCGCTCTCGCCAGCGGATCTCGCGCTCCCCATCTGGAGCTGACCATTCACTGGATAAGACTTCTACCTCAAGCGGTAGCAGCCAAAAGGGGAAGGAGAAGGAGCTGCCTCCACCGCCGATTACGGATCCCGAGCCCGAGGAGAAAGTAGAGCAAGAGATTCTCGAGGAAGAAGGCGAACTCGAATTGGACATATCCGATACCATCACGGTGAACGGTCACGAGGTGTCTTCCATCGGCTCTGAGAAGCTAGATGTAGAGGATGCCGCCAAACCGGACCCGGTGATCCGACTGGTGATGGGACAGAAGCGAAAGCCAGAGGTCGTGCAGGAGGATGAGAAAGTGGATGTGGAAAAGATGGAGATGGACGACGAAGCCAAAGGTGACGAGTCGAAGAGGGCTCCGCGAAAGAAGAGGAAGTGGTTGAAAAAGGGAGAAGGTAAGTGATGGTTCTTCTTGGTAAGGATCATAGCTCATAGGTGTCACAGTGGACCCGGATGATCCGATTGCTGTTGGCAGGCAAAAAGAACGGCACAAGGTCATCGACGAGTGTGTGGTCCCACAGAGTATGGAGACCTTGCTGATGGAGTCGCGCAGGGCCCTCGCGCACCTCGACATGCAGCTCGCGCTCATGAAGAACGGGAAGCATCCGCAGCTTGTATGGATGCTGGATGAGCTGGAGACGAGGCGGAACAAGCAGCTGTCCCGACTTGAGGCGCGGTACGAGTAAGCTACACAGTTTCGAAGTGGTGTAAATGCCGAACCATCACACAGAGCGGATATGTCTGACCTGATGCATTTGCGAGATCATGAAAAGCAGCAAGCGATGTTGAACTGGAAGGTTAGTCTTCAAAGAATCTGGAATAGACCTCTCCTGATATATCATCAGATGCATCGCGACGAGCTGGCGGACGGCATGACCGCCGAAAACCGGCATAAGCTCTCACAATTGCAGCAAGAGCGCACAGCTCTCAAGCGCGATCGTATGACTCTGCCGAATCTACGTGATGGACGCGGTGGCGGCGGTTGGGCGTTCTACGATAAACACCTCCTTTCGACAGGCGAACAGAGACGGGCACCGATAAATGTCGCTGGTCAAGAACGACAGCGTCGTTCTGTATCCCTCGCAGTGCGTGGTGCAACTTTAGAGGACGCTGAGAAAGACCTCGTCCTTCTCGGTTTACGGAAAGCGAAGAAGCAGACCCGATCGCCTTCGCCCCCACCGCCGCACCGTCCAACAGCCCACCTCCCTCCTCAACCAGTTGAACACCACCGTACACCGCTTCCTCCCCTATGGCCGACTTCCGTCTCGAACTCGAAGCGATACGACATGTACAGACCGCCATCTCGACATGAGGTTCCCGCTTTGAACCGGAACGACAAGTATGCAGAAGATCGACTGGACCATCGAAAAGTCTATGCCCCTCCTCCTGAGGCCTACCATCCCACGCCAGCGAGTTACGAGTACTATCCCCATGCCCTGGTTCAAGATCAGCACCGTGAGCGGGACAGGATGGAGAGAGAAAAGCAGAGAGAGAGGGAGAGGAGAAAAGCTGCGATCCCAGTCCCGCCACCATCGAGGCAGAAATACGATTATTGGGCAGCGCCGCCTTCACTCCCGGCGAAAGGAAGGAACGATCTGGTAATTCCGCCGTATAATCCGATGGGGACGGGGAGGGACATGGCACCGCCTCCACCACCGAGGGTGAAGCCTTAGGCTATGGCACGTAAACGGGGAGTGAAGTGCAGGAGGTGGGTTCAAGCGGGAGGACCCATTGGGTCCATCGCTGACCATTGCTTCAGACCCTGCAGAAGCCCAATCCTAGCCCTCTGCGCAGGCGCGTGCCTGAACTCTCCATACCAGGGATCCTACATCGACATCCCCAAAAACATCAAGAACATCAATGCCGCCGCGCGCTCTGTCGATCTTGCCCATCATGACCCCAAGGTCCTTCTTTACACCTGTATCATCCATCGAAATGGCGTTCGCGTATCTCATCATCCATAAGCCATATTCAGCTTCATCCGAGACTTGCGACTCTTTTGAGATTCTACCTTTACTCATCAGCATCTACTTCTTCGCCTTTTTGATTCTTTCTTTGATGGTATAACGACATTGAATGCATGAGATGTGATAGATGTTTTGACAAAGCCAACTTTATCCGTCACGGCTAAAGAAGAGGAAATGAGGCAGCGCCAACTGGGATAGTCCCGCTAAACGCCGATTGAGCTTTCGAGCTATACTTCAGATGATTTCTCGTCTGCCTATCTTCCGAGTCACTTTGCGCTACCTCGCTTTATTCCGGCTTTCCGACGTCTGCGGCTTCTTTGATCGGCTCGAACCTCCCTCAGGAAGGCAGACGCCCATCATGGTGAGTTTTGGGATCTCAAGATGCAGAAAGAAGCCCTCGGACCTGTGGGAGTCGCGGGGATGATGCGGGATTCAGTGAAGAGGGTTGAGGATGTCGCTGACGAGCTTATCCCCCCTCTATGCTTGGCTATCGTCAATGCAGCCGCGTGAGTCTTCAGCCCGCTGGCAGGGATTCTTGCTGAAATTGGTATCTATCAGCTCCTAAGGCCAAGCACTCGAAGATGGTCACGCTCGTCAACTATCGATTGAAAGTCACCCTGTGAGTCGCCGCTTGGACCGCACAGCAGTGTAGCCTGTTGGAAGAATATCGGGTGGATGCTCATGGCTATACAGGAACGATGGCCGATCCTTAGTTGGTCAAATGTTGGCGTATGACAAGCATATGAATTTCGTCCTTGCCGAATGTGAGGAGTTCCGGACGGTCAAGGTGGGTCTCAGTCCGCTTCCAGCTAGCTTCTCCCAGCTGTAGCAAAGTAATCGACGAGGCTCACGCGCGATGTAGGGGAAGAAGACAAAAGGGTCCGGCGAGAACGAAGCGGCTCCGACGGTGCAACAAAAACGGACTCTCGGCCTGGTGATCCTGCGGGGAGAGACGATTGTGAGCGTGAGCGTGGAGGGACCACCGCCGGTAGGAGGGGATGAAAAGTCGTCGATGCTTGCTGGACCGGGACGGGGAGTGCCGGCGGGTCGTGGGATGGGACTTGGGGCGGGTGCGTGGGCGTTCATCACGGAAGCAGTCTCCCTGCTAAGGGTCAGGCGAAGCCTGGCTCAAGCTGATACGCGTGGTTCTCAGGTGCGCCGGCAATGGCTGCTCGCCCGATGGCATATGGACGTCCTCCCCCTGGGTTCCCACCTGGAATGCCTGGATTGCCTCCTGGAATGCCCCCTGGCTACCCAGGTGGTATGCCCCCAGGCATGCCTCCTGCCGGGTACGATCTCAACTTTTTCTGGCGGAATCATCTGCTGATCAAGCTTCATCAGTATGCCCCCCGGTTTTCGCCCTCCAGGATTCCCCGGAGCGCCGCCAGGCATGCAGTTCCCGCCGCCGGGTCAGATGCCCCCTGGGTAGGTCATGCTGTGTACAGTCCATGTTCCATATTGATCAGGCCCCAGATTCCCCGGTCGTCCACCTCAATGAGGAGGAGAGGAGGAGCGAATGTAGATTGTGGAATGGTACCGGTTTCCCTTGGACTCGCTACGAACGTGTCTTTGCATGTCACTACCGATCAATGTGCGCATTTGACACAAGATCGGGCCTGCCTAAAGCATGCATGCGAAAATACTGAACCAAGCCGGAACCGCACGTCCCTGATTTCTGGTTCCGAGAAGCAGATTGATGCATATGTTTCCTCTGAAAACCTTGCGGTTTGTAACTCTCGCGAGCGAGGAGACTACCGTAACGAATCACCCTACGTAAGAGGAGGGGAGGGAGGAAGACGACGAGTGAGCAGCGCTCTCGGCAGGTTACGTGTTCGGTGCTCTAGGAACCCGGGTGAGGATGTCTTCTTGTCAGGTGTTTGGTGCTCGAGGAACCCAGGTGAGGATGTCTTTCTGTTGTTGTGGATAGGCCCACCATATCCGTGCTACCGTCTTGATGCAGGTGCCCGAGAATTTTACATGTGTAATGTTATATTCGTTGTCGTAGTAGAAACGACCAGGTAGTAGGTGTGGGTAGTCGGATGCGATCTGATCAGAAGCTTGAATCAACGCGGCATAGGCGAAAGTGGCTCGTGTGAAGAGGTAGGCATCGAAGTATGGAGCGCAATGAGGATTCTGTGATGATCCGCCTGGGTCTCTAAGAATGAGAGGTTTGTTCGCTTGGTCCCACAACCAGCTCAAGGTGTTTTTGACACGGTCGTGGTTGTAACCTTCGTTATGGGATGATATGGCGTCTTTGTCGCAGTGAGTCTTTGGGATGCCTGTCACGCTGGGAGAGCGTAGGCTGCTCTCAGAGTAGTATTGCGGATGCTATCAGGTACCCGCACGGGATGGAGCAGAACGGATGGCGCGTTGTACAGAGTTGCATAAGACTGTGCCTAGATCAGTCGCGTTCATGCATCGCTTTTCCACCCACTTGTCACAGTCCTTGCCCGCTTGAAGGGGTTAAGTTTGTGCTTGAGATGCATTTCGTCTTTAGGTGTGTACGGGGCGTTTGAGATCCGGCCCCTTGGAAAACCTCCTCGCATGTGCGCTTGATCTCTTCTGATGTAGCGGTGAGGACGTGCAGAGATTGTTCGTCGTTCGTTATTGGCTCACTCAGGCCCGGATGAGCTTTGAAGTATGCTGTCAATTGCTTCCCGAAGTTATCGAAGGCTTCGTGTTTCTTAGATGGTTTCACTAGGCGAGGCCTTCTTGGTTGATTCTTCCATGTGAGGTGGTGACCACCGGGATCGCGAAGTGGGAAGGGATGGGTCTATGATCGAGTGTGGGGTCTATAATTCTATCGACTGTGGTTATGCTGCCTCCTGGAACTTCTGGACCTATTGCTGTCCTGTCAATGATGGACAGGGCCACCCCAGCGTTCCATGTGTTACCCTTCCTTGTGAAATCTTCGAGAAGGTCAATCTCACCCCTTGATTGCCAGAGGTCAGAGCCGTGGTGTTTTGTCAGAAATGGGCGGTAGGGGTTTGCTGCATCCCTGAGAATCCTGTCTCGCAAGTAGTGACCGTCAGAAAGTTCTTCGGTGGATAGTGCCGTGTTCACATCCCCCGTGATTATCCAGCGTGCGCGGTTGTCGAGGACCTCTCATATCTCATCCCAGAAACGAGCTTGTTCGGGGGATACTGTTTTTGATAGTGGCGCGTAAGTGGCAACTATGAGTAGATCGGTCCGGGTTCTGGTGCCTGCGACCTCGGGTAGATGGATCGTGAATGGGAGGATGCTGCGTTTATGGGTATTGCTGATCATGGCCCCGCTCGTTGAACTTGGAATGTTGTGCGTCACGCCGGTGAGGATGCCTGTCTGTGTTGTCACTGGAGAAGCAGGTGTGTGCAAGAATTGGTATAAGGCTCCGAGCTCGACTCGGATTTTTGTTGGAGTTCCGTATACGCTGGGTTGTAGGTCTAGGTGTTACCGATGAAAACTGCGATGGTTATGCAGGTTGTGGGTTGGATGTGGAGTGCGACGGGCGAGAGGACAACCTCGAATTTGGATCCCGATTTCGCCGTTGTACTGAGTGTACCGGCCTCGATCAAGATATCCAAGTCGCCGGGGCTCTATCGAATTGGACGTTGCCGGTGGCCGCAGTAGTGCTGCCCGGTGCATTGGACTGCCAGGTGTTGGAGGAGGCGTTGATGATGAGTCCCGCTGCCGCTGCGTTGAGGATTTTCGAGGCGAAAGCTGTTGTCGCAAAGACGTGGATCGGCAAAGGGTGCCGTCGCATTCGGTACCCTTGCCGCGAAGAGCTATGAGCCATGCGCGAAGATGGTGCCAGGCGAGCTTGTTGGTATCGTATGCGATGGGAGGGAGGAAGATTTTGAGGGTGCGCGGGTCCCTTTTGGAGCCGGGTCTGGCTTCAAGCACCCAGCACCCTGATGTTGTTGTGGAATGGAGTGGAAACCGTGCCGCATCGGACCTGTAGATCGGATTCGCGTACCTCACTGATGGTGGAGTTCATCGCTTCTACGGGCGGTACCGCTAGCTGCGGTCACCTTGTAAGCCAAGATGGTAGCAGCGTGAAGAATGGACATGGTGATGTAGTCGGCGACAGTCAGGGGAGGATGGACGGAGTGCTTTTCTATAAGAGGAGTTTTATGTCACCGCGCATACGCGTTTTGGATTTGGCGCGTGCTCCAGGTGTTGTGTGTGTTTGTTTCATACAGTAAGTAATGAGGCCAAGGAGTGGAAGCGGAATCGGTGGGGCGGGAGCAAAAACTAACCCCAGCGGTGGGTCGAACACCGGACCTTTCGGTGATAAAGCACCATGCCGGAATGCGATAGCCACTGCGCCACAAGGGCTATCACCGGCGGGCTGACATTTACGAAACTCTGACCGGCGTGGATATACTCTATCGAATGTTTTGCAAACGTTGACTGATGATCTACGTGCCGTTGAAGTCGAGTCGCGAATCCTTCTGATCCTCGAGTCCTTCCTCGCTCCTTCCTCGCATTGTCCTCCCTCTTTATGCCATCCCACGACCTCCTCTTCTTTTATTTTCCACCATGTCTTCCTCTCACTACCTATCGTATCGTACCCTACCTCCTCAGTATCTTGAATCCTTATCTCTTGACAATCTTGGAAGCGATCCTTACTCATCATGGGCGGCAACGCCTTCCCCACCCCAGCTCACCGCCTCACCAGCCCACAAATCACAGCCCTCTTCGCCTATGCCAAATCTCACCTCCTCGCTCACCTCTTTCCCGGGGATATCGAGATACTCAAGTATACAGAGGAGAAGGTCAGTCATGAGGATATAGACGTGCTTGTTCCGTGTGAGTGGGCGGTGGGGATGAAAGGTCAGGAGACGGGCCTCGTCGAGTACAACGCGGATACTCTCCTTATCGAAGCTTCACCTTCGGAGGTCAAGAAGCAGGCAGAGGCGGTGAAGAAGGACGGTTTCCAGGAGACGAAAGAGGACCTCAGTCACGAAGCGAAGAAGGACGGTTCGGGCGAGGTCAAGACGGACGGCGTGGATGAGGCGAAGGGGTTCACAGCATTCTGCATGAGCGTGGCGACCGCTCTGAAGGGCCTCTGATGGGCACCAAGTGGATCCGCGGGGGCTACGAGATCTCCACAGCCGTCCCATGCCACCTCGTCCCCGGAGCCGAGCTGGACGAACCCCCGAACAACGAGGTAAGTCCCCTCACCCTACCGTTACCCCTGCTGTTTCGTGTAACTCAGCTGAAGTGGAGTCAGGTATACTACCAAATTGACGTGCTCATGATCCCACCCGAACGACTGCACTTCCCCCTTGTCTCCACCTCTTTCGGATCCACCATCCTCCTCCTCTCCACCGCCCTGCGCGTCATCTCCCAGTCCCTGACACTGGACATGACACACCTCGTCCTCCGCCAGTCCCCCTTCGTCGGGCTGCCAGCAGTTGACGTGTTCCTCACTTCCGATGCAACTTGCTTTTGTACCTGGACCGGGCTGGACTACACCCGCTGGACGAGGGGAATGGGAAGCGAGGAAGAAGCATGGAAGTGGATGACCGAGGTCGAACCGGATTCTATCATGGGTAGAGCTTGGGGAAGACTCGCGAGGCCGAGAGACAGGACGAAGCAAGATGAGAAGCGTGGCAAGCCTGGCGATTTGGATCGGTTCATCAAGTGGCTCAGGTCCCCACGGAGCAAGTGGTACGACCCGAACACAATTATTCTGCGCCCCAAGGAGGTCCCTCAGGACTCGCAAATCGGAGCCGCAGTGAAACCGACGCTACTCGATCCGGTGAGACCGAAGTTGCTGGAGTCGAGGGCGGTCGCGGCACTGAAGCATTGGGGTAAGATGGAGGAGTATGAGAGGGGGATGGAGGAGAGGAGGGCCGTGGCGAGGGAGATGGCGGGGAGGCAGAGGAAGAGGGTCGAGGCGAGGGAGAAGGTCATGGCTACTCCCGGGCGACGCAGAAGTCAATACTTCCAATGAGGTCAAAGCGAACACGAGTCAGGCTGCCACCAAATTCGCGAGTCCCAACGGGACTGGTGTCGACGGTCCAGCGAGGGAAAGACAGAGACTCTTAAGGAGGTCGCGGTAGCGTCTGCGGACGAGACAGTCGCGAGTCTGGACGAGTTGAGAAAAGCAATCAATCCAGACCAGGTCCAGGTCGTAACTACAGATGAAGTCAAGCTCGCTACGATTGAGGATACCAAGGGGACCGGTTCGGACGAAGTGAAGATTGGGCTTCCGGACGAGGTTGGAATTGCGACGTCGGATGTGGCGAGGGTCGTGGGCCCGATCGAGGTCACAGCAATGACTCGGGACAACGCAAAGCCCACGAGTACGGCCGACGGCGATAATCAGACGAACAAGGAGGAGTGATCTGAGGGGGGGGCCTGAGCTTGTCTTGTAGAGGGGGAGTAGGATCTTGTTTGGGCGGTCTTGTGAATATCCAGCACTCTTATACGTTACGACATCCCTACGATCTTGACGACGATCTACCTTAGAGACGACGATGCGATCTTCCGAGTTATGAGATACATGATAGGTTACATAATTATTTTGAGACAGATAATGACACCTCTCACTCCCTCATTGTCAGGTTTCCCACAAAGACAAAATGTGACACTATCGACATCGCCCCCATCCCTCACACTCCTCAGCCATCTCGCGATCGTCGTCGCCTATCACGCGTCGACCCGGTCCGCACCACCTCATCCCGCCCCAAACCCTCCCCATGAGAACCTAACCCCCCCTGTCGAACCCCTCCCCTTCGTCTCCCCCTCATCCTCCACCACCCCAAACCCAAAGGGTATACTAGGCGGCTGTGACGAGACGCTGTCATTCCTCGGACGCGTCACTCTCGCCTTTACCAATCCGCTCGATCCATCTTTGCTAGGGGTTTCCTGGGTCTTGCTCGAGTTCGAGTTCGAGTGTTGAGTATACGGTGCTTGGGTTGGGAAAGAGGGGATGGGCGGTATGAACGGGTCATCCACCGGACTTCCAGGGTGCTCAGGCGTGGTCGCGCGTGAGATCTGGCGATGTGGCGGTGAGACGGGACTCTGTGTCGAGGTTGGGTTGGAGTTTTGCGTGAATGGCAATGGAGCTTGGGTTTGAGGGGGAAAGGGGAAGGTTGGGATGAACGGGTCTGATACGGGACTCTGGGGGCGTGGGGATCTTTGAGCTCGTTGAGGGTTCGCGGACCGCATGGAGTTGTATTCGGATTTGGAGCTGGTCGCTTGGGATTGGGATCGCGCTTGTGGGTGGGAAGGCGACTCGAATCGTCGATCACTCGGAGCGAGGAGGATCTCGGGGATAGGGAAGGACGGAGGGAGGGTATAGCTCGAAGTCCCGGTGGTAGTCGTGATCGTCGTATCGCCTTCTTTCCTCATCGACAGAATATCTACTCGGACGAATTCATAACCATCACCATCAGTTCAGTCCAGTCTGGTACTTTGGTCTAGAGGGACAAACCTGCGAGTCGAGGCTCGTCGACGACAACCCACCTCCCATCAGACTTCCGCCGCCGCTTGCGACAGTGTAACTCCTCGATTCGCTCGTGGGAGAGGTGCGAGTGGATGAAGTGATGCTCGAAGGCTGGGAGGGTGGGGAAGGAAGCGGCGCAGAAGTCCCAGCTGTGAGAGGGATGGGTCAGACTTCGAGCTTGGAGGGGTTATGGCAGGGAGGGCAGGAGGGGAAGACATACCGGCACGGATAGGGTGACAAGGAGGGAGTCGATTGGGACATGATTGAAATTCAAAGCGATACAGGCCAGTTTTAGACAGATTGGTGGACAGTAGTAAGAAAGGCAAAGGAAGAGGGAATCCAAAATTGGACAGGAAGAGAGAGGGTATTGCTACATGTAAGACCATTCTCAAGGATTGTCTAGTCTCATAATCCGGCGAGGAGGTAGAGCGGCCGGACCGCTTTTAGAGTCAAGAAGATTATCGATCGCCAGGCGCTCATACTCTCACCCTCTTGATCAAGATTTCTTTCCCCTCTCCATCTAGGAGCTCGCTCCCAAAGTGTACTTTCCCCACACCTTATTCCATGCCACCTTCCCTCCCTTCTCAATCACATCCCCATGACAAGGTATAATTCGATCCCACTTGGCGGAATTGATCGGCTCCAACTCTTTCTTTAACAACCTAACCAACCGCCATACCACATGAGCACTCCATCGATCCGACAGGTCGAGTTTACGTATACGTACGTTTTGTCTCTAGCCATTCCACTGGCCGCCGGTCCATGTACTCCTCCTCCGGGACTCATACTTCTACCCCCACCGACCAATTTGCTCAACATCGGTAATCCCCCTGCGCGAGAGTACTGCTCGTTCGCGGGGAGGTTGAAGAGCATGTCCGCGTTGATCAGGGTTCCGCTCGGATGGTGGATCACCACGAGTTCGTGGTTGGTGTGCGCTATGACTTGGTGAATCGAGATCTTCGCTGTCTCAGAGGGTACGGTGAAGCGTGGAAAGCGGACCACTCACCTCTTGTTCGAAGCCATACTTCTGGTTCTCCCCACCAGAACCAAACAATCCCGCCCACTGGATCCCCGGCTTCTTATCCTTATGCCGAGCCGTCCCGATCGGTCTGACCGCACTTATCAGCTCGACTGCCATCCCTCTCCCTCAGGTGGACCACGTACTTCGCATTCGGGTAGGCCTTTACGAAATCCTCGATATAAAGCGAATGCTCCCCATCAGGAGTGACCAACCACTGTACCTCCCCCATCTTGGCGATCGTCTCGGCCGTCGCGGGAGTATGAGGGGAAGAGACGTAGACGAATACTTCGGAGCTGGGGAGGCGGATGGCGGTGGATCGGCCGCCTATGGGGAAGAGGCCGCCTCGGGTCTGCACGCAAGCATCAGCGGGCTCTTAGATCATGCAGGACAGCGCCCAAAACCTCAAACCAGGGCTGGATAGGTTGATAGAAAGGGGTCACAGGGGGACGAAGAGGGAAGAAAGTGGACAGTCGGGAGGGAGAGAGGGAGGGGAACGCACGAAGGGGACTGAGAAGGTGATGATCTCGGGTGTGACCTGTCGAATCACCATCGTCTTATCCCGCGGATCCTCCGAGTTCTCGGCAGCTGACACGGCCGAGACGGCGGAGGGTTGGGTCGCCATGGTACGTGCTTGACTCGTGGATTTTGGTTATATATATTGAGTCGATCCGGGTAGTGGCAGACGTGAGAGGGGGACTAGGCTCCTTGGGTTTACGAGAGGGCGATCACGAAAGGGTTCGAACACGTCATCCTTTTACGTACGATCCAATATTGTCATCCTTGTTTTGGCAGTCCCACACTTCCACCACCTCGTCCGATCCTTCCGCCTCAGCGATAAGCTTAATACGCTGGACGGTTTCACAAAAAGCATGACATCGAGCCCAAGAATGATTACCTCCAACTAGATCGCTTCGATGACCTCCTCCATCGTCTCGTGCGCACTGCCTTCGTCCACCTCCATCTCTCCCTTCGCGCCCTCATCCACACCGCCCTCGGCACGCTTCACCCATCGGTACACCTCGACATTGCATAATAGACCTTTCTCGCCGTCTGTTCGTATCGCCAAGCCTTCGGGTACAAAGTTGATTTCCGCTGGAGAGAGCTCGGATGCAAGGACCTTTCCTGCAAGATGCCCGTCCGTCTTCAGCTCTTCTGGAGGGAGCTGTACTTCTGAGAGATCGAGTCTTGGCGCATCTGGTTGTGAGGCTGGATCAAGCGTTAGTCGATAACTGTACAATCCAATGTCAGCTCCGCTCAGTTCATAAGGCTAGATCCTATGTAACGTGCCGGTCCGAGCCAGACTCCAATTCCAGGTCATGCGTCCAGATATTCGGTCCTTCACCTTCTTCCGCTTCGGTAAGGTACCCCTCCAAAGCTTCAGGGCTATATTTGCATCTATCCATCCCATCAGCCAGTACTACATAGCAGCAAGCTAAGAGACCCACCCAGCTCGGCCGGAAAGGAAGACGATCGTCCCATCTGTACCGTTTAGACTCCTCGTGTCCTCCTTGAAAACAGCTGCACGCTGCCGTGCCATCTCCGACAGTCGTAGCTTCCGCTTGCTTCGAGAGTTGAGATCTGTCCTCCCAACCTTTGATATCATCAGCGCTAGTCACCTGAAGCGGGGGAGACATACCGTAGCACAGGAGACACCCTCCACGACGATCGACAGTCCATCGTGCCCATTTCCCCATCCCCTTGTTCGCACGCCATTCCGCTCGGTCGCCGTATATCTCACCAATCGGGGTACGACCCTGACCGTCACGTACACCACGTCTCCGTCGCCCGACTCCTTTGGGGCATCCGGTATCCACCGGATCCATCCAGCATGAACCAGGACCATCCCCATATCGGAATCATCAGTGTAGACATCCGTTCCCCAGACACGTCGATCCTCACTGCTTCGTCCGAGCTCAACGTGATTCGGTGGACTGGGCGCAGCTTCATCCCATATCTTCTCCCCGCGAATGACCCAGCCGTTACCGAGGAATGCGCCGTTGATTCGGACTTTGACAATCTTGCCTTCGCATCCTTCTTTCGTCGATCTCGTCTTCGCCAGTGTCCAATCGGATCCCTCGTATACCTCGTCGGAGAGGACCGAACCGAGATCGGGCACGGTCTTGAGCCAAGCTTCCACCGGAGAACTCGTCACTTCCGGCCATCGCTTCACTTCCTTTGTCAGAACCGAGAAGTCACGCGGTGAGGCTGCTTGGACTGGCGACTTGAGCTTCTCCTCCTCGCGTTTCCGCTTTGACTTGCTGACGCTACCCCTACGATGAGCCGATTCCTCGACGGCCGCATCCATTCGCGGTCTTTTCTCGCGGGGGTTGTAGCTGTACTCTCTCTCCCTATCCCTCTGGGATTGCGATTCCAGCTTGGCTGAGTAGTTGTATGGTCTCGGCTCACGTTGGGGCGCAACTTGCTGAATGACACTCGGCTCGGCCCCGCTAGGGTATTGAGGTGTCGGTTCCGGCTGATTGAGCACTTCGATTCGCGGATATCCCCGACGATAAGGGTCGGTATAGGTACTGGCTTGACGTGGAGGTTGGAATGGCTTGGCTTCAATCGCAGCCTTCTCCTTCTCCTCCGCTCGCCGGCGTTCCGATTCCCTCTCCTCGAGACGCCGCCGCTCGATCTCCCGCTGCCTCTCCCTTTCTCGCTCCCTTTCCCTCTCCCTTTCCCGTTGCCGCTCCTTCTCAGCCCATGACGACCCGAACGTACCGTATCCGAAACCCCCGCCGAAGCCCATGTAAGAAGCGGAATAGCCAGGATTATTCGCATAGGATGACGGGAAATTGTACACCGGATTCTGCCCAGCTGCTGGATTGGCACTCTTCGGGGAAGCTGCGGGGTCTGCAGTAGAGGGCGCCCGGGCAACTGGCGATCGCTGGACATCGCGTTCTCGGGGAGCCTGACTGAGTGGAGGTGGACCTGTGAAAAGGTTGCGCGATCCTGGTTGTGGAGGAGCTTTGCTGGGACTGGTCTGAGTAACACCGCTGAGATTGAGTAGAGCGCTGTCACCGCGCGAGCTTGAGTTGCTGAGTGTCCGATGGTGGGCTGATGCTGGAGCTTCCGCTTGTCCCGCCTGGCCCGCCTGACTCACAGATCCGGACCGCTCACGCCCATTCTCGAAAGGCGAGGGAAGAGAGCGCGATCCGAGGGACGAGAAATTGGGTAAAGGCAGGTTTGGACGTGGCGTAGAAATCGTACTGGCTGTTACGGGTTGAGGAGATACCGAGGGCTTGCTGGCAGCTCCTTGAGGCGGGGCGGAGGTAGGAGCTGGTGCGGACCGGGCAGTGGTCGGGGAAGACGGTAGAGGCGGACGATACGAGCTCGAGATGGCAGTGGTGGTGCTCGGTCGGCTGGGCGAGATATCAAGTGCTGGGTGGGGTACCTTGACGTCCTTCTCCCTTTCGCGCTCACGCTCGCGCTCTCGTTCTCGTTCTCGTTCTCGTTCTCGTTCTCGTTCTCGTTCTCGTTCACGTTCTCGTTCCCTTCGCTCCCTCTCTAGCCGCTCGCGCTCTCTTAGATCGTGCTCACGAAAGCTACCAAACAGTCCGTATCCGCCACCAAAATCCCGTCCAATCCCTCCGCTTAATCCCAGACCCGCAGGTTCACGACGAGGGGGAGCTGTTGCCGAGCCTGGGGTGGACACGGGACTCAGTTTCGCCGTCGTCGGCGCACTTGGGTTGGATCGATCGTCCCGAGCAGGAGTAGACGCTGACGTAACGGATGGGCTCGTGGTCTGGCCACTGAGATGAAGGTGATGATGGTGATGGTGGTGATGATGCGGCAGGGCGTGGGAGTGCGGATAGACAGCCGAGGATGACGACGTGCTCGGACTCTCCGCAGGACGATTGAGAAGTGTCGCTGCGTTGCTGTAGCTGAATGGCTTGGACATGTCTGTCTCTGTCAGGATAGGACAGAAGATAGTGGCCGAACATACCTCGCTGCCATTCCCTTTCCCTCTCCCTCTCGCGTTCTCGCTCCTTCTCACGGTCTACTGATCCATAGCTCGGCCTTAAGCCATTCCCAGGTCCCGCTGGAGAGGGAATCACGGACTGACCCGTCCGCTGTTCCGGGCTGGCCGCAGGCTTGGGGGCAGCGCTTGGAAGTGGTGGTATCCTGCTGTATGGCTGCATCGGGAAGAGCTGGGGAACGACGGTGGAGCCTGTGAATACTGCTGAAGAAGATCTTGGGTAGGATACCGACTTGAGTCTGGTTCGTCCAAGATATGGAGATAGACTGAACGAGTGTAAGAATGGACGTGCAATCCCCTTCGATCGTTCTGTACACGCCGACTCCGCTATTCAAAGGAACCAGATTCAGGGTCAAGCGGATAATTACGAAACTTGCCGTGGCATCTTTGCTCAGGCACCTTGTTTGTGTAACCCTTTGACTTTCGGTCCAAAGGCGTGTTTGGTTTTGAACGTTGATTTCTTTCATGGAATCTTGATGAACCCTCCTCCAATCATCGCATACACAGATAGAGCACACATCCTTCTACACACGAACAGGCCGCCTTTCCAAGCTCAATGGGATCAACAATAGCTTCCTCCAGTTACCGACTTTCCACTCTCGAGACGAGATCGACATTTCTGCTCAGCTCGTCGAGATCATCCAACACAGACACTTTCCGAGCATTGCGGTCCATTTCTTGCCAGCTCTGTACAGACACCCTTCTGGGTGAGACTAAGCGGTCATGGTTCGCGAGGTCCGTCAGCCTAGTCTGATCACGCCGCAACGACCTCGGGTATCATCCTCAGCTACTACGACCGCTTCGCGATACCCACGACCTGCTCCTGCGGTCTCCTCTACGATCAAGGTCACAAAAGTTCCTATCGTCGGGACGGGGAAGAGTCGAGTCGTCCTTGGGGAGAGGCAGGACAATGTCCCGGCGGTGCCGCCAAGAGCTGGAAGTGTCCGGAAGGATACCGTCAAGGAGGGACGAATCTCGCTGGGTTCGCCATCTCGACCGACACCTCGGGCCACCGCAAGCTCGCCAGTACTGGAAATCGTTCATCAAATCATCGATTTCCGTCCCCGTGCTTCACCCCTTCCTCCTAGTCCCGCTATTGGCTGCCTGCATCTGAATGATGACGAGACAATGCTCCTCGACATGCGGCCTGCGGAGATGTCGTCAGTTATGACCGAGACGGACGACAGTGGAGATGAGGAGCCTGCCCCGATGAAGCCTTCAGGAAGGCTGATGACCCCGGCAGACAGTCAGGAGGTATCAGTGAGTGTTCCCCTTCTTAGAGCCGTTTGGTGGTTGACAACATTCCAGGCTGGGTCACTTCACCGCTTCGTCCAGCCCCCACCGTCTTCACAGCGACACCCAATTTCTCGCCTGCCCACGCCGCCATCTTCGCAAGCGCAGTCCGATCAGGAGCATACCGTCTCACAGGCGTCCTCATCCCGCATTCGTCCTCGCCCCTCTCTGACCCCTCCTCGGTGGACTTCCACCGCTCCTTCTATCCTCCTTTCTGCCTCTCAAGATCCGTCTCCGAATCCACGTTCGAAGAAGACTCCCCGTATCGAGTCGGCAGCCTCTGTACCGCCGCCTGGAAGACTACGGTCACCTTTCGGCCTACAGCACAGGAGAGACGTCAGCATCTCCCCTCAAATACAAGGGAAGGGCAAGTCGCGGTCTCCACCAGCCACACTGTCGGTGTCGGCCAAATTGAACCGCTCAGTATCACAGGGCGTTTCTAGCTCCTTAACCTCTCGAACACCGCTGCCCCCTCAAACCCGCTCGATCCCCTCCACAGCACCACCTGCTACTCGTCGTCCCCGAATATCCGGCATAAGTCGCTCCGCCACACCTAAGACTGTTCAATCCAAGCCACTTTCGCGACATCAGACTCCCCTCGCATCGGCGAGATTTCGGCGGTCTCTGACGCCGTCCGCGCGAAAAGTGCTGAGTGGGGTACGAGTTGGGTTCTTGGAAAAGGAGATTGAGGCGAGTCCGGGGGACGACCCTTTGCTGCTGAAGGGTCCTGAGGTCGACGAAGTGGAGAGACAATGGCCAAAGGTGGAATCATGGAAAACAGGGCTAGGCTTAGGGCTCGGTCCTCTACCGATGACGGCGGCAATGTCTTCACCTCGGCGCTCGCGAAGTGCACCGCCTGTCACAGCTGCTCCAGTACCGGTAGACGATAAAGACCTTAGGCTCGATCATTCTGGAATTCAAGACGATCAATATGACCCTGGTCAAACTTGGGCTTCGGACGACGACACTGACGTAGAAGACACTGGCGATCCTCGGGATGATACGTTCCTCCATGTTCTTGGTCGGCGAATAGTCCATACTCAACCACTTTCGCCTGCAAGGCATATTTCGGAAACTATTGCCCCGCCTGTCCGCCTTGACGAACCAATCGGCAGCCGCCCTAGGGTCGATGGGGGTTCATCGAGCCAGACTCCAAGATCTCATGACCCTGATCGAATCTCCCTGATGCTGGAAGAAGCTCGAACGAGACTTGGATCGACCATGAAGGAGCTGGCGGCCGAGTCAGACGATGAACCAGAAAGATCGCCAGAACAGTCAGCAGCCGAAGCTGACGGGGCGGATCCAGCAGCTTATCCGGGAGATCATATCGCCGATGAGCGTAGCGCATCTCTCGCTCCACACGCCGCGAGTGATGCCTTCGACGAGGAGCACGAAGGAGACGCGACGCGGGAAGCCGAGGATGGGGAGTGGGATATCGCAGTCGCCAAGTCCTCCAACAAATGCAGCGCTTCGCCGGGCTTCAAGCAGATTCCGAAAGACGCGTCGCATTCACCTTCACCCGAGACCACACATCGATCAGCACAACATGAGGAGAAGGTGGATCGGTCCGCAGAGGAGGGCAAGGAGTCAACCGGGACTCCCGACGCGGAGAAATCCCAGGCCGACCATACGGGCGATATTTCCATCGAAGCTGAGAGTGATGATTGGTCTCTCTCCGAGCCAAGTGGTGAGCGATCAATCGTGGAAGCGCATCAAGGGCAACCCGGATCCCTACAAGACTCCGAATATATGTCAGACGAGAAGAGCGACCAATCAGACGGAGATCAATCGTCCTCGGAAGATGAGGACCATGAGGAACCCTTGCCAGCAGAATCGGGCGAGAAGATCGTCATCAGGGTCATCAATCGCGGAGTGGTCAAGATCGAGGATGAACAGGTTGCAGTGTGCCTGGGGCTTCCCAACGAGCTACCCGTGCATGCAAGTCTCAGAGAGCTACCCAGTACCTCACTGTACCCTTCACTGTCCACCCTGCCTACTTTGCCCACGGAGCCCGTCCTGTCACAGCCGCTACCGTCTCCATCGCCGCCCATCGCGCTTACATCCGAGCACGCCCAGCCCAGGGTTCAGCGTTATGGCAACGCCTCTGCCATCGAGGCGATGCTTGGCCCCAGGAATAGCTCGAGCTCTAGCTCAGTCCGACCTCCATCAAGACTCTCGCAGGAGGTCACGACTGCTTCGACGGAAGACGGTCCCTCCCGGTCAAGGATGTCACTGCGCGACGAGCTGGCTTTCGTGATCGCCACTGAGCGGGACAACGAAGGTGATGAATCAATGCGGTCTGTGGTGGAGGTTTCCAGTCTGGACCCGAGAGCTGCCGCTCGGGCAGCCGCAATCCTCAAGCTCGTAAGTCCCCACTTCCATTCTCCCTCCAGTGGAGCTGATCTTGCTAGAATCATGCGTACATCGAGCACGGTGTCCTCCCTCCCACCCCTAACCCAACATCCAAGCCACTTCCACCTGATAAACCTCGCCGGCTTCAATCTCGGCAGTTCGACTCGCCACATTTCGACACTCTCTCGTCAGAGCGCAAGTTGAACAAGGACGAGCTACTGCACGAAGCTGAGCTTGAGATCGTTGCGACTCGCCGAAGCCGTTCTCGATCCCAATGCAGAACTGAGAGTGGGTGGGAAAGCGAGGAGTCAGAGAAGATGGTTTTACCGGGAGGGTGGAAGAGCACCCCTGGGAAACGGAAGCGGCGGGAACATCGCTCGCCTCAAGCCTCGGATGAACCTTCAGCTCGGCGGGCGGAGGTCAATAACGGTAGACCGTGGGGAGTGAAGGAGTGGAAGCGGCTCGAGAAACTCTACAAAGTGGAACGGGCGGCTTGGATGGAGAAGCGGATGATCCAACCTCTACCTGCTGCGGGCAGTCCTTTCTTGAAAGCGCGCGCGGTGGAAGAATGGGACGCGGAGAATGTGGTCAACCGCTTCTTGAAGGACGAGAGAGTTGTGGGTGATTCTAACGGGGAGTGGGATCGGTATGTTGAGACCTGCAAACGCGAATAGTGGGGACTGACAAGATGAGCAGAGAGGTTGTCGAGCTTCGTATCAACGCGCTCGAAGGTCGGGTGTGGAAGTTCGGGCAAACACCCACGGAGGAGGTCCAGCGAAGCCCCAAGCGAATCCGAGCGAACCCTGCGAGCGATTCTACCACCACAGCACCGCCGAGCACGATTCGAAGGATGCTGCGCTATGTGTTCCCGGCTTTCAAGACCACCGCCGCGAACGACGCCAGAACACCGAACGAGCCCAGAATTGGACGGGACGATAGAGTCGCTCGACCTGATAACAAGCTTCTTACCAAGCTGCGCGAAGCTCAGAAAGCTGAGCCTGAGAAGACGGCAATGAAGCAGGTCCTAAGCAAGCGTGTCCCGTCAGTCACGACCTTGACCCTTGAGGTTGCCCACCCATCGGCCTCGACTTGGACCCCTGCTCTCCCCATCCTGCCATCGATTCCCGCACAAACTCCCGCCCATCCTGCAGGTCGGCTAGTCACGGCCGAGATCAGGCCAGGACCATCGCTGTTGGCCCGAACCCGCCCCGCTACCTTACTGGACCCGTCGAATATTCCCCCACCTTCCTCGAACTCCACATCTCTAACCACATCCACTCCGACCCCTGTTACGCTCCCGCCCCCCACACCTATCACTCGCTCTCTCTACCCACCCCTCAATCCCCCACTTGCGCTTCGCTCAAACGCCATCGCCCGCCTCTTCCCCGATGATTCACCCGTTTCCACCACATCTACCGCAAAATCAACCCCGCCAGCACCAATCGCTATCCCGTCTCGCAGAGTCGGAAAGGGCAGCCCGAGCGTCCAAGATCTCGTAAGGAGCTTTGAGGATTCTGGTGTGCTGAAAGGGAGTTTGGAGAAGGAGAAAGGGGGTTTGAGGAGGTCTCAATCCTCGGCTGGACTGAGGGATCGCCTCTGATGCGACGGCAATTGCTTTCTGATCTGTTAGATCTGGAGGGGAGCTGTTGGAGATCGTTTCTACCATATTGTGAATAGCATAGGATATAATGTTAGATCTTGTGGTCTCGACCAGTCTCATCGTCACTCCATCGCCTTCCGGCCAGACACTGCGCTATCCTGAAATGCCGCTCCTCTGTGGAATATTGAAGCAAGCGTCAACGTGGTAAGAGTGTTTGTGTCCTGAACATTGACTGGGCGATACAGCTTAACGAAGGAACGGAGGGACCGCGTTCGTCATACTAACTGTTTGGGCGGCTAAGGCAATGGGAGACGAGAGGAAGAAACAAGCTCACTCGAAAATCAGTCACGATATTGGTGATGACGTAAGGAGTGTTGAATCTGTCTCATCTCGTCCTTCCTTGGCTGTACACATTGTATCGAACTCAAACTTCCCTTGCAGCTTCCTCGCCAGTATGCTGTGACCTGCAGAAATTCATTATGACGATCCAAGGAGGACCCACTATTCTCGTGACTCGCGGATTCCCCGGTATCATCCCCTCGACGAGTCATGGCAATGTCGCCTGGAGTGACGACGGACAATGCCTCGCCATCACCAAGAAGGGCGTCCTCATCATTGTATGTCTCTGCAGATTCCAGTGCTTGCTGCTGAAGCTGAAACTCGGTCAGACACCATACTTGACCTCATCCATCGCCCCTCCCGCCCACTTAATCGACCCGAACCTCAACCTCGAGCACCCAATCCAAACGCTCAACAAGGCCAAGCGGAGAGCAAAAGCTCTCGAGGAGGGCAAAAATCTCTCCGACGACGATGCTGCCGGCGGAGAAGGGTCCTCTGGATCTAGGAAGCCGTTGAGAAGGCCCAACGGAGGAGAGGTGCGGTTCTACGCGACCGCTATCGAGGCGGATATCATGGGCGGAAGGGAGAGTATGTATGGGTGGTCTGAGCTTGGAGGTGAACCTTTGCTCTCATCGACCGAGAACCGAGACTGATGAGCGTAGATGAGAGTAGTTCTGCGCTGGTCGGGAGGGAGGCGTCTACGAGAGCTGCGATTTGGTCTCCATCGGGCTTGAACGACCTCGGCGGGTGCGTGAGTCTCATACAGCATCTGAGGTTCTGACCTCCCATTTTCTGATGGGCTGATCGATGTTAGATGCCTCCTGGTGGTCATGACGAGCTTCGGGCAAGTCTCGGTCTATGCGCCGCGCAATGACCCGCAGTCAAAACAATGGGATGAGGTGAGTTTAGGGCATTCACACATGACCTGTCGTATTCCTGTTTAATTTGCTGATGAGCTTCTTGAGTCTAGATCGCCGACTTGACTGCAATGACTAGACGTGTTGTAGAGCCCGCCCCATCAGAATCAGGCTTGAGCGTACCTCAAATGCTAGAGGTGCGATCCATGAGTAGGTTATTGCTTGAGGCAGTAGAGTAGAAACTGTCCTGATTGCGTGGACAGGCATGCAGTGGTCACCGGCACTGCCTGTATCGTCTATGCTCGGATCCGATGGTAGTTTGCTGGCAGTGAGCAGTCGCTCTGGGAAGCTTGCGCTCTGGTCGTGAGCCCTCTGGCTTGCACTCTGTGTGTGAGACTGACATGTCGAAGCTATGGCAGAGAGAAGCGCTTCAAGCGAGTCGCACATCTCGATGTAAAGAAGGGCTGGATCTGTCACATGGCTTGGTCGGCGTGGACTGAAGAGGAAGGCGATTTCTGTGAGCTGCAGTGGCGTCCAATACAGTATCTCACTCCAGCTGTACAGGTGAAGCGGACATCGCCATTACCACGACGGACGGTTTTGTGTCACTCCTGCATGTCCGGCGCGATCTTACGCCCCTCGACGGCTCACAGTGGAGTCTGACTCTGAAACCATTGCGCCTGATAGACCGAGGGGACAAGCGGGCCATCGGTGCTGTAAAATGGGTTGATGTTGGTTCCAGAGCAGTTTCATCCAAAAAGGCTGATGTGCAGCAGAGGTCTTTTCTGGTCTGGACTAAGCCTGGGTCGGTGCACTTCTGGTCAGAATCACGCGGGAATGGCATAACATGGGAGGGCTTGAGGACTGTCAAGCTCGACAGGGTTGGCAACTGGGCGGGCGCAAATGCCTTTAGCCCTTGTGTCGGTCGGTCATTTTCAATGTGTCTTTAACAGCCACCTGATGGACTTGCGCAGGCATTCAACGAATGAACCCCAGTCAGCTTCTCATCACCCTTTCCTCGTTGACTCAACACCTTATCACCGACCTTCTCACTTCACCAAAGCTTAGTGACCCCACCGGTTCTCTTCGCCATTCATTAGCATCCCGTAATGCTTTCCTCGACATCACGTTCGACGCAGCGTACGTGCGAGACCGATACAGGATGGCGCCGAAGGAGGACCGGGAATTGACGGCGGTCACGAGCGGATGGTCTGCTGTCGGTGACCTAGGAGATATCGCCACTTGGGTAGTCGAGTGATTGTACCCTTCCTACTCGTGTGGAGCTCGCTGATCTATGCCCAGGCCGCTCAATTTCCACAATCTCGACAGCGTTTCGGAAGGACATCGCCTCATGACTTTCGTCCTGGCAGACATGGGTGGCATGATGCCGATTGGGGGCAACTCAGTGCTGGATAATCTGCAGCAGCTTCTGAAAACGCCACCTACCCGTGAATAACGAATGAGTATCGTCGCTGACGTTACAGTCCTACACTCCACCTCGATCAAGGTGTTGATGCCGCACATCCTTCGCATTGTCGCATCGCATCAGCCCGGATCGCACATAAAAGACCTTCTGAAGCTCTGCTCGACGGAGACTGTAATCACCTCTGATCCACCGTCAGAGGTCAATGGGAACAGCGAGTTGAGCGGGAGAAGAAGAAAGGTCGGGCTTCTTGCAGCCTTGTGGGGTGATCATGACCTCGATACGAAGCGTTTGCGTTTTGTCTTAGCGCAGTGGTCCGCGGTGAGAGCTGATCTCGACTGATCCTTTAACTGCTGATCGATTCTGTAGGCGGCTTTCCGTGATGCGCAAGGCGACTTTACGACCACTATGGACACGCTCACCTCCAGCATCAAGAGCACCTTTACCGTCATCTTCGTAAGATGGGCCGCATCATGCCCCTTTTCCGCCCAAATTAGTACGCGTGTTTCATGAAAGGTGTCAAGCTAATCTTAGCGATAGCAAGTGGGACTAGGGATTGGCAGCTCCTCCAGCTGCTGATACGGGCGTCATGTGAGAACGGCACCGAAGCGCCCGATCTTACAAAGGAGATCATCAGTCTCTCCGCTACTTATGGCCTGGATGAGACATCGGCAGATACAGCGGAACGATGTCCGGCTTGCGATCGAGACCTGGGATACGACGCTTCAGGCACGACGAAGTGTGTCGGTGGCCACGAATGGTGTAAGTCCGTATTCCCCCTTCCCAGCGACCATTGACGGACGACCCCAGCACGATGCTCGATCACCCAGCTTTTGATCACAGATCCGTCGTACCGTGTGTGTTACACCTGCCCCGCCGTGTCTCTACTTCCCACCCGACATCGCATCCAGCCTATTCAGGTCACGGTCGAAGGCGAAGATCGGGATTGGGAGCGGTTCGCACCCGAGATAAGTCGGGACCAAGGGGATTGGATGGTTCAGAATCTGCTGGAAGCGGCGGTGGGGTGCATCAAGTGTGGTGGGAGGTGGATGAGGGCAATGTGAGCTATGCTGAAGATAGTAAGACTTCGGCCATGGCCGACCGACATACACACGTGTCAAACCAACGAGTCCTCGGCCTCATACTACAGAGTGTCAGGGGGGAAATCTCGACAGCGGCACTGTCTTGGTCATTCGGCTGGTGCAAGGAAATATCATGGCACGCTTATTCTAAGGGCCTGAGCATGGTTTCAGCCTGATGTTACCCTGGCCCACGAAGCAATTGTACCTTGACAATAGTAACGTGGCAATCGTCGATCACAGGGGAATGTAGGCATGTACCTCGTCACCTCGTCACCTCCTTTGTATCATTAGCGCCCCAAAGATCTGCATCCCATCGCATCATTCGGTCATTCCGTCAAACGCGTTTACCCTTCCGAGCAGTGTGGAAGGTACCGGCCGTCCGCAGATGTGGACTGTATTGCGCTGGGACCACCGTGACGATAAATCCCCTTGATCTGGCCGACCTTCATCAATCAACAAGATATCATTTGGGCGGAGTCGGGGTCCGCAATACCTGATCTTTGGGACTGGAAGGCTATTTCAAGGAGGTATAGAAGCGTGCAGCCCAGTGCTGGTGCAAAGGAGTACATCTTGGTGCGTCCCTTCATCTACCCCTGATTGATCTGACGCTCTTGCATACATTCAGACTTCAACCGCACTATCCAAATCCAATCAGTCGCCGTCTCTCATTAACGTCAGCCTGATGGCACGATGTCCAGCATGGTAGCCCCTCCTATGACGCAGCACTTGAACGGCGCGTCCTCCTCCCAATCGCAAGCGACGCCCAGGCCCTCCCGCTCCCCGCAGGCTACGAACCCATCACCGGGAAGCAGTCCGCGTGCTCCGAGTCCCCGCGGCGGGTCATCTGGAACTATCGACGTCGAAGCTGTCCTGAGAGCTAGCGGGGGCAATGTCAAGAGGGCGTTGGAGGTGATGGTCTTGGAGCGGAATAACTTGGTACGTACAACTTTCAATCGATGTGAGCTAATATGGCAGCAAGCACAGAATAGCCAGCTCTGGAAGCTCATCGAGAAGCAGAGGGCTCAATCTGCCCACCTCAACGCGGACAACGAGCGGCTGCGGTCCGACCGAGAAAGGGCAAATACCAAGCTGGCGGCGGCGGGGTTGGAGCCGGTCAATGGGAAGCGGATACCCAACTCGTCAAGTGCTGTAGGACTTGGACTACGACCCGAGGTCCCGCAGATCCGGCGGCATAACTCGGATCGTGAGGAAAAGTCCCCTAAACCGACACTGCAGGTGCCGCTCATCAACAATTCAGCACCAGCTTCGCATACGGATGAAACGCCGCCAGCTACCTTTCTGCCGTCACCGATCCCCGAGCCAAAGCTCCGCCGAGGGAGTCGGATGGCTTTCCCTCCCGAGGTCACATCATTCATGACCCTTGCAGAGTCGCCTCGGGATGCTACACACGGCACCACTCCCAATGTCCCTGCTAGCTGGAGCAACAACACGCTCAGTCCAGCATCTCAGTATTCTCCGAGTCCAAGCCAGAATGGGAGGGAGGAGGTCAGCGGAAGAACCGCGCCGGCTTCATCGAGGGCATTGGCGGTGACGACAGAGGAGGAGGAGGAGGAGGAAGAGGATACTGGACGGCATCATCGGTCCAGGAATGGGAGTCTCGCTTTCCCCCCGCTGCGCAAGTCATCCTTATCACCGGAGGAGCAGAAGACAGCCATAGTCCCGCCTGCTCCGCCTCTAGAAGAGATACCTCGCCCGTCATACGAGACGAGTTCCCCTCGGGCATCTCAGGACATGGATACTCCTCGCGCTACCCGTGACCCCCAACCATCGCAAGAGAAATTCGATCTCCCCTTCCGCTCCCTCCCCTCCCTCGCACCAGCACTCCTCCCTCACACCCGTCTCGCCATTCCCACATCCACTGTACACACTAATTCCCTCGGCCGCCATGTCCTCTCCTTCATAATCAGCATCTCAGTCCGCCCTCCTACTGCTCAATCGTCCTCTTGGAACGTTGCAAAGCTGTTCTCCGCATTCATCGACCTCGACACCAAGATCAAGTCTCGCTCCGGCAAGGGGCGGAAGGAATGGAAGTCTATGGTGGCGCCACTTCCGGATGGACGAGCATGGAAAGATTTCGCGCCCAGCAAGATTGACCAGCGGAGAAAGGCGATCGAGGCATATCTCCAATCCCTCTTGGTCGCACCGATCAGTGACAAGACGGATTTATGCGAGTTTCTCACCACCGATCCGGTTCAGAATAAGATGGAGAGCGCTCGGAAGGAAGGGTATCTCACGAAGAAGGGGAAGAATTTCGGAGGTTGGAAGAGGAGGTTCTTTGTGCTTGAGGGGCCGATGGTGAAGTATTTCGAAACGGTGAGCTGAGATTTGATACTGGAGCTGACGGAAGCAGCGCGGCGGAGCGGTACTCGGTTCGATCGTCATCACCAATGCTCAAATAGGACGCCAGAATCGTCCATCCGAATCTACAGACGAGCGCGACTTCCGACACGCCTTCCTCATCATCGAAGCGACAAAGAAGGGAACAACGAATCGTCATGTCTTATGCGCGGACAGTGATACGGAGAGGGATAGCTGGATCGAAGCTTTGGTCAAGCATGTCGACCCAGAGCCGGCGTCACAGCCCGCCGGTGTATCAAGACATCGGAGCAACTCGCGTATGTCAAGCAAGGATGTGTTTGTCACTGCCTCGCAGCCACTGGCGGGGGCGGGGATCATCACAGCCGATAGCAAGTTCACCGGGGCGCCTTCACCGAGTCTGTTCAACTCGATGGAGTCGAAGCGAACAATACCGTCATCATCGTCTGGGCCCAGTCTTCCGCATGAGGTGCCGCAAGAAAAAATCGAAAATCAAGCTTCAGGACCCTCTAGAGGCAATGCTTCCATTTCCATCTCGTCAATCTCCAGACCCGTCACGATGGTCACTAGCCCTTCTACCGAGATCCTTTCCAGCTCCCCACCGAGTGCGCCAATTCCTCGCGCGGGCAAACGCCAAAGCGCGATGCCAATCCGTCAGTCGTTCAGTCCTGCCTACTTGTCCAAAGTCGCTAGCGAGGGGATGTCTCTACCACCCGGATACAACCCTGAAAGGGATCGCGATCGCAAAGCGAAGAGTGGGCGGTTCTGGCATAATTTCGGGAAGACACCTGAGAAGGCTTCCCGACCCGTCTTTGGCGTATCCGTCATCGATTCCGTCGCTATTGCGTCTCTCGCCAATCTACCCGCGATCGCGTTCAGATGTATCGAATACCTGGAAGCGAAAAAGGCGGAGCAAGAGGAGGGGATATACCGACTCAGCGGAAGCTCAGCTGTGATCAAGGGTCTGAGAGACCGGTTTGACGCCGAGGGAGACGTCAATCTCCTCGCGGTGGACGAGCATTGGGATCCCCACGCGATCGCTGGGCTGCTCAAAGCATACCTTCGCGAGCTACCTACCAGTCTTCTGACTCACGATCTCCACTTACGCTTCCTCGCGGTCATGGGTGAGTCGCTCGATCCAATCACGGCTCATGCTGATCAATGTAGACTTGATCGACATCTCTGCTCGAGTCGCTGAGCTTTCCCGCCTCGTTTCCGATCTCCCCCCGCCCAATTATGCCTTGCTCCGAGCCCTCACCGCGCACCTCATCCTCATCGTCCGCAATGCGCCGACTAACAAGATGACCCTCCGCAATATCGGGATCGTCTTCTCCCCGACACTCGGTATACCAGCAGGCATCTTCTCGGAACTCGTCACTCATTTCGGGGCGATCTTTGATGATGCGGGAGAGGAGGAAGCGGAGGTCAGCGAAGAGCAGACGGGGTGGAGCGTCCCGAGCGACGACGTGGACGAGACGATGACGAGGAAGCGGAATAGTATGCTCTATCAGGCTGGCGGGGCGGATCTCATGCTGGGTCTTGGTGGACGGTCATTGGATCCAGGTGGGTTTGACTTCACTCGAGCGAATCTTATGGTTAAGCAGTCGACGATTCGGCTTCGGAAGCCTCGATCGACGACGTGGAATCCGAAGCCCCGTCAGTGGCTAGCTCCGAGAACCTGTCGATCTCTGCGAGCCCTGTGACGCCACGAGCGGAGGGGTACGTGACCGAGACGCCTGCGAGGAGAGCGAAATCCGCCGCGAGAGTCGCAGAGCGGGGATCAGCAGTGGAGACGCCCAGTCATGGGGGCAGGCCCAAGAACACAGAACCGATCTGGCGGAGTGCCGACGAGTCCTAGGCGGCCGACTCGCTCGGACAGCTTGGAGGCAGGTAACGTGCAATGAGGAGTAAGCGGATATGGATCTCGGAGAATGGGATGTATCTCATGTCCACGTCGCTGACTATGGATCGAGGAGTTCAAAAGGAGCTATCTGGACTGACAGTGTAGGACTGATCTTCGCATCAGACAGTGTGGAACGGGGCGAGATGTTGACTTACAGGCCAAGACGGCACGTCATCATCACTGAGAAGGTGGTCCGACTAGCTGTGGTCTCGCAGAAGGAGTCCGCGAGCTCTACAAACTTCCGCTTGGTGCTTCGCATCCAGCAGACGGACAGCTGCTGCTTCGGCTGTTCTGCCCAGACATTAACGGCTTCGAACCAGCGCTACGACCTATCAGCTCTGTTCCATGATCAGCGAGCAACCGATCTTCTCCTGATCTACCGGATCGAGCGGATTCAGCAGGTGGTCCAAGCTCATCTTGCTAAATCTGTCCTTCTCCAGTCGTCGAGTCGAGCAGCGCTTGGTGTTTACGGTTTCCTTTCGTGCTCCCATTTTGCGACGACCTCGATGGGATTGACCTCCAAGCCTGAGCATCCCGGACTGACCTCGATCACGCGCTGTGCGTTGGGACGCTCCGGAGATTGGTCCGCGGATTTCTGGTGGATGGACCGCTTGACGGGTGAAGTTGGTCGGGCTGGCGGACTTGGCGGTGGGGTGCCCGAAGATGAGGAGGGAGGAAAGTCGAAGCGGACTTTCTTCTTCGGTCGAGGATCGTCATGATCGGTTGCGACGCGGAGGATGGGATTGACTCGTGGGGACGGCGGATCCAACGACAGTCTCGAGCAATCTGCTGCCACGGCCTCCGCCGGATGGCTGGGAACGAGGCGAGGAGAAAGGGCCACACTCAAGACCTCAAATGATCGATGGTTGGAGGAACTACCGGGAGGACTGGTTGTGAGACTAAGGCTATGTGACGTGATCTACGAGAGTCGGGGGGATGGACGGCTGATGATCCGCCTGAAGTTTGCTTACGGCTTGGGGGGACGATGGCGCTGGCGAGAGGGACGAGGGCCAAGATTACGGTGGTTCCACTTGAAGGCTGGGAGCGAGATCAGGAGACGGTATCAATGGCAAGAGGCTCGAGGGGACGGATTGCGGGGCTTCCACGTGAAGTGGGGATACAAGGCAAGAAGCTGACGGCACCTCGGGATGAGGCGAGCGGTCGATTTGCTGAGGATCCACTCGTGGGCTGATTACGAGGCGTGGTGACGGTGGCGCATTGAAGATGGTCGAGCTGTCGATTGGCGAGGCTTCCACCCGAGCGCTACGCGCGCTTCCAGGAGAAAACGTCATGCTCGAGCTTGACGACTTGTACGATCAAGCATCGGAGACGATCGGCTCTGGTGAAGGAGGGATATCGCTCGGTGATACGGTCAATACTGCTAAGGGGAGGCTACCGGGTCGACGGCCGACGTAAAGCGGAGCACTGACCACTATCGTATGCTCGTCGTTCTTGTTCACCACCTCGGCAGGCTCGACATCCTTACCGGCTTCTTTCGCGCGTCCGATAGTACTCGACCGAGGGTTTCTTCCACCGTGAAGGTTTAAGAAGTCGTCTACCGGAGGACTGACTTCTGCGTCCGTCTTGATGCCCTTAGACTCAAGCTTGCTGGGCGTGGAAGACCGCTTAATTCTGGCCTCGCTGCGGTCCACGGCTGGAGGTGGAGTAGCGAGTTGGGAGCGAGCAGGAACGACCACCTTGGCAGGCTCGATGTCTTTGGCCGTGGGTTTCGGCCGCTTGATCGTCCCGGGCTGAGGGTCCGGGTTCGGCCTTGCGATCTCGAACGTGTTTGGGGTGCAGGCGTTTTGGAAGGACAGAAGATCGTCTACCTCCAAGGGACGTTTCGGCTTCGACTTGGCACCTAGGCTCGAGCTTGCCGCAGAAATTGGTTGAAGACCGCTTGAGTCTCGGTCTGCTGCTCTTCTCAGGTGGAGGCGTGGGGTGGAGTGGTGTGAGAGATTCGGTCATCGTTTGTGCAGGTCCGACTTCACTGGCGATATCTCTCGGGTAGTCGATTGAAGTCTGCTGAGGCTTTGGTGCGGTGACCTTCCGCCTAATGCGAAGGATTTTGACGTCGTGGTCATCTGAGCGGATCGACCCTCCGGTACTAGAGCCTTCAACTCCGACCTTGCCGCAGGTAGAAGACCGCTTCATTCTCGAGAAGCTGCGCTTCACAGGCGGAGCTTTGGCGGGGAGTGGCGAGTGTAGTTGACTTCGGAGGAATTAGGACCGGTAGTCTCCTGGCGATGTCATGGTGGTCGACGGGGATAAAAAGGCTTATCCGCGACAAAAAGCAAGATGAGTCAAGACTAATAATGAAGTCAAGCCTTAATATGCTGCGACAAGGTGAATGAGAAGACGAAGACGTAAAGTCGGACCACACGCAGGAGACAAGGCAAGGTCAAGCCATCGACGCACGGGCCGTCGAAGCGGATGGCATGAGGGGGTAGAGGAGTGCGGAGGAGGTGAAGAAGGCTGTGCCGGATGGAGTGAATGTATACCGGCTGATGGGAGAATCGAACAATCAACAATGCAGGTACATCCATACCCCTGGACCGTCTTCCGCCCAACCTCTTCGATTGACCTTCACCTACTGAGATCAAGCTGACATCCACCAGGCTGGGCCTTCCAACCCCCTCTCCGCCCCATCACCATCCCCAGCGCGCTCGACCTCCACCGCACAGTCCGCACCAACAACGCCCTTGGCGATAGTCTCGCTTCTGTACAGACCATCGCATGATATTGTGGCGCGGACTGACGAGAATTATAGACTGACGTAATGGAGCGCTGGAAGACGCTCAAAGATACCGGCCAATTCGTAGACTGGGAGAATCGGAAACTGAAATGGTGAAGAGCTCGCGGCCATCCGATGCCAGTCCCGGTCGTTGTGAGATACTGCTTTATGCGGACAGCATTTGCATTGAACATAAAAGATAGACCTATGCCATTACCTTGCCCATCACCTCCTTCGTAAAGTCACTCGTCGAAGCGGAACCTGTACCCGGATCAGCTCTATCCCTGATACTCGAGCAGTTTCGCTTACCGTGCATGTCGGCCGTGCGGACCTTGCCCTCCTTGATCACGTCGTACACAGCAGTGGCGATGATGTTCGCCTGGCTCTCGAGACCGAGATGGCGCAGCATCATTGTCGAGCAAAGGAGCATCGCTGAGGGGTTGGCTTTGTTCGCGCCCATGATATCCTGTCCGTTGTGTCAGATTGGCAATGGGGAGCAGCGACTAAGGCAAACCTTCCCGACATGACGGCATCCTGAGTCGAGTCAAGTCAGCAGTGACCAGGCTAGATCTGACAAGACTCGCCTGGCTCGAAGAGGGCATATTCCTACGGCATTGTCAGAGCTATTCGCCAATGAGGAAGCCACGTACTCTTCCGAAATTACAGCCGGGAACTACACCGGGTCCACCAACAAGAGCTAACGACGATCAGCCTGTGGGACTGAATTGATGCGGTGGGACCTGACTCACCTGCTCCAATATTGCTGACGATGCTCCCATACAGGTTTGGCTGGCTGGCATGAGCACCTAGCACAGTTCAAGGATGGGCAATACTGACCATCACCATCACATCAAACTGTTGAGGTCGGGATACAAGCTGCATCGAGGTGTTATCCACGATCATCGAGTCGAACTTGATGCCTGTATGACCGTACTCCTGCTCGGCTATTCGCTTGCATGTATTCAGGAACAAGCCGTCGCCGAGCTTCATGATATTCGCTTTATGGACGCAGGTGACTTTCTGCAATCGCAGCATCAGCACAGTCAAATCGCGTCACCAGCTTCGTGTAGACGGGATGATCGGACCGAAGCGCTCACTTTGCGGTTGTTTTTGATTGCGAAATCAAACGCAAATCTAGCAATGCGCTCCGACTTCGTCCTCGTCGACACTTTCAAGCTCTCGACCACACCGGGGAATGACTGATGCTCGAGTCCCGAATACTCCCCCTCGGTGTTCTCTCGGATTATGGCAAAGTCGACGTTCTCATGTCGAGTGGGGAAACCAGGAAGGGTTTTGCAGACCACGACGGACGCGTAGATGTCGAGTGTTTGACGCATGGCGACGTTCCACGAATTGTGTCCGGTCTGGTCGATGGGGGTGTACAGGATACCTGATTTCTTCCGTCTCAGCCAGAACCTTGAGGACGGTGGAAGAGGATGAGCACCTTTCAATCCAACCTTGTTCCGCTTGAGACTCTCCATCGCCCGTTGGAAAAGGTCGTCCCCGCCCGTCGTCTCTCCCGACACATCGTACTGCTCCCATTGAACCGGAACTTTTAGTCCCTCGAAGATCTCCTTGACCGAGTCGGCGACTTCCTTGCCGATACCGTCGCCTGGAATTAGAGTGACTGTATATTTGCCTGAACGAGATAAGCTACCATGGGGGAGTGACGCAATCGACTCACCGCCGAACTTTGATGGTAGCTGGACACGGTCCTCAGCATAGGAAACATACTGCGGAAATCAAGGCAGATCTCACCCTTCGCTCGTCAACAACGGTCGCCATGGTCCGGACAAATGGAGCTCGCTGCGGACGCCAGACATGATCGCGCCAACCGATGAGCAGAATTAGAGAATCAGAACAAGTGAAACACAGAAACGTCAGCACATGTTACAAAGTAGATGCTCGACCAGGGGGTCAAGCTCGCGAGAGCATCCGGGAACAGCGGGAGAAACGGAGAAATGGAGACCCACCGGTGCCGATGAGCGCGAAGCGACGGTCCGCAGCATAGCTCTCGCCGAAGAACGCATGCCAACGGACGTCATGATGCCCAGTGACGCGGAATCGAAGGACTTGTGAGAAGGGAACAAGTGGTGAGTTGAGGAAGATGCACGGAGACGAGTTATTTTCGTGAAAATACGTCAGGGCTTTGATGGCTCGGCTTTATCGGTCGCTGATCAGGTACGATTTGACAATATCCTTCATACAAATCTGCATGACAGCTAGGGCGGCTTTTGAGAAGTCCAAGAACATCTCAAGACTGCCTCAACTTCTAAGAATGGCCATACCAGCTTCGCCGCCGCCGCTCGCAGCCGGATCGATGCTCCCTTCGTCGATGGAAGCTGGACCGTCAAAGTCGACCGCTGCTGGGAAATGGTACAACCCCCTGGGACCGCCTCCTGGATCGAGCTTCGGTGCGAGGCTACTCAAGGAGGATGAGGACGTGTACACTCACAATGCTTGGTGAGTGTCCCTTGTCAAGACCTGACGTTCTGTTTCGTGGGCGAGACTGTTTTGACATGTTGGACCTTCTGATCTCGGGCGCAGGGATCACGTCGAGCTACCTGACGACTACCACGATCGAGCCGCACAGATCATAGCACTTCAGCATGAAGCTCCCGTCCATCCTGAGCTTCGAGGTGCGACTGATTCATTTGACTCTCAACATTCTGATGAATGGGATCAGACGAGTATAACGCCAGGCCAGCATCTTATTGGGACGAGTTCTATTCGCGCAATCAGGCTGCGTGAGTGCCGCTGGCTTGTGACGGAAATGAGGCTGACTGCAAGATGATGATAGATTTTTCAAGGATCGAGCATGGCTGAGACTGGAGTTCCCGGAGCTCATTGCCTGTAGCGAGGCAGATGTGAGTGTACTACATTCAGGCTTTTCTCTTTCATCTATTGACCAGTCACAGGCAGGACCGAAGACTGTCCTCGAAGTCGGCTGCGTATATCTGCTTCATATTCCTCCGAGAAGAGTTCGAACTGATGATCTCGCAGGGCGCCGGCAATAGTATCTTCACCCTCATGCATCATAACGAGAATCCCGAGCTTGTCGTTTATGCGACGGACTACTCGGCCAAGGCGATCGAGGTCGTGAAGGTATGCCCCGATTACCCAACGCTTTTGGCCATGTTCCGTGTCACTCGCCGACACTCGCCCTGCTCGGATACTGAGTCTAGCTGACCTTGGTGGACTATTCAGGCAAATCCCATGTATCCTTGTCCTGCGCACGGGAAGGGCAAGCTTCATGCTTCGGTCTGGGACATCACCTCCACAGGACAAGCTCCTTCAAGGCTTTCAGTCTCCCCTCCTGCGACCCCGATACCCCAATCACCTTCCCTCGTCACATCATCAATATCATCGATTCAAACACCACCTCTCTGTGCTCCGACACCACTCACTCCAGCAGTATCATCACCACCTTCGGCCCTTCATCTCCAACATCCTACCGCCATACCACTCGTCCAACCCCCAGCGTCCAGCTTCTCCCTCCCGGCAGGTATCGCTCCAACCTCCGTCGATGTCATCACAGTCATCTACGTTCTCTCCGCTTTACATCCCATCGAATGGGAACAAGCCATCCACAACCTCTACGCCGTGCGCAAATTCCCCTTGTTGGCCGTGAGCCCCACTGATAGTCCTACAGGCTCTCAAACCCGGTGGACTGCTTCTGATCCGTGACTACGGGCGTCATGATCTCGCCCAGCTTCGGATCAAGCGCGATCGCCTCCTGGATCCGGATACGCCGAACCTGTACATCCGGGGCGATGGCACTAGGGTGTATTTTTTCGAGAAGGAGGACATGGAAGGGATTTTGTTAAGGCCGCCAAGAGGTGATCAGGGAGGGGAGATGTTCGGGATCGATCAGCTGTCGGAGGATAGGCGGATGGTGAGTGCAGCTCCTAGGGCCTCATGTCGAATTCCGGAATCATCCCAAGATATCCGGAATATCGGTCGAGGACTTGAGCTGATAAAGTGGGCCAGATTGTCAATCGGAAGGAGAGGAAGAAGATGTATCGCATTTGGCTGCAGGTCAAGGCGCGCAAGCTGGCGGCGGAGGAACGCGACGGGGACGAAGGGGTATCATAATGCATGGCATCGTTCGATCATCGCATGTTGCGTGTATCAGAAGCTTCCTGCGAATTTCGGCTGTTCTTATGATCAGCGTTACTTCAACAGCGTTAGTTCAAAATCTGCTCAAGATACCCCCACCTTCGTAGCATCTCAGGCAGGCGGTTCCTCCAAATCGAGCGCATCAATTTTTGCCCAATTTCTATCCACACCATCAGCTCAGAGTCAAGACGACAAAAGTCTGGATCACCTTCTCAACCTTCGACCTCATCATCCTCCGCTTCTTCGCACCTTTCTCCACATCTTCATCGAGTTTCTGCCTAGTCGGAGGAGGAGGAGGTGGGGGAAGGGGTCTGACTGCAGCTCTCGCGGCCTTCGACCCGGCTTTCTCCTTCTTCGACGGTCGCTTGGTGAGTTTCGCTGATCTTCCCATGATGAGTCCAGTCGCCTCACGGAATTGGGCATACGATGAGGAGGACTAACCAGGATGCGTTCTCGGATGAGCTGAACGGGATCAAATCTCCGGTCCTAGGTGGATTGGAGCTCGAGTCATACACGTCATTATTATCGAGTCAGAGAAAATTGCGATCGGATGCTTTTCAACGGTGCAGCTCAACAAGAAACCGCAGCCGGCGTCTCTAGATTCCTCTATGCTGACTTAAGACTAATCATCTCCGGAACGCTCAAATCTATACTCCGAGATGAAGTCGGCCCATCCTTCTGCGTCCCGCTCATCAGAGGGCGGCCATTCCACTGCGACCTCCGTACGCCAGAGTATCCATCTTAAATAATCCAGTAGATCCCTGCCAGAGCTTGAAACATTCTTGGAGGATCCGGAACTGGTAGAACCCGTCAGGACGGGCGAGATCTCGGGGCGAGGGCGGCGAACTCATTATGGACGAGGGCGGCGAGCTATGGAAGAGGGCGGGGTGTTTGGTGAGCGCGGCGGAAGTACCGCTGCCGTGCGAGGATGATGTCGAGCTCGCGGTCGAGGGGTCAGGGCTGGCCGGATTTTCTTGGGACGGATCATCGATTGGCGAGATGGAGATAGGAGCGTTGGTATCACAGGTGTTCCGTGATGGGAGCACGGAGGTGATGTCCCGTAGTACTTCGGTTGGCTCGATCGCGTTCGAGATCAGTCCTTCTCCATCAGCCATGTTGAGCGCGGCCGACAGGTTTTCTCTTGTACTGAAGCCAGTGAGAGAGGCAAGATTTCTCGATCGCTGATACGCTTCACGCCACTTGTCCAGGATTTCCCTTCATCATAGCTGTCACATACTGGAACGTTCTTCCTTTCGCATCGTGAACTCTTGGTATCCAAGAGGGAGATATTATGTCTTATGCGTCACCGGCCCGAGAATGGGGTCATGGTGAGACTACGCATCTTTTATAGGGGCGTAAATTGACTACAATGCAGAGATTACGATGCTGCGGATGATACGACTCAATACGCCTCTCATCCTTCAACGATACATCTCATCATTCTAACCTCAGACCGCGGTCTCCACTCAGACCTCAAATCTACCTGGCAGACTGTTAAATCCTTTACTTATCAGCTCTTCCCTCCTTCATGAGCCCTGACAACCTGGCTCACCTCATACCTTCCTTCCGTTGATGCCTGTGTTGCCTCAAGACTACTGAGAATCAGAATCGACGTCCTCGTCCGCTTGGCTCGGCGCGACGCTTGGCTCGATCGGTGACGGCGACCTGAGCCGAAGTTTGTGGGGACTGCCAGGAGGTGTCGGCTGCGCAGAACCTAGGCTCGAGGGCTGCGTCGTGCACAAGGAGGCGGAGCTGCCACTACCTCGACGGCTCGATCCTTCGTTAACGTCGGTAGTGGTATATTCTTCCGAGACTCCAGAAGCGGGATCTGTTGGAGACTTTGGAGGAACATAGCCCCAATACTCCTCTTCCTGTGCACAGCCCATTCTAACGATTATCAACTGGTCTGTCTTTGTATTGCGTGAATGAAACGGTCGAATGTCGCTCATTCACATCGACAGGCTCATGACCTCCCTTGATCATGGCTCTGACAGTGACGAGACTCGTGGTCCTTTGCCATCGCCACCCCTTGGCCTCCTGAGTAAGGGTTTTGTCTTCCGTCAATACCGAGTTTCGACCTTGTGTGTCGGGACGGAGCAACTGATCTTGCACCAGAGTGTAAAATTGACGGTGATGGGAATGATGTTTGAAAGAAGGCCTTAAGCTCAACACATAAGATGCATCTTACGAAAGTCAAGTCAGAGTCCATGACCTCCTAGCCCTCCTCTTCGAAACCGGCTCAAACTTATATGGCAATCCCATGCTCCAGACGATCGTCATCCGTCTCGTCAAGACGGGTCAGGCCACTTTCACCATGACCATCTCACTCGTTTGTGCCTACGTCGGCTGGAGATTGAGAACCAGATCCGGATGGCACCGGCGCTTTTCTTGGCGCCTCGCTCGGTCTCGCTTAGGAGGCTCCTGTCTGAGCGCTCCTGGGAGGGGGAGAAGGAGGAGGAGTCGGCGTGCTCCACAGCGACTCGTGGCTCAAGCTTGACGTGCCAGCCGTGCCAAAGAAAGTTCGGCGTTGGAAAAATCGGACGACCCGTTGTTTGTAGGGAGGTAGCCTGATGGAGCAGAACTAGGAGCGGGACCTTCGTCATTGGACTCGCTGTCCGCATCTTGACGATAGCAGACAGGCCTGCCTGGGCTTTGTCTGACTGCAAAGGTTTGATGGAAATCGATTGGTATACTACAACGCAAGACTAAGTCTCTGCCATCCCTTCATTTTGGCGGTTTCGATGGCTGAGACATATAATTCTTTCGTATGCTGACCCCATTGGCCTCCTGAGCCAGGATTTGAAATCCGCTGACAAGGGCTCTCGGCAAAGTGCGTCGGGATAGAGATACTCATGTCCTATGGGGTTGTATATGCACAGCGACGACTGAATGTACGCCGAATGGGAATGAACAATGACTAGGTCTGCGGCTGGGCGCAAATGATACATCTCGTGTTTCGACCTCTCAGTCCGTGCGGATCCGGGCCCGCGTCGGACGGCATCAAATAATTCGTGGGAATTCTTTGATGTCATGAACCTCTTATAATCAGGGCTGTCATCATCAAACGATATGCTTCGGCTCAGCAGAGAGACTGATTTGTACGAGCTGTGATGAATCTAAGACTAAGAATCACTATTATTGATGGTCTCACCTTCGTCGATGCTTTCGCCTCCATCGGCCCCCTCGCCTTCGTGGCCCGTCTCGCCTGCCTCACTCCCTTCAACTCTCGGCTCGATCGGAGGCTCTTCCCTCGGCTGAGCTTCGCCCGAATTGGAATCATCTCTTGTGTCCATTGCGTCCGCAGAGAGATGTCGCTTCCGGTCGGTGAGACAAAGATCGTGCTTGCATTGGAGGCGCCGGTACCCGTGGAACCGTCGCCGTCCGGCTCATCGCTTGCAAACATGCGTCTCTCAACGCGATTGCTGGGATCCGGGTGGACGTTCGGGCACTCGTGATGATGAATGATACTGGAGGGAAGGGGTAAATCGTTGGTCAAGGACATGGGATCTGATGAAGTACTGCCTGGAGCAGGACCTGTCCTGTCGCCATCATTCGCCATCCATAAACCTCATCTAGACGATGGTATACAGGTTTGAGTGTTGAGCAAGTGATGGAAATGGTATCGGTCGCTCTCTCAGATCGATCCTCAAGCCTTCCATTGATCATGGCGTATCAAGACGATGAGACATGGGATCCTTTCACTGTTGACCCCTTGACCTTCTAGCTAGGTAAAATCCATGTTTTGTTCTCCCCGTTGACCCCAAATCTAGCAGTCTATCAGAAATAGTCCATCGTCTGCTGTTGTAGGATCGTGTGGAGATGGAGCGATATAGGTGTATAGCGCAGACGTTGACCCTGTTATGGACATTCAACAGTTGTACCTCATATCGCAAAGTAAAGCTCGTCAATAGAGATCTGCACCTTGATTCGGAGTCTGGTATACAGTGCATCATGCAGCCAAAGACACATCTCGTTGATTCTAAAGCTCTCATTCTGATTTTGAGCTCTCACTCCGCACCCCTTAACTCCAAATGGCATCAGATCTACGTGGCAAATCGGTACCCCTTCGTTCGTCAGTGCTCCTCTCCTTGACAACCAAGACAACGGCTTACCGAAGACACTACCACCGTGGGCTTGGTGGTCTTTTTGCCGATCTAAGATCAAACTTTTCCATGAAGTGCGCCCCCAACTCGGAGACACCACTCTCGTTTGTAGAGCCCGTCTCGTCTTCGTAGTCTTCGTAGCCCGTATCGTCATCGTATCTGTGGTATCCCGTCTCGTCTTCCGAGTGGTCGTAGCCCGTCTCGCCCCCATGGCCCGTCTCGGAGGTCAGCCCGTTGGTTGAGGGCGACGTTGGCGGAGCTTTCTCATGACTTCCAGGAGGGCTCGAGACCGCGTGGGTCGGATCATTCGGTGCGTGCGCGCCATTCGGATAGTTTTTGGCGCTTTCACTTGCCGAAGGTGTCGTGAGGGCGGAAGCCATTTCGCTTCCAGGAATGGGGAGTGCGGGGAGCCCGGAGGTATCGAGGGCAACGAGAAGGGCTTTTCGGCAGCATTCGGATCGGTCGATGGTGTCGCCCGTAGGAGAGTCGGCGGGACTTTCATTGCCTTGAGGTGTCGCGTGCCCATGTGCGATGCTCCCTTTTGACATGGTGTTCCAGGAGTCAAACAGCGTGGCGACGGATCTAGGAGACCTGTCAGACGACTGATTGTCCGAGCGATCGGTCAGGGACACGTCCTGCAAAAACAAGGACGGGCTGGAACGAGGACCGTCGTCTGCGTGCTCGTGGTGCCGACCGTCGTCGGACGGAGAAGGCGGATCACCGGTCGCCACGGAAAGGCCTGGGGGAGGTATGTCGGAACCAGGACGGCCGGCGCTGAACTCGATGTCCTCCAAAGTCATCTTGGTGATAGTCAATAGCCGTTCTGTTTATGGACGAGGGAGGTGATGATAAGTCGAATCCTTATCGCCCGATATGCCCCGTTCGTTCCCTTCATCAGGGCGTAAACGGACGCAGGGACTTGTCGTCCTTTCACAAAAATCCCCCTTGGCCTCCTAGCTAGGAGTACATCTCCAACGAGTCCACCGTTTTGACGTTATTAAACCGTGTCAAGCTGAAGCTACCCACACACGTGGCATTGATGTTGAAAAAAAGCAATGTCCTAAGATCTGATTAATGAGCGGATGTAGGAGACGATGGAGTTAGTATCATAGTACGATACAGTAGGCTCGTCTTCAGCCGAAGGAATCTCTCGTAACTCTGAGCTCTCCCCCCGCAACCTTCTCTCCAGATGGCATGGGATCTACTTGGCAAACAGGCTCTTCTGTCAGCAAGCGTGACAACGGCTTACTGGAGACAGCACTATAGTCGCCCCGCGACATCGATACAAAAGTTGTCGTAGATCATCTCTTCTCGTTCGCGCTGGACGGCTTCGGAGCCCGTCTCGCTATTGTCTTCAGAGTCTTGTATCTCGTCGCGCCTTCGTAAGTCTTCTCGCCGTGTTCACTCGGCTCGCCGTTGTCGCCCCTCTCGGGGATCGGTCAGTGAGTGAGTGGTGACGGGAGAACCTTCAAGACTGCCGGTAGGGGGTTCGTTGCTGCGTGACTGGTCGCATCGGTCAGTACGCTCGTGCTGATTGGTACATTTCCCGTACTTGACGGAGCGATACTTGAATCGGGACCGTCATTGTCCGAGGAAAAGCTGTCATGACAGGGAATCTCGATGAGGTCGATAATCCTGTCTGTGCATCGTGCGAGTAAGATGTTGAGTGATATCCGGATAGCCCGGCATACCCCGCTCGTTCCCTTCATCATAGCATAGGACGGACAGACTAATTAATCCTTTCGCATGGTGATCCTTTGGACTTTACCCGGTGTTGCCGTGTTCCTCAGGAGATGGTCAGATGATGCTATGCAGCTGCGTGGCCGGAATTATGAGGCCAATGTGGACAAATTCACAATGAAGGGTATATAAGAAATGGTGAGGATAGCCGTATGTCGATAGGGGCTTCTCCTTTATCAGAACGCCGCTCGCGTCATCACGTGGTCAGACTCGGCTACTACGCAAGCACGGGCCACCCCAAGACCAAAGAAACGCATGCTCCGATCTCCACATGTCCACTGAAAACGCAAGATGACAGCTCCCATGGCGGTGAATGGGCCGCGCCTCAGTCTCACCGCCGATCCACCTCGTCGTGCTTTTGGCGCTCCGGCCAAACCCCTCCCGAGTCTATCTTCGCCTGGTGCATTCAATGGCTCGACGACCCCGACCGGAATGTCCTTCCTCATACCCCCGGCAGAACCACAACGCACCCTTTCCGCCTCATCGTCGTCTTCCGAGGCTTTAGGGACCGCAGCGAACAGGGCGCAGGCATGGCTGCATACTTGGGCGCCGAAGGGGGAGGGTCGAGGGAGGGAGTTCCTATCGAATACCCTCAGCGGAGTGGCCGGTGTGGCCAATACGGTCGGGCATGGAATCAATGGGGCGGTCAACAACATCGGAGTCCAGCTTTCGAACGAGAATTTCGGCAAGGATGGGAGGGAGATCGCCGGGATGGGATCAAGGCAAGGCAGCTATACTGCTCCCACCAGCTCCAGCCCGACGGACGAATTCTCACCACTCGCTCGAGCTGAAAGTTGGTCACCTCCCTTACCAATGTATTCGAGCTCGACACCTCAGCTTCCCCTCCCTGACGAGACGCCTCTCCCAACTGCACCGCTAGCCGCAAGCAAGAGGATGTCGCAACCAAGCAACCTCTCTCGCCTTGGCAGCAGTACCTCGTCAAACGCAATGTACCCTCCCAGTCCGTCCATCTTAGCGGTACAACGACCATCCATGTCCCATCCCAGCAGCAGTACTTCCCTCCCATCCAACATCCCGCGCTCAAGCTCAATCTCCGTCAACCTAGCTCTCCCACAACCACATGGACCGTCCCACCTAAATCCCAATGCCAGGTCAAACTCGCACCTCTCCGCTCAGACACCTTCGCACAGTCGTTCACCGAGCTATGGAGCCATGTCTCCTACCCTCTCCCGGGCTAGCTCGACCACCGCGGGTCTCTCGACATCCCGAAGCGCGGGTATGCCTTACAAGGTCGGGTTCCAGCCTGCAGGAGTACGGAACGACCGGACTGGCGAGTTCTCGGAGGAGAGACGGAGATACGGTGAAGACCGGGACAAGGAGGAAGGTCGGCTCGGTCGACGATGGGCCAAGGTCTGTCTTCCATTCCTGACTCATTATCCCTTGCTAAATGTGACCTAGCTCGTGGATCTGCATTTCAACCCAACCATTCCTATACCGCAACAGAGTGGTACCAATACCCTGACCAGATCCTCTTCTTCGTCGATGTCTCTCGCGTCGACCTCGGATAAGCGGAGATCACTCCTCTCTATCGACGGGGCACTGGACGCGTTCAAGCCGAAGGAGATGTGGAAGGGGTTGAGCGGGGTGGCGGCGCCTGCCAATGGTCCGGGTGGAGATGAGGCAAGGAAGCGAGGTGAGTTTCGGTTCACCTCTTCATGTGCATGGCCGCACTGGATCTAGATTCCTGGCATCGTCAAAGGAGCAAGAAGCTGACTTGTCTTGATGCGCACAGCCGCCGAACAAGCCATCGTCAAATGGGAGGACGATGCGGAAGCCAAGAAGTGCCGGATCTGCCAGTATGTTTCCCCGTTGTATCGCACAGCCGTCCCTCGGCTCAAACATCACAGAGCCTCCTTCTCCCTTTCCACCCGGAAACACCACTGTCGCCTGTGCGGTCGTATCGTCTGTTCCCTCCCGCCTACACCCCCTGCCCTCCTAGCCGTCCAAATCCAGCTCTTCTCATCCGCAGAGCCGTCCGCCTCCCTCCCACCTGGAACACGTCGAGAGAAATGCTCCTTCCTCCTAGTAGCGGATTGGCAGACTGGTCGGGGGGAGGAAGTGGACGAGGGCTTTGTAGGGTGGATGACCATGGAGGATGGAGAAGGGAATTCTCCCAACGGGGACGGTGGGGATCGGAAGACCGCGAAGAGGGAGAAACGGAAATCTAAGTCAAGCATTGCGAACTCGATGGAGAGGAGAGAGGAAGACAGGAATCTGCCACTGCCGCAACAGCCGAAGGAGGTGCAGGTGAAGGGTGTGAGGGTGTGTAGGGAGTGCAGGGATGTCGTCTCGTGAGTATTTTCTAGGGAGACTATGCGCAGAACAAGAGAGTTTGATAAGTTGGGATCGGCTCGCTGATGAGTGTCGTTCAGACGAAAGCAGAAGATACAAGATCGCCAACGGGTTACCGGCTTCGCCAGGCTATATCAAATGCTCCGCGGCCTCCAAGCGGAGATCGAGGAAGTCCTTCCCGAGTTTGAGGAACAGCTAGACTATCTCACGTAAGCCCTCACCTCTTAAAAGCTATTCGAACTCAACCTCGCGTCACCAGATCTTCCGATGAAGCCCGTGACCCGTCACACGAAGCGATCGCAATACACAAACACCTCCTCACCCTGTTTGCGCAATACGAGCACCTCTCCAAACGGATCTCGAATCTCCCATGCGAGGAGGGCGGGTCGCAAGCGCAGGTTCAAAGTGCAGTAGCCAGGTCCGCTGCCATGTTCCTCGGTAAGGAGATGGGCAAGGTCCAGGTGAGTCCCCATTCCCACTTGATCCGAGCAAGACTGAGAGGTGGGGGCTAGACGCTCCCGAAGATCCAGAAAAGAGCGGCGGATGCGAGACGCAAGTCGATGGCTATTGTGGAGACTACGGTGGCGGAACAGCTCAGGTCGGAGGGGGTGCAGGATGAGCAGGCGGAGGATGTGGCCGTGGCGTTGCAGCCATTGTTGGAGCAGGAAGCTCAGCTCGAGTGAGTCACTCGTCCAGCAATCTCGCCTGCCACTGGTCCACCGTTTCGACCTTAAATCTGGTCGACAAGGTGTCTCTGGCAGGGCATTAGACTGCGCGATCCTCTCATTTCCGGAGCTGACGGTCAACAGGGTGATGATAGCGGACGCCAACGCGCAGCGGAAGTACGAGGATGGAAAAGCTCTTGCGGAAGCACTCGGGGAGATCAGGTTGGAGATCGGAAGAGTCACTCAACGGGCCATCTCGTGACAGCACGAATGTTGTTATCAATGCAGTGAGTGATCGAAGGCGATGGCGCAACGTGCTGCATAGATCCGCTAGCGGAAGAGGGATCCCTAGACTCAATGACACAAAAACCCAAGAACGGATCCCAGTGGTCCCAGAAAAGATACCTGAAAACTATAACGGTCCAAGCTCAAGTTACAGGACATTCCGCCTCGATTGCCACAGCTTCTTCCACTCTTCCCCACTCGCTCCGAACATCTTCACCTCTTCCGCTGCCGTTTCGGTCAGATCGACGTACATCGCGTCATCCGGTGTGGCCGAATCACAAGCTGAAGGAGGAATATTTTCCTCGTCTTCGCGATTTTCAAGGATTGCTGGAAGAAATTGCGCTTGATATGGTTCGTGGTACGAAGACTGGAACGGATCTTCGCGGAACGAATCTTCCCGGTCTAGGAGCGAAGGTTGCGGAGGTTGCGAAAACAAGTCTGCGCGCTCATGATCAGAAGAAGGGTGAGAATATGGGTCCCAGACGATGTGAGGGTAAGTGTCTGAGTGCCTTGGGGTCCTCGGTAGGACCTGAAGGTTCTGAACTTGCCAATCGGCTGTCACAGGTATATTTCCGGGATGGTGATGGCTGTGACCGCCGATATCGTAAACATTGTCTCGGGAAGCATGCTGCGGCTGGTCGTCCCCGGACGTCCCGATTAAGTACAGGTCGGCTTGTATGGCCGCGCCGAATGACGGATTCAGAGGGGTCCGAGAGGACGTCGAGCGATTCGAGCTGTGGAACGGGACGGTCCAGACTGGCGGATCATTCGGAGTCATCATGAAGCTGGACTCGGCTCGTAGTCTTGCGTCTGACGGTACCGATCCATCGACTGCCGGATCATCATGACGCGGGTTACCCACTTTGTCTGACGGGCGTTGAGGTGTCAGGTACAGCTGCTTGAGATTGTTTCCGCGAGAGGCGTATATAACATCGTCGGCTTCGTATTGTGGAGCGAGGTCTCGAGGGATTATCTGGCCGTAAGCCATTTCGTGCTGGCTTGCGCCAGATTGTATCGGGAACGTGTTGTACCCTCCTGAGTGAGCGAAGGTAGGATTCGCTTGATGCCCTCCTTGGGTCCCTAGATGTCGCATATCCCGCTCAGGACCCGCCTCGTCTTTCGTCGAATAGATTCTGCGCCCAATACGGATTTTGACATTCGGGTCTGAGATCCGAACCTGACGTTGATCTGCTTGTGAAGATGGCAGCAGCGATGATTGATGCTGATGCGTGGAGGTTTCGGTCTTAGGTATGCTTGGCCAGCTTGGAGATCCAGTGATACCCGTAGACGGAAGTCGTCGGTTCACCGTTCTGAAGTGTGTGGGAAGGAAATCGCGATGATCGCTTTGCCTGGTGTCGGGCGAGGAATTGTAAGAGTTCTGCTTGAAGGCATCGCTGTGATTGGATAGGGTGTACATGTTCTTGACTTTCTTAGGGTGTCGTCGAAGCTGTTGCTCGAGCTCCTCCTCATCATGGGAGGGAACGGGTGCTCGGATGCCAAGGATTGCCAGATCGTCATGCACTATGTCAAGATGATCAGAACCATCTGTATCGTCATAGCCATGCAGATAGGCCTTACTTCGACGCTTTGCAGCTTGTCGGGACAGTACTTGTAACGGAGCCGACGCTTTGCCCTTGCTCAAGAAGCCAGGCCTACTACTGGGTTTGAGCTGATACCGTATCATCAGCCATAAATTTACACAGACCGCGACGCTGACTGTAAGCCTGCCGCGTCCGGCGTGGACATTCTGAGACTGATACGATCGAAGTATCTCAAGCGCGGGACCCGCTCGGTGCGTTTTGGCCCTCCGTCGCTTGCGATCGACTGAAGGCGTTTCGTGATCGTCATCTTGAGTCTCAAGCGAAGGTCCTGCCCATGTCTTGTTGCGAGCGACTTCTCCGGGCGGAAGTGGAGAAGGTGAGGGAGAAGGCTGTTTAGGTTTCAAGATGGCCGCTTTGTCTCGACGCCGGAGCTTGCGATGAAGTCTTCCTACAGGATGTGAGCTCTGTCAATAAGGATGAGTTCTCGGCACATACGTATAGCGGTCTCCGTCTCTTCCACGTCTGATTCCTTCAGCCTTTCCCGCTGCGTGCCAAGGTTTTGAGGGCTAGCTCCTCGACTTTCCGGCTCTCGAGCAGGTTGAGGGTTCGTATTGGGCCCTAAAGACTCGACGCCGAAGTCCTTCGGGTCATCAGGCCGGATGCGACTTTCTCGTACCCCCTGCAGGTTTGGCGCTGGGCGGGAATGATGCTGATAGTCGAGGTATTCGTGGGAGGATTGCCGTTTCTTGTGGATCTCCATGCCGCTCGGAGGATAACACCCTGCAATCAACTCCCAGCTTTTCGACCCTTCCGCCTCCTCCTTCGCCTTCCCTTCCCTTCCCGATCGTCGCTCAAGCCTCGCTCTCAACTCCTTCCCCGTTGGCATCCACTCAGTCCCCTTCTCCTGAGAGCTCGACGTCAGCTGGCCCTTCCCCTCCGTCCCGGCTCCGATGACATCCCTCTCGAAAGATTTCTGCCCAAATTGAGCGTGTTGCTGAACGTAGGGTGACATGGAATGGAGGAAGCGATGTATATGCTCATCCGGAGCCGCCTTCTGACTAGAAATGGAACGGATAAGGGGGTTCAAGGCCATTTTGCCAAAAAGTGATGCGCGGACCAAGATTATGGAGGAAAAAAGAGAAATCAGTCGTGCTGATTTTCACGGTCATCTTTCGGCCGAGCCAATCAACTTCACCTCCACCCTTTTCCTACGCCTTTCCTACGCCTTTCCTACGCCTTCGCTACGCTTGATAGCTCGACCCGGACGTCGAGAGCGGCATGAGCGATGGCAACGTGCATGAAATCACACCAGGCGAGACGTACCAAGTTGACAGCCATGAGTTTGATTCCGAGGACGGGTATCGAGACCTTGAGGGATGAGGAGTACGACGGGCTCGTGGACGAGGGTGAGCTATCTTATCCGCTTTCATCGCTGCGCTGACCATCTCAGCTGAGAGTGGCTACACCGAGGACGAGATGCGAAAGATGACGCAGGACCTGAAGGAGCGAGGCCTCATCATCTTCCTACGCGACTACCTCAAGCTCGACAAAGACGGGGAAACACCATCACTACGCAAGCTCCTGCTTGGTTCCGGCATTATCCCGGTATGTCACAGCTTCCTTCATACGCCGTCGTAATGATCCCACCAGCCCAGTGGTCTGCGTCACCCATCCACACCCAACATCTACCTTCTCCCCTTCGCCAAAGTTGTCCTCTCCCGCATCCTCCGTCGCCGCGAGAAGCTTCCACACCTCAATACCGTCGAGCAAGCCATCGAGCTCCTCCAGACTGCCAAGAAGATCATCGTCCTCTCCGGTGCAGGCATCTCCACGACCTGTGGGATCCCGGACTTTCGCTCGGCGACTGGACTGTATGCTCAATTACAGGCTGAGGGGAAGTACGAGTTGGACGACCCGCAGCAGATGTTTGACATTCATTACTTCAGGGAACATCCCGAGGTATTCTAGTGAGTGTTACGATAAGCTCGTATAGATCGCCAGTCTTTTCGCTGATCTAGATCCAGCTCGTTTGCCAAGCAGATCTACCCGAGCAACTTCACCCCGAGCCCGTGTCATCGATGGATCAAGCTGCTCGAAGATCGCGGTGTTGTGAGATTTCCGACAGCCTTTAGAGTCTCGCCGACGCGGGCTAGTTGCTGCGGAACTATACGCAGAACATCGATACATTGGAAAGTCTGGCTGGGGTCACTAAATTGCTGCAATGTCACGGTACGTTTTTCTCAACCAAATGCTCTCCGCTTATGCATCTCCCGCCACAGGATCGTTTGCTACGGCTTCATGCTTGGTGAGCCGAAAGCGTATCGACGTACCATCGCCTGATGGGTTGTAGCGCTGCAAGACATGCGTCCCCGGCCAGACCATCGAATCATCCATCATGTCCTCCCAAATCCCCTACTGCGGCTCATGTCGCCAACAGCGCGACGCCGAGCCCGCGATCACTGAAGAGCACAAAGCCGCTCGTCGCAAAACAAAATGCAAAACCCAAGCGGCCTGGGAGAGCGAAAGTGACGAAGAGGACGAGTGGGGCGCCGGTGAACCGGGTATCATGAAGCCTGATATCACCTTCTTCGGGCAGGCACTCGACTCTGAATTCGACGAGTGCCTGTACCGAGATCGAGAGGAGGTAGATCTGCTGGTCATCATCGGTACGAGCTTGAAGGTGGCGCCCGTCAGCGAGGTCCTCAGTAGGTTTTGCTTACCTCCCCCTTACCTCACTTATACCGATGAAATGTCATCTGTTTTGCAGCACATATACCACATTCTGTACCACAGATCTTCATCAATCTCACTCCAGTATCCCATGTCCACCCTGATGTGCGTGAAACCATCCTTGGCGGGAATGACCAATGACGGGGGCCTCAGATCTGCCTCCTGGGCGACGCCGACACGATCGTAACATACCTGTCACACGAGCTCGGATGGGAGATACCGCCACCTGCTGCCGTTGTGCATTCCCCAATATCAGATCGCAAGCCGGCAATCGATACGGCTGAGGCGAAGCATGATGCCGGCAGGACCGTGAAGGGCCAGCCTGAGGAGGTAACTTGGATTAGTGGGGAAGGCGATCTGTGAGTCTTTGGCCCCCATCGGCGCAGCCGCTGAAAAACCCTCAGGCAACATATCCACCTTTTGTCGAGCAAGGCTGAGCATGGAGTTCAAGGACCGGGATTCTGAGGGGAAGAACGGGCAGGTCAACGACCTAAGTCCGTATGAGGCTGGGTACGACCCTCGCGCCCCACAAGAAGTCGAGATTGGATGGGACATGACAGAGAGACGGCATGCATGATTTCGGACGGCAAATGTTACAGATGATGACCAGCTTCAATCCCTCTCAGCGCCAAAACAGCGTTTTGTATTCGTGTTCGTGTTCGAGCGCTCGAGCCGTGATTCCAGCGAGAAGCTCGAAGATTTTGACGAGGACTTCAGGTACAATATAAACATTCTGAGCGATGTTGTAAGGGATCCTTGAAAACGGTGGCAGCATTGGCAGACTTGTAAGCCATTTGGTAGATCTGGTGACTAAGTTGGAGGACTGAGTCAAAGCTACCAAGGCTGATCACACTCACGCGCGCCTCCTCGATTCAGTCTCACTCGAGCCAATATGGTGGAGTCGCAGCCTCCGCCCGCTCGATCCGCCGAGTCTCCTCTTTCAGCCTCCATTCTGGTCTTTACGTTCCGCTCGCGACCATCTCTTCAGCTCGGACGAGTCCACCTCATCGGTGACTCCTCGCGGAGATATCCTCCTCGATTTCGAATGGCGATTGCCGGCGGATCGCTTGGAGAGTGATCATGAATCGCCTTATTTACTCTCAACTGGATTGCTTCGAGGGCTTGTTGACAGCAATCTTTCTGACATGCGGCGGCAGCAGGTCGAGAGATGTAATACACATCGTAAGAATCACGCTTTATCGAGCACGAGCCTGTTATGAAGGCCACGAGTTTCGATGTACCCGTACCTTCGAAGCGCATGGGAGCTAGATGAGAGATTCGCACGCTTTGCCACTCGCCATCTTCGAAACAAGCTATGCCTGCAGTAATCACCAGCCTCATGCATGCGACACCGACCGTGAAAACACTGATGTGGGATGCAGTAGCTGAGTTTTGACCAGGCCATGTCGTCGTCCATTCGGAGGACAAAGGCGACAGTGGTGACTCCCCTCAAAAGCTTCCTTCGATGACGAGAAATAGGTGTTGAATACAACCTTACGAGGCTGGAAGCCATCAAGGAAAGAGAGGCAGCTTGTACAGGTTTCACCCGGTCCATGTCGAGGAATAAATCGTGCGACTGAAGCGTCAGGACATTCAGACGAGGATTGCCGCAAGCTGGTCGTCTGCGCTCAGATGAAGGCAGAAATGTTCGACAGCGATGAGCGCCTTACTCTAGAGAAGCCTGATCTCGAAGTTGGACACCGCCGGCAGCCTGCGAATGGCTCGAGCTCGGGGGTATGATGTCGATCCCCAGAATGACGTTCGCCGCTGGATAGTGGTTGCTTATGACTAGATCTCGGTAGGGTAAGGTACCGGCGACCTCGAAGACGTAGTGGCTTACGCGAAGGCACTTGCTTAGCATGGGCTTGTCGGCATGACGAGGAATCTAATTGAGCAGGTCGGGATTGTTGATGGGAGTAGGTATTGGATGGGCTCTTCAGGTTCGTGCCGGCATGATGAGATCATAATAGCTGGTATACCGAGATACAGACTGACGATCACGCCGGGACGAGGGAGGAGAGGGGAAGGTCGCAGAACAGCGTGGTATCGGGTATAGCAAGGTGGAGACCAGGTGAATGTAATAATCGATGACCTGAACAGTCGCTCAGCCATATCGTGAAGAAAGATCACCTTTCAAGCTTTGCCATCATCAAGACATAGACCGCCCACCTTCAGTCGCGAGAATCATTTGCGCCCTGGCTTCTCACCCTGCGGGAGACAACGCCGGGACTAGCTGCACCTTTGTCAGCCGATGTCCTCGATGCCCTCGATGCCCCACACCTTGCGGAGTCGTCAGTATACTCACCTGAAGGCTATCACACAAACTGTCAGGAAATCTGCTCAGAAACGAAAAGGAAGGAAAGAAGAGAGAAGGAGAGATAGAGGAAGTCCATTGACCATGTTTCAGATAGGGCGAGGTCGAAGAGAAGGGGTTTGGTGAGCGGTTATGCGGTGTCTTCTCTGTGGCTTGTTTCCCCTCTTTTGCGTCGTTCATGCTCTTAGTCTTCTCATCCTTCTCGCATCCATAGCACCGTTCTTTGCTTCACCCACCCCCATCCCCCTTTCTTCCACCTTTGGTTGGTAGGTTTGTAGTCTTCGGTGCTCCTACAGTCGATCTAAAGTATATCTCGATGGCCTGAGGACGCGGACGGGATGCGCAGTCTGTATGCATCACGTGCCCGGCGCTCGGACCAGGCGGTGCAGTATTACGGTAGCGAGCTAATCACTTGTGATTTTGCCCTGACAAACGATTAAACAGTCATGAAATTCCTTCTTTCAGTCAGAGCCAAGCAACCAGCAGTCCACTGTCAGTGTGAAGACTAGCGCAATGCATAAAACTACAAATCATGACAACGACAATCGTTATACTTTCTCTATCAATATCCCGCAACAGCAACAACCGATCCGAATACAGTGCGGAAACAACCCGCGACACCTGTTGTTGATTTCCTGGTCGGCCGTCCTAAGCGGTGACAGCCACCGACACCGACTCCGAAGAGTCCATTCCTGCACGCTCGCTCGCCGTCTCACTCATCGCGTGGATCGACTTGGTGATCGTCGGAGGCAGCCATGACCGCTTCGGGATCCCACCCTGGAAGGCGAGGCGGGTGTTGCCAACGAGGAAGGCATCGACCTCCTCTGCCGCCTGGCGACCCTCCTTGATCCCCCAGACCACAAGGGATTGGCCTCGTCGACAATCTCCTGCCGCGAAGACGCCGGAAACGCTCGTCGAGTATTTGCCGTTGGGGGTTTGGACGTTGGTACGGGGATCGCATTTCACGCCCAGCGCGCTGATGCACTCCTTCTGAGGTCCGAGGAAACCCAAGGCGAGGAGGACGAGCTGACAGGGGAAGAACTAAATGGACCAATGCTGTCAGTGATGGAAGCAAGGCGGAGCTCGAAGATGGACTGACCTCTTCCGAACCCTTGACCTCCTCCATACTCCACTTACCGGAGTTGTTCGTCCACTCAACACGGATCGTGGCGAGACCCTTGAGTTTGCCTTCGTCGTCGACCACAAACTGCTTTGTGGAGATGCAATACTCCCGCGGGTCTTTGCCTCCGTACTCGGAGCTGACTTCGGCATGACCATAGTCGGTCTTTTTGACCCTTGCGAACTGTGGCCAAGGGTTCTCTGGCGCCCGTTGACTCGGTGGAGCAGGCAATAGCTCGAAGTTGACGACTGAATTCGCACCGTGTCGCACGGCCGTGCCGATACAGTCGTTCCCGGTGTCCCCGCCGCCGATGACGACGACATCCTTGCCCTTGGCAGAGATGAACTTCTCGTCTGAGAGATCGGAGTCGAGAAGGGACTTGGTGTTGGGCTGGAGGTAGTCCATGGCGAAGTGAATGCCATCAGCCTCTCGGTTCGGCAGCTTCAGGTCGCGTGGCCACGTTGCACCTGTGGCGACGATGACGGCGTCGTGGTCCGCCTTGATCTGCGCGGCGTCGACGGTGGTACCAACGTGAGCATTGGTGATGAAATGGACGCCTTCCGCAGCCATCAAATCAACTCGACGCTGAACGACTTTCTTGTCGAGCTTCATGTTGGGGATACTGCGGGGTATCAGCTAGGGTTCTTAATCCTACCGCCTCGTCGACTCACCCATACATGAGGAGCCCACCAATGCGGTCATTCCGGTCGTATACCGTCACGTAATGACCAGCCTTATTGAGCTGATCCGCTGCAGCAAGACCAGATGGCCCAGATCCAATGATGGCAACTCGCTTGCCAGTGCGGTGTGATGGTGGTCTCGCCTCCATCCAACCCATCTCGAAGCCCTTGTCGATGATCGCACATTCGATCGACTTGATCCCCACGGGCGCCTCGTTGATCCCAAGCACACAAGCACTCTCACATGGCGCAGGGCAGACTCGTCCGGTGAACTCCGGGAAGTTGTTGGTCTTGAGCAAGCGATTGAGCGCATCAAGCCATCGGTCCTCGAAGACCATCGTGTTCCACTTGGGGATGACGTTGGCGATCGGGCAACCCGTGTCTGACTGGCAGAAGGGGATACCGCAGTCCATACACCGAGCCGACTGGTACTTCAGCTCGGGCTCGGATAGGCGGGCGGAGATCTCCTTCCAGTCCTTGACCCTCTTGCGAGGTGGTCGGTAAGCCTCATTCAGTCGCTTGTACTTCATGAAACCCCGGGTCTTGTCAAGCTTGTCGAGTTTCTCCTTCGTGGTATTCTCATCCACCATGGCATCCTCGACATCCACGATAAGAGGCTCAACAGGTTTGTTCTTTGGCGAGCCCGTAGGGGTGAGAAGAAGTGGGGTGGGGATGGTGAGGGAGTTGGTGTCACGGGTGAGGACTTTATCATAGCCAGATGCAACAAGATCGACTTGAGATGCGGTTTGGGATGGGATGAGATCGATGACCGATTGCCTCTTCTTCTCCTCGGCAGCACGCTCAGCCTCCTGATCTAGCACACGCTTGTAGTCGAGCGGCATGACCCGGACGAACATCGGCAGCATGTGGTGGAAGTTCCGCAATACTCGGTCGGCCATCTCGGAGCCTGTATAGTGTCGGTGGTCCTCGATGAGGCTGCGGAGCTCGGCGATCTCCTGCGGATCGCGAACAGGACCCAGCTCGACAGTGCTGTTGTTGACCTTTGGCGCGAAATTGTGCGCCATGTCAAGGACATAGGCAATACCGCCAGACATACCGGCAGCGAAGTTCCGCCCGGTGAGACCGAGCACAAGAACACGACCACCTGTCATGTACTCGCATCCGTGGTCACCGGTACCTTCGACTACGAGGTTCGCGCCGGAGTTCCGCACGGCGAATCGCTCAGCCGCGATGCCGCGAATGAACCCGTGACCAGAAGTCGCGCCAAAGAAGCAGACGTTTCCGATGATGATATTCTCCTCGGCCTTGAATGGCGCCTTCTTCGGCGGGTACATGATAAGTCGTCCACCGGAAAGACCCTTGCCGACATAGTCATTCGCGTCGCCCTCCAGCTCGATGGTGATACCAGGAGCAAGGAATGCACCCAATGACTGACCAGCGGAACCCTTCATGTTGATGTGAATAGTGTCACGCGGTAGACCGGCCTCTCCATACTGCTTGCTGACGCGGTATGATAGAGTCGTGCCGAGAGCTCGATCGGTGTTGAGCACATCGCAATCGATCTCCACCGGCAAGCCCTTCTGAATCGCTGGTTCCGCCTCATCGATGAACTTGTTGTCCAGACGGATGTACATCTTGTGGTCCTGTGCTCGGACGCGGTAGGTGGCGGCATCGGGACGCATAAGGTGAGCGGGCTTAAGGATCGCTGAGAGATCGAGGTGTTGCGTCTTGGGAGTTCGGAGGGTCTCATCGACAACGAGCGTTTCGGAATGTCCAATCATCTCGTTGATGGTGCGGAAGCCGAGCTTCGCCATGATGGTTCGGAGCTCTTCGATGACGTAGTAGAAGAAGTTGATGACCTGCTCGGGCTGACCGGCGAACTTCGCACGAAGAGCGGGATCCTGAGTGGCGATACCGACGGGGCAGGTGTTCTTGTGGCAAGCCTTCATCATGATGCAGCCCATGGCGATGAGCGGGGTGGTAGCGAAACCCCACTCTTCGGCACCAAGGAGCGTAGCGATAGCGATGTCCCGTCCCGTCCTGATCTGACCGTCGGTCTGAACCGTAACACGCCCTCGAAGGTTGTTGAGCACGAGCGTCTGGTGAGTCTCGGCGAGACCAAGCTCCCATGGCAGACCAGCGTACTTGATCGAGGTCCACTTTGCAGCACCAGTACCACCATCGTGACCCGAAATGGTGATGTGGTCCGCCTTCGCCTTCGCCACACCTGAGGCAACGATACCGACGCCAACCTCCGAGACGAGCTTTACTGAAATACGAGAGCGGGGATTGGATGCCTTGAGATCGTAGATGAGCTGCTTGAGATCCTCGATGGAATAAATATCGTGGTGCGGTGGAGGGGAGACGAGGGTGACCCCAGGGGTAGAGTGACGAGTTCGACCGATCGAAGCGGAAACCTTGTGACCGGGCAGCTCACCGCCCTCACCAGGCTTTGCACCTTGAGCCATCTTGATCTGAAGCTCATCAGAATCGGCAAGGTAGTTGGACGTGACACCGAATCGGCCACTCGCGACCTGCTTGATGGCGGACCGTCGCGAATCCCAGACCGGCTTGAGCTCCATCGCGTGTGTGAAGGGTCCATTCTCCTCCACTCCAGGTCCAGGGATCGGGATGGATCGCTCAGCATCCTCACCACCCTCGCCGGTATTCGATTTACCGCCAAGACGGTTCATCGCGATTGCGAGTGCGGTGTGCGCCTCCATGGAAATCGAGCCATACGACATGGCGCCGGTCACGCATCGTCGCACAATCTCGTTCCACGGCTCAACCTGCTCGATGGGGACGGGAGTGCACTGCTCGAAATCAAATTCGAGTAGACCACGAAGTGTGCCTCGCTTGATCGATTCACGCGAGTTTCTCGAATAGCTGTCATATGCCGTCTGATTCTTCTGGCGGACAGCGTCTTGTAGCTGGGCGATGGAGACCGGGTCGTTGACGCGCATCTCTGATCCTTGGCGGTAGTGGTATTCACCGCTTTCGGGCTGCAGAACATCAACAGTGCAAGCCGGACCCGTGAAAACCGACATACCATGCCGGGCACCTGCATGGTGTCACGAGTCGGCCAGGCCCGCTCATAAAATTCGAAGGCATCCATGGCGAGAAGCTCGAATGTAGCGCCCTGCACTCTCGACGCTGTTCCGGTGAAACACTCGCGGACGACCTCCTCGTGAAGGCCGAGGACCTCGAACAATTGAGCCCCCTTGTATGACGCCAGCGTCGATACGCCCATCTTGGAGAGGACCTTGAGGATACCCTCGTCGGTCGCTTTCATGTAGTTGGCGATGAGCTTATCGGCACTCTGCCCGTCCTTCGACCTGCGAGGGTCAGTATATGGTAATGACGAGTACCTGAGGACTCACAATCCCTCTTTCGAGACCTTGTGGATCATCTCCATGATGAGCCAAGGGCAGATCGCATCCGCGCCGTACCCGACAAGCACACACATATGGTGAACCTCCCGCGCCTCACCGGTCTCGACCATGACAGCGACATCCGCCCGCTTCTTCTGCTGGACGAGGAAGTGATGAACTCCGCCACAAGCAAGCAGAGCAGAAAGGGGGACTCGATCATGGTTAGTGTTGCGGTCGGAGAGAATGATGACCTTGAAGCCCCCGCCGACGGCACTCAGCGACTCCTGCCTGACACGGTTCAACGCATTCTTAAACCCGGGTAGACCCTCGGCTTTGGGGAAGGTGATGTCGATGGTGACGGTTGGCCAATCTGACTGGGCGATCTTGAGGTGCTTGATCGCATTCATCTCCTCGATGGTCAGAATCGGCGACTTCAGCTGAAGTCGGTGACACTGGTCCGCCCTCATCTCAAGCAGATTGCCCTCCTTTCCAACCATGGTCTCGAGCGACATGACGATGGATTCGCGGATCGGGTCGATGGGCGGGTTTGTGACCTGCGCGAAGAGCTGGCGGAAGTAGTCGAAGATGGATCGAGGGGCGGTAGAAACGCAAGCAAGAGCGGCGTCGTTACCCATGGACCCGAGCGCCTCGTGGCCCTCCTGCACCATGGGCAACATGAGCATGTTGAGTTGTTCGATTGTGTAGCCGAATGCGAGAAGCTTGGGGTCGGTACTGAGAGGATCATCGTCCAAAACAACATCAATCGATTCCCGTCGCGAGACCCGTCGAACGATATCGGGAAGGCGAATAATCTGCGACTCGATCCAAGCGCCGAACGGCTGCTTTCGCGCAGTAGTGAGCTTGAGCTCTTTGTCATCGACAATGCGTCCCTCCTTAGTGTCGACGAGCAACATCCGTCCAGGCTTCAGCCGTCCCTTTTGGATGATCCTCTCGGGCTCGATCGAGATCGTACCGACCTCCGATGCGCATACCATGAGATCGTCAGAGGTGACGATGAATCGGCAAGGTCGTAGACCATTGCGGTCCAAGTTGGCACCACAGTATCGACCGTCCGAGAAGGTGAACAAAGCCGGACCGTCCCATGGCTCCATCAGGCATCCCGCCCAGGCGTAGAACGCTTTCTTCTCCGGCTCCATCAGGTCGTTGTTCTGCCATGCCTCGGGCACCAGCATCATGACCGCTTCCGGAAGAGTGAGAACGCCATTCACCACGAGCAGCTCGAGCACGTTGTCAAATGCCGCTGAGTCGGACCCGCCGTTCTCGATGATAGGATAGAGTAGGTCGAGCTCATCCTTGAAATGATCGGACTTGAGGTGACCCTCCCTCGCGCTCATCCAGTTCTTGTTGCCTCGCACCGTATTGATCTCACCATTGTGAGCGGCCCATCGCATCGGCTGAGCACGGTCCCATGATGGGAAGGTGTTCGTGGAGAAACGAGAGTGGACGAGGGCGAAGTGAGAGGCATAGAGGACGTGATTGAGGTCGTGGTAGTAATTCCAGACTTGAGATGGGGTGAGCTGGCCTTTGTAAACGATGTTGGTGGGGGTGAGGGAGCAGATGTAGAAGCCGGTCTCAAGGCCGCTATTTTCATATCAGCTATGCTCTATCAAGTATGCGCTCGAAGGCACTCACATCCTATGGGTAGCCTGCTTGCAGAGAACGTAGAGCTGCCTGAGGAAGAATCGCACATCGAAAGACGCATCCTGACTCTCCTGTCCCGGGCCGTAGTGCCGCTCCAGAACCACGAATGGCTGCATAGTCTTTGGCTCCTTGCTCTTCGATGCGGGGCCGAGAATCGTGTGGTCCGTCGGAACCTCTCTCCAGCCAAGCACTCTCAGCCCGAGTCCCTTCGCCACCTCCTCGAATGCGGCACATTGCGACGCGTGGTCCTTGGGCGAGAGGAAAACGTTGCCGACCGCGTACTGCCCCTGGGCGGGGATGGAGGCGGAGAACGAGTGGACACACTCGCGGACGAAGAAGTCGTGAGGGATACCGGTCATCACACCAGCACCATCCCCATCGCGGGCATCGGCGCCAGCTGTGAAGCGTCAGTAAAAACGGATCGAGATCAGGTGGAGGACTTACTGGCCCCGCGGTGGGTCATGTTACAGAGGATGTTCCTCGCATCGCTCACAATCTTGTGGGAAGCATGTCCTTTGATATGGCAGATGAACCCGACTCCACACATCCTACGGTGTGGAAGTCAAGCGAGGGGTCTCTTGGAAGGGAGATCGAAGCCCGCTCGATGCGAAAGTATCCGGTGAGCGTAGTACAGACGAGGTGGGCGGCGGCGAACCAATACACAGCAAAAGATAAGGATAAAAGGATGCAGGCGTCCAGACGACCCGGTCTCGGCCCTTTTCGATAATCTTGCTTCGATGAGTATGCGTGTACGATAGAAGGAAACAATTCACGATAGAGAGATGGGCGAAAGTTCGATGAAAGTCTTTCGGGTCAAGAATACTCCAACCTCTCCGAATGGACCCGACTACGGGATCGGCCGCCGCTAAAAGATTTTGGTAACTTGGGTTTCCTGAATAGGCGGGACCCTGAAAAGGCCCCTAAATCTAGGGCGGATTCGGAGAAAAGAGGGAATCTGATTGGTCGACCACTCGCGGCAAAAGTTCGGCAAGAAGAATACGTCAGATCAAAAACGTGTTAGGAATGGAGGGGACCGCAGCGGCAAACCCGTTTATGTGCTTGCCGGGTGTAGACATTGCGCGGGAAATCATCTATCGTTGGGGCCTGGCTACGGATTGCATCACATGAAATGTGAAGAGCGGCATAAGGCATCGGAATCCAATTGCTCTAAACAAAGTGCTCACCTCGGAAGCACGCATCCGACGTCGCCAAGAGGATCAAGTGAGGACGACGTCCGTAAGGATACGTTGAAGATCCACACAGTGAGTGGCCGAAGATTGATGTAGCCAGTCAAGCAGTGACAGGAGAAAGTCGGGCATACTGATTGACATCTCTTCGGTCCAAGACTGGCACGAGCTATGTCGCCGCGCTACTCTCTGGCGCCTGCTTCTTCTTCAGCCTCCCCTCCAGACTGTACCGCCCGATCAGTCCGCCTGATGCATCCTCGGAATTGCAACACTCACGCAAGGAACGCGGCCATGCTCGGGTCCATCTCATCCTCCATCTTCTTCATCTCCCTGCCCACGAGTCCGTTCCCGTTCCCATCCCCATCTCCCTGTCGTAGCTCTTCCGGCCAGTCCGCTTTGCTCACGCTTGCTGATGAGAGAGCTTCCCTCGCAGAACTGAGAGCCGAGGAGTAAAGCTCGAGATCGTCTGCGTACATCGTGTATACGCAGTGTACGCATCCGGACATGCAGCATTCTACGATCAGTATAGGTCAGCTCGCATGAGGCAGGGATGTCTTCATAAGATCAAAAGTGAGGGCTTTATCTGAATAGAGGCCATCATGAAAGAAGCTCAGAGAGGGGGAGAAGCCAAAAATAGATGAATGCGAAGAGGAGCGGCCGGAACGACTTACCCTCTTCGCCCGGAGGTATGGGCTTCGCCGGGATCTCCACCCCTTGAACAATCGTCGGTCCCCTTCTCTGAATCTTCTCCTTCCCTTTGTCCGTACCTCCCACATGGCCTGTTGAGTCCTTCATCGCCGGTACAGGTGTCGCCAGATGACCCGGTCCATCCAAGGGCACATCTGGCGGCGGGACTTCTTGGAATGACGTCCCTGCTGGCTCGGTGGAGGCAGTCTCGAACGCTTCGGCTGGTTTTTGTGATGCTATTTCACCGTTCGCGGTCGGTAACGCAGGATGCGCAGGAGACGGTGGGCGGAAGCGGGCGAGGACATCGTGGGATCTGGGAATTGGAGGGGAGATATGGAGCTGACGGAATGAGCGAGCCCTGCTGGCAGCGGTAGTGGAAGAGATCGCATGATGGCGGATGATCATGACATGGCCCGGGATGATGGTTGGTATGCTATCGTCTTGATACCGTTCTAGGTCAGATGGCAAGTTGAGGAGAGCAAGACGTAGGGAACAAACGTAATGGTCTCGTGCTTCGACCGGGGTCTCCACAAAGCAGAGCGAAAAGTCCGACATCCCGCTCTCAATGGCAGCCTCTATCTTCTCCATCCCGCGTACTCTAGTACCGCCAAGGGCATACCTCTGTCCCACAATCTCATTGACCTCATCCATCAGACCTCGCCATGTCAAACGTAGCCCGCCCCCTTCCCGTCGCTCTCATCGGCCTCGGCGGTGTCGGCCGTTCAATTCTCGCCCAACTCCTCTCCTCCCCTCTCTCCTCCCGCTTCACCCTCATCCTAATCGCCAACTCCCGCCAATCCCTCTCCCTCCCCCTTCCAGCTTCCCCACTAACACCCACCAATTGCCTTCCCATCCTCGAGAAATACGGTAAACCCCTCGACGTACCCTCCATCATCTCCGTACTTTCGAACCACCCAGACGCACCCGGTATCTTCATCGATTCAACCGCCTCGGAACTCATACCCGGCGTGTACGCACAGATACTACGTATGGGTGTACATCTGGTCACTCCGAATAAGAAGGCGTTCTCAGGGGCAGAGGCAATGTATTTGGGTATTCAGGAAGCGAGTTATCCGAACTCCTCGGCGCTCGTCTATGGGGAGAGTACGGTTGGAGCGGGTTTGCCGATATTGTCGACGGTGAGGGATCTGGTGGGGACGGGAGATGAGATTGAGAAGATTGAGGGGATCTTCTCGGGGACGTTGAGTTATATCTTCAATCAGTTCAGTACGATCAGCGGAGGGGACGTCAAGTTCTCGGATATCGTTAAAGACGCCAAAGAAAGAGGCTATACCGTGCGTCTCCTGATCTACCCACTTGCTAGACTCGTATTGATGGTGTGCAGGAGCCAGACCCGCGAGACGACCTCTCCGGGACCGACGTCGCCCGGAAACTCACCATCCTATCCCGCCTCGTCCCTTCATCCCCCCGATTGACCGAGGGCTTCGCATCCGTCCCCACCCAATCCCTCGTCCCCGACGTTCTAGCAGACGTGTCAACCAAGGAGGAATTCATGGATCGATTGAGTGAGGGGGATGCGTACTTCGACGGCTTGCGAGAGGAGGCGAAGAAGGAGGGGATGGTCGTTAGATATGTTGGGGTGCTGGATGTCAAGGCGCGAACGGTCGAGGCGAAGCTTGAAAAGTCAGTACAGTCCGGTCGTGAAGAGATGCACGAGCTGATGGTGGTCGAAGATACCCGTTTGATCACCCCTTCGCCGTGTCGCTGAAGGGATCCGAGAACATGGTGTCGTTTTACACAACGCGGTAGGTGATCAACGAATCTGTTCACGGATACAAAGACTGACTTGGTGGATCGGGTAGGTATGGAGAGCGCCCGCTGATCGTGCAGGGACCGGGTGCAGGGGGAGATCTCACTGCTATGGGCGTGACGGTGAGTGCATCAGTTCACAGCTCCTTGGTCTAGGTGGGCCTGATGGAGTATCCCTAGTCCGATATGATCAAGGTTCATGAGCGTCTCACCACACGCCGAGCATGACTCCACACCCGGGTCGGAGCCATCTTGATAGACTAGAATAGCACGATTGCTTGCGTATATTACCATGCATATTATATATCCCTAGCTTAAAGTCCTTTGTTGAAGTAGACCGGCCCGTCGTACTCTTGAAATCTATCTTCGAGCTTCTTCGGGTCCGTCGGTGCTCGTTGCGGGAAGACAGCGATGGCAGGCGGGAGGGCGAGTCCCAAAGCAAGACCGACTGGTTTTCCATTTCAGCTTGTCAAGTATGCCAGTTGAGTGCATGTACTGAGAACCAGGTTCGTCAGGTTGAAGCCTAAATTTCCTCGTGGTCCGCCAAAGAGCCCGCGTTTCTCCAGTACGGTCATGAGCAGAGGCGGGATAGCCAGACTCGGCCTGTCAATGTCCGTCAGTGAGGAGCTCTTCTAGTCAGACAGGTCAGCTGATGAAGTGGATCATCGACTGACATATTTGTAAACACCCTACTGGCCGCACTCTGCATCACCGCCATCTGCCCAGCTTTCAAGCTCTTGCCTAAGATGTGCTTCTCCTCGTGCCCGTCGGCGGGGTCCATCGTGAGCTTGTAGACCTCGATACCGTCTCGCATCTCCTTCCATCGGATGCACGAGATACTGTACGGAAGCCATCAGCTTGAGGCCACCTGCTGGTCACATCGTGATACTGCCTGCAGCACGATGCGACGAAGTGGATCGAAAGCTCACTTGACGATACCTGCGCTTGCAACACTGGCGAATGGCACAAGCTTCCCGAGGATGTCTTTTGTAATCGGAGAAACGTGCAAGCGGGGGACAAGTCGTGTGAGAGAGACAGCGAGGAGGACAGAGGTGACCGTGGCAGCGAGGTAGGCTGTAATGCATTCAGTCCGACGAGCTCGACAAGGTGGATATCTAGACTCACCAGTTCCTACTTCTTGCGGAGTCATCTGGATTGATTTGTTGGCATTGCTGAAATTGACCTGAAAAGCAAGATGAGCTATCAGTACCTATCCAAGTCCGCCTCCTCAACGACAGGCAATCGCAATGTGCTTCCCCGCAGGGGACGGGCCGGAAGATCGTGACAGCTTACCGCAACATTCAGGGTTTGATTTGCCCATTGCCAGAAAATGACGGTCGGCAGGGCGGCGTTAGGCATGAGCATGCCGGCCTGATGAATGTCTTTGAGTATATTGACCGACTACGCAGGATAGCTCACGCATATTCTATCATGAGCACGTACCATCAGCTTACTGGACCGATGCGACTCTTTTGAGGCTTACATCAAATTAGTAGGAACGAAGGCGGACAGCCGGAATGGCAGCGGGACACGCTTCCCAGTATCGGGATGTATCGACGAGTTGACCACTACGGTCAGCGTCAACGTCTGGTTTCAAAGGTTCGCCCCCGGCTTAGTTTGAAGCCTAGCAGGCGTTCCGTGAAGAACCAGAGTGAAGTCACTCACACTGCTTCGCGTCGTCATACCTCTCCTTCTCCTCTCGTGTGACGAAGCACCCTTCCCTTCCGGACTCCTTGATCAGCCCCTCGTACTTCTTCACGTCGTCCTGCGCGTGATCGAGTTGAGCGGATGAAGCGAGGAGGGTAAGAGGGGAGGTGGTGGAGTAAAAATATCTTAATCGCCCGCCTGAGATATTCGTAAGGTGGATCCCGAGAGACTTAGAATGGACTAGCCATAGGTATGCAAGTCGAAGCGAGGCTTTGCTGCGAAGAAGTCAGCTCGGACCGGTTGGGCAGACGGACGACTCCCGCATTGCAGAGACGACGAGCTGCTCACCGATATCGAATCGCTCCTCTCCCGCCGCCATGGCTTCTGGAGGCTACCGATGAGCCTTTCGAGATTCTCGGAAGCCTCGCAGCGGAAATCAAAACGATAAACATTCCGTTGGCAGGTGACATCCGACTTTTGTTGCTCTTGTCGGATCAATCCCGGCAGAATCCCTTTCGAGTTTGGCGCACCCGCAAAACACGTTGATCCTTTCACTTTGTCATGCTAATTCGTCTGTGAGTTCTGATAATCGAAGAGAGGGCGTCGATATCGATATTCTCATTCATCACTGCCTACAGCCTTACCTCCCATGGGTCTCACTCAATCGCATGTCGACCAAGCCATCGCCAGACCCGGTCCACCACCTTCACCGCCCCGACCCTCGTCATCCCCTCTCAACCCACCTCGGCCAAGCTTCCTCTCCTACTTCATCCCCACCCCCACTCTCGATCTCACACATGATCACCTACCTCCCTCTTTATCCGACATCACTGAGGTGGCCGATATCCTCGCTCGCCTTCTACCTCCCGAGCTAGTTCCCCGGATCCTCGATGAGGCGGAGTACTGGACGGCATGTCGTCGCATGACCAAGAAGCATGTTACAGTCACGGCCAGGGCACCCAGTCCACGGGAGATGCTGCTGCAGTGGCGAAATGGGCAGGAAGAGGAGTTGAGGGAAGCGAGAGAGGTTGCGGGGAGTGGGCTCAAGGATGGGCTGGGCGAAGTCTGGTATCTGGTTTCACCGCCTATCGGATGTACGCAACGGCCTGAATCGCCGCTCGTACAGCAACCCCAGCCGGAATCCCGAAACCTATCGACTGAAGCGGGGGAAGGTGATGTGGGTGGTGTCGAGCAGGAGGGGCCAACTAAGGTGTGGTTGAGGAGAGTAGTGCTCGAGACGCTGTCAAAGGATCAGGGATGGTCAACGAATGATTCCGCACACACACACTACGGTGGGTCGAGCGTCTCGTTGAAGGTATGAGGCAAAGAGGAAATATCGGTCTGAGCCTCTCTTGCATTCTACGTCTTCAGCTCTCACTCTGAACCCATTGACTGTCTGGATGCTGATCAAGGATGTGGGTCCTCTAGGTACATACGAGCAGTCGTACTCGTGGTTCGAGCTTTCATTACTTCGCGATGGCAAGGAAGTCCCGAACTCCCGACACGTCTTGCAGTATAACGTCCATGGTAGGACAAGGCTGCTGGAGATATCCGCTTTTGCTGATCTGCCTGATCCTCCTCTCGCGTGATTCGCAGCTGGCCAGTACTTCAAGGCGCATAGCAATGCAGTGGAACCGGACCACCCGCTTCTGCAAGCTGCGAGGCCTGGTGACCGTATCGTGTTGTGGACGCGAGCACAGTACCAGGTGAGTAGGAGCCGTCCGATTGATGTAGACGGCACAGAGCTGATGATGATGCTCGATTAGGGCTGGACGAACAATGTTCAGTGAGTTAAGGCTGTTCCGGACAAAGCCACCGACCATTGACCTCGACCTGTAGGGAAGCTGCGATTACTGTATTCACTGCGCCATGGCCTCCAGAGAGATGAAATCGCGGAGGTGATCTCATCACCACTGCCATTGCTATCATTTACGAATTTTACGACTTCGCGTTTGTTGTACTCCTTGTTTCACTTTTATACTTTCCATGCATGTCTCATCGGCCAACCGACCATAAATGGGATGGTGTCCGGCTGTTTCCTGCTTCATCTCCTGGCGATCAGCATTAGGGATATTCGATATGGGTTATCGAGCGGAGATATACTTCCGCTGGGCGGTTCTGTAACGAGGCTTGGGTGCCTGGCCGAAATTCCAATCAGGGGGACACCACGTCATCACTTCTGTAGCGAGCCCAATGTCACTTCGCGACCATGTTGCAAGTTAGCTATGGATACCACAGATTTAGGTACAGATCTGTCAGGTCCCCCCCACTTTTTGACCAGCTTATTCATCATGATATGAATTTGCACTCCCGTTGAACCAGCACCAGAAATCGATGAATGAATATTCCTATTTACCGCACGCCTATCCAGCGGTGAATCATTCAACCACTGAGATGACGGCCTCTTCCAAATCTGGCTTCGGGTTGTTTTTCGGCTCACCATCCATGAGGACCGCATACAAGGACCAGCAAACTGTCGATCCCGGTCTCGGCGCTACGATGTTCTCTACTACATCTCTGATGAACATCGATCAAACGCATCTCCACAAGACCCCTTCGCAGTGAGACTCCACTATAAGGCTGGCGTGTGAGTAGAGCATTTCCCCCCCCCGACACGAATCCTCTAACCCCTTGTATAGTCGTTGCGCGACGGGATCCATTGGCACGAGGACCATACGGAATTGCTTCGGGTCGCTATCTCCTTTTCAGCTCGACGGCCAGATGCGAGAAATCTCTACGGAGGATGGGAATAGCACTATACCACCGTTCAGCGTTCATCAGTATTAAACGTCGGATCGCAATGGTGAGAAAGGCGAGGTCATCGTGTGGGAGCGCACAGATCGTGAGAGCAATCTCTTAGTTTCTCATTTGGGGGGGCTGAAGCAGTATAGCTCAGGACGGCGAGAAGGAGATCTTCTTCCGATCACTCCTAGGGGTTCTGGCAGACTCAGCCCGTCGCTGCCAGAGATCCTCAACATATTCATGATCTTCTCCCAATACGATAACTATCCGGTCATGTGGCCTTTCGCGTTCGGGAGAACAGCAGTCACACATGCCGTCTTCTCGCTACGGCATCGTTGTCCGCGAGGGCGATTGGACTACGATCGACGTATGCGGAATACATCCCGGACTATCTGAACCAGACGGTCAGACGGAGGGAGACGAAACTACGGGTAAAGACCGAGTGATCATGCTGGCTCGCATCGAAGGTTTCGGAGAACACCAAGGGAAGGGTCGGTAAATATGCATCACCCAAGAGCATCCTTATCAAGATTGTGTCAGAGGTCGCGGTCGCGTACGAGGCTCATGATGAGTTTAGCGGTGCCGAATACGTCCCAATCCTTACGCCTATTCGGCGCTCAGCGTCATTTCCATTGACAGTGCGTCGACCCCACCTACATTGTCTCTCAGTCGCTACAAACCTGTCGGTATCATGCCGATTCCATCCGCTCAATATACCTTTACAATGTCCCATATCACCTCGACCAGTCTGCAGAGAAGGCATGGCGCTTTACGCGATCGTAATACCTCATGAGAGGGTGCCCGCGGATCTGCTCGCTCCTCAAGATCTGCTTGTAGATCATGCCGGAGTATTCCACTTGTCTTGGTCTCTTTATCCATAATGAAATTTGGGCAGGTCTGCCTCGCTCTCTGTTGCAACAGTCGGCCGACAGAAGCGGCGATGGCCGACAAAACGAGGCACGAAGCCTGCCGCTATTATCTGAATATGTTTTACGCTCGACTCGCTGGGACATACGGAACCATCTTTTAGACCGAACTTAATCCCCACTATCGCATGTCTCTGTGCAGATGGGAGGGTCGTTCGAGATGTCCCTACCTTCCACTTATCTCACAGCGACCGAAACAATCGCTCTGGTCTCTTCCGGCAAACTCACAGTCACTCAAGTCGCCCTCGATCATCTCGCTCGATATGACGAGCGAGATGGGCAAGTACATGCCTGGGCGTATCTCGACCGAGACCGAATCATGAAAGAAGCCGCGAGGCTTGATGCGCTAGCAGTCGGCGACAGAGGTCCATTACTTGGGGTGATTCTGGGAGTTAAGGATGTGATCAGTACTTATCTCCCTACTACAGTCGGCCATGGCTGACGCAGGCTATCAGTGACCAAAGGTCCACTTTGTTCGAAACATATTGGCGGGTGCTGACGAAGAAGCAGATATGCCTACGAAGTACAACTCACCCATCTACAAGGACAACCAAACTGGTATGGACGCGAGTTGCGTCGCTATCCTTCGCGCTGCAGGAGCTCTCGTCTACGGCAAGACGGTACGCTCCGCTTCACTCGAATTTTCTCGTCTTAGCTGATGTGACCACGCAGCATACCACCGAGTTCGCGTCCACCTCTGTCGGACCTCCAGCAGGTAACGCGTATGACCAGCGTCGGACACCTGGCGGGTCGTCATCCGGTTCGGGAGCTGCTGTCGGGGATTGGCAATGTCATGTGGCTTTAGGCACTCAAACCGGAGGTGAGACACTCCAATCTCGGGCAGTTGTACCAGTCTGACCACGTGTCAGGAAGTATGATCCGACCAGCATCGTATAACGGCATATTCGCCCTGAAGCCTACGTGAGCGGAGCCATCTCCCAAACACCGGGATAGGTATTGATGAGTTCAGATGGGGCGCCCTCTCTCGGGACGGAGTCAAGATCTACTCCATCACCCTCGATACCGTCGGCTTTTACGCTCGATCCATCACCGACCTCCGACTGCTAGCCAAAGTCTTTCAACTCGCCGATGATGTCCGTCCTCCATCCGTCCCGAAACCGCTCAGTCAATGCAAGTTCGCGTACATCAAGACCGAACAGTGGGATCGCAAGACGACGCTGGCGGCATCACCCGAGATAGGATCAGGGATATCACCGGAACTCGAAGCTGCATGGGAACAGTCGAAGACCCTCTTGAGAGCTGCAGGTGCAGAAGTGGTCGATATCGAGATGCCGCATGAATTCGACGATATCCCGGGGGGGAGACATCGATACATCCAGAACGGGGAAGCTCGAGTCAACTTCCTGCTAGAATACATGATCGACAAGGACTCATTACACCCTCTGCTGGCCGGACACGTCGAGAACAAGACGAATATCACGCGGAGGATGCAGCTGGACGCCTACGACCAGCTCGCCGCACTTCGGCCAGTCGTCGACCGCCTCGCAAGCCAATACGACGCGATCGTCACGCCTAGCGTACCGTCCGAAGCACCTATGGGTCTCGGTCATACAGGAGACGCGAGGTTCTGCTCGATGTGGACGGCGTTACATGTTCCGTGTGTCAATATACCGGGGTTCGCCAGCGAGAATGGGATGCCGATAGGTTTGACGCTTGTTGCACCACGGTAGGTCAGAGTACGGGTTCGTCCAGATGCTGATATATGGTTGGATAGGTACGAGGACGAGAGATTGTTGTCGGTGTGCTCGGAAGTGGCCAAGGTCTGGGTGAATGCGGACGAGGGAAAGTTTCGGAAGATCCCTGCGCCGGACGGAGCGTTGCATTGCAAGCCATAGTAAACAGTAATGTATATGACAAGAAAGAACGAAAATGCCACTGACCCGATCACATAAATGGCCTTGTACTGGCTCACTCAAAAACATTGGGGTCGTCATAACCCGAAGCATGCTTTCTCCTCTCAACGAGTCATTGTGCTTCATGTAAAGAAGCCGCCACATGCCATGTCCGGAAGCAAATTGGGGATGATTGAGATTTCGAGCTGTGATGTCTCCTTCTCTCTCACAACCTCATTTACCATATTCGACAAGCATGGTCCTCTCGATTCAATCGTCCGTTCTCAGGACAGCGCTGCTGTATCCCGCTTCATCTGCCGGAAGTCCTGTCTTTGCCGTTCGGAGTTTCCAGGTGTCCAGCAGGGGTGAGCCCTCGGTCCCTCACGTCCTTGAACCCAACTGATCAGTCCCATCCAGTCTCCCGAAAAGCCCGATCAGCGTCTGCAGCTCCTCAAGATGACGATGACGATGATCTCTTCGCCGATACCGGTTCCTCGCCCACTTCTGCCGACACTTCCGACCACTCGGCCCGTCGACAAGAGGTCCTTCAAAAGATATCCACCATCTCCTCCCTGCCCAACCGCGAGAAGAAGCGGGAAGCTTCAAGCTTCAGAGTAGGATCATTGAGGAAGATGGTACAGCTTTGCGATAAGCCTGAGGAGCTGGATGAGCTGAGAAGGGCACTAAGGGGCTGGAGGGTCATGGGGATGAGGGTTACGCCCAAGACGGCGGAGGAGATCGCCGGTGAGGCACCTCGTTTCAAACTTCCGGACTTCGACTGACGGACATGGGGTGATAGGGAGGTGTTGTACCTTGAAACGTCCAGAACTCGCGGTGGAATTGTTAGAGGATCGATTGCAATGTGCGTTTCTCCATTTCTCTACTGAAGCTCTCAAAACGGATAATGACCGATTGTCTTCAAATAGATGGCCTTCCGCCCCTCTCCACCATGATGATGATTCGACTGCGCAGCTCCCTCCTTTCTTCCGCATCTACGTCTACGTCCCAAATCCCGAAACTTCCCAATAATCAACACATATCCCCATCTCTCGCCCTTGTCCACCTCGCCGTTCTCCACCGCCTTTCCCCAGACTCGTCTACCGTGGACGTCGACGCCGAATCCCAAATGATGGCCGGTCGACTGAAAGTCGTAGGAAGCAGTGAGACTACGGTAACAGCTGCAGCAAATAGGCAGAAATGGTCCGGTCGTTTGAAACGGGCAGGAGGTGTTTGGGCGGAAGCTGGGAAGATGGTCATGGAGTCGGAGGTGGTGAAGGAGCTGGAGAGGAGGGCGGCTACTTCGTCGTCGCCTACAATCGCTAGTGACTGAGCATGCATAGCGTCGCTCTTCTCAAACCGCCGTTCCTTCTCGATTCCGACACCCACAGGACTCAGCAGAGGAAAGGACGTGCCTGCTTGTCCTCTAGGACATTCAGGTTTTCAGAGGCCCGTCCTTGACCGGTAATCCGATGCTTCAGGCGTCGGAGCATCGTACAGAGCAATGCTCGTCTCCTCGCAACTGCACGTCTCGTCATGATTGCTCAATTCAGTTTGCAAGAACGTGGCGATGATCCTCGATCCTGCTATCCGTCGCCTTGCCTTCATGTCACTCGTCGTTCCTCCCCCAACCACGGAGCAAGCGACATCATGACAATCAGCATGTAAGGGAGTTTGCATCACTTGTTTCTATAATGCGGCTGTCGATCCGAACCTGTCGAGCTTGGTTGGACAAGATCCGAGCCAGGTCTTGTAAGACCGGAGGTTACCGCCGGTCGGCTCGATTGCCGGCGCCTTAGTCCGGTGTCGGCCAGACTACCTCCGACAAAATCCGTTGAGAATCATCCAAAACGATGGTCAAGTCAACGACCGACAGATAACGATCACCATGTCCGCAATGGACACCGAGGTGACCCCTCTCATACCGCCTGGACCGAAGCGGATCACCCCCCTTCCCAAGTTCCAGCTCTCATTGATCTGCCTGATCCGATTGACCGAACCGATATGCTTCCTCTGTGTGCTGCCGTTCATCAATCAGATGCTGCTCGATGTGGGAGCTGCCAAGAATCCCGAAGCAGTGGGATACTCAGCGGGCATCGTGAGTTTCCCCGCAGCTTTGAGCTTATGCTAATAGGATCGGATAGGTGGAGAGCGTGTTTTCGATAGCGCAGCTGGTGACGGTGTTCTACTGGGGAACTTTGAGCGATCGGATAGGACGGAAACCGGTGCTCATCATGGTGGGTTGGGAGTGAGATCTTAACGCTGTGCTGAGGCTGAGTGGACTAGGGAAGCCTGGGTTCCGCTTTCTCCGGTATCCTCTTCGGTTTCAGCAGGACCTTCGTCATGCTGGTCATCACACGTGCTCTGAACGGTGCGATGAACGGCAACGTCGCGATCCTCAAATCCATCATGTGCGCTTTCCAGCTGTTCACGATATGCGATGTCGCTGACGCTCCCATAGGGGCGAGATCAGTGACGAAACGAACCAATCCCGAGCCTTCTCATTCTTCCCACTCATGCTCAACCTCGGCAGTCTCCTTGCCGCGTCCATAGGCGGGACGTTCGCCAAACCCGAACAACGTTTCCCTCGCCTCACGGCCGCCATCCCGGTCTTGAAGACATACCCTTACCTCCTGCCTAACGTCCTAGCCTCCATCTTCCCCGTCATCGCCGCCACTTTCGCCTTCTTATACCTCAAAGAGACCCTGCCACCACCCACACCGAAGCTTCTCACCAATGATAATGATAGCGACACGATCCGTCCTGGAGACGAGGAAGAAGAGGTGTTCAAATACTCCGACCTGTTCTCGACGAAGATCAACGCCATCATGTTCTCCTTTGGCGCCATGTCGCTCATGGGCGCAGCGATGGGCGGTCTCCTCCCGCTCTACTGCTTCACTCCGGTTCAGAATGGCGGTCTCGGCTTCGATTCTGCCCAAATCGGAGAAGCTCTTTCGGCGAGGTCGATCTCGACAATCGTGATTCAGCTTGGGGCGTTCCCATATCTTCAAAGACGTTTCGGTACCCTCCGGCTCTACCGGGTCCTCCTCGTTCTCTGGATACCCGCATTCTTGGGCTTACCGCTTTTGAATGTTCTCGGGAGGAAGGGATTGAATGCGGGAGTTTGGACGGGATTGGTACTGGTCTTTGCTTGCGGATCTATCGCCAACATGGCGTTCGGTAGGTCCAGAATCAGCATGTAGAGCTGATCTCGCCGCAGTGTGCAACCTCATTTTGGTCAATGAAGCGGCGCCCAATCGACGTGCTCTTGGAGCCATCAATGGTGAGTCAAACCATCCTCAATGGGAATCCCCCTAATTTGATATCCAGGTCTGAGCCAAGCCGTGTCATCTGGCGTGCGATTACTGGGGGCAAGCGGTGCTCCCATTCTCTTTGCCATTTCGATAGGTCACCACGTCTTGGGTGGAAACCTCATCTGGCTCGCTTGTGGGATCACTGCCGTAGTCGGGGTGATCTCGGGGGTGTTCATACCAAACTAGAACTATAGACTAGATCCACGCCATACTGGGCCGGAGATCTCCGCTGTTCGGTTCCGAAAGTCCTCAAGCCGGTTAACCGAGATCCCACTTCTACACTTTCTTCCACCATGACGGTCCTATCGATAGTACATGTTCCGAAGGAATCACTCGAGGATGAACCCTTCGAGCGCCTTCCAACCCGACCTCACCTCACGAGACAAGAACGTCCCTTCTGAAAATACCAACGTAGACGGCCAGAAGCAAGCAGAGTGCTTCGCCAAGCTGCGACGATGGAATAGAGAGGACGATCAGGCGAAGCGGGACGAGATGGCTAAGGATCTGCTTGATATAGGTCCAAGGGGACAAGTATGGATGATGGATGGCTTCCGTTGTGAATATGTCAGTAACGCTGTACCCCGAGGCCGTCTTATCCCGACCACGTCCTGAAGTGGATTTAGGGATCCAATATCACAGTCCATGGGGTCCTCTTTATCAATTTCAACTGCGTCATCCTCGATATCGCTCCAGGTCAGTCTCACCCACCTTAACCCGTATGCGTAGACAAGCTTATCTCGTCCGCTCGCGCTCGCCAGTCGAATTTGGCCCCGGTGTAGCCCTCGGTCCCGGTGTACACATCTACACCGTCGACCACCCCGTCGAGCCATACGAACGTATGATTTCTTACGTCGGGCCCGCACCCTACCTTATCGCGCGAAGGGTCAAGATCGGATCCAACGTGGTTATCGGTGGACAATCCATGATCTTACCCGGGGTGACGATTGGGGATCACGTCTATGTCGGGGCTGGGAGTGTGGTGACGAAGGATGTGGAGAGTTTCACGTTGGTGGCGGGGAATCCGGCGAGGGTGATTAGGAGGTTTGATGAAGAGGAGGCGAAAGGGAGGGAAGGATGGGAGGGGTTAGTAGGGAAGCTGGGGAGGATACCGCCGTCGGAGGTGGCTTGATAAGTTCAACTTTTGGGTTGATCGGTCCGAGAACATAGCATGCATCCTATCTTGCACGGTTCCCACCAAAAGCATTGGGAGCGCCAGATCTTCTGCAGAGCTGTCGTCTGACCCTCACCACGCATGGAAGGCAATGCCAATTTGATAGTCCCGCCAAAGTCACGCGATTGGCATCAGTGTGAAAAATCCCGCAGTAGCGTTGTCGTGACCATGCGTGCACCTTTATCGTACCCTTTGGTGTCTGTCGGCAATGCACGCTTCTCCACGATGTCCCCAGCCAGTACCGGTTCCTGAGACAGCGCAACGCGACTGTTGAAGGCGTAATAATCAGCTCGCCTATCCAGCTAGCTAGCAGGCCTAGTTGTCAGCTTCCCCATCACCTCCGAAAATCACACATACATTCATACATCATACTTGTATATGACTACAGGTGCTCGAATCTCAACAGCGGCGGAACTGCCATACGAGTTTCCATCCCTTTCCGACTGGGCTGTGGTCCTTTCCGCGTTTCGGCTACCCCATTTTTAGAACACTCAGAATGTAATATAGGACTTCCCCAACCCCTTGGGGAATTCCCCATCACCCTCTGTCTACCCACCATGCTCGCCATTCTCGCCTTACTGCCTCTCGCCCTTGCCTCGCCAATCGCGCCCCGCTGGGCAAGCGATACGACCTCTGCTACCTTCTGTAACTATCATCCCGGCCGGAACAAATGACCAGCCCAATGACCATCGAGGCTGTCGCATAGCCCCAATCTAAGCAGGATGTTTATGCCGGTAATCCCTTCGCTCAACCTCGTCAGCTCGTTCCCCGTAGCGTTTCACTCGGCTGATTTTGCGAAACGGCGGTTGGTGATCTGCGCTTTGTTCCACCTCAGACCCCGACGTACAATTCCTAGTCGATATCCGCCAAGAAACTACCACCGGCATGCCTGCAATCGAATACGAGCCATTTCGCCAGTCCAACCTACGGTGCATCGGAAGACTGTCTGTACCTCAACGTATGGACGACTGAGGGTACCAACGGACAAAACGCCTGATTACCGGTCATGGTCTGGATGTGAGTGACCTGTGTATGGGTGACTCTCGCGCTAATGACATGAAGTTACGGAGTTTCATTTGTTGGCGGTACTGGCAGCTTCTACAATGCCTCAGCGTTCATTGGCGATTCCATCGAGACGGTATGTTAAATCTGTTCTGTGATGGACTGCTGAGCTGATCTTACTCAGGACAAGCCTGTGATTGTGGTGACTCTGAGCTATCGATCCGGGATCTTCGGCTTCGGGTGGGTGACTCGACTGGAGATGGCGACAGCTGATAAGAGTATGCAGGTACGGCGAGGAGATCGCTGCGAATGGCGCGGCGAACCTGGGTTCGAAGGATGTCAATGCGGCTCTCGAGTGGGTCCAAGACAACATAATGGGCATTCGGAGGGGACTCGACCCAGGTGCGTTGCGATGTCTCACAGAGAAGATGATCGACTTACTGACGACCGGTGGCCAGGTGACCTGATTCGGCCAATCTGCTGGTGCCGAACTTATCTCTCTGCTCTACCTCAACGAGGGACAGAATCGGTCCTGACTTCCGCAGATCATGGAGTCCGGAGCTAAATCCAATGCACCGATAGGACCCACAAGTTCAACGTGGCAAGGGCCGTACGATTCCATAGTCGACCTTACAATTGCCGTCAACCGAATACGACAGCGGCCGGACCAGAGCACACTCGACTGCCTCAAAGCGCTCCCCGCCGAGCTACTGCTGGAAGCGCTATTGATAACGGATAATTTTACCGTCTACAGCGCTGGGTGAGTTCACTGTCCTCTGGTCTGAGCGATGGCTTACGATCGACAGACTCGTCTTCGGTGGGGTCGGGCTCAATTTGAGCGATGGACGATTGACAAGTTCAGCCCCTTCGATCGATGGTGACCTTATCCCCGACTCGCCTCATACTCTCCTCCAGGAGGGCAAATTTGCCAAAATCCTTCATATATGGCAGCAACCTGGACGAGTCGGTCATCCAATTCCCCCTTTGCAGCACTGACGCTGGTACAGGGGAACGGTCTTCACGCCTCCACCGTCAACAGCACCGCCTTCCTCGAACAGATCGCCAACCTCATCGGGCCGCTCCCAGTGAACTCGTCAGTCCTCGGTGAGGTATTGGAGCTCTACCGATCCATCACTCGGCTCGTACGTCTTCCATCCCACAAGAGGGTTCTGCTGAGCCCTACAGACCATTCGACACCGGCAATGAGACGTTTGGCGTGGCACCAGAGTGAGCAACAATCTACTCAATGAGGTAAAAGCTGACCGGCGTAGGTTTAAACAACTCGCGGCGATCCTTGACGACGCGGCTTTCCAGTCTGGTCGACGGTGGATCCTGGAGCAAGCAAACAATCCCGGCTTGGACGAATTCCGGGAGCTATCTCTTCACGGCGTATACACCAGGCGCAGCCCCTTATCTCGGTGGTGCGTCTGATCTCACCATGCTGCGAGCTGTATTGACGGTCTAATAGCCTACCACCAGTCTGAAACACCATTTGTCTTCGGAAGCATCTCCACGGCGATAGACTAAGCTTAATTTGGCCTTATGTTGTTTGATGTATGACATTACTATAACAAACTCGCTAATTTGCTATTTGCTATTATTATCAGTATACTAGTTTATTTGAGATGAAGATTGATTAGAGTTAGTCATGTGTTTTCGTCATTATCTTCTTTATTATTCATATCATTAGTTGATTTTAGAAAGTTTTAAGCTCTCTCGAAGGCCATGGGAAACAATTGGTGAGACGGCTCCGCTTGCGAGGGGGATCAAGACTGATGTAACCAGGTTTACCTTCGCGTACTGCTCCGACCCATCGGGAGGGGGAAACAATTTGACGTCCTGGCCTCAGTATGGTCCTGATAAGACGTTGCTCCAGCTCAACGGGACGAATACCACTACGATCCCGAACACCTACCGACGGCTTTCACCCTCCGTCGATGAGCCGAGCTCGATAGACGTTGGGTATTCGCGTAGGATCCGTATAACATCACTTAACATGTATCATTGCCTTCACTTTTCATCCTTGAACGTGGTGCCATCTGAGTCCATCGGCATCGGAGTACTCGTATCTGAGCCGGAGCATCGATGCCTCTTTGTTGTCGCGACCTCTTCGCCGACGGCGCAACTGCGGTTACTTCAGCTATTGTGTTCAATGAGAATCAGGCCTTGCATCGCTCGCAGTGGAGTCAACGTAGTCGGCACTCAAGACCTGTTTCTGCTTTCAATGCACTTCGTCGGGTCGAAAGGAGGGCCTCTCCAAGTTGTTCCCACGAGCCACGAGCACACACCGCGGAAATGATCGGTTTACGTGTGCAGTCTGACAAAGGTTAAGGCGGGATCCGCGGCCGTTCCTGCTCACACTAAAAATCTACTCATGGTAACGGGACTACCGGCCTGAACCCTATTTCATTAGTCCATAAGTCCCGCTGACGTCCGGCTTCTCTGGATTGAGTTATTTTAAGCCTAGCTAGCCGAAGCCGAAGCGCTTCGACAACCTTGAACATCACCATCCTTATCTTTATAACAAGGAAACAAACTGACGATCAAACCGAGCTCGGGGTTCTCCATATCCATTCCAATCGCCGGCCCTGAATGGATTCCGCAACCTTTTGTCATTCGCCGTCACCGATCGCTACGAGCCGCATTCACCCTAACCTCTTTCCTCTCCCCAGTCGCCGACGAGTAGTATCTCAGCATCGCTTGAAGGATCAGATTCATCCGGAGAATTCTGCCGAGGTTTTAAGTCACGTCACATAGCCAGCCCTTACGGCCTTCTTACGGAGTGGATCATCGACCGAGGTTCCGGAAGCCGTCTCGTCCCTTCGGTCATCATCGAAACTTTCGATTACAACTCCCATTGAATCAGGGGTTGGTCCGCGTGAGTTTCATCTCATGACACTCTTTATAGTCCTGATAGACTCTCCGCAGACATTGCCATCGCCCCATTCCGCATCATGAGCACCAGCACAACCGCTCCACCCGCTCACGCCCAACCCCCTCTCGCCGCGCCCCTTTCACTTCCTACACCCACCCTCGATCAATCTACATCAGCTGCTCCTCCTGCCATTTCCAATGCCTCCGCACCCGAAGCGTCGACTTCCAGTAGTACTTCACATCCCCTGACACCGGCTGCGGAAGAACCCGCAAGGGACGGGCAGGGAACAGTCACTCCTCCAGTCCCGATGGTAAGTCTCCCTTCGCCTTCTCATAGACTGGAGCTGAGTGGACTTTAGGTGCATTTGCGAGTCCTGATGATCTCCGGGGAGAGTCATGTGTTCACTTTCGAGCCCGAGACCACGGTCGGACGGATGAAGGAGTTGGTGTGGAGCATGTGGCCATCAGGTGAGTCTCGATGACTGCGATATAGCCGATCCGGGCTGTTTTCTTCGCATCAGGACTGATGATAGTTTCCGAAGACTGGTCAAGCCCCGCTCAACCACCTTCGCCATCCTCCCTCCGAGTCCTCCATGCTGGCCGAATACTGAGCGATGATTCCACTCTCACCTGTTCGTCTCCCTTCCGAACTGGCTTTGAGAAAGCTGATCAACGGGAAAGCCAACAACCTCCCCGCCGCCCTCCCGCCAACTATCCCCACCGTCATCCATCTCTCCGTACGATCCTTCTCCATCCGCGCCGAAGATTGTGAGTTCTCGCCTCCAATCGACCTTGCACGATTATCAGGCTGACCCGCCGATTCTAGCAGATCCGAAGAAACCCTCGCTGTTGCATCCGGTCGGCTCGCGATCTGGACGGAATGGCGCGGGAGGGAGAGATGGCGAGGTTGCGGGATGCAAATGCATCATCATGTGAGGGGGTACGATGTGTAGGGGTGTCTCAGGGGTGGAAGGAGGGCCGGGTGTATAGATGAGACCGCTGTAGACAGTCTGTAGCGATTTCTTCATAGGGACACTTCATCGTCCGCGTTGGCTTGGGTCTGCGATGTTACCATTTAGCCTATTTTGATAACGGAGCCCAGCTTTTGGCGAAGTTGAAACAGGTCGGAATGCCCAAGACTGTTCTCTGACGGGGAGCCTATTCGATCCCGATGTCCCGCATAGGCTACCCGCCTGAAGCGACACAGGTCATTGATCATACGGATTCATGTCACCCCAGCATCGCCAACCTCCCTCTCCCATTCGTCTGGCGTCCTCAACCTCAGACTCAACGCGTGTAATCCCTGCGTCTCAAACTCGTCTTTGAGTAAAGCATTCACCATCCGATGTCTCGCTATCGGCATCTTCCCAACAAATAACGGTGAGACTATAGCGACGGCGAAATCTTGCCCCAAGTCAGGTCCAGATTCCGAAGGGAAGAAGCAGTAAGGGGAAGGAGGAGAAGAAGACGAGGAAGCGGAGGGGACTCACGGCTCTCACCAGATCCTCCGCCTTGAGCGCGCATGGCTGAGTGGTGGGCGTGTTTGATCGAGTCGTTTGAAATCCGGATCAGCGTGGGTTGGAAGGCTTCGATCAGCTATGTTCGAATTCACATCAGCGCTGGGCTCCGCCGAATGGGGTCCGCCGAATGAGCAACGGAGGAGGGGAAAGGACGAGAGATACCTTTGTTTGCATGGCGGTCTCGACGGGGCCTGGTATCCGGGTGGAGGAGCGGGGTCGGGAGGAGCTCGCGGCTGGAGGGGTGGACATGGTGCGTGGAGCTTGACTCCGAGCTCGAAAAGACAGTCCTAGCGGTAACCGATAGATCAGGAGGAGGGCTAGGGAGGTAGCCCGCATCAGGCTTGGAGAATGAGCTTTGTATAGCTCGAGGATACGAGGTAGGTCATACGAAAGAGTCCAGCAAGATGATGAAGATATCGGTGGTTCCGTGACACGTCATCCCTTGTGTACGGGTGGCGAGGTATTTGGGCCGCTCCTTCCCATCCGAGCGCAATATTTTGGGAATTGGACTCATCGCCAACATGCCGCCCCTACTCTCGGAGGAGGAAGCGGGGCTCGACCCGTACGCCTTGCTAGGCTTGGAGACCGCCGCTTCCGAGAAGGAGGTGAGGAAGGCGTACAAGATGAAGTCGCTCAAATATCATCCTGACAAGGTACGCTCCCTTTCTATCCGTCTCGTATGAACCGAAGCTGATCCCACCTATCGTAGAACTCGACACCGGAAGCAGGTCAGCCTTTCTTAGCGATATTGATCCCCCGAATCCGAGCTGATGCCCTGACCCACAGCCATCATGTTCCGCCAAATCTCGCTCTCCCTCGAGATCCTCCTCGACGTCCCGAAGCGTAACTACCTACACACCCGACTGGAATCCGATCGGCGGAAGAAGGTTCAATACGCAGCTGCGAACCAGAAGCGGAAAGATATGATCGACGTGAGTTTCCATTCCCCATGTCTGTCTTCATATTCCAGTGGGGTCTTGCTCAAGTCTGGGGTTGGGTCACAGGCATTGAACGCGAGGGAGGAGGACGCGAAGCAGGCGAGGGTGGCGCAGGGGAAGCGGAGACAGCAGACGGCGGAGGAGGAAGCGATCAAAGATGCGGGGAAGAGGATGTTGGAGGAGGCGCAGCGACGGGCGATGGCGATGGCGACGGCGACTCAGGCGAAGGGGACTTCTCACGACAACACGAATGGTCACAGCAATGGCTCTCATCCGCAGGCGACGAATGGTCAAACCTCGGCAACCCGGATCGGCTCCGGCTCGGACGAACGACCTCATATCAACCCCCTCGACCTGCGACTCATCCTCCAATTCCCCCCAACGTCCACCGCCTCCTCATCCTCATCGACCGTCCAATCGACCCTCCAGAATCGCTACGGTCCCATCGCGCACGTAGTCGTCACTGATCCTCCCCAACCTGAACCAGGGAAGAAGAAGAAGAAGAAAGGTCGGAAGGCGCTCGTGGAGTTTGGACCCGGGAATTGGGGAGGGTGCTGGGCGTGTTGGAGGGATCATGATGATGAGGGACGGGCAGGGGGGAGAGTGGAGGAGGGGGTCAGGGCGAAGTGGGCTGGGGGACGGGTACCAGATTGGGTTGACTGGGCTGCTCGGCAATCTCATGGGCACGATGGGCAACCAAATGGGCATGACCCTCAATCGGCATCGAATGGCAATGGCAATGGCAATGGTCATGAACCCTCGGCCCCGACGTTTGGCTCGGCGCCAGATTTTGGGGGAACAATCATGGCCGACCTCCTCGCACAGCACGCCCGACAAAAGGAGAGCAAGATCGAGGCGCGGAAGAAGGAGAACGAGTACGAGAGCATGACGCTCTTACGGATGAGGCAGATGGAGAGGGATCGGCTGGCCGAGCAGATCCGGCGGGAAGAAGAGGAAGAAGGGATGGCGTAAAGGGGATGGGGTAGAGCAATTCATCACGTTTTGCATGTTTTTGGGATGTCTGTTTTCTACCGATGTGTCCGATTGGGATTGCTCGCGTTCCGCAGCTCCCTACATCAAGCTCTCTCAGCATTGCACTTAGCCAATAGAGGTAGACATACGCGAAGGCAGCTTCCACGCAGCTCTTGATCTCCCGATAGCTGACGACAAGGCAGCTCTGATCGTCCCGTGATACCAGCATGATCCGCTCGTCGAGCCCCACGTCAAGCTGCTTGTGTCAGTACGTTCTGCACTGCTGTGAACAGCTATACTCACCTTGTTGAGGCATGTCAGGACGTGGGAGAGGTCAAGGACAGGAGCGCCGTCCACTCCGATCGAGTGGAAAACGTAGTCGCGGAACAGCTTTAGGATATATCTGCGCTCGTCAGGAGTCGCTCAGGTGGAGGTCATGACACCGTACCGATCGCCCGTATCTGACCACCGCGGATCAAGCTCGAATCTACTTGATGTCAGCCCTTGCTTCGCGTCATGAAGCGATGTCAAGTGGACTCACTCTGCCCGCTCGTTGATGAACCCAAGCTTGCTGAGCAACCTCACAATCCGACCATTCTCGACCTCTGCGCCCAGCTCGCTCTCCAACACGTCAACGTAACTTCGCATAATTCATCAGCCGACCGAATCCGCCTTCGCACGAGATTTGACCCACTTCTGCATCGCGTCCAGCTCGTTCAACATCCGCGGACCCAATATCCTGACCACATCGTCGATAGCCTTGGTCGGTCCAGGCTTGCTGATCAAGAACAAAATGACATTCTTCAGATCTGGCGAATAGTTGCGTGCGATGTGGTCGAGCGGGGCGGCGGGATGTTGACCTGGCGCGAAGAACTCGCATGCCATGGAGATCACGAGCTTGCCGAAGGAGACGAGATCTTCTTGCTGTCTCGAGAGGTCAGCCTTGAATCCAGCTCGGATGTGACTGACCTGATATACGGCAATGGGGGTGGTGGCATCGTAAGCTAGTACGTCCAGGATTCCGCACCCATTCAAACGAATCCTGTCCGCGTCGTCACTCAAAAGGGCAAAATCGAGCTCTATTATTTACCGGTTCTCCCCTGTGATGAGCACCTTACTCGGATCAAGGTTCCTCGCAGCTAGTCCGGAGCTGTGTATCGCAGTGAGAGCATTCGCGATCTGCGTGACGTAGCTCCACAGCAGCCTCTCTTGGATGGGCATGCCGTGTCGTCTCCGGCCCATCGGCATGAGCGATGGGTCATTCGACAAGTGCTCTTCCCAGACAGTCGTCGAATCGGGGTGGAAGTCATACACCAGTATTAATGCTATTCGGCAACATGTCAATCCTTATTGGAAGGTTGATAGAGAAACGTACAGTTATCATTGAACGCCTTGGTGGTGAATGCCTCGCGAAGACCGACAATGTTCGGATGCCGCATTCTCCGCCAGGTATCGATTGCGCCGAACGCCGCTTCGTTGACTAGCCGATATCCTGCCCAATCCTCGCTCAATTGAATTATAGCCAAAAAAAGCGGAGACTCACCCTCTATTCGTCGCAGAGTGTATACATTGCCATCCACCGAGCTGACAGCTCGATAGACTGGTGCCGGATGTCCGTATACCCTGCTCGGTATCGATTGTGGGACGCCCAGGGCAACAAGAGAATGATACACCCCTAGCTCGCCGGGGAGACCGGTAGGACCAGACTGCGAAGCGTACGTCGCTTCGTGTCGGGATTGAATGGAGCGGCGGAGCTCGTCAGGGATGAAGAAGGAATGCAAAGGATGGGAGGTTAGAGGTGGATTGGCGACGTGTGGCAACGGGGAGGTGTAGAGGTGATGGTCGAGCTAGGAACGCTGGGTCAGATGCAGCTAGCCGAGCGAGACGAGGACGTACTGGTTGCCGCATTGGCTGGTGGGGAAGGTACATGCTCCCGTCCATCCCCTGAGCCTGGTGGACACTGAGCATGGGATCCTCGTAGCTCGTCTGCCGCATTAGCCGCTACTCATTGCTTTGTGAACTCACATTCGGCTGGATTGAGCTCGTCGATGCCTCCGCCTCGGGCACCAATCCCCTAGCGCTCGACACAGAGGGCCAAATAGGTCGCACAGCAGGAGCCGTGCCCCTGACACGCCATTAGCCTCAGTCGTGACTGTAACATAAGCGCCAACCTTGGCGAAGCACCATCCGACATCGGGGTCTTCGGCACAAAGACTGGCGCAGCGAGATGCTCTGCGCCCAGCTCGGATGTCCTGCTATCCTTCGAGACGGGAGTCGCATTGGTTAATGCGGGACTAGAGAGTAAGATGTCAGCGAAGGAATGGTGAGAGGTCGAGGAGATGGACCTGGAGGAAGACGGCGATCCAGGACGTTCGAATTCTGACCCGGGCTGTGACAAACTCGTCAAGCTCCATGGAGATGGCTGAACATGAAGCTCACAGGAGGGTGGTAATAGACACACTGCTCAGATCAGCTCTCCTTCTCACAACAGTGGCGATGATGCTCACTCCTTGATCCTGGAACCGACATGAACTGCCCAGCCATCAGCGCCCACGCTCTCAAGTCCTCGCAGCGACCTTACCCATATATAAGGACATTCCTACAAAGCCTCTGCGTCGCGTCGCCCCCTGCTACACTGCCCTTAGTCGTGATTATCTCTACTATGCCCGGGGACGAACCTCGCCTTTTCCCGGGCGCAGGCAGCTCTTTGGCGGGAACAAAGACAGGCGGACGGACGATCTGCACCGCCGCCGAACGATCCTGAGCCGCCATACCTACTGAAACAGACATTGTTTGAGAGACAGGCGATGTAAAGGAGAAGATGGGGATGATGGTGGAAGTGTCAATAATATTGGGACCTTAAGCTTTGGCCCGCGTTTGGCTCGGTCTGATCCGGTGATTTCTGTGCTCCTGCCGAATCCCTGCCACCTGCCAAGAATGTGCATGGAATGGATCGGATGTGACGGGCGCCATGATGATGCCAGTATGAACGATGCTGGGTATCAAGACTTGAAATCTCAGTCCTGCCCATGAGACTCCTCGAACTCCTCAGGCCTGTCCATTCACCTTAACTTCTTTCGCTTGCTCCTCCCAATGTGCCTGGCCAAAAGTGGCTGCGACGACGAGTGGAAAGACAAGCGTCGCGTCGGCGTACACCTTTCGAAGCGCTCAGCCAGCTCAAGGAGAATGGCCAGCTTAGGATTCACCTTCACACTCTCAGCTCCCGCGCGAATCTTCCCCCAAGATACGGCTTCGTCCGGTCGTGCTCCGGAGTCGGAACCATCGTACTAGCAAAAGAATATCAGCCACTCGGTCTAATGTCTGTCTCGAGACTCACCTCTTGTCCGGTATTGATGTAGACCGCGTAATCCGCTCCATTCCGCTGCAACCCATCAGTCGTGAAGCTTTGCCTAGACTATGGACTCACAAAGAGCATCGCATTCGCGATCTGATGCTTGCAAACCCCTCCGCCAAGCACGATCATCCCGGCCTTCTTCGCATGCACGCTCATATCGTTCAGCCGGCGTATATCCGCCACGATATCGATATTGAGCTGAGCTGAGGATTTGTAGGTGTGGAAGTAGATCATGTCGCCCAAAGAACCGTCTGTCAAGGCGGGACAGAACACTGGGATGTCGTTCTACTGCTTGTCAGCTCCATCATTCAGCATAATCGGAGAACGGGATCGACCTTGTAGCACCAGTAGTAGACACTGTCTTCATTGTTGATCTCCTTTCCTAAGCGACTTATGACGGTGCTAGGCGACCATCTGACTTTTTCCGGTCCCTCTTGCTCCTCTACCATATCGTCGAGTATTGGGACTACCCAGTCCTCGAAAGCGCAATAGTTCGAATTCGGTACCAATAGGTTTCCTATTCGATTCAACCTGTGGGTGAACTCGATCAGCTTATGGCCCATGCGTCTGGAGCCGCACAGCAGCCGCCGACGTATGCGGAGAGAAAGCCGAGCCCACCCCTTTCTCCGGAGGTCTGCACCGTCCAGGTGGAACTCCCCCAAAACCGTGGAGCCCAGACATTTAATGAAGTCTTCCTCGATACCACCGGCGGTCGTCGCGAGACAATCGATGAGCTTGTACTGTGCCAGAAATTGGATGATCTCTCGGAGTCCGGATGAGATCAGGTTCGAGGTGTACCCAAGGAAGAGGATCAGGGGTTCGTTCGGGTCTTGCCGTCGTTTGCGCTACTTCCTGTGGTCGGCATAAGGTAAAGATATCGAAACAGAGCTTACCATCTCATCGACTATCTGTATGGCCTTAGCCAGTCCTGTAGCCTGAAAGCCAATGGTCTCATAGCTTCGAAGCAGGTCTTGCAGGTCGATCGGTCGGCTTAGGTCCGGTCCTCGTACGTGGGTAGCATTTGCCGGTAGGGCCTCAGATGGTGTCAAGACGCTCGCATGAGCATTCGAGGTGGATGATGAGGGCCCGAATGACATCGTCAGATGTTGTGGTCACAACAAAAATTATTTCGAAGCCGCAAGGTTTCTAGAATTTGTTGGACCTTGGGTGTTTGACAAAAGTATTATTCATAGGTTCCCGGGATTCTAGCTGTATCGCGCGAGAACTAGCTGTGATTATGCAAACGGATGTGACTCACTCCAAAAGCTTCAAACAGAGCTTCAAATAGCAATGCATGGTAGGTAATGTATGCGTGGACCAACAGGCACCTGTTCAAACCATCGATCTCCTCCCTTCGCCATCAGTCAACACCACTGATGGGTATTCGTCATTGATGGGGATTAGAACATCATCCAACCTCCGGACGCCATCAAGAGCTCCATTTCCTGTGTCTGATGTTATCTCCACGCTCATGCAGCTTAAATAGCCACTGATCTAGGGCTGACTCTTCGCCTTTGGTCTATACTGAGCTCACTTTGAGCTTTCGCTACCCCTCGCCATGCTCCCATCCCATCTATCAAATATTGACTTCCCGATTGGCTTATTGAAGAAGCTGACTACACCGAGCCGCTCCGGTCGGCCTCCTTACGAGTATTCACCACTACATGTCCAGCAAACTGCTCGGATAGCGGCTCAGCAACACCGAATCTCGTTTCCTCCGCCTGAAACACAGGATTCGCTCGAAGGGGACCTCGAAAACCTCCCGTCCCAACAAGGATCCTTTCCCGAGGCTGCTACTCAATTCGCGGACCACTGGAATCTCCAGACGTTAGTCCAAGCCCGTTTCGACCCCGTTCGATTACCGAAAGTGACGCCAGCGTTCCCCTTGCGCGGGTCTTTGTCGAAGCTCGACAAACTCGAGCGATCTTGTTGAATTTGACCGTCCAGACTGTTCATTGGGTTTCTAGATTGGCGGGGAGTCATCAATCAGCCTATGTGGAGTGTCTTCACAAGGATACCACCTCGACACGCTTTGTGCGAGACCGCATGGGGCACCTTCGTCAAGAAACAGCGTATGAGACATTGGATATGAGGATAGAGGACATCCCGAGATTCTTTGATTCGCAGGTGAGCAGATCGCAACCATTGTTGGCAGAATTACGTTGAATCCGACAACTGCCGCACGACTATGTAAAAGAGCATTCACCTCACACACGGGTCTCCTCAGTTGTGCAAATTCGATGGTTGGATCCACCTGGCGTATTGCCAGGTGATATTCGCAGCAGGCATATGCTGGTCTAGGTGCTGGATTCGTTTCCCGCTCCGAAAACGATCGGCTGGTCTGGCGTACAAAAATTCGCCCCACATTCGCTCGGTCCTACATGAAGCTAAAGCTCCGCATCGTCTGCCCAAAGTGCACGATGTCCGAACGGCAGTCGAATCTGTGCTTCGAACGACGAAGCTCGATTACCACTGAGCAAAAGGTACAATATTCAGCCCAGTGGAACTGGCAGAATCCCATTATAACCTGGTGGGGTCAAACATGACAGAGATCCTCTCAGTGCTATAGGTGTCATCTGCCGGCGGCATCCTGTCGACGTCATTGCGTGAGCTTGACCTTTTGGGTCGATCCTTGGCTGATCGAAGCAGTTACCAAAATTCCAATCCTGCACTTCCTGGCGTGAACGCGACGAGCCCACGTATGCAGTGTGTTGTTGCTACCGCTTGCAACCTCGAAACGGCAATCCTATTTCATTATCGCGAGGCCTTAATATGGATTCTTCTTACCGGAACAAGAACGATCTGCGCTGCCAAGTTAAAATCTTGAGCACGAGCAACGAATTTCACTCAATGGTTCTAGGTACGTATTGATGTATGTTAAATAGCTAGTACTGATACTTCAATATTGATGTAGTGGCGATCATGATCTCTCAGCATGCGGATGCCGAGGCATACCAGTCCTTACTCAATGCTGTTCAAGAGGCTGTCGTTCGCAGGGCCGAACACCTTCTGCAAATCCAGAGCAATCTCGCTACCATGGTCTGTTCCTCTAGAAGTAACAAGTGAACATACCTGATGTGGTTCAGATTGGATCGACTGCTGATCATCATTCTTACTGTCTTCTTCCCTTTCTACGAGAGTTCACCCGAATGAAACTTCCCGCCCAGATCCCAATCTCGTCAACCAAATCCTCGATGGGAACTGAGGCTTGGCAATCGAACGCTATCATTCCATGCCCTTCGCATCGACTCCCTCCAACCCTGACGCACCTTGCAAACTCTGTTGTAGCCGAAACAAACCGATGAATTCGGACCCACATCTGTGGTTGCCGAAGAGATATTGGGCGCCAGTATTGCAGTTGCGATTACTTCACGGGCACCGGAAAACGCTGCGCTGGTCTCCGGGCGTTCTCTGTGGTCGAACTAGTTGGGCGGCTCACCGAATATGAGCGGGATTGTGAGGCCAATCAAGTGGAAGGTAACAAAGTCGACCTGACGGATGAGCCTGTATTGGCCCACGAAGATGCCAATGACGTGAGAGAGTGGGCGGGCGATATCTTCACGATCCCCGGAAGTCCTTGCTTGAAGTTGACCTAGACAACAATTCCTCTCGTGCCAAACAAGCTTATGACGTTTCGCCTGTCTCGCCAATATGAAGGAGATATCGTGCCACCGTCAAGATGGAAGGTTGCGGACACACCAGTCCCGACGGAGAGATACGTGAGACTCCTGCGGCGCCAGTCTCTGCTGTTTGGGGTCGCCCATCCGCTATTTGCCCGCTCCAGGCATGGAGGAAACCCCCGAAAAAGCACTTTAGCGATCCCTGAGGAGGAGATTGGCGATCTTGAACGGCATGTGGGATCACTCAATACCTGTACAGATTGCTTCGCATTGAGCTTGTTCCACATTTTGGATAGGCAGCCGGAATGGCAGGATCCTTTCGCATCATTCTCAACACATCGTCCTCAAACATCTCCAGTCACACAGCTACTACCGCGCTTCACTCGCTCAATAGGCGAAGGTACACCCATCGCTTTTCCTGATTTGCGTCGAATACTACATGGTACGTGTCAGCTCTTGAAGAATATCCCGGCAATAGCTAAGCCCGATTGTAGATGCTAAGCTCATCGACAGTCATGAGTCTAAGCAACAGGACCCACTAGACCTTTTCTTCCGTCTTCTCAACTATCTTGATGGCTTGCTTAGCGCAAGGAAACTTCACACCTTTTTGACGCGGGGCTATCGCATGCGGTCACCTGTCAGCAAGGACACCAAAGTTCCTTCGAAAGCGATACCGGCACTACACCTGTCTGCATCGCATCTCCTCATCGAGCCTTTCAAAAAATCATATCTCCGAACATACTCCTTCTATTCAAAGACCCGTTCGGCGAAAGGAACAGGGGAGCAGTCAAGAGCACTACTTGTGGCTTGCGGAACATATCAGGGTCTCGTGACACCGTCATGGACAACGCCACATCACAATATGACACCGTCATGGACAACGCCACATCACAAATCGCCACTCGACGAAATCAACGAGATTCGTCGAAATGCCGCCGACTCGCTCTGGGTACTTAAGGTAACTCGTAGACGTATCTTGCCCTTAACCGCTATTATATAGTCTCGCCATGACTTATATGCCAGCTTTAGCTCTGTCAGACCACCTGCCACCTGTCCCCCGTGACATCTCGTCATTGCCGCTGCAACATTGCTGGATTCTGTTAGAGAGACAAGAGGAATCAATCAATATCGCCTGCAGTCCAGGAGCATCTATTCGTCAGTCTACGAGGCTTTTCGGCGCATTTGGAAGCCTGCACAAAAAGAAAATGTCACAAAAAGAAAATGTCAACTTCAAGGAATACCGAACGGTTGGGAACTTACATCCGCGAAGAGCGTATGACAGACGGCTGAAGATGCAGAGGTCATCCGGGATAGTCTTATGGAGCCCATCCAAAGCTTTCGGAGTGAATTACATCCGTTTGCATAATCACAGCTAGTTCTCGCGCGATACAGTGAATCCCTGGGGCACGTAGGAACCTATGCGGCTTCGAAATAAGTTTTAGAGTAAGTAAATTAAAGCATGATTATTATTGCCGGCGGATTTGTGCTTCTTAGATTTGTGAGGCGTCGCACTCTCTCGATCCGGCGGCTACCAATCAACAACCCTCTCAAACTGATCTTCACGTCTCCGCTCGATCAAAGGGTCTCGACGCGATCATGGACCCATCCACATCAGCAGCGTCAGCTTCTCTCATCCCCCTTGGTCCCTCAACCCTCCAGCGTCGAAGCTCCCTCCTGAAGCGAAATGCGGCAGACGCCGGCTTCGAAAATGGTCCGTCTTATCCTGTCCGTATCTACATACCCTGACCCTTAGCTCCAGGCTCGGGCCCACGCAAGTCCATGCCGACACCTACGAGTTCCACCTTGACTCTCCAGCGCCGAGTGTTGACTCTGGAGGCGCGAGAACGGGAGCAAGAGCAGAAGATCGAGGAGCAATGGGAGGAGATTGAGCGGTTAAGGGGACAGCGGAAAGTCTTGTTGGATGGGGAGACTTATGAGCGTGAGACTGGGGAGGAGAGGGAGAAGGAGTGGTCGGCTGAACGTGTAAGCCCTCCAGGCCTCCACGTCTGTGTGGCAAAGCTGATTGGGGTAGGTCGCGATGTCTGGGCGATTAAAGGAGATTCGGCAACAGAATGGCCAGCTCTCGAATTCACTTGCTCAGCTCGAGTCGGAACATGCTCAACTATCCAATCAGCATTCCGGCCTGTCGTTGAATACAAGTCGAGAGATCGACCTGCTCACTTCGAGGTTGAGGGAGGTCGAGGCGGAGCGTGACGGCTTGAGAGGATGGGAGAGACGGGCAAGAGGTCTATCGATTGATCTAGAGGAAGCGAGAAGGAAGGCCGAAGAGAATAGGAGAGGACAGGAGGATGAGGTTGCTGAGCACAAGATGGATGATACCATACGGAAGGAGCTGAAACGTACGTCCTGTTGTGGTCTGATTTTGCGGAGAGTTGATTCGAGGTCAGGCCAAGCTCAGTACCTCGTTTCTCTTGAGCGGAATCACGCAGCACTGAAAACCGAGATGATCGACCTTCGACAAAAGCGGAAAGAGACGGACGCGAATGAGCGGGCCACCAAGGATGTGGAGAGGGCTCTGCGGGACGAGATCCGGTCATTGCAAGAGCAGCTCGATCGCGCTCGGCGAGATATGGAGTGCGTCTATTCCTGCTCAAACTTCTTCACTGACACCGGCCAGCTCCCTGACCCAAACCTTCCCTTCATCAACATCTTCACCCGAAAACGCATCGATCTTACAACAACGCCTCACCATGCTGTCAAACTTACATAACCAGGCCACGATCGATCTCGCCGCGAAGGACAAGGAGCTTTGTTCGACTCATGAGCGGTTGTCGACATTGGCACAGAGCACGACCAGTCTGACTGTGACCCTGACAAAGCGGGCTGAGGAGGCTGAGCGGGAGCTGCGATGGGCCAAGGAAGGCCGGCAGAGTGCGGAGAGGAGAGAGGAGCTGGCCAAGAAGGAAGCGGATGCCTTGAGGTCGACAGCCGTCCGTCTTGCCCCATTGCGTCGGAAGGAGCTGACAGGGTATAGAGCCCCAACATGCCCGGGGGAGTCGGTCCGTCTACTGGAGACCACGCAGCGAGGATCTCGCAGCTGGAAGGACTGGTGGACACATACAAGGCGGAGCTGGAATCGATATCGAGAGATTCGAAGGATGTCGAGGCGGCTTTAACGCAGGGTGCCGGGCTGGTCAAGCAGTCTACCCTGGAAGAGGCGGAGCGGCGGACCGCCCAGCTTGAAAGAGGTAAGCATTGCCAAGTCCCCAAACATCCCGTTTGGCAGGCGTCGGCGAGGTCTTGCTGATTTCAGTCTCAGACGTTGAGTCCCTCGAATCTACCATCTCACAATTGACATCCGCCAACACCACCCTCGATGCGGAAGTCAACGATCTCATGCGCCGCGTGGCGTCAGGAGAGTACAATCCTGCGCTGGAACGATGCATCGAACTCAAGGCGAACCCCGCTGCGAAGGTCCAAGCTGTACGGACGAAGGAGCTAGATGATCTGCGGAGGGAGAATGAGGCGCTGCTGGATCGGCTCAAGGCGGATACCGGTGGAGCGGAGGCCGGAGTACCGAATGCGAGCTTTGAGAGGCTGAGGGTGGAGAAGGAGGAGTTGGAGAGGGCGCATGCGAAGCGGCTACTCCGACTCAAGGAAGTGGGTCTCCTCCCTCTCACGCTGGAAATTACCCTGATGATATGAACCCGCTCAGATCTTTGGGAACAAGTCCAAAGAATTCCTCGAAGCAGTCTACTCCCTCCTCGGCTGGCGGATCAAGTTCGACGAGTCCGGCGCCGATATCCGACTCACCAGCATGTATGCGCCGAAGGGCAAGATGGGTCTCACTTTGAAATTCGCGAGTCAGGAGGGTCATTTCGGGACGATGCAGATGACGGGCGCTATGGCGAAGGGGCTGGAGGAGAGTCGGCATTTCTGGATTGTTGAGAGGCAGAGCGTTCCCGGGTTCTTGGCTCAGGTCACCACGGAGATGTTTGAGAAGACTACAGTGAGCGGCCATTTGAGGGGAAGCTGGGAGGAAGCTGATGAAGGACAGATTGGGCGAGCGGCGGGATACGTCGGTCTAGAGTAGAGGACGATGATGAGTAACGACCATGCATGATAACGATCACATCTCGCCACATTCTGTTATCCGCACTACCAGCTTTGGCCTGGATTAATGACTTATCAGACCAAGACTGGACTGGCGGTGGCAGAACTGACCGGTTGTTCGCGCCTGTCGGGACGTTCTCGACCTTCCGCACCGTCAATAACCCGTCCGTCACCCGCCCGAAGACACAATGCTTCCCATCGAGGAATTCGGCAGGAGCGCAAGTGATGAAGAACTGTGTTTGTACGGAAGTTCGTCGTCAGTCGCGGACCGGACTGTCGCAAGCATCTAGGACGGGTTGGGAGCTAGCCTGGATCCGACGGAAGCTCACCTGACATCCATTAGTGCTCGGTCCGGAGTTCGCCTATACCGAGATTGATTGTGTCAGCGAGAAGGTTGCGCTCTCGGTGGCTCATAGAGCTCTCGGCGCGCACGCGGACTCACCATGCTCAACAGTCCAGGTCCGGTATGTCGAATCTGGAAATTCTCATCCTCGAATGCCGCACCGTAGATTGAGAAGGAACCGGTCCCGTCGTTCTTGAGGAAGTCACCGCCTTGGATCATGAATTGGGGGATGCTGAGATACGTCAAGCTGGATATGGTACGGCTTGAAGGGGTGACGTACACTCTAAGGGAAGGAGCAGAGGGTATCATGAGGGATTAGCGACCATCAGCTGATCTCGTGGTGTGACTGCTGCTCACCTGTGGAAGGTCGCCTTCTTGTAGCCCTGCGGTACTTGATTTATCCTTTCTCCTCATCAAATTCTGGACCTATTCGAGAGAGATCCGGACATACCGGTGCTCGCCTGTACATAATTGTCGAAAGTTCTCCGCCGTTCTGTTCTCTATGAGCTCATCTGGTCGACCAGACGCGGCGAGCAGCCGGCCAGCGTGAAGGTCAAAGCCGGGTGAGCTCACTTTGGCGTAATATCCGTAAAGAGCTCTGCATCAGACCTGTCAGCTCGGTTCAGTGCCCATACTCTCGTCCTCCCAGAAGAGGAGGTCATATCAGGCGAGCTCACCCATCTTTATCCGTCCAGCTGGTGTTTCGCCAATGGACACGTCGAAGAAGACTACGGGTCTTGTGAAGCCGGACGGCGCGTCTAGGGAGGTCATTGTGCTATGTCTGACCTGATGAAGAGGAATTATTGAGAGTACGGTGGAAGAAGTCGGAATTCAGGAACAGCAACAAAATCCCTTATCAATTGAACCGGACAAATAACACGTGGATGATCTGGATCACGGAAAAGCTGCTTCGTCTTCCCCATGCGGGATGACAAGCATCTCAAGTAGCGGAGGGCGAGATTGTCATGGCGAAGAAAGCGAAAGAAAGGTCAGCAAATACCTCCTATCCATGTATTTTGTGTCAGACCAGCTCGCTGATATGTGTTCGACCCGGCCAGACGGATCCTCATCAAAGTCATCTCCACCGCTCTCACCGGATTCTTTTACACGACATCCCGATTACGCACCGGCGACAAGCTCGCCATGATGAAATATGATCCTCGAGGTGCGTCCCCTTCAACCTCATCACCTATGTCCGTGCCATGCTGATGATGTCGGGATGGTAGTGAAGAAGCACGTCCTATTCGTAGAAGGCGGAAAACTCAGATGATATCAAGCTACGAAGGCGGAGAAGGGTACCCATGCATTGATACCATGCTACTGCGACTGCTATGAAGAGTATGCCAACTCTCATGATGGTGGTGGGACTCCACGGACGAGGAGGACGAGTGAGCCTTCGGCGATATGAGAAGCGGGCTGGGAGAGGTCGAGGGGTACGACTGATCGGGGCTGGTCAAGGAGGGCGGAGAGACAGAGCAGTCTCAAACCCTGACCCCCTACATCAGCAGAGGGATTGATAGCAGTTTCTCTCAAGGAAGATATACCTGTTGAGGATCGTTTGGATCTTTCGGACGAGCGATCTTGAACCGCGTGATGCTCAAGTCCAGTACCTTCCCACACGGCGTATCCTACGTCTGTCAGGCTAGACCTAGACAAACTGACATGGACAAAGCAGACGCACAGCCGTGATCCAGACCCTCTCGACCTTCAACTTCCCCTCCTTCTGCCAGGACAGTAATCCCTCTCCTCGCCCATCCACTCCAAGCTCAAAGAACCGTTTCTCCCGTCCCTCACCCCCCATTTGCATTGGATCCAGCGGGTTGGCCAGAGATCGTAGCTTGCGGAGACGGATCTCGTACACCTTCTCAGCTTTGCTCTTCACCTTTGTCTCCACCTTCTCTGGTACTATTGCCGTCTCCGTTTCGACTGAGGACTTCTTGCTCGGCCCGCTCGGTTTTGGAGGTGATATCCGCTCGTCATCCCGTCCTGACGGTGGTTTCGCCACCACCCTCCCAGCATGCTCCGGCATCGTCCGCGCCATAACTTCCTGAGCTCTCGCTTTGCGCAGAACCGCCGCGTCGTGTCGGGCGTTGAAGTCCAGTGGGGCAGAGCAATCATGACTCGTCTGAGCTCGGTGTCTTCTCCCATCAGCTGCTCTTCCTGCCGCCTTAAGAAAGCACGAAGGACCAACGCAGTGCAGAACGCGCCTCCACAGCCAGGACACCGGACCTGCTTCGCTATTCCTGCATCATCCACTTCAGGCTCGGACTCGATACCAGCAATAGCCTCGATTCTAGGCCGATCACAGTCTTTTCGCTCGCATTTCGCTTTCGTTCCGAAGCAACCTGTTCCAGCTTGTTGGGACGGGAGTGATGAGGAAGAATTGCAGCTGTGTGAGTGGAGATGGGCGCGACAGAAGGTTTGGGAGCATGTTGGGCAGGATACGGGCAGGAAGTCGACGGTTGCGCAGAAGGCACAGCGGGAACCGATATCAAGCAAGGACATGTCTCAGAGGGTCGACATGAGCGAAAAGTCCGGTCAATCGAAAAATGATGGTTGAAATGGAAACCGTTCAAAGGAGGTATCATGGCCGGAGGTGGACCTACCGGCTACGGGGATGGCCGGGAGGCTTCTACACCTGAGGCTGATTATAGGGCTGTTTTCACAAATGCAGCTCTATCACGACACTGAAGCCGAATAACATGCAAGGGCTCATAGACGCTCTCTTCCAAAACCACTAATCTCCTAAACTACACAATGTCCCAGATCTCCTCCTGCACCCAACCCAATCAGCTTCGCCTCGGCGTCAAGAAGGAAGACCCACCATCGCACAGCAGAACTTCCCGCACGCCACACTAGCCGAGAGCGAGTAATCGCTGATCGAGATCTTCTGATCCACCCACTGATCGGCGAAATTGTCCGCGCTGAACGGAATCTCTTCAGCTCAAGCGTCCCTGTCCTACAGTGCACCCTGCGCAGCAGAAGATTAGAAGGAACCATAGCTTACCCGCGTGCCATTGCGCCCACAAATACTGCGATGGAGTGTGTCTCGGGTAGACTAGGGAGGAAGTGGGATAATCGGATGGTCGGGGCGTCGGCGGAGAGTGCTGCGACGAGTCAGCGGGGATGAACAAGCGGATAGGAAGCGGGCTTACTGAGCTTGATGGTGTTGGTCGGGAAATGGTCCGTGACGGGATTCTGCCCGAAGTCTCGTCAGTGACTGAGTCCCCTGGAAGATCATTCGTGACCGTGGTTGGGTCATGGTGCTCGATGAGGAGATCTACCTTGATGACCCGTAAAAGCTTCTCGGACCCCTGCACGCCCCGTATACTAAGTTTATGCAGTAATTGCACTATCCCATTCCCCATCAGTCTCTCCCCTCAAATGGGGCGGAAGGTGACGCACCCATGAGACCGGAGAAACGCTTGAATGTCCTCGGTATCCTCACGCTCGGGTTCACCTCGATGAGCACGCTGCGGGAAGTCAGGATATACACCTGGAGCAGGCCGGCTTTGTTGAGCGGTGAGTCGAGAAGTGTCAATAGGCACTGTTCCCATCAGTACTGGAGCGCGAATGATGGCGGGTAAATTACCTGATGAGTAATGTCGGGTCGAGCATCGGCGATATCCCTCCCCGTCTTCGCTAGGATTCCCTGGTGGTCGTCGCAGTTGAGCAGGGCGTATTTCGCTTCTCTTCCAGCGGCATTCTTTCCCCCTGACCCAGAGGAGACTCTGTACGCTTCCAAGCATGCCTAACCACTCCGTCATTGATCTCTCCACACGTGTGAGAAGGAGCCTACCTGAGCCAGCACAACGATCAACCGCCGAGTATTCTCCTTCGCCTCACTAGTCTTCGGCACCGTCGCAGGCTGAGGGACGAAATTCGCAGCCGCCCCCGATCGTCTCGAGTTCGGCAAAGGCCGAGTGACTCGAGATGCCGAGATCAAAGATTCGGGATCGTAGGTGGTGGAAGGGATGGATGATGTGGATGTGGGGAGGGGTTTGGAAGGGCTGAAGACGGGTGCGGAGGCGGACATTACGGATTCTTTGGGAGGTTGGGGGGAGATGGCTTTGGAGGCGCGGCGTTTGGGTGGTGTGGATGATCGGGTGGACATGTTGGGCAGTGAGGCGAATGCTGTTGATGTGGTTGCGCACTGCTAGACAGATACGTTCAAGGTACTCCGAACAGCAACGGGGCCCGGAAAAGTACAACCGAAATTTCGAAGGTAGCATCCGGAGTCGGAAGCAATTTGACAAAGCCGCCGCTTGAATTTCACTCAAGGCTAGACCTGGACCTGTACGACGAACGAGAACTCTTATATCACGCCCCGACTGCGATTCATCTCGTAGCAATATCAACGCCGCAGACCTCACGCCGCATGCAGGATATCCAAGAACTCCTTGCCCGCAGCCTCGGGAATACTCTTCTTCACCGATCCCTTCGTCTTCTTGCGCTCCTGACGAAGCAGCTCTTGGCGACGGATGGTCTTGGCATAAGGGTTGAGGCGGAAGAGGACCGCCTTGTTGCGAAGCGGGTTCTTCTTCTGGGTGAATGGCCCTATGCGGAGTCAGCTATGATCATCGATCAGGTGAAGCTCAAATTCACTCTTCTGGACGGCCTGGCCAGCGGGACGTAGGACGGACTGGATCTCGTCGGAGTTGATAAGACGAGTCACATCGGAGGTACTGATCTTCGCGGCGGGAAGGCTGAAACGAATCAGCCTGAAGACTCAGCTTGCGGGAATGTCTTCTCACTTGAAACCGGACTTGGATTGGTAAACCCCATCCAAAGCAGCGACGGCAGCCTCGGTCCAAATGACAAAGCGGCCAACGTGTCCGCCAGGAGCGAGCTGAAGGAGGTTGAGAGCATCGACGGGGCATGTCTCGACTCCTGGGACATTCTTGAATGCACGAACGATCCCCTCGTCCTTAGCGTACACGACGAGAGGGCCTCGACGCTGACGGTATCGCCTGTTCCTCATCTTGCCCTTGCCGGCACGAATCTTGCGGCTGTTGGACACCTTCATGATGTCGGGATAGGCGGCGAAGGTCTTGAGTAGCTCGACGGCCGCCTTGGTCTTGGTAGTAGACTCGATAGCGGACGAAATGACGAGAGGGACCTCCTGGATCTGCTCGATACGGTGACCGCGAGCGAGAACGAGGGATGGCAGAGCGGAAGCGGCGATGGCGGAGGCGACGGCGTAACGCTTCTGGTTCTGGTTCACCTTGACGTGCCACCTCCTCCAGGTCTTAGTCGGCGCGAACATGCGACCACCTCGGCACATGTTTCCGAAGGCGGCTTGACCGGATCGCTGAGTACCACCACCACCGACACGGGGGATACGGGCAACGGCACGACCGGTACCCCAGGACTCCGCGGACGTCTGGTGACCAGCATTCTCGGCGACGGCGTAAGGCTGACGGCGATTCTTGGCCATGGACTCTGCAGAGGGGATCAGCAACGATAACGACAGATCGTCATCTGGACAAGACAATGGTGCTATTCAGCCCAGCTGAATTTCCTGAAGCTGCCGTGACGGCACCATCAAGGGAGCGGTAATTCAGCTCGTCGTGGGATCAAGCTGGCTTCGCTTTCGAAGGTACGAATGACTGGGAAAGCCGACTCACTGTGGACCTGCTGGACAACATCCAGCCTGATTGGAGCCGTGAAAACAGCAGGGAGGGGGAGCGAGCCCGAAGACTCGCCCTGGGCGGACCAGACGGTGATAGTCGGGCGGGCAGCCATATCCTGGGATGGAAAGAGTGGTTGTAGTTGATGAGCAAGGTTCATACGGATGCTCTCTTGACTCACGTTGTCTGGCCTTAGCTGTTGGAACTGATAGGAAGGCTCAAACTTCGAGAGCCAGACATATGCGGCGTTTCCCTAAAATGAAAATTCCCGACGGCACTCTCAGGTGGCAAATTACCTACGCATTCCTGTCGCGTGGTATCCGAAACAGGCTCCTTTGTGAATCGCTTCAACGATCGCAGCTTATCTCCTTTCATGACCTCCTCTATACTGATCGGCTTCTCCCATTGTCCCCATACCCCTGTGCCCTCTAGCACATCGGTGCTCAAGCTTTACCACGCACGTGCGACCCAATGCAGAGGTCCAAGACCTCCTCAACTTCCTCGACATCAGCTTCAACAGCACTCCGACGAACTTTACGCTCAGAACGAGAGCGAGATCTTTCGGACGAAGACGATTTAGCTGATCCTCGTCCTTGGGAGACTCGAGCCCCGCTCAAGCTATACGGCTCATCTCGGGACGCACACCCTACACACCCTGCGTTGAATGACCCTGCCGAGGGAGCGGATCTGCCTTTATACGACGATATGGAGGCTCGGAAACGGTATGGAGGCAAGGAAGCGAATCAAATGGCCGATGTCGAGGAGAAGACGGAGCTGCTGGATGATCAGGGTAAGTGGGCAAAGGGACATGGAGCAGGACCAGGGGTCGGAGGGAGACGAGGGTTACCTCCGCGACAACGAGTCGGAGGATGGGTGAGTTCTTGCCTGTGAAGAGAGCTGAATTGTAGCGAGGGATAATGGTGGAGAATGAGGAGTGGATATGGACGGGAGTGTATACCTTGCTTTCCATAATCACCCGGTTCTGGCGGATTGGAGCGGCCAACTACGTTGTATGGGATGAGGTGTGTTCGCTCATCTGCCGTGTCCCTGTACGCCTTACTGATCAGCTCGTCAGGCGCACTTTGGCAAATTCGGCTCCCATTATATCAACCGCGACTTCTACTTTGATGTCCATCCACCCCTCGGCAAGATGCTGGTAGGCCTCGCCGGCCTGCTGTCCGGCTACAACGGGGGATTCGACTTCAAATCCGGCGTTGAGTACCCTCCCGATGTGCCTTATACCCCAATGCGGGTCATGCTGGCGAGCTTTGGGGTAGCATTAGTGCCTATCGCATGGTGGACGGCTGGGGAGCTGGGATGGTCGAGGTTCACGCGGCATTGGGTTACGCTATGCGTGCTGTGTGGTGAGCTTGGGTGTCACCTACGAACCAGATTAACTAGGTTGCTCAGACATCGGCTGGCTGTGCATCTCTCGATTCATTCTACTCGATTCGATGCTCCTGTTCTTCACCTTCACGACAACCCTGGGTCTCGTCAAATTCCGCAATCAACGGCATGAGTGAGCCGCCGAGACAACGGACTGCGCTGATGATTTAGCGCATTCGGCGAGGACTGGTGGATGTGGCTCGTCTTCACAGGATGGTCGATCGGTTGCGTTTGCAGCGTCAAGTGGGTCGGCCAGTTTATCACCGCTCTCGTCGGGCTATACACGATTGAGGATCTTTGGGAGAAGTTCGGTGACCTCTCCATGCCTATTGTGAGTGTCCATCTGTGATATTGGGCTGATCCGTAGCGAACGTACATCAAACACTGGGCAGCCCGGATATCTTGCCTCATCGTCTTTCCCTTCTTGGTGTACGCTGCCTGCTTCAAGATCCACTTCCTGATTCTCAACCGCTCCGGACCCGGCGACGCGCAGATGAGCAGTCTCTTTCAGTCTCATCTCATTGGGAACGACTTCGCGGAATCCCCCCTCGAAGTCGCGTTCGGCTCAAAGCTCACCATGAAGAATTACGGCTATGGCGGTGGACTGCTCCATTCGCACGTGCAGACGTTCCCGGTCGGATCGCTGCAACAGCAAGTGACATGCTACCACTACAAGGACGACAACAATCACTGGATCATCACGCCTTCATGGGACGCTGATCCCGTCGACTCGGATGGTCCGCTCCGTTACCTTCGAAGCGGCGACACCATTCGACTTCTCCATCATTCGACCGGCCGAAACCTCCATTCCCATCCCATTGCTGCGCCCGTGACAAAGGAGAGCTGGGAGGTGGCCGCGTATGGCAATGCGACCGTCGGCGATGAGAACGATCTATGGGTCGTCGAGGTGGTCGATGACACCCACCGGTCCAAGCGTGACGCCGCGGACGGCCGGATTCATTCCCTTACAACGCGCATGCGTTTCCGGCATCGCGATCTCAACTGCTACCTCCGGGCGGCCAACGCTGTGTTGCCGCAATGGGGCTTCAAGCAGGTCGAGGTGTCATGCGACAAGGAGAACAATCCAGGTGATATCCATACATACTGGAACGTCGAGTCGCACTGGAACGAGCGATGTAAGCCAATCCTGCCCGTTCCAGCCAAATGCTAACGAGTTGAAGTACCCGCGGGCAATGCAAAGCTCTACAGCTCTCCCTTCTGGCGCGACTTCGTCCACCTCAACGTCGCAATGTGGACATCAAACAACGCCCTCGTCCCCGATCCGGACAAGGAGGACATCCTCGCCTCGAAGCCGGCTGATTGGCCTTTCCTCCGGCTAGGCTTACGAATGTGCGGATGGGGCGACGGACAGATCAAGGTCTACCTCCTCGGCACGCCGATCATCTGGTGGTTCTCGAGTATTGCGCTCGGAATCGGTCTCCTTACTGTGGCGTACTATCTAGCTCGGATGCAGAGGCAATATAAGGATTGGTCGCCTGGAGAGTGGGATCAGTTCTTGTATGTCGGGAAGGTGGCTTTTGGGGGATGGGCGCTGCATTTCTTGCCTTTCTTGGTCATGGGACGAGTGACATACCTCCATCACTACGTAAGCCTCCCCTTATCACAGTCTCATAGAGCTGACTCAGATCAGCTCCCGACACTCTGGTTCGCGGTCTTGATGGCGGGCCACGTACTCGACCACTTCTTTTTCTCCTCGACGAAACGCAGTCACCTCAGCAAAATCGTATGGTTCAGCTTCTGGGCTGGATTGGTACTTGTCAGCTTCTTCTGGTTCAAGGACTTGGCATTGGGAGTCACCGGGCCGATCAACGAACATTGGGGATGGAGGTGGCGGCCGAGCTGGAACGTGAGTGAAGCTTGTTGCATTCACCAATCACTGCTTATGATGCGGTTAGATGTACAACTAGAGGTAACTTCAGAAGGAGGAAAATGAAATGTGGACGGGAATGACGAGACGGCATTGCACGTTCATTTACCACAAACCCATCTACGAGCATACGAGATGTCATGACGCCCCCTCACGATTTTCTCCACGTCCACATCTCGAACCGATATTTCCCACCCTTCCCCTCAATCTCGCCCTCTGGTACATCCCACCCTACCCACCCGCACAGCTCCTTGTGACTCGCTTGTGTCCATGCCTTGTCCCGCGTGAAATCGGTGAGGAAGGTGTCGCATTCGTATGGCGTGAGGACACGGGTGAGGAGGACGCGGTCAACCATCGGTGGGTCGGAGGTGAGGGCGGGGTTATACAGCTGAGCTCCGCCGATGAGGAATACCCGGTTTATGTTTGTTGGTAGATTGGCAAGAGCGGAGGCGAGGGAGGAGTGGGCGGAAGTCTTTGGCTTCCCAGACCTGTTTTCGTCAGTCGTGGTAGGGGTATCATGGGAGGTGGACAGACAGATCGATGCCTTGACGAGAGATGACGATGTTATACCGAGATTTTAGAGGTCGGAATTTGGGGGGGATGCCTTCCCAGGTCTTACGACCCATGATGGTGACGTTGTGCTGGTTTGGAGGAAGGGATTCGCCGGTCGTCACTGAAGCAGCACGGATCAGCGAGAGCCGCTATGTTCGAGCTAGCTTGTGAAGGGAATGGGGAGCGAAGCAGGGTGGGAGGCCGCGTGGAGATGGAGCAACGGAACGCACCTTGGGCGAAGAACTTCAGCTCGCCTGGTAATCGCCAGGGTAAGGTACCGTTCAGGCCTATACCGTTGTTAACGGTCGCTGCTACGATGGCTGTGACGCTCTTCTGAGGAGGGGCCATGGCGGTTGGAAGTCACGGGATGTGAAAGTACCGCGGAGCAAGATGCGAGCTCGGAGACCGGTGTTGGCCGAGCCGGAGTAGAAACCATCAGCCGGTACTGATGTTGAATGTGAATGTACCGGTAGGAGATGGAAGGACGGTATCCTGGCGGAAGATGACTGAAGTCTCGTTATTACGCTTGCTGCCGGATCATCTTAAAACCGCGATTGCGAGTATAAGTGTCATATGTAGAGGCTTCGCGGATTGCATGCATTATGAGACGGAGTCAAGCAATACTGAATGCCCTCGATATGTAAGGGGGAGTGTCGGATAAGGTACCGCTCAACCTTGGTCTGAGCTGCGAATCCGACCGCCAGACAATCGCCTTCGCTTCCTCAGGTCATCTGGGCTGCACCGACCATCAACTCCCTTGTCTCGCCATCATGCCAGTGAGGTCGTCTTTGTAGAGCTGTCATGTAGTCTCGCTGACAGTCTGCAGGCCTATCACTCCGTCTTCAATGAAGACCCCTCGGTCCGGCAAGTCGGCAATATGGCGCTCTTACCTATCAATACCAAGATCAGAGGACCCGGACCGATCGCGTGTGAGCTTCCACCCTTCTCTCTGTTCATAATTCAGAGCTGACTTGAACTTAGCCGACCGATCCCAGCCTGACATCATCGAGGAGAGTATCGACCTGTTCGTCCTCCTTCCCGAGCTCATACTACCTTGCTCATATACCCCAGCTTCCGCGCCAACTGTCTCTTCCGGAACTTTGAGATCAAAGGTATGCATCATCCCCTCTCAAGTTCAAGTCCTAGCCTGGAACCCGCTGATTGAGTCGTTCACCGCAGGCCCCGCCGACCGCCTGTTGATCTACCTTATCCTCTTCATCTCCGAATGTCTCACCAAGCTCGCTTCGACCCCCGGTCGACCCTCTCCGGGATACCAAGAAGCGACCAAAGTCCTCTCCACCCTTTCCGTGGACACGTTCGCGCTCCCCGGAGACGCAGGGTTCCCGCTGAACAGCTTGTATCACGCTCCTGCGAGCCGAGTCGATGCGGGTCTGTACTATCTGCCAAGGTCTCGAAGAGAGGTTGATGTGAGACGGCCAGATGCGCTCCGGAGCTATCTCACTCAAACGCGCCAGGAACTTGCGAACAGACTGTGCGACCGGATGTACCCGCCAGAACAGCAGATCGGCGCGGACGGACAAAATACGGGACTAATGGGACCGAGACCGGCGAAGCCTAGCAAGTGGTGGATGAGTTTCCAGAAGAAGAGGTGAGTGCTTCTTGACCATTCTCTGTGATTTCGAGGCGTTACTGCGAGGCGTTACGCCTCGGGAGTACGGAGAGGACCAGACTCTGAGTCATATACAGGTTTATGGGTAGGAGTCTCGGCGGTGCATAGGACGAAAATGAGGTTCGGTGGTGAAAGGGTGCAAGACTGGACCGGGCAGAATGGACAGACTGGCGATAGCTTCGAAGGGTTTGAGACGCTAGAAAGCTCGCTGAGATGAAAGGATCGGTATCACTCGCATGTAGTACTTCAGTTTCGGAGATGCGACGTGTTCGAGCGACTGAAAGGAGGACTCTGTGCTGCTGCTCAAGAAGCAGATTTGGAAGGGCCGTGAAAGTCTCCATCTTTCATCCCCCCAACCTCACCACTGATCACCACACAACCACCCTAGGAATACGCTGCCATCTGAACATCATGAGCTTTCCGAGCCCTCCCGCGCCGATCACTCCCACCACGAAGAGACCCATCTCCCCTCTCCCGCCAGTGATCACCATCACGCCTGCCACCCTCCAGACTCTCCCGACCCCACCTATCTCACCGATTGAAATCTCTTCCAAAGAGTGTACCAGAACCGAAACCATCCCCATCCCCAAGCCCATCCCACCACCTCTCCCTGAGTCGGAGAAATCCAGTTCCCCCGAGTCCCTACTCGATCCCCTCAAGCGCCACCTCCACCTCATCCACCCCTCCACCCCCACCTCCATCATCTCATTCATCGCCACCCGTTTCCTCACCCACGAGAAGCCACTCGGACACGACGGTTCATGGACCCCTCTCTGGGCGCTGGACGGGTACGTGGATCTCAGTACGGCGGGACTTGGGCAGGAGGCGGGTAGGGGGTGTCGGCAGAAGGATGGAGGGAAGGGACGGGAGATGGATAGGAGGGTGGAGGAGATGTATGAGGTTGCCAGGAGGAGTTGGGGTTTGATGGGCAAGGAGGTTGGAGAGTTGACGGGGGAGGGGGAGGATTGGGAGACGGTCGAGACGGTCGCGACGGCGGGGACTGAGTGAGTGGTGCGGACTAAATGTGGTTGGCGATCCCGCTTGGCAGTGATATGTTTTGCAGCTTGAGCTTCCTTCGCGTTCGATTTCAAGGAGTTCCGTGGTCCCCGAAATGTCAGCGCAGATCAAGCTCGCCAGAAGATCCATTGTGGGTTCATCTCAATTCAACGACGAACAGTCTCACTGGGGCGCTTTCGATATCGTGATTGTTTCGTCACGTTGTTCGTGACGAGTGGAGTATGCTGCCATACCATCTTCCCAGAAGCTTCACCGGTAAAAGCCTGTTGAGGAGTCTGCTGGATTCTCGAAGTGTGAAGGGGTATCGTGGGGGCTGGAGCCCAAGGACAGCCGAACGGCGTTGAAACCCTGAGGTCGGCGCGCATAGTAAGACAAAGCATGATAAGATGCGATGAGCGGCGAGGGATAGTGCCATGTCATACCATGCGAGGGTTTGTATTGTAAGGATCAGAAGAAATGGTCGGACTCCCACTTGTGAGCCTGACAATTTAGGTTGTTCCTGATACTGAAATTCCGACCATACGAATCGATTGCTGTTCTGTCCTGTCATTCTTTCGGTCTCATGAGAAGGGGTCGCTTGAAAGAGATCAGCGGTGATCTGGATCCTAGTGGGCCGATCAAGTGATCCATGCGAGGAGCGGAAATATAGACCCAATCTCAAAGCCGTACAGTCATCGCTGGTCCAAGAAATGTGGTTCGGCCGGATCGAGCTTCGGGACCAGGCGTCGTTTCTTTGTCGTCCGGATTCACTTCGGCTTGATGCTTCAAGCATACCTCATTCCGGCTGGATATCACTCATCTATACACTGTCCCCATCTTCCAGCGTCTAAACTCGCGAGAAAAGGCGCGAAGGAACGAGAAACTTCCTCCCAAATTCATGAGGATACCCCTTCCTCGCCTGTCCGGCTACCCGACCCTATCTCCAAAAAGCGTCCCGTTCCTTGACACGCTGGCACCTGCGTAGCCGCTCCTCATATCTCCGTAACGCCGGTCGATGTTTCGGTGAAAGGTTGAGTCAATGGAAGCCCACAGCTATGATATATTTCACAGCGTCTAGAGACAAAAGGCTTTTCCCCTAGACCGACGATTTTGTTCACCACCATCTACTCGTCACTGAGGATCTTCGTTTCTGATCAAGATGGGTGCGTCAACTACCTTTTCCTTACATGCATACACATGCATACGATAGGTGGAGCATCGCTGATGTTGATTCTTGATGCATCTGATTGTAGCTCGTACCAAGGTGAGTCGAAAAACTCGTTTTCATGTTTGAGAAGGGAGAAGAACACCCCGAGAGTGGAAGACGGGGAAACACCACCCCCGCCATGCATACTCCGCCTCCTTATTTACCTTCCGGCCGTCTTCACTCCTTCCCCACTACAATCCTTCCCCACTACAATCCTTTTCGCCATGCATGTATACGCCCGTGCTGGCCGCCATCATGCATGGGTGTGATGCATGCTACGGGTCTCGCCACCCGCTTTCCTCCTCTGCCTTCCTCCATCCTCCATATCGCCTTCACAACGTCTTCCGTTCTTCGTTCTCTGCTTGCCCATCACATTCCACTGGCCGCCACCGTCACACTTTCTTTCTATACGACTGGTCCTGCTTGTAGCTCATCATACGGTCCCATCGCACAATGTACTAACCCCCTCGCCCTTATAGCAAACCGCCCGCAAGTCCACCGGTGGCAAGGCCCCGAGGAAGCAGCGTACGTCTCAATCGCCTCCGTCCCATGCATAGGCTGACTGGTCGTCTCTCACCTTTCTCCCATCCTCCACCTCACTTTGCTACCATCCACCAACCCTCCACTCTACCCTACCTCCCATGTCGCCCATCTACCGCTTCACTGCGTCACGATCCCGACCTCTCCCTCACAGTCGCCACGAAGGCCGCCCGCAAGTCCGCGCCACAGGTGACTGGTGGTGTCAAGAAGCCGCACAGGTACAGGCCCGGTACCGTCGCGCTTCGTGAGATCAGGAGGTACCAGAAGTGAGTTTGATTTGTTGGATCTCAGATGTCCCGGCTGGTCTATGACCGGAGCTGGTCACTTGATATATATACGCTGACTAGTCACCAGGTCCACCGAGCTCCTCATCCGCAAACTCCCGTTCCAGCGCCTCGTCCGTGAGATCGCTCAGGACTTCAAGACCGACCGTGAGTCATCCCTTCATACCCATGATCCACATCTCACCCCAATGTAGTCCGCTTCCAGTCGTCTGCCATCGGCGCGCTCCAGGAGGCTTCTGAGGCCTACCTCGTCTCGCTCTTCGAGGACAGTGAGTCGGCCATCCTTCACTCGTATTTCATGCTGATCTGGCCCAGCCAACCTCGCCGCGATCCACGCCAAGCGTGTTACGATCCAGCCGAAGGACCTCCAGCTCGCCCGTCGTCTCCGCGGCGAGAGGTCGTAGACTCCCCATCCGACACATGATTTGGGTCGAGAAGATGTAATGTTTCCTTTCTCCATCTTATGTCGTGACACCCTTCGCTTTTCGCTATGCTATCATTACTATGCCGCGACATTATATCATGTGATGTATCCGTGCCATCGATCAGTTCTGGAATCGTCTCGCGCTTCCTCCTAGCTGCCATCTTGAAGACATTTGCAAGTCACGTCAGGTGACCGGCTGAGCCATGTACAGCAAGTACGGGTAAAACATCTAGGCGGCGAGACATCAATTACTTGCGGACGAGTGCCGTTCGCACGTAAGAGCCATGACAACCCGTAAGAAGGCGGCGTTGCGGAGGCAGAGGTCATAGAAGTCATCCATTCCCATGCGTGTCGCGCAACCCATCCTCATCCACCGCCATCCGCTCCACTTGCCCTCCATCCCGTCCGACACCTCCCCTCTCCCCCCGTCTGCCGTTTCAACTCTCTCAAAGCCTCCGCCATCTCCCTCAGCGTCCTCGCTTCCATCCGTCTCCCGTACAGCCCCAACTCCACCCCTTCTCCTTCCCCTTCCCTTTGCCCTTCCTCATCACCGGACCGACCCCGAGATCCAGTGAGGAGAGTCGAAGCGAAGGGCGTCGGAATACCGTCTACCGGCGGCGGGCGGAGCGTTGACGTGGAAGCTTTCGTCTCGCGGAGGTAGTAGACTGTTTGGCGGAGGACGAACTGTATTTTCTGTTTGCATTTTCGTGAGCTTGGATCGGGCACTGAGGAAGAGTAAGGGATCTGGAGGGACTCACGTCAAGTAGAGTGAGGTAGCGGTCTACGCCGGCACGAGCTGCTATTCCGGCTGCTTCTTCGTCAGTGCCGGAAGAAGAGGGAGAGGGGGAGATGAGGTGGGCGAGGATGGGTTTGATGGAGAGGAGGAGCTCGGGGATGGCCTATCAAGTCTCGAGATCAACCTGAGCACGAGAACGAACGAGTAGGAGAAGAAGGATCCGATGCAGACAAGAGAGACAACAGGGGTTACGCAGGTTTACAGAGGGGACCGACCTTGTCAACAGCTGTGAGGGCGGTGAAGAGTGAGTCAGCGTCGAGGGAGGTCAGGTCGAGCGGGTCGAGCGGGTCGGGCGAGTCTGGCTCAGAAGTGGCGATGGACATGATCACTCAAGCTATACCCTATACAATAGCTTTGGGAGGAAACACGCTCATCTCAGCGAGAATGGGAAGAGTTTATGAGTACGGAGCACTACTCCTCTTAAATTTTGCATCCGCCCATCTAATCTAATCTGATGACATACATCCCTCTCTATCTGACCACTCATTCCTCTTATCAAAAGTCTTTCATCATTCCAGCGGCTAGACATCTCGCGTCTGCCGATACGCTGATTTTTGCTTAACCTTCTCCTCCTCGCGCCTCGTCATCCTCAGCAACGTCTGCCTCGCCGCTCCCAACCTATCCTGCCACTTCGCCGCCTTCGCACTCTCCAGCAGCCCCCCTGCAGTCCCACTGACATCTCGTCGATCTGCCACAAGGACCGCAGTAAGCGGCTCAAGGCTCATGCATGCCTTCAACGGTGCATGCCAAGGACCATCTGTCATGTCTCGGTGGTGCAGGTGCAGCACCTTCCTTGAGGTCTGAGGGGCGGCGCTGGTCCTGCCCCAACTGCTTCCAGTCGACGTCCGATTTGATTTGTTCATTCTGTATCTTGAGCCTTGGTGATGGTTATAAGCAAAAAAGAAGTGTTGGGGAGCGTGGGGCCTTGAGCAGGTGTCCTTTGGTGGAAGACCGGATGATCAAAGGTGTGGAGCAACAAAGGGCGAAGTTCGCGCCTTCTCGCCTTTGGTCTTCCTTTGCATCGATGCGATCGCTGCAGTTACGGACAAGCAGGGCGAGATGAGGGCTGCAAGGAGCGACGCCCGAGAGTGAGTGGGTGATCGCAGCAGACGGTTTCTCAAGCAGGTGAGCCGACAGCGAGTAAAAGTGACCATAGTAAGTCATAGCATGTCATTGTATCAGAATGTCCAATGTCTAAGCGGTAAGTCCGCCCTATGCAAACAACAAGAATCGGAAGCATAGCCCAAGGACGCAGAAGTCACTTATCCCGATTGGGACCGCCATTGTTTCATTGGCGGCCTTTTGTCGCATGCCCGATGCCCATACCCATCCGGACAAGAGTCTCGATGGAGGCTCTACCGTTCTGCACGAGATCCTCGTCGAAATGCATCGCCCCTTTCTCAAACAGACAGACAATGGTCGAACCGCCTGTGCCGACCATCAGCCTTTGATAGCTGTTGGGAAGTTTTCGGCTCACCAAAAGCGAAATAGCCCATTTCTTCCGCTCGATCGATCATCTGTCCCTCCTCAACCGTTGTCAGGATACTCCCGACCACTATCACTCGCTCAGTACGATCACGAAGCCATCAGGGATAGGCTTACTCATCGCGCCGACCCATACCGTCATCACCAGTCCAAACTCCTCACTGTCCACCGGAACGACCTTTCTCACGTTCTCGCCGTACACGTCGAGAGATGTTCGAATCGCTTGCGGGTTGACGGTATAGTATTCTCCGTCGATCAGGGTCATCTTGCCCACCCTACCCTTAACGGGTGAATGGAAGCGGTGATAATCCTGCGGCGCTAGTCTAGTCATATCGTTAGCGTCATAGCCCTTCCATGCATGGATACTCACCGGAAGATCCCCAAACCGCCCCCCTCGAACCGATGTGCCACATCCTTGTAATTCGGTCCCAGCAATCTGCCGACCGTGAACTCTCTGCCTTTGATCCAGATATTCGTCGCCTCGTTTACCGTCTCAAATGCCATCATCCGGCAATCCGCACAGCTGACCAGTCTGCCTGGATCATCCGGGTCTGCCATAGGACGAGCGCCAGGCTTAAGCTTCCGGTAGAAGAACTCGTTGAATGTTCTGAAGGAGTCGATGGGATCGAGGATCTCGTTGACGTCGAGACCATGGAAAGCGATGAAGGACGGGATATCGATAGCGCTGGCAGGTGAGTCGTATTTCAAGCCTTGCTTGACCGAGAGCGATTTGAGTAATCTTCGAGCTGGAGAAGCATCAGACCGGGATACATGAAACAGAATGAGACCAACCTCTTCCGCCTTCCATTCTGCTCTTTGCACCCTTATACAGGACTCGGATCCCCACTCGGACGTACACCTGCCTACATTAGCTGGTCCCCCTCGTTTTGTGAAAAAGACTCACAGCCATTTTCTCCTCTTGTAGCTGGCCAGTGGTGCGGTCTTGTACAAGTATATTCGCGGAGTTGGCTCCCAGAGAGTAAGCGCCGATCGCAACCTTATTCACCATCCTCGTGAAGAACTTGCGCTGAGCCTGCGAGGCGCTGACGTAGTTGGCCGTGACGATGCGGTCGACCCTGTTCCAATCGGCGGATGCACAGATGGCAAGATGCGTGACGATATCCTGTTCGGATCGCTTGCCGAGCCGAGGCCGATGACATAGCGGGCAAGTGCGAATATTGATGATTCTCTCGCGATCATCGCCTCCGCATGAGGATTCCGCTTCGGGCTCATATATCTCGGGCTCAGAAGGGGATGGAGGCGTTACAAGCTCAGCGCTCTCCAGTGGCGTTGCGGAACCGTCGATAGATGCGGAGCGCTCGAGTTTGACAGAAGGGATCGCGGGGCTAGCCTGATCATGCGGTAGCTGGTTGCCCGGTCGACCTTGGTCGTCGTCTTCCTTCTGTTGTTCTCGTGGAGCACTCTTAATAATATGCTCCGCCAGTTCCTGCGCGTTGACGGCGGAAGAGACAGCAATATGCGGACCAGTCATCTCCAGGCCATGATTCGAGGGGTGAGCAGCGATTCCAGGCGTATTGTGGCCAACCGATATCGATAGATCGTTATCTGACACCTTCGCCTTCTCGGACCGATCCTTCGCGACTTCCCGTTCGAGACACAGGATCACTTCCTCGACCGTTAATTCATCTTTCTCCGCGTCTTTTCCGCAGCTCGAGAAATATCCTTCTAGAGTCTCTTTGGTGAGAGTGGACCCAAGGGAATCCAGCATAGTCGTGAGTTCCGTATATGACACCTTCCCAGTGTCGTCCGCGTTGTACTGCGTGATGTATTGCCGCCAGAATCGCTGGCGGAGGGCGTCGTAGGGTTCATATCTCGCTCGTACAGTCAGGCTAGGTGAATGCCTTGATTCCCATGGCATCGCCTTGTCGGTATTTAGGGAGAGCTGCGGCGGGAGTAAATAGACAGAAAGAATGAGAACGTGTCGTCTTACCGTAAAGTCCTTCATCTCGTGTCTGCCGTCCTCCTCACTCCCATACAGCCCAGTCTTCGCGTTCGGCCCGGGAGCATCCGCTACCAGCTGGCTGAGGGGTATTGTGCAGGTCCCAACCATATCGTTCCCCGAAACCTATGCAAGTCAAAATCATCGGCATAAATATGATCCATGCAATGATCGTGCCCACCTTGTCCCAATCCAGCACCGCAAATTGCAGGGTAAATGTACTCTCATGCCGCCTCACGTGGAAAATCAATCGCTCGTCCCAGGTGGGGTTGAGCGAGTGCCGGATCACCCTCGTCCGAAACACCTTCTTTCCGAAGGACACGACGACGAACGGATCCATGTCGAACGACACTCTCAGAGCTGTCCCCATAAGCGAGGCAGGGAAAGTGAGATGCGAGCTCACAATTCTTGATTTTAGGCAGATCCGCAGCACTTTTGATCTCCACCATGACAATCCCCAAGACATCCCTCCCCTGATTGGCATCGAAATTAAAGTCCTTCGTAGACTTCTTCGACGGTGTAGCACTCTTATTCCGCTTGAATCTCGGTCGTCTCTTTGTATCACCAGGCGTCCCGGGTACGGACAAAGCTGGTGATTCTCCATACTCCTGGTGAGTGGGACGATCGAAATAACCAGGCATGGAAGACTGGCGGGACGGTGTTTGGGCGGGCTTACGGGAGGGAGTGAGCAGTCCAGATGACTTGAGTATTCGGTCGTCCATCTCTGGAGGCAAATTGTGTTGCGGCAGGCCCGCACTTTTGTCATATATGGTCTCTGCAAGGGTTTCCACGATCGCCATCTCATGTGATTCGCCAGGATCGGATGTCCCGAGCGCATCTTCGTAATCGTCATCGGACGAGCTGGAGAGTCCGTCGTCGGCAAGAACCTCCTCGTCCTCATCGTCGTCATCGTCTTGTTCATGTCCAGGTACAGGGGACATCCTCTGTCCTCCAGCCATTGGAGATAATATGGCGGCAGTCGCTGAATGTAGAAGGGCGAAGGCAGACTTGTCCTCGACGGCGGAGGCCGAAGGCGCCAAAGGGGTAGTCGCTTCGAACCGCCTGGACCTCATCTTGATCGTCCCTATGCCCTCATGCTGTGCCTCGTTAGCCATTCATAAATGCTTTGAATGGAGTATCCGCGTACCGCTGGGACGCCAAGCACACCTACGCGACCCCGTCCCACACTGCTCCGCTCCGCCAGAGCCCCATAAACCATTCGAACCTGTCTCAGCGCATCCTCCGCGCTCGTGGCGTTCTTCGGCTCGATAAATCCGATTTGTAACGAGACGGTCCCCGATACTTTATGCCTCCGTCGGGTGGATAAAAGGCGGTGAGTCAGATGCTGAGCGCCTTCAGTATAGCCTTGAATCGCGAGATTGCTACTACAGCTTACGGGAAGATCCTCGTGCCACAGCTTAACGTCTTCCCCCTCGAACCAATCCACGAGCGGGATAGTGACCTCGCCCATGTACTCTTTTCGCATCAGATCCTGTGATAAATCAGCGCTCCTCTTCAGAAGAAACGGACCAATGAGGTTGCTGTGGACCAGCTCATCGGACATACCTTGTCCCATACCACTCCTTCCAAACCTCTTCCTCCTATAACGCCAGCAAGGCTCAAATGTATCGGATACTCGAACGTGCTCGATTCGGCAGGAAACACGGGATGAAGGGTTCGTTTGACTACCGAGGTTGATGTGCGATGGGAGGGAGGTAAGAGGAGGGTGATGAAGCTGTGTAGCTATCAATCAGCTACATTCGATACGAGAAGCATTGGAGCTTCATGATGCTGGGAGAGGCAAGGTTGGAGAGACTGTTTAAGCGACTTACGGATCACTCGACCCTCTTCGATCCTTCGCCACCAGCCCATCAGCCCGAACAATCCTGACCCTCAGCCAGGCCGCCGGCTCCTCCCCATCCAACGGCTTTCTTGGCCCCTTTGCAGCACTAGCGATCTGGGCGGGGGTGAGTCCCGGTTGACTCTTGAGTCGGTGATGCCGCCGCCATTTTTTCCTATCGCTTCCGCTTGAATAGCTGTTGATAGAAGTAGCATCGGAAGGCACAAGGGTAGAGGAGGAAGCTACCGTAGATTGCCCAGGTGTCGTCGATGAGCGGGAAGTGAGCGGTCTCAAGGTAGACTGAGCTAGTTTTAGGGGCTTGGACGCAAGCCTACGCAGCTTCGGATGTTGACCTTGTGGATGGAATAGGTCGTTTTGTGATGGTGGCTCGGTGTTGGGCGACATCGTGGCCAGGTGATGAGGGAGCTCGAGCCAGTCAAGGAGTCAGGCGGAAAATGCCTATATGGCGAACGCTGGACACATGACAGTCGGACGGAGCGAAAGGATCCCGGAGTGAGGGTGGAAAGGGAAAGAGGGTCAAAGGGATGAAAGAGATAGTAAAGCGATCATCGTGAGAGCATGGGATGATAGGCTGTAGGAATCTTCTGAATAGCAGTGCGACAGCATCGCTGCATTTCGCATGAGCCAGGCACGCAGAGACCACGCTTCTCTGAATGTGTGACGTGTGTATATTTGAGGAAGGAATATCAGACTTGGACAGGACCCGCTTAGCTTTAGCCGGACGGCTTTGTCGAAATTCCGATAACCTTCGTTGGCACCATCTGATAGCTTGTGAAACCTGAACTGAGCCTCTGCAAGGCGCCTAACCATCTGTCGTCCCACAAAGAAGATCTCAGACGAGATCCGCCATAATGAGCGCTCATCCACCTCTGACGCCTTTCGGCTCTGCTCTTGCTGGCGCTCTTGGTGCCGTCTTCGCGAATGCGTGAGTGCCTTTGGTCGAGCTTTCATTCACGTTGGGGGCCTTTTTCGTCTTCCTGTTTGCCCTGTGTGGAAGAGGACTGAGTTTGGCTTCCCAGAACTGTTTATCCCCTCGACACAGTCAAGACTCGCCTTCAGGCCCTGCCGGCCTCCTCCCGCCCGCGATCCGAAACTAGCACCCGAAATCTCAACATAAAAGATGTTCGAGAGCATCCGCAGTCTCTTCCGAAGAAGCTTTTACGACGTTTGCGACGATGGCAAATGCTGTCGCTCCTGCTTCAAATTTTGAAGACCGAAGGTTTAACGGGTGCATTTAAAGGATTCAGCGCGAGCATGATCAACACCTTCTCCACCCGTACGTCCACCGCGCTGCGTTCTTCCCCAGATTCCAGTCGAAGCCCCACTGACGTCTGGGGTCCGATCAGAATTCGCGTACTTCTTCTTCCACACCCTGCTCCGTACCGCCACGATCCGCCGACTCTCCCTCCGCTCTCCCTCAAAGCCTATCGTCCCCCTCTCCACCACCTCCGAGCTCCTCCTGGGTGCACTCGCCGGTGCCTTAGCTCAGATCTTCACCATCCCCGTAGCTGTGATCGCAACTCGTCAGCAGCTCTATCTTCCGCCCACATCAACCCCGGACAAACCCGCTCCATCGCTTATCGACATGGCCAGGGAGATCATTGCCGAATCCGGTATCACTGGACTATGGACAGGCTTGAAACCAGGTCTAGTCTTGACGATCAATCCCGCGATCACGTATGGGGTTTTTGAGCGTCTCAAGGGGGTGACTTTGATGGAGACGGGGAAGGCAAAGCTGAGCGCGGGCGAAGCGTTTTTGTTGGGCGTGGGGAGTAAGACTTTGGCGACCGTTGTCACCTACCCGTACATCTTCGTGAGTATCCGGGCCTGTCGTCTTCATTCGCGCGACCGCTGATGCGAAGACTTAGGCAAAAGTGCGACTGCAAGCGAAGTCTACCGACAGTGAAGAGATCAAGTCGGTTGAGTCCGTCGACCCGACAAACGACGGATCGCCGTCGTTCGCCGAAATTGCGAGCCATCCTCCTGATCCATCCGCTCCGGTGCTACCGAACAGCGAGAATGAGAAGCCTGGTGCTCCGCGAGGATCCCCTGGCTCTCGGTCCACGCCAATCAAACACCAGCAACGGGGTGCTATACCCCTCCTCGCAGCTGTATACCGCGAGCGAGGCTTCTTCGGATGGTATCAAGGTCTCACCGCGCAAGTCCTCAAAGCCGTACTCTGCCAAGGTAGGTGCCACCTTTTACTTGCACCTGTAGCATCAGCTGCTCAAGTGGGCGACATGCTTGCTGATGTGTGAACACTAGGTATCCTCTTCGCATCAAAGGACCAATTCGAGGTCTATGCTCTGGTTATCATAGCCCTCCTCGCGAGAGTCCGGTCAAGGATCGCTCTGAAATAGACTGAGCTGGATAGATGGAGATGTTTCGTAGCTACATCCTAGATGCTTGGTATACTTTTGCTCTTGGTGTCGAACTGCCCTACTGTATGTCAAGCACCTCAGGACTCAAGACCTCTCTATCACAGCCAGACAAATCCTTCTTGTCGATTTCAAACCTCTCTGCATCGCAGTCAAGCTGATACCTGGATCTGCCGGGGGACCATGATCAGCGGGTGAATTGCCCGTCAGCGACCGATATCGTTGCCGGTCCGAATCACTCTTATGCTTGTATCCAAGACCCTTGAAAGATCGGAATCTGACCTCCAGGTACTCCACCTTCCAGAGGCCTCCCGACGAGTTCGCCCTTTCAGTCTCGAGCTAGTCATGGAGAAGACAAGAGATGCATTCCTCGGCGATCAGATGTACACGATAGACTGATTCCTTATTTGTATAGTCTTACAGGAATGCTTCCAGTCGGTCACCCGAATCACACATAGTTCCATCCGGTCTACACAGCAACACCTTCTACACATACTGGTTCGAGCCATCGGCGAACTCGCCAAACTTGCCGAGGTCAACGATACTCGGCATGACGTTGTAACCCGCTGGATTCGGATGCAGATAATCGCCTGAGCTGTACTGGTCCTGCATCTGAGATGGCTCGGTCTGATTGGCAATGGCACTCGCAAAATCAAAAACATAGTCGAACTTCCCACTTCTGCATGATCCAGTGTTTCACCTTAAGCCTCGTCTTCTCCCTCGTCCCGTACGGGTCCACGTAGTAGTTTGGAGTCTCTGCGTATGATGGCGCGCTGATGGGAGTGATTGTAGAAGCGAAGACTGGGATGCCGAAGGTGTGAAGCTTGGTGATGATTTGCTCATAGCCGGATATCAGAGTGTGATAGATCGCGTCTTGAGCTTCGATCGTTTCAGCCGCCAGGCCGATATCGTTGATCCCTTCGAGCAGGAGGACGTAGGTCACGCCGGGTTGAGCGATGACGTCCGTCTCAAGCCCCGCAACGGCGCCGATCCCGACGAAGTCGCTGGCGATGCTGTTGCTAGCGATTCCCTTGTCGACGAGCGCGATATCCTTTGGTTGAGCGTCGGCTTGCACCCGGTCAAAAGGAAATCGACCCAGCCGTCTTTATGATTCAAGCCGTTCCCATGTGATCGGTGATCGAGTCGCCGATCGCGATTGCCACACGGGTGTCGGCGGGAGGTCTGGTCGCCTCCGACTGTGAACCACGATGTCTGTTGACCATTGTCGTGCGCTGTGACGCTATGCCCCGCCTGGCCGTCTCGAAAGTACATGGTCACGGTGAGATCATCATGGGTGGCGATGGCAAAGTCGATGGGATCGGAGACCATGACTGCACTGGGCGGTATGGCAATGAATGTGTCTCCGTCAGAGAAAGTCGCTGTCTTGAGGGTATCGGTCTGGATCGTCGGTTGACCCGTGCTTATACCCGATGCGTTCGCCTCTGCGAGGGCCACAGTCATGGACGTGACATTGAGGACGGTGTCGCTGAACTGGTTATCGACTCGGTTCCGGATCGTGTCGGCTCCCAGGCTGACGTGCAAGGTCTGACGAATGGTCGTGTCGTTGAATCCACCATCGATGGCTGATTGTACGGGGGCGGAGGGAGCTTGCCGGGAAATTGACCATCTGGATGACGGTTCGAGGTGCCTATCAGCGGTGCCATAGTCCAGATGTCGACCCAATGATCCGACTTCGTCCACCATCGTTTGCTTAAGGCGCGGCAAGCGCAGAGGTAGCGAGCAGAAAGGCAAAGGCGAGGAGTTACATTTTTGTGCTACAGAGGCGACAGGGCCGATCGAAGTCGACCTGCAAAGCGTTATTATACCTCTTCCTCCTCCACCAGGCATCATGCGCGATCGGTGAAGACCGTACAAGATGACATGATGAACAAAACGAGTTCGGCTCCTAACCGTTGAAGATTCACATGGCGCGGGATCGGATTCCTCGGGATTGGTTCATCCTTGGGGACATTTGATGATTGATTCCAGAATCGGATGAGTAACATCAGCTGTGAACACTTGCGGGAGTGACTAGAGGTGGAAGAGATAGCTAATTCCGGTACATCGAGAAGCAATGTCGGTCGGGCCCCGCGCAGGAATCTCCGCCGGAGGAATGTGGCCTTTCATGTGACTACCTCAATGGAGGAGATACTTCTCCAGATCGTGCATGTATAGTGATACAGGCGGCTTTCGTGTAATCGTTTATAACCAGATAATCTAGACCAGCCCATCTGTCGGTCTAGTCCGCGTCGGACTCGATATGACCTCTGCCAAATGCTCGAGGTGTCCATCGGCATTCGCATCCCGCCCGTCGACGACGTCGCGGATAAGGTGCATCGTATTTTCGAGGCTGCGCCGACGATTCGAAGGCGAGGTCTTCGTCGTGCCCAGCGAAGCTTGGCGGGAGTGACCGCGGCGCCAAGACATACCGTTGATTGGGGCGCCGGTGGGTGTACCGGGAGTACCGCCGGGAGATTCTCCCATGATCTGCGATGGAGGTTCCTCGGGCGTGTGAGGAGTCGAGACCGATGGGGACGCGGGCTTCGCCTCGTCGGGCTGCGGAGGGTGAGCTGTCGGCACGTATAAGAAGGGATCAACTTACATCAATGATGTCTGGAGGGAGGCGCTCGTTCTCGATATCGCTCTTCCGCCTGCAATCACATCAGCGGTGTCTCCAAGAACATGAAGGGCAAGCGCACGCATCGTCGAAACCCTGGATAGCATCCTTGATACCCTCCGCTCCAGATGCCAACATCCCAGCGGGAAGTGTGCTCGATCCGGAGATGCTCTTGAGCTCCGATACTCTTTCTGATTCCTCTCTATCGGATAAATGGATCAGCACTAGGCCGTGTTTATGGATGTCGCTCCACTTACCGCAACAGAGCAAATACCCGCGACATCCGACCGACCGCCAAGATCTTGTTTTTGATGATCTGTCTTCGTTCGCTCGAGCCATCGTCCACTGCGATGGCTTGGGTCAGAAAAGCTCACGCTCAGTCGGAATGATGGCTTACTTGCTACCGCTTCTGGTGTACCTGGCGTGACGGCCATTGGTGTCTCCTCTTCCTCCTCTTCAAGCTCTTCTTTGGTGCAGCAATTTAGAATAGCGATGAGCATGTCGGTGACTAGTATACGGAATGTATCAGTAATGCGCTTCAAAGGTATACAGGGCGTACTTTTCTCCCCGACGAATGGCAGACTCCAGGTAAAAACGTCCATGAAATTAGGAAGCCAATATGGATGAGGCGTACAATTGAACTGTCGGATACTGATATGCGGTCAGACAGTATGCTGTATGCCGTACTCAGACACTCACTTCATAACATTAGATTCGTACTTCAGGACCGCGGCCTTGTTCGAGTAAACGTCGAGATAGTTGGGAGCGGAGAAGATGGTCATGACGGAAGGGAAACCGGTCGTCTTTGTCTTTCGATACATGCGATATCTGTCGAGAGCATCAGCTTCTACACTAGTACGTAAGGGCGAACCCGTACCCAGCGTCCTGAGCTTCGTGCGCTCGGATGATTGAGAGAAGGTTGTTTCGCTCTAAGAACTGGCACGCCGCGTTGTAACTGGTGGATGTGCGTATTCATCAGCTCTTACTGAGCTGAATGAGCGCGTATCTATCCTCACGTGAAAAAGTAGCTGCACCCCCGAACATGGTTGTGTATGAAGTTGTCCGTCGCGTTCTTCTCGGAACCGAAGTCCTCCAGTGGGTCCGCCCAGAGTATGTCGCACATCAACCCATGCGTTGGGGGCTCTCCGAAGCGGTTGATCTGGCACGTGTCAGCTCGACACAGACGGATCTGGGCGCAACGTACTGATCGAAGGTCGTCGAGTGTGTGCAGTTCGGGTGAGAGGCCGCCATGGATACACAAGAACTGCTTGTTCATGATTGCGGCAAGAGGGAGGTTGCAGAATGTCTCCATGCAGGCGTTGTAGATCGTCTCGGAGTACTTGTGCTTGCCTAAAGGAATGCGCGGACTGATCAGCTGCTTCTCCTGTACATCTCTCGCAGAGCATCTCCACTAACACTCGAGCTTGAAGGTGAAATAATCTGTCAAATGTCGACACTCGTGATTGCCTCGAAGCAGGAAAAGGGTGTCGGGATACCACATTTTCAGCGACCAGAGGTAGAGCACACACTGAAATCCCACATCAGCCTGCTGCTGAGCCTACCAAGCTTTCTTCGGACCGACCTCGATGGAGAAGTAGCCTCGGTCTACATAGTCCCCCAAGAACAGATAGCGTGTCTCAGCAGGGTTCCCTCCGACCTCGAAAAGCTTCATCAAGTCGTACTGCGCCAGCTATCAGCCTCCCGCCTAGAGCAGGGGATCATCGGAGCTCACATATTGCCCGTGGATGTCTCCACAAACTACCAGCACATTCAGCCCATAGCTAGGTCCTCGCAAAGCCGCTCGAGCTCACCAGTGATAGGTGCGTCAACCTCCAGCAAATTCGGCTCTGATCGCAGTACTGCTCCTCCCCTGTAACACCAGAGTCAGTCAAGCCAGCGGGCGACCAGCTCAGACCCACTTCTCCAGAATATACAGCGCTTGCTCCTCAGTCAATCTCCCTTCCCGGTAGAAGTGATTCTTGAGGAAGGCGATGTCGGGCTTGGTCCGGTCCTCTTTCGAGAAGAACTGCTCGGCTGTAGGGACGTACATGGCCGGCGCTTGGACCTGGTGGAGTGAGAGCATGTCAGCAACGAAGACGAGATCAGGACGGGTAAAGGACCGAGACATCAGGCTTCGAGCTATGACACGGACTGCATGCAGTGGCGGATGTGGCTTGGATGGTGTGTGGTGGGAACATTCGATGAAAGGTAGATGGTCGAACGGGCCAAGGGACGGCCGAGAGCGATGGTGTCATGCTCTCGACTGCCATGGCAGCTTCGCCACTCCTTGCCCCCGCCAACAAGAATGCCCCTTAGTTGAAGAGAGCCGCACCAGAAAGGCACGACTGAAACGGCGACTTTGACTCACATCTTTGACGACCCTCTCCGTAGTGCTGACCACCTCCCCGTTCTCGAGCTGATGTTGTGTAAAGTCGATCTCGGGGATGGGGATATGGGCTCGATTTGTGATGGCGGCGATAGCGTTGGCTGTTTGAGTGGTGGGGGACGCCATGCGGGATGGCGCGGCGCTTGATGGCGGAAATCGAGCAGCGGATGATCTAGGGCGCTCCACAAAGCTATATATATTCGATTTGATATTTAAGAGCGCAAACAGTTGGGGTACTGGATTATCAAGGTGAGCACGCCGCAGTCTTGCTCGAGCCGGGGGTTGGTCTCGACGCGCCAAGCCGGTAGGACTTGCTTATTGCCGAAATCCCGTACTGGCGTGCTTGACGGACCCGAGGGATCCGTTTACTCCTGCTTGATATCTATCAGGCCAAGCCGGACCTATCCAGCACACCATTACCATCATGCCGACAGTCGAAGACTATTTCGATGATGACACTGATCTCCCTCTCCTCTCCTCATCGGGATCTCGCCCCGTCCTTCCTCATACAGGTATCCGCGGTGCCCTACTCGAGGAGATCAACCCAGACGAAGAGATGGACTATTCAAAACTCGCCGAGCAGGGTCGCGGTATCTTCGGAGAGGACTCTATCGCTCCCGAGCCATCCTCTTCTAGCGGTAAGGGGAAGTTGGCGGTCCGTGACGAGCCGGGCGAGCTTCGACCGAGTGGAGGACCGTCGCAGATGAACCCGAACACACCGATGGGAGGGTTCATGGGGGATATGATGAAGCTGCAGCAGGCGGAGGATGAGAGGTTGGAGAGGCTGAGGAAGCAGTTTGGGAATGCAACACTGGCTCAGGATCCGAGCGTATATAAAGCGTGAGTTGGCGCATCTTCCCGTAGCTCTCTCCGAGCCACCTGAAGACGAAGGGGCTGACTCGCAACGGGGCAGATGGAATACAGTCTATCCGCGTTACTTCGATGCCAAAGTCTCGATCAATGATGGTCGACGGGTACCGAGACAGGCAGCTGTGTGGTGGCCGCAGGCGACGCATATCTCTCAGGCATGCAGATCCTTGGGTTTGATGAACGTGCTCGAGGTGGGTTGCCGGACATTGGGGCAGCTTCGGAACCCGTTGTGGCGTGTGTGCTGATCGTCATACGTACGTATAGCCGGACAAGACACATCCTGCGGACTGGGAGAACCCAGGACGGGTGAAGGTTCAATTCGCAAAGGATGGGCGATTTGCCAACCCCATCATCAAAAACCGTGCGTAGCACGCGCTCTTTCGCTCGACCTCGCTCACCTTCCACAGGAAGGCAGCTCTACAAACATCTCGCCGATCAAATACTTCAAAATAACCCATCCATCGCATTCACCGGTTCCAAATCCAGCATCACCCCCAAACCCAAATCGTCCAAACCTAGAGCCAAGTCCAATGCTAAATACACCTCTTCCACACCCCGTCGTCCCCCATCTAGAGCTCCCGTCGCCCCGAAGCCCATCCCTGTCCTCGAATCCCGTCTGCCCTTGCATTCCCCGATCTATCCGGCAGGAGTGGCGGTCTCCGCCATCAAGCGGGATCTGGAGAATGAGAAGGAGGCGAAGAAGAAAGGGATAGCCCCGCCAGGGGAGGGAACGAAGGAGAAGGCGCCGAAGATGAAGAGAGTGGTGGTAAGAGGGAAGAGATGAGATGGCGGATGCACTGCACATCGAGTAAGCCGGGAAATTGTCACCGGATCACTACGCGAACCTAGGCATCCTACCGTGGGAAAGGGGACCTCCACACTGGAGTCCTGGCTTTCTGGGTTGTATTTTTGTAGCTCTACCATATTGCGATTCTGTGTGATTCCGCCTGATCAACGTCCGCCATGAGCGATCTTCCTGATCCTGCTCCAGCCCGTATGCCCTCCAACCCACCAAAATATAGCTTGAAGAAGGAGCGCCATAGCTCGACCATCCGAATAGGCGACTGGACAATCACCGCGACCAGGCGGCCTATCCTTAATGGCAAAGAGATTGAGGCGTCAGTGGACACTCGGATCATCATATCGCTGGGATTGATATGACACACTGAGAGAAGAGCTGATAGTCCGCTGGACATAGAGCTGAGAAGTCGCTCAACCTGCCCCTGCCAGAGATGACATTCGGCAATAACTCACTCTCCCTCTCATACGCTCCTTCCTCATCTACTTCCTCCTCTACTTCCACCACGCAGCCTGTTTCAAGCCGTATAGAGATGCGCTTCTCGACTCTGGACGCTCTGGCAGAGGTAGCTGTGGGAGAAGGCTGGGAAGAGAGGGTCGGAGGAGGTGTGAAGGTGTCCATGGCGGAGGCTTGGGGAAAGAGCCGGTACGTGGGTTTAACCTGGTCTACCATCTCATCCGTTCCACTTTGTGGGAATCACGCTGATTTGTACAGAGCATCGCCGTCATTATTGAGTGATACGCCCCTCCCGAGTAAACCGGTCAAGCCGCACGACTGGACATATGCCACTACATATGCTGGATCCCTATCCGGACCATCCGTGCGTCCCATTCTGATCCTCCTGCCCTCGTCCTGACTATCCTCCTAGTCCTTCCAGTCTTCGCCAACCCACTCCATCCCTATGACCCTTCTCTCACGGCAGGACCCGATACTTGACCAGATCCTGTTCTACGAGGACGTCCCGCTCTTCGAAGACGAGCTGCACGACAACGGCGAATCGATCCTGAATGTTCGAATAGTAGGCCCTCTCGTCCAGCTCGATGGTTTAGGCTAATTGTGTCATAGCGAGTGATGCCACATTCCTTCTTCATCCTTTCGAGACTGTTCGTGCGGGTCGACAATGTGTTGTTCCGGATATACGATGTGCGGATATACCATGCGTTTGGATCGGAGGAGCTGGTGAGGGAGGTGTCAGGATTGGAGGCGGGGTATGAGGATGTCAAGCGGGTGCGTCCGAACAAGCCGTATGCGGTCCAGCTGATGGATTTGGGGGAGCAGAGGTTGGCAAAACAGTCGGACCTGTCGCCCTTGACATCGTCGAATTTTGTGCATGGGGTTATGACCTCGATGACTGGTGAAGATGGTCGACCGAAGCTCCCACATCGGACCACAGGAAAAGCTTGGCCAGGTTTGGAGAAAAGGGTAGACGTGCTCCGGATACCGGTTGGGCCCGGAGATGCGGATGGCGCTGCGGACGGCTTGGAGAAGCTGTTGATATGACGATCCATGCAGTATCGTGTTCCATCCAGCAATAATCTGAGAGCGGCAATTTCCGGATATCCGGTCTTGCAGCATCCTCCGACAATTACACCTCCCCATATTCTTTCTCTCTGACTGCCGATTGCTGATCCCCCCTCTTTCGCAATATTGTGGATATCGTTCGCCCAGCGCTCAGTTTCGAGCTTCCCATCCCCCCAGCGGCGGGTCAAGGTATCATACGTCCAGCCGCCATTTGGGCAGAGAACAAATGTCGGCCTCTTCACTTCCCTGATCTCGCCTGACTCGAAGCGGGACCGGAGCGCTTTAGTGGGAGCGGCGGACGGACCCCCGATGTCGATCGGACTCGTGCAATTGATCCCAACTCCACTCGGGATTGCTGCCAGTGACTCCATCGTTCCGAGCAAAGCACGCAAGACATGGTCGCCCTTCACGTGTGAACCATTCCGCCATCATTTGCGGATGCCGTCCCTCCGGATAAGAGCTGGTGATGCAGAACGGCTCCTTTTTTTTCCCTCTCGCCGTACCTCTCGCCCATCTCCAGGTTGAGCTGCTCCATCGACCGTGGGATCGCCCTAATCTCCCGAAGAAGGGGAATGGTCTCAGAACCCCACCCATCCGACCTTGCGCAACGTCCCTTCGTCTTTCGTATAGACTGTAATCGGTCGAGGTGGAACGCCATCAACATTTCCTCCGCTCCGGGATCGTCCGTGGAGTTGGTAGGATGCTTCATCCCTGGACCAAATGGAGGTGGGTAGAAACCGCTATTATACTCCTGTCCCGGGCTGAGTATAGCGCCGAACGGACCGAGAGCGAGGCAGACGCTTCGGGGGTGGAGACGATGTCCACTGCTCCGCGCATCACAACTTCCGCTTCTACACGGGAACGACCCATTCGCCTGAGCTCGTCCACTCTAACCTGGTAGCTGCTACCCTATCAGCGGTTAATACACAATGGTGGAATGGAGGCATACGTGGCGGTCTCGATGATGTCTGTACCTGCGTCGGTGTAGCCTCGATGCATCTCTTGGATGGCGAAAGGGTCGGAGGATAATAGCTGGGAACCCCAGAGGGGGTTTGAGACATCGAGGCCGAGGGATTCGAGTGTAGTGCCCTACTAGAAACGGTGAGACATTTATTCGAGAGCAGGTAATGAGGACGCACCATGCCGCCATCGAGGAGGAGGATCCGGCCGATCGGGGTCCGGTCCTCCTGGCGAGGTGAAGTCTGTCATGCTTGATGAGATTTGTTGTATCGAGCGTCAGAGATCCGAGATGAGCGCGGAAGAGTCAACGATAAGATGCATCATGATTTCCGATTGCTCCTCATCATTGGAGGTGCTGCCCGCCGTTGAGCGATTCGCGGGGAATCTTCAGCACGGGAGGAACGCGGTGAGCTGTCGCGATTTAAGGAATGGACAATTGCAAGACCGTGGATTTCCCAAGGCACAGCCTTTGTGCCTGAGATTCCCCGTTGTTGCCGAGAACGATTATCAGCGTCTTCTCCCTTCGGCCATCGGTCGCATCCTGCTTCTACAGGCTAGGCGTCACTTTGATCCCACATACACTTCACGACATTCGACCTAGGGAGTCGATGCTCCCAAGTGGTTCGGTATCACGCGATAGCCTACACCTATGGCGATGAATGGTATGAACGAGGAGGATGCTTGTCCTCCCCGACCGCAAGCCCTAGCGCCCGGGTCTTCGACTTCGTGAGCTATCATCCCGTTTCAACAGGCTTTAGCAGGAAGACATGCTCATTCGAATCGACAGATCCGGAGGATCCGACAAGCCGATGGCTCCGTCGATGACAAAGCCGCATTCTCATCAGAGTCAGTAACCAGGAGCAAGCCGAACGTGACTGATACCATGCAGTAGCCGATTCATCTCCGCAGATTCCTGGATCAGATGGACAGAGTGGAATATCACTCGGGAGGGGCATGTGAGCCTACACTCACCATGCACGCCTAGTCCCAGTGCTTCCCATGTCGAACCTAGTCGTATCGGTTGAATGCTGATGAGTCCCGTCGCAGGGCTTGCGGCTTCTGCAGACGGCGGAAACTTCGCTGCTCCGGCGAGCGCCCGATATGTAGCAACTGCAATAAGTATACCAAGCATTGCGAGTACGGTCCGGCTCCGAAGATAGCCAAGGTGCAGGCTTTGGAATCAAAGATAGGTGGGCATCCCTGTTGTGACTCGCGACAGCGAGATCCCGGAGTTGATGTCCGTTCACAGCCCAATTGTCAAGTCTGATCAGTCAGAACAATATTCCAGGATCTGAGCCACCACCGATACCGCCGACATTTAATTCACGTGCGGTGTCCGAAGCAGGGCCATCGTCGAGTACGAGCATGAGCGGAGCGCCTTCGTCGGGCACGAGTATGAGCGGGGCGCAATCGGTGCACTTCAACCAATATCGAGATGCTTCGTCAGGAGGCATGATCAATGGCTATGACTCGAATTCGTTCGCTTCTTCGTCTGTTCTCAATGCCGAGGACTACCTCGACTTCTCGGGACACGACTCCCAAGAGACCGATTTCGGACAGACTGGACAGTATGGCAATCTTGAAGGCTTTGCACCATCCGTGCAGGACTTTGCGAGCTGGGTCCCGCCAGATCTGTCGCCCTACACCATGTTTCCCAATAACCTCTTCTCGAACCCGCCAGAAACGATTTTCCCGTCAATGGAAGCATATGAGCCTCGCTTGCAAGCGGACTTGAAACCGGATCTCGCCTCACCATTCATCAATCTACCTTCCTACCTCTCAATGAATGTCAACGGAGATTGCGAGCCGGGGAATAGCACCATGCCTTTCCAGCCACAAACGAACTACCCCTCGCAGATTCCCTTCCCGTGTGACAATTGGCAATCTCCAACAATGGTCGCCTCGTCGAACGGATCAACGCTGGTGGACCACTCGCCAGCACCGCCTACGGGCCACGCTACCGAAGGCAGGGTGTCGGTGACTCAAGATTTTCCTGCTTCGGCGATCTTCAGCGACACAATTACCCATACCGCTCACATCGATCCAATTGATGGCTTAACGGAGAGGCTGGGCGAGTTCCTGTTTAATCCAACAGAAGGCGCGGCGAAAGCAGAGGATGGATGGGCGAAGAAGAGGAAAGGGATCAAAGGGAAAGTTCAGGCGGATGCAATGGCGGACGATGGCCAAAGCTGGTGGATCGTCCGGAATAACCTCGAGTCGGACGGCTTGACGGACTCAACGCGCAATCTACTGTACGTGCTGTGAAATCATCGTCTGGGTCAAAACTGAATATCGCAGCATCGACTGCTTCTTGGCGCATTCGAAGCTATTCTTCGAGATGAGCATCCCGCGTTTCCGGTATCGCCTCACCTTCAATGACCGACGGCGACCAAGTCTCGCTCTGCTGAATGCCATGGTGTGTTTGTTTGACCGGCAGACTTGCGCTGACTGTTACAGTATCTCTGGGCGACTCGGATGTCAAACAGTCCTCAGATGTCTTCAATGGAGCACACTTTCTTCGTCGCGGCATGTAGACAGCTCGACCTGTCTAGCGCGAACGGCGATCGATTGATAGACTGCTTGCGAACGGCCATGCTGCTGAGTGCATATTCTTATACATCGGGCAGATTCCACGAGGTGCGCATATACGAGTCTATCTTTGTGTGTCTGACAATGCCTAGGGATGGATCTTGGCAGGCATGGCTGTCAGGTGGGCATCAACTGCTCTTACCAAGTCCAAGTCTAACGGCCGACCTAGACTGGTCATGTCGACCGGTCTGCACCAGATCAAGTCCTGCATCTTCCGACCTGAATCGCCAAAGAACGTCTTTCTGCGGAACAGGGTGTACCTCTTACCGCCACCGGAAGACGCTGTTGAGCTCGCAGAGCGCATACATACCTTGTGAGCCGATGATCGCGATCGAGGGCTGTCGCTGATGCCGATAATACAGCTGGTGTGTCTTTTCGATCGACCGATGTGGGGCACTCGCCACTGGATTCCCTGCTGGACTGGCCGAACAAGACGTCACCACCCCGTTCCCGAGACCGCTGGCCGATATCTCTTCGGTGTGTCCGATGCTGAGATGCAACCCTGCGGCTGACTCTCCATGTAGGGCAGCGTGACCTCGAATGATGACATCACGGTCGGGGACCTATATCGACTAGGCTACAGGCATCCAGTTCAAGACACACCACAGTAAGTTCGCAGCACGGCCACTGCTTCCGTGGCTCACCCTCTCGCAGTGCGCTTTGGGTCAAGGCCGTAGGTGTTTCCCATCTCCTTCGATGTCTCGTCTGATCAATGTGCAGATAACGATACTCGAGCGCTCTCTCAAGCTAGCCTTCATCGAGCCGGAAGATTCGTCCGAGTTTGCGCGAGCATGGAGCCACTATCATATTACTTCGCCAGCGGATCCCCGGAAGCAGAAACCCCCGGCATGGCTGGATCAGCCAAAGTATCGGTGTCCGAAGGATTACTCGGAGACCAAGCTGGGTCTGGATCAGCTCATGGCCGGCATGGGTGTCGAGGGGATATTCCCTGTAGACCGGAAAAGGAATGCTGAACTCGACCGGGTGCCGATGCCGTTCATCTCGCCTCATACCGTCATGATGGTCAGTGATGGTCGATCTGAATGACCCGCATGACTGATTTAAATCTAGCATCATCAATTCGCGGTGATCACTATGCTGATACACGATGTAAACTCGCTTGACGCGGAGAACAAGGAGGCTCTTATTGGTGCAAGAAGGAGCGTCGCGATGATGCGGCTTCTCCCTCAAATGGTGCGATTACAGATGGTTCAAGGAGTACTCGCTGAGGAGGCGGTTCTAGCCTATCCCGGATGTCGACTCGTTCTGCGTTGTCGTGTGGAGCATGATCGCAAAGGGCCTCATCAAGGAGATGCATCGACTCCGACTCGTGGGAGATATCAAGGGTGAGCGACACTTCTCTTCACTAAGCTAAACGTACTGATCCGGAGCAGGGAGTATGACGGTAGAGCAAGAAGTGGACACCGTCATCTCCGAGATGCACCGCATTGGCGCGGTCATGCAGCTGGCGTAGGTTATACGTCCGGTCTCAGGAAGACGGAGCTGATTGAGGTCGTAGCCGAACACAAGCCAAGGCGATGAATGAGCTCAAGAGACTCTCGGTCTCGCCTCAAGACAATCTGGCTCCCGCTGAGCTCTACCACACCTCATCAGATTATAGATCCCTTTAGATCCTTACGAGGACGTTGTAATTGAGTATTATCAGCTGTGATCTTAGATGTATATGTGGTCTGGCATCATCCTGTACAGACATCTATAAAACCCTCTTTCCACCCGACTCCACCCACTATCGCAAGCACGAAACAATGGCCCAGCACGACACTTCCTCCGATGTACACCCACTTCCACCTTCCCCCCTTGATCACCCTCGCTTCCACGACGAACGTCGAGACCGTACTCAAGCACCCACAGAAACCTTGCTGGATCGCATACAACGCGTTGCACCGCACTGCATTCCCAAATGCACTCGGTCTTCTCTGCGCGGCGAACACGCCGGAAATGAGGAGCGTCGCGATCATGTTCGATATCAAGGTACCGAGCGGGAATCGGTCGATGAGTTGGGGTCGGGTATTGATGTTGGAGAGGAAGAATCGGAGGATGGTACCTGGTGGGGCGAGTAGTATTGGGAAGGTCGCGCGATGTCTCCATGAGTTCGGCCCCAGGAAATACAGGAGAAGGGCGATGAGGTAGGATAGGAAAGCGGTGAAGATGGTGAGGACGTCGAGGAGGGGTGTCGGACTGGTGATATGATTAGGAGTAGAGGCTTTAGGCCCGGAGGAAGAGTCGTTGGTGGTCGAGGAGGATCCTCTGGGTTCGGATATGGGACGAGCTTGGATGCGGGGTGATGGGGTGGGTAAGGCGGGGAGGAGGGAGGATATATGGGCTCCGAGATGGATGCAGGAGAGGGAGATGGCGAATGTTGAGAAGGAGTAGCCTAACCCGTCGACCGTCTGCAGCGGATGTGAGCGGGTTAGGGAGAGGGATGGCGGAGGATGGGGTACTCACGTCGTGGAGCCCTTTGCGGTTGTATTGGTCGGCATTGCTGAATGCTAGATAGCTCTCGAGCATCCAGGATGAGAATGTCGTAACGGATCCGGCGATACCTGCAGGGGCGGCGTCAGTCTATCGCCAGGAGCGGCTACATTGACGGACCGGTGGTGAGGAAGGTGTACAGCGGGGGATATCTGTCCTCATCAAGCTCGCTGTCAAAGGGGTATGTACATCGCTCACATGGCGATGATCTCGTTCTTCCGAGCCAGAGCCAAGCCCATGATTCCACACCCTACACTCTGAGCCCAAGCAAGCGAGTAGATCGTCATCCCATCATCTGACCCATCCAATCAGCCAAGGCCCCTTATGATCCCTCTCAACAGGGGGCACTCACAAGTGGCCAAAGCTTCCAGTCCAAGCCGGATGAGTGTTCCCACCATACTCGCAAGCACCAAGATTGCGTAGTGGGCTGACAGTCGGAGGCGTGTCACTTCATCTTCAGGAGGAGGAGCGTTGGCTTCGGGTGGTTCGGGACTCGGCGCACGGGGTGGACGGGGGAGCTCCGGGTCTTCGGAGCGGGATGAAGCGGTCCGAATGACATGGTTCATCTCGGAGAGCTCGTGTGATCGAGTACGACGGGCTGAGAGGGAGGTGAGACGTTGGAGACGGGACGAAGGGGAGCGGGGAGGTTGGGTGGATGGACCGGCAGGGCCGTTGGAGAGGGAGTGTTCGGGATTGTCGAGACTCATTGTCGAGAATGTCCGCCAGATGGGCAAGTGAGGTCTTGAAAGCCAGCTAGCTGAGGACCCATCCTCGTGTCAGAATGACACCCTGGTGATCGGCCGGTGGCTAATCGAGACGCCATGCGATGAACGAATGATGATCGTTGGAACGAAATGACGGAATGATTTGTGGATGACAGCCAGGCACAGGAACAGATTTGTCCACCAGACTTTCAGTCTTGCTTTCCATCTTCCCTCCATCAACACCAAATCTCAGCCAGATGGGGGTCCACGGTCTCACCTCCTTCATCAGGCAGAACCGCAGATCCCTCAGTACCACCATCACCCTCGATCCCGACGGAGAGCAAGGGAATGGGAAGGCACCTGTCGTCGTCGTCGACGCATGGGGGTCTGTCCATCTCGCTGAAAGGACGACTCTTGCTGATGGTGGATCCAGGATCATATACCAGCTTTACCTCGATAGCTTACCTTGGACTTCGGGAGGAGAGTATCTGCGCTTCTATAGGCTTGTGAGGAGATTGATCATCGCTTGGAGGAAGCTCGGGCTGGAACCGACTTTTGTCTTTGATGGCTAGTTCTCCTTCTGTCATCCGTAATATCATGCTGACGGGAAGCTTAGGGTCCGCACCGCCCGAGAAGCATGTGGCGATCCTTTCCCGCCGGCAACAGCAAGTCTCCACAGCTCGACTCTTCTACACTACTTCCCCTTCTTCCCGTTCCGGCCCATCGTCATCGCGAACGAGCTGTATACTCCCGCCCTTCGCTTCGCATACCTTCATCCATGCCCTGGAATCTCTTCACATCAAGACGCAATTCGTACCCCTCGGCGAGGCGGATGGGGTATGCGTCACTCTGGCAGATCGGCTTGGCGGATATGTGATCGGACAGGACTCGGACTTCTTCATTCTCGCTGGCGGCGCTGGCCTGAGCTCGAAGTTGAGGGGGTACTGCCCAATCGAGATGATGTGGTGGATCGACGGAGAACTTGGACTACAACCGGAACCATCGAGTGCCAGCTCTGGATGGTCTACCGCCTTTTCGCGGCGTGGTCCGTCTCAGAGCCGGCAATCGACCTTTCTCCCACCAGCTCATTTCGTCAAACCCCAACTTGTCCTCACCGCCTTCGCGCCTCAAGGACTTCGGGCACGCCTTCGACTCCCAGCTTCTGTGCTTCCCCTTTTTGCCTCATTATGCGGGAACGACTACACCCCACGATCAGCCGCCGAGTACCTCTTCGAATCCGGCTTCACCCCTGTCCAGAAGATCGAGAAAGTCGCTCGGATCCTCCGCGAGCAGATCTTCTCGCCACGCTCGACTCCGACGAAATCAGGTAGTGCCGGTGATCATGCGGTCGAGCTGGTCAAGAAGGTGATCAGGAAGTTGAGTTCGAGGCCGTTCGTCAACGATCAGGCGTTGCAGGATCTGGTGGACGCGGTCATCGAGGCGACGTTTCAGTATATCCTTCCTCCAAGCGGGGAGTGCTGTTCGACCTATCCATTCTGCGGGGAGCTCGATGAGCTCGGCTGTCAATCGAACTCTTCACAAATGAAGCACGGTACAGCAAGAGAGGCGTACGCAGCGGCTCAGAGGCGGGGTCTGGTCAATGGCATAATCCACGCCTGGCTGTATCCCTATCGAGTGTACCTCTGGTCTGTCCTGGAGGACCCATCGGGACCGAGCCTTAAGGCGTCGCGGGGCTTGCAGGAGGTCAGGCGGAAGGCTTGGGAGATTGCTGAAGAGGGGTTAGGCGGACTGCGATGGCCTGCATCACCGGAGGAAGAGCCAGAGGCGGCCGGCAAAGTTGCAGACCCGTCAACTCGACTTGACGCCGACACCTCGGAAGGCACGCTGGTGCCAACCGGGGCGAGCTCTGAGGCGGATACAGTGGTCGATGGAGACTCTTCGGACCCGGAGGAATCGCGAAAACCTGGGACCTTGAAATTGTCTCGAAGCATCACCGAATACGTCCGTCAAGGCTCATCAGTGGGCATCGTGCCGCATCAGATCGAGCTGGCTGTGCGCGAACCGCAAGAGATCCCGACATGCCTGCAACCCCTCGAAGTCCGCTTACGGGCCTATCTCGTACCCTTGCAATCCGAGATTCCCTCGATCGTCTCGCTTCCACCTCATCTCCATCCGGCCATCGCGACGATCCGTTTCTGCATCCTCACAGCCCGCACCGGGAGATGGCGTCGATCGGAGGTCGAGGCGGTCCTGAAATCATGTATCGGATGTTTCGCCGCGTGGCAAAAGGATTTCTATACCTCAAAGACACGGAGGGACGGAGATGACGGGGCGTTCCCGATCTTAACGAATCGGAATTGCGGGCTTGTAGCTCAGCTGGGCGCGACGATGACCGATGCGCACCTCCTTGCGCAAGCACTTTTGTTACTCCCCGATACGCCGGACGAGCGGGGTGAAGGACCCGGATTGACCCACCTCATCCCCTTCGTCTTTATTTCTGGAGTAGTCTTGCATACCCTCCTTTCAGGAGATGAGCCGGTCTCGTCATCGGTCTGGAGGTGGACCGAGACCGAGCAGGAGACGTACGAGACGTGCTTTGCAGCGATGACGGACGGGATAGAGGATGTGATTGTTGGGTGGACGAGGACGCCGCCATGGTCCGCTCCGACTAATACTGCCTCCGAATCGACGGACGGCGACAGGGAGGGCGCAATCGAGGAGAAGGTGAGGAGGAACAAGAAGAAGAATCAGCGGGGAAGGCGAGGGGACAAGGGGTTTGATACCGGGCGGTTCGAGGCGCTCAACGGGTTGACGGCGTGACGATACCGACGGAATAGAAACGATCACCAAGCATTGGCCCCACTACCAGCGCAGAGCGGGCTCTGTGCGTTATCCCTCCACGACTATACCGTGCGCGTGGCGACTGCGCCATTAGCATATCGATGTATACCATGCATCATGTCATCCATGTTATCATCGTCCATTGGTGTTACAATATCCTTGGCGACTTTCTCCCAAACATGCCCTCAGCTAAGCCCTAGCCCCGTCAGCTGTATCCTCGCCAAATGTACCCTTCACCAACCTGGATGATTCCGCACCTCCTCCGGTCTCCTCAGTCCGCCATCTCCACCTCTCCATCCCACTCCTTGGCCTGCCTCGTAATTGTTCACCGTGGGAGTCTGCCCCGGATCCCTACTCCTCGCTTCGGCGGGGTGATCGACATATCCACCTCCAGGCGTGCTAAAGGGGTACTGTCCAGGTGCTCCTGCGTACCCGTAACCCTCTTCTCCACGTCCATACTCATCTTCGTTCGGATACGCGTGCGACCCCTCGGCGTATGCGTCTTCGTACCGTGCACTCGCGTCGGAGAAATCCCGTTGATGGCCATAGCCTTTCCCATCGTATCCCCCACCTTCGTCCATGGATGGTCTCGGATCCCATGCGTCGGCAGTCGCTCCAGGTGGGGGCGCGTTGTAGACTGATCCGGGGTTATATCGGGTTGAGCGGAGGACGGACATGGTGAATGCCTCGGGATTCTCGGAGTAGACGGAGTGGTATAGCTTATGATCGGATACCTGGGAGACGGAGTACGTCCGGGTGACACTAGGAGCTGTCAGTGGTGGGTGCTGCTGAGGAGGTGTGACTTACTAGAGAAAGTAGCCTTGAGCTAGGAGGAGGAGGACCCATAATCCTCCCATGATACCGACGTCCACCCAAGCAAACGGATTACACAGCGCCTGCCCTTCTGCCGAGAGAGTGCCGTTCGCAGCGCTAGGGATAGAAGAGGCGGTCGTGGTGGCGTTGGTATTGGAGAAGTAGTTGTGCTGAGACCCAATTCTCAGCATATCATCCACATAAGCAGGGATGTAGCTCACCTCACATGCGGAAACGGCGGTGCTATGCCGCAAGGCGGAGACGATGACGAGTGCTGCGGCGGTACTGAAGGCGGCGGTGACGGCGATGGCGTTCAGGAGGGAGTAGAACTTGAAGGTCGATGTCTTCTCCTACACCGGTTCTCGGATCAGGTTCCATTCAATCGGAAGAGACGAGACGAACGCGTAAGACGCCAATGAAGCCTATGGGTTGGACGACGGCGACTGCGAAGCACACGATAGCGAAGATGATCGTCGCGAATCCCGGAAAGGCTGCACCGACGACTGGGACTGTCAGCATGCAGCAGGCTGGGCAGAGGTTGATTCACCATCGGGTGTGGTGAGCGCTGTCACACCGAGGGCTATGCCAAGGACCTAAGCGCCGCCCGTAAGTCCTGCTTCTCGGATGCGCAGCGATAGATGCTGGAGACGGAAGGAGTCACTGACTGCTTGCTCCGTCAGGATCGCGTGTATACCGGTATTGACCATTGGTATAGCTGAGAGCAGAAATCAGCGACTGTCTGTGAGCAGCACGAGGCGGAAGTACGAGCCGCACTAGGCAGCTCATTGGATCCAACGTTTACTCACCACAACAGCAGTACCGAGGATCTATCAGACCGGATGAGAGGCCGCCTTCGGCCATAGTGCGAGAGGGAATGTGGGTGGCAGTGGCGGTGAGGCGTCCTACCGGCTGAATGTCGTCGTAGAAGAGTGAAACTGGCAGGCCGTGAAGAGAAAGTGGTCTAAAGTGGGGAATTCAAAGAGCGGTGTAGGTGGTCAAGGTGTGCAGTCTGCCGAAGCGGAGGTGGTATTTAGGTGAAAGGAAATGAGCTGCTGCGTCCGCGTTGCACCGCTTGAAAAACAACAGCACGTGGCAGCCGTGGCGACTCCTTTGTGATCCAGTATCTGCACGGGCTTGCATTTGGTGGAAATTCGACCTTTACAATACAGCCTTTGAACCCCAACTGACGATTCGAAACCTATATATCTCTTTGCTGCTAAACAATCTTCTTCCTTGATTTTCCTTCTTCTTCCCTCCGCCACTCCATCCGCTCAGATCGACTCGACCTGCTGAATGTTCTTCTCGTCGCCCTTGTAGCCGCCAACGACTTCCTTGACTTGCTGCAACTGCTTCCTTTCGCGACCGAACAGGTCGACGCCTGCCTTTCTGAAGTGCCTAGCCGCGACCCTGTTCTCGAACAACTTGTCGATCTCGCCGTACGTGAGACCTGCTGGCTCAGGGAGACGGAAGTAGATCCAGACGATGCAAAGGAGATCGAAGCCTGCCCAGAAGAAGGCCGTCTTGCCCTTCCAGTTCCAGGCGGTCGGGTTGAGCATATAAGGAGTGAGAGTGCCGATGATAATGCCAAGAACAGCGTAGAGGCCCCGGCCGAGGTTGATGGACTTGATGAGGAGCCGGCGGGAGGAGAGTTCAGCAACGAGAGAATAGGCGATGGTTCCGACGGTGAACTGATAAGCCACGGACCACATGAGAAGCATGATCGCCGCGGCCCAACTCGCGCCGACCGAGCTGTTCAGCGAAACCCCACCGATGACGATCAGGGCAAAGAACATCCCCAGGCATCCGTAAAGGTAGAGCGCGCGTCGTCCGATGTTCAGTCCCATAAGCGACCACGCAATGAGCGTGCCACCCGTGTTGATGGCATATTGACCCATGGAAAGGTCGAAGGCTTTGTCGACGGGAAGACCGGCTTGCCGGAAAAAGTAGGTCGAATAGCTCATAAAGGCGCTACCGCACAGCTGCTGCACAGCCCAGGCACCGCACACAATCTCGGTTCTTCGAAGGTCAATGCCCCTGAAGCAGTCGAAGTACGAGGTGCCTGCAGAGAGCTCTTTCTCGAGGTGGTTGGTGTGCTGCATCATGGCGATCGTGTTGTCGAGATCAAAGTCGTCGCCATCGCGTCGTGTGGTCAGTCGGGCGAGGGAACGACGAGCGTCCTCAATCCTCCCTCGACGGACAAACCACCACGGGGATTCGGGAGCGAAGAACGCGACGATCATGAGGGGAATGGGCCAGATCCACTGCGCGCGTAAGCCCGGGCTTTCGAGCGCTTACGAGGCGAGACTTACCTGAATGGCATACGGGATCCTCCAGCCCCACTGATCGGTTCGGTGCAAGAGACCGCGTAGAACCCCAAGGGAAATGAGTTGCCCGATACCCCAGCACGCGTTCACCCAGGTCGTGAGGTATCCACGGAGAGCGACCGGGGCGACCTCGGACGCGTACGACGTAGTGAGCGTCTGGAAGACTGGCAGTCGTGAGCTATGATCCGAGTGATGGATAGGATATACATACTTCCCCACGGAATACCACACAGAAATTGCCCCGCCAAGATCATGCCGAGACTGTGGGCGAAGAAGAAGAGGAAGATGAGGCAGGTCATGGCAATAAGCGCGCAGATCATGACCCGCCGGTATCCGAACCGCTCGGCGAGGAACCCGTTGGCGATCAGACCGATAATTGCACCTGATGTCCCACTCCACTTAGAACCCATAGAGGTATGGCAACAGTTGAGGCTGCTCACCGACGTTCGACCCATTACCAATCGACGCCTGCCAATGCGCAGGCACCTGACACACGCCGGAATTACAAGTGCCAAACTGAGCGACGAACGCGGGATATGCGTCTAGGGATTAGCTGGGCGCTCCTGGGTGCACTCACAGAATGTCCCGGTGAGGATGACATCGTAGCCTAAACATAAAGTCAGCTACTCATCCGCGTCAGGATTCCGAGCACGTACCCTCCATGATCACCGCGAACGAGATGGCGAGACTCCAGGCCGCAGCCTTGGGGTACCTCCTGAGGGCCTGAATGAGACCCATTCGGTGCTCGGATTCGGTGGCGGCCTCAGCCTCCATGAGCAGGACTTCGGCCTTCTTGACATTATCGATGTCGTCCGCACCGAGCTTAGGATTGGAGAGGATCGACTCGGGGTCGAGGTTGCTGATCTTGTGGTCCATGTGGTGGCCAAGTTCGAGTCAGGTCGAATGATGAGTGTGAAATGATAAGCGGCAAGTGCATCAACCCTCGATCCGCAATTATGAGCCACCGGGCGTCGGTCCGGGTTTTAGTCAGAGGAACAACGTAGCCGGGCTCCACTAATCATCTTTCCTCCTCTCGGATCAATGCCCTTGTGCCCGAGTCGGATCCGGAATCGGGGAAACCGGAATGTTCCCTTCCCCCACTTTTTTACCATTGTGGGAGACCGAACGAAAAGGCGTGTGACTCGGAAAACCCGGGTCGGATGCAAATTTCGCTTGAGCGAGTTCCGGACCTCGCGCCGGTCGCTAGCCGTTCGGTAATCGATCGGGCCGGATTTTCAGAAGGTCACCTGATTGTAGCTGCTCCCCGCGAGGGAAGGGGCGATATGGTCCTTCCATGGCGGATCCGTCCCCTCGTAAATTTTCACCAGTGATCCGATCTCGCCCGCCAGACAAGCCATTCCGACGAAAGACAACAAGGATGATCTACATCCCGGCAGCCGTCGTCGCCCTCGTCTCCGTGTTCTTCCTGCAGACCCACCTTCGTCCCTCCTCTCATGGTGCTCAAGCTTGGACCGCGGCAGACACTCCCGCTCAGGCGCAGGTGATCTCGCCAAAGTCGTTCGCAGTCTTGAAGAATGTCCCTCCCCCTTCCGTAGCCAATGGCAGCACCGTACGTCTCGCTTCATGACCGCGCTGACATTCAGCTATTCTTCCCGCCCGGGACAAACCAGACTTCCCTCCGAGCTCGGCCCTTCCACATCTACGACGACTCATTCTACGCCATCATCGGTTCAAACCCCAGCCTCACACTCATCGCCGACGGAGGCACTGACCCGCTCTTCCACGAGGCCGTCGTTTGGTGAGTCCCCCTGCCGTCTACCCCGCTGATTGTAGGTACCCGCCGACCGACGAGATCTTCTTCGTCCAAAATGCAGGGGCAATGGCCGCGGGCACCGGTTTGGCCAAATCTGCCATCATCGAGAAGATCCAGCTCAGTCAAGCCGCTTCGGCGGCTGCAGAGGGGAAGAGGAACGCTACTGGTGCCGTAAAGGTGATGACTGTCGACTCGACGCCACAAATCATCAACCCGAATGGTGGGTCCATGACTGTGCCCCGCTGACGTCAGGCGGGACAAATTACAACGGCCAGATCGTCTTTGCCAGCGAGGGTCAGGGTGACAACATTGCACCGGCTCTCACCCTCATGAACCCCGTCCCGCCATACAACACCACCAGTACGTCCCACGCTATTGCTTAGCTGACTACCAGTGCTATTGAACAACCTCTTTGGCCGCCAGTTCAACTCGCTCAACGACGTCGCCGTCAACCCGCGCAATAAAGAGCTTTACTTCACCGATGTCACCTACGGCTACCTCCAAGATTTCCGACCACTGCCCGGTCTTCCGAATCAGCTTTACAGGTTCAACACGGACACCGGGTTGGTATCACTCGTAGCGGACGGCTTCAACAAGTGCAATGGTATGTTATCAGGATGTATCCGCCTGACGAGCTAGGCGTGACTTTCTCGCCAAACGGGAACTTTATATACATCGGCGACACCGGGATCGCTGAGGTAAGTCTACTCAATCAAGAAGAGCGCTGAAGTGGCTAGGGTTTCTTCGGGAACAATTACAGCTACCCGGCAACCATGTGAGCGCCTCTCCGCTACCTTCCTTTCTCTCCACTTCTCCATGCGAGCCTGACATCATCTCTAGCTATCGATACGAGGTGAACGAAGACGGGACCTTGGACAACCGCGAGACTTTCGCCTTCACGACACCAGGCAATGCAGACGGTATGCGACCCTTTTTCCGCCCGTCAGATCTGACAGCAATCAGGCATTCACTGCGACTCCAATGGCAACGTTTACGCAGGCTGCGGCGACGGTATTCAGGTCTGGGATCCAAGCGGGAAATTGATCGGGAAGATCTACCTCGGCGAGACGAGCGCGAACTTCCAGGTGAGCCGAGGCATGTTGACTGGACGAGGCTAATGAGTCTGACAGTTTGCCGGGACCGGGCGGATGGTGATCTGCGCCGAGACCCAACTCTTCTATGTCGAGCTCGGGGCTCAAGGTGCAAACCTCGATTTCTGAAACAGATAATGCGTCTCAATCAGGCGAGGAGAGCAATCCTCATTAACAACCTCCGCTTCCCTCTCATCGCTTCACTCCCCCTCGTTCTCCGCCTCTTAATACTCATCCTCATCGACGACATCGTCATCGACCGTATCCTCGTCCTCCTCAACATCGCTATCGGAGATCGTTTCGTCCTTTATATTTGAGAATTCGTATGCATCGCCGATGGCTGATAAAACTTTAACATCGCTGCATGGGGAGCTCAGAGCCCGTTTCAGATCGATAAACTTGTCACTAGATAGGCTCTTGTGGTCGCAACATGCTGATGTTGTCAGCTGAATAAGATTGGACAAGACTGACAACAGTATGTGCCGGTCTCGAAGGTCCTGCCATGGAGCTATTTTCTTGGAACCAGGTCTCTCGAATCTTCTTGAAACCATCCCATTCCGCTTGACGCTTGGCGTCTCTCAAGTGCTTCTCGGCCAATTTAACCTTTTTCCGGTGCCCGTCATCCTGCGTCGAGGCAGAGGAGAGGGTCGCAAGTTGCTCTTCCTTTCTTAAAACTAGCTCAGATCAGTACTGGCCCACAGCTTGCCACGGACTCACATTTCGTATTGACTTTGAGGATCTCTGCCATTTGGCGCTGATAGATGTCGGTGCGTTGGAAGTCGGCTGGCCATCGATTATTAATGACCGGGCCGGGAGTCGGCGATTTGCATCTTTGTCCATTAACACTGCGTTGCAGTCGAACAAGCTGTCGTCGTGATCAGATCCACGCCCACATCCGAGAGGCTCACGTTCGACGACCCAGATAACACCTAGTAGCAGCTCTTCCCGGCACCTCCTGCCTGTTGTATATGCCGCGCGCACATGTGCCGAATGCAATAACATGTCACTTCGCCTTCCATGCCGCAAAGAGTTGACAATTTCTTCGCCAAGCTCGTCATCCACCATGTTGTCATTGGATTGACATTTTTAAAGCGAAAGACGTATTGGTCGAGGCTATGTGACATCAGTCACAAGGAACGCAGAGGAACTCACCATTCTTCAGGCAGTATCAACAGTGTCGACTTGCCCTGTTCGAGTCGAGTGGAATCGAAGATGCTTTTGAAGGCATCGATGCCGAGACCTCCGGAACATATAGCGAGAGGATGACCATGAAAAATTTGAGGTGAACCAGGAGGAGGTCGGTGGGAGAAGCATCATACCCCGACTGTCCCTCGTCTTGCCGCCTCGAGGCATTTAATATCCGAAGAGCTCGTTGTAACCCTTTCCCCTGCTGACAGCCGATGTCTCAAAGTCGCCAAATTTTGCGCCGTCCGAGCGATGAACATGGTCGTAGAGCGGTTTCGTCGTAGAGCGGTTTGACTCTCGATAGCCATGAAGGTGGCAATGGCGACTCGATAAGGTAGTCTCAGATTGACACCGCTGGCGAATGCAGCCTCCTGCAGAGGGAGATCGAGGTCTTGTCATGTTGAGTACGGCGAGGAGGGTCTTGACGCAGCTGGTACTTGTTGACCAGAATCTTGCAGTAGTCTCAACCTTTGCCTCTTTGTTCATTGGGGACTGCCTTCCAAGTTTTCCTCCGCCACGCCGCACATAAGTCTAGGTGGAATAGCCACAAGGAAGATGCCTTGATCTCGTCCCGTCCTGTCCCTCAGCACCACCGAACCACCATTCTAGGAATGGCTGAATGAGCTCGGGGCCAGGGTACGGAAGGCCCAGTCGTATCCAGTCATCGACAGAGTTGATCTTCTGGTTGTCCCTCCTGAGGACGCCTGTCACGATCGTGAATTGAAGCTCGGATAATATCGCCGAACATCGCCGACAATAAGCAACCAGTGCTTGTCTCCGGCATTGTACTCTGAAACGGGGTGCAACCTTGTTCATTGTACTACGAAACGAGGCTATCACTGTCAGTATTCAAACGCCTATTATCTCTGCTCGCCTCTATTGTCCTCGCTACGCTTCCCCT
>JAABUP010000087.1_pt1 | contig 205703 bp, 143 predicted proteins | sample 5559201 | NCBI WGS metagenome assembly JAABUP01 (sample SAMN10711887, study PRJNA513373) | rock metagenome | isolation source: Antarctica rocks | place: Antarctica
TTATTAACTCTAAGTAGCTAGATAATAGAGTATAAAATATAAATATAAATATAAATAATATAAGTAATTATATCTTATTAAATATAAAGTATATTAAGTTAATATAAGTAATTAAAAAATTATTATATTATTATTTGAGGCCTTTTATTAACTCTAAGTAGCTAGATAATAGAGTATAAAATATAAATATAAATATAAATAATATAAGTAATTATATCTTATTAAATATAAAGTATATTAAGTTAATATAAGTAATTAAAAAATTATTATAATATTATTTAAGGCCTTTTAAGGTCTTTAATTATATTAGTAGTTAGGTATATAAGTTATAACTACTTAATACCTTTTATATATATAATATCTTTTATATCTTACTTATAAAGTTATATAAGGATAATAGTAAGAGTATTATAAAAGTTATATAAATAAAGCTTATAAATAATAAAGATAAATAGGAGGTTAAAGCTATTCTTAATTATAAAATCTCTTATAATAAACCTTAATATTTAATAAAATAAAAGGGTTAGTCTTATAATTATAATTAATAATTATATAAGTAGGACTTGATTAATATACCTTACAGGAAGCCTTATACTTTTAAACAAGGTGTTAACAATTTGCTAACAAGTAAAAATATTTATAAAATACAGGTAATTAACTGTTAGCGCTGTATTGACATTTTATTTATTTTAATTTTTTTTTGAAACTTTGTCAATAATTTAGTAATAATATGTTAACAAGATTTTAGTATTATCACCTTATTCATAAGTATACGTGTTCCTCCAAGGTACTAAATATATTAAAAAGATTTAAATAGGATTACCTTAAAGTATAAAATTTATATTATATAAGAGGGGAAATAATTTCTATTATTATTAATAAAAAAGAAAAGATACCTAATATAATTAAACTATTAAGGGTATTATAAGAGAGGGCTATTATATTATATTAATAGTAGTACTAGGCCTATTACTATTACTACTACTATTAATAAGATCCTCCTCTTTATTTTTATTTTTATCTTTTATAATAGGAGGAAGGTACTCTTATAATATATTAGTAAGGCTTTAATAAGGTTTTAAAAGGGGAGATAGAGTAATATATATATATATATTAGTAGAGGATATTAAGAATACACTTAAGGGTATTTATAATATAGCTAATAATAGTAGGATCTACCCTAGCTAAGGTAATAGTAATAGAGGGGGTAGGGGTATAATAAAGGTAGTAGTAGTATTAATAAATAAGCCTATTAAAGGTTTATTAATATCTAGTAAGCTAAGGAAGATTAAAGCTAGTATTAGAGGTAGTTATAATATTAAAGGCTTATAAGAGGTATAAGTAGGAGTAGTAAATAAGGGTAAAGATTTTTATTTATATTTTATATTAAGGTCTTTATAATAGTTATATCTTATTAAGCTAGGGGAGGCGCGTATATAAAGTATACTATTAAAGAGGTAAGTAAAGCCTTAATTAGAAATATTAAACTTATAACTCTTTACTTTAAAATATAATATATTAAAGGTATATTATATAAGATAATATAAGAATAAGTTATAAATAACTTAATAAAGGAGGTTAAGTACTATTATAAGGGGGGGTAGTAGGAGTCTCCTTTAATTAATAAAGGATAAGTTAATTATTAAGGATTACTTATAAAGTAACTACTAGGATTATAAAGAGATATAATAAGGTATAAAGGGGGTAATAATATAAATAAAAAATAAAAAGGACTTAATATAATTAATAAAAAATAAAGATATTATAATTAAAAGAATAATATTAATATTATATAAAGGAGGTATACCTTAAGTATTTAATAAACCTTTAATAGTAATAACTTCCTATTTACTTTAAATTACTAAGACTTCTAACTACTTTATAATAAATTAATAAAGAATAATAGGAAGTATAATAGGAATATATTATAATATAAGGATTCTATATAAGAGTATTATTTATAATTATTATAATTTAATAAAATTATATATTCCTTAAGACTTAGCTTAAAGGGCCTTATGATTAATTATATTATTATACTCTTATTAAAGGTATATTCTATTATTAAGGGAGTATCCTTTATAGATTATAACCTTTTATACTCTTAAAGCCTAAGAGCCTAGATAGGGAGATAATTATAAGGACTAGTTAAGAATATAATACTACTATTAACCTAGTATTTATAGTATATAGTAGTACTATACTAACCCTTTACCTATAGTATATAGAGGAGGGAATTCCCCTTAAAAGGAAGGGTAGTAATTAGTCTTACTATTAATAAGAATAGAGAGTTCTATATATATATATATATATACGTACTATTTATAGTACTTAATAGCTACGTTATTACATAGTACCCTTATATAATCGCTATCTTATACTATTAATATACTATATAAAGGAGCTTCTTAACTTCCTAGTATATTAGCTAATAACTTATTAAGATAAGATATAAGATTTTCTCTAGGATAAGTTTAGTATTACTATAATATAATAAGTAGCGACTTAGCTAGAGTAGGAAGTAGGTAAAAAAGATTATATATTAATATAGTTAGTTCCTTAGAACTAACTAGATCCTTTATCTTACGGGTTAAGAAGTAGAATAGCTTATTTTCCTAGATAAGAGTACTATAAATAAGTAGTCTAGCTTTAGGAAATATAGATATATACTAAATAGGGTAAGAGTAATATCAAAAGATTTCCTTATTTATAATAAGAGATAGAGTATTTTACTAGTAATTACTATTGATAGATATATTACCTAGGATATTTACTATAATATTATAATATTAGATATCTTCTTACTATAATAGAATACGCTGGGAGTCTCTATTCAGGAACACGCTATGCCTAATCGGGTAGTAATTATTTTAGGTGTATAGCTAATAGATTTATAGAGAAGTCCCCCGAATTACCGCTTTGGGGTTGGTGGGAAAAGCGAGGAATATTAAATTCCTAACTTTCTTCGCATTCTTTCCACGTATATACCTACGCCTTATATAATTATCTATTTAAAAGAAATTTTATAACTTACTTTAATATAGCTAAGGCTTTAAAAATATCTAAAATTGGTCTATTAGATTAAGAGATACTTTAGAATAAATAGATTTTACCTACTAAATTTAGTATAACTGTGGCTATTAGTAAATATTAAAAACTCTATATATTACTCTACTTCTATTATAGTTACCTACTAATATATATAATATATATCGTTATAAGTAATAAGATACGCCCTATTCTAAGGAGTCTAACGCTGTTAAAATTATATTAATCGGGGTATTAGTATATATAATATAACTGATATTATAGTATTTATACACTAAATTCCTTTATCTTAGTATTAGCCTATTTACTAACTAAGTTTTTATATTACTAGGTTTTTTCTTAATAATGATATTAGTAAAGCCTACCTACTATTTAATACTACCACGTTATATCTTAATCCGTTATAGACTTTAGAAGTACTACTAGAGTATTATAAGCTACTATATAGTGATATTAGAAGCGTAGGGCTTATATATAGAAGTATTAGTAATATAAGTAATTATAATCTTAGTATTAATAGTATATCTATTAATATATCCCTCCTCCCCCTTATCTACTACCTCCTCCTCCTAACTAGAATATCCTTTTCGTATAATAATAGTAACCGTCTACGCCTTATCGGGAACCCTAATATACTATAGATAGCTAGTAAATTAAGAAAGGGGACGCTTAGGTAATACCTAAAAGCTATACTACCTATTTATTCTAGGACTACTAGTAACCCTCTAATTAGTTAATATTTAATATCTAGAAAATAAGTAATCCTACTAAGTCTAATTACTATAATACCTAGGCTACTAGGGTATAATACTAGGACTAGACTAATTAGCGTATAGTAGAGCTAGAAAAATTCGGGAATATTATTAATAATAAGATGGAGTGAATTTAGGAAGAGGAGGACCTTAATATTAATAATATCTAGCTAGAAAGCTTTATACGGCGTTATAATAGCGCCCTTAAGGGATTTTTTACGTATACCTTTTAATAATATAAACTAGGTCTTATAACCTTAAGATAAAGGCGTTATATTAAATATACCTATCTACTACTTAAGGATACTATCCTCTATAACGATAAGCTATTAATTAAGAGGGAGGTTTAAGTAGAAGTCCTACGCTATTACTATAAATAAGTTAAGAAATAGTATAGGGAATAGGAAGAGTATAAGCGTATATAAATCCTATTCTAGTTAATAACCCTTAAAGAGGAATATCGGGAGCGAGAACGCCGGATAAAGGTAATAATTAAGAGACTAGGAGATAAGGAGGACTATTAGTAGTACGCTATATACGCGGAATACCTACCTAATATATAAGGAATAACTTAATTCCTTTAGAAATACTATAATACTTATTAATAAGGATCTTATAAGGCTATTTTATAGATTAATAATAGTATAGAAGACCTCTAGTATTTTATAATAATATTTTACTTATAACCTAGGTAATTAATAATTATATATCTAAATATCTTTTATAATAGCTCCGGACCTTCTTTATTATTATACCTACCTCTAGAGGTAGTACTTAGAATATAATATTTAATATTACTATCGTCGTTATATAATATAGAAGTATTCTCTAGATACTACTAGATATTAACTTAACTTAATTAATTTAGCTACCTAGGTTTACTTTAAGTAGCTTTTCTTAGTAATAAATATTATAATCCTAATATATTCTCCCCGCTATCCTACTTAACTAATAATATATATAATATATATAATTATATACCTATAGATATATCTTATTTAGGTAATTCTAATACTATTAAAATCATTAAAATTAGTATATAGGCGTATATAATATAATAGATATTATCGCGAAAACCTTACTAATACTAGTATCTTAGTAAATACCTAATATACTCCCCCTACTATTTAAGTTAACTAATAATATATATAATATATATCATTATATATATATAGATATATCTTATTTAAATAATTCTAATACTATTAGAATTATTAAAATTAGTGTATAGATGTATATAATATAGCTGATATTATTACGTTTATAGGCTAAATACTATGTCTTAGCCCGTAAAATCCATGCTATTAATCCCCGAACGCCGGGTAGTAGGGGTGAGTTTCCCTACGTAAAAATCTTGAATTTTTATAGGTATTTTCTAGTCTTTAATAACTTTATTTAGATAAGAATCCTCTTATAAATAACTTAATTTCCTAGTTTATATTCTATTCTAATTATAGATAATATATTAATATATAACTCTAATAAGTTAGAGGTTATATATTATATTACAGGTATTATCCTAGCTAAGATCCCTCCCTATTTACTAGACTTAAATCTTATTAAGATATTATTTATAAAGTTAAAGAGATAGATTAAGTGGAATAATTATAAGATAAAGGTATATATAGAAAATAAGAACTTTAATAGCTTTATATAGTTCTTATAAAATACTATATATTATTTAAGAGTTATAAGGGTAGGAAAAGGGGGGGTAAGAGGTCTATTTAAAGTATTAAGTAATAAAAAGTAAAAATAGTAGAGAGTAACTTAAATATATAAGTACTAAGTAGTAAAGTATTTAAGAAACATATATAAGAGGGGAGTAGGGGAGTAATAAGGCGCCCTAGCCCTAATTAGGAGATTATTAGGGGTAAAGGTTAGAGTTAGAGAGGGAGGAGAGTATAAAGAGCTACGCGTTAGGGTAGGGGTTATAAGGGCCTTTACTCTACTTATAAGCTTAATAAATATAATAATACTTAGATTATAACATCGGCAAACTAGGAAGTGGAACAGAAAATCCGAAACTAGAAAATCCGCTGAAAGCGCATTTTCCAGGCAAAATACTAGTAAAAAATAGGAAAATTTTAGGTTTTTTTTATTCTAGCCTAAAAGTCCTAAATACAGAAAATCCGGATTTAAGGCCTTAAATCCGTGATTTTCCTCTAGCGCCGGGAAGAAACGGGAAGCTCGCTAGAGCTATAGCGGCTACGTCGTCAACGCTAGCGTAATATAGGTTTGAAATACAGTCGATTCACGTAATTTATATCCGCGATAGGTAACCTCCCTAGCCTAGCCCCATATTACCTACCATAGCCCCGTTTCCTATACCTATATTACGCCTGCGATTAATTCTCCTACTAAGTATTAGTACTATTAGTTATTAATAAGACTTAATACCTTATTATAATTACCTAGTTAGTACTAGCCTAATATAGTTATATTATAACTAATTAGTAGGACTTATCCCCTATTAGTCCTATTACCTAGTATTTCTAAAAGTTGCTAAATCCACTTAAATGCGCCTTTTCTAACTCATGGTATCAAAACGAGCCCTAGGGCTGACATATAAGCGCGCCTGTTATGTACGGAAAATGCGTATTTTTCTATAGTATTCCACGTCCCCAGTTTACCGATAAATATATATATATTATAAGGATTATAAATAAACTAAGTAGCTAGGCTATTATAACCCTTAAGGTTATAAAGAATATATAATTTAAGGACTTAAATATATTTAAATAAAAGATTTTAATAATAGGTATTAACCTAATATAAATATATATTAAGGAACTCTAATAAAAAGGGAGAAAATATAAGGAGAGAGTATAGGACTTTAATAGGCCTAGGACTACTAGTTAGGCTAATACCCTAATAAGATAGAACTCTTTATAAGGTTAATAGAGCTAAAGGAACCCCTTTATAAAGAATATATTACCCCCCCCTTATAAGGGTTATATATATATAGATATTAAAGGCGGTTAAGGCTAGGAGGGTCTAGTAGATATTAATAATACTAAAAAATAAGAAGGAGAGGGAAGTAATAATAAGAGTAGTAGGTAAGAGGCTAATTATAATATTCTAGGCCTCTAGTTATAAATATATATTAAAAATTATAATAATAAATTAAATAACGAGTAGGGATATACTATTATAAGTTACTTTAATAAAGGTAAGAGAGGTATTAAAGAAGGAGTAATTATAAGTAAATATAATATATTATTTTATAATAGTAGTTAAGAAATTATTTAATATACTAATATATAAGGTATAAGTATCTATCTTTAATATAAAAAATTAATAAGTAATTAAAGAAAAGATTTAATAAGAGAATAAGGCCCTCTACTCTAATTTAGATATAATAGAAGGGAGGTAGTTAATAGGTATATATATACTTAAAAAAGCCTACTCCTCCTTTATAATAAGTATTATATTATTATTAATAATAGATAAGTTAATTAAAAAGGATTTAATAAAAGTAAGAGAGATAAAACTTATAAAGTAGTATAAATAAAGGATTAAATTAATATAATACTTTAAATATTAATTATATAAGTATATATATTATAACTACCCTAATAATATATAATATATTAATTATAATTAAGGTTATAATATAATAAAGTATAAAGTAAAGGTTATAAGTACTTTATAAGGATATATTATATATAAATAATAAGGCTACTTCTTTTAATCTAATAAATACTTAATAAAGGCTAGGGAGAAGTAATATATTAAATAATAAGTTATAAATAAGACCCTATTTTACAAGATTAAATAAGAGTATATAATAATAATTATAAATATTAAAGGATTTATAATTATAAGAGTAAAGAAAAAGAGGAAGGTTATAATTAATTAAGTAATATATATTATACTAGGTAGTAGGGAGTAGTTAAGATTATAAAGACCTAGATATAAGCTAGGGAGACTACCTATCTTTAAGAGGCTCCTAATAAAGGAGCTAGGCTAGAAAATATTAAAGGTAATAATAAGTAATAATAAGGGGCTATTAAATAGTATTAATAAGCTACTTATAAAAGTAATAATAAATAACTTTATCTACTTAGTTAAAAAAGGTAAATAGGCTACTTTAAAAGAAATAAATATATAAGAGGAAAGTAGTAGTACCTTAAGCCTAAATATTTAATATATTAACTTTAAAGATATTATAATATAATATTAAGGGTAAAATAGATATAATAATAACTTTATTAAAAGATAGGGCTATTTAAAATATAAATATCTTAATAATCTAAGAATTATATTATAATATTAAGAACTACTTATTATATAACCCTAATTCTAAGGTATTCTTTTTAATATATAAAGTAGAGTAGGGTATATAAGTATATTTTTATATTAATAAAAGACTTTAAATAAATAATTAAAATATAAAGTTTTTTATAAAAAATATTAATACCTTTAAGCTTTAACTTTATATTTAAAAGGAGGGGGAATATTTAATATACCTTTAATTATATAATATATATAACTTAAGCCTATTATTAATAATAGATAAAAACCTATTAAGCCTTTAAATAATAAAGGAAGAGGTTAGCTACCTTAGGGAATATATTATAATAAGAGATTTTAACCTCTATTACCTTAATTAAAACAACTTAAGATAGGTTTTATATTACTTTAAAGTAAATTAATTAATAGGAATTATACTTAATAATAAGATAGACTTAGCTCTATTAGATAGGATAATTACTTAAAGGATAAAGGAGTTTAAAAGTATAATTAATTTAATCTTTATTATACTTAAGCTTTTTAATATAATATAAGCTTATTAAGTATACCTTAAGTTATAATTTAGCTTTAACTACCTTCTTATATATATAAAGTTTAATTTAAGGGTAGAAGAATAGTAATATATATCTAAGAGATTATAAAAAATAGTAGAACTTAAGAGAGATTAAAAATAGGGCTTATATATTAAGTTAAAAGCTAGGCCTTAAATTATTAAAGATTATAAATTAAATAAATAACTACCTCTTATAATTTTAATAAGGTTTAAAAGGGATAGTAAAGGAGATAATCCCTTAAATAAAGCTTAAAGGTAGGGGGAGAACCTTTTAAAACTTGAAGTACTAGCTTATTATAAAAAATATTATAAAAAGTATAAAAATATTTTAATAAAATAAAGATATTATTATAAAGGGAGTTAAAAATATAATTATTAAAGAGAGAGATAGGATATTATAAATAAAGAAGGTAATTAACTTTAAAAAAAAAGTTTATAATACTATTAAATTATAAAAGGATATATAAGGCTTTATTAAATAAATAAAGAGTAATAATTTATTATTATAACCCCTCTTTAAGTTTCCCTTTTAAAAAGAGATAATAGGGATAAGGTAGCTAAGACCTTTAAAGAGAAAGTAGAGGTCTTATAAGTAATATTCTTCCTACCCCCCTTATAAGTTAATTTAAATAATATTAAGAGGATAAAGTATTTACTATTATTAATAGACCCTAGTAATAAGGTAATATATAAGGAGGTTTAATAAGCTATTTATAAATTAAAGTAAGATAAAGCCTTAAAGATTAATAAGATCTTAAATTAATTCTTTAAGTTAATAATAAATAAGCTCTTTAAAGAGCTTACCTACTTATCTAATATATATTTCTCCCTTAGCTATTATTTAAAGGAATTTAAAAAGGCTAATATAATTATCTTAAAAAAATTAAAAAAGGAAGATTATATAAAACTTAAGGTATATTATTTAATAATTTTATTACATATTCTTAAAAAGGCCTTAAAATTAATAGTTATACAGTAACTTAATAATTATATTAAGAGTTAAAACCTCCTCCCTTAAAAATAAATAAAAGTGTAAAGGAAGAGATATTATATTAAAGATTATTATAAAGATAATATATATAATATAAGATTATAATAAAATTAATATAATTAGCCTTCTTTTATTAAATATTATAAGAGCTTTTAATAATATCTCTTATTAAAAACTTATTTATAACCTTAAGGGAAAGAGGATCCTCTATTATATTATAAGTTAGATAGAAAGCTTCTTAAAGGGGAGGTTTTTATTTATTACTATTAAAAGGATAATAAGTAGAATAGAGCTAATAGAGATAAAGATCCCTTAAGGATTATTAATCTCCCCTATCCTCTTCCTCTTCTTTAATATACTACTTACTAAGGAGTATATAACTATTAAATTATAATTATAAATTAAAGGATTTATAAACAATATCTACTTATTAATATATATAAAAATTATAAAAGGAAATTATAAGACTTTAAAATTAATATATAAGATTTACCTTAAATAGGCTTTAATATATAAGGTAAGCTTTACCCTTTAAAAGTATAAGTTAATTTATTTTACTTATTATCCCTATTATTTTAATATAAGTATAATAGTTGATTTAAGGTATATAATAATAAAACCTTAAGTAGAGATCTAAGTCCTAGGATTATATATTAATAGTAAATTATAATAAGGCTTATACTTAAAGAGGATATAAGTAAAACTTATTATTTAAAGCTTAGCCCTTTTTATAATATTAATATTAATATAAAGAGCTACTTTTAATAAAGTTAAGAGGATATATAATATAATAATAAGGTTAATAATAACTTATATATTTATTATATAATATATATTATAAGGCTTAAAGGATATAAAAAAGATATATATAAAGAAGCTTAAAATTATTTAAAATAACTATTTAAAATATATATTAAGGATATATAAAGCTACTTTAATATAAGTATTAAAGGTAAAGGTAGGGATAGCCCTTATATAATTAATATTAAATTATTTAATTCTTTATTAATATATATTAAAAGGAATTTACCTAATAATAATAATAGGAAATAAATATATCTAGAGGAAGCTTAAAGTTAAGAAAGGGAAGAGGAGAAAGGTAATAAAGTCCTTTAAAAAGGAGAAGAATAAGTAGGCTTTATACTTCTTATACTTAGATAATTAAATTATAATTATAATTAGAGAGGTAACTTAATACCTTTAAGGGATTAAAAAGAAGATATACTATTAATAAAAGTCCTCCTAGGAGTTAATATAAAAAGAATACTAAGTAGGATTAAGGGTTAAGGATTATCCCCTTACTTAGCTTAAAAGCTTATAAATTAATAAGAGGGCCCTTTATAAAGGCCTTTAAAAGGCTAAGAGCTCTATCCTTATATAAATAAAAATAGAGAAAATAAGGTTACCTACCTTTTTATATTAATATAAAGTCTTTAATATTATATTTATAAGTTATAAGTATAATTAATATAAATAGGATATAAGATATATCCTTATTAACTACCCTAGGTTTTATAACTACTATTAAGAGCTTACCTTAAGTATATTAAATACTTATAAGATACTTATAAATATAAAGGAGGTAAAGTAAGTAATAAAATAAATAATTTAAATTAAGATATTAGGCTAGTTTTTACTTATAATAATATAGTTATATTAAGACTAAGTTAAGGTATAAGTCCTTATTATTAAAATAATACCTATTACTATAATATATAATCTAGCCCTAAGGAGCTAGGATAATAAAGTAATAAATATAGGTATTAAGTATAAAGAACTAACTATAATATAAAGAGAAATAGACTAGAAGTTATAAAGAAATAAAAATAATAAGGGTTTTTACCTAAACCTTTATAAGGTATAAGTATATAGTTTCCCTTATAAGCTAGCTATTATAATAGTAATTATAATATACTTATAAGCCCCTATAATTATCTTTTAATAGTCTAGATAAATATAAGTATAACTTATTAGTTAACTAATTAAGTATATAATATTAAATTCCTTATTTATATACAGAGTATCTAAAAAATATATCTAAGAAATAGGAAAATAAGTAGTAAATTAATACTTTTTAAGAGGTCTTCTCTATTAAAGCTATACTTCTAATCTTAAAAGGCTACTACTAAATTAATAATAAATTATCTACTTAAACTTAAGCTAGAAATACTTATAAAGCTAGTATTAAACCTATTAAAAGATATATATTTCTAGCTTAAAATAGAGCTATTCTTTTAAGTAACTTATATATTTAAATCTTAAATCTTAATATTATTCTTATTATTCTTATCCTTATCTACCTTATTAATAATATTATCCTTATTTATACTTATAGCTTTATAAATCTTATAATTATAAAGACTACCTTTATTATACTTCTACTTAATATACTTACTTATATCCCTTATTAAGGCCTTATTAATATTAATAGTAATATTATATTTATAATATAAATACTCTAGATCTATCTTCTTTAATTAAAGGCTTCTAAGATTATATTACTTCTTTTATATTAGGTTTAACATATACTCCTATTATAGCCTATTAATATCTAGATGGCTTATTAAATACTACTTAATATATCCTCTTAAATTATTACCTTCTACTACTTTACTCTAAGGATATAAGGTAATAGAAGGGATAGTATTAATATTTTTATATCTTAATAATAGAAGGATTAACTTTAATATTCTTATTCTTATAACCTTAATAATATTCTCTTTATTTATTTACCTTTACTCCTATTATATAATTTATAATAAGAAGATATTAGTAATTAATATACTAGTTAATATAAATATAAGTATAATTAAAGGTAGTTAGTATAAAGTAGGTATCTAAGGTAAGGAAGAACTAGTTAATAAGCTTACTTAAGGGGGTAGCTAGTAAGACTATTATATAATTCCTCCCCTTCTTCTAAATATAGTTCTTATTTAAGTCCTAGATTATATACTTTAATAGCCTTAATAGACTAGCTAACTTATTCTTAAGATCTATAACTACTTACTATTATATAAAATTCTTATAATTTATAAGGTAATATTTACCTATTTTAATATAAACCTAGTAATAATATAAGTAGTTAAGATAAGAATTAACCTCCTTATATTTATAGTTTATTATAAGTAGGGCTATTTATTACCTAATAAGTATTTATAAAGCTTATTACTTAGTAGCCTTATAAATAAGTCTTACTATTATAATAGTAGCTTTCTAACTAGCTTAAGTAAGAGGAGGAGTATTATTTAATAGTATTTAAGTAAATACTATTAATAAGATAAACCCTTTTATAATATATATATACTAAAAATAAATATATAACTTAATATCTTTAAACCTTATAACTTATTTATATAATATTACTTACTTAGTATTATACTAGTTAATACTAATATTAATAGTATATTTCTTATCCTTCTTTTAACCTTTCTATATAAGGGTTACCTTAATATTAATAAGGAAGTAGGATAATCCTTTATAAGAGGTATTTACTATTACCTTCCTTTTAATATTAAATTTAAGACTATATATACTAATATTTCTAGCTATCTTAAATCTACTAATAGTATAAATATAATTATATAAGTTATATTCCTCCCCCTTAAAGAATATCCTCTTAAATTATATATATTCTATTATTAATTCTACTACCTCTTCTTTACTAGATATAAATAGAGTTTATACTTAAGTACCTTATAATATAAATAGAGGAGTTATTAATAAAGATAGCTATATTAATAAAGGTATAAGAGAGTTATATTCTTACTATTATTAATATTATAATAGCTCTTAGATATCTAGGCTAATAGCCCTTAATAGTAATAAGGTAAGAGTAGCTATTTAAAGAGGAAGTTTAGCCTCTACTACTTTAATATTATATTAACTAGGTATATAAGGTTATTAATTAAGAAGCTTTACTACTATAAATATACTATTAGAGGTAGGCTACTTAAGTACTTTTTTATATATAACTATTATATAATAGCTAGATATTATTAAGAAGTTTAAAATATTAAAGAATAAATATATCTAGGCTTTAAAATTACTTAATTAAGACTAATATAGTTAGAATATAAGGGTAGGGATTTATAGGATATTTTAGTATAAAGACTAGGCTAATTATATAATTTTCTCTAGGATAATTAAGACTATTATATAAAAATTATATAATAATAGTAGAGTATAAAATATAAATATAAGTATATATCTTATATCTTAATACTTTTATTTATATCTATAAATAATATTATTAACCTTAAATACCTTTCTCTTATATAAGAAAGTATATAGTCTTATCTTTTTTATATATACTTAAATTTCTATTAAGCTCTTAACTTTAAATAACTTTATATAAAAATTAACTTTAATCTTTTAAAATCTTTCCCCTTTATATTATTATCTTTATATAATTAGGAATATCTTTTTAATAATTTTAATAATTCTTTTTCTACTTTTTTTTAACCTACTTTTTAATGTCTTTAAAGATAAGGTTATATCCTCTTATAATTACTTTATCTTTAAGGCTTTAAGTTATTATTCTAATATCCCCTCCCTTTATTACTATTTAAAGGGCTTTTTTTACTTAAATTTACTTCTCTTTTATTAAAGTCTTTATAACCCTCTTCTCCCTTCCCCTTTTCCCCTTTAACTTATAATAAATCCTTATATTCCCTTTTTTAATTGATAGGTAATTCCCTTATATTATTAATATATATAATATTTAATTAAAGCCTATCTTTATTAATAAGACTTTTAACTCTACTTTTAATTAAGAAAAATAGTAGAGAGTAGCTTAAATATATAAGTATTAAGTAGTAAAGTATTTAAGAAATATATATAAGAGAGGAGTAAGGGAGTAATAAGGCGCCTTAACCCTAATTAGAGGACTACTAAGGGTAAAGGTAGTAGAGTTAAAGAGGGAGGAGAGTATAAAGAACTATATATTAGAGTAGGGGTTATAAGAGCCTTTACTCTACTTATAAGCTTAATAAATATAATAATACTTAAATTATAATATATATATATTATAAAGATTATAAATAAATTAAGTAGCTAAGTTATTATAATAATAATAACCTTTAAAGTTATAAAGAATATATAATTTAAAGACTTAAATATATTTAAATAGAAGATTTTAATAATAAATATTAATTTAATATAAATATATATTAAAGAACTCTAATTAAAAGGGAGAAAATATAAGGAGAGAGTATAAAACTTTAATAGGCCTAGGACTACTAGTTAGGCTAGTACCTTAATAAGATAGGACTCCTTATAAAGTTAATAAAGTTAAAGGAACCCCTTTATAAGGAATATATTACCCCCCCCTTATAAAGGCTATATATATAGATATTAAAGGTAGTTAAGGCTAGGAGGGTCTAATAAATATTAATAATATTAAAAAATAAAAAGGAGAGGAAAGTAATAATAAGAGTAATAAGTAAGAGGCTAGTAATAATATTTTAAGCTTCTAGTTATAAATATATATTAGAAATTATAATAATAAATTAAATAAAGAGTAAAGATATATTATTATAAATTACTTTAATAAAAATAATGGAGGTATTAAAGAGGGAGTAATTATAAGTAAATATAATATATTACTTTATAATAGTAATTAAGAAATTATTTAATATAATATAATATAAGGTATAAGTATCTATCTTTAATATAAAAAATTAGTAAGTAATTAAAGAAAAGATTTAATAAGAGAATAAGGCCCTCTACCCTAATTTAAATATAATAGAAGGGAGGTAGTTAATAGGTATATATATACTTAAAAAAGCCTACTCCTCCTTTATAATAAGTATTATATTATTAATAATAATAGATAAATTAATTAAAAAGGGGTTAATAAAAATAAAAGAAATAAAATAATATAAAATAATATAAATAAAGGGTTAAATTAATATAATACTTTAAATACTAGTTATATAAGTATATATATTATAATTACTTTAATAATATATAATATATTAATTATAATTAGGGTTATAATATAATAAAATATAAAGTAAAGGTTATAAATACCTTATAAAGGTATATTATATATAAATAATAAGGCCATTCCTCCTAATTTAATAAATATTTAATAAGGGCTAGGGAGAGGTAATATATTAAATAATAAGTTATAAATAAAATCCTATTTTATAAGATTAAATAGGAGTATATAATAATAATAAATATTAAAGGATTTATAATTATAAGAGTAAAGAAAAAGAGGAAGGTTATAATTAATTAAGTAATATATAATATATTAAGTAGTAAAGAGTAGTTAAGCTTATAAAGACTTAGGTATAAGCTAGGGAGACTACCTATCTCTAAAAGGCTCCTAATAAAAGAGCTAGGCTAGAAAATATTAGAGGTGATAATAAATAATAATAAGGAGCTATTAAATAGTATTAATAAGCTACTTATAAAAGTAGTAGTAAATAGCCTTATCTACCTAGCTAGGGAAGGTAAATAGGCTACCTTAAAAGAAATAGATATATAAGAGGAAAGTAATAATACCCTAGGCTTAAATATTTAATATATTAACCTTAAAGATATTATAATATAATATTAAGGGTAAAATAAATATAATAATAACCTTATTAAAAGATAGGGTTATTTAAAATATAAATATCTTAATAATCTAGGAATTATATTATAATATTAAGAACTACTTATTATATAACCTTAATTTTAAGGTATTCTTTTTAATATATAAAGTAGAGTAGGGTATATAAATATATTTTTATATTAGTAAAAAACTTTAAATAAATAGCTAGAATATAAAATTCTTTATAAAAGATATTAATACCTTTAAGCTTTAATTTTATATTTAAGAAGAAGGGGAATACTTAATATACCTCTAATTATATAATATATATAATTTAAACTTATTAATAATAATAAATAAAAACCTATTAAGCTTTTAAATAATAAAGGAAGAGGTTAGCTACCTTAAGGAATATATTATAATAGGAGATTTTAACTTTTATTACCTTAACTAAAATAACTTAAGATATTTTTTATATTACTTTAAAGTAGACTAGTTAGTAGGAATTATATTTAATAATAAGATAAATCTAACTCTATTAAATAGGGTAATTATTTAAAGGATAAGGGGGTTTAAAAATATAATTAATCTTTATTATACCTAGGCTCCTTAATATAATATAAGCTTATTAGGTATATCTTAAGTTATAATTTAGCTTTAACTACCTTTTTATATATATAAAGCTTAACTTAAGAATAGAGGAATAATAATATATACTTAAAAGATTATAAAAAATAGTAAACTTAAGAGAAATTAAGAATAAAGCTTATATATTAAATTAAAAGCTAGGCCTTAAACTATTAAAAATTATAAATTGAATAAATTACTTTTTATAATTTTAATAAGGTTTAAAGGGGATAATAGAGGAGATAATCCCCTAAGTAAAGCTTAAAAATAAAGGGAGAATCTTTTAAAACTTAAAGTATTAACTTATTATAAAAAATATTATAGAAAGTATAAAAGTATTTTAATAAAATAAGGATATTATTATAAAGGGAGCTAAGAATATAATTATTAAAGAGAGAGATAAGATATTATAAATAAAGAAGGTAATTAATTTTAAAAGGAAAGTTTATAATATTATTAAATTATAAAAGGATATATAAGGCCTTATTAAGTAGATAAAAAATAATAACTTATTATTATAACTCCTCTTTAAGTTTCCCCCTTTAAAAAGGGATAATAGGGATAGGGTAGTTAAGACCTTTAAGGAGAAAGTAGAAGTCTTATAAATAATATTCTTTTTACCCCCCTTATAAGTTAATCTAAATAATATTAAAAGGATAAAGTACCTACTACTATTAATAGACCCTAATAATAGGGTAGTATATAAAGAGGTCTAGTAAGCTATTTATAAATTAAAGTAAGATAGAGCCCTAGGGATTAATAAAATCTTAAATTAATTTTTTAAATTAATAATAAATAAGCTCTTTAAAGAGCTTACTTATTTATTTAATATATATTTCTCCCTTAATTATTATTTAAAAGAGTTTAAAAAGGTTAATATAATTATCTTAAAAAAATTTAAGAAGGAAGATTATATAATACTTAAAGTATATTATTTAATAATACTATTAAATACCCTTAAAAAGGCTTTAAAATCAATAATTATAAAGTAACTTAATAATTATATTAAGAGCTAAGGCCTCCTCCCTTAAAAATAAATAGGGGTATAAAGGAAGAGATTAATTAAGATTATATTTAAAACTATTATAAAAGTAATATATATAATATAAAATTATAATAGGGTTAATATAATTAGCCTTCTCTTATTAGATATTATAAGAGCTTTTAATAATATCTCTTACTAGAGATTTATTTATAACCTTAAAGGAAAGGGGATCCCCTATTATATTATAAGCTAGATAGAAAGCTTCTTAAAAGGGAGGTCTTTATCTATTACTATTAGAAGGATAATAAATAGAATAAAATTAATAGAGATAGAGATTCTTTAAAGGTTATTTATTTTTTTATCCTCTTTTTATTCTTTAATATACTACTTATTAAAGAGTATATAACTATTAAATTATAATTATAAGTTAAAGGGTTAATTAATTAATTATACTCCTATACTAGCTAAAAAGCTAATAAGGGTAGGCTATTCAACCCTACTATAAGGATAAAAACTCCACCTGATAATTACGGTTCTCTTAACTATTTACAGCTCCTTCCCTCCCCCCCCTAGCAGGCCTACTACTAGGGAGGTAGTAGAGGGGTCGGGTTTACTACCTATTGCACTAAAGTTTCGTCTATAAGTGAAACTCCTTTTCCTTATCTAGGGCCTAGCCCCTTTCTCTTTTCTATCTCTACCGGCTATTCTTAATCTAATCCGTTTAGCGTAACGGATGAATCCTTATAATAGATGATTTCTTATAGTCCCGGTTATAACGTCCGTGACGGGGAGGGTATATACGTAAAGGGAGGTAATAGAACTAGTACTTACCTACTAGTCTATCGGTGCTAGGCACTACTAGGTGAGGAGGCCAGCGGCCCTAGCGTGCTTATAGACTATTAGGTGGGAAGGCTAATATCCACGTATCTCTATACGGGTTAGACCTCCACTACCTACTACTATACTATAAGGACTACCTAGGTGCGGCTAAGTATCCCCCCGCCGTATAATAGTAAGGTAGCGGATACCCGGTATATTTACCGCGGTTATATCGGCCGCTACTATTAAGGTATATACGTGTAGAAGATAATAGGTACCGTTAGCTAACTAGACCGGCGGCCCTATCGCGCTTATAAGCTATTAGGTAAGGAGTCTAATACCCACGTCCTATTTCGGGTTAGGTACCTACTACCTGTAGCCGTACTGTAAGGACTACCTAGGAAGGGGACTGGAGTATCCTCGCCGCCGTACGGCAGTAATAGCGGTAGTATATACCCGGTATGCTATCTAGCTTACGCTCGATTATTAAGAGGAAGGAAGGGCTAGCTTTATAGTATTACTATCTTTTTATTATACTATTATTATCTATATATACTATAACTACCCTAAGGTAGGCAGACTTAGGCTACCTAGACCGCGCGGAGCGGAATCGGCTGGAGTATAAGGACGTGGCCTCGTAAGAGACCCTATGGCGGGTATAGGTATGGAAGTACCATATATATCCTATAATACTGTAGAGGTTTTATATCGGTAGTATTTCTATCGTCTTATACTAGTATTACTGGTATTACTAGTATATCGCGTTCATGACACGCGTAGGGAAGCGGAGGCTATATTAGGGAGAGGTGGAAGGGTATCTATATAGTATACATTTTTTATCTATATCTGTGTATTCTATCGCGTTATATCTTTTACCGTAATCTTCTAAGAGTTCTCCTTCTATCTTCTCTGTTTTTCTGTCGCGTTGGCGTTCTTATTCTCGTTATTACTATACTCTACCTGCGTGTCGATTCCGTAATAACTAGGTAACCCTAGACGGTGCTTCTAAAACACCGTAAGATCTCTCAGCTCTCTTAATACCGAGATACTAGAAGGTTCGTAGCCGGCACCACGTACAGGTGGATCTCGTCGCCGGCTAAGTTAAAGGGTTTATAAATAATATCTACCTATTAATATATATAAAAATTATAAAAGGAAATTATAAGATTTTAAAATTAATATATAAGATCTACTTAAAATAGGCCTTAATATATAAGATAAGCTTTACCTCTTAGAAGTATAAGTTAATTTACTTTACCTACTATCCTTATTACTTTAATATAAGTATAATAGTTAGTCTAAGGTATATAATAATAAAACCTTAAATAGAGATTTAAGTCTTAAGATTATATATTAATAATAAATTATAATAGGGCTTATACTTAAAAAGGGTATAAATAAAGCTTATTACTTAAAGCCTAGCCCTTTTTATAATATTAATATTAATATAAAGAGCTACCCTTAATAAGGTTAAAAGGATATATAATATAATAATAAGGCTAGTAATAATTTATATATCTATTATATAATATATATTATAAGGCTTACAGGAAATAAAAAAGATATATATAAAGAAGCTTAAAGTTATTTAAAATAGCTACTTAAAATATATATTAAGGGTATATAAAGCTACTTTAATATAAGTATTAAAAGTAGAGGTAGGAATAACCCTTATATAATTAATATTAAACTACTTAATTCTCTACTAATATATATTAAAAGGAATTTACCTAATAATAATAATAAAGAATAAATATATTTAAAGGAAACTTAAAGTTAAAAAAGGGAAGAGGAGAAAGGTAGTAGAGTCCTTTATAAAGGAAAAGAATAAGTAGGCTTTATACTCCCTATACCTAGATAACTAGAATATAATTATAACTAGGGAGGTAACTTAATACCCTTAAGGGATTAAAAAGAAGATATACTATTAATAAAATTCCTCTTAAAAGGTAATATAAAAGGAATATTAAGTAGGATTAAGGGCTAGGAATTATCCCTCTACCTAGTTTAAAGGCTTATAAATTAATAGGAGGGCCCTTTATAAGGGCCTTTAAAAGATTAAGAGCTCCGCCTTTATATAAATAAAGATAGAGAAGATAGGGCTAATTACCTTCTTATATTAATATAAAGTCCTTAATATTATATTTATAAATTATAAGTATAATTAATATAAGTAGGATATAAGATATATCCTTATTAACTACCCTAGGTTTTATAACTACTATTAGGAATTAAAGGATACCTTAAGTATATTAGATACTTATAAGATACTTATAAATATAAAGGGGGTAAAGTAGGTAGTAAAATAAATAATTTAAACTAGGATATTAGGCTAGTTCTTACTTATAATAATATAGTTATATTAAGACTAAGCTAAGGTATAAGCCCTTATTATTAAAATGATACCTATTATTATAATATATAATCTAGCCCTAGGGAGCTAGGATAATAAGGTAGTAAATATAAATATTAAGTATAAAGAGTTACATATAATATAAAGAGAAATAGACTAAAAGTTATAAAGAAATAAGAATAGTAAGGGTTTTTACCTAGGCCTTTATAAGGTATAGGTATATAGTTTCCCTTATAAGTTAGCTACTATAGTAGTAATTATAATATACTTATAAGCCCCTATAATTATCTTTTAATAGTTTAAATAGATATAAGTATAACTTATTAATTAATTAAACTCTACCTTTAATACTTAGATATTAATTATTTTAAAGGCCTTAAGTATTATACTTAAATATATATCTTATATAGTTTTTAATATTATAATATTAGCCTTCTTTACCTTTAATATCTTCTTTAAATTAAATTAAATTAATATTATATAAGTTATTACTAATTAGACTGTTATATTATAAACTTATTTTACTTTATTAAGTATAATACCTTATATTAAGTTAATAATAATTAATAAAACTAGCTTTTATATTCCTGTCTTTAATCTTATCTTTTTAATATATAAGTTCTACCTTAACTTATTATTAATATAAAGTCTAAGGACTTTTACTTATACTTCTAAGTATACTACTATTACTTTAAGGTTTGTTATTACTTTTATATTAAACCTCTTTAAGCTTTTTAATAAATAGACTAAATTATACTTATAAGGGGTAAAAATTACCTTATATTTATTTATTTAATAAAGGTATATCTTATATACCTTTATTAAGATCTTATAATGCTTTTTAATTCTTTTATTATATATTATTAAATAGATATTATTAATAAAGCCTTTAGTTTATACTTAATTCTTTTTACCTTTATATACTCTTCTATAAGTAGGGAATTGAAAAAATTTAATTGTAATAGATAATATTAAGGATTTTTAAGAAATCTCAGTTTCTATTATAGTCGTTTGCAAAGGTATTAGCTAGACGCTAGTAGCCCGTAAATCGTTAAAGGTCCCCTACTAAAAATAGGTAGTAAGGCCTTAATAATACATAGTTGTAATTATAGCTTATAAACCCCTAGATAGATATTAATTAAAGCTATAATTATCTTATATATCTAACCCTTAGTATTTTCCTTATTACTTATTACTTATAGTCTTGCTATCGCTATAGTTCCCCCTATTACCCCCGCTATTAGGGAGTATATTAGATACGAGTTTAAACTTAGCTATAGTAATAAATAGATCGCTATAATATATAAAGTCAGCCTTAAGACGCTAAGGCGTATAAGGAAGAGTTAGAAGGAGTAGGATATAATCTATATACCTTTTTATACGCCTTAGCTAGGACGGAATTATATTATTAATAACCTATTATAGGAGAAGCTCTTAATCTACCTAGACTAGTAGCTAATAGCCTACCTTAATAAAAAAGCCTAGTTCCTATATAATAAGTTTAAGGTTACTATTAATAAGTTAATAATCTAGCGGTATTTAAAACGGCTAGGCTAGTTAAGGAAGAATATAAGGAAGATAGCTTAATAATATAATTAAGACCTTAGAAACTTATAGTTTATACGTCTAGCTAGCTAGCAAGCTAACTAACTTATCTTCCTTAATAAGAGTACTACGTATAAGTATACTAGTAAGAGACTTTATTAGCCTCCTTTTAATTATATCCTAATAGTAGTATCTAGGTAATAGGCGTTATAAATAGGTACTACTTACTAAAATACTATATTAGATATAAAGCTTAAAATAGTTAAAGAGGTAGAGTATATTACCTATATTTATAATTAATAGCTACCTCTTATACCTTATATACTAGGGCTTAATTAGGGCTACTATATTTAACGACTTTATCTACTACTAGGTCCTCCCTTATTATAGTTATATTATTAAAGGCGATCTACTATTAGTAATTATAATTAATAACGCGAGTATTTCTTAGAATTAAGAGCTTATTAATATATTAGATAAGGCTAGGGTTAAACTAGCTTATTTACCCCTATATTTATTAGATCTAAACCTAGTTAAGATATTATTTACTATTCTTAAGGCGTAGATAAGGAAGTATTAAGATATAGCTACTATATATAAAGAAGATAATAGATATAAATACTTTTTATAGGTAGTAATAGAGGTATAAAAGGGATAGGCTAATCCTAATAATTTATTTTAAAAGTTAGGTATTATATATAATAGATAGTATATAGGAAGTAGAGATTATAGGCTAATTTAATATTATTTACTTTATAAAACTTATATATAACCTTACTATTACTATATTAATTTACTACTTAAATATAATAGTCTATTAGACTCCCTTAAAGATAATTTAATTCTTATAAAGATTATTATAGTTATTAGACCCCTTAACCCTTATACCTTCCTCCTACTTAATAGAAGCTAAGATTATACCCTCTTTAAGTACTATTATAGGTTATAGGGGGCTAAAGTTAGGCGGAATATTAGAAGGTTTAATTAAATATCTAGGATAGTAAGGTAAAGGCCTTATAAGAAGCCTTAATATATATAGGGTATTTCTACCTCTTTTATAACCCTATTAATTAATACCTTTAGCTAGATATATACTAATATTATACTTAATATTAAGGGAGGCTTATAACTCTTTATTAATCTTCTACTCTTATATTAAGTTAGTAGTAAGACCCTAATTTATAAGCTTTTTATATATATTATTTAAATTATTTATTTTATATATAGGCCTCCTCTTCTTTATCTACTTAATAAACTCTAAAAGATTACCTTTAATAAGGCTACTCTAGAGGTATACTAATAGTCCTAGGGTAGTAGAAGGTCTTAGTATAATAGAAGGTCTTAATATATAAAAGGCTCTTATTAAGGTTATTAATAAGTAGGTTTAAAGGTTTAATAGCTCTCTTACTTACTCCTTTAATTCCTTTTATAGCTTAGACGTTTATATATTTTATAAGGTAGGGGGAATAGTAGGTAGGAGCTAGATTAGTAGGGTAAAAGCTCTATTATAGAGAGGAAGATATAAGGAGGGAGTAGGTAGCTAGAAGACTCCTTTATAAGGGTTATACTAATTATATAAGGGAGTAGCTTAAAGGTAACTTTTAAATAGGAGGGGTATTCTAGTTTACTACTCCTTTAATTACTCTTTCTCTTTTAATCTTAATTTTTTCTTTATAAATACCCTTATTTTAATTATAAAAGTTATAGGAGGGGTATTCTTTATAATCCTCCTTATATTATCTTATAATATAGTACTAGCCTAGATTAGAGCTCCTTAAGTTATAAAGAAGATATACTTAGTATTACTATTAATATAATAAAATACCTTAAGACTATTATAATTTTAATAGTATTTATTAGTATATTTTTATAATATTAGGATCTCTTTATATAACTTCTTTACTAGAGTCTAGTTCCTAATATTATATTCTTATAATAGAGCTTTTATTAGATTACTTAGAGTAGGAGTAATAATATAGCTACTAGGGTAAATAAGCTATTAATAAGTTATAATAGACCTATTTATAACTTAAGTAGTATATTTATATATAATATTAACTTTAAGGCTAGAAAAACTATCTTATTAAAAGTTATAAATCTCTTACTTTATATTAGTCTACTTAGGTTTATTAATAATATTAATAGTATACTTATATATCTTAGATAATTTATTATAAAATAGGGTAGCCTTAATTAATACTAGATAAGCTCTTATTAAATAAGTAAGAGTAAGTATTTAAATAGAAGGTTCCTATTTATATTTTTATATTCTAAATAGTAGTTAATTATAAGATAAATCTTATAAGAATAACTTCTTATTAATTATATTATCTAGTATCTCCTTTTTAAGGATAGCTTTTAGATATATCTTAAAGCTTACTAGCTTAAAGTCCCCCTTATTTGTAATTTATAAGGGAGTAATAGATATAGGCTTTTTAGTAGTAATAGAAGCCTTAGTAATAGTAATATAATTTTTAATATTTATTAGATCCTAACTAATTTTAGGTTCTTCTACTCTCTTATAAGAATTAGTTATATCCCTTACTTTTATAAATAGATTACTAGTCTAACTATTAAACTTATAATAATTATAATTATATACTAGGTACTAAGAGCTTAAGATATACTCTTATATTAACTTTATACTACTCTTACCCTTCTCTTCTAGTTAATAGTAAAGCTAGTAAGGTAGACTAAAAGCTATAGAAGATATAGATAGTAAGGGTAATAAAAATTTAAGATTATTCCTTACTTATTACTCTAGACTTATCGCCTATTTATAATTTAGCTAGAAACCTAACTAGCTAGGAAGAGGAGGGAGAGGAGGTAGTAGTATACTTAAATAAAATATATTAGAAGGGGGAGGGAGTATAAAATTATACTAGGAGTTATACTAGGAGCTTAGTAGAGGTTTTAAGCTATTAAGCTATAATTATAATATTTATAAATAACCCTAAAGCTTTATATTAAGTCTTAGTCTTAATATTTTAGTTATAAGGGTTACTCTACTAGTAGATAGTATTTCTAGTTTATAAGTAGGCCCTAGAATATTAACTTTAAGTTAAGGTATAATATCTTTTAACTTATTACTAGAAGTATACTTCTAGGTAGTCCTCCCTATCTTAAGAGTTAATAACTAGATAGAAGTTTAATTAGGCTATATTTTAAGCTTAATAGAGGGTTTTAAATTAGATTTAAGAGGCGTTTTATTAGTATATTTAAGAAGAATTATAATCTTTATAATTATAAAAGAAGTAGGTATTTAGGTAAGATATATATAGTAAGTATAAGTATATAGATATACTAGATTATACTACTATTATAAGGCTATTATATAAGTAGTATATACTATAGTATAATATAGAGCCGTTACTACGTAGCTAGTATAGTAATAGTAGCGGCGATAATAGTAGGTAGATAGGCTAGAAGGAAAACTCTATAAATTAAGTATATAGGATAATTTATAGCTTTATTTAGATATCTATTAATAATATTTCTAGGCTATAATATAGACTATATATTATTAAGGCCTTACTACCTGTTTTTAGTAGGGGACCTTTAATAATTTATAGGCTACTAGTATCTAGCTAATACCTTCGTAAATAACTATATCTTTATCCTATTTATCTCCTAGCCTAGTATAATTATTATAGCCCTTTTTATTAAAAAGCTTTATACCTATTATATAATAAAGATTAAGACTCTTTTCTAGGTTTATAAAGACTTTAATAGAGGAGAAGTAATTCTAGGTAAAGGGAGCCTTTTAAGTAGTAGTAAGGGGAGGAGATATTAAGATAATAGCTTAAAGCCTTAAAAATAAAGGAATTATAAGGGGAGATAACTTTATCCTTAAAATTAAAAAGTAGATTAAAGAAAAGTAGAAAAAGGGGTAGCTAGGATACTAAAAACTTATCTCTAACTATATAAAAATAATAATATAAAGGAGAGAGATTTAAAAGATAAGAGTTAATTTTTATATAAAACTATTTAAGGCTAAGAGCTTAATAAGAATCTAATTACATATAAAGAAAATAAGATTATATACCTTCTTATATATAAAAAAGGTATTTAATGTTAATAATATTAATTATAAATAAAAATAAAATAACTAAAATACTTATTTAAAACCTGAATTTACTTTAATATATAGTAAGACGAGTCCTAATATTAAGATATAGTATAAGGGGAAGAATTATAAGTAGTAGTAGTAGTAGAGGTAGTAGGTTAGAGAATAGAGGAGAAATACCTATATAAGAGCTAGGGAGCTTAAAGGGGGGGAAGGAACTTAAAGATAAGGGAATACGCGTTAGAAGAATATTAATAAAGGCCTTAAAAGTTATAATAGTTATATAAGACGCGTTAAAAAGTAGAATAATATATAAAATAAGAAGGATAATAGGGGTAGGGCTTAAATATATAAAGGAGTTTATTATAAAGGTAGATTAATAGCTTAAGGAGGTATATAAGTTTAAGAAAATAGTAGAAAAGTAATCTTAAAGAGGGAAGATATAAAGGGGTAAAAGGAGCTAGGTATAAATAGCTAGCTAGAGCCTAATAAATATAAAAATTAATAATATAAGCTTTAAAGGGATATTTATTATAATAATAATAGGTAATATTATAAAGAAGGGATTTAAAGTAATAAATAATAAAAAGGCTAGGATTATAATAATCTAAATTAAAAATAAAATTAAGAGAGAAATAATAAAGGTATTTATTAAGGAGTAGTTAGTTAAAAGGTTTAAAATAATTATATTCTTAAGGATATAAGAGATTATAATAATAAGGTACTTAATTAAAAGTAACTTAATACTATTTATAATAGAGATAGAGGTAAAGAAGGAGTTAAAAGAAAATAATAATTAAGTAAAGAAGGTATATAAGTTAATAAAGGTATTAAGATAACCCTTTTTAATTATAATATATAAAGTATTAAAGAAGGTAGTAGATATATTAAAATAAAAGGAGGTAAAGGAGGTAATTATCTAATAAAATAAAATAAACCTCCTAGGGCTAAAGATTATAAGAGTAGCCTAGTTATAAGTAGTTATATAAGAGAGGAGAGAGGGAAAGATAGAGAAGGAGAGAGCCTTACTACTTCTAAAGCTCCTTATATTAAAGATAATAGATAAAGTAATTAAAAAGGGCTTAATAGAGGGATATAATTTTTTAGGGTATAAGAGGTAGGAGAGGAATAAGGTTATAATATAATACTTTAACTATTAATAGTATAAATATATAATAAGATAGTATAAAAGCTTCATATAATATAAAATCTATATTAATAAATATAATTTAAGAGAATATAAAGTAAAAAAAGGGGAGATTAAAAGGTATAATAATTATAAGAAGAATAGTTATATAACCTAGAAGTAAGAGTATATAATTAAGGTAAAGGAATTAAATAAGCTCTATTAAAAGATAATAGAGAATAAGAAGAAGTTATATAAAGGCTTTATAAAAGGAAATAAGTAATAAGATACCTAGAAGTAGCTTTAAGGGGAGTAGATAATAATAGTAATAAAGAAGAAAAGGAAGCTTATATTAAAATTTAAAGACCTTAATAAGGTTATAATATAAATAAGTTTTTAAGGGGATATAAGAAAAAGGGGAATTATACTACTATTAATAGTAATATTATAAAATAGGCTAGGAAGGCTAATTACTCTCTAAGTAATAGAGATAAATTAATAGATATTAAAGGAAATATTAATATAAGAGGCTTTAATTATTAAGGGGGTAAAGATTATAAGAGATATTTAATAAGTAGACTAACCGTCGAGTTAGGATTTAGTACTAATAATTAGTACCGACTAAATACTTAGTACTAGCTATTAGTATTAACTCGCTAAGGCCTTAATACCTTAGCGAGTTAGGTTAACCTAACTTAAATTACTAAGGTATTACTAAGACGCTAAGGCCCTAATAAAATAGTAGAAGGAACTAAAATAGTCTCCCTATAATATATATTCAAAATAATTATTATACTTATAACTTTATCTTCCTAGTATCCTTTATCTATTCTCCTTAGTATAGTAAATATTTATATTACTAGTTTATATTACTCCTACCTTATTATATATATAGGGCTTATATAATATTAACTCCTATAAAACCTAGTAATAAAGATATTAAATTAAAATTAGATAATCTTATTATACTTAATTCTATATTAAGTAGTATTCATCCTAGCTAATCTATAAGTTAGGTTAGTTAGAGTATATTAAAAAAATCCTTTTATTAGAAGAAAGAGCTTCTTTAAAATACTATTTAATCTATTAAAAAAGAATTCCCTAAATTAGTACTAGTAAGGAATAATAAATATATTAAATAGAATTCAGCCTCTAAAGTCTAATTTAAAGTATAGTAGGGGTAAACTACTATTAGTAAAAGTATTAAATTAAAGTCTAATATTAAAGTTAGAAATCCCCTTTAGTTTAAGAAAGCTAATATCTAGGATAACTTTATCTAATTAGCTTTAATAGTAGAAGATTACTAAAGATTATATATAAGAAGTATAAAAAACTTCTAGACTACCTAATAATAACTAGTAATTTAAGTATATCTAATATAAAGAAATATATTTAAATAAGTAAATACTATTTATAAAAGTAGCTAAATCTATTGTTATAAATAGAACTTTCTTTAACTTAGGTAAGTTATCTATAGTAATATAAAATAGTAATATAAAACTATTTTTTTAAGATAATATTAGAAGAAAAGTAATACTAAGTTCTCTACTAACTTTTCTTAAGAGAAGTAGAATAAATAATTATATAAATACTTTATTACCTTAAATTAGTCTTTCTATACTATTAATTAAGTAGAGTTTTAGTAATTATTATTAATAGCCCGTCTAGATTTAAACCTAATCTATTATACTAAGTTATAAAGTATAATCTTTTTAGATTTTAAAGGAATATATAAAGATTAAAGTAGATTTAAAGTATCCTTAATAAGTTTCTCTTATACTAGATACCTAGTCTAGTCCTTAAAAGGTCGCCTATTTTAGAGTCCTAGTCTACTAGGTTAATACTAATTTTTAATATTAGGAATATCTTATTACTTTTATACTACTTAATATCTATTATTCTAGGTATTTACTTATAATAGAACTAATAAAGATATTAACTATTTATAGAATTAAAGATAAACTTTTTAGGGTTATTATTAATAAAACTAGTAATAATAGAATAATAAAAGATAAACTAGAGAAATCTCTTACTTAGCGTAATATCTAATAGGATAAACTATAGAACTCTATTACTTATATAGCTTATATCTTTAACCTTATAATATAAGACTTTATTAAAGCCCTAGATTTAGAAGCTTTAAATTATATAATAGTATTATTAGAGGATACTTAAGTTAAGGATATTTAAGTAAATATAAGTTTATCTACTATTATTAAGAAGGTATAGTATAATAGAGGTAATATAAACGGGTAATATACTTATTAATACTTATAATAGATCCGCGCTCTTATAATAGCTATTAACTTATCTCCTTAATAAAAGCTTAGTTTTTAATAGTTATAAGAAAGCTCTATTAAAAGACCTAGAAAACTTATATAAGATATTTATATCTATTAGAATTCTACCTACCTAATACTTTATTATATATATTAGTTATATAAATTTATTAATTCTTAAGTAGATAAAAATATAATTAATCTAAAAATTAATAAGATTAGCTTTAATAGATATAAGTAGTTAATTATCTTACTACTTAGAAATATATTAAATCCTATCTATTTACTTACCTTAATAGTTTCTTAGATAATAAATATAAGTATATATTTAAGGTTCTAATTATATAATACCCTTTTTAACTATTTTAATTATACTAAAGTAATAATATATAGTAGTAGGATACTTAGTAGAGTAAGTATTATTAATACTTATAAAGTAGCCTTAATAGAACTTACTAAGTATTATTTTAAAATAGAAGGTAAAGGTAGATTAATATATAACCTTATTAATATTTTAGACCCTTCTATAAAACTAAGTCTATATAAAACTTAGGATAAATAAGAGGAGTTAAATAATAATAATACTTTAACCTCTTATAAAGAGATATATAAGAATAAATTTACCGACTACTTTTATAAGTATTATAAGATAATACTAATTATTAGAAGGATTAATATATAAGAGATATAAAATATTAATAAGGTAATATAATATAGTAATATATCTAAATTTATACTAACTAGTAATAGCCTTTAATAAGAGTAAGGAGAAGTCTACTTTAATATTTAAATTATAAGTCTTTATTATAAAGCGAAGCTATTTAATACTTTTATTCTAAAAGTCTACTAGAGGATATTCTTATATAGGAGTACTAGAGGGATAATACTTTAGCTTATCTAAATCTAATATAATTAGTTAAGGATATCCTTTTATATCTAATATTATTTATAAGTATTAAGAGAGTCTTTAATCTTACTTAAAGAGTATATTTATAAGATTATATATAATTAAAACTAGAGTTTATAAAATAAGTAATACTTCTAAAGTATTATAATTATATTATAGGTTTAAACCCTAAAGAAGCTCTTACTAAGCCCTAGGATATTCTTTAAAGGGAAGAAGATATTAATTAAAGTATTAATAGAAGTAAAGATCCCTCTAAATTAGAATTAGTAGATATCTTAAGATAAATAGATTAATAGTTATTATTTTAAAGTTTATTTAATAATTAGGTAGTATATTTATAAAGTATATTTAATTTCTATATATAAATATAAAGGTAATATAAGAAGGTAATATAATTCTTTATCTTACTAAGAGCGCCGTAATACTAGGAGTATTACACTATCCTAGACCTACCCTCTACTCCTAATACTATAAAACTATTACTACCCTTAAGCGCTAAATAGTATAATATTAAAGCTCTTTATTAGTTCCCTTATAAGTTATAGATCCCTCTTTATTATAGTAATATATTTAGTATAGACATAAAGTAGATTTAAATTTATATTATAAGATATATTAGTAAGTAAATAGTAATATAAAATAGTAATATACTTATCTTATAATACTATTAAAGCTAAACTTTAGATTTAATATAAATTTATACTAACTCCTATAATATCTACTATTACCTCCCTTATAATATAATTAAATAGTAGCTTTAAGATAAGGTTATTAATAGTCTTTTAATATTATTTTATCTCTCTTAGAGCTTTAAGACTTAAGTTAACTCTATACTTTTATCTTATAAGTACTACTAGTTATAAAGGATTAATTAATTATACTTTAATATATTACCCTTTTATATTACCTTCCCCTTCCTTCTTAATAATATATTCCCCCTCCTACCTTATATAAGCTTCGCCCCTCTAACTTTCTTAGCTAGTAATTATAGTATTTTATTAGCTATTTATACTATCTATCTACTAATATATAAAGTAAGAAATATATTATTAAAGGATATTATAAGTCTACTTAGTATAAGCTATTATTAAAGTTATTAAAGATATATAATAGTAGATAAAAGAAGGAATATAAGGTTTAAAAGTTTTAATATAAGGTAAAGTAATATTAAGCGGAATATTCCGCGTAATTATAATATAATTATAGGTATAATTACCCCTTAAAATCTTCTTTCTAACTCTTTCTACCTTTATATACTTAAGATATTATAGTAAGATAGGCTATTAATATATAATAAGTATTTAATACTAATTATATTATTAAAATATATTACTAGATAGATAAGCTAATATAATACTTTAGTAATATTCAGTCTTTATAACTAGAATCCTAAATTAATTACGAGTAGAGAATAGGTAAAAGACTAGGATAATAATAAAAAGCTATTATATATAAAAGTATCTAATAACCGCGTAGTAGTATTAAAAAGGATTAAGAAGTTAAAGGAATTATATATATAAAAGTCGGCTTCTAAGGAAAATTATATAGAGCTAGTAATAAGAGTTAAAGATATTATAAAGGAGGAAAGATATAAAAGAGGGATTTATAATAATATAATTAGGTAATATAATACTTCTTAAATAGCGAATACTATATAATAGAATATTTTAAGATAGAGTTACGCCTTAAAGATAATAAAGAGGCTATTAAGGAATAAACTAAGCTAGATAAACTAGTAAATTATATAGAAAATATAAATAGTATAACTAATTTTATAGAAGAGGTTAATATATAATCTATCTTTAATCCTATCTTCTAATTAATATAACTTTTAAAGTACTTCTAAGGAAGATATAAATGCTATTAAGCTTAAATTTACTAGGTTTAATCTTTTAATCTCATAAATTATTAAGTAAAAGATTATATATTATAAGGGTCTAGAGGAGTTAAAAGATACTAAGGACCTAGATATTATAAATACCTATATTATATCTATATAATAGTACGCTAACGCGTTTAATATGAAGGAATATATTATACCTAACCTTATATAATAAAATTAAGATAAGGAGGGTATCTTAATTAAGGTTAGTACTAATAGGAAAGAGACTAAGTATACTACTAAAGAGGATAAAGAAGAGGATAGGGAGTATAAGCTAGAAGATACTAGTAAGACTAGTAGTAATAGTAAGGATAATAATAGTAAGTATAATAATAGTAAAGGGGATAGTAAAGAATAGAAGGATTATAAGTATAAGATTATAAAGATATCTAATTAGATAGATAGGCTATTTATTATAAATTATAAAATAATTATATTACCTTTTTATATTACTAGAAAGTATTCTTAATATTATAGTCTTAGTAAAATATTATAACTAAAACTGAAGTCTTAGTAATTTAAGTTAATACTTTAATATTAATACTTAGTACCTACCTAGGTACTAAGTTAAGATACCTAGTACTTATATAAGTACTAACTTAAGATACTTAGTACTAGACTTTAGTATTAAATTACTAAGACTCGAGTCAGGTATCCAACTCGAGTTTAAAGTACTAACTCGATGCGGTTAGTCTATTAATAAGGATCTTTATAAGGGTATAAAAGATAATAAAACTATTATAATATAATATATAAAGGGAGTAAGTTGTAATAATAATAATACTATTAAAAGATAAAGAAGTATAATAGATAAATATCCTAGCTATTTAAAACCTATTATATATAAAGAGAATAAGTTTAATATATAATCTAAGTAGAGGAGTATTCTACTTAATATATAAAGTAGAGAGGGATATAAGGATATATTTCTTTATAAATAAATATTAGAATATTAATAAGTAAAGAAGTAAATTTATATTAAGGTACTTATACTCCCTAGAGATATAATTTATAAGAAAGGAAGGGGGAGTATTAATATATCTCTAGATATATAATATATATAACCCTAGCCTAAAGCTTAAGACCTTAATAAGTAACCCTTTTATATTATTAGAGGTAAAGGAGTAATTAAGTTAACCTAGGGAATATATATTAATAGGAGACTTTAACTTTTATTACTTAAACTAGAATAATAGGGGTAGATATATATATATTATAAAGTAATAGATATATTAATAGATATCATAAAAAAAGGAATAAAGCTTACCCTATTAAAGGATATAATAACCTAGAAGATAAGGAAAGTAGAAAGTATTATTAATTTAATATTTATAATAAAAGCTATTAAGTAAATACTATTAAGATATTATATTAAGTTAAACCTTTATTATAAGTTTAATTATATTTTAATATATATTAAAGTTAGTCTTAAAGTAGAGGTAGTAGTCTTATACTTATAAAGGGTATAAAAGATAGTAGACTTAAAGGAGATAAAGAGGTAAGTAAATACTCTTTAATATTTATTACTTAAAGGGGAGTTAATAATTAAGGGGTAGATAGATAGCTACCTAGTTAAAATACTTTAAAGCCTAGTAGAAATAATAAATAAGTTAGTATTATAAGTAAAGTCCTCTTTAAAAGTAAAGTCCTTTTAAAACTTAAATTATATAAGGATTATAAAGATAGTATTAAAACTTAAGATAAAATATAATTATAAAAGAAGCTAGAGGAGTTTAAAGATATAATAAGAGGCCTAGAAGATTAAAGGGAGGATATTAAAGAAAGTAAAAGTACTCTATTTTAAAAAGGTAGTATATAAGGTATCTTAAATACTTAATAAACTTTAGAAACTAGTTTAATAGGATTAAGAGAAAAGTATATTACCTTAAGAGCTCCTAAAGTTCCCTACCCTTAAAAAGGATAAGGAAGGCTTTAAAGTAAAGTTATTTTAAAAGAAGGTAAAAGTCCTTTAAAAGACCTTTTTTTTACTACTTTTAAAGGTAGATTTAAGTAATATTTAGGGGTTTTAATATAAGATACCCCTAATAATAAATATAAAAGTTATTAAAGAGGAAGTTTATAAAGTAATTAATAGGCTAAAATAAGATAAAGTATTAAAGATAAATAGGATCTTAGATAAATTTTTTGAGAATAGTAGAAAAGGAGCTACTACCTAGCTTTATATACCTATTCTAAACTTATATAAAAGTTAAATACTATTTAATAAAATTTAAAAAAGTTAATATAATTATCTTAAAAAAGTTAAAAAAGGAGGACTATTTTAAATTAAAATTATATTATCTAATTACTCTTCTTAATACTTTAAAGAAGGTATTAAAAGTAGTTATAATAAAGAAGCTAGGTAAGTTTATGAAAGATTATAAATTACTACCTTAATAATAAATAAAGATAAGGAAAGGAAGGTTAATAATAATATTTCTTAAAATAATAATAGAGGTAGTATATATAATATAAAATTATAATAAGTCTAATATAATAAATATATTATTATTAAATATTATAAGAGCCTTTAATAATATCTCTTATAAAAAGTTATTATATAACTTAAAAAAGAAAGGGGTCTGAACCCTTATTATATAATAGGTATAAAGCTTTTTAATAAAAAGGGTTATAATGATTATATTAAGCTAGGAGATAAATAAGATAAAAATAATAAATACTAAGATCCTTTAAAAATCTTTAATATTACTTATTTAATTTTTATTTTTAACTTCCTACTTATAAAAGAGTATATAAAGATAAAATTGTAAATATATATTTATTAATAATATTTACTTAATAATATATAATAAAAGTATTAAAGAGAATTATAAGATTTTAATAAAGGTATATAAGATATACCTTTATTAAGTAAATATATATAAAGTAACCTTTACCCCTTATAAATATAAGTTAATCTACTTATTAAAAAGCTTAAAGAGGTTTAATATAAAAGTAATAATAGACCTTAAAGTAATAATAGTATATTTAAAAGTATTAATAAGAGTCTTTAAATTTTATATTAATAATAAATTAAAGTAGGGCTTATATATTAATAAAATAAAATTAAAGATAAAGATATAAAAACTAGCTCTATTAATTATTACTAGCTTAATATAAAGTATTATATTTAATAAAGTAAGATAAGTTTATAATATAATAATATAACTAGTAATAACTTATATAATAGAGATATAATATAACTTAAAGGGGATATTAGAAGTAAAGAAAGTTAATATTATAATATTAAAAATTATATAAAATAAGTGTTTAAAGATAATAATTAAGGCCTTTTAAAGTAATTAATATATAAGTATTAAAGGTAGAATTAGAGGTCTTATTAATAAAGATAAGCCTTAACTAGTTAATATTATATATATTAATAATATAAGGGATCTACCTATTAATTAAGGAAGGGAATATAAGGATCTATTATAAGTTAAAAGGGAAAAGGGAAAGAGAGAAAAGGGTTATAAAGACTCTAATAAAAGAGAAGTAGTCTTAAGTAAGGGGAGCCCTCTAAGTAGTAGTAGTAAAGGGAGAGGATATTAGAATAATAGCCTAGATTACCCTTAAAGAGATTAAGAGGTAGGTAAAGGAGAAGTAGAAAGAGAGGTAGTTAAGATATTAAAAAGATATTTTTAATTATACTAAAATAATAGTATAAAGGGGTAAAATTCAAGAGATAAGAGTTAATCTTTATATAAGGCTTTTTAAGGCTAAGAGCTTTATAAGTATTTAGTTATATATAAAGAAGATAGGACTATATACCTTCTTATATAAGAGAAGGGTACTAGGGGTTAATAATATTAATTATAAATATAAATAAAAGTATTAGGATATTAAGTATATACTTATATTCTACCTTAATTATATAAAAGGGAGGTAGATATTTTAAAGGATAGGGTTAAGTAACTTCTATTAAATAATATTAACCTTAAAGGAGTTAAAAGTAGTAATTAAATAAGTTATTTAATAAGGTATACTTAGCTAGTTTATATTAATAAGGGAATAACTTATAAGGGTTATATAAGAGTAGATAGGCTCTAATTAAAGGATAAAAGGGTAAGTAACCTTAATAAAAGAAGAGATAAAATAATATAAAGAATATAAAATATAATAATATATAATATCTAGAATTCTAGAAATATAATAATAAAAAAGGTAGGAGATAAGGTTTTCTTTTATAAGTTATAATTTCCTCTAGTAAGCTAGATATAAACCGCCCTTATTAGCTTTAAGTAGTTAGATAGTAGAGTATAAAATATAAATAAAAATAAAAATAAAAATATTAAGATATAAGATATATACTTATATTCTACCTTAATTATATAAAGTAAAGGAAATTAATACTTTAAAAAGTAGAGTTAAATAACTTCTATTAAATAGTATTAACTTTAAAGAGATTAAAAGTAATAATTAAATAAGATATAAATAATTAATTTATATTAATAAAAAAATAAATCTTTAAAGTTATATAAGAGTAGATAGACTCTAATTAAAAAATAAGAGGGTAGGTAATTCTAATAAGAGATAAGAATAAGATAATATAAGATAATATATAATAAGGTAATATATAATAAGGTAATTTATAATATTTAAAAATCTAAGAATATAATAATAAATAAGGTAGAAAATAGAGTTTTCTTTTATAAATTATAATTTCCTTTAATAAGCTAGCTATAAACTACCCTTATTAACTCTAAGTAGCTAGATAGTAGAGTATAAAATATAAATATAAATATAAATATAAATATAAATATAAATATAAATATAAGTTAAGTACTTAACTTAAGTTTAAAGTACTAACTTAATATAATTAGTTTATAAAGAAGTTAAATTATATATAAGAAGAGTAATACTATATTATTTAAAGATAGCTAGTATACTTTATATATTATAAATTATAAGAAGAGGTATTAATATCTATAATTTAATATTAAAGGTAGAAAAGAGATAGAAAATAATAGCTTTAATATAATATAAAGGTATTAAATAATTAGATTAATATTAATAAGTAGATCTATTTAATCTAATATATCTTTTAAAGTAATAGACTAATTATAATTATCCTTAAAGTATTAGATAGCTAGAAATAAGCTTTATAACTTTACTTAAATAGGAGATATTATAAATATTAGTATAAATATTAGTAAGATCTTAACTTACCCCTATACCCTTAGTAAAAGCCTTATACCTACATGCCTAGGGCTAGCCCTAGGGGCCCTAGGCTAGCCCTAGGCCTATTATAGTATATTATAAGGCCTTAAGGCTACTCTAGGCTCTAAGGGTAGTATTATATAACTATTAATTAAGTAATATTTTTAAAATCTATTAGTTTATAGATCTTAGGAAGTTATATAACTAATTACTAAGTAAAATTATATTATATAACTAATTATTAAGTAGAACTTTAAAAGTTTTAATATTTTATAATTAATAGAGAACTTAGGTAGTATACCTTAAAGCTACCCCTAATACTACCTTAAAAGTAATCCTAGAATTAATTGATTTAGCTAATTTCTATATAAGGGTTATATACTAAGGTAGGCCTAGGTAGGAGTTAATAGTATAGTAGTTATATTAACTTAGGGTAGTTAATAATATAATAGTATTACTATTATAAGTACTTTAATACTATTACCTAGCGCCTAGAAGCCTAATTATAAGATATTATAATATTATTATATAACGCTAAGAAGCTTAATCTTAAGGTAGCCCTAGGTATTAGGTAGATTACCTTTACAGCCCTTATAGCCCTAGGCGGACTCGTATCTACCTCTGTAGCCCTAGAGCAAGCTTTCTTAAACTATAGCCCTAGGGGCCTAGGGCGGCCTAGAGCCGGCCCTAAGTACCCCTCTAGGTTTTTAGAAATTACTAACGAATATAAGTAGATTATTAATAAATATTAGATCTTTAATATTTATACTACTTTTAAAGAGGTTATTAAAGGACTTATAAACTAACTAATTAGTTATAATAATCTTAAAGTCCTAGTTTCTATATATCCTGTTATAGTAAGAAGATATAAATATAATAGAAAAGTAAAATTAAGACTATTTAATAAGTAAAGGAAAATAAGAAATAAATTAAGTATAAATTAATTAATATATATCTAAGCCTACTTAATTATATTACTTATCTAGACTTTACGTCGATAGCTTCTAGCCTAGTTCGGAGTGAAATAAGTGGAAGAGACTAAGGTATATATCTACCTATAAAGTAGAAAAAGACATAGGCCTTGCTAATAAGCTAGCGCCAAAAGAGCTACGATGTTAACAATACTCGTCGATTGCGTCGTTCCTTACCTGCTGATAATGGCGATAGGTAGTATTGAAGATCACCTCCATAATATATATATCATTGACCATAGTCTCATGGATTCAAGTCAGGTTGTTACAAGTCTGACCTTCGAGGTTCTGCATCTTAGCAGTGCCACTTATATTCGCATGCCCTCCATCGGGTTGCTGTATGTTGTCAAGGGAAACGATATAGTCGCCGAGATACCCCCCGAGACGAGCTTCGAGCTTATTCTCGAAGGCTGTGACATTAGATTGGCCACCAAGAGCGCTCTTGAGAATCCGTTGAACAGCATTTGATTGGCCGGGAGGTGCAACAAAGTCGCTGTTGAATAAAGGAACATTGATATCAATAATAGATTGCGGATCGGCTGTGAGACTTGTGGGAGTGGGCATTGGCCTCTCTGGTAGATCATTATTACGATTGGTCTCGAAGCTAGGCTTGGCTGGTGTGAGAGCTTGACTGGTTGCAGCAGTATTTGTACCAACAACAGGGCTAGCATTTGGGGTTTGAAAGTGTAGATTGTTCAAATGGTAAGGGCGCATTGTGGCTGGTCACGGAGTCGAAGTCCATGGATGAAGCAGATCCACCCATACTTGATCCAGAGTTCGGCTTCAGAGAGGTCTGGAAATGTGAAGCGGATGATCGCTTAGTGGTCGCTGATGGACTGGGGGAAGCAGTTATGCCTTGAGATGGTCCAGCGCCTACGCCAGAAGATGGCACTGTAACCACGTCTTGAGCTGACGAGCTTCCCGACTCTGTTGCCACAGTATCATCTGCTCGACATCTTGACCCTATATTCAATCAGCTATGCTATACGTAAATGAGTGCCTGATCACAACATACCCTGTAGCAGGGACAACGGCACGGGAGTACAGTCGGCAGGCGGCGCTCCATTGGAGTACGCTTCAAGCATAGCAACGCTCATGCAGATTACTGCTTGCCCACCGGCGAATTAATTGTTCCGCCAGACCAGATCAGTACCTTCGATAGTCCAAGCTGTCGAAATCGATTTCAACTGCGCCCCAACCGCGAACGGTGCAGACACGACCCCAGAGTTTGTAGAGCAGAATGCAGTCTGATCTTGTATTCCCAGCATGCTGGCATCATTCAAGGTGTACGTTGTTCCGTCATTACAATTTGTAGCATCTGCAGCGGTGCCATCCGCAGTCACGTATCCACGAGTCATATTGGTAGCAGAAATAACGGCGACGTATGGGCTGTTGTCCTTGAGGAGTTGCAGCATCGATGGACTGGACGAGGAAGGTAATCTTGACGTCGAATTAGAGGGTAAGGGGGAAGACGCGGTGCTGCTGCTGCTTTTATCCGAAGTGGTCGAGCTCACAGATACTAGGGAGTCTGATTTACTCTTTGTTAGGGATGAGCTTGCCGAAACGGAGGATGTTACCAATGATAATGTAGTTACGCTATTTGTGCCTGCGTTGCTTGAGCTGAGACCCATGAGAGAAGCTGAGTTAGATACAGAAGACAAGACCGTTGGTGGATGAGAAACAAGTGGGCTGGAGATTGACGATGAAGTTCGGGTGTTTGTACCGCTCAACGCGAGCTATCAAACACTGAGCCAACCGTACTCGAAGGGTTATCAAATGTCGAGCTGATGACCGAGGCGAAATGAGATGTAGTAATCTAATTGCCAGATGAAGCCATGGAGCTCATCAATGAAGAAGAACCATCGACCGAGCTCATCAACTCCGAAGATGAACCACTGAAAGACTGCTCGCTATTTGTTGAGCTTACTAGGGACAAAGTCAAGCTTGGACTGGCAGACGTGATAGTAGAAATTCCATTACCTGCGGGGCTTGTTGACGACTGCACGGAATTAAAGCTCGCAGAATCTCTACTCGCGCTACTAGGCGAAGTATCAACGGAAGACGAAGCCAAAGGTGCATCGCCAGAATTGGAAAGACTGATAGCGCTCGTAGAAGTACTCAAGCTATCTGGCGAACTGATGGAATCAATATTCGTGGTGGTGGTTCTGAACAGAGAACGGGATAGACTTGTCGAAAAAGCACACGAGCTGCTCGGAAAGTTGGACGACGACGAATCTATTGTGCTAGTGGGACCGTTGGGCGTCGATGAATCGGATATAAGTGGCGAAGTGACGGATGACGAGGAGCTGAGTGTGGTAATTTCACTCAATGGGCTAGGCGGCAAAGAAACGCTTGTGGTTGACGAAAAAGCGCGGAAGCTGCTACTCAATGTTGTGGGTGTGCTAGAAGACGGTAGAGCGCTTATAATAGAAGAAGAGATGCTGGAGCTGCTGCTCGAAATTGGAATGTCGCTGGACGTGCTCGTTTCACGAGATATGCTAGATGATGGAGAGAGGCTTATGCTTGTTGATGAAGTGCTGCTGCTCTCACTACCACTCATGGTTGAAATACCGCTGAGTGAACTTAGTGGAATGAGCGTCGCTAAAGTACTAGAGCTGCTGCTTGGTGTAGAAGGATCGCTGGAGCCGCCACTACTTGTAGCTAAATGGCCGCTGGATGTGCTCGATGAAGGCGTCAGAGAGGCGCTGGAGCTGCCCTCAGAAGACGTTGTTGAAAGTGTTGGAGACAGTGTGGAGCTACTATCAAGAGACGTACTCAATATGAGTGAGGAAGTCAATGGCACGAGAGAGGCGCTAAAGCTGCTACTAGAAGAGGAGCTTCCTGTAATCGATAAGATTGAAGCTGGGGAAGTAGTTGGGGTTTTCTCGACAGTATGGTAGATGAACTCGATGAAAGTAAATTTGTGGAGTTGCTGGCCGATGTCGTACTCGAGGAGGTCGAAGCGGATGAAAGAGTAGTCGATGTCGTACTCGGCACAACCGAGGAGCTCGAAGTAGGTGAAAGAGCAGTCGTTATCGTACCAAGTACGATCATGGAGCTCAAAGTAGATGGAGGAGGAATAGAACTCGAGATGCTTGACATAGAACTCGAGCTATCCGATGAGACCACTACCGTCGAAGTCGCCTGTACCGAAGTGCTCGACATTAAAATGGAGGAGCTCAAACTCGTTGATGTAGTCGAAGATAAGAGCATGGGAATCCGGGACGAGGAGCTCGACGTAGTCGATAAGATTGGTTCTGCTGCACTAGACGGGGATTGCGATGTAGTCGATGTAATCGGAATTGAAATACTGAATGACGAATTCGATGTAGTTGAGGTGCTCGGTATCGGACTACTGGAAAAGGAACCCAAGGAGTTTGATATTGAGGTTGGGGAAGATGAGGATGAAGCTGCAGAACTGGATTGTGGACTACTCAAGGAATGTGAAGATCTTGATACTGATGTTGTGGAAGCCGCCACCAACCTTGCACTCGAACTCCTTCCATCATCAATGTGTGGACTTCTCTAAGCCGGTGGCCAAGTGGAGACTTAAGTACGGAGAAACACTCATCATGGTTCCTACGAATACTGGAAAGCGCTGTGACAACGGAAAAGAAAAGGGCTACTTCTTTCAGCTCTTGGATAAACGTACTGCTAAGCGCGTCGAAAAGTATGTATGAGCTACTATTACATGTCACTCGATTAGCTATGCAACTTGGCAGATTTGGGAGACATAGCTAGGGCTCCCTCGACAGCACCTGTAAAAGACGAAGACTAAAGGACTGTCCAAAGAACTTACCCATCATATTCGTATTCCTTGGTGGTAGCTGAATGATCCTAGGTTAGTGGGATTCTCCATTCTCGGAAATCGAATACTACTAACATTGAGCAGGGTGACCTCTGCACTAACAACAGGCATTAGCATGTCCTGGTGCTGCGTTCAATCTGTCGGACGGAGCGTCGACATACGTTGTACGCAGTTTTGCCTGTTTGCAGCCCGAAACACTGTTAGTTATAGGTTTCGAAGTCAGCAGTGTTGATAAAGCAGTGACTGTCCCTTATCCTGGCAGCTTGGCTATAGACAGGATTGTGCCGTGAAGGCAGAAAGAGGGATTTCTCTCGAAGCGTGTCTCGATACACAAGTCATATTCTATCAAGAGCTGAGTATGTACCGTGACCGAAGTATGTTTCGATGCGGTATCGTATTGATCGACGCATTCGTCTCCACTAGCAGCGTTGGTTGTGAATGATTCCCCAGAGAGTGGAAGGCGATATCCGCGTCTAATAGTAAAGTTTCTGCAGTCGTATATTCCTTGAATACAGTGATTATCTTGTGATGGACAGAAAGTGGTGCTTACAATTGGAGCTGTGTTGGATATTGTAGAAGTATAAGCACTAGCTGGACGCGAAGAAGTCTTTACGCATGACACCGCGGAGATGAATGCAGCGCATACAGCCAATATGAGGTTCTTGTCAAATCGCATGGTGAAAGCTCAAGATACGGACAGGTTTGTGGAGGAGGAGAACCCCAACGAGGCAGGGTAGGAATACGACGTGGCGCGCCATCGCTGGAACCGCCAGTGGCTCGTAGGTATTTGACCATGGACAAAGCCGTTGGCTGAGCATTCTTCACGCCTCACAGAGTAGATTGCCACTTGTTGTCCGTGGTTGGTATTGAGAGGACTTACCGTTATAGAATTAATAGAACGTTTTTGAGCTTGAAAGCAGTGGAATGAGCCAGACGAATCAAAATGAAAAGACATATCACATTGCAACAATGTTGCGCGGCTGCAAATGGGCGAACGCAGCAAATGCAAACGGTATTGTGTCAACGGTGCATCCCAAAACTTACACATCCGCTCCGAGTCCAAGAAGATGGTGTACAGCACGTCTTAGCTCTTGACGTGTTCTGTGGGTACAAATGTTACAGCACGAGTACGGAGGAGCTGATAGAACACGATTAGCCTTGATTAACCAGGTTGAGTTCACCCATGTTCATCAACCCATCACTTGTTGGTGCAAACATCAGCAATCAGCGATTCTATGCTTGTTGCTTCCGTCGGCATTCGTCTTGGACATCATCTCGGGGTTTAGAGCCTTGCTGTACTGCTAACGGCGGTGGGACTCGGCTGCAGTGCCCTAATCAGGGGTTCCAGTCTGTGACCAGAAGACTGTCTAAAACTTCATCGATGTTGTGCCTTTCAGAAGCTGGAACACTTTGCCTACACACCTGGTCCGTGAGTGAGGGGATCCGTGCGTTGATTCTAGAATCAATACCTGAGATACAACCTTGACAGCCAGTGACAGCTTAAGATACCTTACCTTACTTTACCTGCAGCTGAACCGAGCGGCTAGAGCGGGCTTAGAACTACCGCAGTGGAGATAGTCCGGTGATGTGGGGTAAAAGCACTCTTTGCGTGGAGTCGAGCGAAAGAATTCCACTATCCTCCGACGGTCGACGAGTAGTGCGAAGTCCACGCGCTCGAGTGAGATGGACCTTTGGAGGCACTTGCGACAGCCATGCTTCAACTACCTTACTATCTCTTCCAATTCTCAAAGCTTTGATCTCTGTCGCTTCTATCTACGCCACAACCTCCTGAGACGGTTATACACCACATCTCATCTCCCTAGCCGTAGCTGGACATCCTGCAGCCTCGGTGGCCCAAATCCGTTGCGGCTTTCCTGGGAATCGCATGCACTGACGTTTTGTCAGAGCTTCGCCCTTTCATTCGCAGGCGCATACCCCCGTCTGGTCACCACTGTCGAAATTGGCACTGACATGCTACGCAAATGCTCCCCACAGTCAATGCCTGGTTCATAGTGCATCTCTCGCCTCCGCTGACCCTGGTGCCAACTTCACCTTACAGCGCCTCTCCGCATCCTGTCATTCGTCTGTGCATGCTCTAGGTACTCTCGGCCGAAACACTCTCGTGCCGACCCTTGTTCCATGAATACGCCGTTGACTGTTTTCTTACCACCAAGAATCATATGCGCCAGCTCAGGTACTCGCTCGAGCCTTCCAGCTTCTGTACGCCCCTCAATACCAACCAAGATAATACCAAATTGTACATTACTGCTGTGGCCCGAAATGTGTTCGTTATAAGCCCGTTCTAATATTCTCCCTTTATTGAGAAAGCTTAGGTACAGACAGTCCGCGTAATCCGTTGCAGTTTTTGGAAGTCAGACAAACAGAAAAACCATGAGTCCCCACCTAGCTTCAAAGAATGGTGTCGTGACAGTGAAAAGTGAAACCTCCTATCAAAGCCCACCATCTTCCTCATCCGAAATTTCACAGCCTGACCATGAGAATTCGAGAGGTCGCAGACAGACTCGAGGAAGGTGTACGAACGCAAAAGGAGAGGGCGGGAGTGCCGATGAAAAGGATCCTCAGGGTGACAACGCTGGCGAAGAGCAGCCGAAAAGGAAGAGGAGTAGGAAAGGGCTGGAAAAGAATTTTCCCTGTCCACATCCGGGCTGTGGGAAAAGTTACTCGAGAGCCGAGCATCTATATCGTCATCAGTTGAATCGTGAGTCCCCATAGCCTTTCTCACATCAGTCATGGGGTTGATCACAAGGGACAGATTCATCCAAGAACATCTATGTCTGCGACTTTCCTGGATGCGAGCGTCAGTTTGTCCGGCAAGACCTGCGCACTCGACACCGCGAAAGGCATACCGCTCGTGGCTCCCATCTTCAAAGAAAAGATAGCAGCATGCACGATATCGACGATCGATCGATGGGTACTGATGGTCTGCGAGAACACACTGATCCGAAATTTCGGCCAGCCATAGGTTCACATGGTTCGACTATCAGCCATTCTGCAATAGCCCCAGCACCCTACATGAAGGGTCATGATACTCATTCCATGCCTGCCCAGTCGCCATCAGGAGGAGGAATGTCGGATAATTACCAGACGAGTCTGGGCAGTGTCACGCCAACCGGCAGTCATATAAAATCGCCACAGTCTCTGAGCACTATAGCGAGCTTAGATCACGGGCCTCACACCACGTCACTGAAGCGATCCAACAGTAATGAGCAGTATTATGGTGAAGCTACAGCAGGCTATCATCCACATATGGTACGCAATGCATCGACCTCAAGCTACAATTCAAGCCAGAGACATTCAAGTTTTGGATCATATGAAAAAACGGCGCCTCAGAAGAACTTCTATCCAGATTCGCGCATACCTAGGTCCAACAATGCAAACGTGACAACGAACCCAGCAAGTTACCACGTTCCTACATCGATTTACAATGGGCACTCGGCTCAAGCCAACAATTCCCAGACCCAGATACAAAACCAGGTTGGCAGTGTCTCGTACTTGCCTCCTCAGAACTTCCAGTCTCTTCCACCATTGCCTCCCCCGGTAGTCTCACCAATGTCACAGATGTCGACACAAGGACGACAAATGGGAGGTTATTCGGGTGCTGCGGCACCGTTGACGCCAGTAGACGCTACCTCAAATTTTGATATGTACGGCTCGAATGGAATGGACACGAATTTTCTGGATCACAACGGGAATACATACTCAATGCCCCTTTTTGGTGGTGATGGCTTCGGTCCGTCACCTTTAGCTATGGCCGATGACTTCACTGCCTGGTTATTCAATGAGCAGCACTTAAACGCCTCATCGCCAGGAGGCCATCGAAATGGCTCGATGTCTGCTGGTGCTACTGCTTTCATGGAGGATTCTGGCAGTATGGCTTCTGGAATGTATGGCATCACGAATGACAGCTTGAATGGTCCTGCCAGTGCTGGTCAGCCAATCCCGCAGCAGAATCTCATGGCCGTTAACAGTATTCTGGATCCGGCGCTGCCTCGAATTGACCTCTCAGAGGAGAAACGGAAGGACATACTGGATCTCATTGAAACTCGGTTTACCGATCATGCGCCGGTCAAGAAGCAGAAGGACGCTTTTCTCCTCGATGGCGACCGCGATCTCGACAGTCATGTGCTGAGCCTGCACTCAATGCAAACCTATATTGGATCGTATTGGTACCATTTTCATCCACAGATGCCAGTCTTACACAAGCCCACATTCTCGGCGGACAAGACTCAGAACCTACTGCTAGTCGCCATCATTGCGATTGGAGCATCCTGTCTTGACAAGATGCATGGTCCTAACGTCACGCAAGCTGGCGCCGAGCTATCCACTTTTCTGGCTTGGCATCTTCGTGGGGAGATCTTCAAACATGTCGATTTCTTACCGCCAGCAAAATTGTGGGTGTTCCAGACACTACTACTATTAGAGGTATATGAGAAAATGTACTCTACAAGAGTACTTCATGAACGTGCACATATCCACCACGCGACGACCCTGACCCTTATGAGAAGAGGTAGCTCTCTCATCGGCCGATCGGCTCTCGACTCACCACCCACTGTTAAAGATGAGGCGCCGGGCATGACCCCGAATAGTAATCAGGGGTCGGCGGCGCAGAATCCGGAGCAATGGTGGAATCATTGGATCACCAACGAGGCGACGCGCAGGGTAGCATTCGCCGCTTTTGTCATCGACTCTATCCACGCTACAATGTTCGGACATGCGGCCACCATGGTCGCTCATGAAATGAAGCTGCAGTTACCATGCGACGAGACGCTCTGGTCGGCTACAAGCAGCGCCGAGGTTGGGCGCATCGAATCAAACCTCCGAAGTAAAGGTATTAAGCCAATGACTTTCTTCGAAGGGTTGAAGAACACCCTGAAAGGGAAACCCGTTCGGGCTAATTCTTTCGGACGGACTGCCATCATAGCTGGTCTACTAAGCGTTAGCTGGCATATGAATCAGCGTGACGTCCAGGTTCATCAGCTTGGGGCGCTGAAAGTTCTAGGGGGCAAAGACATTTGGCGAGGACCTTTGACGAAGGCCTTCGACTCTTGGAAAAACGACTTCGATCAGGGTATTGGGAAAGGCACCATACCTTCATCCATGCCATCCGCCTCGGATAGAATCGATGAGGAGAACATATTTGAGAGCCGTACCGTCCTGCATCACCTTGCTCACATGGCAATGCATGTCGACATCGTCAGCTGTCAGATCTTTGCGAAAGCCGGCCGATTGCTCGGACGAACAACTTTACCATCGGACTATGCAATAGCACAAAAGAGAATCCGAGATAATTGGGCTCCACGGCCCAGCGCGCGGCATGCCACATTTTACGCGCTCAAGTTTCTTTCTCAGGTATTGATGCCAGACTTAGCTACCTCACATCGCAATGGAGCGGCGAGTAGTTTACAAGGGCTCACTCCATATTCTGCACGAGACGACTTCCTCCTCAACAGGCCATGGGTGCTATACTTTGCCTCCCTCATCGTCTGGTCATACGGATATGCCCTGGATGGGCCCGTGCGATCACTTCCTAGCCTATCCACTCCGGAGGAGCAGACATGTGACATGAGGGCTTTCTTGACGCGAGTGGGTGGGATCCAGGATCCACGAGAATTGGAACATATGAGGGACCGCAATGCTTGTCTCGGAATGCTCTTAGTGCTACAAGCAATGTTTCAAAAGTGTCGCTGGGAATTGCTTCATGAAGCGGCAAGACTGTTAGGAAACTGTATCCATATGTCAGAAGGGATCATGAGTAGTTGAGAGAGGAGAGTGAAAGAGCATGGCCACAAGGGGATGTTAAACGATACCCCTTCTATAACAGCCTCTTAGCCCCGTATTCCTAACAATCGATAGCGTATAAGATAAGTTCTTAGGTATATATTTATATTTACGAGTTTTAGATACGAAGTATAATACAATTATCTCTGTACGAAACTAGAAAGTAGAGAAGTTAGTAAGTTAAGATATAGGTATTAACTTTATAGGTAAATATAATAATATAAATTATATATCTAATACTATTTTATTAATAGAATTTATATTAAAGAGCTTAGTATACTAAGTAATATCTTATTAAGATTTTATAAAGTTACTTAAGTATATAGAAGCTAATAATTTCTACTACCATGTATTTATAAAGTGTACGCGTACCGCTACCCTGATTACACTTAAAGCGAGATCGAGTTTTAGCCGACAGAGCGTCGGTACCCAAATCCCGAGATTAGGCGAGAGAGTCGGCAACGACTTTGGGTACCAACCCTCGGACACGGATCGGCCCGAGATGTGATACCATTAGTACTGTGCTAGTTCTACTGACCTAGATTTGAATGCAAAGTCTTGGATGTGCTAGGCTAAACGAATACTACGTATATGGCGCCTCAGCGGATGCGCAATGCTCTCGATGATTCCAGATCGGAAAGCTCGAGTACGCGGGAGAAGCAACCAGGGTCTGGCCCGAACGGTATCTCCAAGAGTCGCCGGAATGGTTCTTCGACATTACCAGGGAGCAATTTGAAGGACGTTACCAATGCCCATTCCACCATCGGTCAGCCGGGCCATCAAGATACCGCAGTCAACGTGAGTTGGGATACATTTCTCGAGACTGGGAAAGCATGCTGAGCTTACACGTATTAGATCGATTGGTCCTCCTTCGACCCCTCAATACTACATTCTTTCAGACATGCACACCACCTCGACGTCCCTCGCGCATTTGGCTCCCTGTATAATCAGAGAATGTTAACGCGACCGGGTATCGGACTGTTGTCACCTACAATGGTACGGCCGAAGGCCCGCCGACGGGTGGGAAAGTATCAGCTGGCAATGGCTGTGAGAAAGGCTTTCAATGCTGCTATTGTTACGGAATCTGAGCTTCTGACTTCATTCCTATATGCTGTGCACAATCAGGGTTAGACGTACTGTATTTTCTCTGTCCTTTCCTATATGCTAAATTCTGTTATAGATAAAAGCTTTCGGATGCGTTTCAAGCCTACCTAGACACGGTAATACACCTCGCGATAGTGACTTGTATTCAAGGTACGAAGGTACCTAGAGAGATAATTATATAACATTGTATCTTTGTTAGGCAGGAAATATTACTTCTAAATTATAGCCTAAATTAGCTAGGCTTCTCTTCTATAGTAATACTATCTTTACAAGCTTATTATACTACTAGTAAAGTATAGATAACTAGAGGGTCGCTATCTTAAAGCGAGATTAGATATATATTTAGGTTATTATAAGCTTATAAGGATCTATATAATATTAGTAAGTATATAGTATAATTATAAAGTTATATAGATCCTAATTAGGAATAGCCTTTAATACTAGATCTTAAGCTTTCTTTCTATTAAATCTAACTATCTAACCTATATATTATTAGGTAAGGAAATCTTAAGATTAATTCTATAAAAACTAGTATAGATTAGTATAAATTAATATAAATTAATACTTTTACTTATATCCTAGCTAGCCCTAGCCCTATCTTTATATTTACTATTATAGATTTATAAATACTATAACCCCTAGAAAGGTTTATATAATCTCTTACTATTTTTATATTAATTATTATAATTTTATTATAGTTATATATATCTCTATCTTAGAATCTCTACTATTTATATAAATTAATATAATTCTTTATAAATATATTATAATTTATAATACTTTTAGTAGCTTTTAAAGAGGAGCTTAATACTAGTTATATAATACCTATATATATTAATAAGGAGGCTTAGCCTAGAGAGCTAAGTAGAAAGAAATCTATAGTTCTACTCTAAGTTAAAAGGGTTATTATAACTAAAAAATATCTTATAAAGACTAAGGGTATTACTTATATAAATCTACTCTTAAATATTAAGCTTTATATAAATAAGAAAGAGGATAATATTATTAATATAAATCTTTATAAGCTACTTAAACTTTATTAATAGTTATAGGCCTAAACTTATAATTATAAACCTAAATCAATTTTATACTATTCTTATATAAGAACCTTAAAGATAGGTAATAATAAGTATACTAGTTATAAAAATAGTAATAGACCCTTTTATACTTATAAGAATAATACGCGTATTTATAATAATATATATAATAACTATCTTATATCTAAAGAGGGTATTAAGTATTATAACTTTATTCTAGGTTAATATAAATTCTATATTAATTCTAATTTATCTATACTTATATTATATAAATAGTATAAAGGAGGCTTATAAATATAAGAAATTTAAAGATACTAATATATCTATCTATAAATCCTTATAACCTATCTACTAATCTATATAATAGCTTATAAGAAATAAAATACTAGTAAAGTTAATAAAATAATATATAAGGAGGTATATAATAAGCTTATAAATATATATATTAAGTAGATAGATTTATATAACTACTTATAAGACCTTAAGGAGCTAAATAAATTATTAGGGGAGGATAAGTAGGTATACTAGCTTATATAACTATTATACTAGTTTATAATTATCTATACTAGAGGTATATAAATAGTTACTATTATAGATTATATAAAGCCCTTTAAGATCTTATAGATTTATAAAGATCTATAAATATAATTATATCTATAAGAATAAAATAAAATAACTTATACCTATAAATTACTAAACCTAGTATATAATTTAATAATAAAAGTAATTTAAGAATTAAATATTTAATTAAATATAAATATAATTATAATAATAAATAAAGATTAAACTAAGTAAATAAATATTAATATAAAATAATAATAATAATATAAACTTAAATAAGTTATTAAGTTACTAGCTAGGGCCTATATAGATAAGTAGGTTATAAAGGCTTAAAATTCCTATATCCTTAGATCTAAGACTAAATATAGCTATCTAGGTCGGTTATACTTACCTAATCTATAATATCTACCCCTTATAAAAAATAAGCTTATCCTAAACGTATTAAGTTATTAAATTAACTAGGTTAATATCTATAATTTTTTTAGGATTAGCTAACTATTTTACTAATTAACTATTATTATACTTTATAATAATATCCTTAAGATATAAGTAGTATAATATAAGGCGTTATAACGCGTTATTAGAGATATTAAGTATTTTATTAGCCTTTTTTATTAACCTAATATCCCTAGTACTATTAATTATTATTACTATATCCGCGATAGATTAGTTATATATACTTAGGTACCTTACTAGCTCTACTATTATAGTATTACTATTTATAAGTAGCTATATATTTAATTATTATTACTTCTTATTAAACTCCCTTAATTCTTCTATCTTAGTTATTAGTATTATTAAGAGTAATCCTGACCTTAGGTTTTTAAGACCTTTCCGAGCTAGCTAGGTTAGAATAGGCGTCGGAGTAGTTAGTAGTAGGGTAGGGGGACCGGATTATAACGGGGGTGTCTTAGTAGTTAGTAGTAGGGTAGCTCTCCTAGATTTTACCGGCTTTAGCCTTATAGACTTCTTTATAATTATTATAATTACGGGCTTTTTCCTAGAGGATCTTAGTACCCGACGTTTCTCCTTTATATTAGTAGGCGGCAGTTCCCCTAAAATATCCTAATCCTCTAATAGATAGATGATTTTAGGATAAATATCCCTAAGGTACTATAATAATATCTTATTACCGCTAGCTATATAATCGGGGTATTATTTATTAACTATCTAAGTCTAGTCTAGTAGTAAATACTTATTAGTTAGGCCTAGTCTTTCTCCTATATTATTATATAGTTAGCGTCTTTAAAATACGTAGAAACGCCTTACCCCTTTATTATCTAGGGCTATTACTAGTACCCCTATAGGGATAAAGTCAGCGGGTAGATATCTATTAGAATTAAAGCTTAGTTAGTAGAAATCCCCCCGCTTAGATAAGTTAGAATAAATTACCTAGAATATCTAATAATTAGGTAGAATAGGAAAGCTTCTATAATAGTTAGTAAACTCTTCTTTTAAGATAATATAGTCTAGATTTAAATAAATTAGCGTAGGGAACTTATTAACTATTAGCTAGTCTAGATACTTAGAAGGAATAACTCTCCTACCTAGTTTCCCTAAAATTTTTACCCCCCTATTCTCCCTTATATAGAGGGCCCTAATTATATAATAGCTAATATTAATATCTACGGAGGTGACTTTACTAATAGGCTTAAGGGCTCCCTTAGGAGCTACTAAATAAAGTTATTTAATTAAGTAAGGTAAGGATATCCTAGTCTAATGGAGGATCCTAGTCTATTAGAGGAGCTAATAATACCTCTAATATTATTAGTAATATAGGTTATAAGTTCTACCTAAGATAAATATACTAATCTATATCTAGTAGTTACCTAGGTTTATACTTAAAGTTATAGTAGATATTATCTACTATTTTATAGACTATCTTAAAAAGGCTTAAAAGGCTAGCGTAATTTATACCCGCCTATTAGTCTAACTTAGATATAATATATTCCTAGGAATAGCTTAGGTCTTAGTCCTCTCTTAGTACCTTAAGTAGGGGTACCTTATAATTTATTTTAAGATAATTAAGAGGATTATAGAAGGTAAAATCTTTATAACTATCTTATAATCCCGTACTATTCTATAAATTTACCTTCTTTAATTTATAAATTTTAAACTCTTATAAAACCTATAACTACTTTCTTACCTCTACCCTTATTTCTTCCTAGTTTAGGTTAAACGCTACTTCCTAGGCTTAACTATTATAGTTAAGCGTACTAACTTTAAGTAGTACTATTATATATTAGACGATATCTTATTTAGCTTAATATAGATTTTCTTTATTATTAACTAGTACGCCTAACTTCTAGGTAATATCTAGGGGTATAGTAAGGTCTAGGAATAAGTTTTATTATACCTACTACTTAAGTTAATCCTAGATCTAATATATAATATAGCGGTCGTTTAGAATAAAGATAGGCTAATTATATACCGCGGAAAGGGGTCTTAATTTATTCTCTCTTAGGTACCTTAATATATAGGGTGCGTTAGTAGTCTTAGAGCGGTATAAGTCATTTTTATAGAGGGGATTATACTTACACTTAAATTTAAATTAGGGCGTATATATTTAGAAGACTCTTAAAAGAATTAGCGCTTTAAGTAGGTAGTTTAAAATCTTATTAGATGTAAGTCTACTTTTATAGAATTAAGTTTATAGTAACTACTAAATATAGCCTTTATTAGTAGTTATTCTTAACTAGTCTATTATATATAAATTAATATCTTTACTAGATATAATTTTAGGTTAATACCTTATTATTATATTTATTCTAAACTAGGTTAGTAACTAGGCGACCTTTTTAGTAATAGTAATATATATAAGAACTCTAGGTAGTAAGGAGTATTACTCTTAGAGATATAATAGGTAATAATATATACTATATTAATATTAATAATTAATAATAGGGATAAAGGTAAGTAAGGTAAAACTTAGTTTCTTCTAAGTTAAAGCTATACTAGTAGCGGGAGTACCCGTATTATATACTTTCAGACTATAATTATACTAATACCTTCGTCTTTAAGGGATGTTAGTTATTACTTTTAAGATTTTTTAAACTTAACTACTATATCTAGTACGTCTTCCTTAAGGTCAGTATTATAATTATAAATTATAGGGGTTATATAGTAATATAAAATCAGTCCATTTTTATAGTAAGACTAATTCTTAAGGAATCTAAGAATTATTCTACGGGGGATCTAATAAACCCCCTAAAGAGACTAGTAAGCCTTATACGTTATTTCCCCTTATAGGTTAATATAAGGGCGTAATATATACTAAGCGCATGCGAAGTATAGCCTACTTAGTAGGTTATAATAATTACCTCCTCTCTTAAAGAAACTTATCCTCAAGTTTAATATAAATAGCCTATTTAATTAAGTTTAATAAAAACCTTTAAACCTAGTATAGGATATAAAGAAAAGAACTTAATAAAGTAAGATTATAACCTACGTAGTAGTTATAATATATAGTATTTATAACTCTATATTATAATATAACTATTTATTACGCGTAGATATTATAATCTAAAGTATACGCGTTATATATAATAACTTTCTATATATAATAATAATAGCTATACTAATATAATCTTAGCGCCTTAATATTATTATTATAATACCTAAAATTTTCCTTAATACTTTATCTTTTATAACTATTAATAATATCTTTCTAGGTACTTAGTACCCTCTCTTTTTATATATATATAATATATATAATATATATAATAATAGCTAATTATATAATATAGTATTTAATATCTTAATATCTTAGGTATTACTTATAAGTTAGTTTACTAGCTCTTCGCGTAAATATAGCTAATATAATATAGCTTAATCTAATATAAAATATATATAATACGCCTAGCTTTTATAATAGAAGTAGAAGTAGATCCTAACGCCTAGTTAGGTAATCTAATTATTAAGGATCTTATAGAAACTCCTATTATAAATCCTATAAAGATTCCTATTAAAGATCCTATTAAGGAGCCTACTCCTCTTACACGTAACCCTATCCTTAAGCCCGCTTCTTACTCTAGTTCTACTATAAGTATTAATAATCCTTTTAGCCTAGATAATAATCTTATTATACCTACTTATTATTCCTCTTTTATAAAGGTAAGTACTTAGTTATAATTTAGCTACGTAGCTAATATAAAGTAGTATATTATTCTTATACCTACCTCCTTAGCCGCGCGTTCTTATAGAGTTCCCCGTTTAAAATAAAATATATATAAGAGGTATATTTACTATATTAATAAAGGACTTATAGAGTATAAGTACTTATAATTATATTATACTTAGCGCGTATACTAATAATATAGGTAATACTATATTTATAATTATTAATAGGAAGAAGATAATACTAAAGTAGTATAAATATTATATAAAAGTCTATTACCCTTATAAACTAGTAGGTTTTCCCTATCTTCTTAGGTTATTTTTATAATTATAATATATACTAATTACTTAACTTCTAGATTCTTAATAATATAATCCTAGTTTATAATAAGGTAATTAAGCTTTATTAATTAATTAATAATATTAACTATCTAGATACTCTAGAGGATAAATTAAAGCTTTAAGTAATAGGCGTTACTCTTATAAATATCTTAGTTATAGTCTACTCTAAGCTAGCTTCTTATAGCTATATTATAGGACGTCTTAGTAATAAAAAGAAACTAATAAGTATATTAGAAGTATAGACTACTATTCTTTAAATAATAGAATATATTATTAAAACCCTTATAAGTATTTATAATATTAAGTAAGTTAAGGTATACTTCCCTACGCTTTTATTATATTTATTAATTATTATAACTATTACTTATATATCCTTAGGTAGGCCTTAAGCCCTTAGCCTCCGGCCTAGAGGATAAGATAGATATAGATAATAAGGAGTAGGTACCTAATATACTAATATTATATTACCTATACTTATATAAGTAGCTAAGTAAGCTTTAACTACTTAGCGCTAGGTTCCCTTCTCCTAATTTAATTAGATAGTTTTTTATTTCTTTCCTAAGTTATCCCTATATACTAGCGCCTCTAGGGCGTTTTACCTACTCCTAGTAGGTAAGATAAAAGAGATTAATACTCTTTATACTTACTTTTAGGTAACTAATTAAATATCCTTTTTTACCTTTACTAATTCTATCTTAATATTTATAACTCCTACTTTTAATAACAGCGCTTTTACTTCTTATTAAAGTCTTTATATATTTCTTATATATCTTCTAGATTTTCTTCTAGAACCTATTAATTATATTAGGGAGGATATCCCTTCTACTTAATAAGATATTAGAGTTTACCCTTCTTTATCTTCTTATCTAAAATCTCTTCTAACTCCTACTACTTATTATTATTAATAAGTTCTAGAGGTAGTAGCTTAGGTATAAAGGTATTACCTTACCTATATATATATAGCTCTAAGAGAGAAATATAGAAAATAGAGTAGATTATATATATTAATAGTAATATTAGGTAATACGCCTACTTATTAATAGGTCTAAGGATATAGAATAGATTAATAAGCTTATATAATAGCTTCCTACTTAGTTACTTTTACTTTAAGTTCTTTATATTTGATATAACTAAGTCTCCTTAATTAAAAGATATTAGCTTATACTTCCTATTATAAAACTTTACCTATATTTCTAATATATCTTATTATTAACTTAATAGGTCTTTATATAACTTATAAAGTTTTTAGATATATTATTTTATATTTAGTACCTCCTCTTAGTAAGTTCTATCCCTAGAATATATAAGAATCTTAGGCTAATAATTATAATAAAGCTTAAAAGGATTATAGCCTATTATTATATTCTTTATACTATAATATATAAATTTAGCTAGGGGTAATAACCCTACCTAATTATTTTATCTATTATTATAGTAAGTTCTTAAATAATATTCTAATATCTAATTCTAATATTCTATTTAGTTATTAGTCTATAAATAGAAGGTTATACTTAGCTTATAATTTAACTTTAAATAGTAGTATAAGTTAGATTAATAAGTACTTATAAATAGACTCCTTTAATCTAATATAATATTATTAGGTATATTATACTTTAGGAAGACTTCTTTAAATAAGATATTTATAAGATTAGTTACCTTATAATCCTTTTATATAAGAAGGTAGTAAAGTATCTTTATATTCCTATTAATAATTATAAGGATAGTATTATAAATACCTCTACGCTATTTATATAAGGGAAGATTTATAATAAAATCTATTATAATTAACCTTTATAACCTAGTTAGCTTAGGAAGTATAGTTAAGTCGCTCTATAGTTAATATTATTTTACCTTAACTCTTTAATAAATATTATAAGAATTAATATATTCTTTAATATCTACCTTTATACCTATCTAGGTATACTTTTATAAAGGAGACTAAGCGTCTTATTAAGCCTAAAATACCCTACTAAGGGGTTATTATAATAGCGTTTTAATAGCTCTTTATAAACTAATAAGTCTTTAGGAATATATAACTTCTTATTATACCTAAGTAAACTTTAACTATTAAATATCTATTAACTAGCTCTCTTAACTTATCTATCTATTATTTCGCCTACGCGTCGCTAGCTAATAAAAATATCTTCTTACTAAAGTACTTTAATTAATTTAATTATAGACTTTAAAGTTATAGTATATACTATTTTATTCTCTACTATTACGCTAGCTAGAAAATATAGAATAAGTTATTTATAACTAATAGTTCTAGTAATAGGGTTAAGCTATTTCTTAGCTATATTATAAGTATATTAAGGTAGTATCTTACTTATACTCCTTATATTACTAGGTTAAGGGCCCTTACGCCTTAATAGATATACTCTATCTAAAACTATTATTCTAATAGCTATATTAATAATTCCTAATACTATTAATCTTATAACTAGTATTAGTATTTATAACTACCTTACGTATATATTATATATTATAGTAAATTCACCTTTATTACTAGAGGGTAGTAAGCCCTATCTTAGAATAGGAAATATATAAGCCTCTATTATAACATAAAAAATAGGGTTTAATAAACCCGCTACTATTAATAGTTTTTATTATAATATAGGGACAAGTTTATTTATTACCCTACCCTTACTTTTATAATTAAGGCGCTTTAACGGTGTATTAGCTAGGTTAGTCTTACCTAGTTTATATCTAATAATAAAGTTATAAGTTAAGAGTCTTATTACCTATTTTACCTATTAACTATTTAAGGCCTTTATATTTATAAAACCCCTTAGGTTATTATAATTAGTAAGTACTTTAACTAGATAGAAACTACCTTCTAAGTAGTATCTCTACTACTTAAAGATTATAACTATCGCGAGTAACTCTTTATTATAAGTTTTATAGCGTTCTTTAACTAAGTTTATTTTCTTACTTTAAAAGGTTATAAGATACTACTAACCTAATTCCTAGAGTTATAATAGAATACTAGCTAGTCTAAAATCTAATATATTAATCTTAACTCGCGTAGGTAGTATAGGACTAAAGTATCTTAATATTAATATATTAAGAAATGCCTAGCAGAGTATATTAAATATATACTCCGCTCTATTAGGCTAATTAAAAGGACCTATCTTAATACCTTTTATACTACCCTTTAATAGTCCTATTAAGGGTAATATAATCTATAAATACTAATAGATAAAATAATAGTAAAAATTTATAAATCTAAGAAAAATCTATACTTTATAGAAGCTCTTTAGCCTAGGCTATAACTAGATAGTATATACCCTATATTAATCTATTATTACGCCTTTAATTAATATAATAAATCCTAAGAACTCTACTTTAGTTATAAAGAAATAATATTTCTTTAAGTTAGTAAATGATTTATACTATTAAAGCTACTTAAGTACTTTATATATATAATCCTTATACTTTATATATAATTCTAAATAGATAAGAATATTATTAAGATAAATAATATAAAATTTATCTAGTAACCCTATTAAAGACTTATTAATATAAGCTTAAAAGGTTACTAGAGTATTTATAAGACTAAAGAGTATTATTAAATACTTAAAATAACTATATTATATATAAAACGTAGCCTTCTACTTATCTCCTTTTTAGATATAAATATAATAATATATATCCTTAAGATTAAGTTTTATAAAGACCTTTACTCTATTTAGGTAATCTAATATTTTATTAATTAGGGGTAAAGGATACCTATTCTTAATAATTACCTTATTTAACTTATAGTAGTTAATATATAGATATAGGCCTCTATCCTTCTTTAAGATAAATAGGATAGGTAATCCCGCGGGACTCTTTAAGTACTTAATCTATCCTTTTACTAAGGCTTTATCTAGATAGTATCTTAATTCTATTAACTCTATATTTAATAGGTTATATAAGGGTTTATAAGGCGGGTTACCTATTATATTAATAGTATAATTACTTCCTTAATAGGATAGTAGATATCCGGCTTCTTTAACAAAGAATATATCTAAGAACTTACTAAACTCTAGAGGTAATATATATAAATTAACTATATATTCCTTATCTAGATTACTTACTTCTACTACTCTAAGTTTTAATTATATAGGTTCTAGATTAATAATATTAGAAATAAGAAGTATATAGATAGTAGGCTATTTCTTTAAGAACTTTATAAACTATTATAAATTATTTAATTAGAATAATAACTTATTAATTCTAAAATACTACTTCCTTATACTTATATTAACTTTAATACCTACTATATACTATATAGGTCTACTAATAACTAGCGGTAGTCCTACCTTATTAATTAAATAAAAAATATAGGTATATTAATAGGAAGAACTCTAACTATTAGTAGTTTAATATATCACGTTATATATACTATAATAGAAGATAAGCTTACTATCTATAAAGCCTAGATATAATAATTTAGTATCTTTAATATATTTTAAGCTTACTTTAATAGTATAAGCTTATAAGATAATATTTAGCTAGGAACTATAATTAAGATATCCCTTATATTTAAGAGGCTTATACTTTAGCGTCACCTTAACTTTATATTAATATAATATTAGAGGTTTAACCTCTACTCCTTATAACCTCTCCCCTAATAATTTAGAGTCCTTAATAGGGTCTAGCCTTTTCCCTACTCCTCGCTTATATATTAGCCCTATTTACTTATAATACTAAGGTTTAGGCGTCTTCCTTTTATTTAAAATCTACCTTATTTTAATAGATTAGGATAACTAATAGTATAATAGCCCTTTTTATTATAATTATAATAAGTAATATTTAATAAGTCGCGTAATTTAGGCTTATTATAACTACTCTTACTATTATAACTACTTATTCCTTATCCCCTTATAATATTATTCCTATTTATTTATAGTTTTTTACCTTTATCGCGATCCGCGTACTTATATAGTATATTTTACTAGCTTTTCTTATTAAAGCCTCTAGTCTTATTTATATTAGCCTTAAGGCGTATTATTAATAATAGGAGTTTATCTCTTATATTAGGTAGGGACCCCTAACTTATAAGGGCGATTTAAAGCTCTTTAATAAGCTTAATATATAAATTTATTACCCGCTTACTTTTAACTTTTTAAAGAAGTTAGGCTTCTAAAGATATTAAGTATATTTTAAACTTATAAATTACCTATATTAGGCGTTAATATATATTAGTATACTATTAATATACGCTTAACTCCCTATTTATAAGATCCTTAATATAGTTTAATAAAAAGTCTATAAAATCCTTTTAACTTAATATTTCTAATAGATAAGAATATAAATAAGTAGCCTAAAGTTATTCTAGGTTACTCTTAAGCGCTAGTATTATAAATAGAATATATAATATCTATATAGTAAAGTTAAATAGAGTCTACAAAAAAGATATATTATATTATTATATCTAGTCTTAGTATTTATAGATATTCTTACTATAATAGTTAAGAATAAGGGTTAGCTTTAATATACTTTAGAAGGGATCTAAGTACTCCTTAGCTTTATTATATATATACTTCTAACTTATACTACTATTACTATAAAGAGAAATCTATTCCCCTAATTCTAGGGCGGTAATATCTACTTTAACTTCTTTAAGTTATTAAATTTATAGTAACTCTTTTTACTTACGCCTTACCTACGTAAGGCGTTCTATTATAGGGGGAATACTTCCTTTATAATTCTCTAAATCTCCCTTAGGGGTATTTTTAGCGTTATTAGGTTTATTTATATCCCTTATATAACTTTCCCATTCCCTTTCCTATTAGCTAAGATTATTATTAAAAGTATTTAATAAACTACTTTTATCTTAACCCTACTATAACGGCGTATTACTTATAATACTACTAGAGCGAGTTATATTTACTATAACTAATAATAGATTACTACCCTTAAATAGGTAGAAGAATTATAATTATTATAATTATAAATTATAGGGGTTATATAATAATATAAAATTAGTCTATTTTTATAGTAAGACTAATTCTTAAGGAATCTAAGAATTATTCTATAGGGGATCTAATAAACCCCTTAAAGAGACTAGTAAGCCTTATATATTATTTCCCCTTACGAGTTAATATAAGGGCGTAATATATGCTAAGCGCATGCGAAGTATAGCCTACTTAGTAGGTTATAACAGTTAGGGGCTAGTTCCTAGGTTATTTTATTATAGCCTTTCTACCTAACTTAATAGCTATCCTTTCTACCTCTCCTCTTCCTACGTAGTATTTTATCTACTACGTATTCTTATCTACCCTATATTATAATAGGTGCTAGGGGAGGTACGGTTTATCTAAAAGGATTAGGTTTACCCTACTCTAGGTAGATTATTAATATTACTAGATAGATCCTAGATATACTAGGGGGTAGTTCTAACTTATATACTAGGGGGCTAATTTTCTCTAGGATTTTATATAGCCTAACTTTCTTTATTAATAGAGAGGATAACTTAGGAATATAATATCCCACGTCTCCTATTCTAGTAAGTTTAAGATATATACTACCTACTAGGTCTAGAACCCTATATTTTAAATTATACCTTACTACTATCTTTACCTAGGCCAATTTTATAGCGTTTATAGTATTATTATATATTATATCCCGATAATAGAGAAATTCTACTATAATTTTATTATTTCTAGGGATAATAGTATTAAGGTAACCTCTAGGTTTTATGTTATAAAGTACCTTAAATAGTATTATAAGCGTACTTATATTTTCTATAATATTTAATATATATTTAACCTTTAGTAGTAAAGCGTCCTAGTTCTCCTTATATTAGCCTACTAGTAGATATCTTAAGGCTGTTTTTATAGTCTAGTTAGTTTATTCTACCTATCTATCTGTTAATAGATAATAAGCTATTATTATCTCTAATAATACCCTATATTTAGAGAATAGAGTTCTCTAGAACTTACTAGTAAACTTAGGATCTCTATTAAAGATAAGGCGGCTTAGAATCCCTTATAATTAGTATATATTATTAAAATATTATCTAGCCTAGATTTTAGCTATATTAGTTTTATTCCCTAGGACTAGCTAGATAAACTTTAAGAATGTATTAGTAATTATAAGTAGGGAGTTATAGCCTTACCTAGTTAGTAGTAGGTTAATTATAAAATCTATTACTAGTTCCTCTAATAGGTATTAAGTATTATTTATAGGATATAACTCCCCGTATAATAGCTACCTTAAAGGTTTTAATAATTAATAAGCTAGGTACCTATTAATATACCCTTATATAACCTTCCTTATTCTAGGAAAGTATATTAAACTATATAATTAGTTATATATCTAATAAATACTATTATATATATATAATAGTTATATCTATATTCTAGGATTTTATAGGTAAGCTTTTCTAGAATGCTAATCTAGTCCTAGGTAATTTTATATATATAATAGTTTATTCTTAAGGTCCTAGCGATATAATTAATATACTATTTTAACCCCGGATTCTTAGCCGTATAACTCTTTTAATTATTTCTAGATTTAATTATAGATTTTTCTAAAATAGGGATCTTTAGGTAATATATTTAAGATTTTATTTAGAAATTCCTTTTCTACCTTAATTACTATTATAGGGAAGATATTCGCGAGTTTAATTTCTATTATAAGTAATCTAGATAATCTATTAATATTTCTATATATAATCCCCGCTTAATAGATAAATTTTATCCTTATTTAAAATATAGATAGGTAAAGGGCTTACTTATTTAAGCGGGTAGATTAGCGACCATTTATTTTATTTTAAAGCGCTAATTTTAGAGTGGTATAACTTATAATAATAGTAAAGTTACTATTATTAAAGAATTAAGGGAGTTTAATAAGTGCTTAAATAAGGGCCCTAGCTTCTAATTCTATAACCTAATATTAGGTTTCTATATTAGAGAGATCTCTAGAGAGAAATAATATTAGCCTTTCTACCCTATTTATTCTAATTTAGTATAGCGCTACTTTATATCCCTTCTCTTTACTACTATTTATATATAATATAAACGGTCTATTAAAGTTAGGAAATACTAAAGTAGGAGTATTATATAACTTTTCTTTAAGAATTTCCTAAGCCTTATAATATTAGGGACTAGCTTATAAACCTTCTATCTTATATATAATAGAGACCTAAGTAGGTTTTAGATAGGATATATCTATTAAGAGTTATTTTTTCTTAGCGTAGTTTCTTCTTAACCTCCCCTTACTTAGGCTTCCCTTAAAACCCTCCGTTTTTAACTTAATTAGGGGTCTAGTAATTACTATATAATACTCTACGAATTTATAGTAATAGCTAAAGAAACTAAGGCTAGTCTCTAACCCCCTTAAATTTATAAGGAATAATATCTTCCTAATAGCTTTAACCTTCTCCTCTATTATACTAAGCCCTAATTATAATATATAATATCTAAGAGCTATTATACTTAAATATATAAAATAGTACTTTATTAGTAATAGTATAACTCCGCTATTCTTAAGGAGTTTAAGAACCTAGTTAAGATATTTAATATAATCTTCTAGAGTAGTAGAGAAAATTATAATATTATTAATATATATAAAGATAAATTATTATAAATAGGAGGATAGTAGCCTCTTTATATAATATTAAAAAAAACCTAGAGTATTTACTAAACTTATAATAAAAACCTCTAACTATTCCTAGCCTTAATATAAGGTAATAAATATAGTTTTCTACTAATTAGAAGGGCGTGTTCCCTATTAGAAAAACCCTTTAATAAGGTTAATTAATAAGAATATTATTAATCTACCTAGTGCTCCTAAGATTATATCTTACTTTAGAAGTAGATATATATCTAAGTAAAGCTTAATATTAACCTTATATAAATCTACTACTACCCTTAGCTTCCTATTTTTTTAAATTATAAAGGCTAGTAATAATATAATAGAGGGTACGCTTAAAGGAACTTTCTTAATCTAGCCCTACTCTATTAGGGGATCTAGGATTAAATCTATAACTTTATAGTCCTTCTAGGAAAGATTATATAAGTTTTACTTTAATCCTATTATATCTAACTTATCTTTAAAGGGTATTAGTATTTTAATACTATTATTAAACTTTCCTAGGCTATTTTAAAAAAGGGTCTTATGTTTTTTAAGTACCTTTTTAATATATTCTTAATATTTAAGACCCTAATATATAGAGATATCTACTTTAAGAATTATAACTTCCTCTAGAAAGTCTATTATATAAGGTATATCTAGTTCCTCTTTAAACTTACTAGTATATATATCTATAAAGTAGAAGTCTACTTTAGTTAACTTAGTTAACTCTTATAAAATAGCTAGTTTTCCTAGTAATTATCCCTAGTAGATCTTAATAGAATAATTACTAAAGTTAGTTATAGGATAAGCTTATAGATTATTACTAACTACTACTTAAACTCTAGAAGTAAATATCCCTAATTATAAGTTAACTATTAATAATAGTTAAAATAAATAGGAGTAATTTAGTATTAATAGGCGATATATAATTAAGATATTCTATCCTATTCCTAGATCTAGTATAATAGATAAGGTAGTATAAATATTTACTCTTTTATATTTTAATATCCTTAATATTCTTAGCTTAATTAGTAATACTAGTATTACTAGGGGTTCTTAAATATCCGCTTAGATTTTTAGGATATAATCTACCTTTAAGGTAACTCTAATAAGAATAGGGGTATTATTAACTATAGCGAGATCCTAGTATTTACCCTATTAAATATTAATTATACTTAGTTTTATAATATCTATTCTAATAATTATATTATATAAGAGTTTTAAAATTATATAAATCTCCCTAGATATTTTAACTAGTTTCTTAGTTAAGTTATATATTATAATATCTACTTTAATATAATCCTATAATAATAACTCTCTAGTACTAACTCCCTTATACTAAAGCCTTTTTCCTCTAGCTATAAGGTAGACCTTATAAGTATTAAAAAAGGCTAGGCGGTAATTATTAAAAATAAGTAATACTAGAGACTTAGTATTAAAGTAAAACTTAAGGATTCTACTATCCTTACTAATATATTAGTATATTATACTAGAGAATTTCTTAAAGTTTATACTAGGCCCTATCTATATATCTATAAAATTAAAAGTATTAAATTTAGCTCCTTCTAAAGATAAGCTAGTAATATTATTATTAAGATAGGATAAGTCTAAGGATATTCTAGTAGTAATATTTAAGCTATTAATAGAGTTATTATCCTTAGGTAGGTTCTAACTATTAGTTAGGAGCCCTAAGAGGCTTCCCCCTATAAATCCTCCTTTATAAGGATCTTTAAAGTTATATAGGTCTCTAGATTATATAAATTAAGACTATTATTATTATTATTATTATTATTATTATTATTATTATCATTATTATTACTATCCCTATTACCTAGGTTAATATCTATTTTATCCTTTAATTTAACCTTTAAGGCATTTTTCTTTTTATTATTATAATTACTATCCTAATAATTTCTACCGTAATACTAGTAAGGATAAGGTAGGGACCTTTTAAGTTATTAGTTATTAGCGTTTATCTTTTCTAAGGGGCGCCTTTTCTCTATAAGCTTAGGTTTAAACTAGATAATTCCCTTAGCTACTAGATTACTAAATAATTACTAGACTCTAGCTAGGGATAGTACCTAGAATACTTAAGTTATTATAAGTTTTTAGTAGGGTTTATTTATATTATAAATACGCTTTACTACTACCTTATTATTCTAAACTTATCTATTAAAATTTTCTACTATATCTCCCTCTTCCTATATTAGGGTTATAAGTACTAGGTTTAGCTTAAGGCCTTATTATAAATACCTAATAATTATATCCTTATTAATTATACCTATAATATATAAGTAGTTAGTCTTTTAAGTTAAGTATTAGCTAAGAGTGGTTAAGGGCTAGTTAAAGTAAAACTTTATTTTCTTAGCCTCCTTTATTAATTTAAACTAATTAGGTTAATATTCTTAAAGGAGTTTATCTTCCTAGATAGCTAGATTATAATTTATTTCTTAGTAGACCCTTATAAAAAGGCTATTATATTATTCTAGAGTATCCCCTTCTAGGTATATTAGGAGTACCCTAAGGACTAGACTACTACCTTCTAGTTCTATTATATATTAGAAGTAGTAAATAAAGAAGGTAGTAGAGTATTTTTTAAGATTAAATATTATAATTTCTTAGGGTTAAAGGTTTTACTTCTTATACTCCCTTAGTTAAGATAGATATTTATTAAAGTCTTTATATTAATAATAATCTAGTTAAAATTCTTATAGAAAGTTATAAAGAGGGTTTTAATATCTATATTCCTAGGGTTTATAGTTATAATATCCTAAAATTAACTCTAAATAATAGTTTTCCTAGGGTATAAATCTAGGTTCTAGACTAAGGTTCTAGTTTTAATTATAATAAAGTTTAGCTTCCTATTAAGTAACCTTTATATATAACAATACTAACTTATTTTACTCTATTAAAGGATATTATAACTTAGGTTCTTATAAATAGTAATCTTATTAAAACTAGTTAGGCTAGAATACTCTAAGCTAATCCTCTATAAAAGGTTATTAAGGAATAAAAGTCTCCGGTTAGGTATCCTAATATAGTAGAGGAATAAAAATCTCCGGCTAGGTATCCTAATATAATAGTACTAGGGTATTTCACCCTTATAAACTAGCCGTAATTAGTTTAAAGCTAGGAGTAAGTAGGGACCTACTATATTATACTCTTATTAGGTCTTCCTTAACTTCTTAATTAAAAGGGTCCTTTTATTCCTAATAGATTCTATTTAATATTAGACGCTAAAATCTCTTAGCTTATAACCCTCTTCCTAGAGGGTGAGCTAGCTTATATTATATTAGTAATAGGTAATAGCTAGTAGTAACCTCTTTAATTACTTAGTAAGAAAGATTAAGATTACCTAGCTTACTAAGCCTATTATATAATTAATTTAGCTACTCCTAGAATATTTCTTTATTTTTAATAATAGAGTATAGGTAGCTAAGAAGTTATTACTTAGTTTCTACCTAGATAGACTTCTTCTTAAGTTCTAATAAGAGTTAATAGACGGCCTAAGTAGCCCTAATATTAATATTACTAATTAGTTCTTAAAGGAATAGGGCTTTATATCCTAAGGTCCTCTTAATTAATTATCTTATAATTACTAGTATTATAATATAGTCTTATTAATATACTATTTTTAGATACCTTATATTACCTAAATTCTTCTAGATTCCTATAACTTCCTTAATCTACCTAGAAATATATTCTACTATACCTAGATAAGATATAGCTCTTTTCCTAGCTACTACTAAGGATTTACCCTAGGCTACCTCTATAAATTTAGGTAGGTTAACTAGATTATTAAGGCCTAAATTATTCCTCTCTAATTTAATTTAGTTAGCTATCCTTACTAGAGTTATTCTAGAATCTAGGATTAGAGTTATTCTAGAATCTAGGGTTCTAGTAGATAGAGGGGCCCTTAATAAATACTAGGTAGTCTTAGTACCTCGCTTAAAATCCTATAAAGTAGCTAGAAATATCTCTAGCTCTAGTCTAGACTACTAGGATTCTAGTTAGGCTAATCTTTTAAGATCTATTACTACTCTTAAGCTATATTAAGCTAGTTTAAGACTATTTTAAGTAAGATACTTAATAAGGTACTAATTAGGGTAGTTAACTAGGTATACTTATTTAGGTTCCGTAGAGAGAAAATTATATAGGTAGAAGGTAAGAATAAGAGTATTATAATCGGCCGTAATAGTAGATTAAGCTAGGTTAGATAATATAGAGGGCTTTCTAGCTCTAGTACTAGTTTTAAAGGAAGGGTAGGGAATAGAATACTAAAGAGAAAGGAGATAAATAGAATTATTGAGGCTAATGAATAGAAATCTTTTAATAGGGTAATAGGATAGAATAGAGCGGAAGCGACTTTTATACCCTATAATCCCCTTAAGGATAGTTAATTACTAATAAATAGACCTGATCTAAATAGATAACTCGGTATATCTATTTAAGATCTTCTAGTATTACTACTAGATATTAAGTTACTAGCTAGGGCCTATATAAATAAGTAGGTTATAAAGGCTTAGAATTCCTATATCCTTAGACCTAAGGCTAAATATAGCTATCTAGGTTAGTCGTACTTACCCGATCTATAATATAAGTCTTATATCTTTAATAAAAGTATTAACTTTAATAGTACCTTTAAGAGTAACTTTATTTATAATAAACTTTATAATTATTAATTTTAATAATAATAATAGTCCTAGTAGCTTTAATAATTTTAATAATTTTAATAGTCTTAATAGTTTTAATAGTTTTAATAGTTTTAATAGTTCTAATAGTTCTAATAGTCTCAATAGTCCTAATAGTCTTAATAATTCTAATAGTCTTAATAGTTCTAATAGTTTTAATAGTTCTAATAGTTCCAATAGTTTTAATAGTTCTATTCTAATAATCTTAATAATTCTAATAGTTCTAATAGTTCTAATAGTTCTAATAGTTCTAATAGTTCTAATAATTTTATAAATAATAAAAATATTTCAAAACTTAATTATTTTATAAAGATTTAAATATAAAAAGTAGGAATAATCTTAATAAAAAGCTTAATATATTTAACTAAATTATATAAGATTTAAAAGAACCTCTAGATATATAATATTATTTATACGCCCCCTTAAACTCGCTAGTAAGAGGACTAAAAGTCTCTATATATCTCTTATATAAAATAGTATAATATAAAGCTAATTATAACTAAAATATAATAAAAGTAAATCTACCTTAATAGTAGAAAGTAACTAGCCTTAGGATTAATTAATAGTTATTATAAAATAGAGTTAGACTAGAAACTACTTATATATAAAAAGGTAAGGGTAGTTACCTTCCTTATTAGTTAATTTAATTTAAGGAATTAAGTATATCCCTCTATCCTACTTTCTATTAAGGATCTAACCTTAAATATACTATTAAGATAGATATATAATAATTACGCGTATCCTATTATATATACTTTTATTTAAGTATAAGTTTTATAATAATATAATTAAAGCCCTAACTTTTAAGTATAATTAAGAAGGGGAAAATCTAAATAGCTTTAAAGATTATAAGAATTCTAGGTTAAGTCTATTATTATTACTATTAATAACTTATTAGCTAATAAAAGGTATAATATAATTTTATATAAACGCGTTAAGATCTTATTATTTAAAATAGTAGTAGAGTTATATTATAGGGATAATATAGCTCTACTCTTAAAGAAATCCGGCGGCAATAATAGTTATATAAGGGAGGTAGTAGGAAAGATATATTTTATAAAGGTATATCTATTTATATCCTAATTTTTTACCTTAAGGGGAAGAGCTATTATCTTATATATTAATATATTATATAATATCTAGCCTATCTACCTTATAAATACTTAGTTATTAGATCTAATATAAAGCTATATATTTTAATATAACTAGAGTATATTTAACTTTAGCTAGATCTAGGAGTTATAAAGGCTAGTATTAACTTATATAACCTAATTACCTCTCTAAATAATAGGAATTATCTATATAAAGTTACTACTTATAATTACTAGAAGCCTATTAAATAGATTATTACTCTTATAAATATTATATAATATTATATTAACCGCGGTAAAATTATTCTTATTCTATATAAGTACCTTATCTTATATAATTAGGGCTATATAATAGAGTAACTCTACTATATTAGATTATATAGAGATATAATAGGTAGATATATTATTATAAATAATTAGGATCTTAAAAGTAGAGTAAGATATATAACTACTAGGTAGTAATATTAATATAATACTAATAGAAGTAATATATAATATAATATATCCTTATACATAGAAATAATAATAAAGAGCTTTATAAAGAAAGGTCTTTATAATATTTATAATACTATATATAAAGAAGTATATAGTTTATAATAAAGTTATAATAGTTATAAGAATAGTATTATAAGTAGAGTATTAATTAATATTTAACTTTAGAATAGTAGTATTATATAAGGTTACTTACTTCTTAGTATTATACTCTAATTTAGATATAATTAGAAGAGGGTAGTCCTACTAGGACTATATAAAGAGGGGTATAAGTAGATTAAAGTCTCTAAGCCTTCTACCCTAAATTTATAATTATTTAGCGACTAAGAATAACTTATAATTAAGATATATATTTATTATACTAGTAGGAATATCTAGAAAGTCCCTAGTAATATAGTATAATAAATTATTATAGATATTATAATAAAACTTTTCTTAAAGCTTAAAGGGCTTGCTAATATTACTATAAAAAAGTATAAATATAAATAAAGAATATAAGGAGTAGCTAGAAGAGTAGTACTAAGATTCTTTAAAGTATATAAACTACTTACTATTATTATTAAGGAGCCTTAAGGTAATATATATAACTTAGAAGGTTAGATATAAAATACTATTAACTATATAAATTACTTTAAAACTAAAAGGCCTATAAATAATAATAAGTAGGACTTATAAGTAGAAGTTCTCCCCTTATATAACTCTATAATTATATATACGCCTAATTATATATCCCCTTTATTAAGGTATCTACTACTACTCCTCTTTCTTACTATAATAGATATAGTACTTAAGAAAATTATAGTATAATAGATAATAGCTATTAGAATATTTAGTATTATATTATAAGAAGTATATAAGTATTATTTTAGCCCTATTAAGTAATTATAAAAGGTTAATCTTATTATTATAAAACTATACCTATTATTAACTAGAGAGGTATAAAGTAAGTTATATAATAGGAGGATCCTTATTATAATTATAGAATTTAAATAGGTTTTATATAACCTAGTATAAATTAATATAATAATTATTTAAGTAATATATAATTTTATCCTAATTATCTACTAACTTAAGAGTTATATAGTTAGCGCCCTTATAAATATACTTATATATATACTTAATAGTACTAATAGAGCTATAAACCTTAATATTAATATATATTATATACTTATAATTTAGCTAGGGATTATATAAGATTACCTAATAATTATTTATTTTAATATCCTATTTATATACCTATTTTATTTATATATATCTATCCTTATAATAGTAGTATATAAGATAGCTATCTTTTATAATTAATATTTTAAGCTAGAACTTTTATAAAAAATACTTTAAATAGATTTACCTAGATCTACGCGGTTTCTTAATTATATATAGCGACTTAGGATTCTAGTACTTATAAGAGTTATAGGTTATTTACTCCTAAATAATTTAATATAAGGAGCTATTTAGATTAATAGTAGGATTAGATAACTCTATATAAATTAGATTATTAATATAAAAATAGTCTAAGAAACTATTATCCTAATATAAAAAAAGGAGGATATAAATATATAAAAGACCTCTTTTCTAGTACTTAATAGTCTAGATAGTATTAAAATAATACTTAAATTAATCCTTAAGGTCTTATAATAATACCTTTTTCTTTATATAAAAGATATATATAATAATTTCTACCTAATTACTAGTAGTCTAGTTATTAAAGATAGTAGCCTTAATTTTAAGTTAATATAAGTTTATAATTATTATTATAAAGAGCGTTAGCTTCCCGTAATAATACTAAATAGCTAGGGAGTCCTTATAATTCTATACTATAACCTAATTACTACTATTAAAGCTAGAAGGTAGAATAGTATAATATCTAAGAGTATTTATATAATTATTACTAGCTAGTATTATATCTTCTACCCTTTAGTATAATTTATTATAAATAGTTTCTCAATTCTTATAAAGGAAATTAAGTCTTTATTAATTAATTATAATAAAGTAATTAATAATATACTATTAAAATAGCTTTTTATTATAAAGTATTATTAAGTACTAACTAGGATATTAAAAGAGGTAATAGTATAATTATATATACTTAAAGTAATAGATAATAGTATAATAATTATTATTATTATATAGTTATAAGGCCTAGTACTAGCCTAGATTTCCTTATAAAAAAGGAGAATATAATATAATAGAAAGTATATAATATTAATATAATTAATAATATAAAAAAGTAGCTCTTTACTATCCTTATAATATTCTATAATAATAATATTATAAAAGCTATAATCCTTATATTTATTTAAAATAAAGGTAGTAACTTCTAAAGTAATTAATAGATTTATATACCTCTTATTAGATCTAGCCTTTATAACTAATTAAAGGTAAGGGTTTAAAACTACTTAAATAGGCCCTATTATTACCCTTACTTACTTAATTTACTCTTATATAGTAGTATATATATTAATAAATAAGTTATTATAAGTCTATATTATTCTATTAAGTTCTTTAAAGAGAGATAGTTAAAGATTTAGATAATAGGATAGTTAAGATATTATTATAAAGGCGGGATTATAGAAGTATAATTAGATAAAAGATAGAATTAAGTAAGTATTAAGTTATAAGGGGCCTTATAAGTAGTAAAGTTCCTTATAAATTATAAAAGATTAAATATTAATATAGCCTTATAACTAGGTATCCTACTAATATTTATAAGATATAAAGGTAAGAGTATTATTATATTTATAGATATTCTTTAAAAAATACTTAAAATATAATATACTTCCTTAAAATAACTCTTTTAGGAGTTATAAGGGCTTAAGTAGAGGAGGAAGTATAAATAGTATAAGGCCGGTCTTATACTCTTCCTTCTAGTATAAAGTAGAATAGCTAGGTACTATTCTATTATAAGCTTTAAAGTATATATTTCTACTTTATTATTTAATATTAAGCCCTTTAAGCGCGTATAATTAGGTAGAGCGCTAATAAAAAGGTATTATAACTAAATTTAAGGGCTTTATAATAGGCTTTATAATAGAGGAGGAGGATTACGCCTTTAAGTACGTAGTAGAATAAGGGGTCTTAAGGTAGGAAGTAACTATTTTATAATTATATATTAATATTTAGATTAATAATTTAATTATAAGATTATATTTAAATTAAGTTCTTATAAAGGAGGTCTTTTTTACCTAGGGACCTAGAGTAGGTTAGTAAAGAAAGGGATAAGGTAGTAAGAGTTTATAATACTTAATAATATAAGTAAAGCCTTAATATAAATTAATTAGGGGCTAAGAAATTAATAATAGGCTTAGTATTTACATACCTTATATAAGTTTATTAGGATATCTTTATATAGATATATAGATTAATATAGATAAGTACTAAATAGTATAAGATATATATAAAAGGGTAATAATATAAATAGGATATATAGAGAGATAAAAAGAAAAGTTTAGTTATATAATATATATTACTTAGCGTAATAATAGCTAATTAAACCTTAAATAGTTATAGTATTATATAGATAGATGAATAATATATCCTCTAAGTATAAGAAGTCTACCTTTTTATTAAGAATAGATACTAAGTCTATTTAAGTATTACTAGTATAGGGAATTAGTATTAAATTACAAAGTAATTATAATAGACTATAAAACTACCTATAAAAATCCAGATTTAATAGTGTATAAAGTCTTAGAACCTGTACTATTGATATTCTAACACTCCAATCCTCGCTTAGAACCGTCGCTGTAGGCTAAGGATAAGGCAGCTAGGGGGTATGATTCGCGGCCCACTAACGTCAAAACAGCAAATTGCTGTAATTTTTCGACTTGGCAGGATTCGTACCTCGGGAAATTCCGCACTGTTCACAGCTACTAGACCTTTACTGCGTTTGCTCAGGTCATCGAAGATTCTGTGAGAGGCATCTTCTGCTGTTGAACAGCGATAGCTGAGGAGATACAAAAGATATGAGTTGCGTTGGGCCAAGCCTGTACCCTAGAACAGCCATCTTCTTACGCTCATCATTACCCTGCCAAAGGAGATGCACAGTAAGACGAGCGCAGGCAAGGGCGCTCTACGGAACGCATAATGACTCACTTTTCTCTTCCTCATATCTACGACCTACCAGACGAAAGCCATGGATCGCCGTATCTGGTCAAAGGGTACGTCCCTAATTTCAGTCATTAGAAAGTGTGACAGCCACTAACAGTTGCCATCAGTCCTTCAGCACTAGCTCTGGCAAATTTGCGACGAAAAATCCCTATACTGTCTTAGGCGTAGACAAGAACGCGTCGCCGTCGGACATCAAGAAGGCATACTATTCACTAGCTAAGAAGTACCATCCAGACACGAACAAGGAATCTTCAGCCAAAGACCGTTTCTCAGAAGCTCAGACGTCTTATGATATGCTCTCGGACCCCTCAAAAAAAGCGGCATGGGATCAATATGGGGCCGCAGCGTTCGATCAAGGCGCGGGGTTTGATCCAAGTGGAGGTGCAGGCGGTGGAGGGCCATTTGCGGGGAATGCTGGTACTAGCGGATTCCAAGGTTTCTCTTCTGGAGGTTTCGGAGCGGACATCAACTTCGAGGACCTCTTCGGCGCTTTTACTGGTGGGAGAAGAGGGAGGAGTTCTCGCCAATCTCCGCTCCAGGAAGAAGTGCTAGTTGGTCAGAATATTGATGTACAAACAAATATCTCGTTCATGGATGCAGCAAAAGGGACGAGCAAAGATATTTTCATCACACCTCTTGTAAAATGTAAAAATTGTTCCGGAGGAGGTCTGAAAAAGGGACAGACGCGAACATCTTGCAAGAAATGTGGAGGTACGGGCACCCGTGTACATTTCATGCAAGCAGGTTTTCAGATGGCGAGTACTTGTGAAAGCTGTGGCGGACAAGGAGTGGTCATCCCACGTGGAGGGGAATGCGGCTCCTGCAGTGGTAATGGGGTAGTACGAGAGCGGAAAACGGTCAACATCGATATTCCGGGAGGAGTCGAAGATGGTATGCGGCTCCGAGTCTCTGGTGAAGGCGATGCACCTGCAACCGGCACAGCTGCGAACCCAAGCGCCATGTCGCAAAGAGGTGATCTCTATGTTTTCATAAGGGTCGCCACGGACTCCAGGTTCAGCCGATCTGGCTCAGATGTGCTCTACACTGCTTCTATACCACTTACGACCGCAGTCCTTGGCGGTGAAATCAAGGTTCCCACACTGGAGGGCGAGGTGAAGATTAAGGTAGGCACGGGCACAGGTACTGGAGATAAGATTACACTGAGTGGCATGGGAATGCCAAAACTTGGAGGAAGGCGGAACGCTTTGGGAGACCTTCGGGTTGAGTACAAGGTTTCGATGCCAAAGTATCTCACATCAAATCAGCGAACGATCCTGGAAATACTTGCGGATGAGTTGGGAGATAAACATGCGAAACGTATCATGGATGTTGGGCGGACTAGGTAGATCATCTTGGTAGTGATAGGTTTTGGGGAATATCTAGACTGACAAATTCTGTAGTGGCTCTGCGTCGTCATCCAAGGAAGAATCGGTATCTCCCAAGCCATCGGAGGAGAGTCACAAAAACGAGGGATTTCTCAAATCTGCGTGGCATAAGCTAACCCATCAGCACGACAACCTAGCAGCCCCCGAAGCACCAGTGGGAGAGACAAAGGTCGAAGATAAACCTCAGAAGAAGGCAGCGAGCACAGGGTGAACCTGCGCGAATCGGCATTGAACATTGGTTTTAACGGATTGATTGTAGGCAAGTGTGGAGCCTTTTTGCTATTATTGTACAGTAGAGATGGAGACCCTCCACCTTCATCATGGCAGAGATTCAAAGCCAATATATTCCAGTGATTCCAGTGCCTTTTTGTCTTCTCGTCCCTTCGGACCCGGCGCTTATTCTAAGTACGGAGATGCCAAGGCCTATCGGTGCTCATTCACTACTTTAGTAAAGTATAAGTACTTAAAGTAGCTTTATATTGTACGAATCGCTAGATTTTGCACTCATTGCAGGCTACTTCATGATAGCACAATGACTCCACATGTGCTCATCATACAGAGCATTCCTGACCGCGCGCGCACACATGAAATGCGGTATCCCTGCTCGCCCTCGTGGGCCCTGTAAAGTAAACTAGACACTACTCCTCAGGGCAAGCAAGCAGAACGTGAAGTGCATTGCTGCCCTAAAATTCATTGGACTGTATTCCTCCGCTTCAGCATCGATGACAGAGATTTAGCCTAAAGTCAAGAATACGTCCAAGTCTGCTCTAACACTAAGCACTATTCACAGATCTTTGGGATATACGTGAAGTCTTCTTAAAAGGCCATCATGACTGCTGATTGACGACTTCTACATCAAAGCACTGTTGTGTCACTCCGAAACCAAACTTCACCTCGCCTGCTGACAACAAGTCCATCAGAATGTTACAGCCCCCGATGATCTCGAGTCCGCTGAAGCAAACGAACGAGATCGACTGGGTACTGCCATTAAAGGCCTACATTAGGCAGACGTACGGTGATGATCCTGAAAGATATACTGAGGAGTGCAATACCCTGAATAGGCTGCGGCAAGATATGAGAGGAGCAGGCAGGGACAGTACGGCGGGGAGGGATCTATTGTATCGATACTATGGTCAACTGGAGCTGCTCGACCTTCGGTTTCCTGTGGACGAGAACCACATCAAGATTTCCTTCACGTGGTAGGTGGTACATTCTCCGCGGAGACCATCCTACAATAGACGATTGACACCACCTAGGTTCGATGCCTTTACCCAAAAGCCCACTGCTCAATACTCCCTCGCTTATGAAAAGGCTTCTATCATATTCAACATTTCGGCTGTGCTATCATGCCACGCTGCAAATCAGAATCGTTTTGAGGAGACTGGCCAGAAGACTGCATATCATTCGTTCCAGGCTGCTGCTGGCATGTTCACGTACATAAACGAAAATTTTCTCCATGCGCCCTCCACAGACTTGAGTCGGGAGACGGTCAAGACGTTGATATCCATCATGCTTGCTCAAGCTCAGGAAGTATTCCTGGAAAAGCAGATAACCGATGGGCGAAAAGTGGGCTTGCTCGCCAAACTCGCGAGTCAAGCAGCATCTTTGTACATCCAGGCTGTTGAGGGTGTCCAGGACAACGTTACTCGGGGTATTTTTGATAAGCTTTGGTTACATCTTACACAATTTAAAGCTAATCACTTGTCATCCATCGCTCAATTTTACCAAGCACTCGCGGACGATGACGCAAACTCCCACGGTACAGCTATTGCACGACTCCAGGTTGCTGAGAGCGAAGGTAAAGACGCAGCTCGAATCGCTAATGCCTTCCCAAGTACCGCCTCTACGGCTTCGAATCTAAGCTCAGAATCTGGCTCAAGCTTGGTGGAAATGACTAGAAGGCACATTGCAATTGTGCAGGACAAGCTAGCTTCTTTCAATAAAGACAATGATTTCATCTACCATCAAACAGTGCCTGCAGAGGCATCGCTAGGTGCAGTACCAAAGTTACAAGCAGCGAAAGCAATACCAGTGAGCGATTTATACCAAGGTCAAGACATCCAACGCATAATTGGTCCGGATATTTTCCAAAAGATCGTCCCTATGTCTGTCACTGAGTCGGCGAGCCTATATGATGAAGAAAAGGCCAAATTAGTGAGAGCTGAGGCTGAAAATGTGGAGACTGCGAATGGGGAGATGGCTGCCAGTCTTGATTATCTCAAGCTACCTGGCAGTTTAGATATTTTGAAGGGAGGCATGAATCAAGAGATCTCGCTAGATGATGATTTCCGGTCATGGTGTGAGGAACTTGCAGGTCACGAGCCGTTTGGAAGAGCTTTCGATCAGTTGCAAGCAGACAAGGCCACAATTATGGGCAACCTTGAGAGGAGCACCAAGCAGCTTGACATGGAAGAGAGTATCTGCGAAAAAATGAGATCCAAATACGGTGGAGATTGGACACAACAGCCGAGTTCGAGGCTTACCTCAACACTTCGCAGTGACATTCGAAGCTACAGTGGTGCGATAGAAGAAGCGAGTGGCAGCGATGCTCAGCTTCTCCACACCTCTCAACAGTATGAATCCGATTTTGACGAGATGCGATCGGCTGGCGAGACTGATGAAGCGGACGTTCTGTACCAAAGAGCTATGCTTCTTGCTGGGGCAAGCCGTGGTAAAGGCAAAAATAGTATCGGCAGTCCCATTTCACCGAATGGAGAAGGAAACCTCTTGGATGACGACTTTGGCGAAGGCGATCTCAATGTCATGGAACAGATCAACAAGATTGAGGATCTGTTACGGAGGCTTGAGCTAATCAAGCGTGACCGAACTCAGGTGCTGAAAGACCTCAAAGAAAAGGTGGGAATGTCTACCGTCATGCCGCTCTATCTCCCCTTGCTGACATGTTGTACAGGTCCACAATGACGATATATCAAACGTACTAATCTTGAACAAGAAGTCAATATCTAACCACGAACATCAGCTCTTTCAGGCTGAGCTTGAAAAGTTCATTCCTCATCAAAATCGCTTGTTACAGGCAACCCATAAGCAAAGTGCTTTGATGAAGGAGTTGACCAAGATTTACGGTTTACTTCTTCAAGATAAGAGGGTCAAGTTCGAACAGGTCAAATACGAGGGCTTCACTCGACAACGGAACTCTGTTCTCACGAAGTACAAGAAAGTGTTCCAAGCTTTCAACGACTTGGTACATGGATTGATGAATGCACAAAGCTTCTATTCCGAGATGAGAGATACTGTTGATAGTCTAGAGAAGAACGTAGAGACCTTTGTTAGCAATCGGCGCTCTGAAGGAGCACAGCTTCTACATCGTATCGAGCAAGACAAAGCAAGCAGTGCCGGAGGTCAAGCTGATCGTGAGCGTGACCGGTTGCAGCAGCTCATGGAAAGAATGTCCGTCGATTCATCATCGACAGCATCGCCGACCAGATTAGCCACCTCACGCACTGCCCCAAGACCCTCCCAGTCCAACGAATTGTATTTCTCGAAATCTCCTCCAACTTCACTCCCACACTACTCGAATCCGACGTCAACTTCCACCAATGGCCAGTCGGGGTTGAAATCCCCAGACACTCCAGCCTTATACCACAAATATGTGCAATCGCCTTCAACTGAGCAAGTCCATCAGTTCCCAGCGACACAAGAGTCGCACTCGATAGCAGCCACTTCCGGGACGAATGATCCCTACAATCCAATGGTCTACCCATATCAGTCGCCTACATATCTACCACAGACCCAACCCTCTCATCAGAATCAGCCGTATCCACAGCAGGGAAGTCAACATCTCCCACAAGGCTATGTGCCACCCCCACCGCCTCCAGGACCGCCTCCAAACTCGCAGGGTAACTATGGAAACTCTGGCTATCCTTATCCATCAGGCCCCGGAGGATATGCTCAATCACTAAGGAAGAGCAGTGCTGGGCAAACCCAGAATGATCCATGGGCAGGCCTCAATGTCTGGAAATAACGATGACGATTTTTGAGGATAAGTAGGAATAGGATTCGTGGACGAATTCCGTCTTGAGAAACATTTTGACAGACCATCTATAAGCCTCCATCAGCTGGCTTCTACCTACGCATGTTCTAAAGTGCCTCGAGATTGCGGCTGCTTCCAAATCCATGAGGCATCATCTCAACATGCCATGTCTTTAGCAAGCTGAAAACAAATCCAGACTGTCAACGGATAGATGATGGCTAAGGCATGTCGCCCGACAAGACCTTAGTCATCCAAAGACGGCCAAAGCGACCATCCCTCTGGATACTCTGAAACAATATGAAAATAGCCCCAGAGCGTAACGAAATGCGACAAGCGGCATGCGATGTTTTAGATGGATGTATAATTCTCGAAATCTATGGCTGGCCACTGCATGCTCCCGTGTCGCACGGGCTTTGTATTATCTACCATCCCCCTCCTTGGGCCCAATGCTCTCTGGTCGCTGTTGCTGCTCTGCTCTGCTGGGCTAGTCTTACCACGTGTTTTGTCTTTGTCAGATAGGTCTCTGAACAGATACCGAGCTTTGAACACGTCCGGTGAGCATATTAGTCTAGTCGCATCATCCTCGGCATATAGAGATGGCGTAATTTCGCGGTTTTTGCAGAATGTCAGAGAAGCTGACTTTGTACATTTATGCAACCTAGATTGCAACATATTGGATATTCATCGTACATATGACCATACTTTTACACCTCTCGAGGATATATAACCATCAACAGAAGACTCATCATTGCTAAGAAATTGGTGGTAGCATCCTTTCACACCCACCGAGCGCCAATAGCGACCGATTACAACCTTCGAATTGAATTGAATACACTTATGCGGAGAAGCGCTCTTTTTGCTTGACACGCTCACTTAAAGGAGTGATTAAGTGGCTAATGTCGCCGACAGGGAGTTGAATGGGAAAATCGACAGAAGCAAGCATCTGGGCAAAGAAGATCCACCAACCAGCCAGTGTTGCCATGAATCCGAACGCACCAGCTGCAACCTGCAATTTCTGCGCCATCTTTGCGTTACCCAGAGCGAGCTGCCAGTAAGCGCCCGTAAGAACCACGAACGTAAGCAGCAGCCCAAGGAAAATGGCGACGAAAACAAGGTTTGTTCTTAGAGCGCAGATGAGGTAGATGAAGCTCAAGAGACCCATGAAGAGTAGAAAGAAGCCTATGAGTGGTAACGTTAGCTGGCAATACGATGTTTGGGACGTCGTAGGATCATACCAAAACTTGCATGGAAGGCAGGACTGGTCAACCCTGTTGCTATATTGTTCGGATCCGTGGCATATTCGCCGTATGCGTTGAAAGCAGGCGTGAGTGTTGCGCCAAGCGTGAACCAGAAACCTCCGAAGGAACAGAAGACGACGAAGGAAAACGTATTGCCGAGGAAGAATTCGAGGATCCCGCCGAGACTCATGAGAAAACCGCCAATGAAGTAGTAAGCGCCGACTGTGGCGATGCCCGCACCTCCCGCCCCTCTCCAGCCCATCAGCTCGCACGACAGCGGGCTGAGGCTGAGGAGAAAGCCTAGGAGGGCTAGTGGAGTGGGGTTTCCAAAGGTGTTTCGCAATTCGCCCTTGACTTGGTTCTGTGGGTTCAGGTATATCTTCTCGAACAACTCGGGACTAATGGTGAGAGAATTGGCGGTTCGCATCTTATTGAGGGCTTCATCCGACGCCGGATCCTGGCCCATGTGGTAAGGCGATCTGGATCTATCATCATCGTTGTTAAGGTGGTTCGGTCTCTTGGTCTCGTCCGACACGTTCTGAAGGGAGGGAAATGTTGGGTTGAAGACAGGATTGAAGTTCTTCTCATGATCGGGTGTCTTGTTGTGTCGACGGTGTTGGTCCCGATGATCCCGATGTTGGTCACGTTCACGGTGGAACGCCATGTAAGTGTCCATTTGGCCGACTATTGAATGGTTCTCGGAGCAGAGGTAGAAAGTTGACATGGAAGGCCACCAAAGGCTTTGATGGTACCGGGGGGATATTGAACGATTTGTCAAGGAAATGGGAAACGGCCGCTGCTCAGGAATGAATGTGAATATATATTACCTACACAACAATTCGACGTGGTCATTGATTGGACACGGAAGTATATCTATGGAGGAGAATTTGCGAGGGTGTTTGATGCGCGCAACTATCATCGTCTGATATCTATTTTCGGCATCCTCGTGCATTGCAAACCTCGACGACTGCATCAGTCATAGGTCAGGGCGGTCATAGCTCCATCGGTGTCTGTGGGGTCTGGGGTAGAGCCGCGGGAAGCCCCAGAATCTGGGGTAGAGCAGAGAGCCGTGCACCAGATCTCGACCAGATATGACCACTGACACAGGGAGGCTACAGTCCATAACTAGGCGGCGGCATTCGCAACAGAGGATGTCATGGCTAAAGCAAAGTATATTTTTCAGCCTATGTCGAACGACAAGCTAATGTCGCTTGTTGCGCGAGTCAAACGCATTCGCGCTCGATCATAAAGCTTCAATGACCTTTTCAGCCAATGATCACCGGTACGAGCACGAATTGCTATGGGCGTACACCCGTCCATATGATGCCCACAACGCTCGAGGCCCACTGATACGTTCATCTACTTTGACATCTTCACATGACCCTGAAGATTAGCCGCCTTATCCGATGAGGCGACTGCATTCTTCATACCCCATTGTGTAGATGCGCTACATCTCGCGTCATGATGAAGCCACCTCGTCCCTTTGTGGCAATTCTATTCGGGGTGTTTGATGAACAAACCCGAGCGAGGACGCATTGAGCACCTAGACCATATTCATTCGCGATGCTACTACTCATGCCACCTCAAGCTCGGGTAATAGGAATGCCATAATGCCATGATGGGAGTGTGGTGATCGTCAACTTGGATCCGAACTTCCGGCTTAAAGTTGCGTGGTTTTCAGATTCTGATGGGCAGCAGTAGATGAAGGATGAGGGAGAGGTTTTCTAGCGAAGACTGCAAGACCCTTCACGATGTTTTACTTCGCAGTCGAGTTGGAATATCGCATTGTTGACGGAGACTGGCGGATAGATGTGGATTTGCTGGCACCAAGCACTTCTCATGTGATTTAAGTTGCACTTGATGGTGCAAGAGAGCGGCCGAAGGATATCAGATTAACGTGCTCAAGGAGTGTAGATCACCGTCCTTTTCGGGATTTACTATCTTATGTTGCATGCGTGTTCCTGTGAGATCATGCCATTAGTATTGGCGTAGATCGTTGTATAGCTCGGGTCATTGGACGTAGCAATCTTCAATCCCGCGCCAACAATGAGAGCATACCCAGTCTTCAACACTTGCAGGATTTTGCTTACATAGGTAACGTCATTCACCTATGATTTCTTATGCGTGCGCGCCATACAAACTTTCCGTTCCACAACAACTTTAATACTCATAGTCTAGCCTCTATTGTCTTGTCTGAAGACCCACAGAGCCAATTCGTGTCTTATAAAAAGGCCTAAGATACCGCATAAAGCCTGCATAACCAAAAGCTGAATAGCGAGACGGTCTTCCCTCATCGGTCCAAACCAGACAAGCCACAAATTCAAGATGGTAAGGTTGGTAGACTCGATAATCTCGCCTTTGCTGTTCCTCATCAACTTGACCAAGGGGATCGGGAGCTGTTCCAGCAGCTTCAGTAACAGTGCCCTTGACCTGGATGGAGGTTGCGACCACGGAGTGACTGATGGCTCCAATAGACCCGTGCGGGCATTGAATCGCGGCAGACGGTGCCTTGGACATGGTATAAGTCGGAACAGCTGTGGTGCAGAGTAGATGAAGTTGGCAATCTGTGGTACCAGTAGAAGCAGTAAGGTTTTGCTGAAATGCCCAAGTATACCAACAATGGCAAAGACCATGCCCGCAAAGTAGCAATAAGTATCCCCAACAAATACCTTGGCGGGATACCAATTGTGCCACCAAAGAGCCATAGAAACCCCAATGAACGGTAGAAGCAGATATATCGAGAACAGATGAGGGTCCGTGGCAGGGTGCGGGCTAGGAGTGATTGGTGTAGCATACAGTGAGAGAACGTCGTTTGCCAGAAGGAGGAACCCTATAATGATCGACTGCGAAACTTCGATGCCGTTGATGCCTGCGAATATGTTGATGCTGTTGGGGCAGAAGATGGAGATGGCAGCCATGTAAGCATAGTACAGCCATCCTAAGTCAACCATGCTGCCGAGGTAATGCTCAAGCTGAACAGGAACGACGACATTAGTGACGCCGTAGTCGACGAAGTAAACTACGAGCATGGGAATTGACGCGAAAGCTGGTATAAAGAATTTATGTCGCCACCGGATGTCGAACAAATCGTCACCGATACCTAGGAGCACGACCGATTCTAGAGAAAGAATAGCAGACAGATATGAAGCCAGCTTTGCAATGATTATCGTCAACTTTCTGGCTATTTGAAGATTGGTGGTAAGGATGGGGTTGTACCTTGCTGTGGGGAAATCGATGCAGAACACGACCATTTTTCACCTCATGAAGCTCCATAACGACCTCTCTATTACCTCCGCCTGAAGTTGCTGCAACGATATCTTTGTAGAATGGAAATGGTATGAATATTATTATCGTAAGAAGGTACACAACGGCACATACAGCTCCCATAGTTTCTGGACTGCGTCAAGCATTAGTTTTACAAAATGACGATGATGAAATCTATCTTCGCCCACCTACATTTCGACCTGTTTGATCTTTGACATGTCCTTTCCTTTCAGATTTGCTTTCATGAAAGTTGCCCCGAGCCATCGGATAAGACTAAACGTAGACGCAAATGCTATGCCGCTAAATGCTATGGAGGCGATTAGGGGCTCGCCATCGCCATGTAAGGTATTGGCTATGATGCCAACACAGGCCGCAGAGACAGCTAGAAGGGTCCACGACTCCACCCCTGTCAACTTCGATGACATCTTAACATGGATCAACGTCCATCGTTACTGGGAAGATTGGGGTTATGGGTTACAATAAGTACAGATCTCCACAGCGACAAGCGCGCTTGACGCAATTAGCGCTCTAGAATACTAAAGTAAAGTACTCGAGAACTCAAAGTGCCGTACCAAATAATCAACACCCAATAAGATATGCTAATGCATTACTTTACCATCAAGACACGGATTCTCAAGGATCTAAAATGATTGAGAGCGAAGGCTTTGATAGTATAGAGCCAGTGAAGAATGGTTTTCAGAGCTTTGAGCACGCTGCGGCCGACACTGTGCTAGCTGCAAGCTTTAATCCGGCAGGGACACGAGCGGCGCTTTGCTCGGCGGACCACAAGATCCGAATCTACAGCATAGGCCAAGAGAAAGAGTGGACTTTGTTCGAACAATTTCGGGGACACGACGCCGAGGTCTTGGATGTGAGTAGAATAGGCCTTTTGTCGACTACTTCTGAGCGCTCACTTGAACCTTCGCAAGATCCAATGGGTTTCCTCGAGCCTCGGTCAATTCTTCGCTACCATTGGTGGTGATAACAAGTTCAAGCTATGGCAAGAAGACCCTTCTCAATCTTCCAATAGAGGTCGCCGTTTCAGATGCGTATTTTCCCAGTCTCCACCTAACCATGTCTCTTATGTTTCATTCGGATTCAAGGTCATCAAACATGAGATATGGCTTGCTCTGATGACCCACGACGGATCGCTTAGCCTGATGGAACTTGTGGACCCGGAATCTCTGTCTTCGTGGAATCAGATAGATCAGCTTTATCCGTTCAAGCAGTACCATCGGGGTACAGAAGCTAGATTCAGGTTGTCCATCCATCAATCTGAGTGTCCTAGCCTGAATGCGCTCATGGCTGGTCTTGATCCAAGAGCCATTTCTCTCGCCGTTTCGGCCTCACGTTACATCAAGATAATGCGCGCTGTTAAGTCCGAAGATGCCTCCGAACCATGCTATCGGTTCATTGAAACGCTCCATATTGATTTAGGAAATGCGGTGATCAATGAAATCGCTTGGGCTCCTGGCTGTCTTCTCCCATTCGATAGGATTGCCGTCGCATGTGATGGCGGGTGCGTGCGAATCTTCGACGTCGACACACCCTACGATGTTGATGGATCGTCCAAGGCACCGACTGCAAGGTTCCCTCGATCCAACGTTGCGCATAAGGCATCCTCAACTAGCTCTTCGCAAAACGCGCCATCTGGCATTGGTGCTGGCTTAGCTGGTATTTCTCGTATCACGTCACCTAGACATAACTTCACGGAGAGACTAAATATAACACATGTCTTTAAGGAAAAGGCCATACTACCACATGATGATGGCTCTCCGGTATGGAAGGTCAGGTGGACTTACGATGGTGAATACCCTGCTCATTCTTTTGCGTATCACAGCGTTCTCGCAAAATACCCATGCAGGAGCTAGTAACTGAAGGTCTTTATAGGGAGTACTCTCGCATCGACTGGGGACAACGGAAAGGTGCGTCTATGGAGAGAAAATCTCAATGGGGACTTCATCGAGTATGCAGAGACTGGTCCAACTTAATCCATCGATGAACCAAAGTATGTGGGTATCCTAATCTATTCCTACCTACGCGAAATGGCATCAGCCAGCCACTTTAAGCCAAAACGCACCACTTGACAACCGCAAGAATAATCCTCGCAGAGTGCCATATCCAACAGATCACAAGACTCGGTAGCACAAGAACCTTCTTCAAGGCCATAAGGATGCTCAGCAACACCAGCAGATAGATGCAAGCCAGTATCAAATCTTTGGCTGCTAGCAGAAAATCGTAAGCCCTTACGTTCGGCGTTCTTAGGGTCGTCATGACTGCCGATCTGGGGTGCATCGTTTGAATGATATGGCGAGCCATTTGGTGCAAACACTGTTGTACACATTGAAGTTTGCCTGAAGCTTGCAGGGATTCAGTAAGAGACTGCAACCATAGTCTTACTTCCTCGGTTTTCCGGAAGACCGACTGACTCTGTTCTTGAAATTCATTGCGTTTTGAAGAGATACCGCGCTGGTTTTGCGGTGGATCAACCGAACGATAAGCAAACCCAAGTCCGCCATCACGGTTGAAAGCCATCTCCCGAGGCTCAGATGACTTCCGCGCAACCCGACAAGGCACTTCTACCATCTGCTTTTGCCCTGGGCTTCGACACCCCCAACTTCTGCCAGCGAGATGATCACCAAGGGGGCCGGACGTATGGGTGATACCAGCCCCATTTTTTTCTATGTTTTGGATAGGATCGCGAATGATGTTTGCGCTTCCTAGACTTAGACCTTGCATCGTCGGAATCGCACCTGAGCACTTCCTCGTCTGGCAGTCCTTCACCTGTTGGCTGCGGTAATCTTCGAGCACGGCTGCTCTCGCCCCGAATGTTGCTCCTGACCCGATGGCCCTGGCCTTGCGCTCTGGTGTTGCGAAGTCTTGCATCTGGGCTACCGGAATCGGGATGGTGTGTCTCGCTGTGATCGGCTCTGATGTGTCCACCGTGAGCTTGATAGCGGAGGAACGTTGATTCGTGGATATGCCTTCCTGAAGGAGACTCCCCTTTGTCATCCCGTGTTCCGATTGATTGCACTGATTCGGTCTCGTAACGACGTTGCTGGCGTCCTGGCTCTGCACCTTGGGTACTTGTTCCTTCTGTGCCTTTCGGCCCAACGTGGAAGTGGTAGTGATTGTGCAAGCATCCTCTATGTTCTTCCTTTTTTCCTCTACGGGCCGTAGGCGCGCTGGTAAGAGTTGTGCCGGGCGGCGATATGTAGATGTCTCCAAGTTGGCAAAATGGCTTGGATGGAGAAATTGCAGGCGGGGCAGGTACTGGCTCAATGTTGGGGTCGCTGGTGGTTCGACCGACCTTGCTCCCGATGGTCTTTGACGCGCGACTGGGGACAGGCGGTGGGCATCGTGCCGTGGTGCGGTGCGAAGGGGTGGGAAGTGAGTACCACTTTCTGTCTGACCGGGCTGTCGCCGGATCTTTTGGCCTAAAAAAGGATTTTCTGTAGGATTCAAGTTTGTGTCTGAATGCGGTGATCGTGATGACCCCCTTGGCGTGTTGCTGGGAGTTGGCATCGCGCGTGTCTGCATATCATTACTACGCTTCCTGGATGTTGGCATGGGAAAAGCTTGTTTTTCTACGACAATAGCCGTGTCATAAGAATTATCTTTACGACTGGGCCCACTTCCCACCATTTTTCTTCTGATCCTTCGCAATTTGTTTGGAGGCGTACTTGGTCCTTCTGGAGTCAATGGCCTAGGGGAGGGAGGAGCTGTGTTAGGATCTACCATTGCGTTGGTTTCAGCATGTCCGCAAGCTCGGGCAACGCTCTCCTGATACCTTCTCATCTGTTGGTCTGTCATATTTTCCGGTTCTGGGTTGTCCACGCCCGGCATCTCGACCAGCAACTTGTCTTCTAATCTCTTACACGAGACTCGTCTGCTGATAGGGTCGGCCGAGCTCTGTGCGATCGGGCTCAATAGTGGACTTTCGACCAAGCTCCATCCGACGCAATCCTGCCTCCATTTACCACTGCGGGATCGTCCCTTCGGCAAAGGTCTTTCAGATGGAGTTTTGCCCAAGGAGACGCAACCATGGCCAACGTTATCGTCGCTACTGTCGCTCACGATAAGAGGACTGACAAGACCGGTCCTTGGGTTGGCTCCTCGTTGGATCAGCCGATCATCTCCACTCACTGTTCGCATTCTTTCTCTCTCGGCCTTCCTTCGATACTTTTCTCCTACATTGATTACATCGTTCTTCCCGGTAGGGTGCGGAATCTGTAGCGAAAGTCTGGGCAGACGAGGATGATTGTTATTGGCCGAGTCATCGTTCCAAGTGCTGTTATCCAGATTTAGTGTATCTCGTTGGGCAACCGGTTTTCGTGCGGGTATCAGGCTTTCGAAGCGCTTTTCTGTTCCGGCAACTAGACTACGTGGCTTTCCCTTGTCTACCTCAGGTTCCAGGTATCCGAAAACCTTCGCAGTTGCGTCAGTATTCCAGATGCCTGGAGCGACTTCATATGGTTCCACAGGTGAAGGAGATTTAGCAGGCTTGTGTAACGATTTCTTGCGGAACGGGTTTAGTGCTGCAAATTGAGGAAATGCGGAGGGGTTTCGATGATCATTGTGTAGGTGGGCGGCTTTGGTCGAAGTGTTGGAGGTAGGTGGCGAAGACATGGCGTTTTACGGAATGCCGGGACATTCCTTGTTGCTCAGGGAAGCACTTAGTAATACTGCATGACGATGAGGATGATGTGAAAGTACAAGTTGCTACGAATTGTTCCAGAAACTCGTAATCGTCACTACTTTTCTTCCCAAGTCGCAGCTGGCAGAAGCCAATAGAGGAGCTCCTTACTCTCTCTAACATGCAGGAGCAACCCTCCCACCACGATACCATACATTCTGTCAGTCTTCTGGCACATCTCTCTGATCTAGCTTTGGGAGAACACAATCAGCGTCCTCCAGGAAAGCCTTGCTCCGTACACCTCAGCTGGTAACGTTCGCAAGGGCCCGTTCATTTGTGTGCAACGAACCTTTCAGCTTATCCGAGGTAAGTCTGAGTACCTTAGCCAGAGGCTTGATATCGTCAGTCTACTGTGTAATATAACGTACGGGTGTAATACTGAGCCTTACAGAGGCCATCCGATATATTGTTTTCGACTTCAGCAAATACCGGTGTGGACGATCTTATTTCGAACGCAAATGATAGAATTCTGATGAGTCCAGTCTACCACGTCGAACTCAGGATCTGCCACTCTCTCTTCTTAATGCTGGTCCTTGCGAATGGCCAAAACGGTGTCGGCTCGGATTAGGACCAAGACCACTCTTCTTCAAAAGGCTACCTTCTCTTTTTTGAGGACTTGTACTTCTTTCCCGCTGACCCGGCAGCCCTACAAAGTTTGCAGACGCCGACTTGCGCAAAGGCGAACTTGTATGCGAGAAGACACCAAGGCTGCCACCATCTCCTGTTCCAGAGGCTCGAAATTGCGGCTGCCGAATTGCCGTCTGTGGGCGTAGCGGAGAAGACGCATCTCGAAGATGGGCAGGGGTCTGATATGGCGGCATCATGCCTGTAAAGTATCCTTCTGAAGATGTTGGGTGTACTCTCGAGCCATCAGGGTCGACATGCTTGACATATTTGGGATTGGGCCGAGTCTGGAAGCCTCTGTTTATGATGAAGGTAGGTGTATAGACATCAACGGAATCGTTGTCATCCTCGTACTGTGGCAACCCATGCATAGAAGTCTCAGAGTCTGAGAATTGAGTCCCCACGTCTCGCATAAGCGGTTGGGTGCGTGGATGAACGTATTTGGTGTCATATTCGTTCATGACTTCTTTTTGTATGACCGCAGAATCTTTAGACTGCTGAGAAAAACTGGTTTGAAGAAGTAGTAGCTGCGCAGAAAGCAAACCTATCAAGACCATCGTAGTGACAACTGTAGTACTTGGTCGAGGATCTGAAACTCGTGTTGGTAGAAAAAGCCAGTACACCAAGATATGTCCCGGACTAAACAGACAGAACATTCGGAGAGAGATTGGAGTCGGATCCCAGACGGCGATCTCCCAAACGTCTCGTGAGGCATCTGGGTGCGCTCTAGTTTCTGCATTTTCACCGGCGAGCATGGTAGAGAGGAAGCGAAGCGGAGACGAAGCTAAAGGGGAGGAATTGACGCGGACCCTATGGGCAGATGGGGTGCTTGGCACAACGTCCACGTCACTTTCAAAGAGTCTATAGTGCCGTTGGCGGTAGAATGTGTATGCGGCGTTCACGAAGGAGAGAAGAGAGAGGAGATGGACAATGAAGGCTGCCTATAGGTCTCTGTGATCAATTATGTGTACAACAGTAGCAGGACCAGGTAACACTGACAAACCAAGCAAGCCAGCCCCTGTTGCCTACATCTTCTCCAAACACATCGTCGCCCCTACGCCGAGTGCTCGGTCCGCTATTGGCTCTTGCAATGAGAAAGACCACGTTCAGTAGGAATCCTACTGGGTTCGCCCAGTCTTTCTGCCACTGATCCCAGTCACTCGAATCCAGCTGCTCGGAGAGCCAAAGCAAGAAGTCGAGCGGGTTAAGGTAAGCTCTGATGCGTTCTGTTAAAGGCTTACGGCGTACCAACCGTGGTGCCATTATGTCGTAGTGAAGGGTTTGTGAAGCTAGTGGAATAGCCAACGGATCTCGTCATACATCGTCATAGCCAAATGTGAAGAAGCGTGCAGTGCCCACGCGTTTCAGAGCAGAACAACAAATGTTCTGCATTGGGGCCGCCAATTCCGCCTTGGCGCCCGGACGATCGTCCTCGGGGGTTGACTAGACTCCGCATGCTCCAAGGTATGATATTGCCTCCGCCTCATAAACCCTGCGAATGGGAGGCAGAACTGCTACAATTCAACCAACATGGCAGCCCCACCTTCAGCTTACAAAGACAGGCATTTTCTCGCTGTCATTGGCGATGAGGTGAATGTTTTCGTTCTGCAGGGAAACTTTGGGACTGAGCTTATTCATTCCATCAGGATTCGGTGACAGGCTTACTGCTTGCGGGCATTGGTGTATGAGCCCAAACATTAACGTGTTGAGACCGGATTCTGATGTTCCCTTCACAGCATGTCACCCAACCTCCTGACGCCCAGAAAAACTTCCTCGTCGTCGATGCCAAGACAGAGAACTCCACTATAGAGCAAGCTTTTGACAATTTCACGCAAAAAAGGAAGGATATTGCCATATTGCTTATCAATCAACATGTGTGTGATTCCCTTGGGCTCTTATATGTATTCTAGAGGCGAGGCTGATACAGTGCGAAGATTGCGGAGAAGATACGAGGTCGAGTCGACACCTATACCGACGCCTTTCCCGCCGTGTTGGAAATACCAAGCAAAGATCATCCTTATGATCCGGAGAAGGATAGCGTACTGAAGAGGGTCAGGAGGTTATTCGGAGAGTGAATGCTTGGGAAGACTAGGATGTGAACCCGATCGCAGCTAAGCAGTACAGAGGAATGATCATGGCCTTTCAATCTCAGATGAAGTGATATAATGGGCCTGAGCATAAGGCATCTTTATGATACGCTGCTATCTCGTAGCTTCGTAGCACTATGACCCATCGTCCTAGGGAGCCTCGATAGAGTGCGAGTATGTCAACGGCTAATATTATGTGTCTGCGCATCAGGGCTGCGGAACTGAACACCAAAGAAAACATATCAAGATGCGGCACCGCTACAAAGGACCTATGAACGCCAGGCCATGAGCTGCAATACCACCAGGGCCACCCAATAAGTAGTATATCGCGTCCTGCAACGAGACCTTGAGCCGGACCACGCCAATGCTCAAAACTTGACCTGTGCGGTTAAACAGGTAATCTGCTCGTTTTCCTTGGTGTAGACATCAGCAAGGACGGTGTATTTTCCCTGAAAGACAGCATGAATTAGCTGATGATCCCACAACAACGGCCTCTGCTCCTTACAGGTGGAATCTCCTTTGGCAACTCCACATCTTTGGTGATAGTCTTTTCCCCACTCAACGGACACTCCTCGTCTACATTCTTCATCTGCTCGCAGAGATCGGCTCTCTGGTTGATCAAGCGTATCAGACCATATTTGACAGATAGGTTGATGTATGCGCCGTCCTCGATCTTTTCCGTAAAGTTACCCTTGGCTTCGATGGTGAGTGTTTTGCCACTAGATGAATCTATCAGCGCTTTAAGCCCCTTTGTGTCATATCATTGGGTAGGCATCGATAGGGAACTCACGGTAATGGAGGGTTTGGGGTCAAGTCAACCTTGTTGATGGTGAGAGTATATGTGTTTTCGGCTTGGCAGAATTCGAGTGGGTTGTCACCAGGTACATCTAGCTTGCCATCGAAAACCTTTTGGTCGCCGCCGAAGAGGGATAGGGATTTTGATGCGGCGAAGGAGAACAGAAACAGTGATGAGAGGGTAATAGCGATCTTCATATCTGTTCTGGTGTTTGTACTTGCCCGAAGAGTCGTGATGGTGATGCAGATGGCTAAGTCCGATCCCACGGTGGTTAGTTGAGAGTGAAGAAGCGATAGAAGTGCATGCTCCAACGACGCGGAAGCTTGCGCCCCACTTGTTTCTAGCAGCCTAAGTAAATTAAGGTTGACAGTGTACAGGAATTTGATTGGTCAACGTATGGCGCCAAGCATATCAGATACGTGACCAAACTTCGACCTCTTTAGTCTTTGGATACTTACTACGGACATGACCCCCTATTACTACTACGAGGGCGAGTATCAGCCTGATTGCTGGTTGCACCATAAGATGGCGACAAGTCCCCCTCAGCCTTTCTCTTTGTGCAATCGCAGAAAAGAAACAATGATTGTATTTGATTGCCGAGGAGACCGCTCGCTGTTGAATGCTTTTCCCTGGGCCGAGGTGCTGTGCTACGCATGGCGCATGCTCTACACGGTGTGACGGTATAGGAGTACGGCGTTTTCATTGGAGCGATATCCGTTTCAGCATTTTGTATCAGTAGATCTACATAATTCATCATCAATTGGCCTAAGTGCATCCAACGTATCATCTTCAGTACCCGGGTACCCCAAAGGCAATACCTTCGTCCGGAAAGGCCCTGGGCGCCTCGTCGGTATCGCACTTTGATCACGCAGAGTGCCACTAGAATATCTTTGTCTCAAGCCTCTCTCCTAATGTCTTTACTGTTCTATCTCTTGCGTTCTCCTGTGTATTCCACCATACTCAGATTTCGTCCTTGTCATACGCGATCAATACAGTCTCTCTGGCCATCATGAATTCTCCCAAGATACATTTCAGGAACCACCGTGGATGTCACATTCTGGCTGAGCTCCATGACTCGTATGGCTAAAATGCAGAGCTCGGGCAAGGCCAGCAATCAACTTTCTGAAACTTCACACAACGAAGCCATCTTGTATGGAACGCTGTGGTCTCATCAAGCTCACACGGCAGCCATCATTGCACCGACACTCTTCCTCACACCTGTTGTGCAAGATACAACTTAACGACTTTTTACCCCTCGCACGCTAAGTCGACGCTAGAGTCGGACAAGCCGTTTTCAGATTAATACCCTCCTCTTGCTCAAGTTTCCAACATCCTTCATCTTGACCAAGCGATCCACCACCGTTCTATATCAAAGCACCTTCGGACTCATCCCTTAACCACACAGCTCGTGCTTTGATATTCTCTCCTGGTCTACTAAACGCGTTAGGACGGTCGTCCCTTACCACGGCTTTCACCGAACCATTCCTATCCTGCACATCACCAATCCTCATCAATCTCAACAACACCCAATCTCTCTTCTTGGCCTGTGTTGATTAACTCATCTGATGGTAGGCCTCGGCCTGATATCACTGAGTCCACGTCCGTCGTTTTCACCCATCGAGCGATCATCACCCTCTTCGCGATTGGGACTCATCAAGTTCCACGATGATTTGAGGAACCAAAGTCGACTGTGAAGCGCCCAAGGCATACGATCGGGCAACATTTGCGCTCTACAAGTCATGCGATTCAGTTCGCGGACCTTTTTCACCATCCTATCTGTCTACTCATAGGCCCAAAGTCCGCGGCTCCATAGTATGACAGATTCCTCGTCCCTCCATACGCACCCCGCGCAGTCTATTGGTGGATCCGCCTTCAAGACTACACCTCTCGGAGATCTTGTAAATCAGCAGGGTGAAGAGATCGAAGATTACACTATCAAATGCATATGTGGCTATGATGAGGACGATGGCAACACAGTTTATTGCGACAATTGTGACACATGGCAGCACACCGAATGTTACTACGTTGACGAACATGGAGCAGTCCCGACTGACGAAGACTTAAAGAAGTACGACCACTTTTGCGCAGACTGCAACCCCAGACCGCTGGACACAAGAGGTGCCATCGAGCGCCAGAAAAACAGGAGGCATGAGCTCAACCACGGAGATCGTAAGAACAAGAAACCAGCATCGAAAAGCCATAAGAAGAAGATCAGGATTCCCGAGTCTAATGGTTCGCTCACCAACGGATGGACCCATAGCACCGACAATGATCTGCTCCATGATCGTACTAGTCGAAGCCCACGGGATGCGCATCCATCCGCAAAGAAATCCAAAAATAATCATCGATTCTCGAACTCGACACAGTTCACCGTTTTGACACCTCACCTCACCTCACACCCTCATAAGCGCTCAGCGTCGACCAATTTCAGCCCGTCCAAAATACACTCCAAATACTCTCCAAATGGATTTGCAAAAGAGCCTTACAGCGTCGACTTTCTACACTTGTATGACAATGACCCCGGCGATACCTCGATGCAGACCAACCTCCTGAATGACATCGATATCACCCGCGATCTCGGCAACTGGTCTAGCGATGTTGATGAGCTGAAAAAAGCGACCAACGGGCTTTTGCCTGGCGACGTATTCAATCGCTGCGAACAAACCATTGCAGATATGGCGTTACCTCAATTGAAGAGGGAACATAAGCATGATGAAAAGTCGGTGGTATACGGCAAACATCCGCAGTGGAAATATCTCACCATTGATTCCTTCAGGCCTAAGGATTCGGTCGTAGCTGAGCTCAAAGGTAAAGTTGGACATATGCAGCGCTACATCCGGGATCCGGCAAATCGTTGGGACTATCTTCGACATCCTGCTCCTTTCGTTTTCTTCCATCCAAAACTTCCAATCTACATCGACACCCGTTCAGAAGGTACCAGCTGCCGCTATTTAAGAAGGAGTTGTGATCCAAACCTAAGCATGAAAACCTTCTTGGAGAATGGTTCGGAGTACCATTTCTGCTTCGTCGCAAAGCAGGATCTTGATGCAGGGTCGGAGTTAACGATAGGCTGGGTATTAGACGAGCATATACGGAACTACTTCTCGTCTCGCAATCACGAAGATGTGAAGTTAGAAGGCGACCTTGATGAAGATTATGTTGCAGACTGGGTAGGCAAAGTCCTTGCAGAATTTGGTGGCTGTGCATGCACCTCTCCGGATAGGTGTGCACTCGCAAAGTACGACCGGCGCTATACTAAAGGAAGAAATGCATACTCTGACAAGCAATCGCCGTCGGAAACTGGCTACGCAACGAACAGCAGAGCTCCGAGTGAGCACGACGACAGACGATCTTCTTCTGGATCTAAATCCGGAAGTCGAAATATGACACCCACAAACAATTCATCTGGTGACGTGGCATTTGGTGCAGGTATCGAAATATCAGACCGGGAGAAAAGGAAAATAGCAGCATTAGAAAAGAACTTTGAGCAATTAGAAAATGACAAGCATCAGCCTGCGCAGAAAAAGAAGAAAAGGAACAGTGGTGGCTCGAGTGTCAACACTCCCTCTACTATTTCAAAGCAGCCAGGTCACTTCGCCACATCTTACTCCCAACCAAATACTCCCGGCCTACCCTCCAAACTTCAATATACCGATGCAAGTACTTCTCGCAGAAAATCTGGATCTCCAATAACGAAGTCATACAACCCCATTGTAGGGCCACGCAGCACTACATTCACCAATCCCAAAAAGCCTGTCTCTCAGCCTAATACACCCATAACACCATCTCCCCTTATCCGACAAAACTACGTCGACTCTTTCATGCAGACCGAGCCTGACGAGGAAGACGCTTGGTACAGGCCACCAGCTGGTCCCATCGCTCCAAAGAAGCCGTACATGTCGTTGACCAAACGTCTACTGCTGCGTTCCCAACAAGCTCGGGCAATGCTGGAGGAACGAAGGAGGATGCCACCAGAGATATTCAATGGTGCGCGGACGAACGGTCATATCGGAAATGGATCTGGTGAAATCGATTCTCCACGAGAAAATACAGACACAATTATGGAGGATGTTGAATCCGCTCAAGCACCTGCGAACCCGAATGACACTGAAAGTGTCGTGACGCACATTACCCGGCCCCTGGATCGTACAGTCATCGCAGAGATCAAGCCACCTCCGCCCTGGCCCACAGGTGAACAGTCTCGGCCTGTCAATGGCTATCGCTCAAACGAACTTCGAGTCCAACTACCCCCAAAGCCTTCGTTGTCCTCGGATTCTTCGCTCAACACTCCTCTCGTTGAGACCCCGACATCCATCGCCTCTCAATCCCCCTTTGTGCATAACGCAGCTAGTCACCCTTCATCCTTTTCTCACGCATCGTCAAGCCTTGTCCAACCCAGTCCAATCAAGAAAAAGGTCAGCCTGGGCGAGTATATCAGCCGGCAAAAAGGATCCCAACCAACAACAGATATACCAGCGAGCAGTAGTCCGACAATGCTGCAAGGAGATCTTAGGACATCTACAATGACGAGTAGCGACTCAAAGGATGGGGAGACGCGAAGAGATGGTGAGGTGGAATTACCGAGAAAGGAAGTGAATGATCCGATGCCAGCAGAGCAATCCAAGGATCCGAACTTCTAACGCGGTACGATTGTTGTATTCTTGGTTCCCCATTTTACGACTTTATGGCAGCGAGCGAGGCGTTATGTCTCATATACCGAGGAGTCCTGTACGACCTTGATGCATGTCACCAGTGTTTTGTTCGGGCACGAATGTTGCAAGAGTAAAAGAACCCCTTTTGAGCTTTTAGATAGCCCATGAGTCCTCACATGACTCACAGTGGTAGTCTAGCATAAATGGATGATTTCAATATCTCAACTTTCCAAGTTGTGAGCAACCAAATCTCGTGAGACGAGAAATGCCTCCATGGCCGAACGCATAGATCCAGTGTTACGACTAGGCCATGTTATCCTATGGTCGGGTAGATTCCACGGGTTCTCTTATATGTTGCTGATTTAGTGATGAACTGGCAGAAACGAAATACTTTCGATTCCCAGACTTAGCTAACAGAAAGTTACGCGATTAACGAACAACCGGCTCCATTATTATCCACAGTCATGCCGTAGCTACTCCCCCGGCTGTTGACTCCCCTACTTCGATGCCGACGACAAGATTGCCAGCGTTGCCTAACATTAAAGACCATAAGTCATAGAACCCTGAGTGATGATCATGCACGAACATACCCAGAGCCGTAACAGAACCAGCCTTTCCTTTCCTGACACACATTGCATCGATGGCAGTGGTGGCGTAATATATGGCATACCAAGCCGCGTGATTCGGTGGTCCGCTGGTGCTGACGGTGATCACGCAGCGTTTGTCTGCTGGGGTGCGGTATTGTCGGTTAGCCAGGATGGGAAAGAAAGGAGAGAGAGAGGTTTCATACGGGCAGTAAAACGCTGGGGCAACTCTACCGCCACACGAGGGTCACCACGAGGCCCAAAGACCTGGGGATCGACAGACGCGGGCATGAGATCTAGCACTGCACGACAGTCTAGAGGCGCGGGAGCTGGGGTGGGTGCATCCGTGCAGTGCACATTCATGGGCTTGTAGGTCCTTATGTCCAATACGAGTCTTTTACTGTAACCTGGCAGGGATCAGCGAGGACACTGTCATTCTTCCTGGATTCGCGTGCTCGTAATGTCTGTGATATGTTCTTACAGCAAGACAATCATAACCTACCGATATCCGCGGTCAAACCTCCCCTATTCGGTGTCTTCTGCACGCAAGTCCTCAACACGTTCAGCCCGTTGATGGCAATGTCGTAGCCTGTCGCGGCCTCGAACGTATCGTCGAAATGCAGATCGAGCTCAATGGAGCAAAGCCCATTGGCTATGTATTTTCTAGTCAGCCTTTGGTACCATCACCAGGAATTCAACTTCGCATGTCATATGACGAAGTTGGCCTTGTCACCGGCATTCGGAGCTATATCCGCTTACAGCTCATGAATAAGAAGGGGATAGGGATATCGAAAGAGCCGTGGCCTCTTAGTCCAAAAGTCCGTGCAATGTCGTCCCTTGGGATTAACATCCACGCTTCGTGACAACTAGCAACATCCAAGTTGAAGCCATACAAATTCCCATTGCAGATAGGAGCAGACAATGCTGCTGCGATCTGGTCAAAGCCAAGTGAAATGGCGCGCGTAATATTGGATGAATGTATTGCAGGCCAGGAAAGGTCAAGAGATGGAGGTGGGTGGAGGATCTCAATGGCACTTTCAGGCACCGAAGTCAAGGAGGGACCATTGTCGTTGGTGCCCTGCACCCGATGACGAAGCACGCTCGTCGAAGCTAGAGAAGCAAGGACAGAGATCCAAAGCCAATAGTCCAAGGAAGGCATGAGCTTGAATAACAATAAGAAAAGGAGGATCGATGGGATGATGTAAAGTGATCTGTGAAGAACAGGAGATAAACCACACAAGGCTGTATCGCTTCTAGGCACCCAAGCATCTGGGCATGGGGGAGGAAGCCCAAAGGTGGCGCATGTAGGAAGGTTCGGAAAGCGCGTACAGAGGATAGCCACCCAGAGAACATGCGATATCTATACGAAAATGGTGAAGCATCCGCCGAGGTCCTGATAGGTTAACAGTGTCAATCGACGATGTGGAAAACCTTTCCCGGTATTGTACACATTCATCTATCCGCTGAATCTGAATCTCGTAGCCTCTAACCTTCCCAAACCTTCTCTAGGCGCGACATTCCGTCTCCTATAAGAATTTGTGAAATCATGCAGAAGTACCTTGACTTTCTTTACCTCACCTTGCTGAATCTTTGAAGCCATTGCGGTCATTAGCCTTTCGCCCTCTCCCGCCTTGAGGGTGCCCAGAGGTAGCATGCCAAAAGTGCCTTTGATCCAGATGACCACCGCTTGTGACATGATCTCGAGCATGGCTAACAGGACATTGGAAGCATCTTGGAGGCAGTCGCGTGGAAAGGAAAACATCATGCCAGTCAAAACCCTCTGGGTGATCACTTCACCCTGCTCTGATACCAGTCGCCGGACGCACTGTTGGAGCTCGGGTGGAGTATCGACTCGGGCTGTGTTTGGTCCGTTCTGAAAGGAGGAGGAGTTGGGGTGGTCAGTGCCATAGCTCAAGAAGTCGCATAAAAAGTGAAGAGTTGCAGTCAGTGGAGCTTCTTGCTGCAAGGTTAGGGTGCTTGTTGCAGCTGCAAGGATAGGTGAGCATATGGGAGCTGGAAGAAGTGATGTGTGATAGTAAATTAGGGCGTCAATTAAAAGGCGGAAGAAGTCCTCGATTACATCTGGTAGATCGCTCGGAGGGAGGTCGTTCATGATCCGTAGGAAGGCGAGGGCTTGCTGCTCGAAGAAACTGTAAATGGCCTGGGATGTGGCGGCGTCTACGAATTCAGCACCGGCGGCAAATTCTCGTAGCACGGAGTCGGTGGCCCACAGGAAACAACCTTGACGTGAATTCTCGAATCCAGACGCGAGCTGCTGTGCTAAGGTAGGTAACAATGGTAGTATAGCAGTGCGATATGAAAGAACCATATAGCGCCAGCACCGGCAAACAGGTTCGAGAATTGGTGTGCAGGTGGTGAAATTTTCTGCGATCGCAGACATTACCGGGAGAATCTCCTGGCAGTATTTGACTGCTGGGTTTTCTTCGGTAGGCGAGACGTATGGTTGAACGTTTTGAACGAAGATTGTCAATAGCTGGACGTAATCTGGTGAATAAACGGTAAGCTTCCGCTGTAATGTATAGATTTTAATTGACACTGACCTGCAACGGCCAATTTGGCTGCTTCGTCTTCAGTACCCTGTGCCTGATTTGCACGGGCCATCATTCTTTTGATAATCGGATCGCAGTATAGTTTGAACATTGGATATATCTTATCCAATGGTTGCGCGGAGACTACGGCTGCCACACCCTCGGTGACCTCTTCCTGACTTGCAGGTACCAACTCATCGAGAACGGACTCATAGAATTCATGCAGCTGCGTAACATGGGCCGTGAGAAGTTTTCTGCAGTCAGTACCAAAGAACCGAAAGGCAAGCGCTGCAGCTTTAACTACTTCTTCCGATTCATGCTTGAAACCAGCGATGACGAAATTCAATTGCGGCTGCAGGAATTCGGGATGCTGAGCGGTCCAGTCCGTATACCTTCCCAAAGCCATGATAGCCTGGAAACGTAGCTTCTCATGGTTAGGGATCTGAACAATAAGCGGTATCACTTGGCGTAACACCACGCTTTCCTCTGGGGAAACCATTCGACCCATCGCTCGCATGCTAAATAACGGAGCTTCAAGACTCTGCCAGCGAGGGACTTTACTCTCTGTAGCCTGTGACCCATAGGTTGAAAACCACTGCCGGATCAAAACAAAGGCTTTACTTAGGCACTCCGTTACCGTGATCACGTCGCAGCAATCTTTCAAGACGTCGCCCATCTGATGCCGGAATTCTCTAAACTTTTCCTCTTGCTCTCGATCGCCATCAAAAAGATCTGTTTCATTGGGTCCGTCATGTGTTGGGTACTCCAGATGATTGACCATGATGTCCACCAACGTCGACCAGACATCGGCGAACATGTCACGGGCTTGCTGATATCGATCGAGCACAATAATTTGCTTGAATTCATACCAGAATAAGAATGTTAAGGATATTGCATCTCGGTCGGTGTTTCGCGCGCAACACTCCAGGATAGCTTCCACAAGCCCTCTGAACTCCTGGGGCAGACGAGCGATCATAACCACCCAGTATTCTCCGGCCTCAGCAAATATGCGCGTGAGGCCTTTAAAAGTGTCCTGGTCTTCCGATTCCGCAGCGGTAGAGATTCTGGGTCTTAATGACATCAGCCTTGGGTATATGAGCTCGATCACTTCGATTGATTCGTCCACCCCTCGCGTATCTTTGAGAATCGTACACATGCAGTCAACAGCGGCTTCAAAAGACGAGTCTACCGAGAGGGCGTTAACAACAGCATCAAAGAGAGGTGAATTGACAACGTCTGCGGCTGGAATCTCTCGAAGCCACGACGATATACACTCGAGGAGATGAGGATTTGAAGCAGCGCTTGCTATGTAAATATCAGCAACAGAGGAGTCAAAAATTACACTCCCGTGAGGTATTACCCGAAGATTGGGAGTACTGAGTCAAGAGCCTGAGAACCTGGTTTGCGTTGTTTTCCAGGAGTTCTGTGGTCCTGCTTGTAAGATCCTCTTCCTAATGGTGCAACGACGTATTAGATATCGATGTCTCTCCCGCGCACAGTCGACAAATTCTGCCTGTGGATTGGAGGTGTCTCGGCCCTACATACTGACAAGTTGATTTTTCGACCCTCGGTGACCTCTTCGGGCAGCACCCTGAGGAAATCTAAGACGCAGTCACCACCACTGCTTCCAAGCCTCGAGCCTACAAGTTGAAGAACATCCTTCCATTCGATCATTTGAATCGCCAGGTTCGCTAAACAAACGCATAGCTGCGTTCGTATGGGGCGAGGACCATCACGGAAAGTTGTCAAGAGGCCAAGGATCGAGTCCCGCAAGTTCGAAAGTGAATGCCGAGGAAGTTGTTCTAGGTCGTAGGTGATCTGGAAGAGTCAATAATATGGTACTGTAGGCGTAGCGCTGTGTGCTAACCTTTCCTTTCAAAGTTGTCGCGGCAAATAGCTTGGCTTCCGGTGTAGCATCGGGAGTAGATAGAATGGAATGCGTTATTGTCCAAGCTTCTGGCTATACAATTACTGCGGTCAATATGTGCCTCTCTAGCACTGAAATTGGGGCTATAACGTACGGATTTCTGGAATCTCTCCAGATAGTCATGGGCTTGAGACTTTTGTGTGCGCTCCACAGTGCTTTGCATCACCGAAAGAGCCGACAACACGGGCGCGAAGCTCTCGGAGCTCGTAGACGCCATCTTGTGAGAGTCAAAGACAGTGCCTAGGTGGGGGTTTTAGGCGAGCGGTCTTGGAGGTGCTGGATGCGAATCCGTGCATAAGTGATCATGTGGGGACATTATTGCCGGACATCAATCATACATGGCATTTCCGAATTGGCAAGGTCTTTTGAAGTGTTCTGAGGGAGGCGGGCGAAGGTTGACAATGTGTCGAAGACAATCGCATGAAGCCAAATGCAGCAAAATGCCAAGGCCGCGTTTGCCCTCCACAGATATCTCACCGTGATCAACTAGTATAACGCAGACAATTCTCCCAGACCTCGACACGTCCAAGCTATTATCTGAAGAGTCGGGATAGCTGAAGCCAACCAGATCGTTGCCACCAGAACGCGACACGAAAAACGGCTGCGAATCGGCTCCCAGACTTGCAGCAAAAGATCCAACATTCGCAATGACTGGTCGAGGGGGAGGAGGTGGTGGTGGCAGAGGGAAGGTCCTTCTGCCTCCGATCAACTTCATATTCAAGCTCTTACAGCAACGGTCCACCGTGTCTATATGGTTGTACGAGCAGCTGGCCGTCAGAATAGAAGGAAAGATAAGGGTAAGGCACACACAGAGGGATTTAGGTGTAGATCTAGCTGACACATGCGCTGCAGGGCTTTGACGAATTCATGAACCTTGTGATTGACGATGCCGTGGAGGTGAAACAACCAACAAGGACCGATTCGGAAGAGAAGCGTCGGGAATTAGGTCTGGATTTGCCATGTAAAGGTCTACTCAGGGTCATGCTAACACGTTGTGCAGGCCAGATACTATTGAAAGGCGACAATGTGTCGCTCATTCAAGCTTTACAATGATCGACCCCCCCAGACGCTGCACAGCAGAGTGTTTGGACAAGCTTCACTTTCACGAACATGAGACAGTATGAGGAATCAAGCCGTTCAAAGAAAGTTTTATTGATAAGATCTCTCGCTCTCATCGAATGATGGTACCGTCGCCAACAATCAAAGCGTCGAGCTTGTAGTCTGAAGCATCGGTAGGAACACTTTGGCCGTCGGGCAAAAGCTGTATGTCAAGAGAAAGCCCAACTGAAGGGGAATCAGAAACAATATGGCGAATTTAGGAGATGCACGTACCAAGGAAAGGCATTGGACCTGCCATGGAGCGATGGTAACGATCCAGGAAATAGTCATAGAAGCCTTTACCATGTCCGAGCCTTCCCAAGTTTTTGTCAAAGGCCACTCCTGGAATCACTATCACATCAAGTCTCTCAGTCTCCCCGCTCTCCATTCTACTGCCCGTTTCGTTGATGGAAGACTTCTGCTGAGACTTTGTTCCCACCGCATCTGACTCTGCATCCAACAGTTGACACCGTCCGTTAACGGTATTCTCTGATACTGACGGAATGCCCCAAGCATCAGCATTCAAACTCTCGTAGTCTCTTAGTGAATGGAGAGACACCATGTTCATCACAGAGCGCGGTTTGACTACTCCGCATGCATCGGATTTGTATATGTATGGCACAAACACCTTTTTGCCTTCTCGAAGACTATCATACACAATGTCTGTGGTGCACAATTCGCCTTTCGGCATCGAGAGGTATATGCCTATTCGCCGTGCATTCTTGTACACGGGGAGGTTCAGTAGAATTTTCGTCGTAATTGTAGCTATTGTCGCATCAAGTAGATCAGTTGCTGACACTCTTCAAAACGCCCAGAGCCCACGGACATTGTTGTTCAATTGACTTGGAAGATATTTGCGAGAGCTTCTGTCGCATCAGTGTTCGCAATTCCTTCTTGGCTGCTCCAAGTCCCGCCATCTCTTGCGCCATAGAAGAGTCACAGACGCAATCAGTCGAATGCCTATTATGATCGCCCGCAAAGGTAGACCAGCGACGTAATGAATTCTACACTGCTGCGTCGGGATAAATCAACGATTGTGGGGGTTCTATTTATGGAAAGAACATGCGGCTCTGCGACTAGCCTAACGCTAGTGGATTGCGCCCCTTTGACTCCAAGGTACCTTCCTGAAATTCAATATGTTTGCTGCGATCGATCTTCATACAAACATCCTCCATGACTTGGCCACTACGGTCTTTACTGACCCTCGGCGCAGTCCTTGTGTCTTTCGTATCTGCGCAGGTAGATCCAAAGTTGACAGGAACATGGACGACCAAGTCGCGAAAAGTGGTCACTGGGCCTGTGGGTACTCCTTTTCTCCACACTCAGGTGACTTCCTACAAAGACGCAGAAACAATCCCGAAGTGGCAGAACAAAAGGGCGAACCTGATTTGTATCAATGCAGGGGTTCTACGATCCGGTGAATGAAAAGATGTTTGAGCCTTCTCTGACAGGCTTTTCATACTCGTTTACCGACGACGGTTATTTCGAAGAGGCATATTACAGGGCTGTTTCAAACCGTACGTGATATATCTCCAAAATCATTGTGGAGGTAATATCTAAACATCTCACCTCTCAGCTGCCGCTCCATCATGTCCTCAAGGCATAATACAATGGCAACATGGAAAATACCAGAAGAACGCCAATGGCTCCCTCAGCCTAAGCCCATTCGAAGTGGATGGGCGCCAACTCCTCTCCGACCCTTGCACCTATCAAAATTCCATTTTCACCCGCTATAATCAGACCGAACATTTCAAGGTATACACTCTGTCACGAGAGTCCATTGGGGTTGGAAAAATTGACCATAGATCAGGAGTACGAAGTCGTAACAGATGCATACAGCAAAGCCCTTCGTCTGAACCTTTTCGGCTTTGATGGCTCGCCCCTCAACCCTATGTATCTTGCCTACAAACCGCCACAAATGCTCCCCACTCAGACCTTAAACCCAACCAGCTCAGCGACGAACGGAGCCGCGAAGTCCACAGGAAAGGCAAAGCGAAGTCTCGAAGGCCTTGACGCATTCACAGAGCCACTGAACAAAAACGTTATGATGGAGAGGAAAGAACCAATAAATGCAGATAAGTGGTGGTGGATTGGCGTGGGGATGACGGGTCTGGGTGGTGTAGCATACTATTGCTTCTGATGTGCGCAAGCGTTATGATACCAAGCACACGATCAGAGCACTGGCGTATTGGCGCTGTGGAGTAATATGGGTGGTATATATTATATTAGCCTACGATTCTGTCCGTGAATAATAAATCGAATCCCTACAACATTTTCAAACCAATCAAACAAACATAGTTCTAACCCAAGTTCGCTCAACATCACCCCAGTTTCCTCAACTCACCACACACCAAGCCCCTCCCACAGCATCGCAGACACACCAACGACCAAAAGAACCATGCAATAATTCACCCTCCCAAAATGGGTTTCTGGCAGTACGTCCCTCCCCCCCATCCCCCGCTCCCCCCTTTCCCCCTTCCCCCTTCCCCCACCCCACCTCCCCAAAGCCAACACCCACCTCTCCCACAGCTACCTCCGCCACCTCACCCCCCGCACCCGCATCTACCTAGGTCTCGGCACCATGGCTTGGGCCGGCGTAGGTCTCACGCTCTCGAACAAAGCGGAGGAGGTGTGGGGATTGCAGGGTACGGAGGGGGATCGGGAGGCGTTGAGGGGGTGGGTGCCGAGGGTTAGGAGGGTGGGGTGATGGGCTGATGGGGAACGGAGAGGGGGGTGGTTTGGGGAAGGGGGGGAGGGGGGAGGTTTGGGATCTTCTGAATGGAATGGAATACCCCCGAGGACCTAGACGAGTAAGGCATGATTGTGCTGCCTTCGATGATATTAGGTGGGCACAGGTATCGGACTTGTTTGAGTGAGTACTAAAAAGGTTTAACAAGTCGTGATCGCCTATAAAGTGCTAGATGATGCTACATATTACATGTTGTTGTCGTTATAATGTGAGGGCCAGCCCACCAGTAACGCCAAAGGATGCACATAAATCAAACGACCTCAGTTACCTCCGGCATAGGCCTTTTCTACTTCCTTTTGATACTTTGCCAGGATCGCTTTCCTGTTGACCTTCTGTGCTGCGGTTGTCATGCCCTGAATTGCGAGTAAGCCTTGTCCTGTTGACAGCGGGAAAGAGTATACTCACGTTCTGTGGGGTCCACTCCTCGTCGGCCATGACAACGGCCTCGATGATCTCGATACCTGCCAATCCACCGTCTTTGCCAGCTGTTTGCAATGCATTCAAGACTAAGCCATTGAGCTTCTTATCATGGACAAGGTCTTCAAGACCGTGGCCCTCAATGCCGTTTTCGTGTGCGAGCTTCTTGAGGGCCGGCTCAGCAGGCACAATGATTGCAATGGGCTTGTTGCGGTCGCTTGCAGCATAAACGCAGATGTTGGCTACAACAGTTGCGGCGCGATAGATTGATTCCAGCTGGGCCAAGTCGTTAATTCGGTAATTGTGATGACAGAAAACAGCAACTTACCTTTTCGAGAGCAATGTATTCACCGTTCTGCGTCTTCACAAGATTCTTTTTCCTGTCAATGATGCGAAGATGCCCGTTTTTGTTAAATTCGCCGATATCGCCAGTTTTCATCCAACCATCCTCTGTCAATGCCTCCCCCGTTTCTTTCTCGTTTTCAAAATATCCTTGGAATACTGGAGCCCCTCGGATCCAGATCTCGCCTTGGGGTGGATTATTTGCTGCAAAGTAACCAGCCTCTTCGAAGTCAACGAGTTTGATCTCGATAGAAGAAGGGATATCACCAAGAGCACTATCGGTCCAGTGTAGAGGATCGTTCAATGCGCCCATTGCAGTAGTCTCTGTGAGACCATAACCTCCTACCATTGGTGTTATCGCCAAGGAGATGAAGCGTTGAGTGTCCTTGGCAATCGGACCACCTCCGTTCATGCACACACGCAGCTGGCCACCTGTTGCATCCTTGATTTTCTTGAATACTACTGCATCGAGGATGGCCGTACCTGGCAAACCGGTAGACAGAAGAAAACTCTTTGCGGCCAGAGCACTCCAGAAAAGGTTCCTGACGACAGGGCTGCCTGCGTTGACCTTGGCGATGATACCTTTCTTCACAGACTCCCACACAGCTGGGACACCAACTAGAATGGTCGGCTTGAACTCGCGGATGTCTCCTTTACAATTGCGAACTGAAGCATCTGACAACGTCTTAGGGCTACCGTATCCCATAGTACCCCCCCAGTACAAACAAGCGTTTTCAAAGACGAACTCCAAGATGTGAGCCTGTGGCAAATATGTGAGGAACTTATCGCCTGGACCGATGTATTTGCCAATAATTGTCGTCACGCCGGCGATGGATGCCAAAACAGCGCTGTGCTTGATTGGGACGCCCTTCGGTGGGCCAGTGGAGCCAGACGTGTACATGATGCAGCATAAGTCGTCAGGCTTGGGTGGTACAGGATCTGTGGGGTTGGTCTCGCCGAGTACTCTCAGCTCCTCGAAGCTTAGGATAGTAACGTATTCATGCGTACTCTTGAGCTTATCAAGATTTTCCTGCTTGACTTCCGCATCACTGTTGTAGATGACAAACTTGATCTCTTTCGCTGCCGTCATGGCGTTGGACACGGTAGGGAGTAGATGGGGATCACAGAATATAGCCTTTGCTTGTGTCTGGACCAGAGAGTGTTTAAGACCTTCTTCCCCGAGCGAGTCGTACGCAGTTGTAATTGGCATCGACTGCGAGACAGCGCCATGAGACATTGCTAGCCAGTGGGAGCTATGTGAGGATGTTGAGCTAAGAGAATGTCTGTGAAACGATGGGACGCTCACCTGGTACCCGCAAACAATGAGAGTCGGTCTCCCTGGGTCATTCCAAGTTTCCGTAGTCCAGCTCCAATCTGAGTTGTCAACTTCTCATACTCGACGAAGCTGATGTAGCTGTATTCGCTCAGCTCGAAATATGACCATGTCTTGTCGACCTCCTGGGTCTTGCCGTCCACCATTTTTTTGACCTTCTTCTTCTCATGATGCGTTTTGATTAACTTTCGAGAGCCTAAGGCTTTGGCATTCCCAAACTTGTCGGCGCTTCGCTTGAGTATATCGAATATGGTCTTGACATCTTCCGAGGGGGTAGTGATGAGCTTGTCCTTGGAGGCAGGATGTCTTCGTGGGATTGTCTCGCCCTTGACAGGTTTATAGCCGGAGGCTTCGACGGTAAATGGAGGGCTCTCAGTGAATTTGGCCTGCATTTGCCTAGTATCTTTAGTCATGATGTCAAATGGTGGCCAGGAGCCAGAAATGGTAAGAAGCTTAAGAAGGAGATGTTCTTATGGAAGGGGCAAAGTCAAGGGCGACAACTGTTGTTATTAAGCTAAACCTGTGGGTTTGTCAATGAGGCACAAGTGTGCTACCTAGAGCTTGAGCCACGAGCCCGAAAGGTCCGAGAAGATCTCATGACGGATGGTGCCAAGACAACCAACACCTTATTCTACCGGTGGATCTTCAATTCTTCATTGGCCTTTTCCACGTTGCACTCGCAAAACAATACACTTTTACGGGGCATTTAGGTTAAGCTCCTATTTAGCGTTATCTCAATGTTGGAGGCTGTCTCTTTCTGTTCTTCAGCTCGGTGCTTGATTCACGTACTTTTTGCCCAACTCAGGAGCCGCCGGGGAACCCTGGATTTGGCCCACCTATGACTTTGCAAGGCTTTTTCCAGGTGATCGGCAAGGAAATTGAGGATCCAGAGGAGGAGACGTTTCTATTGTTCTCACAGTCGATACCCTCCCAGGATCTTGGCTTTGTTGATGCAAAGGCAACAGACCTAGAGATTTCGATTTCTGGAAGAGACCTGGATATAGTGCAGTCTCCAGGACTACTGTCATCTAACAGAGAAGAAGGAACAACGGGCGCTGTGCTATGGAGGACTACACCTCTGTTCGCCGCATGGATCACCTCGGAACACAACTTTCTTTTCCGGGCTGGTGTAATAGACCGGAATTCCGAAGTGTTGGAGCTGGGATGTGGAACCTCTGGCATTGTTGCCATCATGCTGGCTCCAAAAATTGGCAGGTACATCGCTACTGATCAAAACTATGTTTTTAAGTTGCTGAAGTCCAACATCGAGAACAATCCTCCGAAACAGAAGGCTTCGAACGGAGTCAAACGTCAAGGGAAAGCAATACCCAACAGCCGACCAGGGTCTTCGAGAACCAACATTGAGCTCCTCGCGCTGGACTGGGGAGGAAGTTTGGTGTCAAACCTCTCATCTCTGATCGGATCCAGCTCGAACGACAACTCTCACACTCTGGACGCTGTCATTGCATGTGATTGCGTTTACCATGAGGCGCTCGTTGACCCTCTCGTGCGTACATCTGCTGAAATATGCCAATTAGCAAAATTAGCTTCAGGTAATAAAACGACTCTTTGTATCGTAGCCCAACAATTACGTTCACACTTGGTATTTGAGGCTTGGCTATTGGCTTTCCACAAGGTGTTCCGAGTCTGGAGAGTGCCGGATGAACTCTTGACTGATGGACTAAGGCAAGGGTCTGGATACGTTGTTCATGTGGGCGTCTTACGTGGCAATACCTAAGGAGTCAATCCGTACACGTTACTGCTACCTCTCCAGCTTTGAAGCCCGCGTTTGACAGGACGTACAGTCTTGGACGGAGATGGTAAGTCTCGAATTTTACATTCTAAGCATCATGAAGTAATATTCTTATGGGAATACCACCGCAGACATTTCTTTACATTCTGATTCATTGCTTGGCGATTTGTGTTTCAAATCATGCTACATGCGGACCAAATGGCTGCTGGACTGCTTGGAGCTGCGGTCAAACTTCCACTGGATGAGAGAAACCAAGCTCGAATTTGGTCAATGTAAACCTTCACCGAGCAGACTAGGACTATAAAGAAATTTCTGTTACTTCGAGAGGTCTCAATACGAAGACAGACCCCGTTCTCTGGTTGGAGGATCCGACGCGTTTTCAGTCAAAGCTGATCAACCAATTTCATTATCTATGTCTCCTGCCCCCTCACACATGTGGATGTGAAAGGTGACATAACGTGGGTAAACCTGCTACCGTTGGGGGTTAACGAGCCCTTTCACTATGCAGCCTTGCATGGAAGGTGTCCAATCCATGGACGACGCTCTTCACCGCCAGCTGAAGCTGCGGCCAAATACCACAAATGAGCCAGCTCCTGCCGCGTTGCCAAGTGTGCACCATCTGTATGGTACGTAAGCTATCCTTGGACAAGTCCACGGCACTCTTCTGATCGTAATAACCTGCTCACGTGACACAAGGTTAATCTTGTAACACGAGGACGCTTTTCCTCTGGAATAGGCTTGCTGAGCGGACTCGAAGCACCTCTCTTTCCCTGTTGCAGATATTCGCGCTCCCGTACTACGTCTTATATGCATACTCAGGCCTTAGACTTGAACAACGCGTAGCTCTCGATATCATACCCACGGTGCCTAGACCTAGACCGTGGGATTCGAGGTGATGCTCGACGATAAGGGAGGGAGATGCAACATGATCTTCTTGGATTATCGCCATTGTTTTCGCCTGGACGTACGTCTGAATTGGAATCCTCCTGAAAGGCACACCGATCGAATAGCTTATAGTCATGAGACCAAGAGTTGCGTTCATCAGCCTTTTTCTTCGGCTGCAACATACTGGTCAGTTCCGCTCGCAAGAACTCGAGAACGGGATGGCCTCCTTCGTGTCGTCCAGAGGCTGGAATGGAAATTTTACAGATCTCGGCTGCCTGCTGGATCCGAGCCTTTCAATGACTCAAGTTCCTATTGCCCCTGATGGATTCTGCTCGATAACAGCCACTGACGTCTCGCTCTGTCTCTCCGGCAGATGAAGTATCATATCTTCTCGGGGCCACAAGAGTATTCGATTGTCATCCCAGCTTTTATCATCTCCCTGTCCATGAATGTTGGAACCACTGCTCGGCAAGGTACTCGTCCTCATCCTCGTCCTCCCCATGAACGCAACGGATGCAAAATTCAGAAAAACTGTCCATGAGACCCTAATGCAAAACCTTCCTGCCCTTTTGCGACTCCTTTGCCTATCTCCATGCGGTTGTCCCCTTTACTTTGAGGCGGTAACATGAGTTTCGAAAATATGCCTTCGAAGCGCCTGTACACTACCTAGTATTGTAAGAGCTATGGAGAGAGAGAGAAAGACACAACCTCCACCATTGGATCAGCGCCAATAGGAATCGAACCTATTATAAAGTAAATTCCTCCGCAAACAGAAAGGAAGAGTGAGAGGCATAGAAGAAATTGAAGGATAGGTTTTGGAGTTTTCTGAAGAGTGTTGGTGGACATTTGGGGGATACGAGAATGGTAGGGCGAGATGCAAATGGAATTCTATGAGATTGTCTTCGATTCTTTACGTATACTTGACGTTGTTCTGAATTGAAATATGTTCAGGAAATTGGTAACGAGTATTAGCTGTCATTTATTTTCTCGAGTAGAACCTCAATACAGAAAATAAGGTCCAAGGCCCATTGTAGTATCGGAGCTGGCTCCATTCTTCATGAGACGAATGCAATCGAAAAAAGGAACGAAGTAGACAGGTTTGATGGCAATGAACACAACAAATATTTCGACACAAGAAGTCAACGTTACTCATACAGAAAAGGGTATATAAGAACGCTGAGTAGCGTTCACCGTTGGAAATGCTTCATGCGCGAAACACCGAACTTTCTTCAATCCCTCTTACCAGTCCCATACCCATTCATGCCCGTCCCAGGAAAAGCATAGCCTCCACCCCGTTCTCCCCCCATCCGATCTTTGCCATAACGTCGTAATCGATTCGGCAGCTCCACGCCCCTGAAGTACGCCAGGCTGGCCGCCACGCCCACGCCAGCGCTCAATAGACAATACACGACGGTGCTGAAATGTACATGGCCGCCGAGCCCGGCCTTCCCCGTCGTCGAAGGGGGTAAGGTTGGTGTGCTGTACCAATGTACGGATAGTTGCAGGGGGAGAGGATCCCCGATCACTATCCGTGTCGAGGCGGATGAGAGGGACGGAGAGGAGTATGCTGTTGCGGCTATGATGTCTGCGTCCTGCGTCGCTAGTGATGGACTGGTGTGTAGGAGTACGTTCAGGTTGGAGGATATGTGGAGGTGGGAGAGTTGGAGGGCACCGGAGAGGGCGAAGATGAGGGGTATGTAGTCATCGTTCGTAGAGGAAGAAGTTGTAGTGGGTGGTGTTTGGGGAGACGTGGGCGGATGGGTGGGAATGCGGCAGGTCAGAGGGGCGTCGTTGTGGATGTAGAATTCGAGGAGGTGGAATAAGGGGTCATCTATAGCTTTGAGAGTGCAGTTGATATCTAACGCTGTCAGCGAAATACGCCTGTCCCTGAGCGGAAGCAGTGTGCCTTTTTCGATGCCGAAGTAGAGCTCCAGGGGTCGCCCTGTTTCGTTACATGTCATGAACGGTATGTATTGGAGCTGGCCGAGATCATCTGTGATCTGTTCGAATCAGAATTCGTGTTTAGAATATGAGAAGAGACTTTGGTGCTTGAGGTGTTTTGCTCACATGCTCGCCAGTATCCCTAAGTCCAACCTGGTCAGAACATGGTCATTCAATGTATAGTGGTGTTTATCTTTCAATTGGTAGACTCACGTCGTCCTATTTAGACAGCTGACAGGAATTGCATCTCCAGGCGCATAGCTGGCTTTCTGTTCTGCCTTGTCTGTGTTGGCAGCTTCTGCCAGGGCAAAGGAGAATACAACGAGAAGATGGCACAGGAACGAAGTCCTGCTTGTAAGGGCCATGATTGACTGGGTGAAGCTATGGGTCCATCGCAATTGTGGCGAGGCGTGTCAAGCTCTCTGGTTGCATGGCCTGGCGTGCCTGGGTGCCACGGTGCCTGGGCGTGCCTGGACTTTGGGCGGGAGATCGTCCCCCTTTCGGGTACGGCTCAGGAGAGACCCCGTGTGGCTAATAAGAGACCCCGAACGAGAGACCCCTTCGCATATCCTTAAATAACCTTGTTAAAGTCGAGTCCATGGACTAATAATCTATAATGAAGATATAGGGGTAGTGTTTCCCTATAACTTCTTCTATATAAGCTCCCTATTAATAACTCGGCAACGACGAGGTTTCAGGAGTTACTTTCGCGAAGTAAATTACTTTTTAGAATAACATCTACAACTTTCGTACTAAAGACTTATTTATTGGAGCCCTCATTAGGTGTACTTCGCAAAGGGTCTCTCGTTCGGGGTCTCTCCTAAGCCGTACCCCCTTTCTGGGCCACGTTCCTTACTACCCACCTACCTTACCTTACACAACCGTAAATTTTGATAAACTATTATTGTCTATAAAGCTATAGCGTTTCTTAGATTGATCATATCTTGCTGCGAAATCATGTCTGAACTTTCCTAGCTAACGAAGTTCGTGTTACTGAAGCCATAGAGTCATCCGTGGCCGAGAGCTGGACCCCGTCACCTGTCTACAGAAATACAGCATATTCTACTAGGTGGCTTAAGATGGGGTGAAACCTTACATGATAGAAACTGGGGTGCGAACATGTCACCATCACCCACTTGATAGGCTACGTCAACAACAATTATTCAGGATGGTTTCATGTACGAGTCGTTAACGTTTCTATATTCATTACTATGCGGCTTGCTTTTGATGGCGGGAGCACGTCAAAGGGGTCCATATCATATACTCGCCTTTTGTTTGAATGCGTTGATCAAACCGCTTGTACTGGAGTCATGCCCTTTGCTCTCTCCGCTCTCATCCAGCTCGGCCTGTATCTTCTTGGCCAGCGACTTGCCCAATTCCACGCCCCACTGATCAAAACTGTTGATATTCCACACAGCACCCTCGGTGAAGGTGAAATGCTCGTAATAGGCAATGAGAGCGCCGAGCGTGCCGGGTGTTATCTTCTGGGCGAGAATGGAGGTGGTGGGTCGGTTTCCGAGGAATGTCTTGTGGGGCACCAGCTCCTCCGCAGCACCTTCCTCCTTGACCTGGTCTGGGGTCTTGCCCACCATCAACGCCTCGGCTTGAGCGAAGAAGTTGGAGGCCAGCATCCTGAGAATCGGTTAACGGTGTTTATGAACTTCAGGAGTTTATGAGAAGTACTTCTGATGCTTGTTGTCTTCAATTGGGTTGTGACTTTCAGCAGCAAGGATAAAGTCGGTAGGGATGAGCTTTGTCCCTTGATGCAGCAACTGATAGAAAGAGTGCTGGGCGTTCGTTGCTGGCTCTCCAAACAGAATGGCACCGGTCGTATATTTGACATAGTCGCCAGCCCTCGTGATACCCTTTCCATTTGACTCCATTGACAACTGCTGCAAATACGCAGGAAAGCGGTGCATGTACTGGTCAAAGGGCGAAACAAGGTGCGTTTGGGCTCCGAAGAAGTCGGAGTACCAAACGCTGAGGAGACCGCCAATCACAGGGATGTTCTCCTCGAGAGGAGTCTCCTTGAAGTGCTTGTCCATTGCTTGGGCACCAGAGAGGAACTCATGGAAGTTGTCGAAGCCAATATACAGGGCCACACTGAGACCGATGGCGCTCCAGACGCTGTAACGACCTCCGACCCAGCTCTCGAAGCCGAACATATTCTTCTTGTCGATACCAAACTTTGTCACCTCCTCAACGTTTGTCGAGAGGGCCACAAAATGCTTCGCAACATGCTCTTGCTCTTTTGCGTGCTCGAGGAACCAATGCTTAGCCGAGGTAGCATTTGTCACTGTCTCGGCCGTGGTAAAAGTTTTTGAGGCAACTAAGAACAGTGTGGTCTCAGGATCTGATTCACGGAGCGCCTCGGCTATGTGGGTGCCATCAACGTTGGAGACGAAATGCAGCTTGAGGCTTCGGTCGCCGTAAGACCTCAATGCCTCCGTGACCATGACCGGTCCACTGCAGCTTTGTCAGTTTCCACCCAAATCTGTGCCACAGACTAGACGAACAGATCAGAGCCGCCGATACCAATGTTGATAATGGTCTTCATTTTCTTTCCAGTGTATCCTTTCCATTCTCCGCTCCTGACCTCGTTCGAAAAGACCTTCATATGCTCGAGTACCTCATTGACATCTTCCACGACACTTTTCCCATCCACCTGCATAGGCTCATTGGTGACATTCCTCAATGCCACATGGTATACAGCTCTTTTCTCGGTGAAATTTATCTTTTCCCCTGCGAACATCTCATCTCTGAGCTTTTCCAACCCAGCCTCCTTCGCCAGGCTAATTAGCAGTTGCAGTGTCTCCTCAGTTATGAAGTTCTTCGAGAAGTCAAATAGGATCTCGGACTTGTCGGCAGTATTCTTGAAGGTCCGGGAGAACTTCTGGAAACGATTGGGGTCCTTCTGGAAGATTTCCTTTAGCACGATGTTACGGCCCACGGTGGTGTGATGTTCCTGAAGCTGCTGCCATGCTTGAAGATCACTGGCTTGTGCGAAGCCCGGCATTGCGGCAGCGTGGAAGACAGTAAGGGAACTTGGCTGATGCTAAGCTATAGGACGTGATAGAAGTAAGTTTACAAGGTAACGCGAGGTAATAAAAATGTAGTAATATATTGAACCGTCCTGATTTTCCATAAAAACAAAAACATCCCAGATTGCCCCGCGGTTATCTATCTAACCCCACCAGGACAACTAATCATGCGTGCCACGTCGTTTCGCTCAGTCAGCAGCACTATACATTACACATGGTAAAAGTTGAATCTGGTCATCAATGAAAAGCTGCCTTTCATGTCCCGATCAATAATCTCGGCTACGCTACCATTCTGCGCGGCTGAGCTTATGTATGTACGCTTTCCCTTACACTGCTCGTTCTATGGGCGGGCGTCATAGGATGAAGGTTTAATGTGGTCTACACTTTCTGATGCATTCGTTATCATCTCTCATACTGCCCTTTTCCGACCAGATACAACTATAGCCCAGCGACGCTTCCAAATGACGGATCCTTCACGCTGCCTCCACCATCTCCGAGGCCTGCAACTGGACGATTGTAGGACCAGCCTGTGAATTGCTGTTGCATCGTCTGTGATAGCATTGGTCCATCGACATAGGAGTCAGTAGGTGCTTCTTGGGTGAATTCACGATCAAAATTTGCAGTGTCTCGAGCGTCAGTCTATGATAGTCAGTAGCGCCCTTGCCAAGTGTATCGAGACTTCGATACTCACCACATTGGGTTTGAAGGTAGGGTCATATCTTCGCTGCAACAGCTTCCTCCAGTCTATTTGATTGAAAAACGGATGCGCCTTGATCTCAGATGGTCCTTTGGCACCGAGTCTATGGTCTGGTCTACGATCAAGGAGCTGTATCAAGAGGTCTTTCGCCGGTAATGGTACAATCTCTGGACCAGGGAAGTGGAGTGGCTCTGAGAGGATCTTGCGATACATCTCATTCGTGTTCTCGTCGTAATATGGTGGAAGGCCGGTCAACATCTCATAAAGAAGTACACCAAGAGTCCACCAATCTACGGACTTGTCGTAGCCTTGGCCGAGCAGTAGCTCCGGAGCGAGGTACTCTGGTGTACCGCAGAAAGCTGCCAGGGCAGTCAGAGTGTGGAAATTTTGCTACTTTCGAAGTGACTTACTATTTGTTCGATCTTCGTCTTTCATGTCCATCTTACAAAGTCCGAAATCGCATAGTGCAATGTGTCCAGAATAGTCAAGTAGGATATTTTCTGGCTTAAGATCTCGATAGACCACGTTGAAGCCATGTAGACACTCCAGCGCGCAAAGAAGCTCAGCTGTATAAAATCTAGCTCTGTTCACGTCGAAGCGCTGCTCTCGTTGGAGGTGGTGGAAGAGCTCGCCGCCGTTAACGAACGCTAAGACTAGGTAGAGCTTCTCAGGTGATTGGAATGAAAACTTGAGGGGAACGATGAATGGATTATTGATTTGAGCTAAGACAGATCGCTCAGCGAGTGTATGAGCAACTTCGGACCTGGAGATAATGTGGGCCTTGCGAATGGTTTTAAGAGCGTATATCCGGTGGGTATCACGTTTCCTGTCCGCTCGATTAAAACCAGTCCTTACACTTATCATCCGCCGCGAAATGACTCACATGACTTGCATAACTTTGCCGAAGCTGCCCTTTCCTACCACTTTCAGCAGCTCGAAATCCTCAATCGTCAGTGTCCGTTGCCGATTCTCAACGAATGCAACACCAATCTTGAGCGAGCCCGTGCCGAAAGCGACATCTAGCCAGTCGGTTCCGAGCTGGCCCATCGAGCGCTCTTGCTCATTGAATGCTGCCATTCCCCTTTCCCGGTCCTTTTTGCTTGCCTTTGGATCTTCAACGTATTGCTTGATCTCTTCAAATCTCGGGTTAACGCGGACCACGCCCAAGAATATGTCCTCACTTCGACCGGCACCTGGCCGGGCATTGGGGTTGCGAAGGTATATCTGTACCGATAATTCTGTGGCGCGAGACACATCGAACTTATAAGCTGTATTGTCGCCTGCCCAGTATGGGTTTTGAGGGCTACCAGACACAGCATCCACAAATACTTGTAGTTTGTCAAAGTCAAGAAGTGCGTAGGGAAGATGTCGGGAGGAGTAGCGGCCGTGAATTGTCGGTGCATTATTTATGCCTCCGCCTGACTGTGGCCGAGTGGGCCCCTGACTATATGAGCCAGCCAATGTGCCAGGCGTTTGGGAAATTGAAGGGGCTCCACGCATAGATCCAGCAACCGAGAAACCACCTGATGCGGCATTGGGGTATTGTGAGTTGTACTGTTGTTGAAAGTGAGGGGGCAAAGAGAAGTCCTTGCCCTCGTGGAGGGTCACTACTAAAATCCCCGGCTTTGATGGAGCTTGAGGAGGAGAGACCATGGCCTCGGATGCAGCTGCGTCTTATTAGAATGTGTGGGCGTTTGTTCATATGTACACCAACCAATGCCATTGCTATTCGTAATACCGACCTTCTCTTCCATCGGATCGGGAGGATCTGCTTTGATAGTGGAGGTAGAGGTCGACCGACTTCCAAGACTGTTCTTCAAGGGACCCAAGTGGGTCTCCTTGAACTCTGTGGTCTACTCAGCATTGACGCCACTGATCGCGCAACGAAGAAGCATTACTCTTGGTCAGGTTCCACGACATCGTAGTAAATGTAGGGGTCGGGCCTCAAAAGCGGGAGCGATGTGTAGGTCTTGGTGTTTATCAGAGGAAGCGGGTCTAGCAACGCCAGCTGCGGAGATTCAACGTTACTGCCAGAGGTGAGATATTATAGTAGCATTCAGGTGATCCTGGATTATCAGACAAAGAAAGGCATTGACAAGAAGATCATGTGGCATTGATTTGAATTCTACCATAGAAATGTATACCTGATGCTGACCAAGACGAGCAGTAAGTATATTAGTGGTGTTTCTCATTGGCGGTTTGCTCTGATCGCGGCAGATCGCCACACCTTGCGGCAAGGCCGGCTGCTACGCGTCTATCATTAGTGAGTTGTATCTAACGACCATGAGTGAGGATAAGTTGATAACGACCCATTATGAATGCGCTCGGCAGATGATGAAGTCTGGTGATCCCTGTCGTTTCCAGCAAATGACTGCGACTGCTGTCAGCCTTCAGTGATCAAGTCTCCATTGAGAGACGTCCTTCCTAATCTCAGTAGCATCCTCCGATATCTCTAGCTGCAGGGAAGGGACCTTTGCTCGCCTTGTGCGATGGGGGTCTTCAGGAAGAAGACAATATCTCGTGGGACAGAGGGTGGACTCAAATACATCTGCGACGTTTGCTCCGCCGATATAACCGCCACTGTTCGATCCCACCTCCAAATCATTATAGATCTGGCGCGCGAGGCTAATTGCTTCGCATAGGTGCGCATTAGATGTGCGAGCGATATCTGTACCGATTGTGATTTATGCGTTCCATGCTTCAAGGATGGGGCTAAATCGAACAATCACGATCCAGCAACGCATGAATTTTTCGTGATCGAGCAGCATTCCATACCAATCTTTGACAAGGATTGGGGAGCAGATGAAGAGGCATGTCTTCTGGAAGGTGCAGAGGTGTACGGTCTGGGGTCATGGGCCGATATTGCGGACCATATTGGGGGATACCGGAACAAAGACGAAGTTCGAGATCACTATAACAAGACCTACATTGAAAGTCAGAACTTCCCATTACCAGCCAATGCGGATCCTGGCGACAAGCGCTTGTCGGAAGAGATACCTAGAGACGTCTTTCAGGCACGGAAGAAACGACGAATTGAAGAAAGAAGGGAAGAAGCCAAGTCCGCACCCCCAGCGACACCAAAGCAGAAGCCTACGGCTAGTGTCCCTGCATGTCATGAAGTTCAAGGTTATATGCCAGGTCGATTAGAGTTTGAAACAGAATATGCAAACGAAGCAGAAGAGGCAGTCCAACATATGCAATTTGACCCTGGTGATGGTTTAAATCCGCGAACCGGCGAAGTGGAGCCGGAAATTGAATTCAAGATGGTCGTCATGGACATCTACAATTCCCGGCTAACAGCACGAGCCGATCGCAAGAAAGTTATATTTGAACACAATTTGCTCGACTACAAAAAGGCAGTTGCTCTGGACAAAAAGAAAACGAAGGATGAAATTGCCCTGGCTAACAAAGCGAAGCCTTTTGCTCGAATGATGAATCACGCGGATTTTGAAGCCTTCACCTCATCTCTTGAGTACGAACATAACCTCCGTCAGGCAGTGGCCCAATTGCAGGACTGGCGGCGTATGCGCATTGGCGACCTCAAGATGGGTGAAAAGTATGAGCAGGAAAAGCAAGCGCGTGCTGCACGTCCACCACCCACAGGAGCATTTGACCGTCAGGCCGGAATCCGGCCAGAGAAGAAGGCCGACAAAGATGCAAACCAGAAAGCGGCCATGACACTCGAGCTTACTGCTCCCGAGCTGCCTGAGCGCTTAAAGCCAGCACCTCCACTGTCCCTGTCTACGTTGCCGACCAACGCAGTAACAAATGGCCCCCACGCCAAAGGACCCCTGACGAATGGCACCACGAACACGACTGTCCTACCTCCAGTCCAGCAAGAGAAGAAGACTCGATATGCCGTCACGCCATTGAGTGGTACTGCCCCTCTAAGATTAAGTAGTGGCAATGAAAATTCAGCCGATCTGCACCTCTTGACAAAGGAAGAGGTAGAATTATGCTCGGTTATCAGAGTACAGCCCAAACCTTACCTGGTCATGAAGGAGGCCGTCCTGCATGAGGCAATGAAGAATGGCGGTACGCTGAAAAGGAAGTTCGTCAAAGAACTCTTAAAGGTATGAAACTACTGCGTGTTGAGATTTCCCGTTCGTCAATATCAGTCGGGACCTTTACTGAATTCGTGGCGTCAATAGATTGATGCATCAAAGGGCGCAAAACTATACGATTTCTTCCTGCACTCAGGCTGGATACAGAAGATTTGACGTTGACTAACAAGAGCATTTGTCAAACAATGGAAGAGAAATCAATGTGTAACGCCTATTATGAGGGAGAAGAGGCGTTCATCAATGTGCGCAGGTCGATGACTACACGCTTGGATACCCCAATGGCGCTTTTTTTTGGTGGTCGTTTGCTGTGGCATGCTTGCTTGCTTTGAAGATATCGAACGGCAAAATCTGATTATCAATCATTTCCATGCCTACAAGTACAACATCGTTGCTCATACTCCCTCCAAGAAGTCTTGAAGATTCCGGATTTCCAGATGCAATAACGCCAACCGCCATTGTGCCCCCTGGGCAGTCCGATGCATCGCGCGTGCGGAATCGGCTTCCAACCCCGGCCAAAGTCCAAGCTTAGCATTGACTATTTCCACAACGCCTATGTCTGATTACAAAAACGCAAAACCAGGGAAAGTTTTTCTACTGGCTATGTTGACCGGGTACTCTAATATCCCCTCCTCGGTCGCCACAAATCTACACCGTTTGAGTCAGTCATTTGAACGATTTACGTTCAGGAAATACTTACAGATTTCGGCCATCAACGCTCCACCCAATTCCCATCGTCACTACACCGTCCTCAGTTCTTGTTCGTCTTCTCGGCTCATCCAATCTGCGTGACACCGCTTCCCGGTCGATTTCGTCGTAAACTACGTCAGCCCTACTAGCTCGCATCTGCCTAAAAGCCCGGGCGTTGGCTTCCCTTGCGCGATTCGTGGGTACTTCCATGGGCTCCGCATGCTGGGGCCTGGTTCGCTCTCGAGCTTCTTGGAGTGCTTGCATACGAGCTTGCATACGATTATCTATCGTTACTGCATTGGCTTGCGTACGGTGTTCAGGGGTTCTCGATTGCAAGCCGCGATGTTGGGCGATGGTGTCGGGTGGCACGTTGGTGGAGCCCATCGCGTCAGTAATTGTTTGCCAGGGGTCCGAAGCGGCAAAGAGATGAGAAACGGTCGTGTCCACGGTATTGGCTGGGAGACTTGAGGGCGAAGTCGAAAGCGTCGGAGCGTGGTGCGGTAAGGAGGTATTACTAGTTGAATCTGCATTTGAGACAACAACGGAGCTGCGGCGACGAGGTTGGTAGGAGCGGTCGTTAGCGCGGGATCGCTCCAAATTGCGCTGGCGCATGTAGTCCAGAATACTCGCCGTGGAATGATTTTGAGGATTAGAAGAAGAGGTAGGAGAGGGTAGACCAGTCTGATTTGAGGACTCCATGGGGCTGTGTGGCGTATCTATCTCGGTTGTTGGAGCGGCTTGAGCGGCCAAGGAATGGTCTGCAGACTCAGTATAATCCCTTCGCATTCGCCTCAGGCCGATCGAGTCGATCATCTGACGTTCGCTGGGTGAGAGGGAGTAGAGATTATCACGTGATGCAGCAGTTTCATGATCAGTGCGTCCTCGTCCAGCAGCAAGCTCGGAATAATTCGCGGCAGGACTTACAGCAGCCGGACGGTCTTGAGGCTCCAAAGCTTCTCGATGACGTTCCACAAATCTACGTTCAATTTCAAGCTGCCGCTGCTCAGAGGTGCCTTCATGATCTTCTACCTCGGCTCTGACAAGATCCATAGAGTTCAAATCCAATTCGATTGTCTGTCTTGATTGGAAAAAGTTTCGCAGATCTACCACGCACACTCGGCCTTGATCCTCTGCCCACGCGAAAAGGTCCCATGGAACGGGTGAAAAGCACATTGACCGGACAGCGCCGTAGTAGATTAATCTGGACGATGACCTGGATGATTTCAATATGGCAATGACAGCTTCGCCAGTCTCCATTCCGTCCCGAATCTGCGCCGTGTCGAAGATTGTAACGATGCCAGACTGAGAAGCCACTGCGCACAAATGGCCCGAATTTGAAAAGGCTGTGCAGAAGCACGCATCTTCATCTGTCGCGGCATGGCTGAGTTTAGGCTCAGCACTTGCGTGCCATTCGTATCTTGGATAAGATACTTGTCCATCGATTGAAGCACTGGGTAAATCAGATCTTTTACAAAAGAACGCTCGAATCTCGTCCCCAGGTGCTTCATCACCGACAGCAAGCAAAAGTTTACCATCTGGCGATATCGAAGCATGATTCATTCGAGTAGGATAATCAAGCGTTTCAAGCAAACGGGACTGCGATAAGGAAAATATTCGAACCGTACGATCGTTATTCCTAGCGGCTTCAGCCAAACAATTGGCAGCGACTGGACGTTCCATACTCACGTCATTACTGCCACGGTTTCATCCTCGAGAGCCCTTTGAGAACTACGGAGGACATGTATCTTCACCGAGTTGACTCTCTCACCTCCAAGCTCATGATAATGTACTACGTACTTCGGGCCCCCTGGATACCGGGGCCATTGTGGAGTGCGACGGAAGTCTTGATTTGCAAGTCGATATTCAGGATCTAGATCCAAGGGCAGCAGATCATCAACTTCGGCATGATATCGAATAGGTATCCCGTCTGTCCAATCCTGGTCGATGCTGATGAAGGCACACTGCCCATTCTTGTCGCCCCCCACACATATCCACCCGTGCGCTGCGTCAAGGCAATACGGCTTCCAAGGCAGGGTCTTGATGAGAATTCTCCTTTGAGTGAATACATCAAGAGCATAGATCTCGAATGAGGAGGCATAATAAATGATATTTGGGTCGGTGGTGCTTATATAGTTTTTAAGCTGTTCATGCCTGCTTCTGTCAGTCTACTTCCCAGTTGAAGGAGGCCACATTGGGGGAGGAAAAAAGGCAACTTACAGGAAAGGGATTTTCGCAGGGTAGAGGACTCCATCAGAAGGGCGTATAAATGACTTCGTTTCCCAAGGTCTGTTTCGGTCTTATTAGCTCGAGCAATGCGCTCAAGTATGTATGATATAGCTAAGAGGTAAACTCACATTGTGAAGTCAATAGTCATAATGGGGAGGTGCTGAGGATTTGTATTCCCTTAGAATCACAACCATTGAAGCTCATTGGAAGGTGGCGGGCCTCTAGAGAACCGGCAAGCTCCGTGGCTCCATGGCGGCGAAGGAACTGACAAACTTCCGTCATAGGGCTGATCCCGAAATTTTGTTTTAGAGCATCTTGGGAGAAAGTTTTATCATCAATCCGCGTCTTTTACATTGCGTTTCTCTCAAACATCCCACTCCTCAAAATATTGTCTCTTTCCGTGACACACTGGTATAGTATACTCCGAACATGCTCTCGTCGAGGCTCGCCAGAGCGGTGAGATGCTCCTGAATGTCTTGTCATCATCTTCAAGCTAACATACGGACTCCAGCTACCTCGGGCGTCAAAACCATTCTCTCGTTCGCCCATCATTCGCTCACCTCTTGCATCGTCTTCCGTTCGATATCAGTCCAGTGGTGGAGAGGAGAAGGTTAAAGGGCAAGTTATCGGTATTGATCTCGGTATGCTGAAAGCTCTTCATCCCGCAAGAGTCCTATCTGCTCACGCTTAGCTCAGGCACAACCAATTCCGCAGTTGCCATTCTTGAAGGCAAAACTCCCAAGATAATAGAGAACGCAGAAGGTAGCCATCATGCAAGTCTCACGATTCCGCAACACCCTACTGACAGATTGCCCGTAGGTACGAGAACAACGCCTTCGGTCATCGCTTTTGCACAAGATGGCGAGCGACTCGTTGGTATCTCAGCCAAGCGCCAGGCTGTTGTGAACCCCGAGAATACTCTCTTCGCCACCAAGCGTCTTATCGGACGAAAATTTACTGATGCCGAAGTCCAACGCGATATCAAAGAAGTGCCGTATAAAATAGTGCAACATACGAATGGCGATGCGTGGGTTGAGGCACGCGGTCAAAAATACTCACCTTCGCAGATCGGCGGTTTCGTGCTGCAAAAGATGAAGGAGACTGCGGAGTCATATCTGAACAAGACCATCCAAAATGGTGTGGTCACTGTGCCAGCCTATTTCAATGATTCACAGCGTCAAGCAACAAAGGATGCTGGCCAGATCGCGGGGCTTAACGTACTACGAGTCGTCAACGAGCCAACAGCAGCTGCACTTGCTTACGGTCTCGAAAAGGAGGAAGACCGCATCATTGCAGTCTATGATTTGGGAGGAGGAACGTTCGATATCTCAATCCTCGAGATTCAAAAAGGCGTATTTGAAGTTAAATCAACGAATGGTGATACTCACCTGGGTGGCGAGGACTTTGATATCAACCTGGTCCGACACCTGGTCCAGCATTTTAAGAAGGACTCTGGTATCGATCTTTCCAATGATCGTATGGCCATCCAGCGTATTCGCGAGGCTGCGGAAAAGGCCAAGATCGAATTGTCATCAAGTCTACAAACTGATATCAATTTGCCCTACATTACCGCTGATGCCTCGGGTCCTAAGCATATCAACATGAAAATGTCAAGATCACAGCTCGAGGGCCTTGTTGAGCCTCTGATCGGACGAACTATCGATCCTGTCAGGAAGGCGCTCAAGGATGCTAATCTGAAAGCGCAGGAGATCCAGGAAGTCATACTTGTCGGGGGTATGACTCGTATGCCCAAAGTTACAGAGTCAGTCAAATCAATCTTCGGCCGCGATCCCGCGAAATCCGTCAATCCTGATGAGGCTGTTGCTATTGGTGCGGCCATCCAAGGTGCTGTCTTAGCTGGGGAGGTTATGGATGTTCTCCTGCTCGACGTTACGCCACTATCGCTCGGTATCGAGACCCTTGGCGGTGTCTTCACTCGGCTTATCAACCGCAACACCACAATACCAACCAAGAAGTCACAAATATTCTCAACAGCGGCCGACTTCCAAACCGCCGTCGAGATCAAGGTCTACCAGGGTGAGCGCGAACTTGTTCGCGACAATAAACTCCTGGGCAATTTTCAGGTCAGTACATTCTGGATGTACTATCCTTCGATCCTTTTGCTGTTGTATGAATCAAGCGACACATCATCAGAGCTCGGTTTCCTAACTTAGCCTCTAAAACCGCATTGCAGTATTAGTGCAGAAAACATCGAGTATGCTGACTTTGAACACCATTTAGCTTGTTGGTATACCACCAGCTCATCGAGGTGTTCCTCAAGTCGAAGTTACCTTCGACATTGACGCCGATTCAATCGTCCATGTTCACGCCAAAGACAAGTCGACTAACAAGGATCAATCCATCACAATTGCCTCTGGATCCGGTCTATCTGACAGCGAGATCCAGGGTATGGTGGACGATGCGGAGAAGTACGGAGAACAGGACAAGGAGCGCAAATCTGCCATTGAGGCTGCCAACCGCGCTGATGGCGCTCTGAACGACACCGAGAAGGCGCTGAAAGACTTTGCCGATAAGATCGATAAGACTGAGGCTGATCAGCTAAGAGAGAAAATTGGCACACTACGGGAATTCGTTGCAAAGAATCAATCTGGCGAGGGAACAGCAACCGCGGCCGAGCTCAAAGAGAAGACGGATGAACTACAAATGGCAAGCTTAAATCTATTTGATAAGATGCACAAGGCTCGTACCGAAGAGCAGCAAACACCACCAGCCGGTAACGCAGGCGAGACACCACCAGAGGGAGAGCAAGGTAGCGACGGTGAAAAGAAGCCTTGATAGATGGGCATATCAAACCGATGTTTAAAACCTTTAATCCTCTACCTACAGATCTCGTCCAGCGTCGAGTGTATCCATATCTTGATGTCCTTTGGCGTTTTTATCTCGGGATTTTCTTCACTGTCTTGATACCTTGATGGAGAGATGGTGCTTGAATTTGTAGCATGGAGAGCGATTCTTGTAATTACATAAGTCATAGATAGATCAGACGAACGATACTCCGCTCAACAAAACATTCAGCGGACGCATAACAGCCAAACCATGTTGCGCTAGTACTGCTCTGGTTGGACGCGATGAAAAGAGCCCTGATCTAGACTAGCGCTGCGGCCGAGCTCTTGGCAACAGTTCATGTGGGGCAGATAGCAACGTTCGGAGGAAGATAACATACATAGCTCTTCTTAAATCCTACCGACGCTCAAGATTACTCGACACCTCAGTGTTCTTAAGATTGAAGATGGACAAGTTTCAAGCGTTTGGGAAAAACATAACGTTCGTGTCGCCTCCACACAGCAAGGTCGGCAGATAATATCTGACTTGCATACAGGTCATCCTTCTCGCCGTTCGCAGCTCGAACCCAGCAGTACGTCCGAGAGCAACTTGGTACTGCCGAAGACAAGGTACCTCTAATTCCCCTCCCCTGATACATACATGCGTAGTAATTGACCGCGTTGACCGTAGACTGAGCTCCCACCCGACTACATCGAGCTAGAGAAGCGCGTCGACGCCCTCAAGCAAGTCCACCAGAAACTTCTTCAAGTGACGTGTGTCTTTACCAACCTGCTACTGTGCCTCAGCATCATTCTGCTAACCACAAAAAGCTCCCAATATACCAATGAAGCCTACGACTATCCCCCCAATATTCGGGAGTCCTTCAACGACCTCGGCCGCACCATCACCGACAAGGTCAACCTCCTTTCGCATGCCACATCGCCCTCTGAAGCCCAAGCTGCATTCACCGCTCCCCCCAGCGCGAAGCCCCAACCTAAGACCTTCCCGCATGCTATTGCGCGCGCGTCGCTCGCTGGAAGCCAATTGCTTACCCAGACAAACCCTCCATCGTCCAGTAGTGAAGACCCACTGTCGACCGCTCTCGAAAAGTATGCTTTAGCGAGCGAGAAGGTGGGGGAGGCTCGCCTTGCGCAAGACCAACAGATCCAGCAGCGCTTTTTGGCGGGATGGAGCACCACATTGAATACCAATCTCATGTTCGCTACGAGAGCAAGAAGGAGCGTAGAAAATGCGAGGTTGGGCTTGGATGCAACGAAGGCCAAGGGCAAGGGTGGGAAAGGAGAAGAGGATCTGCCTATGAGTGACGAGCACAGGGCTGAGATTGAGAGGAAGGAGGATGAATTCGTTGGTGTCACAGAGGAGGCCGTTGGAGTGATGAAAAACGTGCGCTTGCCCCCTCTGTACCATCACCAGGGCCTAATTTGGCCGAGCGCTATGGATTGCTGACCAGGATACTCATTGCAGGTGCTCGACACTCCTGAGCCTCTACGTAATCTTGCAGATCTCATCGCCGCACAGCTCGAATACCACAAGAAGGCATACGAGATCTTGAGTGAGCTAGCGCCGGTCGTTGATGGACTACAGGTGGAGCAGGAAGCGAGCTACAGAAAGAATCGGGAAGGGGCTTAGGCCAAGCTAAAGAAAACAGAAGATACAGGTCCTCCCGCTTGATGCAAGCGAACCGATTCGTTTGCCAAGAGTCGACTTCGGTCACTGTCCGGCTGTTTCTCTGGGCTGGATTGCCGGCTTTTCATTGAGGGGGAAAATTACCTTAGGGAACTTGTCTGTATAATATGCAGTGAGGATTTATCAAAGTACGTCGGAGATACGATGGTAACGAGTCTACACGTTTTCGAGAGAATGTTGCAGGACAAAGTGCCATGACGTTGGCTTTGCCTCGAATCAGGCAGCATGTTTGAGTAGTCCACCTGGTAGGCTTAGAGCTATAATAATCTCAGCCGTGGTCGCCAGTTTATGGTTTCAGTGGCGCCAATTGCCTACCCGTGATCCAGATCAGGGATGGTGTGGCTTCCATCTACTCCAATGCAAACAACACCCCTCAACAAACTCCACTCCCCCTCGCTTCAAAATTCATCACACTCACTCTTTCATCATCGCGTTTCATCTCGTGTAAACCGCCAACAGTGCGCCCTCCGTACGCTCAATCCCTCCCGGCTCCTTTATGCATCATGTCCGTCTGCGTTTCTCGTTGTGAATTTTTGTTGTTATGAGGACTTGAATTGCTACCTCGCTATGATGAAGGTAGTACTTGTATCTTCTTTTGGTCACGAATGCATGATTTTGGGGGACTTTGGGAAATGTGGGGGGATTTTGGGGGATGATTGTGGTTTGAGATGTGGAAATGTGGGGACGTGATAATCCCTTGTAAATGGTAGGCTCGAGGTGCTAGCAGAGGATCCTTGTGTCTGAATATATGTCTAGACTTTGCTTGACAGTTCCCGTGAGGTCTCAACCATGGGAAAGTAACAATATCTGCACTCACCCCGTCCACTACCTATTTGTTAAGGGACACTATCGTACATTGAATTGACATTGTCTTACAAACTGATTTGGCTACCTTGATTTGTTATTTTCGATTTTTTTGGATCCGTTTCGCCTGAATCAGATTATCGGGGGCTTTATTGTATTCCAATATCTTCCTCCATGCGATGCGTTTGCGGATGACGACATCTTGGAGAATATTGCCGATGACAAATAAATAATGACCAGGTCCGTTTTGGTGGGGTTTTGGCTCATTACAATGCAGTTTATACAGCCTAATCTTTTCAGGGTGCCTCGACGTGTAGGAAACCTAGTTTAGGCGGTTTTCCTGCAGTAGGTACGATGCACCTGACCAACTGAACGTCGTATGCTGCGAGCTGAATTGCAATACAGAAGCCGTTGTCAGACTGAGACACCCAGGGTATGGACTTGACTCGCTGTGAAGGTTGACTGCATATCACATGATCTTCTTCAGCCGGACCAGGTCTCTATTGGCTTTCGAACCCTAGATTCCATGAAGATTGCTAGCTATGTCTGCCTCTCCTTTCACATTGTGTCTTTTACTGGGAGTTGAATGTTTTCATGATACTTTCGTCTGTGCCATCCGCTCTGTCCTTTACTTCCCTCATACATAGTCGTAATTATGTTTTGAGAGTCCTTCTGACGCCTGCTGACAAAGGGGCGGTATGCATACCATCAGTATCACAAAAGGGGTCAGTCAATTGCTTGAACTAAAATGTTCTTGGTGTGATGGTAGAAGTCCATGATGCATCCCTTGGCCATAATTAATTACCTATAGCACAAGCTGCAGTGGCTTAGCGTTCAATTTGCAAAGTTCAGGCCAGCTTCTTGTCGCACAACTCCATAGATTCCGGCAATGTCGCCTTTCGAGCCCGTGTGCTGCTGTACTGCGGCGAGGTGGCTCTCAGCCACTTCGACAGCTTTCATTCTAGTGCCAGTTGACTCTGCGAGATTCAATGCATGCCTTACATCCTTGCGTGCTAGGTCCACGCCAAAAAGTGGCTCATCACGCTTGTGATAGTCACCTCCCATCAGCCTATCTGAATAAGCGGCGTACGGACCGGAAAATAAGGTCTCAATGAATTGATGTAAATTCTCGTTGCCCAGGCCACTTTTCTCTGCCAAGGTATGGCCTTCGGAAAGTGTCTCAATCATATTAAGAAGGAAGGTGTTGCCGATGATCTTCAACAAGGACGCTTTCTCTTGTGGTTGATCACTGTAATCAATGTTTGCTCGGCCCATGACGCCTTTGCAGTATGGAATCACTTTCTTGGTTGCAGATCCGGGACCAGCGAGGACACAGATCAATTGACCGCTGTCGGCCATCGCTGGAGCCCCAAACACTATACCTATTAGTACCAGGGGCTGGAATTATCGCCGTGATTTGGGTGGGATCATACCTGGGCATGCCACCATCTCTGCCCCTTTCTCTTGGATGCTCTTCGCCAACATGTTGGTCGTATTTGGATGAACGGTCGAACAATCCACGAAGATCTTACCATGCACATCACCTTTCAATGCGGTAGCCAGGGTGTCAGTTATGGCAGCATCATCTCCTAAGCACGTAAAAATAATATCTGCTTTTGCCACCGCTTCTTCCAAGCTTGAAGCAACTACCGATTTGCCAGAGGGAAGCTTCGTTTTGAGGTCGGTAGCTCGACTTTCTGTCCGGTTGAATATGATGAGAGGCTTCTCGAGATCGCCCTTCTCAACAATGTTCTTACACATGCCCTGGCTGGTTTTCAGTGGAGCCTGAGGACGCATTTGGGGGCTCCTTTACCCGGCCCATGTTGCCCAAACCAATCCAAGCTAGTTGAGGTGCCATATTAATAAAACGTTAAAGGACACAAACGGGGCTCGAACGCAAAGATGATAACTTCTTCTCGAGATTGACGACGTAATCTAGGATTTCGAAAAAGGCGGTCTAGATATCTAATGTGAAGTTTTCCTGCTGTTGTCAAGTCTTTGATTCATGGGTCCTCAGTAGATAGGGCATATTGTATGTTGGAGTCACTTCAAAGGACAGGCTCATCATAAAAGAGGTACAAGGATGTGCCTCGGTCTTATCATATCTTAGCGGCTTGGCATCTAGTTATGAGTCTGCAACTCTGACGCACAAAACCCCTTTTATATATCACGTCCTTCATGGTCTATCTACTTTCGATGCATTATTCTCATACTCGGTTTGCTTCAGCTTGCCCTTTAGAGGATGAGAGATGAGAGCGTTTGGTCCAGTCTTGCAGTATAGCAAGACCTTGATTTCTTTCAATGCGAGTCACCCATAGCTTGTAGTGACATCAAGGGATTGTAAATGATGTGAGACCGTTTTGGCTGACTGCTCTAGATTATACAGCAGTCAACATGGGGAATACAATATGCCTTCTCGACACGCCTGCTGACGTCAAAATCTCATTCAAGGACTGCACTTAATGAGTTGGAGGATGCTCAGGTCAGGCGCACAACAGAATTAAAGGAGGAAGCAAGCAAGCGAAAGCACGACGACAGAACCAACCAAGTACTGTGTCTAAGTGGCAATGCTCAAATATTGATATCTGTGATTATACTGATCTTCTTAAAAGGACTTGTTCCTTGATGTGCTCGAATCCACGGCTACGAAGCGTGATGCAAAGGCTTACCTTTCCCGCTTCGGTCCGCAGAAACCAGCTTCCTTGATGTCGGCGCAATCTTCGCCCAAGTTGCGAGGCATTGGAGTAGATCTAGGCGACCTATACGTGCCAGTGAGGGCCGTCGATGAGAATCCTGTCTTTTCTACCGAAGCTGCCCAATTAAGCCCGACTGACGAAGCAATTGAGTCTCTGCACATTGCTATTGTGAAGATCAGAGCTCCACAAACCATCGACCATGCTACTCTTCATGGTGTTGCGCACACACTATCCCAGCTTACTCGTTTAGGAATGAGCTGTGCGATCGTTGTTGATCCAGAAGACGGACAACATAGATCCAACTCAGAAGAGGTGAGAACAGCTGTCGAGCAGGCAGATCGTATGGTGGCAGTGTTTGAGGCCTCAAGCATTCAGAGCGCAAGGCGCTTAGACAGCGTTGTTGGCGTAGCTTCAAACAGTAAGCAAATTCACTCGTCGATTAAGCTAAGCGGCAAATTGCGAATTACAGATCGAGACCAAATCCTGATCCCATTGCGAAGAGGGGTGACACCGATCATTGCGCCTATTGGATTCACCTCTGATACCTCAAAAAGGGTGGCTGTGGACGCTGACGAAGTTGTATTGGCCTTGGCCCAGGACTTTGCTGGCCTGCAGGAAAAGGCAGTGCATGAAGGTGATTCTGGGCAAGTCGCAGAGGAGATCAAATCGTTGCAGAAGCAACTATCTCTGGACCGCATCATTGTCGTAGATCCTTTAGGAGGTATACCATTTACGGACAAAACCCACGGTTCGCATGTCTTCATCAATCTGGAGCAGGAATTTGAAGCCATTAGAAGAGATCTCATTAAGCAATCGGGCCTTATGGGGGTATATGGTTCATTTACACCATCCAGTGATCTGCGCGCTCTCGATTCAAGCAATCCGCCCTCAAACCTTGTGGCAAATGAGCCGGCTACTGTATCACAAAAGAGACCAGAGTATGAAGATACTGTCAAGCCCGATCTTCACGGAGCCAATTCAGAATTTCACGTCAAGAATCTGGAATTAATGAGAAACACACTAGCCCTCCTTCCACCATCGTCTTCTGCATTTTTGACAACACCAGATGCTGTGGCCAACTCTCAAAGCCGTCCACCGCTTGCAAGCCAAGGCCCTAGAGTCAGAACTCGCAGACAGAAGAATTCACTGATACATAATTTGTTAACCGACAAGCCCGTCTACTCCCCGTCTTTACCTCCAGACCGCTCGCCAAACCAGGCTTGGGATGCCTTACTTTCAGAACATAATCCCCTCCAAGCGACTTTCTTCAAGCGAGGCATGCCCGTCAGCCTCATCCCAGATCCACTTGCAGACCCCTGGACCGCGCCATCTCCTTCGAAACCATCAATCAGCATATCTGATCCTCGAATCGACCTTCCACGTCTGATCTACCTGATTGAGAACTCATTCAGCCGCAAGCTCGATATCCCGCACTACCTGAATCGTATCAAGAATCGTATTGCTGGCATTATCATTGCTGGTGAATATGAGGGCGGTGCAATCTTGACATGGGAAACACCTCCTGGCTATCCTGTCGATGATCCCAATCACATGGTACCCTACTTAGATAAGTTTGCAATTCTCAAACGCTCCCAAGGTTCTGGTGGCGTTTCAGACATAGTTTTCAAAGCCATGGTACGAGACTGTTTCCCGGAAGGTGTGTGTTGGCGTAGTCGGAAGGACAATCCAGTCAACAAGTGGTACTTTGAGAGGGCGAACGGTACATGTCAGATTTTGAATAGCAATTGGACGATGTTTTGGACAACAGAAAACGTGGGACCAGTCTTCTCGAAATATGAGAGTGTTTGTAGGGCTGTGCAGCCTAGCTGGGCCGACAACAATGGAGTGAATGAATGAAGGATGTTAGGAAATGTGAAATTCGTGTCCTCTATTCTATGTCAAGCTTGATACGCACATTGTAGTGTGAGAGCCAACGGATGTCGAACTCAGAATCACTATTATTCGAGTGCTACTCCTGAATTAGTGATCTTACAGTGGTAAGCTGATGTAAAGCAGCCACTACATCTTCCAGTATTGCCCAAGTATTACGTATGACTCATGACCGCCTTGACGTCCATGAGTGGCAAATCTTGATATTGCGCTCGAAACGGCTAGCGTTGATATGAAGCGAACCCTCGGAAAGTCCATTCATTCACAGCGAATTCTCGTTAATACATTACCTACACCGTGAACATGTCGAAGATAGCAAAGTAAGATCTCCAGTCTGATTACGTGTAGGAGAGACTGATCCGTCTTCAGCCGCCCTGACTGGGCCGACGATGAGGAATTCGACGACCCCACTGCCCTCCCCCCTCAAGTCGTAACCACCAACAAAGACGGCACCAAAACAGTGATATCCTATCGCTTCAACGACGACGGCAAGCGTGTCAAAACTACACGTCGGATCCGCACCACTATCGTGAAAGAAACTGTCAATCCCCGCGTCGCACAGCGCAAAGCATGGTCCAAATTCGGTCTTGAGAAAGGTCACGCTGCTGGCCCCTCCTTCGATACGACTTCTGTGGGCGAAAACATCATTTTCAGGCCTAGCGTGACGTGGAAGAAAGATGGCAAGGAGGAGAAGAAAGTGGGAGATGATCCAAAGGAGAAGCTGAAGAACATGAAGGTCAAATGTCGTATCTGTGATGGAGAGCACTTCACGGCACGGTGTCCGTTCAAGGATACGATGGCGCCGATGGGGGAGAGTGCGGACGCGCCGGATGGAGCTGGTGCTGGTGGAAGTGATGATGGGCAGCCCAAGGAGGGGGGCTTGGGGGCCGCGAGTGGTGGATATGTGCCGCCGCATATGAGGAAAGGTGGAGCTGCTGGGGCGGGGGAGAGAATGGGAGGGAAATACGAGAGGGATGATTTGGCTACGCTACGGGTCACAAATGTGTGTCTTTCCCCCGCCTGTTCTGTTGTATGACCGTTGCTGACCTCTACTGTGTGTAGGTTTCAGAATTTGCGGAAGAGAACGACCTTCGAGAGATATTTGAGCGCTTCGGCCGCGTTACGAGAGTCTTCCTTGCCAAAGACAGGGAGACTGGTCGCGCAAAGGGCTTTGCGTTCATCAGCTTCCAGGAGAGAACCGATGCTGCGAAGGCTTGTGAGAAGATTGACGGCTGTAAGTGCTCGGCTTTCTATACTGCTTTGGCTCCAATTTCAGTCATGTTTACTGATATCGTTCACAGATGGCTATGGTCACTTGATTTTGCGTGTCGAATTTGCAAAGCGCGCTACCTGATTTGCAAGGGGGCCATAACAACTGTTCTGTGTGCATTTGCGGCGTTAGATTAGACAACACGGCACTGATAATGTAGGTCATTTGGCTTCTTTTTCTTTCCATCGGACTGAGTGATGTCATCCACATTCCAAGGTTTGCTTTTCGAAGAACGCTTTACTTCATAGTTGCGAAAGACCATTGAGTCTCTGCCGCTACTTGTAGATCTTCAGTGAGTTTTCCATGAGAATTCACAAGCCATGTTCCTATCCTTCAAGTATCGCGGCCAAAAGTTCCCAGTATCTCCACCTCTTCAAGGATTGCTAGCTGAGCTATGGCCCTCTAGATCGATCACTAGGTATGACAGTACACTGATCTGTCTCTCCATGGTGTCTTGACCTCCCCATGATGCATTACGCTTGCTTTAACCTGCCATCGCTGATTACCCAAAACATGTCTGTCCAGGGTACCGTACAGAAGCTCATCAGGTCTGTGTACTTCCGGATTCCGAGTCACGCCAGGGTCTATTCGCTGATTGATTTCTAGATCTCTATCATTGCCTTGGAGGTATTGTTTGCCTCACACGGTCTCATCGAAGAGAAGGTGTGACGACTCCGGAAAGCACAGACCATTAGAGAGTGGAATTACCTAGTGAGAATGAGAGCAGCAACGAATACGACGTTCCAATACAATGCTACAGTATGGAGAACGAAACGGCCGCAGAGCCTCAATGTACTGAAAACACAGCCCAGGAGTATGCTTTGCCAAGGCGATGAAACACATTCGACCTCTGCAAAGGCGGACTGGGAGCTATTCATGGTCGCCCAACTGTGCCCAAAGTACGTGCGTATTGCTGCATTGCAATAACAGGATCACGAACTCGGCTGCTCAACCAGTCGTGGAGGGTAATTCTAGCGACTTTCAGTCAGCTCCACGGGTGAGCCTCAGAATCGTACTCGAACAACCGAGGAGCATTGATATCATACTGCTTATTGAATCATGCGGCAACGGAACACAAAATTGTCATAGACTCATCCACCTCAGATTCGAACCATTGGCTTTCGGAATCCATGAAAAGGGGGGGAGCTTGTGACGGGCCCCTAGAGTGATACTCGGCTCAGGGAAACGCTGCTACTTTTAGCCATGGATGGACTTACCGCAAGTGGCAACGGCGACCTGCTATCTTGAATGTTTAAAGATAACTTAGGCTTCATTTCAATCATTTTGGGCAACAATGAAGTGTTTCAAGGCAGTCGCCGAGACTGTACACGGGTTGTCCACGAGATGCTCCAAATGAGTCTACAGATGTCAGCTGATTCTATAGAAACAGTGACATGTCTCTGCGTTGACTCAACTTTTGCACGCCTTGTCTACCCAGGCACAGGATAATTCGATGCATAGGCGCAGCTGCCACCCCAGCCCGTCACCTTCCGTGAGCATTGCCTCGATGTATCCGGAACGATCAGAGAATATTTGTTGACGCAATGAAGCCGAGCGTGTAAATATGGCCGGGTCGGCTGGGGCTATTCTATTTGGGTGATGTGCCATGGCGCTGGGACGATTCCCATTGGCCAGCTGATCAAGATATTCGTAGGGACGGGATCCGAAAGTGTCTCTAGCCACAATTCTTTGAAACAAGGCGACATAGGGGATGTTCCCTCTCACTTGTTTCTAACTTAGCATTGCGATGTCGGCCGCTTTTAGAATTGTACTGGCTTTCTGGTAGGAAGTACAAGTAAGCTTGCAGTCCCCAAACATAGTGTATGCTCGAAAAGCTCACCAATACTATTGATACAGACATCGGTCGTCGACAAGCTCCAATACCATCAACCATCGCCACGTACCCCTCTTCTCATTGCTCATCCGTCAATTACATATTCGACCTCTTTGGTCGCTTTTGTTCAGCCAGCTGCCTAGCATACGCTCGCATCGCCAGTGGGCCGGCTGCTGTGCAGGCAGTCATCACCTTAATCCCTTCGGAAACGAGCTTTACCCTTGTAAAAGTTGCAGGCCTGGTATTCAAGACAGAGCCAATTGAGGCGGCATATGTAGCTTGGACTTGGGGTACCTATCTCTCCAGCAAAGGCAATCATTCAATTGACACCCGTAGCTGCTGCGTCAATCTTACGACTCCACGTCTTGTACGAACAGCGAATCTCGACTAATTCCTGGACAACGAGACGAACGACCGATCCGTGCTGAAGAAGCTCAAGGTCAAATCATCTCGGTTGGCCAGTCCGCACTTCTTCTTATGGTAGATAGCAAGCAAGCTTGAGCCCTCTCATTTATTTATCGGCCAGCCTGCCGTACATCATCTGTCTGCAGGGCATTCTGCCTCTACTGTCGATTATTATCACCACTCGCCAGCAGTGGTCTAGGTCTTGACTGGTATGTCTTGCATCGCAATTCCAGTTTGAGATCCCGCCAATTCTAACATGCATGACAGTCATTTGATCCCTTCTTTCAAGGAAACAATCTTCAAGCCACTAGATTCACCATAACTGGCAAAACAGACTGGAAGGACCTATCCGGTACTTGCGGTGGATCTCAATACGCGGTTATTGCTTTCGCTATTACCATGGAGGCTGATTGTGAGTGCCATCGCATGCTGTGTTGTCTCGTAACTTGGTTGTATGATTGATGTGGCCCTAAACACGGAGAGTCCCTTCCTGAACTGAATGTTTAGCGTGGCGCTAGTTTGGACCAATTGACGAAGTTTCGCGGCCTTTTCGCTCACGCGATCGTCATACCCATATGGCGCAGACTGACTGTGCTTAGACGACCTCTCTCCCTTCGGGCATGGGGACCTTACGGACACTTCCAACGAGAAATCGTCGAATGCAACGTCCCCAAATCACGCAATCCATGAATCATTCAGTAACAGGTCCGACTATCAGTCACTTCCGGGCACTAGGTGAGCTTCGAATATGCCAAAGCCTATTCAAATGTTCCAGGCATATGGGGTAGAATCTTTACACTCCAACCTATCTTTACACTCAATGTTCTTCTCGTCTTTACGAAAGGAGTCAACAGACGACATCTGTTTACCGTTCGAACATGACGATATACTGACTAAAGGTCAGTGTTAGTCCGTATAAAATTCATGATCTGCCTACGGAAGGGAGCACATGGGAATATCCTTGGACCTATCACTCAGGCTTTGACGACGAAACTAACACCAGCACAACCCACTTCCCAAGTCACAGCCCACTTAAATCCGAAGTCGGACAATTGGACCCCGAGGATAGCTTGAACCAAGTCCCCCAGTAAGGTCCCTGAGCCTTTTATTTTCGCAGTGACATCAAGGGTATCGGCTGACTACAGTGAGTGGTAGGTTCGTGCCTTTATTTGAGGGAATTCAGACTGATCTCCACCATTCTTCGTCACCAACAATATGGGATCCGAACTTTCAGACAGTTGCCAGCCTCCTCTCCTCTCGCTCAGCGCGTACTCCGATCAAACAAGACCCCTCAACCGTACATGGCAAATTCTCGTTTGTTCCGTTCGAAGGTGCGGCGCCCTTGATCAGTCTCGCACCGCAACCTACATTGTCACCTTCCAGATCGATGGACTCAGATCGCGATATCGACACCGCCTTCAACGACTTTGACATCAAAAAGGACCAGTCAACACCCAGTTCTAATGCTGTCCAGACTTTACGCGAATGTTACTGTCCATTTGGTAAATCTACCACATGGGATCAACTGTACAATTTCGACGGTGTGGTGGTTCCAGCCAAGATCTTCGCGAGGTTCAGGAGCAAGTCCCTCGACAGGACTTGCGCGAACGAGCCACATCACATAACTTATCGTCGTAATTATTTTGCGAACGAGATGTGGTTTGACTTGGATCCACCAACTGAGTCTGCGGATGGAAGATTGTACGTAAACTATGAGGGTACAAGCTATCCCGTTCAGTCCTTTGGTGTACAAATGAGGGCTGTCGACACTGACGAGCAAGGAGCGGACGTTGAAATTTCTGTTTTTACCCCAAAGCGTGACCGTCCAATAGTGCCAACCCCGGCCTTGGAGCAGAAGATGCAGCCAAACATGCCAAATCACAGCCATGTATACGACGAATCTACAGGGTTCGGTAGCAACAAGTTATCCCTACCGACTATTCACAGCTGTCTTCATAATCAGTTTCGACAAGCCACAAAGAACAACGGCAGCAGAAGGAAGGAGCAGTCTTATTATCGCATAGTTGTCGAATTGCGGGTCTTTATCGTCGGCCCTTCCGGCAACGAGGTGCCCGTCAAGATTGCGTCGACAATATCTGGGCTACTTGTGGTGCGAGGTCGATGTCCGGGATCTTTTGCGGATGATCCCAACTTTCAAAGAAGTAAGCCTCGACGAGTTTCACATAGACGACGCGAATTCAAGGCGGCGCGATCTACGAAAAAGAGAGGTCAGTCAACATCAACTTCTTACAAAGCTCCAAAGAAGGTAGGTAGTCGGCGCACGTCGGTTCACACTGTCAATTCGGCTGTCCCGTCGTCCATGGCTAGTCTCACTTCGGATTCTAGGAGCTGGGGCAGCACCAACATCACTTCGTTCTCCGAGTCCCCTCAGATGAGTCCAAGGGCTGAGATTCGTAAGAGGCTCCGTCTTCCTACCCCGAATCGATGTTTATTTCTTCCGGTGTTCCTTGAATCGGCAGGATCTTCGTTGGCCATGGGTCAACAGAACGGAACTTTCAGAGACGAGGTTTTTACATCCCAATCCAGGACGCCCTACCCAATGGCGAATGAGATCATAGACGAGCATAAGAATTATTTTGCAACGCAGCTCGATCAATATGGATTCGGGTTCGGTCAAGGAGGCTACCCAGATCTACTTCAGAGCCCCGAACCTGCCCTACAGAGTTTCGACGTGTCAAGCACCACTTGGGAGAATACCAACGTGCATGTTGGATATGCTCAGTAACACGCATCAGTCAATGCTTCAACCTGCTACAGCTGGTAAAGCCGACTACAAGCCTTATTCACCCGCGTAGCAACTCCGCATCTATTTCCCATCGAAACCATACCTTCCAACGATGACTCTCGCAGAGACCACTACCCCACCAGGGTCACAGATTCGCTGGGAAAAACTGAGCACCATTTTTGCATCTCTGCCTAACACACCTTCGTTGTCTTTCGCTTGCCACATTTCTTCTCACCGGATTTGACGCCACTTTCATGACCTTCACGAAACTTTCACGATGCGACGATAACACGATACCATGCTTGACCGACAAGATCTGTGCTGAACATTGTTTTCGATTTTGCATTCGATTTTGCATGCAGCATTGTTGGGTAGCGAACTGGATGAGCTGGAGGATTTAGGCATCTTAAATTTCACTGTGATGTTCATGTACATACATCTCTGAATTCAAGTACAATGTCACAGTTAATCACACAAGCACCTCCACATAAATTCTCATCTCCAAACAACCACGAGTCTGGGTGCAGTCGCTTATTGCACCCAATGACATTAAGCTTTTCTGGCTGCTCGGATGGTGACTACTTCGGTCTCTACTCGTCGTAGCGTGGCAAACAAAGAGCGATTACCTCGAGTCAGTTTATGGACGTAGAGAGCACTTTGTAGAAACAGATTCGCCCCAAAGTCCTTGTGGCATATAACCCCAAAGTGTACGAACTTGCTCCTAGAGAGCCCGGAAGTCACATCCTTTGACGAAGATGGTTTCATCTGGAAGTACGAGATGCCATCGATTCAAGGAAGTCGCACTACTCATTAGCAAGGTCTCGTAGATTACCTACACATCATGCCTGAGCATATTATGACAGCTCCGCAGTGTAATCTCCGTAACTATACTATGAATCTAGGGGGAGGATGTAAAGGTGCTCGGATAGGATTAAAATAGTATTGATCCTGTAGTATGAATGAAAACATCTGTGACAGTAACTTATTTACATAGGGTAGACTATTATCAGTGACGAGACGTCGCACATTTATTCAGCTGTTCTATGTGGAGCCTTGGCGCTCCGATCAAGTCTAGTCATATTTCCCAAGCCATCTTACCTATTCAGGTTGCACACGCTAGATAAGTAGGCAAGTAGGGCACCCAAGCGTCATCGGCCACTCCTACCTTACCTTGTGTGACCTTCAAATCAATATTTGATGATTGCATTATACAGCCCTTCGATACACCTCTACCTGTGCAGCTGTAGTACTCACCTCACATTGGACAGTCTGGAAATCTCCTGGCTTGGTTGTATGTAAATTACAGCCCAGGTGTAACACCACACCAGTCCACATCAACGGTCAGCCCACACTCATCCAACACCTCCCACCCGCTTGGGCCAGCAGTCCCATCAACCGATTAGGTTTCCTGCATCTGCGAATCCTCTCCCCACTACTTGATCCACATCGAGGTTCAAAACGCCAGGTTAAGCATGTCTCGCTATGGTGGCTATGAAAGTGGCGGACGTCGTGAACCAGAGCGCTGGGATGCCGAACGCTTTAATCGTGAACGAGGAGGTCGCCAACAAGTAGTTGAGAGAGACATCTACGAAGAGCATGACCGCTTCGTACCAGCGCCACGACGTCCTCAGAAAGCCTTCGATGACTTTGAATACCCGCCCCCTCCTGGCAGGCGCGGTGAGCGGGTCGAAGAAAAAGATACATTCTTCGCCGAAGAGCGCTATGGCCCGCCCGCTAGACGTGCACGTAAACAGGAGCGGTACTATGAAGAAGAAGAAATTGACAGTTTCGAGGAGAGTCCCGATAGAGGAGCCGGACGCATGATGCCTTTCGATAGGGGGCTGCCAGCCAGAAGAGCGCCGCCTCGCCCAGGGATCATTCGTAGGCAGAGCAGCTTGGATACGTTTGATAGAAAGCCGAGATACCCCCGTGAGCCACCCGAGGTTATCAAGGTGCCCGTTCCTGGGAGGCGTAGAAGGAGCCCTCCAAGGTACGAAAGAGAGATCGACGAAATCAGGATCGCTGAGCCGGACTACTACGGTGACGAGGAATTTAGGGGTTACAAGGAGAGGGAGATCGTCACGGATAGAAGGAGACGAGGTCCCGCGGGATATGAAGAAAAAGAAACATTTGAAATCGAGGAAGAAGAGCCTTTCCCTCGGCGAGGCAAGACTAGGATGCCAGGACGCTTAGTGAACACCAGGGCCATTATAGAGCTGGGGTACCCATTCGAACAGGAGGCAAGCAACGTCACCGCTCTCAGCCTATTATAAGCTTGCTAATACTATCATAGGGTGAAACTATCATCATTCTCAAGGCGTTGGGCAAGGAGCAAATCGATGAAGTGATTAGTGTCAGCAAAGAGATGAACAAAGGTGCTAGTAAGTTATATCAATCAGAAATATACATTTGGCTCGTGTTAATGGCTTGAGTAGATCGTACTACATACATGATTGAAGCCCCACCTCCAGTACGTGAGGAGATCATCGAGCGCCGCGAGATTGTTATTCCAGCAATAGCCGAACCCGTGGAGGTCCCACGTTCGGTCCGTGAGTGGGACGTTATGAGTGGCGCGATCATTAGTGGACATTCTGTACACGGCGGTGGCCACTCAGAGCATGGTGGCCATTCCACCCATGGCGGTAAATCAACGCATGGTGGGAAATCCGAACACGGCGGTAAGTCCACACATGGTGCTAAGTCTACCCATGGCGGTGGAAAATCACATAGTGGAAAGTCGCATGGCGGGAAATCGCATGGGGGCAAATCACATGCGGGAGGCCATTCCACCAAAGGAGGCGAGTCCGAGAGCGAGTCGAGCAGCAGCAGCAGCTCGGCCACAGAGGTCATCATCGAGCACAAATCCAGTCGTAGCAAATCTCGCCATCGGTCCAAATCTGTCGGCCATGGTGCTGTTGTCGAAGAAGTCGGCGAATCGAATGCTATGCGCAACGGGCCCCTGGCATTAGTCCTCCCGCGCCGGGAGAAGGAGCCTAGCGACAGGGACGAACGAAGCATCAAGGCGGAGATCAAAGCACTTGAGGCCGAGAAGAAACGCTTGAAGCACGAAAGGGAGCGCGAGAAGGAGCACAGGAAGTCGAGCAAGTACAGGGGCCACGACGAAGATGAGATCATCATTGAGAGACGTGAAAGCACAAGGGAGCGGGACGTCAAGATTGAGAAAGACCGCAAAGGTAACATGGCTTTCGTACGTTGATTTGTCCGGGCCCTGGTGCTGATCTCGAGAAGCACCTAGTTCGAACATGATGAAGGCCATGCTAGCGACGTTGACATAGGTTGAGCCTACTATTGCCTTCGAGAGCTGCGATTTGTGGGACGGATCGACGCTAGCAAACCTGTAGGCCAGAGAAAGAGTCATGGGCGCAAGTGTGCCTGCTTGAATTGATCATTACACCACGCTTGGGTCGAGTCAATCATCATATGGCGCCACTACGATCACGAACGGATGTTTGCATGGAATTGAGCACGAGCTGCTCCCCTTTGTCCTTTTCTCTTAGCGGGGTGGTCGGTCATGTCTGTATCGTGTTTGGCCATATCATGTCTGCTAAGAAGTATCGATCCTTCAGCAATTAATGAAATGGATGCACTCGAATCTCCTAGCCTTGAAAAACATGTACGTGCTAGCAGGTGGACCTGATAAACTCAGCCACAGGCGGCGGAGGTCAACAGCCACACAGCCCAGCAGCCCTATTCTACTAGGCACCTAGCGCCGATCGCCTGCCAAGCCTTTCTCAATCGTTGCAAAGTTCTCAGTGTATTGTCACATTGTATCCACAAGTTCCTAGTCATGATGTGACGCCAGGCTCCTTGGGCAGTATGCCGATATGTATCGAGTGTTGCTATCCCGTTTCCGAGCTTTATCACGTGCTCCGCAGTCACAAAAGCACCGCACCCACACCGAAACCATCAATTCCCAACCTTGCGAATGTCTCGAACTCACAGAAGACAAACGCTAATGCACCGAGGATCTCAGAAACAAAGATCAAACCTACCACGGTTGGCGATGTTAGACTGACACAGTGTCCGCGATGTAAGCGCTTTGCGGACAAATATGTGGAGCATGACTTTGTGGTGCTGTTTATCGACCTGGTACTCGTGAAGCCCCAGGTTAGTTTGATTCTGGAAACTTGTCGTGAACGGAAAGAAAGAGAATGCTTCGTTGACACCCAAATCCAGGTCTACCGCCATCTTCTCTTCAATCGGCTCTCTCGAGATGACGACGAGCTCGACCCATCTATCCTCCGCCTCGGCATCCTGCTCCTCCTCTTCGACGTCTACCTGACCTGGTCGCACATCGAGTCCCTCCCTCCATCTTACACGTCCAACTCTCCCATTCCTACACTTCCGATACTGATTCAGTACATCTTCTACTTGTTCTTCTGCGCCATTACTACCCTGTCACAGCACCTAGTGGTTCGTTGGCTAGCAGGCGTTTGGAAACTAGGTGGAGAGTTGGGCGATGATGCAAGAGACCAAGACGGTCTGGACGCGAATTCGGGTATCAACGCTGCTCCGTTTCCAGCGCCGCCCAAGAAGCCAACGCCCAATGCCATTTCTACGGCACTCTTCGTCAGCTCGTGCATGTCACTTTTCCCCATCCTGATGGTCGTCTGGAAATACGACGATGCGTCGGAAACCTCAATCACTACATCGCAGTCACCCCTGAACAGCTCAAGTGTGGCTTTCACATCGGGCTTCCTGTCCAGCCAGGGACATGGAGTGAATTGGGTGCGTCGAGGTGTCTCGTGGGCCGTTGCGGTGCAGAATCTGGAGGCATTGAGGATCCTACTGGGCTGTGGGTACGTGCGTGCTGGAGCGCTTGTGGCTGCTGGAGCTGTGGCGAGATGGGTCGTCAAGAGTGCAGTCCTCGGTGCGGCTGGACTTGGAGAAGGTGGATGAATGGATTGAAAAGATCGAGTAGTCATTCACATTGACACTTGATGTATCAACACATATACCGGTAAGGACAAGCAGGGCGCCCATGGATCAGCGACGAACGCCCTTGGGAAAGTGAGATGCTTAGCCTGAGGGCACCCACCATCACCAAGGCCTGTAGAGCAGTAGCCCGGTTTGCAAAGGATTGGAAGAAGGCCGCTGCTCGACAACGGAGGTTTAGCACTTTCACAGCCTGTTCGTAATTACATTACGCTTTTACAAGGCCGCAGTCCCACCGCCATTGTGTATGCATTCCCAAGAAGAGATATCAGCATACGGAACAGCTCTCCGAAGGATTGGAGATGGAAAGGTGTGGCAAAGCTAGTACTAGAACAATACAGCAGTGAACATGAGAAAATATGACTACGAATCTACCCTCAACACATTCAGTCCCCCCCAATCACAGCTACCTCTCTCATCGTCCCCATACACCCAGCGCAAAACCCCACAAACGCCAAAGAAGTGATCTCCCAGCCATCCAGCCCAAAATCCTAAGAAGCCAATGCCCAAACCAAAATCAAAATCAGAATCAAAATCGAAAAAAAAGTGACAAAAGTGAACAAACTAATCGAACCTCCACCACTCCAATGGATTCATCGCCAACAGGCATGACACAGATAAGGCTCTGTCGGCAAACACGGGAAGTACAACATAAAGGAGATTGAGATATCGCATGCCACGAGACGAGACGCAAGAGCGGCGAGCAGGGTTAAGGTTGGGAAATGGAAGTGCTACGTTGTAGAGGGTTGGTTTTTATTCAAGGTGGAGAGTGGGCTCAAGGAGACAAGTCCCCGGAAAGGATCGTAATTTTGTAGATTATAGTCGTACCAGACGCTGATTTAATTCCAGTATTTTACGGTGGGAAGAGTACCGCACATGCCTGTAGCTGATGGTGAGGACCGTCTTTAGTGTATTCTACCGGCGGTGGTAAAATCAATGTACGAGATGGCGTTGAAGGAGTAGGAGGCGGAGTAGTAGTGATGAAGTTATTAAAGAGGGTTCGTGAGTAGGAATTGGGACCAGCAACCTCTAACGGTGATGCGTCAATTGGGTTGAAGCAAAACGTGGATAGGAGGATGTGGATGTGGATGTGGATGGGATATGCGCATCTCCGAATCATTCGTCGGATGATTAGAGATGGAGCTTGAGATGCGTTTTTTCGTTGTTGTTTTCGATCTTGGAAGGGGTTGAGGTGATGGAGTGGTGATGCTTGCTTGGTTGGGGAGGGTAGGGTATGGGTATGGTGTGTCTGCGTTTTTGAGTTCGAGTTTGGGTTGGATGGGTGTGGATATGATATTGGCATTGGGTTGGATGGGGGTGGGGATGATGGGGAGAGGGAGGATAGGAATGATGAGGCGAATGGGGATGATGTAGAGAATGGGTGGGGATGGGGATAGGGATGGAGGTTGAGAATGATGGGGACGATGATATGGTATAATCTTTTGGTCTTTGTCTTTGTTTTGTGTCTGAGTTCTAGATATTGACATTGATATCGATCTGGCTAGCTAGCTAGATATCCGTTCCAGTAACATCGTACATCATCCACAGATAGGTCGCAGGCGCTGTCTTTATGCGAAGTCTCTTTCGCCAAGGGATTGTTGTTCTTCGTTCTTCGTGGAAGAAGGAGGGCTGGGGGTATATTTTCTTTCTGGGGAGGCTGGGACAGGGGTGGGAGGTTGTAGATTGATGTGAATGAAGAGGAAGAGTCGTGAGGGAAGGGGAGTTTTGATATAGGTGAGGGTGGTTGATGGGCTGGATAGGGTGGCGTGAAGGGTTGAGGATGATGTTGCTAATTTATTTCAGAGAATGGATATTCTGGAGATTTTTTTTTGGATGAGGATGTTTGATTCGTTTTGTGAACTCACGTTTTTTCATGTATACAGGACTTGCCTTGACTTGACTAAGAGATGGACGTCTTTGATGTTTCCTGGGACAGAGAATGGAGTAGAGTCTTCCAATAGCGATCTCAAGTCTAAGAGCAATTTGACGATGTGGGTGCTTGGGAAAGGGGTTTACCTCCGTTCGTTCTGAGTCACCACGATGTGGTAAGGTTCTTTCTTACCTTCCATGTTGGATCTTATGCTGTGGAAGGAGGAAATAGTGAGTAGACGCAGATCCTTTTGTTCGCACCATAAATTTAGTTAGGAAGCTCAAGAGTATCATTCGTTGTGCAAGCCCATCGGGAATCTAGCAGCGACAGTGATGGCTCTTGTGAGCGCAAGGAACACGTTTCGTCATACGCCTCGGTGAAGCTGCCAAAACTTCGATTATCGATCATCCTGAACCCTCCAATTAGTCAATCGAGATGACTACAGGCTTGCACCCGTCTAAGTCTATGACTATCTGCCAGTTGTCCGCAGTCTGCGAGCTAGAGCCGCACTGGAACCACACCAAGCCCAGTCTTCGTCGTCGAAATGGAGCGCAAACCTTGGAGCATGTCAAACACTCCTCCCTTTCAAATCTAGTGTCAGCAGTTTACGCCAATCAGAGACCTCAAGGATTTACCAATTCTGCATCTGGAAACTTCATTTGACATGGATCTCGCCTGGCACTTTCGCTTTGGACTGTGCTGCAGCTTGAGCTTGGGGAGGTTGAGGTTGAGCCTTCATTTGCTCGGCGTCTTTAGTGTGGGCTTTGAGGTGCTCCGATATTTTGACCGGAATTGTGGGTTGCTCAGGTACGGTCTTGATCGCGTCGAGATGGCGACCGGCAGGCATCCTTTTTCGTCTTTGGGGGCCAATTTTGGGTTCGTTCGTTGGCTTACACCACTGTTTCCGTGGGTCGATGGGCCTGGTTTGGGTGGATGGCATTTGCATCGGCTCCTCTGGCTTCGACATCCTTCTTCTTAGGCTTGGATGTAGGAAAAGATGAAAAGGATATGGAATGTTGGGTAGAGTAATATCGAAGACTAAGAAGACAGAGATTAATACAAAGATCGAAGCGAAATAATTAATACACAGCCTTGACAACAATACACGGATGTCGTGCAAAGAGTGACTTGAAAACATCGTGGTGTGACTCTTCTTATACAACAAGGCTTCAAAGGATTTAACAATCTGAATAATCAATCCGACGGTAGACGGGGTGAGAGTATACGGACAGATGGGTGTGGATAATCATGAACCATGGATTATCAGTAGTCTCAGTCAGCTTCAACTTTCCTCCAGACCGACGGCTCCTTGAGACACCTCGTATCTCAGGCAGATGACCAGAGCTCCTCAGCTGGAGATGCTCCTCAAGGATGGCTGCTTCATTGTGAGTGGATTGACATGCAGGGAGCATATGTGCATTTCAGCTGGACGGCCGACCACCGGACCGTGAGAAAACTTTCCTGCTTCAGCTGAATGATCACACCGCGATTGCGGCGAATTGTTAGTTGCCGTCTCATGGCGCCTGAATTGCCTTCCAATGTGGGTCCTTGAGATGAGTTGAAATTGGTGGTGTGAGATTTGATCGGTAGAAGGGAAGGGCGGTGTGAATCTGATCGTGAGGCTCACTGGTCCAGCATGCCTTTCTAGCCGATAGAATAGATCTATAAAGTATCACACCAGTCACACAGATAGCTCTATCACAATTATCATTACGGCTACATATCTAGAGAAAGTTGCGGCTGGAGTAATACTTGGAACATGCCATGGACACTAGGAGACTTCGAAGACGGTTCAGCTCTGTATTGATAATAAGAGCGAGATGTATATTCTATCTGTAGACTGTAGTTCTACTCGAATCGTATTCTACCGCTCGGACCGCCAAGCGAAAACACCTCAGGATGGAGCTTCATATGACTCCAGAACGGCTGCATCCACGCATCTGCTTCTCACTCGTAAGACACTCGTATTACTCCGTACTTTCCTTGTACTACGATCATATCATTAAACAAGGCTTCACAAATGTTCCAGGTCCCGCCCCCGCCCACCGCCTTCACACGTATCTCCTTCCCGAACCCCCAAACTTTGCTTGTCACCCTCAATCGGCCGAAAAGCCTCAATTGCATCAATAGTGGCGGCCACCAAGAGCTTCACCAGATTTGGTCGTGGCTCGATGGTGAGCCTTCACTACGCGTCGGAATTATCACGGGCGAAGGGAGGGCATTCTGTGCTGGAGCGGATCTGAAAGAATGGAATCAAGTCATGGCATCAAACGCTGGACCTCGACGAGAGCCTTCACCATCAGGCTTCGGCGGTCTATCTCGACGCCGTGGCCGCAAACCCATTATAGCAGCAGTCAACGGTCTCGCCCATGGTGGCGGATGCGAGATGATCATCAACTGTGACATGGTGCTTGCTAGTCCCAACGCTGTGTTTGCATTGCCAGAAGTCAAACGTGGACTTGTAGCTATAGCAGGAGCGCTGCCGAGACTGGCGAGGATAGTGGGCAGAATGCGAGCTATGGAGATGGCACTCACAGGCCGAACGGTTCAAGCCCATGAGGCAAGAGCATGGGGCTTATGCAATGCGATAAGTGAAAAGGATGGTGATGGAATAGGTACAGATGGAGGCGTGGTACGTCTAGCAGTAGTATGGGCGGAAGAGATAAGCAAGAACAGCCCGGATAGTATCATAACAAGCAAAGAGGGGGTAGAGCTCGCGTGGGAGGGTATATCGGCTGAAGAGGGAAGCCAGAGATTGACGGACGGTTTGTGGAAGAAGATGGAAGGCGGTGATAACATGAAGGAGGGCGTGAAAGCCTTCGTTGAGAAGAGAAGTCCGAGCTGGCTGGATAGCAAGCTGTAGCGTGCATATACATTCCAAACTCTGTATCGGATTATTCATAAATGCAGAAGCGCACTGATCCTGAACCTACAGGACGCCTGGCTTAGGCACATTTGAGTGAGGTGATTATCGCAATGTGGCCAAGATCGAGACCGAGAAGGCTATTAGAATGTCCTATAACCACAGTCAGTAGCGAGGGCCTCATATTTGCATCCTGCAATAACCATCCTACGTCAAAACCCTTTGGTGACATCGCCAGTCATTGATGGGCTTGGGCCCACGGTTCTTTTATGGGCTGCTTTGATTGGCACATATAATGCCTGGCAACCGGGACGCGTTTGATCTCGGTATCACAGGATGTGTCGTCCTTAATGACGATTGACTCGAGGCTCCACGATAGAGTAAAGTCAGTAGTAGTTCGTCCAAATATCTGGAGCGTAATTGTCGGTCAGTCTTTCATCTTTGCCGTACCTGTATCAAGGAGTTAGTCGAGTACCTAGAGAGCGAAGACGTGTTGGCGATGGTCGATTCGTACTTTTCTTGCCAGCCCACAAAGCCACTGTCAAGAACATAAACTTTCTGCTCCTTGCCCGCAGTTGGCAATCTCTTGATCTCTCCACCCTGTATTCCGATATCCGGCGGCCCAGTCGTCTTTTCATACTGTCCGTCATTGATTTTACTCTCCTTTTCCCTCATATATCTCATCGCTGCAGTTGGCCCTCTCTGTTGGCTCAGTGCGCAATGGAACACGACAATTTCCATATCGTGAAGAGTCCTTAGGATCTCGGGAATTCGGTGTTCTAATTGCGACGATGGAACATGTGTTGACTTATGGATATGGCCGCCCACGTGGTCATCGTCGCGCACATCGATAACTGCAACTTTGGACGCATCGTCGGAGAGCAAGAGGTCCGCGAGCTCTTCACGGGGAATGCGTTGTAGCCTTGCTACTGACATTCTCCAATGCCAAAGATGTGTGAAATTGCTATGTATCGGGAGATTGAATCAAACAGTGTGACACAATGGCGCAACAAGATGTGAAATTGGTTGTAGAGAGATGGAAAAAGACAAGTTCGGCAGCGGATTTACAATCTTCCGCTCGTGAAAAGCTTCCTCGTCTGTCGAGCACATCTTTGCGATATTTTTACCACAATTCATCCTCTCTGTCTATCTAGTCTCATACCTCAACCAGGTCACCGCGCTGATACTAACAATTCGTCATGGTCAAGACTACTTGGAAGGTGAGCTTGCTATATTTGCGCAAAGAAAACGTTGTTCGTCGAGTCTAACACCAAGTAGGAGATTCCTCCCGTACCGACCTCAGTTGAGTACGTGCTTTCGACATTGGCCCCTGCTACAGTCTAGTCGCCATATTACAAGACGCATTTGAGAGCGAAGACTTCCCCATGTCTCTAAGGAGCTATTCCGCGACTCTAGAATCTACATATGTTTGGCAGTGCTGACACCCAGATCGGTTGCAGATTCCTCGATGTTGTTTTGAGCAGGACACAGCGTCGCCTTCCGACCCAGATTCGGTCAGGCTTTGCATTGTCGAGAATAAGAGGATTTTACACTCGCAAGGTTCGGTATACGCAAGAGACATTCTCCGAGAAGCTATCGGTCATCCTTGACGGCTTCCCACGCCTTCAAGACATTCACCCGTTTCACAAAGATCTTCTCAATACCCTCTACGACGCAGATCACTTCCGAATAGCCCTGGGACAGCTGTCCACGGCTCGTCATCTGATTGAGACAGTCTCTCGAGACTACGTTCGTCTCCTCAAATATGCCCAATCGCTATTCCAGTGCAAGCAGCTCAAACGTGCCGCCCTTGGACGCATGGCTACGATCTGTCGGCGACTGAAAGATCCACTCGTATACCTTGAGCAGGTCCGCCAGCATCTGGGGCGTCTACCAAGCATCGACCCCAATACAAGAACGTTACTGATATGCGGGTACCCAAACGTTGGCAAGAGTTCCTTCCTCCGCAGCGTTACAAGAGCAGATGTCGATATTCAGCCTTATGCCTTTACGACAAAGTCTCTGTTCGTTGGTCACTTCGACTACAAGTACCTAAGATTCCAGGCGATTGACACGCCGGGAATTCTCGATCATCCACTGGAGGAGATGAACACTATTGAGATGCAATCCATAACCGCCATCGCACATCTACGATCAGCAATCCTATATTTTATGGACCTGAGCGAGCAATGTGGCTATTCTGTACAGGCTCAGATTCAATTATTCCACTCCATCAAGCCACTCTTCGCCAACAAACTTGTATTTGTGGTCATCAACAAAATCGACATCATGAAACCCGAGGATTTAGATGTGGAGACCAAAGCTAAGCTTGATTCTATGTTGACATCAGGGGACGTACAATTGTTGCAACTCTCGTGTACCACTACGGAAGGAGTCACAGAGGTTAAGAACGCCGCCTGCGAGCGCCTTATTGCAGACCGAGTTGCGCAGAAATGGAAGGCAGGGACTAATACCTCTGGTACCGTAGGAGGACGACTAGCCGATGTATGTGCCCGCATTCACGTGGCCCAACCTCTTGGTGGTATTGTCCGAGAATCCTACATCCCCGAAGCCGTCAAGAACCTACGCAAATTCTCCAAAGACGACCCGAGTAGGCCTCGTCTTGCTCGTGACATCGAAGAAGAAAATGGCGGCGCAGGTGTTTACAATATCAATATAAAAGATCAGTATCAGCTTGAGGACGATGACTGGAAGTACGATCGCGTGCCTGAGGTCTTCGATGGCAAGAACGTCTCTGATTTCATAGATCCCGACATCTTGAAGAAACTTGATGCGCTCGAAGAAGAAGAGGAGAATCTCGAGTCGAGAGGCTACTATGACTCCGACATCGACATCGAAGATGCCAAAGATGCCGATATCCGCATGAAAGCCCAACTGATCCGCGAGAAACGAGAAGAAATCAGAAACGAAGCTCGCATGCGAAAGTCTCTCAAGAACCGTGCCCTTATCCCCCGACCACTCCAACCGAAGAAACTGTCCGCAATGGAAGACTCTCTCGACAAACTTGGTTTCGACACCACCACGATTGCGGCACGAGCTCGCTCGCAGTCACGAGGTCGTAGCACTCTCCGTAGCAGGACCGGGACGGAAGATGCGATGGACGTGGATGCGCCTGCACATGCTCCGAGGCTGTCGAAGAGCAGGGCGAGGAGTCAGAGTAATCGGAGGGATGACGGCGTTACGGACGAGGCGGCGAGGACGAAGGCCGAGCGGATGATGAAGTTGGGCCAGAAGAAGATGAATAGGATGGCGCGGCAGGGTGAAGCGGACAGGCACGTTTCGGCTGCGTTGCCGAAGCATTTGGTGAGTCTATTCCTTTCATGTTTTGTGTATAGTGTTTTGTCCTTTTCTAATGGATGCGCTAGTTTTCTGGAAAACGTGGAATGGGTAAGACTCAACGCCGCTGATCGGTACGCTCGTCGACGAAATGATGAAGTATGGCGTTGTGGGCTTTTAATGTTTGGCAGATGTCGGTATTATTTTATATAGTACGGTAAGATGGATGTATAGACGAGCTTAGCGCATCAACGTGTTCCCTCTGATGGCATACTCACATCATAGAGTTCAAGCAAGGGTATAGTACTCGATCCTCTCATCTCCACCAATCTACCTCGTCTTATAAACACAAGGCTTCAAAACCCTACTCTCATCCACCTCCTCACCCTCATCCACAAACTTCGTCTTCGCCCTCTGCTTCCCCTTGAACCCATTCCCAAACCTAGCAGCCCCTCCCCTCTCATTCTCATCCACCCTCTCCGGTCTGAGCCCCTTCACAAATCTCATCCTCACAAACATCTTATTACTCATATCCGGCTCGCCCTTAAGATGAAACCCCCTTTTACGAAAAACCTCCACAAAAGCCGACACGTCCGTCTCGTCTCTCGCCATATCCCCACCCTCTTCTTCCACCTCTACGAGATCATCAGGCTCTTCATCCACACCCTCAGCCTCAGCTCTTTTGCTCTTCGCTTTCTTTTTCCCAATACCGTCTCCCTTCTTACCTTTCGTCACTTGTCCCGGCCGCGCGAAACGGCTTTTGATCTCCGCCACCCAGCACTCTCCGCCTCCTCGAACGGCGCGGGCGCATTCGTCGACGACGTCGACCCAGTTGGTGCCCATCAGACTGAGACAGCAGATTGCGATGTCGACGCTTCCGTCTTTGACGCCTGCAGGTCGGAGGTTCGTGATGTCGGTGACTGTGATGAGCTGTGCATTTGGAGTATCGCCTTTGGCGAGGTCGAATGAGAGAATACTGATGTTTAGCGACTGTTTGATGGACGCGAGAGAGGAAGCAAGGGTAGCATCGCCGCAGCCTAGATCGGCGATGGTGCAAGCTCCGTGTCTGTTCCTGGGGAGCGGCTCCGTACCTCTCGGCGAGTCACCATTCGTTGATGCTTCACCGTTGCTGACCTCCTTTTGCTTCTTCCCTTTCTTCTGATCCCTCCATATCTTCTTCTGGCTTGGAATCGAGACTTTGCCTCTATTTTTGATATCATTAATGAACCCTTCGACCGGGTTTTGCGGCCATACGGCTACTTGGGCTCTGAAACCAGCGTGGTAGGATGTGTATGCTTGGGGAGAGTCAGCGAAGAGCTGCATAGCTTGAGCGGAGGGACTGGTGTATAGTGTTTGATTCAAATGGCGGAAACGAGCGGAAGTTAACTTGGCGGCCATGCGCTGTTGAAGTGGTGTCAAGTTAGTAGAGGGTGGAGGTGGATCGACTGATGCGGCAGGCGGAAGTTCCTGTTGTGAATGTGAAGCGTCTGGTGTAGTTTTGGAGAAGAATGTTTCAGCAGAAGGCTGTTCGTCGGCCTTCTTAAGCCTCTTAGATTTCGGAGTAGATATTGGAGCAGGGGGTATTGGATCCGCTCGCGATGGTGGAATCGTGCCATTGGCCTCTTGGAGAGCCCTTTCCTCACGCTTCTTGGCAGCTTTCGCTATACGCTCCTCAAACCTAGCCTTTTTGACATCAGCTGAGTCGTATGCTTTCTCTGAGACAGAAATGTCTTCCGTAGCACGGGAATGGCCATCCTGTGGCATGGTCTCTTCCAGAGTCTTCTCCTTCTGCATCTGCTTCTTCCTCTGCTTTTCTACCGGCCCCGTCTGCTCATGCGCCACATTCTTCCCATCTCCCTCCGAGAAGCCTTCCCAAGCATCGCCACCGATATTCTCAGCTCCCTCAATCGCAGCTTCTCCCTCTCTCTTCCTTTTATTACTCTTCTTCTCTCCTGCAACGCCAATAATCTTGTTGGGCACACTCACACTTTTTTTCTCTATATGCTTTTTCCAAAGATCCCCGAGATTCTCTGCTGTGATTTCGACGCCTTCGACTGAGCCATAACCACGTTTGCGCTTCTTCGGCTTCCTGCTTGCAGTGTCTGCATTTTCAGATTTAGGATTGTTGGGTGACTTAAGGACCTTAGGTCCAGCCTGAGATTTCAAAGCATCAGCGGAGACTGACCAGCCTGGGACTGCAAACATTCTCAGGCCTGGAAACGTCAACAGCTGTGTAAGTTAGTCTTGGACTTGATTCGATTAAGACGGGTGAGTGAGTATTGATCTTCATAGGTAACGGGTTTTAGCTTTTATTTACTACTTGAAGCATGTAAATCGTAATAGCTGTAGTTGAGCTTCTGAACATCTAGAATATGCGATTCCGTCCTAATCAAATACTACGCAATGCTCCGTTTCTGTGCTAACGGACATTTCACGATATACATGATACCAGGGCTAAGATCTACGGCTAGGCAGCGGGTGCTAAATGGAAGCGTGAAAGCTCTAGCAGGGATTAGCTATACCCGTGAGCCGCTCTCAGTATAACGGCTGGCTGATGCAACGATCTTCTTGAGCTCTACTCTACCATAGTCTAGTCCTTCAATCTAGTGTGCCGTTGCCATTCATCACTGTTGCTAGAGGGACGAAGAATGGTGGAAGGGGGAAACACTTGGCCAGTGATTGATATCTTAGGGCATTCTTGATTGAGGGCAAATGGAAAAGTCCTCAAATCTCTTTGTTCCAATCAACAGCTCTGATAGCAATATTGAAACTGGATTGCTGCCGTCTATCGAGGCACTATTCCAATGCCTAAAACCTCTTTCTATATTCATAGTCGTGAGATTCGTTGAGATCTCGTAAAAGGCATTCTGCCTTCTCATAGAATGTCATCACTTTACCGCTCATGGTATCGTTGAGATAGGAAGCGTCCGACTTCATGCTTTTGAGCCCTCGATGTAATCTCATCGATATGGCCACCCATATGTTGAATGCTATGCAAAACCCCACGCGCTATGCTGACCTTTTGTTGAAAATTCGACTGACAATATTATCGATGTTTATTGTAGGTGAAGAATTATGTCCAAGATTATGATGGGGTGGAGATTGGAAGTGACGTGCAAGCACATATGCCTTAGTACTTTGAAGATGGATCGGAGTCATGATGCTCAATGCCGTTGCCGTTAACGACACCATTGGAGTGGTAGCCGTTAGTCAGTGAGGTTGGGATTGTAACAGGGTTTTCCATGTCCGTCGTTTCGAGGCCGTCAAACAGGCCGAAAATGCTATGCGTTTGGTGAAAGTCGTTATTTACTGTTTATTCATGTCAATAACGGGAAAGGCTTCTGCTCTCCTTGACACTTACCTATGTTGATCAAATACCATGTGTCCATAATCACATCAATGACCTGGCGACTAGGGCTCAGTGCTGGATGACATTTCGCCCAATCTGTGCCAAGGCGAAAGGCTTCGTCTTTCCAAGCCAAGAAACTTATTGTCTCGACGATGGTAGGCTGGACAATCTCCTTTCCTGGGAACACACCCCAAGTGACGGCATTGGGGCCTTCGGTAGGGGCATTGGTCCTCAGATTTCCATCTTTGGTGACTGCGTAGTATGTCATGTCGGCATTCCTCTCGATACGAGCGATGAGCTCATCGATCAAATGGGGTGAGACGAGTAGCTCAACGTAGGCTTTTTGGTAGACATACCCTCCGTTTGGGCCCCAACCATGTACTGGGTGAGTCGACTTTAGACCATTCACGGAAGGTTGAGATGTGATCGTAAGCATGCCACGCCTGTTTAAGTCTATAAGCTCCGGCTTAATGACATCGGCTTCACTTGTAATTGGCGACTCGCTCCATGGAAGGCTGCTGAGGTTCCCCTCGATGTAACGTATGAAGATATTGGCAACATCTCTTACGGTCTCTGGCTTACCCCATAGCTTGATATTCTGCTCGTTCGTTCCCCTAAGACCAATGTCATACGCGTCAAGCTCGCCGAAAGCTGGTGATCTCGAGTCACCCCATCTGCCATTGGGAAATTCATCCCAGTCTTGAGTTCGCGCGACGTAAGACTTGTTTCGATTCTTCCAAAAGATTGGCCGCACATCTTCTTCTCTCCGCTTCAAGCCAAGCGACTGCCGCCATGGCAGAACTCTTTTAGTTGGAGTCCCATCGTTTGATATAAGGCCGAGCTCGTCCAACACCATACGTGTTGCTTGGGCGAGGTTCATGGTATAGCTGGACCCGGGTCAGTGGTCTCTAATCCATCGTGATCAGGATACGTACAAGTGCAATTGCATGATCCCAGAGTCGATGATTCTCTGGCACATTTCTGCCACTAATCCCTTGCCAACCTCACGAACCTTGGCATCATCATTCTTGATTGGTTCCAGAGCATCTATCCAATGCTGCGGGATAACAGCATTATGAAACTTTGCACGCCTCTCAAACGCAGCATGCGTCTGGATAGGCATGATTCCCGGCACGATTGGCACAGTGATACCATTGGCCCGAACTCTCTTCACCCAATCCAAGAAGTTATCTACATCATAGAACATCTGGGTTACGATAAACGTTCCGCCAGCATCTACTTTTTGCTTGAGATGCTCCGTCAACATCTCTTGATCGCGGTTGTCATCGCAGCCTTCAGGATATCCGGCAATGCCAATGTCAAAATGATCACCATATCGCTGCTTGATATAGGTCACCAGGTCCTTAGCATAGCGAAACCCGCCTTCTATAGCCTGCCATGTCTCTTCTTCTCGTGGAGGATCCCCGCGCAGAGCCAGGATGTTGGTGCACCCAGCTGCGAAGGCGGATTTTAAAGCATTATCGACCTTCTCTTTCTCCATGTCCGTGCAGGTTAGATGCATACAGGTCTCAAGGCCGTAGGTCGTTTGTGCAACATTGACCATTTCGCACGTAAGCTCGGATCTGCTCCCTCCAGCGCCCCATGTTACGTCGATGAATGCCGGACCCAGGTCATGCATACGATCGATACGGTCATAGAGGTTCTGCACACCCTGGGCTGTTTTTGGAGGAAAGAACTCGAACGAGAAAACTGGCTCCGCCGCCTTTTCCGCCGCTGCGAGCTTCTTGCTTATATGCATTCTTATGGATCTTGATATAAGTCATCAGCTTCTGCGCGAAAACACTGTCTATAACAGAAATAGAAGCATATTGAACTCACCTCTCAACCACTGTCAGACGGTTCCCCGTCAATCAGAAGGCCCCGGGAAAGCGTCGGTTGGATCTCTCTTCCTTTTGCTAGCACGAGAGCTCTGCAAAGTATCGTTTCCTGGCCCACCGGTCTACCAGCTGTCGCGACATGCACCACGGTATTAGGTATTGTCTGGAAAGTACGTTATACAATGACTGCCATGGATTATCGAAAAGCTCCCGACTATTGCAGCCAATCGGCACAGTCTCGAACACTATGCGGGACCCCGAACTCGGCTTAGGAAGGATTGTACGGTCCGGGCCTTTGCGAACGTAGGATCTGGCAAGGTGGGTTATCTGCCGAGTGGATGAGATCAAGGCTTCTTGAATGTTTCTTGAATGTTCGATTTTCAGTATGTACAAGATGATGCGCTCGATGCATATCGGCTCTCCGCATGGCCACCCCCACCTCGAACCACCGCCAAGAGTGGGACTAGAGGACTCGTCTCCGAATTCATTATCTTATCTACACTTCTACACCTTCAAAGTTGTTCGCTGCTGGAATGACAACTCTATTTGGGGACCTTCTTCCCCTGCATGGTGCCCAAGAAGAAGATGTCGACGATCTGATCCCTCATGACCCAAAATCTGCCACCACAGCCAGCGCCCTAGCCACCTACAAATCCGATTTCCTACAATCCTGTCTCTCCGCGTCCGTCCTCACCTTTGGGACATTCACCCTTAAGAGTGGACGGCAGGTACGTCTACTCTTGTGGGACGATGCATAACAACCCGCTTGCTTCTTGAAGTTGTTGGAGTCACGAGGGCAGCGTTTTGGGCGATTCAAATACACGGGATTCAATAGAAGCTCTTTCAGACAGCTACCACAATAACAACAACCTGTCGCTTTGTACCATGCTAACTTCAACATATCTCATAGTCACCGTACTTCTTCAATGCTGGGCTCTTCTACAGCGCGTCTCTACTCCGTTCCATCTCCACTGCATTCGCACAGACCCTCATACACCATGTCTCCCTGAACCCAGGTTTTGAATTCGATGTGCTGTTCGGTCCGGTACGTTCCCACGAAGCTATGCTGTTTATTTGCTACCCATTCCTTCAACGACAGCTATGTTCCAGGAGCAGTGGGCTTGATGAAGAGGCCATGCAACTCACTAAATGTGCTACAACTGTCTACGTTCAGAAATCCATGATCAAGAAGATCGCGACCCATGATTTGCCCATATTCGTTTTATCTTGATAAACTTTGCCTGTCGCCCTTGAAAACAACCATCTTTCTATAAATCTCCCATCAAATCTGGGTCACGAAATATAGTTCAGGGACAATTTATCATAGTGCCACACTCACATACACATCACCGCTCGCCCATATCCCCTATTCGTGACACTACTGACTCCAGATGCATACAGGGTACGTCTTTCACACATTCTCCACCCAAACCAAGACCATCTCTCGAACTCCGAGTCATATGAAGAGACAATGGAGTCCCCTCCGATTCCCATATCCCCTCCCACCATAACCCCACCCAAAAACACCAACACTAATACCACCCCCACAGCCTACAAAGGCATCCCCCTAGCAACATCCACAACCGACAAACTCGCCCAGCTCAACCCCACCAAATACAACCACATAACCTACAGCTTCAACAGGAAAGAAGCCAAAGACCACGGCGAAGGCGGCCTCATCGTAGGCGCCCCCCTTTCTGGAAAAAAAGTAATCATCATCGACGATGTGATCACGGCTGGGACGGCGATGAAGGAGGCTATCGGTATTATCAAGCAGCAAGGGGGAATTTTGGTGGGAGTGGTTGTGGCGTTGGATCGGATGGAGAGGATGGGTGATGAGGGGGGGGGTGCGATTGAGGAGGTGAGGAGGGAGTATGGGGTTCCGGTGCTGAGTGTGGTTGATTTGAACGATCTGATTGGTGTGTTGGGGGATGTGGGGGATGAGGGGGAGATGCGGAGGGTGGAGGAATATAAGAGGAGGTATGAGGTGAGTAGTTGAGTGGATTTGAGATATGTGAGCAGAGGGGTTTCAGTGGAGCCCTTTTTCCCGGGCAAAAAATATAGTCATTTAGAGCTTGGGCTCTCTGGTCGTCTCTATATGTGCGTATGTATACTGCGTCGTTCGAAATGACCCACGATGCTTCTCTATGGTACAAATGCTCCCTTCATGCAAAAAAATCTTCTTCGGTATGTTTTGTAGATATCCGTGCTCTCATAGTAGGAATCCGGCAGCCAATTCGACATTGCCACCAGCCATTTCCAGGGCGTGAATGGATTCTTCCCTGGAGAAGCCCATGCCCATCAATTGTTCGACAGACTCTTTCGGAAATGACGCTGGGCCAGTTTTTGCCTGTCCCTGAGGTGCGGTGCTGGCTGCTGACTGTGCCGACGGTCTTGAGGCTGGCTGCACAGATGGTCCGGCTGCGGAACTGCCACTTGACCCTGGAGCACCGGCTGGTATGACGGTGCCTGATATAGCGCCCGTCCTTGTGCCCTCGGGCCCTGCGATCGTAGGCTCTTCCTTGTAAACTTCGTCATTCTTGGGAATGTCGGCCTCGCCCAAGAATTGGACCTCGTTGCCTTGGATAACCAAAGCATTCTTTGTCAGGTCGATGCATGCTTGATGTTTCTTCAACATATCCAGCCCGAGCAACAGATCTACGTCCTTGCCTTCCATGACGGTGAAGCTACAGGGAAGAAATGCTGTGCCGATTTTGATTATGGCGGAGTGAACCCGACCTAAGATTTTCGCCGTCCCTACTCCTCTAGCTATACCTGCAAAACGTTTGTCGAGAAGGCGGAAGATTCCACATTTCTCGGCGCAAGAAGGAGACATGATGGTCGTTTGAGCTCCTGAGTCAACGAAGGCTTTGACCTTGTGTTGATTGACTTCGACGGGAATGTATAACATGTGTACTCTTGCGAAGACTAGAGAGGCATTGCGTCAGCATCGAGCACGTAGGTCGCATTATAAGTCTAAAGCATCGGTACCTTCTGGATTGTGCTCTACTGCATTCTGCAGGTTTTCCATCACCTGCTCCTCTCGAATCATCTCCTCAATTTCTCGTTGGGCGTCAATGTTGAAAGGATCCGCAGCAAGTAAGTCCTGCCGGCGCAGCCTCTCGGTCTCCATACTGGCTTGCCGCCGCAACATGTCCTCGAAGGTTTCTCGGAAACGGACTGGATCCTGAACGGCATTCGCAAGATCTGGAGCCCTTGCTCGTAGTTGGGCAAGTTCCGCGGGGTTTCCCAAGACTCGGAGACGATACGTCTCTGGATCAGGCGCCCGGCTTTGAGCCGGTCTCGGTGACCCAACGTTGAAAGGATGCGTATGGTTCGCTCTGACTTGCAAGCCAAGCATGGAGTCCTCGGCGATTTGGCATTGCTGTAGGGTCTTTGACCCATCAGCAAGCTCTTGGTCATTGTAGTATATTCTCTGATCTGTGCTTCGAACGCCCGTCTCACTCTCTATGTAGGCCTTGAGGTCGTCAATACTAATGTCTGGGCTCACATCACTTGTGAGAAAGTCCTGCTCAATGTTGTATTGGGGAGCGTCTATAGTCCCCAGGGAGATGGTGATCCGCCTGCAGGCTTTCTTCAGTCCTGTCCGCTTGAGGAACTGTTCAGCACTTACATGATGATGATACTAAGACCGTGAGAGCAGCAGAACGAAGTCCAAGCCTCTTCTTCTGGCGTGAAGCAATTTCGAAAGTTATAACGGGGCCCGTCTGTCGAGCTGAGGGGTTTCGTCTTGAAGCTAGCCGGTGTCTGACCGAAGTTCGCAGGGAACAAAGATTGTGGCGGGCATACAGAAACTATGAGAATGCCAGCAATCTGTGCAGGGCATGGAGAGCTATAGAAGAAGGTCGAAGGAGGCTCGTGTGTTAGACGAGCCAAACACTTCGCCACGACAGCAATAACACGATGAAGAGACCATGTTATTAATCAGAACCTGCTCGTAATCATCACACATCTCTAGCATTGGGGTTGAAGCAGGTGCCTAATGAGGTTTGGTCCCGGTCAATGAATGGAGGAAATGTACGTGTTTCGGCTGGGAAAGTAGCTCCATTGATGTGGCACTGCATTTTGTATCGAAGGGTACAACACCCCTCCACCACACCTATTCTACGCCTTGTCCACACCTCTATACTACAACCCTTAGGTTTGACAAGCCACACTCGTGTCCAACATTATAGCCTTTGGATAATTATACAATCTTCGAGGAAGGTGTTTCGTATAGACTTGGTGATTAGGCCCGAATCACAGAAGGAGGAGCTCGAGTCATTCAGATCTACTTAGGGCTGAACGCTAAGTAAGTGAAACCTACTACGTTCTCACGCTAAGAGGAGCGTTCATCGGCCAGCCTCGCAGCTTCGTCAGCTCTATCATACCATGGCTGGAAAGTTCGAAGACCGGGTATGGCTTGCTGCGGACAGGGAACGGCCGCCCTTGGCTTGGAGCACCGAGCTGAGGACGTACCAAAGTATCCCAAGACCCAAAGCCAATGGCTGACAGGGTCGATGACGAAGCCGTGCACCTGCACGAGACCAAGTAAGACGATCAACAGAACTTGGCGTGCTACCACGCTGAGAGTCTAGGCCCTCATTCCCTGTATCTGGCCAATTGTCTCCCAGTTCCCACCATTATTCCACCTTGCATATCCTGGCACCATGCCTCGAGACCTCTTTATCTCGGATTCCAAGGACGACGCCCTCGTGGCAAGCCCCAGGCCTTCGACACCGACGCCGGACAGGACGGAGGTTGCGACGGCTACCGGTAACGATGGCTATCAAGAATTCACGATCCATCGAGACGAGACATCAGAGTACAGTGTTCCGCAATTTCGACTTGGTCAGGCGAAAGCCGAAGAGAAGAACTCTCTGCATCCTTACGTACAGACCTTGTCACTGTCAGATCTCGAAAGCTGCGTAGCCTTGGAGAATGCAGTCTTTCCGGAGCAGGAGAGATGCTCACGAGAAAAGGTAGACATTTCCGGATAGTACCAGTAATTCGTATTTTGGGAAGCCGTTCATTACCAAGAGGAAATCCCTTTTTTCGTCTCATCTTTCGTCGTACCATTTTTCATACGTTTATAAATTCGATTCTCCAACAAACAACTTCTGGCCTCAACAACGACCCACAAATGTCGCTCACACCCCTCACAGTTCATATACCGCCTATCCACCTGCCCCGAACTCTCCCTCGGCCTCTTCTCCACCACCACCTCCCCGCCCTCAACCGCCACCATACCCACCTTCCCCTCAGCCGCCCCCGCCGACACCTCCACCCCTCACCGGAAATCCGTCCTCATCGCTATGATAATAGCAAACAGAACCAGCGCCCCCGCCGTAACAGACTCCAGCATGGAATTCCCCCCAAACTGGAAAACCCTCCGCTCCACGCCACAGGAGAAGCGAGGACATCAAGACCACGGCCGCACCATCTGCGTGCAGACGCTTGCCGTGTTGCCGGCTTATCAGGGGAGAGGGTTGGCCAAGACGTTGATGAAGAGTTATGAGCAGAGGATGGAGACGAGTGGGGTTGCGGATCGGATTGCATTGTTGGCGCATGAGCATCTGGTGAGGATGTATGAGCGGATGGGCTTTGTGGATAAGGGGAGGAGTCCTGTCACGTTTGGCGGTGGGGGCTGGACTAGTTTGGTTAGTTTGTCTCATGGCTTGTTTCTTTGGAGAGGTTCGAAGCTGACTGTTTATTTGATAGATATACGACTTTGCGGAACATGGTCCCGGGATGGCTTTTTAAAGTTGATATCTACCTGATAGACGAGACTGCGGATCGAGCAGAGATATGGATATTCATGGGACCACGACTTGATGGAGCTTCTTCGCGGGTTAGATAGCTCTAGGGTTCGGGGCGTGATTCCATCGTATATGTAGATGAGTCGCAACGCTGTAGTTGGAATGTACAATAGATATGTCAGAATGTACAGCAACGGGCGAGAAGGACACGACATCTGGCCTCAATGATACCCGCATTTGCCGAGTGTCTCACGAGACGGGTATCCGCTCGTAGCAAGGGAACGTGCTTATCGTGACTCCGTTTGTAATATCGTGCTCACACTCCCGCCATGGTCATGCGTCAAGTATAAAATTCATGATTCCTCGTCTACTGCCCGCCTTTTCTTTTTCTTCTTCACCTCAACCCCATCCGCTTCCTCTCGTTTCCGCTTCTTCTCCTTCTTCAGCGAACCCGAGTCCTTCTCCTGCGGTGGAACAAACTCTTTCTGCCTAGCCACCTTCTTCTCCGCCTGTTTCTCTCGCTGTCTCTCCTCCCTCTCCTCCCTAGCAGCCCTCTCCTTAGCCTGCTTTCCCAGAAAGTACTCTCCACTCTCGATCTGCAGATCCACCTTGCTTTTCTCCTGAGGGGGCGGGAATGGTGTGTATGGTTTCTTGCTCTTGTCTGTGATCTTGAGCGGCTTCTTTCTCTTGCTCAGAGTTCTTTTTTTGAAGTGTGGGAGGAAGCGCTCCCAGTTTTCGTTTGCCAGTTCGGGATCTTTCATCAATTCTCTTTTGATCATTAACTCTTTGATGTGGTATCTGGGTGGCGTCTGCAGTCAGCATAGTTCTCCCATACCCGAGATGTATGGCCAAGGGGATGCTCGGGCCACAGTGCACCTACATCGGATGAATGTTGGCCATACAGTCGTTCACCACCCTCCGAACCTCCTTCAGGCCCTTATATGGACCCATCGCACTGACTGTGTTGCCTTGCACCAGTATATAGCAGCCCGTCAGTAGTTCCAAAGCCTTCAGAGTAGAGCCATTAGGTCCGAGTATCCTCTGCCTCCGTTTTACGAAGCGGTCTTTGTTCGAAACTTGATTCCTGATTTTGATTATGTCGCACGCCATGCCATCTTCCAGCACCTTGACCGCCTGTGGAGCTGGGACGCTGCGAGCGAGAAGCTTGATGAGGTCGCGGGCGTTGAGGATGGAGGCAGGGTCGTAGGTCTTCCGAGTCGTCTTCACAGACCTATAAATGGCATCGAAGTCAGTCGATGTTTTGAGGAGTTTAGGTACAAGTATTGGAGCATTCAGGAGAAGCAGGTGCTCTGATCATTCCAAAATCATGTCATGCGACTCCATCGTGGAAATCGATCAGAAAAGAATATGTGATACGTACATGCTACCTTCAATGAGATCGAGCGTACACGAAATCTTATCACCCGTCAGTCTATACTGACGCTCTACACTAGCAGGTAGCGGTCAAGGGAACGTACCTGGTGCGCTGCGAGCGATCGGGTTATCAAAGGCCATGCTTCCTTGAGGTAAACCTCTCTGTACTTAGGAAACAAAGTTGCCTTTACCATCAGTCAGATTATGTATCAGAATGAGAATGAACATGGCAGTACAAAGCTGGATTCTTCCGTAAATGTACCAGAGGCCTCGGCCGGCGTGAAAGGGTCCTCTTTCCATTTGTCGAATGTTTCATCGTTGTCCCATGGCTTATCTTTCTTGTGTGTGGAAGGCATGGTAGGATATCGGTTGGTGCTGTGAGTCTGCAAATAGAGCTTGAGAGTTGAGTGCCCGAACTCGTGCTCAGGCTGACAACTAGCGTCTGCGGATCGCTTCCGGGTACTCAGCCCTTATCCTACGCCACATCACATGACCTTCAACAGCTGCAGTCAACCGTGTCTAGGGCGTTTAGGGCCGACAATGGCTTCCCAAGCCGGAGTTGCCGTTTCCCCAAGATACTTTCGACAGGGGAGGTCCGAGTCTAATAAGTGCTTTTGATACTTCTAGTCTCACCAGCTTGTCCCAAAAGCATCAAGTCCGAATCCGAAGCCCGGATGGGTATGTGGGCGGTCAAATCGTTGCAGTAGCTGCCGTCGTAGCCTGTATGCAGAGATATCACGTCGGAATTTGACGACGGGCCACTCATGAGAGCCATATCCCATAGGGATGAGCGCTTCTGCATTCTGCAATCTCATCCTCTTAAAGATAATCGTATTGGCTAGCTTCGTGCCCATCGCATTTGTTGAGAGTGATCTGGTAGCTATATATGATTGTCAATGAAATCAGTGGATTTTCGAAGTAGGACTGATAATTTACTCTTTCCACACTCTGTATGCGATTGGTCCACCAGATGAGCACTTCTCCATCTTCGATGCCAAATCTCATCCAGGACAAAGATCTGGTATGAAGCCAGTAGCGGGCGGGTTGACGAAGGTTACTTACTCGCTACCAAACTGCTGGGTCTCTTATCCTTCCCCCCCCCTTTTACTCTTAGCTCTATTCTTTTTCAAAGACCGTGCGCTTTAAAGTCCGATCGCTATTCTTCTACACATCTACTCTTCATTACGCTGTATAGATCTAGCTCGACTCTATGTACGAACTTGCCATTCATGAGTATTGCTGTGCGTATGATGAGCCAAAGAGCAAGACCGTCTCGTATTATCTAACGACTTGCCATACGATTGGACCCATGGCATTGAACGAACCCTGCTCCGGCTACCTTCCAATCTGCAACCAAGCCAGACCCGGGCAGGGCCGTATTTGATGTCACTGACTTGACTTCTTCCCAATACAGACGTATCTGCGCTGGGTCAGTTGATGGGCATGGCAAGATAGAAAGGTCTTGACCCTACAAGGGGAAGTAGGCTTTTAGAGCAGGATTGGCGGCGTCAACACATGCCTCTGCGACCAGAGCCCTGACATCTTGGATAGACATCCCTAATCGTCTGGTAAATGGAAAGATGGCCAAGTTGCTCAAGGCTTGATGGATGTTTTCTCGGTTTTCTTGTCCGATCTGCTGTTCTCTTGGATCTAATCGTGTCAAGATGTTAGCATTACATGGGTAATCGACTGAATACACGCATACGTCGCCATAGATGTGGATGGGAGTTTCGCCGTACCTTCTGGCCACCCACTGAGAGGCATTTGTATCATCCTATGCTCAACCTCTACAAAACCGGCAGCAGTCAATAGTGCTTGCAACCGCAATGGTGCTCTAGGATCTTTGATACCCTCGAGCGATCGGATGTAGCTATCGCTCCACCGACGCAAAGGATGTGACTCGGTGATGGAACCATTGTTGGACTGGCACATGAAGTAACACTCGATCATCTGAACCCAGCCTCCAGGCCTTAACACTCTTTAGTATCGTCAGTCAATACACACTGTGGAATTATAACGACTGATGCTGAATGCGGGGCTCGGGGCCGTACTTCTTGATGTCGCTAAGATAGGATGGCCACCTCAAAGCATTGATTCCTCCACCCACCAGTCTTGATTGGACAAGGTCAAAGGTATCTGGTCCGTATGCCAGTGGCCGATTGATATCATCAAGCTGCGCCAGTCATTGTCAGCCGATGGTTTCTGGCTTTCACCCTGTCACGATAGTTCTTCGCTGTCTCGCTTAGCTTTGAGGTCATGACTTGTACGACACTTTGGCCTCTGCAGCTCGACGTCATCTCTTGGTAACCATGATGTATCAAGTACGGATGTAGCTCCTCTCCACCACCGCCGATGTGGCCGGCGCCCATCGAACGTTGTTGCATGAAAAATAGGAGGACCATGGAGATGTCGAACGATTGTGCCGGAAGGACTCCAGTCTTCTAGTTCATCGTATTGCCAATGTCCGTGCACTCGACAAAAGCCCGAGAACTGTTCCTTGGCTTTGACGTGGAAACGTCTATCACGTACCTCAGGCCAGAAATTCTCTGGGATGTCGTCTGGTTTCATGTGTGGAGATATATCTACACCAATGACCTATCAGAGAATTAGTGACATCGATCACTATTCCACACGGGTATCCTTACTTCGCAATCAGGATAACTTTCCGCTACCTCGACGGCCCATGAGGCTGCCCCATATCCACAATCCAGGACATTCCTAGGATTGCTCAACTGGGGAAAGATAAGCCGTCCATCGAATATCAGATTGAAGACACGGTTCTGATGCTCCAGTCGCTCGGCCTCTTCCTGTTTATGTGTAAGCAAACGTCACTCGTGTCACCAGTGGCTGAACAACATCATCGATAGGCACAAGATGTATGGTATGATCGACAGAAAATTTCTGGAACTCCCGGTCGTGTATCGTGATGGTCTCCTCGTACTTAGGGTCGACCGCGGTAGTATCAGGGTGAGCGTTTCTATTTGGTCGTCTCATCAATGCTTGTCCAGCACCTGCATCATGCTGCACCTACGCCATGTGTTATCCTCCTAAGTGCTCAATTTCTTGGTTCTCCTTAACCGATTGTCTCTCAGCCAGCGATGATGATCGGATTCCAGAGCAATGTCCAGGCTAAAGAGTAAATGTAATCAAAACAAGACTCCTCAGATGTTGCCTCGGTCCCACACATGCCTATACACATCTTGTCTAGTCTCCTGGTGTCAGGCGTCGTTGGCAAACCTCACCACCCAGGAGGCGGCAAATCCTCGACACCTAGGCTTTGGATGGCTCAGAACCTAACAACCGCTACTGTAAGCTTCACTCACATGGAGGCAACCTGGACCGCAAGAACCGGGATCGACTTCTGACGAGGGAATCCCTGAGGGAGGCCGGACGCAAAGACGAGCGTAATGGCGCATATGCATATGGCTAACCTCTGGCCGCAGCTATACGTGGACACTAGGTCGTTCTACCCCACACAAGTATGCCGGACAGCACTCAATTTGGGAATGGAACAATAACGGTAGCAGTTCGTGCTGTCCCGCACTCGAATCTTGGGGTGGTGCCTGCCTTCCCCAACCCCTAAAGGGGAACTACTAACCGTTGGCTCAACCAATTGCAACGAGCCAGTCCCCTCAAGATATGACTTCGGGCTGCAATACATACTTTTGGTTTGCGTCTCTTGCGGTATCCAAGAGTCTACTTGCGATCCTTGCAGGCTCATCAAAGGGTCACGGCACCCTCAGTCCGACGCTTGCCAACAAGGTCATTTGATCTCTTTCTAGTCTTGAGATAGAACTATTTAGATGACTGTCAACTGAAATCTGCTTATCTGCTATCTCTCGATGGCCGACACATAGTGAGCTACCTTAGACGTAACCATTCGAAATTGGCTAAGAGATGCTAGCTCGTGTGCGTTTCTTCACCGCACCTGCGGCTACCTAGGGGGCGCCACCCCTGCTTTGCAGCCTCGTTCCAGGACCATGGCCTTGGGTTCCAAGGAGTCCAGCGCTGATGCTCTGTCTCTTTGCATCAGTTGCTACTTGGTAGACGAATAACCTCACGGCTTGACCGCTACCACGCAAGGGACCAGATCGGGCCATGCCTGCCCATAATCCAATCTTGATGTCTATCCGGCGCGTATCGCAGCCTCGTCTTGCATCGATCCTTGGCTATAATCCCAGCACGATCTTTCATTACACTCCCAATACCCCGCAGCATGCGGTAGCACCAGCGGTATTATCTGGAATACTTAATCGTCTTGATTGAATCCAAAGTGGGTGCTCACTCTTCCAGCAAGTCCACCCACTTATGCGGTATAGTGCAGCCAAACTACAGCTTTATAGGCAAATTCGACTTGACGCCTCAGATAACGAATGCTCGGGCTACCTCTTCACATCGTACCTCGACGGCGGGTAAAGCGGCTTCCATCATGTCTAGATCGAGAGGCCTGATACTGTTGCCTCACCTTGTAATGTACCGAGCATCTACGATCCAATAGGAACGGATAGCCAACTTATAGCTCGCTAGATCGGACGCTCTAGTCCCGCATGGTGAGGTGCAAGAAGTGGGAAGCCGTTGGCCGCGAGATCCTCTCTATCCATTCGCTTCCCTAGAGACACAGGTACAGTGAGGTCTTCGGATCAATCCTGATCCCGTTGGAGGTTTGAATAGTTTCCAAGATCGCCCCGTGCACTCCATCGAATTCGAGACCATTCTCCTATGAAGCCAAAGGTACCTCTGGCCAGCAGCTATAGCCGAGTGTTGAGCGTTCGCTTTTGTAAGACCAAGTTTAGCCATGGCGGCCACCACCGGATACCGTATGGCAGCGGAGGGAGTCTTACAGCAAGTTGGCCACAGACGGCCCCCTTTTGGATCAGCATCTGCTGGTCTAATGCAATCCGCAGCCAGCCTCCGCGAATCATCAGTCGAATGATCAAATCCTTCGAGCTTCAGCATCCTTTTGATGATGACATCTACCCTTGCCCTTAAAATATATCAAGCACGCTAGCCTACGATTAAGGATCTGGACTATACATCTACCTCAATTACAATCGGTATGATACATTCGCAGCCAGTATAGAAAAATCAGGGATCGCTCGGACGGAATTCGCCCAGGAGCTGGCTATGGATTGCATTAAGAGTGGGACTTCTGAACAACCACAATCACACAGTAATTCTTGGCTGCCACACGGCAGGACCAGTGCGTCGGGATGCACGTGCCGACCACTTTGGCGAGGCTGTGATAGACAGAGACGCCTGATCCTTGGACTGGCAATATATGTAGGGAGAATGCCTTTGCCTACTAAGCGTAACATCTTAGGCTTGGCCTTGTGTTTCTCTTCTAGGACAAAGAAAGTCGTAGGCAGCTTCACCAAAACTGTAGTGCAGTGTTTCGAGACTCACACAACATCCACAGCGATGTTTTTGCCACGTAGGACATGCCCACACATCTGTAATACTCTGTTGTTACATTGGGAAAATGCTTGCATTCACTACTACCTTTTCAATATCAATTACGTCAATTCGTCGGTAATCTCTCTACCACTACCGACATCTCCTCATCACTGTAGATCCGAAACCCCTTATCCTTCGTCACACTCGCCAGCTGCACGTTCTTCGAATCCAGCTTCTCCTCCATGACCTGCTTTAGTGTTTTGAGCACCAATGTCTCCGCCTCCTCCAGTGTAAGCGACTTATGAAATTCATTCTGTAGCTCCGCCTGTGCTCCTTCGCTCCCCGATCCGATAGCTTTGGCGTCATAGCGGTAGAATGTGCCCGAGGGCTCGGCGTGGTATCTACTTCCCATTAGCATTTTACCTGTCCATGACGAGCTCCTCCACGTTACACTCACAACTGCGGCCCCGTCTCATCAATTCCGGCAATCAGCAACGCAACACCAAACGGCCTACTCATCACGCTCTCCTCTCCGTCCGCACCCTCCCCGAACCTAAGCGCCAAATCACAGATCGCCTGCGTACAGCTCTCAACCCCTAGCCTCTCGTTGTAGTGGAAACTGTGGTTCTGGGATTCTACACGGGCATGCTCGATCATACTACGAGCGTCGGCTTGGAGGCCGGACATGGCGCAGCCGATGTGGGAGTCTATCTCGACGATCTTTTCGACAGAGGAGGTTTCGAGGAGGGTGGAGGTTACGCGCTTTTCGACGCCAAGGAGAACGCCATGGGAGGTGGCGATCTAAGAGCGTCTATATCAGCCCTCTTTTTCTGGTCATGCCGACGTAGTAGTGTATCTGAAAAGATTAGACGTACGCCTATGGCTGTTGAGCCGAGTTTGATGGCTTCTAAGGAGTATTCGACTTGAAAGAGACGGCCTTCTGGGGAAAATGTGCTGTCGGAGTTCTTTAGTATATGTGTAAGAGCGTGGATGGAGAAGTCGTACTTTATGCCCCGATCTGGAATTGCGATTAGCTGGTGAACGACATGAATGTAGCTGGAGAATGGGGTATACCATATTCTGACCGTGCAATGAACATTGTGAAAATCCTAGAGGGATGCTTGCGTTGACCAGATCTTGCCGGTCGAAAGTCTCAGTAGGACGCAGTCACTAAGTGAGTATTTGAAAGACGGCCGTTAATGTCGAGAGGTGAGTCTGGTCTACGAAGCTCCATGCTGGTAGGGCTGAAATAGAGCGCCAAGCCACAGAATACACAAGGTGTCGAGGCGCGTTGGCTTCTCCAACCCGCAACTCACAACACCGTGACGATAATGATTGGACGAAAAATAACGGCCATAGAAATTCACAGAGGTCAATGGATAGATACGAGACATGTCAACTTCCGCAAGTGGCAGAAATGCAGCCGAAAGTAGTCGACGACCATCAACAACGTCCGGCGCAAAAATTAGAGCTCCCCCGTCTCGTGTCGCTGCAAGGGAAAAACCATACTCGTCGGGAGAGGTGATACCAGAGGACTCAGCCAGCAATGCGCCGAACCGGAGAAGCGTGTCTGAGGCGCAGAAGGTGAATGGCAGCAGCAGGACGGTCAAAGAGAAACAGATAGGAAAAATACACTTGGCGACAAGAGACCATCTCCTTGTCCGATCGAGGAGTCCTATCAAAATCCCTTCCAGCGATGGCATTGAGGAGCGCGCCCCCAAAGGTCGATTCCCTGTCCGGCCAGGCAGTCGTACTCCCGAAGGCCATGCTCTTGCACCCAAGGAAAAGAATTTTCCGTGTGAGTTAAATCCGAGCTTGGAAAGGGCAATTCCATACAGCGCTGACGAGCGCGACTTCTCAGCGTCGTGGAATCCCCAGGCTTCCCTCATCCCTCACACTTCGGCTCCCTTAGCCGCCCGTGTCTCTATACCCCCTCTTGCATCTCTCATACCTGAATCCCTCGAACCTGAGCCTTTAGGGAACTTGACGCCAGACAAGCAGGAGAGTGCAATAATAGAAGATTTGTTGTTTGTATTCATGGGATATGAAGGACAGTACATACGATACAATGACAGATACAATCCATCTCTTGATAAAGACCGCTTGGCTGGACCAGGCTTTCGTATCTTGCCAGGACTGGACCCTTGCTTGCGGGACCTCACGACATCCGTGTTGAAGATAGCGACCTACTACAAAGCCATGGAGGCATTTGTAGAGGTACAGAGTAGAGATGAATTTGGAGCAATCAATCATGCATTATGTGCCTCGATCTCAAAGCTACTCAAGGACTACCTTGTGCTCGTCGTGCAGCTAGAACACCAGCTCCTCAGCAACCCCTCGTTTACATTGCACCTCCTCCACTTGCATACCCTTCCGACAAGCCACATGATGTTCCAGCTATACACATTGGGCCAGGAGATATTGAAGAAGAACGCTTTACTTGAGGAAGACTTAGACGATTCTGTGGATGGCTTTGACGATGTTGATAACATTCTCGAGCAACTTCGAGAAGGAGGCGAGCTTGCACCTGGCGGTATGTCGAAGAAGGTGTGCAAAGGAGGCAACGTACTACGACTTCTGACCGAAAGGTTATCTTATATGGCCGGCGATCCGGCGGCGAGAACTCTTTTACAGACCCTGTTACGAGATGCAAGTCGCCCTTATATGGCCATGCTGAACGAATGGCTGCATCACGGCGGCATCAAAGATCCTCATAGCGAATTCCTGATCAAGGAGCAGCAGAGTATCAAACGGGAAAAGCTCGAAGAGGATTACACTGACGAGTATTGGGAGAAGAGGTATACCATCCGTGATAACGATGTGCCACCGCAACTGGAAGGCGTCAAGGAGAAAGTGCTTCTGGCCGGAAAGTACCTCAACGTCGTCCGAGAATGTGGTGGTGTGGATGTAAGTAAAGAGGTCAGGGATGTACCCACATCGTTTGATGATCCGCAATTTCTGGACAATGTCAATGGTGCATATGCTCACGCCAACTCTTCATTGCTGAATCTACTCGTCACGACACATGCTCTAGGGGCCAGGCTCCGGTCCATGAAACATTATTTCTTTCTAGACCGTTCGGATTTCTTCACATACTTTCTAGACCTTAGCACCTCCGAGCTGAAGAAGCCCTGGAGGCTGGTCAATGTTGGCAAACTGCAATCCCTGCTTGATCTTGTACTCCGACAGCCAGGTACCGTAGCGGCCCAGGACTTATTCAAGGAGGACGTCAAGGTGCAAATGAACAATGTCGGCTTGACACAACTAGTAATGCGTGTTGTCAACGTGAGAGGATTCGACGAAGAACCCGCCCCCGAAAGCGTCGAGCGATATCGTACACCGGCTACAAAACCAAATGTGGACGAAGAGGACAAGATGACTGGATTCGAAGCGCTCGAATTCAAGTTCTCCGTTCCTTTCCCCTTATCTCTAGTCATCAGCAGCAAAACCGTGTTCAGATACCAGATCCTATTCCGCTACCTCCTATCGATGCGACACCTCGAAGGCCTCCTGATCAACAGCTGGGAAGACCACAACAAAGTCCTCAGCTGGACGCACAAGAGCGGCGACCCGAAACTCGAAATGTGGAAACGCAGAGCCTGGACCCTTCGCGCGAAAATGCTCGTCTTCGTCCAACAAACGCTCTACTACTGCACCTCCGAAGTCATCGAACCGAATTGGCAGGCCCTCATGGCCCGCGTCAACGGCAGCGAAGACTCCAACCCAAACAACCGTCCCGGATCGCAAAAAGCTCCACGGACAGTCGACGAACTGATGGAAGACCACGTCGATTTCCTAGACACCTGCCTAAAAGAATGCATGCTCATGAACTCGAAACTCCTCAAGGTACCCCCTCCCTCCATCCTTTCCCCCCTTTCAAGCCCTTTTAAAAAACCAACTAACCCCCCCTCCCCCCGCCCCCCCAGATCCACAGCAAACTAACCTCCGCCTGCCACCTCTTCGCAACCTACACCACAACCCTAACCCGAACCCTCTACACCTGCACCCCCTCCCTGGCCGGCACCCCCCCACACCTCTCCTCCCTCTCCACCCACCACAACCACACAGCGCGACACAACAACAACAAACCCATCCCCTCCGACCAAACAACCTACGACCCGAAGAAAATCGATAATTTGTCCGAAATGCTGGGGAAATACGAGTATAATTTCAATCATCATTTGCGGCTGTTGCTGGATGCGTTGGATTATTATGCGGCGACGGAGACGGTGGCGTTGAGTCGGTTGTGTGCTGTTTTGGGGAGTGCGGCGGAGGGGGGGGGAGGGGAGAGGAGGGAGGTTTGAGGGGGGATGGTGGATGGGATGGGGATGGATGAAGGGGTTTTGGTGACAACGGCGGATGTAGCGCGATTGGAAGGGAAGGAGGGTGGGCGTTATGACAATGTCCCTATTGGTCTTAACTCAGGGTCTCAAGGCAAGGATCCGTGGATAAAACGACATGTACCGAATTCCTCAAAGCAGAATTATCTTTCATATATGTTTTATCTACCTTACCTCATGAATATTCGTACAATCATCGTCGTCGCTACCCTTAGTTCTCCAAAACCCGCCAGCCACCAAGCAGGGTATACCTTATAAAACCCCATCGAGAATCCAGCCGAAAGAAAACCATGTATACGTGTCGCCCATCATAATCCTCCAGAACCGCCCCTAGGTATAATCCGCCCCATGATAACCCAGTACATGTATGCGACTCCCTATCCACCTTGTCCAGATCATCCAGTCAAACTTTTCCGAGCGAATCCCTATCGATTGTGCGTTGACGATTACGTCTTCCTCATCCACGTTGTGTGAAGTTCAAACGTTGGTGCGCTCAATCCAGCTTCATGCCCTTCATATCCTCTTCCACGCCCAGAATACCCAGTGCCCAATATACCCTCGTCCCCGCATTCACAGTGATGAACCTGCGATCGTTGTTGTCCTTGGCCGGAACCTCCATCATCCTCGGATCTCTCCCCCTGCCAGCCACTCGATCGTCCTTGGCGTTCTCGTTCATCGTCCGATTGTACGGCGGCCCTCTGCCCATCTCCGCCGCTCGCATCCATGCTCTTTCGCAGCCACTGGCGATTAAAGAGGAGGTCTGCCAACCAGTCAAACGGGCAATGTCGCGCAATTTTGTAATGGTCCAGCCGCGTTGAGCGGGATCCTGGTATTGAACACCTGCCTGGAACAGAGGCATGCAGCAGTCCATGAGAGCAGCGCCATGGTGGGGATTGATTGAAACGGTGCTGTCGACGGGTTGAATGCCGGCGCATATGCGGCCAATTGTGTTGGCGTAATGTGCCGTTGATCGAGCGGCGACGCCGGCAGCTGCCATAGCGGCCGGTGGCATGTTAGGGTTTACCCGCATACAGATGATTCGTCCACAATAATACATGGTGAGAACACAGGCTATGGAGTATGACCGATAATAGATGGCTGGACCGAACGGGGTGGCCATGGGCGTCATATGCTCGGCTTCGAGGGGAGCATAGGCCGGTCCGAGAGCTGCAAAGTACACGTCGAAAGCGTTCCAGATTGAGGCCCATTCAGCTTCAGCTTCATAGGTAGCGGTCTCCAAGGATTTATCTTCACTGGGTATGGGGGCGGCGTATATTGCATCATGCTGAGCCTGATTGAAGCCAGGAGGGAGGCGGACAGGGCCGGGATCCGGCATCATGCCGTACATCGGGCGAGTCTGCATACCGTTTGGCATGGTAGATGATTCTTGCTGAGGCGAGATCTGAGACGTCTGATCGTCGCGGCGTCGAGATTGCGTATGAGCCTTCTTCTCTGCCTCCCTCTGTCTTCTAAGCTTCCTGGGCAAATCTTTACTTGCAAAATCCGCCATCCGACCCATAAGCAAGACCATATGATCCCAGCTGCCATATACCGTGTCTAGCCTTCCCATCGGCGCTCGGGGTGGACATTGGCTCCAGCGATCATAGGACAATCTGGATTTCGGTCAGTCGAAGTTTACGTGAAGAGATATTAGACTCACAATAGGCGGTTCCCACTCACGATACTCTGATACATGTCCTGTTTCGCATACCACCAGAAAAGATCGCTTTGTATCTCGAAATTTTCGACGTCTTGAGAGGTTAAGGGTTCGTTGGATATGATACCAGAATCGCTATCGTCAATCACTCGGCCATGGTGGTCATACTTTGTCTTCCAGCCCATGAGCGTATCAATGAATATTTCATCCAAATGTCGGTCCTCCTTTGTTGGGAAGTCGTCCGGCTCTCCATATGCATAAGATTGATAGTTGGTATGGCCATTTTGCATCTGATATCTTCTCTTGGCTTCTGTTTCCTCTCGCCGGCACCTGTGTTTTTCTATCTTTTTGGCCGTTCCAGCAAAATCTATTTCCATAATGAGCTCCCGGGCACCGGAAAGATGGCTGTTCCACTTGTTGTGTTCGGCTGTCGTAATTTCGTAGAAGCCGAGCAACAGCGTCGCAGCAAGGGTCGCAGGCTCTTTCTTTTTCTTCGAATTGCTCAGCGCCTTAGCTACTCTCCTCAATGCGTAGTGATAGTGCTTCAAAGACGGCGTAGGGGAGGTTTGCTGAAGTTTGGCTATGTGTAGACTTCCCAGAGCTAACATTGCATGAAGGAGCCCTTGATGCTTTAGAGCTAGCATTGGTAGAGTATACGTCCATAGTGAGCGTTGCGACTTGGGGACTGGGACACCTGAAAAGATTACCGCAGGGTCGGACGAACGCCGTTCGCAGACAACTAGACTTGGCGCAGTGGCGGTTATGAAATGGCAAAAGATCCTTGCAGTGTGGACATCCATGAGAGGAGAAGCTGCGTATGACGGATGGTAGCTCGCAAGTACATTGGCTTCGTTCAAAAAATTCGTCATTGATCTGCTGCCTCCATTACTGTGGTTCGCCGACATGGCTATTAACGGCCCTAGATTATAGGATGAAGTCCCTCCGAAAGGAAGCTTTAGATCGTACATATCGTCTTCTGAATCCACGTCGTAGTATTCATCCTCTGGCTCCTCAACCCAGGGTGTCGTGTGCACCTCATAGGACTGATAATGTTTGTCGACCTGGGGACCGAATGCATCTGTAATCCGGTTTCTAGTGAAAGTAGGATTGCCTGGGACTGTATGCGGGGATACCAATGGCTTGCCTTCCGAATACTGGTTTTGCGATGCTTCTGTCCAGTAAGAAGCGGGAGAAGTTTGCCCCAACAACATCAAGGTGGGATCCTCAGCGTATAGGAGTGGAAACTCGGCTGACTGCGCAGTGGACGATCCTGAACCATTCGACCATCCAGTGGGGACATCAGGATAGCCCATGTCAATGCCGCTGTCACTTTCTCCAGTGGTTTGTCGCGTAAGACTTCGATATGGGGTATGGTTAACCTGCGCTCCGGCAAAGCTTCCGCCATTGAAAGCTTCTTGAAATGGTACATGAGGTAAAGCACCCTGTGGCGAGTATTGTTGCGTATGGTTGCCATTATTCACAGGGGCGTACACATAGCCAGGGACGCTGTAATAAGCATCGGGCCCGACCTGCCCACCCCCAGTTGGTATTGGGCCATAACCAGCTTGCCCTGTATACAGTGGAAGACGCGGCGCAATTGGGGTATCCGCAGGAGTAGATGGCATGTTTCCATAGATACCCGAAGCCCCATTGTGATCAGAACCCTGCGGAGTGCGGACTGCGATGCCATGCTGACCGGGACGAAAGGCCCCGAGAGGGTCTTTAAATATCACTCGAGGAATATAGCCTTCGCAATCGCGCTTTGACTTGACGCAGTTTCTGCAGGTAGGGCGCTCCTCGCCACACTTTATTCGTCGTTTTCGACATGCTATAATACGTCAGAATTCGAGAACCTGGAGTAGAACGGTCGAGTGGACTTACTGAGGCATCCAGTCTTGGTTCGTTTCCGGGCTTTCGCCTCAGCCGTTCTGGCTGGATCTTTGATGGACGGTTGGGTGTCGGACGAGGAGGGTTCGATGCCCCCACTGGCCTGCTCTCGCGGTCCTTTGGCCTTGCCTTGCAGCTGTCCATGTTGCGCCGGCCCACCTGCCTCGGGCATTGTCGATCAGCCTCAATCTCTGCGTCGGTGCTCGAAGGCGTCTCTGCTTTCGGTATCTCTATAATACTCTCCGGGGCTCAGACAGACTGAAGGTCTGCGTCTCGTGCAGAGCAGGTTGTGGGAACTGCACGCACTCTGGAGGCCCCGCGCTCTTATAGGACGGACAATCGATTATCATCGAGGCCCAAGAATGCTAGCAGGTGGGCCAATTCTGCACCGAAGTATTTCGAGGTAGCCGTTGCACATTGGGGGCTGCTGCAGGCTCCCTTCGTCTAGCCTTGCCAAATGACAGTGGGGGAGTAGGGCGGATAAGGATGTGAGCGACGTGCGATGACCTGCGGAGGGGGAGCTGAGAAGTGTTGCCTGCAGGAAGGAGTCATTGTGCTGTGATGTGAGGTGGTGCGTAATAAGAGAAGCTCCTGTGGAGATGGTAAGGATGGGGGAATTAGAGTTGATGTCCGAGTCAAAGGGCCATGAAACGGCCGAATAGGGTGGATAGAAGTAGAGTTTAGGTCCAGCACGGGAGGATTGCGCCAACAGATGCCATGGCCAAGTGGCCAAAGCTTTTCCTCAAGCTGGGCTGTTCTACTGTTGTGGTGATGGTGAAGTTGAAGGCGTTGTGTCGAACCTTACAAAGCTGCACTGATCAAGGCAGGTAACGGCCATTGGCCAGAATGATCGTGATCACTGATCAGACTATTCAGGTCGCTACCACCCTGTGCTTCCCCTATTTTTGCCGCAGACGCTACTGGCCTTTACCACTCAAGGGACTGAGTCGTAACGGTGACCCTGCGTCCATGAACGATGATCCCTTTCCCCATGGACAGTGTTGTTCGACCTTTCGGCCATCAGCCCCACCAGTCACAGTCTCTCGAAAGCGGCATACAGTACATGAACCACACGAATGCCCTTGATTGGAGCAGCCTTAGATAAGTATTGATGTTTGGCCTCCACATCGCTGCTGGGAAACATACGAGGTTGCTTCCGTGAGCAATCGCAACCAACATCCTCGTGATCTGTTCCCATTAGTCTGGTCATGGCTTGCAGATCTATTTTGAAGATATGTTGTATTCTAGGTATCAAGGTATTCACTAGAACAGCCGTTTCCGTCATCAGGGCTCATGGCTCGCGCTTGGCTCTAGCGCCACGGCTTTTTATCTTATCTGGATTCCCCTGAATGGCATTGTCCAATTCCGTGTAGCAGCATGGTCACAGTCGGGCAATTGTTTGTGATAGGGGCAAATTGACAGGAATCCCGGCAGGCGAGCGGAGACCCGCAATGGATGGACTTATAGTAGACAACCTGAGTCTGCGTTGCATCCAGCTGAGTGGGCTGGATTTCTGGCCCCCCTGAGGACTCTTGATTCGATGCATTCGTCTTCCCTGTACTCCATGTGGAAAACCCAGATGCATTTGACTTAACAGGTCGACCACCTTACAGTGGCTGGAATAGATCTGTGCTGTGCATATGGCGGTTACGTTGGCAGTTATAAAAGCCTAATACGATAGGTCCCGCCCAGAACCGGGTCAACCGAGTCACGAAGTCGTATCTGCACATGGCCGAAGGAGGTCGGCGGCCACCGATTTGGCAATCATGGCGATCTTCCGTCTGGCTCCACTCCACTCCGGACCAGTGCTTTGCCCCCTTTGGCTTGGATCATCGCTGTCATATATGGACATCCTACGGCATTCAAAGACACGGCCATTGACCTCTCGACCAATAACCAGGACTACGGGCCAGGCTCCAGCCAGTCGTTGCTGACACCCACAGCCTCTGAGCCTTACGAATCTGATTCAGTCAGAATACCAGGCTCAGATTCGACATCCTTAGCTACAGCTACCTGGCCAGGCCAATTCGTTGCAGAGACATATGCGCTATGATGTCAATTCGAAGCGTCTATCAGTTTCCGACCCATTGCGATGCTTTTTGGCCCATAATCAATTTTCGAGGAAAGATATCAAGGCTGTCGTACTCCTTAGCCCGAAGCGTGAGCTACCGCATGACTGACCCAAAACGCTATCATCTCAAGGTAGCAGTACTCCAAAATATCTAAGCCCTGCTTCAATTTTCTGGATCATGTAACCCCGTCAATGTTACTTCGTGACATCGACCCCACCCACCATCCCTTCCTGGACCAGCCATTCCCATTTGCAGCCTTCAAGGACGGCCAATATCGCCTCAGAAGCACGGTCTCACTTCCAAGCTTTGCGTTGAGGGACATCAATACTTTCCACGAATGTCGCGACTCTATCCTTGCAGGAGTGGACGTCAGGGACCGTAGAAGCAGCCTCTTACGACACACTGTGGCATTCGGCAGAATGGATCCCTCTGCTGGGTGAGAACTTGTGATTTGGACGAACTCGGCCTTACCATAGTTGCCTACATACAGTCCATTCCATTCTACAACGATAGCTACAGAGAACGTTCTTCTCTAACCCACCAACACAATCAAAGCCAGCAAAACACCTACCCAACATAATCATCCACCCTCTTCCCTACTACAACAACCACATCAAATACTAAACTCAAACCAGACCAACCCCCTACCCCTCTCTCCACAACATCTCCCAATCCCCATACACATCTCCAAAAGAGTCCTTCACCAACAAAGAAGCGCGCAACCTTCTCAATAAAACCCCCCCTACTCTAATTACCATGAGACCATTCATACGACTTTCACTATCAAGCAACACCACAACCTCTCAATCGCAGGGTTTGAGTGATGGAGATCAGGCGGGAGATACCGCGAACAATCCTCAAGTTAGTCCACTACTCTACTCTACTCTATGGTATGATACCATATCCTGGTGCTATTCTAGTCCGACAAGCGTAATGTAGCTATGGACGGGTGGGGGGGGCACGGGCTGTAGATACCTATCTCTTGCTGAGGTTATGTACCTTATGACAGCTAGGTCATTGTCACCTGTCAAAAAGGCAAGCCGCAAAGCCGCTGCAGCTAAGGTACCCTTCTAGTAGAATAGTCCTTTTAGTATCCCTCTAGCGGCACGCACGGTGGCACGGTATGCGAGGTGCTGCATGGTTGATATTGACCTTGAGCAATGATAAGGAGTCGCTTCCATGATTGACGATAGCCTTTTCCTGCGAGTTATGTAATGGTAAGGTATGTACCCTAATCCCCCCATCGCCAGCCATGAGGTTCAGCCCCCTGTGTAATATGTACAGAAGCAAATCTATTCTTGAGCTCCCCACCCCGGTATCCATTCAGTTGTACATATAATCTCCCATCCCGGCCTCAGCCATAAGAAGCATGCCATATTCGCCGTAATCCGATTGCCCTCGTAGTTCATACATGTACTGCGCATCTATCCATTCGTACGTAGCGTTAGGTATCAAAAAAAATTCAGCGATCGAGACCTCTCTCAAGGCTCGAGTTCCTCGGGCCCCGTTTCCACACCTGGTATCGCTGCCAGGTCTCCGTCCAGACCATGTATCGTACGCTCTTGAAGGCCGCGTCGAATACTCGCTCGTCGAAATCTCCGGGGACTCTGACGCCCTGCAGCGGATCGATAGCGACACCTTCCGCGGCTCCGTCGGCTTCGCCGGGCCTGACGGAGACGATATGCTCGCTGCTTTCGTTGCCCTTGACTTTTGCTGATGAAGGGGTGGAGAGACCGCCACTGCTCATGGAATGCATCGGGAAGGAGTTTTCCGCAAAGGGGTTCTCGTCGCTGGATGAGACGGCTCCGTCGTGGTCCAGAGGCTCATCCCAAGGCGTGATACTGGATGAAGTCGCGGTGGTGATACTATCGCTCCGAATAAAGTTTGGTCTGGCCACCAATGTGGTTGCGGGGCCGAATATGGCGTCCAAGCGTTTGTAGATTGAGAATTCGATGTTGATGGGGTAGGGAGCTGTGGCCGAATGGATGAGGCTAACGAAGATGCTCAAACCGACGCGGAACATTTCAGTGCGAGCGCGGCGGAAGTCCGACGTAGATTTGCAAGTCTCATGAAAGACCTTCTGGCAAGCTGTGTTAAAAGCAAGGACCTTGGTGAGAAAAATGATGTTTTCGCCATTCAATTCCATGCAGGAAGCATAAAGTTGCAGGCCGTCATAGTTTCCAGCTAAGCATTCGTCCAGGGATTCCATTGGATACATTCTGCCTCGTTTCGAAGTGGTGGACCGAGTCTTCATTGATCCAGAGGCCGTAGAGTCATCGTGGGAATTCAGGCGTTTTGCGTCGAAATCAGCGAGAGCACGGGTGGTTTCGCGAGCGGCGCGCTTGTGCTTCCATATCTGGTATATGGGAAATCCGAGACCAACTACTTCCATAGTGTAGATACCTGGCACGAACCTCGAAAACGGAGATTTAGTCCTGATTGAGGTGTCAAAGAGTGAGACATCGCTTACCACATGCCTGGGAGCCAGTATTTGTTGACGACATGGAAGCTATCCGTGTATACCGCTGCGAGCCATATTGGTGTGCCGGGAAGCCTATTAAAATCAGCGGCTACTAATGAGCTGATGGAAAAGGGCTCTACCCAGCAACAATGGCAAGAATGGTCTGAAGTCGCCAGTGGTAAATGTCTCGAATCATGCGGATTTTGAAGATGAGGTACGGGGCGAAGATCCAATTATATGAAAATTGCCAAATCACAGACGGTGCCCTAGTAGGACGTCAGCATATAGTACCACAACCATTACATAGGCAATAAAACCTACCATTCCCATCCACGTCGACATAGAGCGGGGGACTTGTGCTGCGACACCACCCCGTAATGATTAAACTTTCGTGAGATATTATAAATAATGAAAGAGACGGTGAACTACATTCCAAGACATTAGCGCCTCAGATACAGCAGTCAAGGTCCTAATGCTTACCTGGACGATAATGGCAACCAGGATGTATCCCTGATATTTTCCCTCCTCACTGTTGCTCCTCCACCAAAGCTTGAGGCGCCACAACCAATATCTAGGACCACCTATTCCGCGTCCAGACTTGGGGAGTAGAGGCCTGTAGTGCTCGGTGTTGACAGTGAGCTGAGCCTGCTGACGACTGACAATAAGAAGCTGTTGGTTCTGAGCTTGGAACAGGCCTATGCCGATGGGCAGGTAAAGATTCATGCACCAGAACTCCACCTGACAGGGGAACGCGCCATTGAGGGTGTAAACGACCATGGCCATGAAGGCGAAGACATGTAGAATGAGGAGGGACAGTAGCAGGAGCGGGACATTCCTCATCTTGACGACGGGATGGCGCCGGTACAGCCAGAGGAAGATACATGCGGCGTAGAAGACAATGGAATAGATGACGCCGACGACGATGTTGGATATGCCGTAGCCATCGAGGTTCTCCGGGCCGAAGTTGAAACCGCCTGGATTGAGGTAGCGGACCATCTTGGTGGATCTATCGCGTCCGTCGCCAGAGCGAAAACGCACACCACTGGACGTGTTGATGGAGGTCAAGACTGCAATCGCAGGCGTGAACACATAGGCGAAGAGTTGCACTGACGCAAGCCAGACTCTGGGAATTGAGGCTGTATGCTTGCGTATCGAGCTGACAGTGGTAGAGAAGGGCACAAGAAAAGAAGAGACAAGTAGATCAGAGGTGAATCTAGAGTTTTTCAGATGCTTGTAAGGACTACTGCTAGCGGGACTCGCTAGTAGTGAAAGTGAATGACGGCGAAGTAATGATAGTGGAAATCTCTAATATATTCGTGACGAAGCATGAGTCCTTCTCGCTACTGCAATGGTCTGGGAGCTCGCAGGCATCGATATGCTGTCGATTAGTTGCGAATAGCACTTACTCTGGGGGAGATGAACGACACCGGTGACAACGAAAAGGAGATTGAACAGCTCTCAACATTTTGCGGCAACGATGAACAGTGCCAGGTTCAGCTTGCAGGCACAAGCCAGGTACCAGGCCGCGCGGGATGGATCTTGCTTCATTTGGTTTTAGCATCACGCGTACACTTCCAAGTGTCTCATGAAGAACGATGAGAAGCATGTTTTAGGCTTGGTGGGGCATCTCTTTACTCTCGTTTGGAGTCTCCGTCGTCCAAATAGCCGAAGATTGATTAAGCGTGTGAGGGGAGGGAGCGGGGGATTAAAGGAGGATTGTGTGTTGATTGGAGAAAGAGAGGGCACTACTGCCATGCCGCACCTGAGATAGCCGTCGCTAGAGAACGCTTCCTGCAGGCAAGACTTGCCACTTTTCCCCTTCTACTTATTTCTGTCGATGTCCGATGCACTAATTCTTGCCGCAGACACTAACGACCGGTAGGAACCTTGTGGAGCCGGCATGTTCTTGCTGGAGAGATGGTGCCTGGGCCAATGGACGACGATTCTCTCCATGCAACGCTGTATGGAAGGCTCCTTCAACCAAGCGATCGTGCAGAGAACATCTTGCAGGATCGCAAACCTGGACTCCAGTTCCGCCACTCAGCGTTTACAACTCAGGGCACGGCGTCCTTCCCACTCTCCCTAATTTAGGGATGCTTGCGAATTGAACTACCTTAGAGGTCTAAGGAGCCGGACAGCCACGGAATTCCCTCCTGATCGCCCTTATGACCACCTAGCGTGCCTAGGTACGCACCAGGCTTGCATCCCCTGAAGGCTCAGAAGGCAAAGGACCCTGATCTCCCACTCCAGGATGGCCACCCGCCCGCCATTACGTTTAATTATCATCCGGTCCTCAACAGTCAACAAACTCCCCTCTGTGAAATAGTGGGGCCAGTTGAAGGACAGGGAGAGGGCATGCTACTGATCATGCTGATCGCCGCACGAAAGGGCTTTGCTTAAAGCGGAACGGGTTGGAATGGCTGTAAGCACGGAATTCGCGTGGCCGAATCTCGACTCAAGATCGTCAGCGCCTGTTGCGCCGTGGCGCCATAACCAGGGGACAATCGTCGGAACAAAGTTTTACCGATATAGGAGAAGTCTCCGGACCATCGATGTCGAGTAATAGACGTTCTACTCGCATCGCCACATCACTAACGTGGCAATGGCTGTTGAGACTACTGTATAGTAAGGTACATCGGATCTCGGAACTCATGTGCCATGCCTTCGATCTAAACCTTGCGAGCTTTGACAAAAGTGTGTATTGAGCACGAGGGCAAAATGTCGTCGATCGGCTTATGGAATGGACCCGGCATTGTTAGGGGTTGCCCAAATGGGTTGTCTCTTCCTGACGCGCTTTACTGGTATGATAGAGAGGTTGTTTGTCGTTCTCCTGATAACCTGATGAGCTGTATCAGCTTCTCAACAGCTGCCCTGACTCGGAGGAATCAGACAGGCGATGAGAATGAGATTATTGAATCACACGTGTGGCCTCTGGCTCAAATGCCTTTCTTTCCACTGTTCCTCTGCTGCTTCGCCAATGCTCTCCTTCGGATATCATTATGCGCCCACTTGTTGTACCCCAACAGCAATCTGTTTCCCGGACTCACAAAGGCTGCCACAGCCCACTGCATCACCGCATGACTCCAATACGGCGTGCTTGTATAAGCCCATCCCTGAGCTCCACCCGTCCTCCCAAGTTTACCGAGTACGCTCCTCACGAAGGCTCTGGGGGTCGGCACGAGCATCGAGGATCTTCTGATCTTGGACATGGCAGATGTGACGAGGTAAGACTGGACGACTTCCACGCTGATGTTGTAAGGAGCCAACTCGCTGCCAAGCGCCGTCGACCACTGTTGGAGGAAGGCTTTGCTGCCGCTGTAGGTGGCTAGTAGGGGTGTGGGGAAGACTCCACCGAAGGAGGCCATTGTGAGGATCAGACCGCGTCTTCGCTGGGTCATCCCCACCGCGACCAGCTGCGTCACACGTAACGTAGCTAGGCAATTGATCATGATTATGCTTTCCATCTCTTCCTGTGATGTTTGCGTGAATGGTACAGGGATACTATGACTCCGTCCAACGTTGTTGATTAAGATGGCAATATCCAGCCCATCGACCAATGCCTTCAATTGGACATAATCCTCATCATTGTTGGCGCCAAAGTCCATAGCCAGGGTCTTCGTTTGAGTATTAAATTTCGATTTGATCTCGGCAGCAAGGGCATCAAGCTTTGATGCGGTGCGGGAGACAAGGAGAGTGGAGTAGCCGGCGCGGGAGAGCTGAAGTGCATATTCCTTCCCAATGCCATCGGAGGCTCCTGTCACGAGGGCCCATGTCTTGGAGGGCTGACCGAACGTACGAAGCTGGGATGTATATTAGCACTTGACATGCTGAAAATTCATCAAGAGCTAGCGTACGGATTTACCGGGCAGAACGAACAGACTCAGCATGAGCCTTATGAATTGAACGATATACAAAGCTATAGCGAAGAAGCCGGTCACGGTGCAGGCGACTAATAGGGCGTATACGATCTTGTAATCGAGAGACTCTGGTACACCCATCACTTGCTCCATCTTCCCTCTATTGAACCAGCCCAGGTTATCAGGGCTAGGAGCCATGATAGAGTCGGGAAATGCTCAGGTCGGATGTTGCATCAAGGAAATGCTGTTAGATCACAGTATGGTTGCTGTGGCTGCTAGGGTTGTGGCTTGGCATGGGAAGGCGACAGAAATCTGTGAAAAGAATCGTTGGAACAGTCATAAACATCCTCCACAGGTCTCCCGACAGTGCTCAGGCCACACCTTCACCAGGGTCGTCCGAAGTCTCCATCACTCAGGCCGCTACTGAGGATAACTTGCAGGATCTACCAGATTTGACTCATGGCGAATCGATGTCACCACCCAGTACAGATCAGCTACACTCGATGGACGGAATGTGTGCGCAGAAGCGCTCCACAGAAAGAGCTATTTTGAGAGCTTGAGTAGTTGAACAAGGATCTAGAATCGCAGAAGATGACGGACATAATGTGACTCTGGCTGTGACGGGCTTTGTTCTGCCTCCTCTGCAGGAAGAAGTTACTTGGTCCGTCTTCTTCTATCTAAGATGACCGGCCGGCGCTCCGAGTTTGCTAAAAGCTCGAGAGCTCATATTACGCTACCTGCACCAATCAAGGGCTTCAATGCTGTCAAGATTTGAAAAGATCAGAAGGAACGGTCCGACACCATCAGTCATGTTACCCTACATGGCCAACCTTGTGCCCCTCCTCCAAACCCCTTTGACATCAAGCGTCGCGCTGACATCTTTTGCCACATCTCCGCCAACAAGCAACAGATCAGCTCTCTTCCCAGCCTCGATAACGCCCCTATCTCCTAGACTGAAACATTTAGCAGGTACGCTCGTCGCCGCCCTCAAACTTTCCTCCACCGTGAAACCCGCTTCCATAAGCAGCTGCAATTCATGATGCACACTAACCCCATGCGCGACCCCACCTAACGCCGGTACTGGCATACTCGCATCCGTCCCTACCAATACGGCAACTCCCGCATCGTGAAGCTTCTTCACCGTTTCAAGCATAACAGGAACAGAGCCAGTGGGGTAGGTATTGAATTTGCCCGCCAGGGTGTCAAGCCAGGGCTTGTCCAGCTTGGACGATATAAGCGGATTGTCGACCAAAAATGTTGGGGATTGGCCCATGATCGAAGCATTCAAGCATAGGCAAGGTGTGACGAATGCGCCTGATTTCGCTATTGCAGCGATTAAAGCCGTATCTGGTCCTTCCTCGGTGGTTGTGTCGATGTATAAGTGGGCGAGGCCGTCGACGCCGATAGCTAGGGCCTGCCGGGTTGCGTCACGGGTGAGAGCGTGCGCGATAGCTATCTTCTTGTGCTCATGGGCAGCCTTGACGGCGGCTTCCATGGTTTCACGAGTCATCGTGGGGAGGCCGGGTGCCTCGAGTACGCTGCCTTCTTCGATCATTATTTTGACGTAGTCGGCGCCGTCGGCGACTCGGTCTGCAACGAATTGAGTAGCTTCGGCCGGGGTGCTGGCAGTGGGTGCTCTGCCAAAGCCAGGTGGAGGGCCGTGTGAATGAGCGCCGAGGGGTGGGGGACCACCTGCTGCTGTGGTTCCTGGAGGTGGTCGACCGCTGCCAGGACCACGGACATGTTTGTGCAGCTCGCTTGGGTGACCGCCGGGCATGGTGAGGCCGAACTCAGCGGTGCGAAGGTCCGCGATGTCGTCTCTGCTGGCAACTTCTTCGCGTTGAGCGGGCGTCCAGTGGCCCATCATTTCTAGCTCGGTGGTCACGCCGAATTTGAGAGCGATTTCAAGTTGGGGGATTTTGGTGTGGGTGTGGGCGTCGATGAGGCCGGGAAGGAGAGTGTGACCTTTGCCATCAACGATGGTGGCGTCTTTTGGAGTTTGGTTGTTGTTGTCATAAATACCGGCGATAGTGGTATCGGTGATTACTACGGTTTTGGGAGTGGGGTGGAAATCGTGGCCATCGAAGAGGCGGACGTTGGTTATTGCTGTCGTCATTTCGGAAAGTGGGCTCTCAATGCTGTGATTCAGGTGTGTTCGCGATGGCGAACGGCGAATGGCGAGGACCGAGGCGAGGATATAACCGCATTTAAGTACACGAGCAGCGACCTGTTCGCACCGCGGTCAATGTCTCCTGCGCGCACTCCGTAGTAGATGCGAACACCGAGAAGGCGGCCTAAAGATGTAGTGCGCCATATCCTGTAGCCCCATCTTAGACTTTCGGACAATGAACGGACTCATCGTGTTTCAAAGCTGGACCAGAAGATGCGTTCGTGGTTCACAAAGGTCGAAATCTTGGTTCGAACTTTCTGTCGGATCTACAATGAATAGAAGCGCCTCGTAACTCGTTACCTAGGTAAAGTATGCAGGAAGACGAATCAATCGCTAAGATACGTTTGCCTTTAGATTGGGTCATCAGCTTCCCATCTCGGAGGAGTTGAATGGAAGAATCGAGGATCGTCCAACGACTTCGCCTATTCTATCCCATATCCTGGCGAATTTGGCACTCGTGATTTCTTGGCAACAACCACCAACATTATTGAATACGGGATTTATCTTATAATGTTCCCTCTAATACCGCACTCTTTATCAAAGATACCTAAGGAAGCTAGTCCATATTATCTGCGGCATAATATTGGCTGTAATGGTTGAATATGAGTGGTATAGGCGTCTATGTTTTGGAGTTCGCGATGCCCGGGTGAACCTCGGCACGAGTGCCTTGCCAGGATATGGGATAGGCATTTCATGCATTCACTGTTCATTCATGGAAAGGTCCATCTGGAAAACAAGCTTCGACCAACGGCAAAGCCATCCTGCCTTGCCTCTTTCTGTTTGATACGTGTTACAAGCTGTTGGAGCATCGACGCTAAGCGTAACCTTTCTATTGGAAAGTAGTCGCTCGCTCAGCTATGGCGTACAATGTGGGTTCTATGTTGCCGTGAGGAAAGGTTGACATCACGCTGGTATCGACAATTCTCGAGATGCTTGTGCCATGTTTAAGGAGATATGCGTCTGTTGCTGCGACCGCCTCCGGAAGACAGACGGAACAGGTTTAATGGATGGGGGAGGCAGTACGGATCGATACTGGCCGCATCTCTGAGTCTGCGGTCGTTGTGTGGACTAATTCTGAAGACATTGAAATGCAGCAACGCTGCCACTGAGCTGATGAACTACCCAGGGAGCAGGGAGCAGGTTTTGAAAGAAATTGTTATCTAGATTCTACATTGCAGACGCTAAAAAACATGTTCTCAGGCCGCGTAAAACGGTGTTGACACCACCACCACCATCACCAATCGGACGCGTTTTCAGCTGCTCACACAATACTCGTAATTGTCTGGTTACGCGGACAAGGATGCTCGCAATGGCGTCGACCGATGACACTTCCGCGACATGCCGGAGACCTTTCAAGCCTGCAATATCAACAATATTCTTCGGGTCTGATTGGTCTTCGAACGATTTCACACCAGTGAAGGTGTTTTGGCTAGCTTTAGGATGCATTAGTTACTCTTTGAGTTGTACATCGTCAACGTGTTCACCTTGTCCACATCTTTCTTTCAAAAACACCAACCCATACTCCCCAAGCGAGTACTTTCCCTTCGACCGCTTTTGCAAGCTCTTCGATAGTCGGTAGCTTTGTTGCGAAAGAGTCCGGGTCCAGTCTTTCACTCAGTGCGACGACTTGATAAAAGTATCGGTGTGGTCCATGCCCGAGTACTGGCTTAGGTCCCCCGTAAACATTTCCCATGCGGTTTTGACCGAATTTAAAGCCACCTTTCAAGTCATTGCTGTCCTGCTCTGCAGCCATATCGAAACTTAGCGCATCAACCCTCCGGGTGTCGGCAGGAATAGCATAGTAGACGCCATGGACGATTGGATTGGGCAGTGGAGCGTCAGGATCCTCCACTATCAGCAGGTACTCCTTGACATCTGCTATCGCAAACACATTGGACTCCGAAGGTCGCCATGAGAGCACGGGGAATTTGCTGCCGCCCTCGTTTCCGTGGTGACTGGACAACTCTGAATTTGATGGTCCGCATTCTGGAGACGTCACTTCAAGAGATGGTTGACGCAATTCGGAGAATGCGGGACAGTTATGAAAGAGCTTCGCGTCGCGGCCACGTTGGCTGCTGAGAATCAGACCAAGGGTGTATTCGATGTATGCCCACATATTGGATTGCGGATTGGTTGAGGGATGAACGACTGAGAAGCCGGATCATGAATAGTAGACGAAAGACGATGCTGTCCAGATTCAAAAGACTCCCAAAGACAGTTCGTCAATTGTTTTATTGTTTATGTACTCACGAGATGGCTTGCATTAGCGCTTGATTGCTGCAGAGGCCCTTAATCGCCGATTCCGTGCTTCCCTATCTCCCTCGTCCCCAACCTGGAGACCACGCCCGGTATATCGGCTCATGTTAAGTCCGAGCCTTTGAACGAGGCGCTCGGCTATTCGTTAAAACAGTCCGTGCCTGCTATTGCAATTGAACCAAAGACTCCCTTCTGTTTCTTGATGATTGAGCGACGTCTTCGCCATGACACTGGTGTAACATCGGGCATATCATGAGAAAGCGAGTTAGTGTCTTCCATGAGACGAACGCGCTTTGCAATCGGGGTTTAATGATACGCCAATTTGCGGGATAATAGTAGGTGCTCCAGGCCCAGCTATGATTACCAGCTATTTAGTCCTTGAGTGTTCAGTCGTCTCCATTCGTATAAATATTGAGCGACTCTGGTAGGGTAGACAAATCAATCATTGCAGCAGATTCCGTGATGAAGCGTAATGTCTCCGTCTGATACAATGTCGTCGACTGATGGCTATGATTTGGAGGAGAAGACAACCGGGTTCGACGCATCGCCTTATTTGGGGAGGGAGAAGTTCCGTGGGACACGGATTCTCGATCCACGCTCACCGTTGACCCAAATTACATCCTCTGATCATCGTCCCCTCTTCTACCATGCTCTTTCCCATCAGAAGACAGAAGTGGATGTTATTGTCGATTTTGATGGCCTGAGGGATCCTTATCGGCCTTTGAACTGGCCTGCAAGGAAGAAGGTCATTACCGTACTTCTATACGGCTTGACTACCATGTGTAGCTCATGGGGCACTTCTATGTATCCAGCTCAAGCTAATATCCTACCGTGACCCTCGCTAACTTTTCCCAGATATACATCAGTCATTGGTGCAGTTGGGGAAGAATATCATGTGTCGAGCACGGTCTCGACCCTCGGAGTCACTCTATTCTTGCTTGGGTGCGTAGATTATCTCTACACTGATCTCTGCAATCACTGACGAGCTGCCAGATTCGGAACCGGGCCTCTGTTATGGGCACCGCTCAGCGAAATTGTTAGTCTTGCGTATCAGCGCCCTTTTTGAACGATTGTCACTAACGACGTACCAGTATGGCCGCAGACTCGCTGTTTTTGCCCCTTACTTTGTCGGAGCATGTTTCACTTTCGCCACTGCCACTTCCAAAGACTTTCAAAGTATCATGATTACTCGGTTCTTCACTGGTTTCTTCTCCTCGGCTCCTGTCACAAACACTGGGGGTGTCTTGGGTGACATATACTCACCCGCCCAACGAGCGACTGCATTAGCAGGGTATTCCATGGCTGTCGCAGGAGGACCGTTGCTAGCACCAATTGTTGCGGGCGCGATGATGGTATCGAACGTCAGTTGGCGCTGGACCGAATACGTACGTATTGCGAGGGCTGGAAATTTCCATCCATTGCAACCGGAACTCATTCTCCCAGATGACCGGAATAATGATGCTCGTAGTCCTCGTTGTCGACATTCTGATCCTCGATGAATCCTACCCGAGTACGCTGCTCGTCTACAAAGCACGGAGACTACGACACGAGACCGGGAATTGGTCCCTCCATGCCAAGCACGAAGAATGGGACGTTGGTGTTCGCGAACTAGCAACGAAGTACCTCGTCAGACCTCTTCAAATTATCATCACACCTATTTGTTTCTGCATGGGAATGTACGCCGCCTTTGTCTATGGGATCCTGTACCTGTCAGTTTGCCTCTCCACCTCTCATGAGCACACCAACCAGCATCAAACTGACAAATGCTTCGCGAACCGGCAGGTGCTTCGCCGCATTTCCGATCGAGTTCGAGCAAGAACGGGGCTGGAATCAATTCTTGGGGTCCTTACCTTTCATTGTGACCCTCATCGGATGCATCATTGGGGCAGCAGCAAATGTATACAACACAAGATTCTATATTAGGAAGTTTGAGGCGAACAACTACAGACCGGTGCCGGAAGCTCGATTACCTCCCATGATGGTCGGTGGCATACTCTTTGCCGGCGGTCTCTTCATTTTCGGTTGGACCTCGAAGAAGGAAATCACATGGGTTGCGTCCGTTGACCCTGCAAGAACCACTATACTACATTTTCTCGTGCTGACCAACAATCGCAGACCATGTATCGGTGCTGTCCTGATTGGTGCCGGGTTCCTGATGATCTTCCAAGCTTCGCTCAACTACATCATCGACACTTTCCAGCTGTACGCTGCGAGTGGTGTGGCGGCAGTCACGTCCCTGCGAAGCATCTTCGCCGCCGTCTTTCCCCTCTTCGCTCCTCCAAGTATGTTTCACAACACTTAGCAACCCCTTTGACGGCGAAAGTACGATGCAGTCACACTCTGTAACTAACCTCGACTTCCATCCTGCAGTGTTTCACAACCTCGGCATTGACTGGGCCTCGACCTTGATTGCATTGATTGCGGTGGTCATGATACCGATTCCATTCCTGTACGTATATGGACCCCCTCGACTCGACAATCCGGCCTGAATCTCAATGTCTGTCCGATTGAAGCGTCGTGTTGACATGTGTGGCTTCGCAGGTTCTATCGGTACGGGCCTCATTTACGCGCTCGAGGAGAGTGGTCCAAGGCATCGGTATCGTAGCATAGATCATCTTTTCACTGGCGTCGCTTCGATCGATGGTTTTCTCGTTTTTGAACTTCACCGAGCCATTCTCGTCGCGTGCCTCCTTCTCCGTGGAAAAGTATGGTGGGTTTGGAAGGGGATCTTTGCGCTTCAAAGTACAGGTTACTCCATTTGCTGTGTCCATTACATTATATATGGTCGCATAACCCCGATGCCCGAGTTCCAGATGGCGATACAGGAAGGGAAGCAGCCTGAGACGTCTTCTTCCACTGCCTGCGCCGCACAGCGAGAGCCTAAAACATGTCGACCATCTCACTTGTTGTGGAGCTGATCCTGTTCTATGTAAATAGACTTGAATAAGTAAAAAATGTCTTCATTATCTCCGGGACTGACGGGGTTGAGGCTGTTGCTCGCCAATCAGCGCGCCGCTACTTGCTTCTGCCCTTGTTGGTTTATCCACTCTTTCCCGTTGTCCGTCGCAGATGCCGACAGTGTTCGTGAAAACCATAAGGTGAGGAGCTTCCCTTATATTACCTAGCCGCAAATGTATTCTTGCCTTTTAACGGTCTAACTCAGAATGACAACCACTTCTCTAAAACAACGAGTTTCTTTTTTTTTTTTTTTTTTTTTTTAGATACCAGATTACTTTTGCTTCCGTGTTTACTTACTTTTGCTTAGATACCGTTGTAGATACAAGTTCCATTTCATGCGGCAGTGTCGAGAAAATCAATCGCATAGACCACATTCGTCCGGATATCCTATGGGATGGGATATTGAATGGGATATTGAATGGGACAGGGTTCGTTAGACAATAGAAAAATAGGTTTGAAATACTATACTATCTCACTTTCACCCCTTGGAAGATTGTTGATAAGGTTAAGAGTTGGCACGGTAGATGAATCGGGAATATGATGTGTAAGGTAGAATCTGGGGAGTAAAGATGCGGTGTGGCGTCGCCTCCCTCACAGTTTGGAAAAAGCTTCGACCTATCATGCATGGCATCGATTGCCGTCACCTGGGGGAAGATATCCATTCATGTCATTAAAGGATTTATCGTATCATTGCATGGTTCCATGTTGTAATCTAGTATGTATGATCAATTCAATATGTGCGATTTGACCAGATTGCTATCATGAAGTAGTTGAGGCTTTACGTGCGTTTGCAAGCGCATCGTGACACCGAGCCTTTCGTCTGCCTACTTTAGTGCATTCCCTTCCACTTTGGTGCTTTCTCCAGATAATCCGCTAGACTGGTTGGTTGCTCATCGAGAATCGCCAGACTATCATCCAAACCTTTCTTCCCGTAATATCCGAAGTCATGCATGAAAGCCATGTTCTCATACAACTCCTCCTGCGCAAATTCCGGCAAGCCGGCTTCGGCAAGGTATCCCTTGAATGTCTCCTTGTCGATCTGTATGAATTGGGCACCCTTGCCGGTCTCGGGCTTCACCTTTGCAAACGTCCGAGGTATTTCTTCTGCTGCATAGTATGCACTCGCTGCAAGCACATTCTTCCCTAGTACTTCGTCGCGCTTCATAATCATCGCTTTCACAAACTTCCCTGTGTCATCCGCTGCGTCGAAGAGAGGAATCGGAGTCGCAGGGGGCATGGGGAGAGCTAAGGTGTAGGGGTGGGGCTCTTGTGGGGAGGGATTGAGTATGCCGTCTAGATTCGACATGTAGTAACCCGGCATGAAGAAGGAGGCAGGGATGCCGATCGAGCGGATGTATACCTCGATGGCGGCTTTGCTGTCGAAGTGGTAAACATTGGGATATGCGCCGGAGGAGAGCTCCGTGACGTTGAATAGCGTTGAGAAGACCAGGTGCTGGACCTTGACTTCCTAGATGGGAGGGTGAGCACGACAGTTGCGCTTGCGAACCTGGCGGGGTTCGGATATTGAGCGACTTTTACCTTGCAGACGTCGGCAACGTTCTTGCCTTGCTGGATCTCAAGCTTGTGGTCCAGCTTCTCCCAATAATTTGTCACGGCATACACACTGTGAGCGCCTGCGAGGGCTTTCTTGAGCGACTCTATATCATTGATGTCGCCCTGCGAAGGTTCGTCATCGATGCATCAATGGTACATTAGGTCAAACGGCCAGTGGCTGTTACGTACGGTCACACATTCAACACCTCTGTCAATCAGAGCCTTGGCATTGGGTTTGGAGGGATCTCTGGTGATGCCACGGATTCTGAACTCATGGGCCGCCTTGGGGTCTCCTAGAACGGATTTGATCACAGAGCCTCCCTGAATCCCGGTGGCACCGAACACGACGAGGAGTTTCTTGTCGGGCATTTTGAGCGCGCTGAGTAGGATGGAGCTGTAGAGAAGTCGCAGTATCTGGAGGATATTGTGACATAGTGGGCGGTGGCAGGTGTGTTCATAAGGATGAAGTGGATGCTCTCGTTGCCCCACGGGCTCGGGCGGAGCTCTTCGCTAACGTCGTGTTCCCGAGCTTTGTCATCGCCTTTACCGGCCCTTTTCGGAGTTGCGGTCCCTCGTGCGTCACGATAGAATATACTTACCTTAGCTTCATAGGAAGATAAAATAATAGGTAGTTAGTTGGTGTTTAGACACAATAGTAGGTACTACAGTTAAACCAGTCTATAACGATATTAGTCATAACGATATCCGCTTAGTAACGATAATTTTCCGTGCATTTGATTATTTTTAGTGGTACGCTAGTAGCTAAGCCATATCGGGTTAGCGCTGCTGAATACTCAGCGTGCGGAAGCACTCCGTAATACTAGCTATTACGATATCCCCTTCGTAACTATATCCCCTTATGGAAATTACATATCGTTATAGAATAGCCCGGTTTGACTGTAGCATCTAAAATCCCAACTAGACTGACCGCGTCGAGTCGGTACTTCGAACTCGAGTCGGGTACCCGACTCGAGTCTTAGCGATTTAATACTAAAATCTAGTACTAAGTATCTTAAGTTAGTACCTATATAGGTACTAAGTATCTTAAGTTAATACCTAAGTAGGTATTAAGTATTAATACTAAAGTATTAACTTAAATTACTAAGACTTTAGTTTTAATTATAGTATTTTACTAAGATTATAATATTAAGAATACTTTCTAATAATATAAAAAGGTAATATAATTATTTTATAATCTATAATAGATAGCCTATCTATCTAATTAGATATCTTTATAATCTTATACTTATAATCCTTCTATTCTTTATTATCCTCCTTACTATTATTATACTTATTATTATTATCCTTATTATAACTATTAATCTTATTAGTATTCTTTAACTTATACTCCCTATCCTCTTCTTTATCCTCCTTAGTAGTATACTTAGTTTCTTTCCTATTAGTATTAACCTTAATTAAGATACCCTCCTTATCTTAATTCTATTATATAAGGTTAGGTATAATATATTCCTTTATATTAAACGCGTTAGCGTACTATTATATAAACTAGAAAATGCCTGTAAAAATTCAAGATTTTTACGTCGGAAAATCACTCCTACTACCTGGCGCTTAGTAGGTGACGTGAATAGTAGGGAGTATATTAGACATAGTAGGCTATTAATAACACGGATATTTCCCCCTATTCAGACCGATATCAGACACGTTAGTAGGTAGGGTAGATAGTAGGGAGTATATTAGACACGTTAGTAGGTAGGGTGAATAGTAGGGAGTATATCAGACATAGTAGGCTATTAATAACACGGATATTTCCCCTTATTCAGACCGATATCAGACACGTTAGTAGGTAGGGTAGATAGTAGGGAGCATATCAGACACGTTAGTAGGTAGGGTAAATAGTAGGGAGTATATCAGACATAGTAGGCTATTAATAACACGGATATTTCCCCCTATTTAGACCGATATCAGATATATTAGTAGGTGAGGTAAATAGTAGGGAGTATATTAGATATTTTAGTAGGTAGGTAGCTTATATATACGATAGTATTAGCTAATATACTAATAGACTAATATAGATTATTCTAATAGCGTTATATAGCTAGTAATAAGACGGATATCACCTCTATTTAGACCGATATTAGACACGTTAGTAGGTGAGGTGAATAACATTTCCCCCTATTTAGACCGATATTAGACACGTTAGTAGGTAGGTAGGTAGCCTATATATGCGATAGCATTAGCTATATTATATACGTATACCTATTCTAATAGCGTTCTATACCTAGAAATGAGACGGATATCCACCCCTATTTAAACCGATATAAGACACGTTAGTAGGTGACGTGAATAGTAGGGAGCATATCAGACATGTTAGTAGGTAAGTAGGTAGCTTATACATGCGATAGTATTAGCTAATATACTAATAGACTAATATAGATTATTCTAATAGCATTATATACCTAGTAATAAGACGGATATCACCCCTATTTAGACCGATATCAGATACGTTAGTAGGTGAGGTAAATAATATTTCCCCTTATTTAGACCGATATTAGACACGTTAGTAGGTAGGTAGGTAGCCTATATATACGATAGCATTAGCTATATTATATATATATACCTATTCTAATAGCGTTCTATACCTAGTAATAAGACGAATATCACCCCCTATTTAGACCGATATCAGACACGTTAGTAGGTAAGGTGAATAGTAGGGAGTAAATTAGACGTTTTAGCCTATAAATACGATAGTATTAGCCTATATACCTATAGACTAATATAGATTATTCTAATAGCATTATATACCTAGTAATAAGACGGATATCTACCCCTATTTAGACTAATATTAGACACGTTAGTAGGTGACGTGAATAGTAGGGAGTAAATTAGACACGTTAGTAGGTAGGTAGGTAGGTAGGTAGCTTATAAATGCGATAGTATTAGCTTATAGACCTATATAATAATATAGATTATTCTAATAGCGTTACATACCTAGTAATAAGACGGATATTTCCCCCTATTTAGGCCGATATTAGACACGTTAGTAGGTAAGGTAGTAGAATAGGTAATTTATAAATAATAATAGGATTTTTATTATTAATCTAATTATTCTAGCCGTTAGCGCATAGAATTTAGTAGGTAAATCTATTTATTCTAATATATCTTTTAAACTACTATATTAATTTTTATTATTTTTAAAGCGTTAGATAGCTAAAAGTAAGCTATATAACTTTATTTAAATAGAAAATATTATAAAGCGTTAGTATATAGGTAGGTAGAATACGAAGAAATATCTAACTTTTAATATTCACGCTAGTCTAGGAAAGGAATCTAGGGGACTTATTAACTAACTAATAAGCCGTAATAAGCTTAGGGTCCTAAATTACAGATATTCTATTATAGTAAAGAAGATATAATATAAGTATTTATAATATCTAGGTCCTTAATATCTTTTAACTCCTTTAGACCCTTATAATATATAATCCTTTACTTAATAATTTATAAGATTAATAGATTAAACCTAGTAAATTTAAGCTTAATAGTATCTATATCTTCCTTAGAAGTATTCTAAAAGTTATATTAATTAAAAGATAGGATTAAAGATAAATTATATATTAACCTTTTCTATAATATTAGTAAGATCTTAACTCGCCCCTAGGCCCTTAGTAAAGGCCTTATACCCGTAGGCTTAGGGCTGGCCCTAGGGGCTCTAGGCTAGCCCTAGGCCTATTATAGTATATTATAAGGCCTTAAGGCCGCTCTAGGCTCTAAGGGTAGTATTACGTAACTACTAATTAAGTAATATTTCTAAAATCTACTAGTTTATAAATTCTAGGAAGTTATATAACTATTTACTAAGTAAAACTATATTATATAACTATTTATTAAGTAGAACTTTAAAAGTTTTAATCTTCTTACTATAATAGAATATAGGAATATTAGGACCCTAAGCTTATCGCACCTTATCTATTAGTTATAAGTACCCTAGATTCCTTTCCTAGACTCGCGCGAATATTAGAACTCTAATATTTCTTTATATTCTACCTACCTATATACTAATACTTCATAATATTTTCTATTTAAATAAAGTTATATAGCTTACTTTTAGCTATCTAATACTTTAAAAATAATAAAAGTTAATATAGTAGTTTAAAAGATATATTAGAATAAATAGATTTACCTACTAAATTCTATATACTAACGGCTAGAATAATTAGATTAATAATAAAAATCCTATTATTATTTATAAATTACTAATTCTACTACCTTACCTACTAACGTATCTAATATCGGCCTAAATAGGGGGAAATATCCGTCTTATTACTAGGTATGTAACGCTATTAGAATAATCTATATTATTATATAGGTCTATAAGCTAATACTATCGCATTTATAAGCTACCTACCTACCTACCTACCTACTAACGTGTCTAATTTACTCCCTACTATTCACGTCACCTACTAACGTGTCTAATATTAGTCTAAATAGGGGTAGATATCCGTCTTATTACTAGGTATATAATGCTATTAGAATAATCTATATTAGTCTATAGGTATATAGGCTAATACTATCGCATTTATAAGTTAAAACGTCTAACTTACTCCCTACTATTTACCTTACCTACTAACGTGTCTAATATCAGTCTAAATAGGGGGAAATATCCGTCTTATTACTAGGTATAGAACGCTATTAGAATAGGTATACGTATATAATATAGCTAATACTATTATATATATAGGCTACCTACCTACCTACTAACGTATCTAATATTAGTCTAAATAGGGGGAAATGTTATTCACCTTACCTACTAATATATCTGATATCGGTCTAAATAGGGGTAATATCCGTCTTATTACTAGGTATAAAACGCTGTTAGAATAGGTATATATATATAATATAGCTAATACTATCGTATATACAGGCTACCTACCTACCTACTAACATGTCTAATATTAGTCTAAATAGGGGGAAATATTATTTACCTTACCTACTAACATGTCTAATATCGGTCTAAATAAGGGTAATATCCGTCTTATTACTAGGTATATAACGCTGTTAGAATAATCTATATCGGTCTATTAATATATTAGCTAATGCTGTCGTATATATAAGCTACCTACCTACTAAAATATCTAATATACTCCCTACTATTCACCTCACCTACTAACGTATCTAATATTAGTCTAAATAGGGGGAAATATCCGTGTTATTACTAGCCTACTATATCTAATATACTCCCTACTATTTACCCTACCTACTAACGTGTCTAATATACTCCCTACTATCTACCCTACCTACTAACGTGTCTAATATCAGTCTGAATAGGCGGAAATATCCGTGTTATTAATAGCCTACTATATCTGATATACTCCCTACTATTTACCCTACCTACTAACGTGTCTAATATACTCCCTACTATCTACCCTACCTACTAACATGTCTAATATCAGTCTAAATAGGGGGAAATATCCGTGTTATTAATAGCCTACTATATCTGATATGCTCCCTACTATTCACCCTACCTACTAACGTGTCTAATATGCTCCCTACTATCTACCCTACCTACTAACGTGTCTGATATCGGTCTGAATAGGGGGAAATATCCGTGTTATTAATAGCCTACTATATCTGATATACTCCCTACTATTCACGTCACCTACTAAACGCTAGGTAGTAGGAGTGATTTTCTAACGTAAAAATCTTGAATTTTTATAGGTATTTTCTAGTTACCTTTATATTTATATATAGAAATTAAACCTACTTTATAAAAATACTACCTAATTATTAACTAACTTTAAAATTATAACTATTAATCTATTTATCTTAAGATATCTATTAATTCTAACTTAAAAGGATCTTTACCTCTATTAATACTTTAATTAGTATCTTCTTCCCTTTAAAGAATATCCTAGGGCTTAGTAAGAGCTTCTTCGAGGTCTAAACCTATAGTATAATTATAATACTTTAGAAGTATTACTTATTTTATAAACTCTAGTTCTAATTATATATAATCCTATAAATATACTCTTTAAGTAAGACTAAAGACTCTCTTAATACCTATAAATAATATTAGATATAAAAGGATATCCTTAGCTATTTATATTAGATTTAAATAAGCTAAAGTATTATCTCTCTAGTACTCCTATATAGGAATATCCTCTAGTAGACTTTTAGAATAAAAGTATTAAATAGCTTTACTTTATAATAAAGACCTATAATTTAGATATTAAAGTAGACTTCTCCTTACTCTTATTAAAGGCTATTACTAGTTAGTATAAATTTAGATATATTACTATATTATATTACCTTATTAATATTTTATATATCTTATATATTAGTCCTTCTAGTAACTAGTATTATCTTATAATACTTATAAAAGTAGTTAGTAAATTAATTTTTATATATCTCTTTATAAGAGGTTAAAGTATTATTATTATTTAACTCCTCTTATTTATCCTAAGTTTTATATAGACTTAATTTTATAAAAGGGTCTAAAATATTAATAAGGTTATATATTAATCTACCTTTACCTTCTATTTTAAAATAATACTTAGCGAGTTTTACTAAGGCTACTTTATAAGTATTAATAATACTTACTCTATTAAGTATCCTACTATTATATATTATTATTTTAGTATAATTAAAATAGTTAAAAAGGGCGTCGTATAATTAGACCCCTAGATATATACCTATATTTATTATCTAAGAAACTATTAAGGTAAGTTAATAAATAGGATTTAATATATTTCTAAGTAGTAAGATAATTAACTACTTATATCTATTAAGGCTAATCTTATTAATTTTTAGATTAATTATATTTTTATCTACTTAAGAATTAATAAATTCACGTAGCTAATATATATAATAAAGTGTTAAGTAGGCAGAATTCTAATAAATATAAATATCTTATATAAGTTTTCTAGGTCTTCTAATAGAGCTTTCTTATAACTATTAAAAACTAAGCTTTTATTAAGGAGACGAGTTAATAGCTACTATAAGAGCGCGGATCTATTATAAATATTAATAAGTAGATTACCCGTTTATATTACCTCTATTATACTATACCTTCTTAATAATAGTAGATAGACTTATACTCGCTTAGATATCTTTAACTTAAGTATCCTCTAATAATAATATTATATTATTTAAAGCTTCTAAATCTAGGGCTTTAATAAAGTCTTACGTTATAAGGTTAAAGATATAAGCTATATAAGGAATAAAGTTTTATAATTTATCCTATTAGATATCGCGCTAAGTAAGAGATTTCTCTAGTTTATCTTTTAATATTCTATTATTACTAGTATTATTAGTAATAACCCTAAAAAGTTCATCTTTAATTCTATAAATATTTAATATCTTTATTAATTCCGCTATAAGTAAATACCTAGAATAATAGATATTAAGTAGTAAAAAAGTAATAAGATATTCCTAATATTAAAAATTAGTATTAACCTAATAGACTAGTACTTTAAAATAGGCGACCTTTTAAGGACTAGACTAGGTATCTAATATAAGAGAAACTTATTAAGGATACTTTAAATCTACTTTAATTTTCCTATATATTCCTTTAAAATCTAAAAAGATTATACTTTATAATTTAGTATAATAGATTAAGGTTAAATCTAGATAGTATTAGGATATCTTAATACATCTAGCTAGTATAATACGGCCTACTAGTAATATCCTAGTAGTATTAGTTTAGCTTCTTATTATCCTAATAGATATCCTTTTATCTAGATATCTAAGAGGCTAGGTAGCTTCCTTAAGGGGTATTTAGATAGTCCTCCCTCTACCTCCTTAAAAGGTAGAGATTAGTTCTTTTATAACTATAAAGTTACTAGAGTATTAAGTCTACCTTTGTAATACTACCTACTTACTAGTAGTTTATATTATCTATTCTAGCCCTTAGGAACTAGCCCTCTAGTTTAGTTCCTAATAGTTCTAATCTTTCTACCTCTAAAAAGGGATAGTCTAGATTATAATAGTATAGTAACGCGAAGATATCTAACGCTAAATAAGATAAAGATATATTAGAAGTCTAGCGTAATAAAATTAATATAATACTAGAGTTTAATATAGGAGATATTAAAGTAATAAATAATATACCTAATAATATAATTTCTAATAAAACCCTTACTAATATAATTATACTTAATAAACTTATTATTACTACTAAAATTAAAGAAGAGTAGTTAATAAAGGAAAGAAAGCTTTAAGGTATTTAAGAAAGGGTAGCTTAATTATAAGTAGAAGTAGATAGGGCCTTACTAGATCTATAGTAAATTACTAGCGGATTATTAGGCGGGATATAATAAGGGTTAAGATTAGGCCTAATAGAGGACTACCCTCTAAATTAGAGTATTAATATATAAGGTATATTAGACCCTAAGGTAGGGTCTATCTTTAATAGTTTTATACTAAGTTAGTCTATTAGAGGCTAGTTAGAAAAACCTAATAATTAATACCCTAAGAGCTACTTAAAGCCTAAGGACTTACCCTTTTATAAGGGGAAGAATATATATAAGTATAAGAAATAATATTATATTATAGATATTATATTTTAATTAATACCTAATAAATTCTTAATTAAGTTTATAAAGGTTATCTAGGTTATATAATTCTTAGAAGGTAAACCTATTAAGTTATAAGATTATTATAAAAAGTTATTATTAGGGAGAGTAGTTACTTAAGAGTACTTTACTTAATACTTATTAAACCTTATTAAGGACCTAGTAAACTACTAGCTTTATAATATATAGTTATACTTAAATATATAATAGAATCCTAACTAATTAATATAAAGTTTTAATATATATTTAAGTAGGATTAAATTACAAATCCCTCCTTTTTTAGAGGAATATTAATAGATTAACTTCTTTATAAAGTTATACTTAGACCTTTAAAAGGCTCTTATAAACTACTAAGACCTCCTTATAATTAAAGAAAGCCTAATTACTCTTACTACTTAATTAAAGAATAACTAGCGGCCTTATATTAGAATAACGGCGGGTAATAGTTATATTACTAAAAAAGGGGATTATTCTAATAGGCGGAATAAAGGTTAGAAGAGGGAAGGAAGTTAAGATAAAGGTATTAATCCTTCTATAAAAGTAGGAAGTATTTAACCTACTAGCAGTTATAATAAGTTACTAGATACTAAGAAAGGGTTAATATATTCTAATTATAAGAAGAAGGAGTATTATAATAAGGACTATTATAGGCCTAGGATACCTAGGAACCTAAATATAATACTTATTAATACTATTAAAAAAGGGACTATTAAATTAAAAAAAGGAAGCGCGCCTCTATTAAGACCTTAACGCTAGGGCGCTTACTTATTAAAAGGGATTTATTATTAATTTATAATATTAATATTAGTAGTTCTATTAATATATAAGGTAGATAAGACTATATAGACTTCTTAATAGATATAGGAGTAGAGATTAATATTATCTCCTAAAGCTTTATTAAGTAATATAACTTAAAACTCCTAGAGGGCTATTAGCTATTAATTCTTAAATAGATAAATAGTTAGTTAATCTATTACTATAATACGTACTAAGTAGAGTATTATCTTATTAATAGTTAGGGATAGCTAGGTTAATATACTAGTATATTCTATATAATTAAGAAGAAGGAGTTATTAATTATTCTTAATATACCTACCTTATTAGAAGTTAGGGTATAAGTAGATTTAAGGAGTTAAAAGTAGTAATTTCTATTAGACTCTACCAGTATATCTATCCTAGAGTTATAAGTATTTATAAATACCCTTAAAGGTAAATTAGTAATTTATACTATTATTTATACTAGGTTATCCTAGGCGGAAACCTAGACCTTTAATAGTAAAGTATTAAAGCTACCTAAAAGTCTTTATAACTTTTTAGATATCTTTTTAAATAAGGAGGTAGGATAATTACCCCTATTTAAGCCTAGGGACTACGCTATTAATATAGATAGTTATAAGCCTCCTTATAAGCCTATCTATAATTTATTATAAAGGGAGTTAGAAACTCTATATATCTACCTAGATAATACTAAGTTAAAGAGTTAGATATAAGAGTCTATTAATCTTATAAGGGCTCCTATTTTATTTATA